>ERZ761607.96-NODE-96-length-194338-cov-45.328248_pt1 | contig 194338 bp, 162 predicted proteins | sample MGYA00511164_ERZ761607 | MGnify/ENA primary metagenome ERZ761607 (study PRJEB28899, sample SAMN02445080) | bioreactor sludge metagenome | biome: EBPR sludge | place: Australia: Brisbane, Thorneside Wastewater Treatment Plant | collected 2011-06-22 ... | reverse complement strand
GGCCCTCTCCCCCGGCCCCTCCCCCGCAGGCGGGGGAGGGGAGAAGTGCGGTGTCGGGGCGAGCGGTCGGATCGAGCGCGGTGCCGTGGCGGCGGGGGCGGTGAGGGGCGCGGCCGCGGGGGCGGCCGCGCTGGGGCTCACCAGATGCGCACGCGCTCTTCGGGGGCGACGTACAGGGCGTCGTCCTCGGTGACGTCGAAGGCCGCGTACCAGGCGTCGATGTTGCGCAGCGGCGCGAAGGCGCGGATCTGGCCGGGCGAGTGCGGGCCGTTGATGAGCTGCTGGCGCAGCGCGTCGTCGCGCCACTTGATGCGCCACACCTGCGACCAGCCCATGAAGAAGCGCTGCTCGCCGGTGAAGCCGTCCAGCACCTGGTCCTCCTTGCCGTCCAGGGAGCGCCGGTAGGCCTCCAGGGCGATGGTCAGGCCGCCCAGGTCGGCGATGTTCTCGCCCATCGAGACGCGGCCGTTGATGTGCATGCCGGGCAGCTGCGGGAACTCGAAGGCCTCGTACTGGGCGCCCAGGCGGGTCGCCTGCACCTCGAAGCGCGCGGCGTCCTCGGCGGCCCACCAGTCGCGCAGCACGCCCTTGCCGTCGGACTTGCGGCCCTGGTCGTCGAAGCCGTGGATGATCTCGTGGCCGATCACCGCGCCGATCGCGCCGTAGTTCACCGCCGGGTCGGCGTCGGGATCGAAGAACGGCGGCTGCAGGATGGCGGCCGGGAACACGATCTCGTTCTTGACCGGCGAGTAGTAGGCGTTGACGGTCTGCGGGGTCATGCCCCACTCGCCCTTGTCGACCGGCTGGCCGACCTTGGCGGCGCGGTCCTCCCAGAAGAAGGCGCGGGCGCGCCGGGCGTTGCCGAACAGGTCGCCGTTGCGCACTTCCAGGGCGCTGTAGTCGCGCCAGGTGTCCGGATGGCCGATCTTCAGGCCGAAGTTCTCCAGCTTGGCCAGGGCCTCGGCGCGGGTGTCGTCGCTCATCCAGTCGAGCTGGCGCAGGCGCTCGCCCATCGCCACCTTCACGTTGGCGACCAGGGCGTCCATCTTGGCCTTGGCGTCGGGCGGGAAGTACAGGGCCACGTAGTCGCGGCCGATCGCCTCGCCCATCGCCGCCTCCACGAAGGCGACGCCGCGCTTCCAGCGCTCGCGCTGCTCGGGCTGGCCGGACAGGAACTTCGAGCGGAACTCGAAGTGGGCGTCGACGAAGGCGCTGGACAGCAGCTGCGCGGCGTCGTCGACGGTCTGGAAGGCCAGCCAGGCCTTCAGGGTGTCGAGCTCGGCCTGCGCGAAGATCGCCGCCAGCTTGGGCATCGCGCTGTCCTGGCGCAGCACCACGCGCTCGACGTGGCCCAGCGAGGCGGCCTCGAAGTAGCGGTCCCAGGCGAAGCCGGGCGAGTGCCCGGCCAGGTCCTCGACCTCGATCGGGTTGTAGGTGCGGTCGCGGTCGCGGCTCTCGGCGCGCGTCCAGTGGGCGCGCGCCATCTCGGTCTCCAGCGCCATCACCGCGGTGGCGGCCTCGGCCGGCGCGTCCCAGCCGGCCAGGGTCAGCATCTGCTCAAGGTAGGCCAGGTAGCGCTCGCGCTGCGGCGCGAAGCGCTCGTCCAGGTACAGCTCGCGGTCGCCCAGGCCCAGGCCGCCCTGGCCCAGGTACAGGGTGTAGCGGTCCGGGTCGCGCTGGTCGTCGCTGACGAAGGCGCCGAAGAAGCTGCCGCCGAAGCCGCCGGAACGGGCGCCCATCAGGGCCGCCAGGGCGTCGCGGTCCTCCGCCGCGGAAATCGCCGCCAGCAGCGGCTTGACCGGCTCCGCGCCGGCCGCCTCGATGGCGGCCTCGTCCATGAAGCCGCGGTACAGGGCGGCGATCTTGGCGCCGTCGCCGTCGCTGGCCGGGTCGCCCTGCGGGTAGCCCTCGACGAGCTGGCGCACGCGCTGCTCGGAGAGCTGGCGCAACGCCAGGAAGGAACCGTAGTTGGACTGGTCGGCGGGGATCTGGGTGGTGCGGTCCCACTGGCCGCTGACGAAGGCGAAGAAGTCCTCGCCCGGGCGCACGTCCCTGTCCATGCCGTCGGTGTCGATGCCCCAGGCGCCGAAGCGGGTGGCGGCGATCGGCGCGACCGTGGCGGCGGCGCTGGCGGCACTCGCACCGCCGGCGGCCTCGTCGGCGGCGGCGAACAGCAGGTGGTTGCCGGCGGCGTCGAGCGTGCACCCCTCGTGCGCGGCGAGCGGCGCGGCGAGCGGCAGGGCGGCGCAGACGGCCAGGCTGATCAGGGTCTTCCTCAAGGCGGTTCTCCGTAGGGGGTCGCGGCGATGACGCCGGTTTCTAGCAGGCGCGCGCGTGGTGGCTGCGTGCCTAAGGTCAGGGGCTGCGGCAGGTCGAGCGCCGCCAGCGGCAGGGCGACCCGCTCGGGGCCGCCCTGGCCCGGCGGGTGACGGCCTGCCGGGCCTGGAACGGCGACGGCGCGATCGCCGTCGCCTGGTCTCTCCGGCCGGGGCGCCAGGCCCCGGCCGCTGCTCACTCGACGTCGAGGAAGCTGCGCAACTGCTCGGAGCGGCTGGGGTGGCGCAGCTTGCGCAGCGCCTTGGCCTCGATCTGCCGGATCCGCTCGCGGGTGACGTCGAACTGCTTGCCGACCTCCTCGAGGGTGTGGTCGGTGTTCATGTCGATGCCGAAGCGCATCCGCAGCACCTTGGCCTCGCGCGGCGTCAGGCTGGCCAGCACGTCGTGCACGGTCTCGCGCAGGCCGGTCTCGGTGGCGGTCTCCAGCGGCGACTCGACGCTGGTGTCCTCGATGAAGTCGCCCAGGTGGGAGTCCTCGTCGTCGCCGATCGGGGTCTCCATGGAGATCGGCTCCTTGGCGATCTTCATGACCTTGCGGATCTTGTCCTCGGGCATCTCCATCTTCTCGGCCAGCTCCTCGGGGGTGGGCTCGCGGCCCATCTCCTGGAGCATCTGCCGGCTGATCCGGTTCAGCTTGTTGATGGTCTCGATCATGTGCACCGGGATGCGGATGGTGCGCGCCTGGTCGGCGATCGAGCGGGTGATCGCCTGGCGGATCCACCAGGTGGCGTAGGTCGAGAACTTGTAGCCGCGGCGGTACTCGAACTTGTCGACCGCCTTCATCAGGCCGATGTTGCCTTCCTGGATCAGGTCGAGGAACTGCAGGCCGCGGTTGGTGTACTTCTTGGCGATCGAGATGACCAGGCGCAGGTTGGCCTCGACCATCTCCTTCTTGGCCTTGCGCGCCTTGGCCTCGCCGATCGACATCGCCCGGTTGATGTCCTTCAGCTCGGGGATGGTCAGGTACAGGGCCTTCTCGACCTGCAGCAGGCCGTCCTGCTCGGACAGCACGTCGTCCTTGTACTCGCGCAGGGTCGGCGCCCACTTCTGGCGCTTGCGCAGCAGCGAATCGACGAAGTCGGTGTTGGTCTCCTGGGTCGGGAAGGCGCGCAGGAAGTCCTTGCGCGGCATCTTGACCTTGTGCACGAGGATGTCGTGGATCCGACGCTCGTGGGCGCGCACGCGGTTGACCACCTCGCGCAGCTTCTTGACCTGCTCGTCGATGATCACCGCCGGCAGCTTCAGCTTCAGGAACTCGTCGGCCATCGCGTCGCGGGCGCGCACCGTGGTGCGGTGCTCGGCGCCGTGCTTGGCATGGCCGGCCTGGAACTTGCCGTAGTGCTCGCGCAGCAGCTCCATGCGCCGGGCGACCTCGGCGGGATCCGGGCCGGAGACGGTCTCGGTCTCCTCCTCGTCGCCGGCGTCGTCGTCCTCGTCGTCGTCGGCCTCGGCATCGGGGTCGATGCCGGCCTCGGCGGCGGCGGCCTCGGCCTCGGCGGCGGCCAGCTCGGCGGCGGCCTCGAAGTCGGCGAAGCCGGCGACCACCTCGCTCATCCGGCGCCGGCCCTCGCGGTGCTGGTCGTAGGCCTCGAGCAGCAGCTGGATCGACCACGGGAAGCTGGCCAGCGCGTTCTGGACCTGGGTCAGGCCTTCCTCGATGCGCTTGGCGATGGCGATCTCGCCCTCGCGGGTGAGCAGCTCGACGGTGCCCATCTCGCGCATGTACATGCGCACCGGGTCGGTGGTGCGGCCGACCTCGGCATCGGTGACCGCCAGCGCCTGGACCGCCTCCTCGGTGACGTCGTCGTCGACCGAGGTCGAGCCGCCGGTGACGAGCAGGGCGTCGGCCGGCGCCTCCTCGTGCACCTCGATGCCCATGTCGTTGATCATGCCGATGATGTCTTCGATCTGCTCGGGATCGACGATGTCGTCCGGCAGGTGGTCGTTGACCTCGGCGTAGGTCAGGAAACCCTGCTCCTTGCCCTTGATGATCAAAGACTTGAAGTCTGTGGGCTGCTCGTTTTGCTCCATGGAGTCCTCGCGCGAACGGCGGGCGAAAAGAACCGCGTAGTCTATGGGGTTGGCCAGGGTTTGACCAGCAGCGCGGGACGAGGTGCCCGTCCGGCGCGACGGGCGTTCAGCTTCACTAGACGTGAAAAGAAGATCGATCGGGTCACGGAACGCCGTCAGCGCGGCCCGGTCCCCGGGCGGCCTGCCGGGAAACGACCCGCCCGGCCGCCGTCCGGATCGCCGGTGCGGCGGCCGACCCGACCGGCGGCCCTGGAATCAGGCGCTTGCGCAGTCGCTCCGCCGCACGGCCGTCCATGGCCACCGCCGGCAGGCGTCCTTCAACCGGCAGTAGTGGGGGCGGCCGGCCACAAGGCAAGCCCGGCGGCGCCAAGGCCGGGCGCCCCGCCCGGGCGGTTCAGACTTCCAGCCAGAAGGTCACCGGCCCCTGGTTGACCAGGTGCACCGCCATGTCGGCCCCGAAGCGGCCGGCCGCGACCTCGCCATGGGCGGCGCGCGCCGCCGCCAGCAGGGCCTCGAAGCGCTGCCGGCCCTGCGCCGGCGTCGCCGCGGTGCTGAAGCTGGGCCGCAGGCCGCTGCGGGTGTCGGCGGCCAGGGTGAACTGCGGCACCAGCAGCAGGCCGCCGCCGGTGGTCCGCAGCGACAGGTTCATGCGCCCGCTGTCGTCCGGGAACACCCGGTAGTCGAGCAGGCGCGCCAGCATGCGCTGCACGGCGGCCTCGTCGTCGTGCGGCTGCACGCCGACCAGGGCGAGCAGGCCGGGGCCGATGGCGCCGACGGTCTCGCCGTCGACCTCGACGTGGGCGCGGGCGACGCGCTGGATCAGGCTGATCATGGGCGCTTTTCGGAACGGGCGCGGCAGGGTATCGCGCCGGCCGGTCCTGCCGCTATGTTGCCGGCCATGCCCGCCGCGCCGACCCTGGCGGCGCTGCGCCGCCACGCGATCGCGCGCAGCCTGTTCGCCGCCACCACCCTGCCCCGGGCGATCGCCCGGCTGGGCTTCGTGCAGGCCGATCCGATCCGCGCGCCGGCGCGCGCCCAGGACCTGGTCCTGCACCAGCGCGTCGCCGGCTACCGCGCCGGCGACCTCGAGCGCCGCTACCCGGCGCTGGCGGTGGAGGAGGACTTCTTCGTCAACTACGGCTTCCTGCCGCGCGCCAGCCACGCCCTGATGCACCCGCGCGCCGAGCGCCATGCCTGGCCGCGGGCGCGCTGGCAGCAGGCCCGCGCGGTTCGCGACTTCGTGCGCGAGCGCGGCGTGGTGCACCCGCGCGAGGTCGACGAACGCTTCCGGCACGGCCGGGTGCGGAACGGGTTCGGTGGCACCAGCCGGGGCAGCACGCAACTGCTGGACGGCATGCACTACCGGGGCCTGCTGCGGGTGGCGCGGCGCGAGGCGGGCACCCGCCTGTATGCGGTGCACGATGCCGACGCCGGCCCGGCCCGCGACCCGGCCGCCGCCGCCGCGGCGCTGGACCGCCTGGTCGACGTGGCGGTGGCGCTGTATGCGCCGCTGCCGGCCGCCACCCTCGGCCAGTTCGTCGCCTGGCTGACCGGTGCCGCGGCGCCGCAGTGGCGCGCGCAGCGCGCCGCGGCGCTGGCAAGGGCGCGGCAGCGCCTGCCCTCGGCGCAGGTCGAGGGACTGTCCTGGTACTGGCCGGCCGGCGAGAACCCGGCCTCGAAGCGCCACGTCGTGCCCGACGCCGTGCGCCTGCTGGCGCCCTTCGACCCGGTGGTCTGGGACCGCCGCCGCTTCGAGGCGTTCTGGGGCTGGGCCTACCGCTTCGAGGCCTACACCCCGGCCGCGGCGCGCCAGCGCGGCTACTACGCCCTGCCCCTGCTCTGGCGCGATGAGGCGATCGGCTGGGCCAACCTCACCTGGCGCGACGGCGTGCTCACGCCGGCGCTCGGCTATGTCACCGGACGCGCGCCGCGCGATGCCGGCTTTGCCGCGGCGCTGGACGAGGCGCTGGACCGGATGGCGGCCTTCCTGGTGCCGCGCGACTGAGCAGGCAGGGCCGGCCCGGCTGTTCGCTTTCCGGTGCGGCGTGGATTTGTCGACCAGGGTGGGCCGGGGCAGGAACCACGGTCCCGTCATCGGGCCAGCGCGTCTTCAGGGAGCGACACATGACTGTCCAGGCAACCTCCACCACAGCCAGCTGGGGCCGTTGCCTGCGCCGCTGCCTGCCGATCGCCGTCCTGCTGCTGCCGGCGCTGGTCCGCGCCGATCCCTGGCAGGCCCTGGCCGAGGCCGACCTGCCCGACTCGCTGGGCGAGCGCGCCGGACAGGTGCTCGCCTCGGCGCGGGCGGGCGATGTCACCGCCCGCGCCGCCATCGCCCTGCGCCTGCACGCACAGGGCGAGAACGGCCGTGCCCGGCTCCTGTTGCAGGACACCCTCAGCCAGCTGCCGGAGACGGGCGGCTCCGCGCTGCAGGCCTCACAGCGCCGGCTCCTGGCGATGACGCTGGCGTCCCTGCTGCTCGAGGGCGAGGGTGGCCCAGTCGACCCCGAGGCCGGCCTGGCCCTGCTGGTGCCCCTGGCCCGGCAGGGCGTACCGCACGCGGTGCAGGCGATGTCCGCCTACGTGACGCAGCTGCCGCAGCTGCCGGCCTCCGACCGACTCGCCGAAGCCTGGCAGGCCGCCGAACTGGACGGCAGCTTCCGCAGCCATGCCGCGCTGCTGGCCGACCCGCCGGCCTATCCCGATCCGGAACCGGCGGACGGCACCGGCACCTGCCCGGCGCACCTGGCCGGGCACGCGCGCGTGCTGGATACGATCCGGGCGGCGGAGGCGGCCGCCCTGGCCGATCCGGACGGCGCGCAGGCGCGCCTGCACGCGGCGCTGGCGGCGACCCTGCCCGATGCCGGCGCCGTGCAGGACAGCCTGACCCTGAACTTCGCCGCGACCGATGCGCGCGCCCTGCTGATGATGCTCGCCGAGATGGCCGGCGCCACGCTGGCCTTCGACGACGGCCTCGCCGAAGGCGCACTGGTCGGCGCGTTCGTCGAGCAGGCGCCGCCCAGCCTGATGTTCGCGCAGGCGCTGGACGCGCTGGGCTGGCAGGCGCGCTGCGAGGACGCGATGCTGCATATCGGACCCGATCCGCAGCGCCCGTCGGCGGTGGCCGGACAGCCCTTGCTGCTCGGACCGCTGCGCGCCATCGATCCGCCGGGCGCGCGCGACGGCCACGCAACGGGCACCCTGGCCTGGCAGTTCGGCAGCCGCTACCAGGGCGGGATCGCGGACGGCCGGCCGCACGGCCGGGGCAGCCTGCACCTGCCCGGGGGGAGCCGCCTGACCGGCGAGTTCCGGGACGGTCTCCCGCACGGCGAAGGCGCCTACCTGGGCGCCGACGGCCAGGCGATCTACCAGGGCGGTTTCCTGCACGGCCATCGCCACGGCCGCGGGCGCCTGGCCAGCCTGCACGGCGAAGGCGGCGAGCATGTCGAGGAAGGCCGGTTCGAGCACGGCCACCTGGTCGAGGGCAGCAGGCCGCTGCGCGGCAGCGACGAGACCGCCGTGGTGACCTGGCGCGGATCCTTCCAGCGCGGCGAACCGCACGGCGACGGCGAATGCAGCGCCGGCGGGCTGACCTACCGGTGCGGTTTCAGGGCCGGCGACCTGGTCTCGGTGGGCGGCACCGGCCTGTATCCCCGCGAGGACTGAGCGGCGCACACGCGGCCATCCGCATCGCGGCAGCGGCATTGCGCCCACGGCATCCGTGCCGGCATCCGGGTTACCCTCACGGCGGCCTGTCCGCCGCCGATCCGCCATGTCGTCCGCACCTTCGTCCCGCCCACCCGTGGCACGCACTGCGCCCCCGCCGCTCCAGCCCCCGACCAGCTCCTCGCCCCCGGTCGGACGACCCGGCGTGGCGCAACGGCTGGCCGCGCTGCCGCTGCGGGCGCTGGTCTGGCTGCTCGGCGGCCTGCCGCTGCGCTGGCTGCACGCGCTGGGCGCCCTGGTCGGGCGCAGCCGGCGCGGCCGCGTCTGGCACATCGTCGACACCAACCTGGCGCTGTGCTTCCCGTCGCTGCCGGCGCAGGCGCGCGCGGCGCTGCGCCAGGAGGTGCTGGCCGAATCCGGGCGCAGCATGTTCGAGGTGTTCCGGATCTGGAGCCGGCCGCGCCGGGCGCTGGGCTGGATCCGCCAGGTGCACGGCGCCGAGCTGCTCGCGCAGGCCCGCGCGCAGGGCCGCGGCGTGCTGCTGCTGGCGCCGCACCTGGGCGCCTGGGAGCTGCTGAACCTGCACCTGGCCGGCACCGGGCCGGGCAGCGTGCTGTACCGGCCGCCTGGCAGCGCCGCCCTCGAACAGGTGCTGCTGCGCGCCCGCGGCGCGCTCGGCATGGGCCAGATCCGCGCCGACCGCAACGCGCCGCGCAGCGTGATCCGGGCCCTGGCCGCGGGCGGGCTGGTCGGCATCCTGCCCGACCAGCAGCCCAAGGTCGGCGAAGGCGTGTTCGCGCCGTTCTTCGGGGTGCCGGCGCTGACCATGACCCTGGCGCCGCGCCTGGCCCAGCGCACCGTCACCCTGCTCGCCTGGGCGCGCCGGCTGCCCGGCAGCGCCGGCTTCGACATCCACATCCACGCGGCGCCGGCGGCGATCGCCGACCCCGATCCGGTGGTCGCCGCGACCGCCATGAACGCCGCCATCGAGGCGCTGGTGCGCCAGGCCCCCGAGCAGTACGCCTGGACCTACAAGCGCTTCAGCTGGGCGCCGCCCGGCGCCCCGCCCCGCTACGGCCCGCTGACCCGCAGCGCCCGGCACCGCGGCGGCGACTGAGAGCCTCGACCAACGGCCACGCTCTCACCCGCTCGCGGGACCTGATTGGCGTCGTGTCTCAGCCCGTTGCCAGGCGGCTTTACGTGAGTGCGACGACACCGCACTTCTCCCCTCCCCCGCCTGCGGGGGAGGGGCGGGGGAGAGGGCCGTCCCGGCCAGCGCATGCCGCTGGGCCGGCAACGATGCAGATCATGGCAAGCCCCGACCCTCTCCCCCGGCCCCTCTCCCACAGGGAGAGGGGAGCACAGCGCGCTCCGCTCACCGAACACCGAGTCCTGGTCCTTGGTCCCCGATCCTGAGCTGAGACACGACGCCAATCAGGCTCGCGGGAGGGGAGAAGTGCGCCGCCGTCGCACCTGAGAGAAGCCGGCGCCCCGATCACGTCGTGGGGAGAAGTGCAGCGTCGTGACGCCTGCCGGCCGGCCGGTCATTCCCGCCCGCCGGCCTGGATGCCGAGGTCCTTGAGCTTGCGGTACAGGTGGGTGCGCTCCAGGCCGCACAGGGCGGCCAGCTTGCCGACGCTGCCGCCGGCCTCGCGCAGGCGCTGCTGCAGGTACATGCGCTCGAAGTCCTCGCGCGCCTCGCGCAGCGGCTTGCCGAGATCGATCGGCAGCGGCGCGGGCGCCGCGTCCGGCGACGCGGCCGCGACGGTCGCGGTGCCGCTGGCCAGGGCGGCCTCGATCTCGGCCAGGCCGATCTCGTCGCCGCCGCCGAGCAGCAGCAGCCGCTGCACCAGGTTGCGCAGCTCGCGCAGGTTGCCGGGCCAGGCGTGCTGGCGCAGGCGGTTCTGGGCGCTGACCGCGAACCGGCGGTAGGGCAGGCGGTCGCGGCTGGCGTAGAAGTCGCCGTAGTAGGCGAGCAGTTCGGGCAGGTCCTCGCTGCGCTCGCGCAGCGGCGGCACCCGCAGCGGCAGGACGGTGAGCAGGTAGTACAGGTCCTCGCGGACGCCGCCCGGGCCGCCGGCCGCCAGCGGCTGGGTGCTGGCGGCGACCACCCGCACGTCGAAGCGCACCGGCTCGGTGCCGCCGATGCGGGTCAGCTCGCCGCGCGCCAGGGCGTCGGCCAGCAGGGCCTGGCTGTCGTCGTCGAGGTCGCCGACCTCGTCGAGGTACAAGGTGCCGCCGTGCGCGCGTTCGAGCAGGCCGGGCTGGACCTCGCCGCCGGTTTCCCGGCCGAGCAGGCTGGCGGCGCGGTCGGCCTCGGCCAGGCTGGCCGGCGCCGCCACCACGAACGGCCCGAAGCGGCGCGGGCCGCGGGCATGCAGCCAGCGCGCTAGGCCCTCCTTGCCGCAGCCGACCTCGCCCTGAAGAAGGATCGGCGCGGCATGACCGGCCAGCCGCTCGAGCTGGCCGCGCAGCGCGACCATGGCGGCGCTGCCGCCGACCGGCTCGGTCGGCCAGGCGAGCTGGGCGCGCAGGCCGGCGTTCTCCTGGCGCAGCCGGTTGGCCTCCAGCGCGCGCTCCACGGTGAGCAGCAGCTTGGCCAGGGCGATCGGCTTCTCGATGAAGTCCCAGGCGCCCAGGCGGGTCGCCTCGACCGCGGTCTCGATGGTGCCGTGGCCGGACATGATCACCACCGGGAAGTCCAGGCCCGGCTCGGCCCAGCTGCGCAGAAGGCTCAGGCCGTCCTCGCCCGGCATCCAGATGTCGAGCAGGACCAGGGCCGGGCGCTCGCCGCGGACGCTGGCCCGGGCCGCCTGCGCGCTGTCGACCGCGACCACGCGATAGCCCTCGTCGCCCAGGATCTCGGCGATCACCGTGCGGATGTCGGCTTCGTCGTCGACGATGAGGAGGTGGCCGGAAACCATGCGGTTCGTTGCTGCCCGTGCGGGGACGGGCCAGCATAGCGGAGCGTCGCCGCGGCCGGGCGCGGTTGACGCCGCGTCGCCGCGGCGGTTCCATGGTCGGCGGGCGCCTGCCAGGCGCGAGGGGGAAGAATGTGTCCGGGACCGGAAGGATCGCGTCGTTGCTGGCGCTGGCGGTGGCGGTGGCGATGAGCGCGGGGTGCGCCGCAGGGGGCGGACCGAGCGGCGACGCGCAGCCGGTGCAGGCGCCCTGGGGCAGCTGGACCAGCCCGCTCGGGGCGGCGCGCCTGGCCAGCGCCTCGGTGGCGATGAGCGACCTCAGGGCCGCCGACGGCCGGCTGTGGTGGCGCGAGAGCCGGCCCGACCAGGGCGGCCGCCAGGTGCTGATGGTGCGCGCTGCCGACGGCGGCATCGACGAGCTCGGCCCGGACGGCGCCTACGTGCGCACCCGTGTCCACGAGTACGGCGGCGCCTCCTACCTGCCCACCGACGCGGGCCTGGTCTACAGCCACTTCCCGGACCAGCGCCTGTACCTGGCCGCGGCCGGCGCGGCGCCGCGGCCGCTGACCGGCGCCGGCTACCGGTTCGCCGACTGCGTGCCGGACCCGCGGCGTGCGCGCCTGGTCTGCGTGCGCGAGGACCATACCGGGGCCACGCTCGCCGCCAACGGCGAGGAACGCAACGAGATCGTCGCGGTGGCCCTGGACGCGGACGGGGATGCCGCCGGCCAGGTCCTGGTCACCGGCAGCGACTTCGTCGCCTATCCGCGGCCCAGCCCGGACGGCCGCTGGCTGGCCTGGGTGGCCTGGAACCATCCCGACATGCCCTGGGACAGCAGTACGCTGCACCTGGCCGAGCTGCGCGAGGACGGCATCGGGCCGGCCCGCGTCATCGCCGGCGGGCCCGGCCGCGCGGTCACCGAGCCGCAGTGGGACGACGACGGCAGCCTGTACTTCGTCGACGACCCGGACGGCTGGTGGAACCTGTACCGCTGGCGCGACGGCGAGGTCGCCGCGGTGGCGCCGATGGCGCGCGAGTTCGGCGGCCCGCTGTGGTCGCACGGCGCCCGCAGCTACGCGCTGACCGGCGACGGCCGGGCGGTGGTCCGCACCAGCCTGGCCGGCATCGACCGGCTCGGCGTGCTCGACCTGGCGACCGGCGCCCTGCGCGATCTCGACCTGCCGTTCGTGGCGTTCAGCGACATCGTGCTGCTCGATGCCGGCACCGCCGCCGCCTTCGCCGGCGCGGTCGACGAGGACACCGCCCTGGTCGCCGTCGACCTGGCCAGCGGCAGCCACCGCGTGCTGCACCGGCCGGTGCCGAGCGACCTGCCGCCGGCGCTGATCGCCCGCGCCGAGGCCATCGAGTTCCCCACCGCGCCGGGGCCGGACGGCAGTCCGCGCACCGCGCACGCCTTCTTCTATCCGCCCACGAATCCGGACTTCGCCGGTCCGGACGGGACGCTGCCGCCGCTGATCGTCACCGTGCACGGCGGACCGACCTCGGTGGCGAAGTCCTCGCTGTCGCTGAACCGGCAGTTCTGGACCTCGCGCGGCTTCGCCCTGGTCGACGTCAACTACGGCGGCTCGACCACCTTCGGCCGCGCCTACCGCGAGCGCCTCAACGGCCAGTGGGGCGTGGTCGACGTCGCCGATGCCCTGGCCGCGGTCGACCACCTGGTGGCGGCCGGCCGGGTCGACCCGGTGCGGGTGGCGATCCGCGGCGGCAGCGCCGGCGGCTTCACCGTGCTCAGCGCCCTGGCCTTCGGCGACCGCTTCACGGCCGGCGCCAACTGGTACGGCGTCTCCGACATCAAGGCGCTGGCGGCGACCAGCCACAAGTTCGAGCGCAACTACGACGTCGCCCTGGTCGGGCCGCCGGACGAGGCCCTGTACCGCTCGCGTTCGCCGCTGTTCCACCTGGACCGCTTCGACGAGCCGCTGATCACCCTGCAGGGCAGCGAGGACCGCATCGTGCCGCCCGAGCAGTCGCGCGCCATCGTCGACGCGTTGCGCGAGCGCGGCGTGCCGGTCGCCTACCTGGAGTTCGAGGGCGAGCAGCACGGCTTCCGCAAGGCGGAGAACATCATCCGGGCGCACGAGGCCGAGCTGTACTTCTACGGCCGCGTGTTCGGCTTCACCCCGGCCGGGGACATCCCGCCGCTGCCGATCTGGAACCTCGACGAGGAGGCCGGCGGCAGCCCGTGAGCCCGCCCGACCTCGCCCTTGCCGAGGCGGCCGCGGACGGCCGCACCGGCGCAGGACCGGCCATCGAAGCGACCGCCACGACACGGCCGCCGCGGGTGCTGTACGCGCCGGTGGCCGGCGGCGAGGGCAGCGGCGAACGGGTGCGCTGCGAGGCGGTCGCCGCGGCGGTGGCCCGGCATGCGCCCGGTGCCGTGCAGGCCCTGGCCGGGCCGGTGGCGCCGGGCCTGGCGGAACTGGACTGGCTGCGCCTGCCGGCGTCGCCGACCCGGGCGCCGGCGCAACTGGCCGAGGCCATCGACCGCTTCCGCCCCGACTGGCTGGTGTTCGACAGCAACGCCCGCACCGCGGTGCTCCGCCATGCCCGGCGCCAGGGCATCGGCACCGTGTTCATCGCCTCGCGGCCGCGCGCCGTGCGCCGCGCCCTGTCGCTGCAACGCCCGGGGCGCTTCGACGAGGTCTGGCTGGTCGAGGCGCTGCCGCCGGTCGGCATGGCCGCCCTGCTGCGGCAGCTGCGCCGGGCCCTGTCCGGGCGCAGCCGGGTCACCCGCTGGTCCAGCCTGCACCTTGCCCCGGACCCGGGCGCGGCGGCGCGGCGGCTGGCCAGCCTGGGCCTGGCGCCCGGCGAGTTCCTGCTCAGTTGCCCGGGGGGCGGCGGCTATCGCAGGGACGGCCTGGCCTCCGGCGAGTGGCTGGCGCAGGCGGCGGCCCTGGCCGGCGCGCGGCTCGGCCTGCCGGTGCTGGCCCTGGCCGCGCCGGCGGCGCCGGCCGGAACGCATCGGCTGGACCGGGTCGAGCAGCCGGAACTGCTGGCCCTGGCCGGCCTGGCCCGCGCCGCCCTGGTCGGCGGCGGCAGCCTGCTGGTGCAGGCGGTGACCGAGGGCGTGCCCTGTGTCGCGGTGCCCTGGCAGGCCGAGCAGCAGCAGCGGGTGTTGCGGATGGCCAGGCAGGACCTGGCCTGCGCCGCCGGCGCCAGCCTCGAGGCCACGGCCGCGTGCCTGCAGCGGCTCGCTGCGGACCCGGCGCTGCGCCTGCGCCGGCAGCGGGCGATCGCGATGGCCGGGCTGGGCAATGGCCTGCCGGAGGCGGCGACGATGCTGGCCCGCCTGCCGGCGCTGCACCGGGACGCCGACGGCCGCCGCTGACCGGGCCCGGGCGGGCCACGCGACTCAGGCCAGCACCGGCAACCGGATCCGGAAGCGGGCGCCGCCGTCCCCGGGGCTGTCCGCCTCCAGCCAGCCGCCGTGCTCCTCGAGGATGCGCTGCACGATGACCAGGCCCAGGCCCGAGCCGCGCGGCTTGTCGCTGCGGTACGGCTCGACGGCCGCCAGGTCGAAGCCGGCCGGCAGGCCCGGACCGTGGTCGCGGATCTCGACCACCGCCATCGCCCGGCCCTCGTGCGGCTCGACCGCGCTGGCGACCTCCAGGCGCATGCCGCCGTCGGTGCCGGCGGCCATCGCCTCGACGGCATTGCGAAGCAGGTTGTTGAGCACCTGGCGCAGGCGATCGGGATCGGCCTCCACCAGGATCTCCGCGACGGCCAGTCGCCGTTCCAGCGTCAGCCGCGGATCCTGGGCGTGCAGGTCCAGGACGTCGCCGATCAGGGCGTTGAGCGCCACCCGCAGGCGCCGCGGCGGTTGCGGCCGCGCGTAGTCGGAGAAGCCGTTGACCAGCGCCTTCAGCGATTCGACCTGGCTGACGATGGTGCCGGTCGCGCGCTCCAGCACCTCGGCATCGTCCGGGGCCATGCGCCCCAGGTAGCGCCGGCGCAGGCGTTCGGCGGCGAGCTGGATCGGCGTCAGCGGGTTCTTGATCTCGTGGGCCAGGCGCCGGGCGACCTCGGCCCAGGCCGCCTCGCGCTGGGCGCGCTGCAGCACGGTGGCGTCGTCGAACACGACCAGGTGGCCGCGGCCGCCGTCCGGCTCGACCAGGGCGCTGCCGCGCAGCAGCAGGATCGGCGCGCCCGGCGCCTCCGGCAGCCGGACCTCCTCGCGCCAGCCCGAGGCGTGCGCGCGCAGGCGCTCGCCGATGCGCTGCGCGAACGGCGCCAGGTCCGGGCGCAGCGCCGCCAGCGCCTCGAGGTCCTGGCCCTGGAGCTGGCCGGCCTCGGCCCCCAGCAGGCGCTCGCCGGCGGGATTGAGCAGGCGCACGCGGCCGCCGGCGTCCAGGCCGACCACGGCGCTGGAGATGCGGGTCAGCACGGCGTCGAGGTAGGCGCGCTGCGACTCGATCAGCGCCTGGGTGCCGCGCACGCTGGCCTGGGCCAGCGCCAGTTCGTGGCTCATGCTGTTGAAGGCGTCGACCAGGTCGCCGAGTTCGTCGTCGCCGGCGACGGCGCCGACCGTGGCGCCGAATTCGCCGCGGGCGATCCGCGTGGTCGCCTCGGCCAGCCGCGCCACCGGCATCGCCAGGCGGCGCGAGGCGCGCAGCGCCAGCAGCAGGGCCGCCAGCAGCACCAGCAGCAGCACCAGGCCCAGCACCAGGGCCATGCTGAGCTTGAGCGCGCCACGCAGGAACTCGAGCTGGCGGTAGTCGGCGCTGGCCGCCTCGATCCGCTGCGCCAGGGGCACGTAGCGGGCCGGCACCGGGAACACCGCCTGCAGCAGCGCGCGCGCCGCCGGCGGCAGGGGCTCGTCGACCACGGCCTGGGCCTGCAGCACGATCTCGTCGCCGGCGCCGACGACCTCGCCGGCCACGCCGAGGGTGCCGGCGCGCAGACGCTGCTGCTGGCTGGGCTGCACCGGGCGCAGCCAGTCCGGATCGGCACTGGCGCTGGCGAGCACCGCGCCGTCGCCGGCGAACACCGCCAGCTGCAGGGCGCCGAGGCGGTCGATCGCCTGGTCGACCTGGGCCGGCCACTGGCCGCGATCGCTTTCGCCCAGCTGTGCGGCCAGTTCGGCGACCGCCCGCTCGGCGCCGTCCCGGCGTTCCTCCAGGTACAGGCGTCCGACTTCCAGGGCGTCGTCGAGCGCCGCCGCCACCGGCGCCGCGAAGCGGCTGTCGACGGCGCCGAACAGGAAGTTCATCGCGAACACGAACACCAGCAGCGCCGGCGGCAGGCACAGCACGGCGATCAGCGCCGACAGGCGCGCGGACAGGCGCGCGCCGGGCGCGCGCTGGCGCAGGGCCCGCAGCAGGCGCAGGACCTGCAGGGCGATCACCACCGCCAGCACGAAGGCGATCAGCCCGGCCAGCCCGAGCAGCGCCGGGTAGTAGGGACCCAGGCGCGCGCGTCCGACCGTGGCGTCGCTGGCCAGGTGCAGGCCGGCGGTGCTGAGCGCCAGCACGGTCAGCAGCACCAGCGCCGCCGACAGCCAGCGGATCAGGCGGGCGCTGGCCACGTCCGGGTTCCGCTGTCCAGGCGCCAGCGCCGGTCGAACACGGCCGGCAGCACCAGCGGCGCCGGCAGCCGGGTCCGGTCCAGGCGCACGCGGATGCTGACCGTGCCCTCGTGCGCCGGCGCCGGCAGGGGCCAGCGCTCCAGCGCCGCCAGCGCCGCGGCGGCGCTGGCGAAGCTGCGGCTGTAGTCGAGCCCGGGCTCGCGCAACCGGTACTGCCGGGTCAGCGGCAGGTAGCGCAGCTCGCGGTGGCTTTCCCGGCGCTCGCCGCCCGCGGTCACCTCGACCAGGAAGTTCAGCGGCACGCCCCGCTCCAGTCCCTCGCGCAGGGCCGGCGCCAGGCGCACCGCCAGCACCAGCTCGGCGCGGCCGTCGCCGCGCTGCAGGCCGGCCTGCTCGATGCCGCCGCGCTCGCCGCCGGCGCAGGCGGCCAGGACGACCGCGGCCAGCACGGTTCCGGCGCGCGCGACGCGGCCGCCACCGGCTCCGTCACTGGCGTTCGAGCAGGGCATAGTAGAAGCCGTCCATTCCCTCGTTGCCGGGCAGCAGCTGCACGCCGGCGGCCAGCGGCTGGCCGCCCGGCAGGTCCAGCGGCAGCGCGCGGGCATCGTCCTGGCGGGCCAGGAAGCCGGAAACCACCGCCTCGCCCTCCTCGCGCAGCACCGAACATACCGCATACAGCAGGCGCCCCCCGGGCGCCAGCAGCGGCCACAGCGCCGCCAGCATGCGCGCCTGGCCGGCCGCCAGCACCGGGATGTCCGCGGCGCGCCGGTGCAGGCGGACGTCGGGCTGGCGGCGGCCGATGCCGGTGGCCGAACAGGGCGCGTCCAGCAGGATGCGGTCGAAGCGGCGCCCGTCCCACCAGGCCGCCGGGTCGCCGGCATCGCCGGCGAGACAGCGGACGCGGTCGCGCGCCAGCTGCAACCGCGCCAGCCCGGCATCGATCCGGGCCAGGCGCGCCGGGTCCTTGTCCAGGGCGACCAGGCCGGCCAGGCCCGGCTGCCGCTCGAGCAGGTGCGCGGTCTTGCCGCCCGGGGCCGCGCAGGCGTCCAGGACGTGCTGGCCGGCGCCGGCATCGAGCAGGGCGGCGGCGTACTGGGCGGCGCCGTCCTGGACGCTGACCAGGCCCTCGGCGAAGCCCGGCAGGCGGGCCACCGGCAGGGCCGTCTCCAGGCGCAGCGCCTGGTCGAGCCGGGCATCGCCCGGGACCGCGGCGGCGATCCCGGCCGCGGCGAGCCGCGCCCGGTAGTCGTCGCGCCCGATCCGGGCGGCGTTGCCGCGCAGCCACATGGGCGCCGGGCCGTTGCCGGCGGCGACGATCTCCTGCCAGTGGCCGGGCCAGTCGGCACGCAGCCGCTCGAGCAGCCAGGCCGGGTGCAGCAGCCGGGCGACCTCGTCGGCCTCGAGCGCCGCCAGCAGCGCCTCGCGCTCGCGCAGCCAGCGCCGCAGCACGGCGTTGGCGAGCCCGGCCAGGCCCGGCTGGCCGAGCGCGCGCACGGCGGCGACCGTGTCGTTGACCACGGCATGCGCCGGCGCGCCGAGGTCCTCGATCTGGCTGAGCGCGCAGACCAGGGCGGCCTCGACGGCGCGGGCGCGCGCCGGCAACGGCCGCGCCAGCAGGCGCGCCAGGGCCGCGCGCCAGCGCAGGCTGCCGCGCACCGCCGCCAGCACCACGGCATGCAGGCTGGCGCGTGCGCGCGGTTCCGCGAAGGCCTGCTCGGCCGGACCCAGCACCGCCTTCAGGGAGCGACCACCGAACACCTCGGCGACCACCCGGGCGGCGGCCAGGCGCAGCGCGCCGGAATCGGTGTCGGCCGTGGCCATGGCCCGCTCAGCCGCGGGCCAGCAGGGCCGGACGGCCGTTGAGCCAGGCACCGGCATCGACGCGGCGGCCGCCGGCCCGCTGCAGGCCGGTCAACCGCAGCACGCCCTCGCCGCAGGCGACGTCGATGCCGTCGCGGCTGGCGCCCAGCACGGTGCCGGGCGGCGCCTGGTGCGCCTGCGCCAGCGCCTGCGCGCGCCAGACCCGCACCCGCTCGCCGGCGAGCTCGGCCTCGGTGCCGGGCCAGGGCTCGAAGGCGCGCACCTTGCGCGCCAGCTCCGCTGCCGGCCGCGCCCAGTCCAGCAGGGACTCGGCCTTGTCGAGCTTGGCGGCATGGGTGGCCGCGCCGTCGTCCTGGGGAACCGCCGCCGGCAGGGTGCCGGCAGCGAGCGCCGCCAGGCCCTCGGCCAGGACCTCGGCGCCGAGCACGGCCAGGCGGTCGTGCAGGCTCTGGCCGGTGTCCTCGTCGCCGATCGCGGTCTGCCGCGTCAGCAGGACCGGGCCGGTGTCGAGCCCGGCCGCCATCTGCATCAGGCACACCCCGGTGCGGGCGTCGCCGGCCTCCAGCGCGCGCTGGATCGGCGCGGCGCCGCGCCAGCGCGGCAGCAGCGAGGCATGGATGTTCCAGCAGCCGTGCCGCGGGATCGCCAGCACGGCGCGCGGCAGGATCAGGCCGTAGGCGACCACCACCATCAGGTCGGGCGCCAGCGCCGCCAGCGCGGCCCGGGTTTCCGGATCGCGCAGGCCCTGCGGCTGCCTGACCTCGATGCCGGCGGCCAGGGCGCGGCGCTTGACCGGCGAGGCCTGCAGCTGCCGGCCGCGCCCGGCGGGCCGGTCGGGCTGGGTGTAGACGGCGCACAGGGTGTGCCCGGAGGCCAGCGTGGCCTCCAGTGCGGGGACGGCGAATTCGGGCGTGCCGGCGAAGACCAGCCGCATCGTGGAAGGCACCGGGGCTGCCGGGCTCAGGCGGCGCTGCGCGCGCGTTCCCGGCGGGCCTTGGCCAGCCGCTTGCGCACCAGCTCGCGCTTCAGCGGCGACAGGTAGTCGACGAACACCTTGCCCTCGAGGTGGTCCAGCTCGTGCTGGATGCAGACCGCCAGCAGGCCGTCGGCGGTCAGCTCGAACGGGCGGCCGTCGCGGTCCAGGGCGCGCAGGTCGACCGCCTCGGCGCGGTCGACGTCGGCGAAGATGCCGGGCACGGAAAGACAGCCCTCCTGGTGGGTCTGGCTGCCGCGCCGGCCGACGATCTCCGGGTTGATGAGGACCAGCGGCTGGTCCTTGTCCTCGCTGACGTCGATCACCACCAGGCGCCGGTGGACGTCGACCTGGGTCGCGGCCAGGCCGATGCCGGGCGCCGCGTACATGGTCTCGAACATGTCGTCGATGAGCCGGCGCAGGGTATCGTCCACGGCCTCGACCGGCCGGGCGCGGGTGCGCAGGCGCGGGTCGGGAAACTCGAGAATCTCAAGCAGGGCCATGGCGACTCCTCGGTCCTCCGGCGGGGGACGGACAATGACGATACGCGGCGATTCTAGCGCCACCGGCGTGAACGCGGACGCGACGGCGGCCGCGGCGCGCGTGCGCGGCTGGCTGGCCGGGGCCCGGCGCTGCCTGGTGCTGACCGGGGCGGGGATGTCGGCGGAAAGCGGCATCGCGCCGTTCCGGGGCGGCGACCAGGCGCTGTGGGCGCGGTTCGATCCGGCGCGGCTGGCGACCCCGGAGGCCTTCGCCGCCGATCCCGACCTGGTCTGGGCCTGGTACCTGTGGCGGATGGCCGGCGTGCGCGCCGCGCTGCCGCATGCCGGCCACCGGGCGCTGGCGGCGCTGGCCGGGGGCCATCCGCACCTGCAGCTGGTCACCCAGAACGTCGACGACCTGCACGAGCGCGCCGGCAGTGCCGGCGTGGTGCACCTGCACGGCGAGCTGTTCGCGCTGCGCTGTGCCGCCTGCGCGGCGCCGGCCGCGCTGCCGGCCCTGCCGGCGGCCGGCCAGGCGCCCGCGTTGCGGCAGCCGCCGCCCCGTTGCCGCCGCTGCGGCGGTGCGGTACGTCCCGGCGTGGTCTGGTTCGGCGAGGCCTTGCCGGCGCCGGCCTGGCAGGCGGCCGAGGCCGCCGCCCGTTCCTGCGACCTGGTGCTGGTGGTCGGTACCTCGGGCCTGGTCCATCCGGCCGCCGCCCTGCCGGCGATCGCCCGCCGCCACGGCGCCCGGGTGGTCGAGATCAACCCGTCGCCGACCGCGCTGTCGGGCGCAGCCGACCTGTGCTGGCGCGCGACCGCTGCGCAGGCCCTGCCCCTGCTGACCGACGCCTCCGCGAAGCCGGGGGGCTAGGTGCCGGGTGCCGGGTGCCGGGTGCCGGGTGCTGGGTGCTGGATGCCGGGTGCTGGATGCTCGGAATTCGGAGCGCGCTGTGCTCCCCTCTCCCTCTGGGAGAGGGGCCGGGGGAGAGGGCCGGGGCTGGCCATGATCTGCATCGTCGCCGGCCCAGCGGCGCGCGCTGGCCGGGGCGGCCCTCTCCCCCGCCCCTCCCCCGCAGGCGGGGGAGGGGAGAAGTGCGGTGCCGTCGCTCTGGCGAGACGCCGCCCGGGAGCGGGCTGAGACACGACGCTGGTCAGGCCTCTGGGCGGGGCCGGCGGGGAGGGCCGGGGCTGGCCATGATCTGCATCGTGGCCGGCCCCGCGGCGCGCGCTGGCCGGGGCGGCCCTCTCCCCTGAAGACTCATCGCGCCGCCCCCTCCCCCGCAGGCGGGGGAGGGGAGAAGTGCGGTGCCGTCGCGCTGGCGAGACGCCGCCTGGCAGCGGGCTGAGACACGATGCTGACCAGGCCTATGGGCGGGGCCGGGGGAGAGGGCAGGGGCTGGCCATGATCTGCATCGTCGCCGGCACCGGCGGCGCGCCCCCGGCTACAGCGTGCCGTCGCTGCCGATCAGGACGACGTCGGCCGGGCGCCGGGCGAACAGGCCGTTGCTGACCACGCCGACGATCTGGTTGATCTCGGATTCCAGCGCCTCGGGCTCGCGGATCGCCAGGCCGTGGACGTCGAGGATCCAGTTGCCGTTGTCGGTGACCGTGCCCTGCCGCCAGACCGGCTGGCCGCCCAGGCGCACCAGTTCCCGCGCGACATGGCTGCGCGCCATCGGGATCACCTCCACGGGCAGCGGAAAGCGGCCCAGGACCTCGACGCGCTTGCCCGGATCGACGATGCACACGAAGCGCCCGGCGACCGCGGCGATGATCTTCTCGCGGGTCAGGGCACCGCCGCCGCCCTTGACCAGGCGCCTTCGGCCGTCGCACTCGTCGGCGCCGTCGACGTACAGGGGCACCGGCCCGGCGGCGTTGAGGTCGAGCACCTCGATGCCGTGCCGGCGCAGCAGGGCCGTGCTCGCCTCCGAGCTGGACACCGCACCGGCCAGCCGGTGGCGGCCCGCCGCCAGGCCCTCGATGAACCAGCGCACGGTGGAGCCGGTGCCGACGCCGACCACCATGCCGTCCTCGACATAGGCCAGCGCCCGTTCCGCTGCGGCGCGCTTGCCGGCCTCGGCGTCGTTCATGGCTGCTTCTTCTCCTGCGCCAGGATGGCGCGCCAGTGGGCGGCGGCGAGCGGCAGCACCGACAGCCGGTTGCCGCGCCGCACCAGGGGGGAATCCTCCAGGGCCGGCAGCGCCTTCAGCTCGTCGAGGCCGACCACCCGCGCCAGATGGCGCTCGTACTCGACGTCGACCAGGAACCAGCGCGGCTCCTCGGGCGTCGCCTTCGGGTCATGGTAGTCGGAGCGCGGATCGAACTGGCTGGGGTCGGGATAGCTGTCGCCGGCGACCCGGGCCAGGCCGGCGACGCCGGGCAGCCTGCAGTTGGAGTGGTAGACCATGACGCCGTCGCCGGGCCGCATGTGGTCGCGCATGTAGTTGCGCGCCTGGTAGTTGCGCACGCCGTTCCAGGGCTCGCGCCGGGCGCGGGCGAGGTCGTCGATCGAGAAGGCGTCGGGCTCGGTCTTCATGAGCCAGTAGCGTCGCGCGGGCGCCATCGGGGTCTGGGTCCGGATCCGGGGTGCGCAAGGGTAGCAGCCGGCCGGACGCGAGCCGCGCCCTCGACGTCGGCCGCGTCCATCGCCCGCCGCGAAGGGCGACGCCGCGCGCCGGGCCCCCTCGGCGGACCCGGTGACGCCGGCATCCGGCGCGTCGCTCGAACCGGCCTGCGGCGAAAGCGCCCGGCAACCCGGTCGGGGAAGGCGGCCGAACCGGTGCGCGTTCAGGGCGCGGCTGCGGCACCCGCCCGGATCGGCACGCCGCACATCGGGCGCTTGCAGCGCGACTTCGCGGGGGGGCGGCGGACGGTCCTTCGCCGGACGATCAGGACCAGCCGGCCTCGGTGACCACGGCGTCCATCGGCACGTCCCAGGGATCGTGCGGCAGGGGCGGCAGCCGCTGGCAGGCGAACGCGGCACCGACCAGCAGCGGCGGCGGCGGCCGGCCGGCGCGGAAGGCGAGCGCGCGGTCGTAGTGGCCGGCGCCGCTGCCCAGCCGGTAGCGGGCGGCGTCGAAGCCGACCAGGGGCAGGATGATGACGTCGAGTTCGCCGGCCGCGACCTCGGCGGCGCCGGCGGCCGGTTGCGGGATGGCGCCGGCGCCCGGCTCCAGGGCGTCACCGGCGCGCCAGGCGCGGAACCGGAGCTGGCCGTCGGCGGCGATCGCCGGCAGCGCCAGCTCGACGTCGGCAGGCAGGGCCTCGAGCCAGGCCGCGAGGTCGAGTTCGGAACGCACCGCCAGGTACCCGGCGATCCGCCGCCAGCCCTGCGCGCGGCGGCGCTGCTCCAGCAGCTCCGCGACGCGCCGCTGCGCCGCCGCCCGGTCCGGGGCGGCCAGCCCGAGCCGACCGGCGCGCGCCTGGCGGCGCAGCGCGGACTTGTCGGGCCGGATGGTCAATTAGGGGCATCCTCCGCCGTGCCGGTACACATCGACGACCTTGATCCCTGATCACAGGGGGGAAAGCTCACGAGGCCTTAAGGCTTTCCGCTGCCAGGGCGGACCTGCACACCGGCGCTCGCTTGTCGCTGTCCCAAAGGGCCGACTTAACGGGTCAAGGCAAATATGCAGTGTGTTGCCGAGCACCGCAGAGGACACCTGGGACGATTCTGGACCCGAACGGCGGCGCGCGCAACGGCCTGCCGGGAATCGCCGGCGGCCACGTTCAGGCGGCTTGCGCTCAGCCGTCGGCGAGGACGGCGTCGAGCCGGCCGATCAGCTGGCGCAGTTCGCGGTCGATCCCGCCGGCGACGCCATCGGCCTCGCTGCGGGCCTGCTGCTGCTCGTGCGCGAGATTGAGGGCGACCATGATCGCCAGCCGCTCCAGCGTCGCGCTGCGGGCGTTGCGGCGGAGCTCGCGCAGGCGGCCGTCGAGCAGCCGGGCGGCGGCATGCAGCGCGTCCCGGCCGTCCGGCGGACAGGCCACCAGGTAGTCGCGGTCGAGGATGCTGACGCTGACGGTGTTGGCCTCGCTCATCAGTGCGTCTCCAGTTGCCGCAGGCGCGCGATCATCGCTTCGACGCGGGCCCGGGCCTGCTCGTTCTTGGCCAGCAGGTTGGCCCGCTCGGTGGTCCAGGCCTCCTGGCTGGCGCGCAGCACCCGGTTCTCCTCGCGCAGGCGGGTGCAGCTGGCGAGCAGCCGGTCGATCCGCGCGGTCAATTGCTCGACCAGGGCATGGACATCGTGTTCGGTCGCCATGTCGGTCCCGTCCGCGGCAATGGCGGCCAGCATAGGAAGCGCGTGCCTCCACGGTCAATGCGGCCGTTCCTGCAGCCAGGCGGCGAACTCCCCGGCCGGCATCGGCCGCGCGAACAGGTAGCCCTGGCCCTCGTGGCAGCCGGCGTCGACCAGGAACCGGGCCTGCGCCTCGGTCTCGATGCCCTCGGCGACCACCTTCAGTCCCAGGGCGCGGGCCATGGCGATGATCGCCGCCACCAGCCGCTGGCCCGGCGGATCCGCGGCCAGGCCGACCAGGAACTCGGGCGCGATCTTGATCGCGTCGATCGGCAGGTGCTTGAGGTGGGAGAACGAGGAGTAGCCGGTGCCGAAGTCGTCCAGGGTGACGGTCGCGCCCAGCTCGCGCAGCTGCCCGAGCTTGCCCGCCGCCGCCTGCACCCGGGTGACCAGGGCGCTTTCGGTGATCTCCAGGTCGAAGCGCACGCCGCCGGCGCCGGCGACCAGTTCGGCGACACGCTGGGCGAAATCGTCGCGGCGCAGCTGGGCGGCCGACACGTTCAGCGCCAGGCGCCCGACCTGCAGCCCGGCGCAAGACCAGGCGGCACCGAGCTCGGCGACCCGGGCGAACGCGAAGTCGCCGATCGACTGGATGATGCCGGCCTCCTCGGCGACCGGCACGAAGCGGCCGGGCGGCACCTCGCCCAGCGCGGGGCTGAGCCAGCGGGCCAGCACCTCGGCTCCCACGTAGGCGCGGTCCGCCAGCCGCAGCTTGGGCTGGAAGGCCAGCGAGAGTTGCCCCTGCTCGAGCGCCTCGTGCAAGGCCAGCAGCAGCTCCTGGCGCTCGCGCGGGCGCCGCTCCAGCTCGCTCCCGTACATCTGGCAATGGCGGTCGGCACCCTCCTTGGCGTGGCAGGCGGCGATGTCGGCCCGGTTCAGCAGCGCCTCGGGCTCGCTGCCGTGGTCCGGGCACAGTGCCACCCCGACGCTGCCGGTGACCCGCACGCTCGGCCCTTCGCCCAGGTGCAGCGGCGCCGACAACAGTTCGCGCAGGCCCTGCGCCGCGGCCAGGGCGGCGGCGGCATCCGCCACCGGCAGGGCCACCGCGAACTCGTCGCCGCCCAGGTGGGCGACCGCCAGGGCACCCGGCAGTCCGGTGCGCAGGCGGATCCCGACCGCGCGCAGGATGGCGTCGCCGAAGCCGTGTCCGAACGCGGCGTTGACGTGCTTGAAGCGATCCAGGTCGGCGCACAGGACGGCGACGCCGTGCTCGCCGCGATCGCGGCAGCAGCGCGCGAGCGCCGCCAGGAAGCCCGCGCGGTCGGCGAGCTGCAGGCTGCCGGCGGCCCGGCGCGGGAGACGCGGACGGACCGTGCTCACCGGCGCGCCCGGGACCGCCTGGCGCGGCGGGCCGACTGCGTCGCGGACGCCTGCCTGCTCCGGTTCATGCCTGCTCCCTGTCGGCGCCGTCGACCTCGGCGCGGGCGTGCCGGCCCGGCCGCAGTCGCGCCCTGCGCGCGGCCGCCCCGCGGCGACGGCGGCACCGCCTTCCGACCGGCGCAGGATCCGGACCTCCTGTCCGACCCGCCACGGTCTGACGGCGAGTGTGCGCCGGTCGCGCCGGTTCCGCCAGCACCGGCGCCTGTGACACACTGCCGGCCCGGGGCACGGACGCCGCCCCGGCGCGTGCGACCGATCATGACCGACGCTCCCTACCCGATCGACTACCCGGCCCTGGCCCGTGCCGTGGCGGCCCTGGCGCTGACCCCGGCCGAACTGCACGGCGGCCTGTGCGGTTTCCTGTGCGCCGGCGGCCAGCCGCATCCCGGGCACTGGCTGGACCAGCTCTGCCTGGACTCGACGGCGCTGGAGGCCAGCAGCCGGCCGACCCTGGAAGCCCTGCGCGCGGCCACCCAGACCCTGCTCGACGACCCCGACCTGCGCTTCTCTCCGCTGTTGCCGGGCGACGAGGTGGCGATGGCCGACCGGGTCGTGGCGCTGGCCGCCTGGTGCGCCGGCTTCATCGGCGGCTTCGGCCTGGCCGGCGCCGTCGAAGCCGGACGGTTGTCGGAGGAAGGCCGCGACGCGCTGCGCGACCTCGACCGCATCGCCCACTTCGGCTACGAGGCCGGCGAGGCGGAGGAGGACGAGAACGCCTTCGCCGAGATCGTCGAGTACGTGCGCATGGCGGTGATGCTGCTGCGCCAGGAATCCGGGCCGGCGGCGGCGCCGGCCGATGCCACCCGGCACTGAGAGTGGCGGTCCGTGCCGGCCGCCGCCAGACCCGGCCTCCCTCGGCGGATCGTCCGCGCACGACGCGCCGGCAGCCTTGCGACAGGGGCACCCCTTGAGCCTTCCGGCCGCCCTGCGCGAGCACGCCCGCCGGCGCCGGCAGCTGATGCGGCTGATCGGGCCGGACGCCATCGTGGTGGTGCCGGCGGCGCCGGAACGGGTGCGCAGCCACGACACCTTCCACCCGTACCGGCAGGACAGCGACCTGCTCTACCTGACCGGCTTCCCGGAGCCGGAGGCGGTGCTGGTCCTGGTGCCGGGCCGGGCGGCGGGGGAGTGCATCCTGTTCTGCCGCGAGCGCGATCCCGAGCGCGAGCGCTGGGACGGTCCGCGCGCCGGCCTCGAGGGCGCGGTCGACCGCTACGGCATGGACGATGCCTACCCGGTCGGCGACATCGACGACATCCTGCCCGGGCTCATCGAGGGCCGCGCCCGCATCCACTACCACCTGGGCCGCGACCCCGAGTTCGACCAGCGCCTGCTCGGCTGGGTCAACCGCGTGCGCGCGCAGTCCCGGCGCGGCGCGGTGCCGCCCAACGAGATGGCCACCCTCGGCACCCTGCTGCACGAGCTGCGCCTGGTGAAGTCGCGTGCCGAGCTGAAACTGATGCGGGAGGCGGCGAGGATCACCGTCGCCGCGCACCGGCGCGCCTGGCAGGCGAGCCGGCCGGGCCGCCGCGAGTACCAGGTCGAGGCCGAGTTGCAGGCCGCCTTCCGCGGTAACGACGCGGTCGCCGCCTACCTGCCGATCGTCGGTGCCGGCGCCAATGCCTGCGTGCTGCACCACCCGGCCGGCGACGCCGAGCTGCGCCGCGGCGAGCTGGTCCTGGTCGACGCCGGTGCCGAATACCGCGGCTATGCCGCCGACGTCACCCGCACGGTGCCGGTCGGCGGCCGCTTCAACCGCGCCCAGCGCAGCCTGTACGACCTGGTCCTGGACGCGCAGCGGGCGGCGATCGACGAGGCACGGCCGGGCCGTCCTTTCGACGCCATGCACCAGGCCGCGGTGCGGGTGCTGACCGACGGCCTGGTCCGCCTGGGCCTGGTCGAGGGTCCGCTGGCGAGCGCGCTGCGCGAGCGCCGCCACCTGCCCTTCTATCCGCACAAGACCGGGCACTGGCTGGGCCTGGACGTGCACGACGTCGGCGACTACCGGATCGACGGCCACTGGCGCGAGCTGGAGCCGGGCATGGTGTGCACGGTCGAGCCCGGCCTGTACATCGCCGCCGACGCGCCGGTCGACCCGAAGTGGCGCGGCATCGGCATCCGCATCGAGGACGACGTCCACGTCACCGCCGACGGCCCCGAGGTGCTGAGCGCCGCGCTGCCCGTCGAGGCCGCCGAGATCGAGGCAGAGCTGGCGGGCTGAGCCCCGGCGGCTCGGGGGCGGCGCGTCACGCGCCCGGGGCCAGCGGGGAACGGATCGCGCGGCGCCGCGCCGGTCGCCGCAACCGGGAACGGCGATGCCGCCTCAGGCGCCGCCGATCGCCGCGAACTTGCCGGCGCGGTCGAGGCGGTAGAAGCGGCGCAGGCGGCGGCGCACGGCCGGCTGCTGCAGGCGGTCGCCGTGGCGGCGCAGCAGGTCCAGGCAATAGCGCGCGGCCAGACGGTGCGCGGTCCGGTAGCGGCTGCGCTCCTCGGCATCCAGGTCGGGGCTGAAGCGGACGCGCTCGAACAGGGCGTTGACGATGGCCTCGCCGCGACCGGGACCGGCCAGCTCGGTGGCCAGCACGAACACGTCGACCTCGGCCTGCAGCTCCAGCTCCAGGGCGCTGACCGGGCGGTCGTGGTGGCCGTGCCAGCTCAGGCAGACGAAATGACTGACGCCTTCGGCCAGCAGGGCCAGCTCGGCCAGGTTGGCGGCGCCCAGGCGTACCCGCGGATCGTTCCGGCGCAGGGTCTCCAGGACATCCTCGTCCAGGAACAGGGCCAGCTCGACCGCCTCGCCGTCCTGGCGCACCAGCAGCTGCTCGCGCGGCTGCCGGCTGCCCGGAGGCAACAGCGAACGCGCCAGCGCCGGATCGCTGGTCAGCACGGCGTCGACCGCCAGCGGCAGGTCCAGCTCGTAGCAGTGCGCCAGCCGGGCCTGGACGTCGGCCGGCGTCATGGCTCAGGCCACGGCCTGCGCGAAGGCGTCGCGGCTGAGGTTCTCGGCACCGTCCGGCGCGGCCCGGACGTCGTCCTCGATGCGCACGCCGCCGTAGGGCGCAAGGCGCCCGACCAGGGCCCAGTCGACCCGGCCGGCATGCGGGCCGGCGCGCAGCCGCTCCAGCAGCATCGGGATGAAATAGAGGCCCGGCTCGATGGTGACCACCATGTCCGGCAGCAACGGACGGGTCAGGCGCAGGAAGGGATGGCCCTCGGGAGGCCCGGTGCGGCCGCCGCCCGGTCCGGCCATGAAGCCGCCGACGTCGTGCACCTGCAGGCCGATCAGGTGGCCGATGCCGTGCGGGAAGAACACCGCGCTGACGCCGCTGGCCACCTGCTCGTCGGCGGCCATCCGCACGATGCCGAGCTCCTCGAGGACCGCCGCGAGCCGCCGGTGCGCCTCCAGGTGCAGGTCCCGGTAGTCGACGCCGGGGCGCACCCTCGCGCACAGGGCCCGCTGCACGGCGTCGACGGCGGCGACCAGGGCCGCGAACGTGGCATCGCCGTCGTGCCAGGTGCGGGTGATGTCGCTCGCGTAGCCGGCGACCTCGGCGCCGGCATCCAGCAGGAAGCTGCGGTGGGCATCCGGCAGGTCGTGGCGCTGGTGCTGGTAGTGCAGGACGGCCGCGTGCGCGTTGAGCGCGACGATGCTGCCGTAGGGCAGGTCCGGCTCGGCATGGCCGGTGGCCTCCAGGTAGGCGGCATGGATCTGGCGTTCGGAGCGGCCGTCGTGGAACGCCTGGCGGGCGGCCAGGTGGCCGCGCACCGCGCGCCGGTTGGCCATGCGCATGGCCTCGAGTTCGTACTCGCTCTTGCAGGCGCGGTCCCAGTGCAGGCGCCCGACCAGGGCCTGCGGGTTGTCCGGCACGTGCTCGCCGAGCGCCCAGTCCGGATCGCCGACGATCGCGCAGCGCGCCGGCGGCGGCAGGTGGCGGGCGGCCTCGGCGGCGTCGCGCACCACGACCACCTCGAAATGCTCCGGCCAGTAGCCGTGCGGCGGCGCCGGCGGCAGGTGCCAGTAGTCGTCGGGCTGGCAGTAGACCAGGGTGGGGCGGCGTCCCGGGCTGTGCACCAGCCAGGAATCGGGCAGGTCGGTCAGCGGCAGCCAGTGCAGGAAATTGGGGTTGGCCCGGAACGGCAGGGGGCGGTCGTCCTGGAAGGCGTAACGCACCCTGCCGGAGGGCAGCACCAGGTGGTCCTTGCCGGCCGCCGCCAGTGCGGCGTCGGCACTCGCCATGACGCGGGCCAGGTGGGCGGGATAGAGGCTGGCGAGCGGCGTGTGGCTGGCGTGGTCCATGCCCGGATTCTGACGCAAACCCCCGCCCGATCAAGTTGTGCCTGTCCCCTGGCCGGCTGCGCCGGTGCCCGGCCCGGGTGCGGGCCAGGCACCGTGGCGCGGGCGCCTGCGCGCCTGCGCCACGGGCGCATCCTCAGGACTCAGCCGCCGGGCTGCCAGCGCACGGTCGCGAACACGCTGCGCCCCGGCGTGTTGAAACCGCGCACCAGCTCGTAGTCGACGTCGCCGAGATTGTCGCCGCGCAGTTCCAGCCGCCAGTCCGGATGCACCTGCCAGGCGGCCCGCAAGCTGGCCAGGACATGGCCGGGCAGGTCGATGGCCTCCGGGAAACCGGCGTCCTTGCGACCGCCAAGGGCGACCAGCTCGCCGCCGATGCGCCAGCGCCCGCCCAGGGCGCGGTCGACGGACAGCGCGGCCTTCTGGCGGGCGCGGCGCAGCAGGGGCTGGCCGGTCTCGCGGTTCTCCGGGTCCTGCACGGTGGCGGTGGCCTCCACCTGCCAGCGCTCGCCGCGCCAGCCGTACTCGGCCTCGACGCCCTCGATGCGGGCGCGCGCGACGTTCTCCGCCTGCGAGACGCCGCCGCCGGTGAAGCTGATCAGGTCGCGCAGGTCCGTGCGGAACGCGCGCAGGCGCAGCTCGCCGGCGACGCCGAGCGCGACATCGGCGCCCAGCTCGAGGCTGCGCGAGCGCTCCGGCTCGAGGTCGGGGTTGCCTGCGAAGAAGCCGCCGAAGCCGGGCGAGTACAGCTCGTTGAGGTTGGGTGCCCGGAAGCCCTCGCCGAAGCTGGCCGACAGGCGCAGGCCTTCGGCGACCCGCCAGCCCAGGCCGCCGGAGAAGGTGGTCTCGCCGCCGAAGTCGCTGTTGTCGTCATGGCGGCCGACCGCTTCCGCGTCCAGGGCCCCGGCCCGGCCCCGCCAGCCCAAATAGGCGGCGCGGTTGCGGCGGTCGCCGGCGTAGGGCTCGCCGAAACCGCTGAATGCCGACCCCTTCTCGTCCAGCCAGTTCAGGCCGAACAGCAGGTGCTGTCCGGGCTGCAGCTGCCACGCGTTCTGCCAGTCCAGCGAACGACGCCGGGTGCGGAAGTCCGAGCCGTTGATCGGCGTCACCAGGTCGTTGCGGCCCTCGGCGGCGACCAGCTGGTGGGACCAGCGCTGCGCCAGCGGCCCGGCCAGGGACACCGACAGGGTCTGCGTGCGCGCTTCCGATTCGGCCGGTCCGAAGCTGGCCTCGGCGGCGCCGGCATCGAACTGCGCGTCGGTGTCGGCGCGGAACACGCGCGCCTCCAGCGCCTGGCGGCCCAGGTCGACGCCGAGCGCGAGGCTGGCCGAGCGCTGCCGCTGGCCGTCGTCGTCGGGGAAGTAGCCGAAGCCGTTCTCGTTCTGCGCGGAGAAGCCGTCGCTGCGCTCGTCGGCGACCGCGGCGGAGACCCGCACCGCGCCGTCGCTGCCCAGCGCGCCCTCCAGGCGCCGGGTGTTCCAGCTTCCGTAGGACACGGCGGCGCTGCCGCCCTGCGGGCGGCGCGTGAACACCTGGATCACGCCGCCGATCGCGTCGGAACCCCAGAACGCCGCCCGCGGCCCGCGCACGATCTCGATGCGTTCGACCTGGACCAGCGGCAGGTTGGTGAAATCCAGCGCGCCGGTGTTGAACGAGGACACGCGCACGCCGTCGACCAGGACCAGGACGTGGTTGGAATTGGTGCCGCGCAGGAACAGCGAGGTCGCGCCGCCCGGCCCGCCGGTCCGGGCCAGGTCGATGCCGGCCTGCAGGCGCAGAAGGTCGAGCAGGTCGCGCGCCTGGCTGCGCTCGATCGCCTCGCGGTCGATGACGGTGACCGGCACCAGGGCGGCATCGACGGTCTCGCTGCTGCGCGAGGCGGTGACGGTGGTCGGCGCCAGGGTCGGCGCCTGGGCCAGGGCGACGGCGGGCAGCAGGCTGCCGGCCAGGGCCAGGGAAAGGGTTCTCATCGGTAGGGCTCCGTGTCTTTGTTCGCTCACCCGCGAACGTGCGGAGGTCCCGACGGCGAGGACGGCCGGACATCGACGCGGCGATGCCGGCTCGCACTGGCCGCGTCGCCCGCCGCAACGCTCAGTCCGCCCGCCGCGGTTGCGGCGGGCACTCGACGAGGCCGGTCTCCGGGCTGGCGATCGTGGCGGTGCGGGGCACCGTCAGCGCCGGCCGCCTTCCCGGGACGCGGGGTCCCAGTGGCTGATGGCCGGCTTCGAATCGCTTACCGTTGCGGGGGCAGCGCCGGACTTGCACCGGCTTCCCGTTTCACCCGCCGTGTGGCGGGCACCTCGAAGCGGCGCCAGTGTAGCAGGGGCCGCCGGCCGCGCTGCCGCGACCGCCCCGCGCGGGAGACGCCCGCGCCCGGCAACCGGCATCCCGGCTAGACTTGCGCCGGTCGAGAGGAGACGACGACGCATGACCGTGGCTTCCCTGCCCCGCCTCGAGGACGTCCGGCTGGCGATCATCGGCCTGGGCTATGTCGGCCTGCCGCTGGCGGTGGCGTTCGGACGGCGCCTGCCGACCCTGGGCTTCGACATCAACACGGCGCGCGTCGAGGCGCTGCGGCGCTTCCAGGACGACACCCTGGAGGTCAGCGCCGAGGAATTGCGCGACGCCAGCCAACTGACGGTGTCCGCAGACCCGGCCGACCTGGTCGGTCGCGACGTCTACATCGTCACCGTGCCGACGCCGATCGACGATGCCCGGCGCCCCGACCTGCGGCCGCTGGAATCGGCCAGCCGGACCGTCGGCCGCGCGATCCGGCGCGGCGGCACCGTGGTCTTCGAATCGACCGTGTATCCGGGCGCCACCGAGGAGGTGTGCGTGCCGATCATCGAGCGCGAATCCGGCCTGCGCCTCAACGTCGACTTCTACGCCGGCTACAGCCCGGAGCGGATCAACCCCGGCGACCGCGAGCACCGCCTGGAGAACATCACCAAGGTCACCGCGGGCTCGACGCCGGAGGCCGCCGACTTCGTCGACGCCCTGTACCGGGTGGTGGTCCGGGCCGGCACCCACAAGGCGTCCAGCATCCGCGTCGCCGAGGCCGCCAAGGTCATCGAGAACACCCAGCGCGACCTCAACATCGCCCTGGTCAACGAACTGGCGCTGATCTTCCACCGCCTCGGCATCGACACCAGCGAGGTGCTGGCCGCGGCCGGCACCAAGTGGAACTTCCTGCCGTTCAAGCCCGGCCTGGTCGGCGGCCACTGCATCGGCGTCGACCCCTACTACCTGACCCACAAGGCCCAGCAGATCGGCTACCACCCGGAAGTCATCCTGTCCGGGCGGCGCATCAACGACGGCATGGGCGCGCACGTCGCCGAGCGGGTGGTCAAGCTGATGACCCGGCGCCGCATCCATGCCTCGCAGGCCAACATCCTGGTGCTGGGCCTGGCGTTCAAGGAGAACTGCCCGGACCTGCGCAACACCCGGGTGGTCGACGTGATCGCCGAACTGCGCAGCTACCACGCCAACGTCGACGTCCACGACCCGTGGGTGAGCGCCGCCGAGGCGCAGCACGAATACGGCCTGTCCCTGGTCGACGCGCTGCGCCCCGGGCACTACGACGCGATCATCCTGGCGGTCGGGCACCGCCAGTTCCTGGCGATGGGCGCCGACGCCATCCGCGCGCTGGGCAAGCCCGACTGCGTGCTGTTCGACGTCAAGCAGGTGCTGCCGCGGGAGTCGGTCGATGACCGGCTGTGAAGCACGGAACAGGGGGCGCGCGACCGTGGCCCGGTCGCGCCCCGGTGGCCCCGGATTCCCGCCGACGCGCCCCCGGGACCTGGGGGCGCGGCCATGAGGGTGCTGGTGACCGGGGCGGCGGGATTCATCGGCGCGCGGCTGTCCGAGCGGCTGCTCGAGCGCGGCGACGAGGTGCTGGGCTACGACAACGTCAACGACTACTACGACCCGACCCTGAAGGAGGCGCGGCTGGCGCGGTTGCTGCCGCAGGCGGGCTTCTCGCTGGTGCGCGCGTCCCTCGAGGACCGCGAATCCCTGCAATCGGCGTTCGACCGCTTCCGGCCGCAGCGGGTGGTCAACCTGGCCGCCCAGGCCGGGGTCCGCTATTCGCTGACCAATCCGCACGCCTACGTCGACAGCAACCTGGTCGGCTTCGTCAACATCCTGGAAGCCTGCCGGCACGGCGGCGTCGAGCACCTGGTCTACGCCTCGTCGAGCTCGGTCTACGGCGCCAACCGCAAGCTGCCGTTCTCGGTCCGCGACCCGGTCGACCACCCGGTCAGCCTGTACGCGGCGACCAAGAAGGCCAACGAGCTGATGGCGCACACCTACAGCCACCTGTACGGCCTGCCCACCACCGGCCTGCGCTTCTTCACCGTCTACGGCCCTTGGGGCCGGCCGGACATGGCCCTGTTCCTGTTCACCCGGGCGATCCTGGCGGGCGAGCCGATCCAGGTGTTCAACCATGGCCGGCATACCCGCGACTTCACCTACATCGACGACATCGTCGAGGGCGTGGTGCGCAGCCTGGACCACGTCCCCGGCCCGGACCCGGGGTTCGACCCGCTGGCGCCCAACCCGGGCAGCTCGGCGGCGCCTTACCGGGTCTACAACATCGGCAATGACCGCCCGGTCCAGCTTTCCACGTACATCGAACTGATCGAGGCCTGTCTGGGCCGGCGCGCCGAGAAGATCCTGCTGCCCCTGCAGCCCGGCGACGTCCCGGACACCCATGCCGACGTGGCCGAGCTGGCCGCCGATACCGGCTATGCTCCGGCCACGCCGGTCGAGGAGGGGGTGCGGCGTTTCGTGGCCTGGTACCGGGATTATTTCGGGTGCTGAGCGCCCGGTGGGATGGCCGGCGAAGTGTGATAGCGTTCACATTCTGAGCGTTTTCGACCGAGGAGGGTTCCCATGAACGTGCTGGCAAGGGTTGTGTCGCTGATCGGCCTGGTCCTGGCGCTGGGCGCCTGCGCCGCCGGACCGAGGCCGGGCGAGGTGCCGACCGCCGACCCCTCGATCCAGGCGGTCGAGGTCTACCGGATCGGCGTCGACGACATCCTGCGCGTGTCGGTCTGGCAGAACCCCGACCTCAACGTCGAGGTGCCGGTACGACCGGACGGCAACATCTCGGTGCCCCTGGCCGGCGACGTGCCCGCCGGCGGCCGGACGCCGCAGGAAGTGGCCGAGAGCATCCGCGAGAAGCTGTCGTCCTACCTGCGCGACCCCAACGTCACGGTGATCCTCACCGAGCTGCGCAGCCACGAGTACCTGGCCCGGGTGCGGGTGACCGGCGCCGTGCGCTCGCCGGTCTCGGTGCCCTACCGGCAGGGCATGACCGTGCTCGACGCCGTGCTCGAGGCCGGCGGCCCCAACGAGTTCGCGGCGGCCGACCGCACCCTGCTGCACCGCAAGGCCGGCGGCGGCAGCCGCGCCTACCCGGTCCACCTCGACCGCATCCTCAAGCGCGGCGAGCTGGCCACCAACCACGCGGTGCAGCCGGGCGACGTGATCACGGTCCCCGAGCGCACCTTCTGACCCGGATCGACGCACCCTGATGTTCGGCAAGGACCCCACCGTCACCGCCAGCGACGCCGTCCCGGTCAGCGAGCTGGCGCCGCTGCTGGTGCGCGAGGCGCGCCGGCACAACCTGCTGCTGGCGCTGGTGTTCTCGGTGATCGCCCTGTTCGCCCTGCTGTTCGGGCTGTTCGTGCTCGAGCGCAGCTACGAATCCTCGGCCACCATCCTGGCCCAGCAGAGCGACATCATCCAGCCGCTGCTGGAGGGCCGCGCGGTGGCGACCGGGGTGGTCGACCATGCCGGCATCGCCCGCCAGGTGATCTTCGGCCGCCGGGTGATGTCCGAGATCCTCGAGGTCGGCGGCTGGATGGCGGCGACGCCGTCGCCGATCGAGCAGGACCGCCTGATGGAGTCGATCCGCGGCCGCACCCAGGTGTCGGCGCCGCGGCCCAACCTGATACTGATCGGCTACCGCGACAACGACCCGACCCGCGCGTTCCGGGTCGCCGACGCCTTCGCCCGGCTGTTCATCGAGGAGAGCCGCGAAGCCAAGCAGCGCGAGAGCCGCGACGCCTACGAATTCATCGACAGCCAGGTGCGCGACTACCACGCCAAGCTGACCGAAGCCGAGCAGTCCCTGCTGCAGTACCGCTCGCGCAACGTCGACGCCCACCCGGGCAGCGAGGCCGACGTCAACGCCCGCATCAACGCCCTGCGCACCCAGGTCGAGCAGGCCCGCATGGGACTGCTCGAGCAGCAGTCGCGCGCGCAGTCGCTGGAGGCCCAGCTGGCCGGCGAATCCGAGGTCACCGCGGTCGCCACCCGGGAATCGCTGTACCGCGGCCAGCTGCTCGAGCTGCAGGCGCAGCTCGACCGCCTGCTGCTGACCTACACCGACCAGTATCCGGACGTGGTCCGCACCCGCCACCAGATTTCCGACATCCAGCGCCAGCTCGAGCAGGAGCAGGGCCGCCGCGAGCGCGGCGAGCGCGGCGACTCGCCGTTCGACAACGCCCAGTTCAACCCGCTCTACCAGGAGCTGCGCACCCGCCTGGCCGAGGTCCGCCGCGAGCTGGCCGCCTCGCAGTCGCGGCTGTCGATCGCCGAGTCGCTGCTCTCCGCCGAGCTCGACCGCGCCCGCCGGATCGCCGCCTCCGAGGGCGTGCTGGCCGAGCTGACCCGCGACTACGAGGTCAACCGCGACATCTACCAGGACCTGCTGCGCCGGCGCGAGAACGCCCGCGTCTCCATGGTCCTCGACCAGGAGCAGCGCGGCCTGACCTTCCGCATCCAGGATCCCGCGGTGATCCCGCTGCGGCCCACCGGCCTGCGCCTGATGCACGTCGCCGGGGCCGGGCTGGCGGCCGCCTTCGCGGTGCCGCTGGGCCTGCTGTTCGTGGCCGCCCGCTTCGACCCGCGGGTGCGCACCGCCGGCCAGCTCGAGCGGCTGGGCGTGCCGGTGCTGGCCACCGTGCCGCCGTACCTGACCCGGCGCGACCGGGTCCGCGCGCACATGCGCTGGGCGCTGGTCGCGCTGATGGTGGCGCTGGTGTTCGGCGCCTACCTGCTGGCCTACTGGCTGCGACAGGGACAGGGCTGATGGCCGGCAACGACGGCAGCGGAGGGAACATGGCCGACCACGGATCGCCGGCGCGGCCGATCGCCCGCTACAGCGAGAGCTTCGAGCTGACGCCGCGCAAGCTCGAGGAGCGCCGGCTGATCCACCGCAGCGATCCGGTCCGGCACCATGCCGACGCCTTCCGCGAGATCCGCACCCGCCTGCTGGAACTGGGCGGCGCGCGCAACTTCATCACCATGGTCGCGCCGATCGGCCACGGCTGTGGCGGCAGCTTCGTCGCCCGCAACCTGGCCGCCGCGTTCGCCCTGGACGAGTCCAAGACGGCCCTGCTGATCGACTGCGACCTGCACCACCCCAGCCAGCACGTCGCCCTGGACGTCAAGCCCGAGCGGGGCGGCCTGGTCGACTACCTCGACCGCGCCGACGCCGACCTGGAGGACGTGCTGTACCCGGTCGGCGTGCCGCGCCTGCGCCTGCTGCCCGCCGGCGGCCAGCGCGAGGCCGGCGGCGAATACTTCTCGTCGTTCCGGATGCGGGCGATGCTGGACTCCCTGCGCAGCCGCTACACCGACCGTTACATCATCCTGGACGGGCCGGCGGCGGTCAGCTCGCCCGACGCCCGCATCCTCGCCGAGCTGGCCGACTTCGTGGTCCTGGTGGCCGGCTACGGGCGCGTGCTTCCCCAGGCGGTCGAGAAGGCGGTCGCCCGGTTCGACCCGGAGAAGCTGGCCGGCGTCGTGTTCAACCAGCGCGTCTGAAGGTCACCGCAGGCAGCGCGTCACCGCAACCGTGGGAACGCCGATGAGCACAGCCCGCAACAAGCCAGGACCCGCCGCCCGCCAGGCCGCCCTCGCGCTGGGCGTCGCCGCCGCGCTCGCCGCGGCGCCGGCGCAGGCCTGGCGCCTGGACTACTTCCTCGAGCTGGCCCTCGAGCACAACGACAACGTCCTGCTCTCCGAGACCGACCCGATCAGCGACACCATCGCGACGCCGGCCCTGGGCTTCGACCTGCGCAACGACGGCAGCGCCGTGCAGGCGCGCCTGGCCGGGGTCGTCGAGCACCGCAACTACCTGGAGAACGCCTACGGCAGCGAGCTGCTCGCCGAGTTCGACGGCATGCTCAACTGGGTGGCGATCCCCGGACGCCTGCACTTCGTGGTGCAGGACCGGCTGACCGTGCAGCCGGTCAGCCTGGCGGCGCCGGACGCGCCGTCCAACCGCCAGCAGATCAACATCTTCGCCGCAGGGCCCACCGTGTTCTTCCGGATGGGTCCCACCGTCAACGGCCAGGCCGAGCTGCGCTACATCGACACCTGGGCCGAGGACAGCGCCGGCTTCGACAGCCAGCGCATGAGCCTGGCGCTGCGCGGCGCCAAGCAGATCGGCCCCGGCAGCACCCTGTCCGCCAACCTGCAGGCGCAGCGCGTCGACATCGAGGACGCCGGGCTGGCGCCGGACTACGACCGTTACGACGCCTTCCTGCGCTGGCGGCGCAACCTGCGCAGCTTCGACCTCGAGTTCGATGCCGGCTACTCGTGGCTCGACTTCGACGATGGCGGCAGCCGCAGCAGCCCCCTGCTGCGCGCGATGGCGGCCTGGCGCGCCAGCGAACGGACCTCGCTGGCGGCGACCGCGATGCGGCGGTTCTCCGACACCGCCGAATCGCTGATCGAACCGGTCAGCCTGGACGGCACCATTCCGGCACCCACGCTGCCGCCCGGCGCCATCAGCGGCGACGCCGCGATCAACGCCCTGCCTTACCGGGAGACCAGTTTCGAGTTGACCTGGGCCTACGAGGGCGCGCGCGCCACCGTCGCCGCCGGGCCTTTCCACCGGCGCCTGGACTACGTCGCCGACGACGGCCCCGACCAGACCGGCCGCGGCGTGCAGCTGGGCTTCGGCTGGCGCCTGAGCAGCAACCACCGGCTGGAGATCGAGAGCCGGATCGAGCGCCTGCGCTTCCTCGAGACCGGGATCGAGAACGACACCCGTTACCTGGCCGCCTTCCTGCACCGGAGCTACACGCCGCACTGGAGCTCGCGGATGGGCTACACGCGGTACGAGCGCGACAGCAGCGAGACCGGGCTGAGCGCGGACCAGAACATCTGGTACGTGGCCGTGACCTATACCCGCTGATGGCGCAGGGCCTGCTCGTCACCGGCGGCGCCGGCTACATCGGCAGCCACGTGGTGCGCCAGCTGGCCGCCCGCGGCGAGCGCGTGGTGGTGCTCGACAACCTCAGCACCGGCTTCGCGCAGGCGGTGGTCGGCGCGGAGCTGGTGGTCGGCGACATGGCCGACCGGCCCCTGGTCGAGGCGCTGCTGCGCCGGCACCGCATCGAGGCGGTGCTGCATTTCGCCGCCCACACCGTGGTGCCGGAATCGGTGGCCGACCCGCTCAAGTACTACGGCAACAACACCTGCGGAACGCGCAGCCTGCTCGCCGCCTGCCAGGCCGCCGGCGTCGCGCGCTTCGTGTTCTCCTCGACCGCCGCGGTGTACGGCATGCCGGCCTCCGGGGTCGCCGACGAGGACACCCCGACCGTGCCGATCAACCCCTACGGCATGTCGAAGCTGATGAGCGAGCACATGCTGCGCGATCTCGCCGCGACCGGGGCGATGCGCTACGCCATCCTGCGCTACTTCAACGTCGCCGGCTGCGATCCGGAAGGGCGCATCGGCCAGTCGACGCCAGAGGCCACCTTGCTGGTCAAGGTCGCCTGCGAACACGCGGTCGGCCGGCGCGACCAGCTTGCCGTGTTCGGGACCGACTACGACACGCCGGACGGCACCTGCATCCGCGACTACATCCACGTCGACGACCTCGCCGATGCCCACCTGCGCGCCCTCGACCACCTGCGCGCCGGCGGCGAGCCGCTGCTGCTCAACTGCGGTTACGGGCATGGCTACAGCGTGCGCGAGGTGATCGACGCGGTGGCCCGCGCCAGCGGCGCCGCGCTGAACGTGGTCGAGCGGCCGAGGCGCGCCGGCGACCCGCCCAGCCTGGTGGCGCGCAGCGAGCGCCTGCGCGACGTGCTGGGCTGGCGGCCGCGCCACGACGACCTCGACTTCATCGTCGCCAGCGCGCTGGCCTGGGAGCGTCGGCTGGCCGACGGTGGCGGCTACCGCCGGGCACCGGCCTGAGCCGGATCCCCGCCGCGGCGGCTGCGGGCGTCCGGAGGCAGGGGCACGACCCGTGCCCGGCGCGGCGCGGCACCGCGCCGGCAGCGGCGGGCGAGCCCTGCGGCGTGCCGGGGTCAGTCGTCGCGCCGGGCCAGGAACAGCGGGTACGGCGCCGGCGCGACCAGGCCGGCCCATTCGCCGACGCGCTCGACCACGCCGTTGGCCAGGTCGACGAGGTTCTTGCGCGCCTCGAACGGCGGGTCGTAGAAGGCGCGCCGGCGCAGGATCGTGAAGCCGTGGCGGCGCAGCAGGGCGGCGGCATCGCCGGCGTCGTGGTGGCGGATGCCGGGGCTGGGATTGCGGTCCAGCGCGCGGCGGCCGGTCAGGCGGCGCCACAGGCGCGTCAGCAGCGGCGAGGTCTTGGTCGCCAGCACCAGATGGCCGCCCGGGCGCAGCACCCGGCGCACCTCGGCCAGGTACGCCTCGTCGTCGGGGACGAACGGCAGCACCACCACCGACAGCACCAGGTCGAAGGCGGCGTCCGGGAAATCCAGGCCGTCGGGCCGGCAGCGCTCGAAGGGCAACGGCGCGTACTCGCGGCGCGCGAAGTCGACGCGGCGCTGCTCGACGTCGACGCCGACGATGTCGGGGTGGCTGCGCGCCACCGCCCAGGCGATGTCGCCCCAGCCGAAGCCGTAGTCGAGCACCCGGCCCGGCGGCACCCGGGCGACCATGTCGAGCACCGCCCTGTGGCGCCGCCGCTGGTGCGCGTCCTGCGGCGCGTCGCGATGGAAATGCGCCGGTACGCCGGCGGTCATCGCCGAACCGCTAGAATCCTCCACGCTGCCACTCCGTCCAGGCCCGTCCCGATGCGTCAAGTGTACCGCCCGACCGGATCCGCCGCGGTGCGGCTGGCGGCCCTCCTGCTGCTGCCGGCGTTGCAGGTCCTGGCCGCACCGGCAGGCGGCGCCGGGGCGATCCGTTTCGACGATGTCACCGCGGCGTCGGTCGACGCGCTGGCCGATTCCGAGTACCGCTTCGATGCGGTGTGGACCGACTTCAACGGCGACGGCTGCCCGGACCCTTTCGTGTTCGGCCACGCCGACCCGGCGACCAGCCGGCTGTGGCTGAACCTGTGCGACGGCAGCGGCCGCTTCCGGCTGGTCGGCAACGACGCGGTCCGGCACTACATCAACCCGCCGGTGCTGCCGCTCGGCGCCGGCTGGATGACCGTGCTGGACGTCGACGGCGACGGCCGCGAGGACTTCTGGCTGCGCCACGCCAACATGCTGGCCGGCTGGTACCGCAACGGCAGCGAGGCCGGCGCCTTCGTGCCGCGCTTCGCCGACAAGCACGACGCCTGCGACGACGCCTGCGTGTTCGCGGACATCGACGGCGACGGCCGGCTCGACCGCATCCACCCCGACCGCCGGGTGGTCGACATCGCCAGCGGCCGGCAGCTGCACGGGCCGGCGCGCACGCGCGGCGAGGCGATCGTCTTCGACGTCGACGGCGACGGCTGGCCTGACATCGTGCAGCCCGCCGCCGGCGGCTGGTGGCGCAACCGGGCGGGCCGCCTGACCTGGGTCGAGGGCGGCCTGGCCGGCGACCGGCCCCTGCTGGCCGCCGACCTCGACCGCGACGGCCACCTCGACCTGCTCGCCATCACCGATGCCGGCGAGACCGGCGACGGCCGCCTGCACCTGTTCCGCAACGACGGCGACGGGCGCTTCTCCGAGGTCACCGCCGACAGCGGCCTGGCCGGCCTGCCGGTGCAGCGCTGGCACGCCGAGTACGGCAACGCGATCGCCGGCGACCTCGACAACGACGGCTGGCCGGACCTGGTGCTGACCAGCCTGGAACGCCGGCAGCCGGTGCTGGTGTTCCGCAACGAGGGCGGCCTGCGCTTCCGCCGGCAGGACCTGGACCTGGGCGCCACCGGCCGCGGCAGCGAGGGCCATGCCGCCCGCGCCGACCTGGCCGACTACGACCTCGATGGCCGCCTGGACCTGGTCAAGACCCAGGCGGGCAGCAACCTCGGCCTGTGGCGGAACGTCAGCGCGGCGGGCGGCGCCTGGATGCAGGTGCGCCTGAGGGGTCCGCGCGGCAACAGCGATGCCGTCGGCGCCGACGCGCGCTGGTTCGCCGCCGGCAGCCGCGACCTGCTGGCGCATTCGGCGGTCCAGGTCGGCCCCGGGCATCCCGCCCGGGTCCTGCATGCCGGGCTCGGCGCGGCCCGGCAGGCCGACCTGGAGGTGCGCTGGCCGCATGGCGGGCCGGCATGGCGCTTCCCTGGCCTGGCCGCCGGCCAGGCCGTGGTCGCGTTCCCCGATGGCTGCCTGATCGAGGGCTGGCAGCCGGGCCGGGGCTGGCCGATGACCGCGCCGGCGGACTGTCCGCGTCGCGGCCTGCCGATCGACGCCGCAGCGGCGCCCGGCGCGGGTACGGCGCCCGCCGGCGGCATCGCCGGCCTGGCCTCCCTGGTGTCCCGACTGCGGCCGGTGGCTGCCGGAACCGGGGGTACCGGCGGCGCCATCGAACTGCGCCGCCACGGCGCGGTCGGCACCACGGTCACCGCCACCTTCGGCATCCCCCTGCCGCCGGGCGCCCTGACCGACGCCCGCGCGCTGCGCATCCTCGACGAACAAGGCGACGAGCTGCCGGCGTCGGTGACGCCGACCCTGCGCTGGCATTTCCGCGACGACAGCCTCCGGGCGATCAGGGTGCAGCTGCAGGTCGAGCTGCCCGACCGCGGACGCTCGCTGCGCTTCGCGCTGGGACAGCCCCGATCCCTGCCGGATCCGGCGCCGGTGCCCTACGCCGAGGGTCTGGTCGACGGCGGCAACGGCGTGCGGGTGCCGGGGGTGCTCGCGCTGCTCGACCCGGCCTGGCTGAGCGGTTCCGGCATCGCCGGCCCGCAGCTGCCGGCCGGTCGCGACAGTCGCGCCTACGACGCCTACTTCGCACGGCAGTTCCAGTGGGCCGGGCCGCTGCCCTCGGAAGACGCCATCGCCTTCCTGTTCGACCGCGCCAGCACGCTGTACAAGCAGTACCTGCGCACCGGCGCCGCCGAGCACCTGGCGGCGGCGATCGAGAGCCACCGCTTCTACATGGGCAAGCTGGTGCGCGGCCGCGATCCGGAGAACCCGCAGTGCACCGGCGGCTGGAAGTTCCAGCGCGTCAATCCCTGCGACGTCAAGTTCGTCTACATCGAGCCGATCCTGCTGCACCTGGCGCTGACCGGCGACGACACCCTGCACGACGACGCCCTGGTCGAGTCGATGGCCTCGCTGTGGGACCGGGGCGGCTGGAGCGGCATCCGCGGCCCCTACCTGCGCGCCGACCAGGACTTCACCGAGCGCCAGGCGGGCCTGGGCCTGGTCGCCCTGGTCAAGGCCTGGGAGCTGACCGGCGACGAGCGCTACCGGCGCAGCGTCGACCAGCGCATCGGCTGGCTGCAGGCGCACCAGCAGGACAACCCCGACGGCCTCGGCGACGACGGCTGCTGGCGCCACAGCTGGCAGCGCCACGAGGGCAGCAACTACGATCCGGCCACCGACGTGCGCGGCTGTTCGCCGTGGATGAGCGAGAACATCATCGACGGCCTCTGGCAGGCCTGGCTGGCGACCGGCGACGAGCGCATCCCGGCCATGCTCACCGGCTTCGGGCGGTGGCTCGAGGCGCACGGCTGGATCGGCGAGGAGGCGTTCCGGAAGGCCGGCCACTCCTGGCGCGATCCCTGCAGCGGCCCGCGCGGCCAGATCGCCTGGTACTTCGGTTCCTCGCAGGCCAGCCTCGACCAGCTGATCGCCATCCAGGATTCCGAGGGCTGGTACAGCGACGCCCACACCGTGCAGCTGGCGCTGCCGGTGGCCCTGGCCCGCTTCTTCGAGTCCGACCCCGACCAGGCCCGTGCGCTGGAGCGCCGCCTGGACCTGGTCGCGCACTCCTGGTCGACCGCCTGCGCGGCCTCTGCGGCGACGCCAAGGCGCTTCAACTGGAACCATCGCGGCAGCGCGGTGGTGCAGTGGCTGCGCCGGAACTTCCCCGAGCCGGGCACCGCCCCGGGGCACCCGGCGGCGCTGGACCGGCGCCCGTGAGGGTCCTTCACGTCACCCTGTCGTTCGCCAACGGCGGGCGCCGCGAGGCGATCGCCGCGCTCGCCGCCGGCCTTGCCGGCCAGGGCGTCAGCAGCAGCCTGTGCTGCCTGGACGGCCTGGACTCGACGCCGGCGGAACGCGCCGTGTTCGCCGATGCCTTCGCGCTGGACCGGCGCAAGCTGTTCGACCTGCGTGCGCTGCGCCGGCTGGCGCGCTACTGCGCGGACCACGGCATCGACATCCTGCATGCCCACGACGCCGCCAGCGAGGCGACCTGCGCGCTGGCCATGCCGTTCTCGGGCACGCCTCTGCTGATGAGCTTCCACCGGACCCGCAATTTCGAGTCGGCGCGCCTGCGCGACCGCATCCGCAACGCCGTGGTCGGCCTGCGCGTCGGCGCCGTGGTCACCGCCTCCCGGGAACGCCGGGACCACTTCATCGGCAGCAACTGGGTGAGTCCGGCCAAGGTGGAGTGCATCCCGCTGGGCATCGATCTCGAGCGCTTCGCGCCCGATCCCGATCGCCGCGCCGCGCTCCGCGCCGAGCTGGACCTGCCGGACGACGCGCTGCTGGTCGGCTGCGTCGGCCACTTCGGGCCGGAGAAGGGCGTCGATCTCGCCATCGACGCCTTCCAGCGCGTGCTGGCCGCGCATCCCGACCAGCCCCTGCATCTGGTGGTGCTGGGCCGCGGCGACCCGGACCACGAGCGCCTGGTGCGCGCCCGGGTCCGGCCGCAGGCGGCGCAACGCATCCATTTCGCCGGGTTCCGTACCGATCCGGAGCGCTGGTTCCAGGGCTTCGACGTGCTTCTGCATGGTGCCCGGCACGAAGCCTTCGGCCTGGTCCTGGCCGAGGCCCAGGCCTGCGGCGTGCCGGTGGTCGCCGCCGCGGTGGGCGGCATTCCCGACGTGGTGGTCGATGGCGCGACCGGACTGCTGGCCGCAACGGCCGACGCCGAGCATCTCGCCGCCAGCCTGGCGCGGCTGCTGGCCGACCCGCCGGCACGCCTGGCGATGGCGGCAGCCGCGAGCCGGCATGCCGCCTCCGCCTTCAGCCGGGACCGCTACGCCCTGAATTTCCTCGCGCTGTACCGGCGGCTGCTGGACGGCAGACGCTGACCGGCGTCGGTCCGGGCGCGCATCGTCGCGGGCTGCCCAGGCAGCGAACGCGTGCCCGGAGGGTTGCCGACGACGGCCAGGGCGGCGGGCCCGCCCGGGCCGGTGCGCCGGCCGCAGGCACTCAGATGAGCGCCTCGACCACGTCCGGATGGCCCAGGAACTGCCGGGGACTGGCGGTACGCCCGTAGGCGCCGGACTGGAACACGACGATCAGATCGCCCGGCCCGGCATCCGGCAGCTCGACGCGGTCGCCGAGCAGGTCCAGCGGCGTGCACAGGGGCCCGACAACCGACACGGTGCCGCTGCCGGGGCGGTGGCCGTTGACGGCGACCGGATAGTTGCGGCGGATCACCTGGCCGAAGTTTCCGGAGGCCGCCAGGTGCTGGTGCATGCCGCCATCGGTGACCAGGAAGGGATGGCCGCGCGAGAGCTTCCGGTCGATCACCCGGCACACGTAGATGCCCGCTTCCCCCACCAGGTAGCGGCCCAGTTCGATCACGATCCGCGCCTGGGCCCCGAAATCGGCCTCGCAGCGCCCGGCCAGGTCGGCAAGTGCCCGCTTGACCGGGACCAGGTCGAGGCTGCGGTCGCGATCGCTGTAGGGGATGCCGAAGCCGCCCCCGAGGTTCAGGCTGCGCACCGGCGCCGGCAGCAGGTCGAGCCAGCCGCGCAGCAGGTCGTAGCTGCGTTGCTGGGCCTCGACGATCGCCTCGGCGCTGAGGTTCTGCGAACCCGCATAGCAGTGGAAGCCCTCGAAGGCGAGCCCGGCAGCCCGGACCCGCGCGAGCAGGTCCGGGACCTGCTCGGCGTCGACGCCGAACTGCTTGGCGCCGCCGCTCATCTTCATGCCCGAGGCCTTGAGCTCGAACGGCAGGTTGACCCGGACCGCGACCCGCGCCGGCGTGCCGGTGCGCTCGCTGGCGGCCACCAGCAGGTCGACCTCGCGGAACGACTCGAGATTGACCAGGATGCCGGCGGCCTGCGCCTGCGCCAGTTCGGCGTCCAGCTTGCCCGGTCCGGCGAAGCTGACATGGGCGGGGTCCATGCCGGCATCCAGGGCCACCCGCATCTCGCCGGCCGAGGCCACGTCCAGGCCATCGACCCGACGCGCCAGGTGCCCGACCAGGGCCGGCATCGGGTTGGCCTTGACCGCGTAGTGCAGGTCGATGCGGTCGTCGAGGTCGCGGCGCAGCGCCGCCACCCGCTCGTCCAGCCGGCCGCGGTCGTACAGGTAGCACGGCGTTCCGCCGACCTCGGCGACCACCCGCGACAGCGGGCGGCCACCCACCAGCCATTCCCCGCCGTCGTCGCGCGGCCACGCCGCCGCGACGCCCTGACCCTCTGCCTGTGACACGGTGCGCTCCCTGCCGGACCGGGGCCCATGGTAGCCGCTGGCCGCACGGCTGCGCCCGCCGGCGCGGGCGGCGACGCGTCGGACAGCCCGTCCCGGCCGCCGCGCAGGGCACGGCCGGGGCCGGGCCGGCCCTCCCGCTGCCGCCGGGATCGGACCGACCCGCCGGGACCGCTACCGCGCCCGGCGGGTTGCCGGCGCTGCCGCAATCCGGCCCGGCATGCGCCCCGGCCGGCATTATTCCCCGCCAATGCGCACGGCGTCACGCGTTAATCACGAACCCGCCGGTGTCCAACCTGCGCAGGTCGTCCCGAAAAAATCCCGCAAATAAATGCGCCGCCGTGAAATGGATCACGAAAACGGGCGCCCGCCCCGACCTAGAATGCCCGTCCCGTGGGCCATGCACTGCGCCGCCCGCCATCCATTCCGCCGGACCGTGGGGGTTTACGGAATATCATGGAAATGTCTTGCTTGCGGCGTTTTGCCGCGATTGCTTGGTTCTTGCTGGCCGGCCTTGCCGGCCAGCTTTCTGTTCCCGTGCCGACCGCCGTCGCCCAGCAGGCCGGCGATGGCGTGTTCAGTGGCGGCTTCGAGCCCTGGGCACCGCCGGCGGCGGTCCGCACCATCACCCTGACCGGCAACGCCACCCTGGCGCCGGTCGAGCTGGTGTCGATGGGCATCCCGTTCCCGCCGGGCGCGCTGAACGACGCCGGCCTGGTGCGGATCCTCGACGGCAACGGCGCCGAAGTCGCGGCCTTCGTCCGGCCCACCCTGCGCTGGCACTGGCTGGACAACAGCATCCGGGCGGTCAAGGTGCAGTTCTTCGCCGACCCGGCCGGGCAGTACCGGTTCGACACCGGCGCGCCGCGCAGCCTGCACCTCGCCGAGCAGCCCTACGACGCCGGCACCCGCCCGGGCAAGCAGAACGCCCCGGTGCCGCGCCTGCTGGCCACCCTGGACCGCAGCTGGCTGGTCGACTCGCTGGTCGCCGGCCCGCAGCGTCCCTGGGATGGCCAGCACTGGTACGACCGCTACGTCGACCGCCAGTGGCAGTGGGCGCAGAACACCGCCTATTCCGGCGTCCACGGTTTCCTTTTCGACCGCGCCTCGGTGATCGGCCTGCAGTACGTGCGCAATGGCCGGCCGGATTACTTCGCGGAATTCTACAACTCGGCGACCTTCTACCTTTCGAAGATCAAGACCACCGGCAATGGCGGCGGCTGGCCGGATTGCACCGGTGGCTGGGTATTCGACGGCGTCAACGCCTGCGATCCCAAGTACTCCTATGCCATGCCGCACCTGCTGCTGATCGCGCTGGCCGGCGACGACACCCGGATCAGCCCGGCGACGCTCGCCCACATGGTCCACAACCAGATGCAGGGCGGCTGGGCCGGCGTGATCGGCGCCTACCAGGGCGGCAGCCAGGCCTGGACGGAGCGCAAGATCGGCCTGGCCCTCGAGCACGTGGTCAGCGCCTGGGAGATCACCGGCGACCCGGCCTGGCGCCAGCACATCGTCAACATCGTCGGCTGGCTGCACGCGCACCAGCAGACGCCGCCGGGCGACCCGTTCACCGGGGCCTGGACCCATTCCTGGCAGACCCACGAGGGCATGACCTACAACGCCGCCACCGACGTCCGCGGCGGCTCGCCCTGGATGAGCGCCAACATCGTCGGCGGCCTGTGGCGGGCCTGGCGGGTCACCCAGGACCCGCGCATCCCGGCGATGCTGCGCGACTTCGGCCGCTACATGGAGCAGCACGGCTTCGCGCCCGACGCCCTCGCCGGCAACTGGCGCAGCAGCTGCAACAGCGGCGGCACCATCGGCTGGTATTTCTCCTCGGGCATCGCCCCGCAGTCGGCGGTCATCGCCATCCAGAACAGCAACGGCTCCGGCGCCGACAGCCACAACCCGGAACTGCTGATGGTGATGGCGGCGGCGCGCCGGTTCGAGACCGATCCCGGCTGGCGCGCGCAGTTCGACCAGCGCATCGCGCGCCTGTCCATGTATCTCAACCTGTCCTGCGCCGCGGCGTCCCACACCGCGCGCGCGTTCAACTGGCAGCACCGCAATCCGGAGGCCGTATGGCTGCTCGAGCAATGATCCGCGCCCGACGTGCCCTGGCCTCGGCCCTGCTGGCGGCGGCGCCGCTGCTGTCCGCGCAAGGGCCCGACGCCGTGTTCGCCGGCGGTTTCGAGTCCTGGACCGGGCCCAGCCCAGGGCCGCTGGCCTTCCAGAACCAGGCCGCGCAGCGCATCGACCAGATGCTGGACTCGAACTACCGCTTCGATGCGCTGTTCGTCGACTTCAACAACGACGGCTGCAAGGACGCCTTCATCTTCTCGCACGCCGACTGGGGCGCGACCAGCCGCCTGTGGCTGAACCGCTGCGACGGCACCGGCACCTTCACCTACGCGAGCAACAGCCAGGTCAACCACAACATCGCCGCCGCGAGCAACCCGCTGGCCTCCGGCTGGCTGGCCGCGCTCGACTTCGATGGCGACGGCCGCCAGGACTACTGGTCGCGCCACGGCAACGCGATGGGCGCGCGCTACCGCAACGGCAGCCAGGGCGGTTTCCTGCCCTGGTTCACCGGCAAGGAGAACGCCTGCGAGGGCTACTGCGCGTTCGCCGACATCACCGGCAGCGGCAACCTGGAGATCGTCCACAACAACCGCCGCATCGAGCACATGATGACCCGGCAGGTGCTGCGGCCCGCCAGCGGCAACGCCGCCTACCAGGTGGTCGGCGACGTCACCGGCAACGGCTGGCCGGACATCGTGCAGCCGGCCAACGGCGGCTACTGGCGCAACGACGGCGGCAACCTGACCTGGGTGGCGGTGCCGGCGTTCACCGGCGGCCGCTTCATGCAGATGCTGCTCGCCGACTTCGACAACGACGGCCACCTAGACCTGTTCCTGCTCGACGGCCAGCAGTTCTCGCCGAGCGACCGCGGCCTGCTGTTCCGCAACACCGGCAACGGCGGCTTCAGCAACGTCAGCGCCGGGTCCGGGCTGGCCAACGTCGCCAGCAGCGACTACGGCAACATCATCGCCGCCGACTTCGACAACGACGGCTGGCAGGACCTGCTGGTGTCCGGGGTCGGCGGCTCGGTGCGCCTGTACCGCAACAACCGCAACCTGAGCTTCACCGCCGCGACCGGCATCGACTTCGGGCAGGCCGCCGGACAGGGCCCCGGCGGATGGCAGTCGGCGGCGCCCCGTGCCGACGTCGGCGATTTCGACAACGACGGCAAGCTCGACATCATCAAGACCCAGTTCCTCTCCAACGTCGGCCTGTTCCGCAACCTGACCGCCACCGACGGCGCGCGCTGGATGAAGGTGCGCGTGCGCGGCGGCGGCGGCAACAGCGACGGCATCGGCGCCAGCGTCCGCTGGTACCGGCCGGGGACCAACGTGCTGGTGTCGCACATGCCGGTGCTGGCCGGCGAGCAGCATCCGCAGACCCACCTGCACACCGGCCTGGGCGGCAACGCCACCATCGACCTGGAGGTTCGCTTCCCGAACGGTGGCCCGGCGCGCCGCTTCAACGGCCTGGCCAGCAACCAGGAGGTCATCGTCTACGCCAACGGTTGCCTGATCCAGCAATGGCAGCCCGGCAACGGCTGGCCGCTGCAGGCGCCGGCCGGCTGCGGCGCGCCCTGAACCGGGACGGCGGGACGGCACGCGGCCGCAACGGAGCGGCACTGCCGGATCTCGCCCCGCCCCGCGGCAGCCGGAACGGTCCGGGCCGCGGCCCGGGGTGCCCGGGCACCGCCATGCCGATCGCCGCGGTCCCGCTGCCCGGGTGCGGCCGGCGCGCAGTTGCCGACGGTCGCCGGCCATGTCAGCCTTCGGACCGACCGGCTGCGCATGTCCGCGCGCAGACCGGCAACTTCGGAGGCCTGCCATGGATGCCGCTTCGTCGCCGGCCGATGCCGACGTCGTCACCCTGACCGCCTGCCCGGCCTGCGGCGGGGGTCGCCACCGTCGCCTGGCCACGCCGGGCCGGTGGATCGGAACCGAGGTGTTCGCGCCGCTCGCCGGCCGTCTGGGCCTGGCCGGCTGCCGCGACTGCGGCCTGGTGTTCGTCAATCCGCGACCCTCGTCGACGCGCCTGGCGGCCTTCTACGCCGGCGACACCTACGACTGCCACGACACCTCCGGATCGTCCTCGGCCGGCGCCGTCGCCGACCACCTGATGGCGATCATCGAGCGCCACCTGCCGGAAACCGCGCCGCGCCACGTGCTGGACTACGGCGCCGGGGGCGGCGGCTTCCTGCTGAGCGTGCGCGATCGCGGCTGGCAGGCGTCGGGCCTGGAGCCGGGCCGGCGTGGGCTGGCCGCCTGCCGGGCCGCCGGCCTCGACATGGTCGAGCGGCCGGAGGAGTTGCCCGACGCCCGCTTCGGCCTGGTGACCTTCCACCACGTGTTCGAGCACCTGGAAGCGCCCGGCGCCGTGCTCGACACGGTGCGGCGGGTGCTGGCGCCCGGCGGCCGTCTGTTCATCGAGGTGCCCAACGCCGCCGCATTGCGGGCGCGACTCGCGCTGCCGTGGCTGACCCGACGCTTCGCCATCGACGAGCGCTACCGTGCCTTCCCGATCCATCTGGCCTACTACAGCCGCGCCACCCTGACCCGCGTCCTGGCCGCCGCCGGCTGGGAGGTGGAACACAGCTTCACCGTCGGGATGGGGCTGGACGAGTATTTCGTCGAACCGGGCCGCGAGGCCGGCGCCATCGCACCGGCCGCTGCGGCGCCGGCCGCACCGGCGCCGGTCCGCGCCGGCAGGCGCAAGCTGCGCCACCGCGTCCGCGACGCCTTCCTGGGCCTGGGCCTGGGCGAGAACCTCGCGGTGCTGGCCCGGCCCGTGGGCGGGCCACCGACGAATCGCTGATCCGCGCAGGAGGTCCGGACGCTGCCGGGCCGGTTCGCCGCGCCAATCGCCGCGACCGGCGCCGGCACGGCTCCCCGCCGCCCGCGGCGGGGCCGGGCGCCGGCATCGCGTCTCAGCGCGCGCGCTGGACCCGCACGGAGGCCGCGGCCAGCAGGCCGAACAGCACGGCCATCAGCAGCAGCCAGGGGCCGCCGCCCAGGGGCACCGGTAGCGCCGGCAGATTGATGCCGACCGGGACATCGGCGCGGCACGGGGGCGGCGAACCGTCCGGGGCGCATTCGGCGCCGGTCTCCGGGGTCACGGTGACCACGTTCAGGATCGGATTGGGCGGATTGCTCGAGACCGTCGCCGAGATCGTGAACACCGCCTCGGCGCCTGCCGGGAAGCTGGCGACCACGACGTTGACCGCACCCGAGCCCGCCGCGACCGGACAGGCCGCGCCGGCGCAGGTCCAGGCGAACCCGGTCAGTCCGGCCGGCACCGGATCGGAGATGGTGACGTTGCCGAGCGGCAGGGTGCCGAGATTGCGCACGACCACGGTGTAGACCAGGGTGCCGCCCGGCGGCGTCGACGGCCGGTCGGCCACCTTCGACACCTGCAGCGGACCCAGGCGCGGAATGGCCACCGCCGAGGCGCCGGAGGCCGAAACCGGACCGGCGAACGTCGCCGTGCCGTTGGCGATCACCAGGTTGAGCGCCTGTCCGATCGCCGCGTCCGCGGGTCGTACCGTGTACTCCGCCGTGCACAGGGCGGTGTCCGTGGCCACCAGGGTGCCGGTGCCGTTGCCCGACCAGGGCTGGCCGCCCACCGTCGCCGGCTGGCAGGTGATCGGCGTGTCGATGCGGGTGGGATCAGGCTCGACCAGTTCCACCGCGGTCAGCTGCTGCGCCTGGCTGTTCTTGACCGCGAAGGTGTAACGCAGGCGGTCGCCGATGCTGGCGAAACCGCTGGCATCGGCGTCGTCGAGCAACAGCGGGCTCTTGACCACGCGGATCTCGGCACTGCCGGCCAGGTTCTGCCGGAGCACCAGGTCGCCGGCCTGGACCGGGCCACCGCCGACGTCGCTGCCGACCACCTCGACCTCGTTCAGCACCAGGCCGGCCGCGGCATCGGCCGCGGTCACCGCGTAGCTGCGCGTGCAGACCATGTCGGCAGCAACCGCCAGCGTGCTGCCCGGGCAGGCCACGACGCCCTCGAGGTCGACCAGCACCAGCGACGACAGGGCCAGCGAGCCGCCGTTGTAGAGGGTGTAGTGGTAGTCGATGCTCTCGCCGGCATCCAGGCGGCCGTCGCTGTTGGCATCGTCGTGGATGCCGCCGGCGAGCAGGACGATGATGCCCTGGTCCGGCGTGAGCACCCCGCCGCGCGGCTGCAGGCTGGCATGGCGCACCAGCGCCCGGCCGGTTCCGCTGTCCACGGCCGACAGCGCGATTCCGGCCTGGCTCGTCGCCCCCGACCCGGACCCGGTCAGCCGGCAGAGCACCGCGTCGCCGCCGGCGAGCTGGCCGGACAGCGCGAACGGCGCGCCGTCGCGGGTCTGCGGCTCGCAGTCGACCTCCAGGCCGCCGCCGGCGAACAGGCGCAGTCCGGACAGCGCCACGGTGCCCGGGTTTCCGATGCGCACCGTGGCCGCGGAGGCCGCCGGCGCCAGCCGCGCGGCCTCGATGTCCACCTGGACCGAGAGCTCGGCGGCGGCGACCGCCTTGCCGGCGGCAAGGGCCGCCAGCAGGGCCGCCAACACAGATCCGGCCACCCGCGCCGGAGCGCCTTGCCGGTCGTCGCTGGAATGTGCAGTGCTCGAATTCATTTCCGAAGTCTCCCGGGCATCCCGGTGATCCCGGGTTGCAGGTGCATGGTTGCCGACCGCCGTCGTGTTGTCCATGGTCAGCGGAACCCGGTGAACACGGCGGTGCTGGTCGAGCTCACCACCTGGCCCCCCGGGCCGCTGCCCGACGCCGTGGCGGTGTTGACCACGCGGCGTTCGGCGACGTCCTGGGCGGTCAGCAGGTAGCTGGCCGCGCAGTTCAGCGAGTCGCCCGGCACCAGGTCGCCCAGCCCGAACGGCTCGAAGCGGTCGCGGAACAGCTCGTCGCCGCGCAGCACGGTGATCGGGTGGCCGAGCGCCGTCAGCGGGCTGCAGGTCAGGTCGGTGACGCGCGGATCGAGCAGGGAGATCGCGGTCAGGTTGCTGTTGCCGGTGTTGCTGACCACGAAGTCGTAGAACAGCACGTCGCCGGCATCGCCGTACCCGTTGCCGTTGTTGTCGATGCCCAGCTCCACGGTCTTCACCAGGGTGATCGCCGTCCCATTGGCGCTGATCGGCGCACAGGCGGCGGATTCGACGGCGAAGGTGCCCGTGATGTTGGCGCGGTTGAACAGACCGTTGCCCGGCTGCCCGGTGCACTGGCCGTTCTGGACGCCGCCGGCCAGCACCGCGACGGGCACCGTCAGCGAGTAGCCATGCACCTCGCCCGCGCCGATCGCCACGCTGCTCGCGGAGATCTGCACCGTGACGCCGTTGGCGGGCGGGAACTGGCCGCCCGGCAGGGCGCCGTTGACCACGCCCACGGTGCTCTGCACCCGTGCGTTGCCGGTGTAGACCAGGCCGTTCGCGGTGTGGTCCAGCGTGTCGGTCAGCGTGTACACCGCCGGCGAGCCTCCCAGGTTGCGCACCTCGATCAGGTAGCGCACCAGGTACATGTTCGGCCCGGTGGTCGCCACCGACTGCACGCTCTTGACCAGGTCGAGGCTGATGGTCGGCACCACCGCGCACTGCGGCAGGGTCGGCTGGCTCTGGCAGTCCACCGGCGGCTGGTCGTTCAGGGCGACCACGTTGGCGATGCGCAGCACGCCCGCCGGGATCGGATCGACCACCTGGACCTGGAAGGTCGCGGTGACCACGCCCGGCGAACCGCCAGCAGCCGCCGGGACATCGACCAGCGTGTCGCACGGCGTGCCGCCGGCCGAGCCGGCCGCGCATGTCCAGGTCGGCGTACCGCCCACGAAGGTGGTGTTCTGCGGCACCCACTCGTTGATCAGGGTGTTCTGCGCCGCGGCGCCGCCTTCGTTGCGCACCGTGATGGTGTAGGTGAGCACCTCACCCGGCTGGGCGATGCCGTCGGGGATGATGCTCTCGCCGGTGACCGCCTTGCTGACCGACAGCGCAGGCGCGGTCGGCAGGGTGGCGCAACCGGCCGGCTGCGGCACCGCCGTGCAGTCGGGCGGCGGCAGGCCGGTCTCGTGGGCCAGGTTGGTGATCGTGCCGACGTTGGCCGGAATCGGGTCGACGACCGTCGCGAGCACCGTCAGCACCAGGCTGCCGTTGCCCGGCACGGTCAGGCCGCTCCAGGTCACAACGCCGCCGGCATGGCTGCCGCCGTTGTCGGCACTGACGAAGCTGGTGTTGCCGTCGAGCACATCGGTCACCGCCACGCCCGTGGCCGGCTGCACGCTGCTGTTGGCCAGCGTGATGGTGTAGGTCAGCAGCTCGCCGGGCTGCGCCAGGCCGTCGCCGCTGGCGTCGGAAACCGACTTGGACAGCGCGACCTGGGGCTGCGGCACCGGTGTCGTCACCGTGTCGGTGACCGGGCCGACCAGGGCGTTGCCCGGATCGCGGCCCTCGGCGCTGGCCGTGTTGACGATCTGCCCCGCGTTCACGTCGGTCTGCTGCACCACGTAGGTGCCTGTGAGCACGCAGGTGCCGGCAGGCGCCACGCTCGGACAGGTGATCGAGTCCGGGGTCAGCATCGGGTCCGACACGACGACGTTGGTCAGCGTGACGTCGCCGGTATTGGTCGCCGTGACCACGTAGGTCAGTGTCTGGCCCAGCGTCGGGCTGCCGGTCGGCTGCGACTTGACGATCGAGAGGGCAGGCTTCTGCTGGATCGGGGTGGTCACCGTCGAGGTGACCGGGCCGACCGGGCCGGACGGACCGGTGCCCTCGGCGCTGCCGGTATTCACGATCTGGCCGGCATCGGCGTCGGACTGCTGGACCACATAGGTGCCGGTCAGCACGCAGGTGCCGGCCGGGGCGACGCTCGGGCAGGTGATCGAGTCCGGGGTCAGCATCGGGTCGGACACGATGACGTTGGTCAGAGTGACGTTGCCGGTGTTGGTCGCCGTCACCGTGTAGGTGATGGTCTCGCCCACGGCCACGGTGCCGACCGGACCGGTCTTGAGGACCGAAAGGTTGGGCGTCTGAGCGATTGGCGTCGTCACCGTCGAGGTGACCGGACCGACCGGCCCGGTTGGGCTGGTGCCCTCGGCGCTACCCGTGTTGACGATCTGACCCGCATTCACGTCGCTCTGCTGCACGACGTAGGTGCCGGTCAGCACGCAAGTGCCGGCCGGGGCAACGCTCGGGCAGGTGATCGAGTTCGGCGTCAGCATCGGATCCGACACGATGACGTTGGTCAGCGTGACATTGCCGGTGTTGGTCGCGGTCACCGTGTAGGTGATGGTCTCGCCCACCGCCACGGTACCGACCGGACCCGTCTTGAGGACCGAAAGGTTGGGCGTCTGAGCGATTGGCGTCGTCACCGTCGAGGTGACCGGGCCGACCGGGCCGGACGGACCGGTGCCTTCGGCGCTGCCGGTATTCACGATCTGACCCGCGTTGACGTCGGACTGCTGCACCACGTAGGTACCCGTCAGGACGCAGGTGCCGGCCGGGGCGACGCTCGGGCAGGTGATGCTGTTCGGGGTCAGCATCGGGTCGGACACGATGACGTTGGTCAGCGTGACGTTGCCGGTGTTGGTCGCAGTGACCGTGTAGGTGATCGTCTCGCCCACGGCCACGGTGCCGACCGGACCGGTCTTGAGGACCGAAAGGTCGGGCGTCTGAGCGATTGGCGTCGTCACCGTCGAGGTGACCGGACCGACCGGCCCGGTTGGGCTGGTGCCCTCGGCGCTACCCGTGTTGACGATCTGACCCGCATTCACGTCGCTCTGCTGCACGACGTAGGTGCCGGTCAGCACGCAGGTGCCAGCCGGGGCCACGCTCGGACAGGTGATCGAGTCCGGCGTCAGCATCGGATCCGACACGATGACGTTGGTCAGTGTGACGTTTCCGGTGTTGGTCGCCGTCACCGTATAGGTGATGGTCTCGCCCACGGCCACCGTACCGACCGGGCCGGTCTTCAGGACCGACAGGGCCGGAGTCTGGGCGATCGGCGTGGTCACCGTGGAGGTGACCGGGCCGACCGGGCCGGACGGACCGGTGCCCTCGGCGCTGCCGGTATTCACGATCTGGCCGGCATCGGCGTCGGACTGCTGGACCACATAGGTGCCGGTCAGCACGCAGGTGCCGGCCGGGGCCACGCTCGGACAGGTGATCGAGTCCGGCGTCAGCATCGGATCCGACACGATGACGTTGGTCAGTGTGACGTTTCCGGTGTTGGTCGCCGTCACCGTATAGGTGATGGTCTCGCCCACGGCCACCGTACCGACCGGGCCGGTCTTCAGGACCGACAGGGCCGGAGTCTGGGCGATCGGCGTGGTCACCGTGGAGGTGACCGGGCCGACCGGGCCGGACGGACCGGTGCCCTCGGCGCTGCCGGTATTCACGATCTGGCCGGCATCGGCGTCGGACTGCTGGACCACATAGGTGCCGGTCAGCACGCAGGTGCCGGCCGGGGCGACGCTCGGGCAGGTGATCGAGTCCGGGGTCAGCATCGGGTCGGACACGATGACGTTGGTCAGCGTGACGTTGCCGGTGTTGGTCGCCGTCACCGTGTAGGTGATGGTCTCGCCCACCGCCACGGTGCCCACCGGACCGGTCTTGAGGACCGCCAGGTTCGGGGTCTGGGCGATCGGGGTGGTGACGGTCGAGGTCACCGGGCCGACCGGGCCGGACGGACCGGTGCCTTCGGCGCTGCCGGTATTCACGATCTGACCCGCGTTGACGTCGGACTGCTGCACCACGTAGGTACCCGTCAGGACGCAGGTGCCGGCCGGGGCGACGCTCGGGCAGGTGATGCTGTTCGGGGTCAGCATCGGGTCGCTGACCACCACGTTCGTCAGGGTCACGTTGCCGGTGTTGGTCGCCGTCACCGTGTAGGTGATCGTCTCGCCCACTGCCAGGCTGCCGGTCGGGGCCGACTTGGCCACGGTCATCGCCGGGTTCTGAGCGATCGGCGTGGTCACCGTCGAGGTCACCGGGCCGACCGGGCCGGTCGGGCTGGTGCCCCCGGCGCTGCCGGTGTTGACGATCTGGCCCGCGTCCGCGTCGGCCTGCTGGACCACGTAGGTACCCGTCAGCACGCAGGTGCCGCCGGGCGCCACGGTCGGGCAGGTGATCGAGTCCGGCGTCAGCATCGGGTCGCTGACCACGACATTGGTCAGGGTCACGTTGCCGGTGTTGGTGGCCGTCACCGTATAGGTGATGGTCTCGCCCACCGCCACGGTGCCCACCGGACCCGTCTTCAGCACGGCAAGGTTCGGGGTCCGCGGGATCGGCGTGGTGACCGTCGAGGTCTGCGGCGGCGTCTGGGTCGAGCCGCCGGTGCCGGTGTTGACGATCTGGCCGGCGTCGATGTCGGTCTGCTGCACCACGTAGGTACCGGTCAGCACGCAGGTGCCGCCCGGGGCGACGCTCGGGCAGGTGATGCTGTTCGGGGTCAGCATCGGGTCGCTGACCACCACGTTCGTCAGGGTCACGTTGCCGGTGTTGGTCGCCGTCACCGTGTAGGTGATCGTCTCGCCCACTGCCAGGCTGCCGGTCGGGGCCGACTTGGCCACGGTCATCGCCGGGTTCTGAGCGATCGGCGTGGTCACCGTCGAGGTCACCGGGCCGACCGGGCCGGTCGGGCTGGTGCCCCCGGCGCTGCCGGTGTTGACGATCTGGCCCGCGTCCGCGTCGGCCTGCTGGACCACGTAGGTACCCGTCAGCACGCAGGTGCCGCCGGGCGCCACGGTCGGGCAGGTGATCGAGTCCGGCGTCAGCATCGGGTCGCTGACCACGACATTGGTCAGGGTCACGTTGCCGGTGTTGGTGGCCGTCACCGTATAGGTGATGGTCTCGCCCACCGCCACGGTGCCGACCGGACCGGTCTTCAGAACCGACAGGTTCGGCGTCTGGGCGATCGGCGTCGTCACCGTCGAGGTCACCGGACCCACCGGGCCGGTTGGGCTGGTGCCATTGGCCGAGCCGGTGTTCACGATCTGGCCCGCATCGGCATCGCCCTGCTGCACGACATAGGTGCCGGTCAGCACGCAGGTGCCGCCGGGCGCGACGCTCGGGCAGGTGATCGAGTCCGGCGTCAGCATCGGGTCGCTGACCAGGACGTTGGTCAGGGTCACGTTGCCGGTGTTGGTGGCCGTCACCGTATAGGTGATGGTCTCGCCCACCGCCACGGTGCCCACCGGACCTGTCTTCAGCACGGCAAGGTTCGGGATCCGCGGGATCGGCGTGGTGACCGTCGAGGTCTGCGGTGGCGTCTGGGTCGAGCCGCCGGTGCCGGTGTTGACGATCTGGCCGGCATCGATGTCGCTCTGCTGCACGACATAGGTGCCGGTCAGCACGCAGGTGCCGGCCGGGGCGACGCTCGGGCAGGTGATGCTGTTCGGGGTCAGCATCGGGTCGCTGACCACCACGTTCGTCAGGGTCACGTTGCCGGTGTTGGTCGCCGTCACCGTGTAGGTGATCGTCTCGCCCACTGCCAGGCTGCCGGTCGGGGCCGACTTGGCCACGGTCATCGCCGGGTTCTGAGCGATCGGCGTGGTCACCGTCGAGGTCACCGGGCCGACCGGGCCGGTCGGGCTGGTGCCCCCGGCGCTGCCGGTGTTGACGATCTGGCCCGCGTCCGCGTCGGCCTGCTGGACCACGTAGGTACCCGTCAGCACGCAGGTGCCGCCGGGCGCCACGGTCGGGCAGGTGATCGAGTCCGGCGTCAGCATCGGGTCGCTGACCACGACATTGGTCAGGGTCACGTTGCCGGTGTTGGTGGCCGTCACCGTATAGGTGATGGTCTCGCCCACCGCCACGGTGCCCACCGGACCCGTCTTCAGCACGGCAAGGTTCGGGGTCCGCGGGATCGGCGTGGTGACCGTCGAGGTCTGCGGCGGCGTCTGGGTCGAGCCGCCGGTGCCGGTGTTGACGATCTGGCCGGCGTCGATGTCGGTCTGCTGCACCACGTAGGTACCGGTCAGCACGCAGGTGCCGCCCGGGGCGACGCTCGGGCAGGTGATGCTGTTCGGGGTCAGCATCGGGTCGCTGACCACCACGTTCGTCAGGGTCACGTTGCCGGTGTTGGTCGCCGTCACCGTGTAGGTGATCGTCTCGCCCACTGCCAGGCTGCCGGTCGGGGCCGACTTGGCCACGGTCATCGCCGGGTTCTGAGCGATCGGCGTGGTCACCGTCGAGGTCACCGGGCCGACCGGGCCGGTCGGGCTGGTGCCCCCGGCGCTGCCGGTGTTGACGATCTGGCCCGCGTCCGCGTCGGCCTGCTGGACCACGTAGGTACCCGTCAGCACGCAGGTGCCGCCGGGCGCCACGGTCGGGCAGGTGATCGAGTCCGGCGTCAGCATCGGGTCGCTGACCACCACGTTCGTCAGGGTCACGTTGCCGGTGTTGGTGGCCGTCACCGTATAGGTGATGGTCTCGCCCACCGCCACGGTGCCCACCGGACTCGTCTTCAGCACGGCAAGGTTCGGGGTCCGCGGGATCGGCGTGGTCACCGTCGAGGTCTGCGGCGGCGTCTGGGTCGAGCCACCGGTGCCGGTGTTGACGATCTGGCCGGCGTCGATGTCGCTCTGCTGGACCACGTAGGTGCCGGTCAGGACGCAGGTGCCGCCAGGCGCGACGGTCGGGCAGGTGATCGAGTCCGGCGTAAGCATCGGATCCGACACGACGACGTTGGTCAGCGTGACGTTGCCGGTATTGGTTGCCGTGACGGTGTAGGTGATGGTCTCGCCCACCGCCAGGGTGCCGGTCGGGGCCGACTTCACCACGGTCATCGCCGGGGTCTGCGGAATCGGCGTGGTGACGGTCGAGGTCTGCGGCGGCGTCTGGGTCGAGCCGCCGGTGCCGGTGTTGACGATCTGGCCGGCGTCGATGTCGGTCTGCTGCACCACATAGGTGCCGGTCAGCACGCAGGTGCCAGTGGGCGCCACGCTCGGGCAGGTGATGCTGTTCGGCGTCAGCATCGGATCGCTGACCACGACATCGGTCAGGGTCACGTTGCCCGTGTTGGTCGCCGTGACCGTGTAGGTGATGGTCTGGCCCACGGCCAGCGTCCCGGTGGGTGCCGACTTCACCACGGTCATCGCCGGGGTCGGGGCGATCGGCGTCGTCCCGGCGCTTGCCGAGTTGTTGCCGGGGACGGGATCGTGCGTAGGCGAGGACGCGGTTGCCGTGTTCAGGTACGGACCGGTCGGGTTGACGGTTGCCACGATGACCAGTTGCGCCGTGGCGCCGCTGGCCATGTTGCCGAGGGTCCAGTTGGGTGCCAGCCAGGTGCCGGTGGACGGGGTGGCGGAGACCAGGCTGTAGCCGGCGGGAAGCGCGTCGTTCAGCACCACGGCGTTCGCGGTGGACGGCCCGTCATTGGTGACCGTCACCGTGAACTGCACCTGGGCGCCCACGAGCGGCGTGGCATTGTCCACGATCTTGGTGACGCGCACATCGGCGATCGGCGCAACCGTGTTGGACACGCTCGCGGTGCCGCTGGCGACGAAGCTGTTGCCAAGGGTCTGCGCGTTGTGGACGACCTCGGCCGTGTTGGTGATGGTCTGCCCGGCCAGGGAGAGGTCGTTGTTCAGCTGCACCCGGAACCGGAAGCTCGCCCCTTGCCCATTGGGCACCAGGCCGCCCGAGGTTGCGTTTGCGCCCTGACCCAGACGGAACCTGACCTGGTTGGGTCCGACCTGGAACTCGGCAAGATCGTCGCCAGCGGCGTCGGTCTGCACGCCGGTCGACGCGCCGCTGGCATTGGTCAGGATCTGGAGACTGCCCGGGACGTAGGTGGTGCCGGCCGGGATCGGGTCGGTGACCACGACGTTGGTGGCACCGTCCTGTCCGGTATTCACGAACGCGATCGTGTACTCGAGGACATCGCCTGGAAGCAGCTCGCCGCCATTGAGATCAACGGCCGTCTTGCTGAGCGAGGTAACCAGGTCCGGAACGAACAGGTCGACAGCGAAGGCCAGCATCTGCGGAAAATAGACGTCGCCGCTCGAGGTGAATTCCAGGGTCGCGGTGGTCGCGCCGTTGGCGAGAATTCCGGAGGCATTGACGTAGTCGAGGTCCATGCCCAGCTGATTCACATAGTCCGGGTTCTTGGCGCTGAAGCGCGTGCCAAGCCGGGTGATGCTGCTGTTCCAGAAATTGGCGGTTGGATTGAGTGCGTCGCCAAGATTGGTGGTGTTCAGCCGGAAGTTGTCGCCGGTCAGGCTCTGGTCGCCCTCCCAGACCAGGGCACCCATGCGCGTGGTGAAGGCGCCGACCAGCGGTGTAAGCAGGCCGGAAACGCCGACGGTGACCGGACTGCCATTGGTCACACTGGCCGATCCGTCGAAGACCATAAGACGGCGGAAGGGATCGGTCGCGTTCTCGTAGACGACGACCAGGGTCCAGCCGCCGTAGTAGCCCAGGCTGTCGCTGCCGTTGACGGCGGTCATGCCGCCGGCTCGATAGGTTCCATTGCCGCCGGCCTGCACCAGGCTGGTGACGTCGGCGAATGCCATATAGGGCCTGGAAGTGTTGCCGCCCTGTGTGGAGATCGTATCGATCAGGCTGGCGGTGATCGCCTGATAGGCGCCCATCGCAGGGGTGCGGAACTGCAGGGTTCCGCGTCCGGCAGCGGACGGGTTGGCGCGTGCGCCCCAGTACAGACCGGCGAAGCGGACCGTCGAGCCGGCCGGCAGCGACAGGTCGGCCGTCGAGGAATTGGTGAAGCCTGCCCCCGCGTCGGAATTCACGAAGGCCGTCTGGCGGCTGTTGTTGTTGCCGTCGGCCGTCCCGTTCCTGACCTGGGCACAGTTGTTGCTGCCCCCGCCGGTCTGGCAGGTCACCAGGACGTTGCCGATCTGCGCGATGTCGCCCCGGGCGTTGAACGAGGCGCGCTGATCGAAGCTGCGGACCACCTGGGCCTGCGCGGCCTGGGCGAGGACGAGGGCGGCGAGCAGGGCCAGGACGGCGGCTGCAAGCTGCCGGAGCCGGCGACCCTCGGCGGCGGGTCGGCCGGTGAAACCGCGTGCGTTGTACATGGAATTCCCCAGTTCAGTCCGGCGTTCTGTGGACGCCGTCACATGCAAGTCCGGTTCAGGCCGGGCTTTGCGTTGCGGACTGTATGGGGTTCATCGCGTGATGTGTGTCACGCAGTGGCAAACTTTTGTGTCAGAAACCGTCCATAGCGTGACGTCCATCACGTTTTTGGGGCATGGCGGTCTGAGCTGCGTTCAGGCGAGGTCGTGGCTGCGCTGCACCGGCACCCCGCCCGCCAGCAGCGGCCGCGAGGCCCCTTCCGGGTCCGGGTGCGGATCCCAGTCCCGGCAGAAAAGCTTCCGCGCCACCACCGTGGCCTTGTTGGCCAGGCCGATCGGGGCGCCCAGCCAGCGCGCCAGCAGGAAGGCCTTCCTGCGCACCACCCAGTTGTACATGGACTGTTCGGAATAGAACCGGTAGCCCCAGCGCCGCTCGAACAGGCGCGACGACGGCCCGGTCAGGCGGGGACTCCAGCGGAACCAGAAGAAACGCATGTCGGACAGCGCCATGCGCGTGCCGAGGTTGTCGAAATGCACCTGCGCCGAAGGCTCGACCACCATGGACTCGCCGCGGGCGGCCACCTGCAGGGCGATGTCGAGATGCTCGCGGATCACCATCGAGGGCAGCTCGATGGCCTGGAAGGTCGCCGTCGAGAACAGCACGCAGTGCAGCTCGAAGGAACCAGTCGGCGCCCGCTCCGCCGGGATCTCCGGGATGTCGGCGCGGCGCAGCGCCTTGTGCTCGATCAGGTAGTCGGTGCCGTCGACCTCGACCACCCGCAGCTCGCCGGTGTACAGGTGGTTGCGCAGCGGCGCGCCGCGGTCGACGCCCTCGCGCTCGAGGATCAGCGGCGTGACCACGGCATGGCCGTCGTCCAGGGCGGCCAGCAGCGGCGGCAGCCAGCCGGCGGTGACCCGCGAGTCGTTGTCCAGCAGCACCACCGCCCGGGTGGCGAGCTGGTCGCGGACCTCGCGCAGCGCGTCCATCGGCGTCTTCAGGCCGAGCTCGAAGAAGCGCACGCCCGGCCGGCCCGCCAGGCGCCGGCGTGCCGGCTCGATGTCCCGGCGCGGGTAGCCGAGGTCGAGGATCCACAGCTCGAAGGGCTGCGGCGTATGCCTGAGCAGCGTTTCGACGCACTCGTCGAGGCCCGAGTAGCGGTCGCGCGGGCTGATGATGACGGTGACTTCGGCGTGCATGTCGGACTCCGGATGGGCGGTCATCGGCGCTTGGCCAGGGCGTGGCGCAGGTAGTGCAGCATGTGCCAGCCGCTCGCCACGGCGCCCATGCCCTCGACATCGCGGTAGATGCGCCACTGCCAGCGCGCGGCGCGCAGCTTGTTGGACGACTGCGAACCGTCGCGCACCAGGTACCAGGCCAGCGGCATGCCGCCGTCGCCGGCGCGCACGGCACGGACGCCCGCCCGCAGCAGCGCCAGCCAGAACACGTAATCCTCGTGGCCGATCCGGAGGAAGCGCGGCTCCGCGGCGATGCGCTGGCGGTCGTAGATCCCGGTGCAGTTGCCGATGTGGTTGCTGCGCAGCAGGCGGGCGTGGTCGAGGTCCGGCGGCGGCGAGACCGTCGCCAGCACCCTGCCGTCCTCGGCGACCCGCTGGTAGGCCGCGTAGGAAACCGCGGCGTCGCCGCGCTCCAGCTCGGCCAGCTGGATCGCCAGCTTGTCGGCATGCCACCAGTCGTCGCTGTCCAGGAAGGCGACGTAGCGGCCGGTCGCCGCGTCCAGGGCCTGGTTGCGGGCGGCGGCGACACCGCCGTTGCGCGGCGAGCGCAGCAGGCGCACCCGCGCGTCCTGGCGCGCGTAGTCGGCGACCAGGTCGACCGAACCGTCGCTGGAGCCGTCGTCGACCACCACCAGCTCGAGCTCGCCGTGGCGCTGGCCCAGCACCGACTCCACCGGCCGGCGCACGAAGCGCTCGGCGTTGTACATCGGCATCACCACGCTGACCAGGCGCCCGCTCATCGCCGGTCGCCACCCGCGGCGCCGACGTACCAGGCGCGCAGCACCGCCAGCACCCCGGGCGGCTTGCCCGCGAACCGCGGCGCCAGCGGGATCGCGCCGGCGGCCAGGGCGGCGGCGACGTTCGGGTCGGGCTCGGCCAGGCGCTCGCGCACCACGAGGCCGGTGCGCGCCCAGATCGCGTCGTAGTCGTCGACCTGGAGCCGGTTCATGTACATGAAGCCGTTGCCGGCGAGCAGCCGGAAGCCGCGCTCGCCGAAGCGGAGGAAGTTCAGCGGGCCGATGCCGGGATCGGAATGGCTGAAATGGTCGGTCAGGTCGATGCAGTGCACGGCCAGGCCGCCGGGGCGCAGCAGCCGGGCCGCCTCGCCCAGGATCGCCTCCAGCACCGGGCCGGGGATGTGTTCCATGACCTCGTAGGAGACATGCAGGTCGATGGCGCCATCGGCCAGGTCCAGGGCCGCGGCGTCGGCCGGCGAACGGTAGTCGATCGCGCAGGTCCCGCACAGGCGCTCCAGCGAGAAGCCGTCGGCCAGGGCGAGCAGCGCATCCAGTCGGCCGGGCACCAGGCGCCGCCCCAGCAGGCTCTCGACCCGCGCGCGCTGGTCGCGCATCTGCAGCAGGTCCTCGTGCACCAGTTCGGCGCGCAGATAGGGATTGAGGTCGACCGTGGTCACGCGCTCGGCACCCTGCAGCCACAGCGCCAGGGGCAGGCCCAGGCGTCGCCCGGTGCCGACCTCCAGGACCCGGGCGCCCACCACGGTCGCGCCGTTGGCCTCGACCCGCTCGGCGACCTCGACGCCCTGGCGCAGCTTGTCCTCTACCGCCGGGCTGCGCAGGCCGCCGAAGCGGCGCTGCATGGCGTAGTACACGCGCTGCGAGAGCGGCCCGGGCAGCAGGGCGATGGCGTTCTGGATCGCCGCCTTCAGCCGCCAGTTCACGACGCTCGCCCGATCCCGCCGCGGCCACCGGCCCAGGACGCGGCCGGCGGCGGCAGCACGTAGTCCCGGTAGTCGGCCGGGTTGCCGGTCATGCCGGCCTCGGCCGCCTTCACGATGTTGTAGACCTCGCGGGCGTTGACGTAGTGCAGCACGTAGCGCTCGCCGTCGTTGTAGTGGCGCTCGAGGTGGTCGAACATCGCGTCGACCGCCGGACCCAGCACCACCTCGGCGTCCTTCTCCGGGGCGCCATGGGTGTGGATCTTGACGAACACCCACTCCGGCCGGCCTTCGACATGGATGCCGGTGCGGACCCAGCCGTCGACGCGCGCCGGCGTCGGCGGGTAGTTGGCGCGGATGTCCGAGTTCTCCACGCGCGGCACGATGCCGCGGCGGCGATCGGCCCAGTTCAGGCCGATCGGGCCCTGCACCAGCAGCAGGTCGCCGACCGGCTCGCCGCCGACCCGGACCCGCACGCCGGTGTCGTGCGACTTCGGCCGGTCCGGATCGTCGGTGGCATAGTAGATGGAGTTGATGATGTGGGTCTGCGTGGGACTTGGCGCCGAGGGCATGGTGAAGTCGGCGTAGCAGCCCAGCTCGCGCAGCAGGATCAGCTCGTTGTCCAGGCCGCACCAGCGGCCGTCCGGGTTGGAGTTGTCCAGGCACCAGTTGCCGTGGATGAAACCGAACATGAGCTGGCCGGTCTGCGGGTGCCGGGAGAGGGCCCCGTGGTCGCGGTGCAGCACCTCGCAGAAGCCGGCGATGGTGCGCCGGAAATTGGCCTCGGTGTCGTTGTCGTGGTGCAGGTGCACCTCGATCTCGCCGAAGCCGTCGCGGCACAGCGCCGACAGCTTGTCCAGGTGCTCCGGCAGGTACTCTTCCTCCGGATAGAAGAAGCCGTGCTGCGGAGGACGGCCGTCGGCATCCCGGTGGCGGCCGGCCAGGGCGCGCCAGCCCTCGGTCCAGCGGTCGACGCGTGCACGCTGCGTGGCCAGGTCGACCTTGCCGTGCATGGGCTCGAAGTGGTCGACGAAGCAGAACATGACATGGGTCGGCCCGGCGACCGCCGGCCGGCGCTTGCGGCCGATGTAGCTGCCCAGCCAGATCTGCATGTTGCGGGCGCGGATGTCGCGCCAGACCAGGCGCAGCAGGGTGAGCAGCGCGAGCGCCGGCGGAATCAGCAGCAGGATCGGCTTCACCCGGATCGCCCCCCTTCGGGCAACAGCGACAGCAGTTGCAAGGCATTATTGCGCCATTGCCGTTCGGCCGTGATGTAGGCCTGTGCGGCCGCCCCCACGCGGCGCCGCTCCTCGTCGCGGCCCGCCAGCGCCAGCACCCGGTCGACACAGGCCGCCAGGTCGCCGCGCGGGAACAGCCAGCCGGTGACGCCCTCGCGGATCACCTCGGCGACCGGGTCGTAGTCGGGCGCGACCACCGCCACGCCCATCGCCATCTGCTCGAACAGCTTCATCGGCGAGCCGTATTCGTTGGAGTCGGGCAGCACGCCGTAGTCCATGCAGGCCAGCCACTCCGGCACCTGGGCATGCGGCACCCGTCCGGGCAGCAGGATGCGGTCCTGCAGGCCGCGCCCACGCACCTCCTCGCGCACGGCCGGCAGTTCGCGGCCGTCGCCGACCAGCAGCAGGACCAGGTCGGGCGCCTCGTGCAGGCGGTCGATCATCGCGCGCACGAAGCCGGCGACGCCGTGCCAGTGGGCGAACACCCCGACGTGGCCGCAGACCACCCGGCCCGCCAGGCCGCGCGCGGTGCGCAGCGCCTCGCGGTCGAAGCGGGAGGGATCGAACCGGCCATCCACGGCGTTCGGCGAGACCACGCCCGGCGCCAGCGCGCCATGCGCCGCCTCCAGGGTCGCCTTGAAGCGGCTGGAGATGTGCACCAGGCCGGTGGCGTTGGCCAGTGTCCAGCGCTCGATGCGGCAGGCCAGGCGCTTCAGGTACAGCGGCCGGACGCGCTCGACCACCGCCGAATCGTTGATCTCCAGGATCACCGGCACGCCGCGCCGGCGCGCCAGCCAGACGGTCGCGAACAGGAACAGCGCGTAGCGCTCGTAGATGAAGTCCGGCCGCGCCCGGCGCAGGCGGCCGGCGACCCGCCACCAGGTCACCGCGTTCCAGGCCAGCTCGGCCAGCTCGAACAGCACGCCGGGCAGGCGGGTGACCAGGCGCGGCAACAGGCCGCGGCGCGGCGGCGCCTGCGGCGCGGCGGCGCCGGGTTCGCGCTCGGGATCGGCGCCGGGGAAGGACAGCACCTCGACCTCGTGGCCCAGCTCGCGCAGGGCACCGACCACGCCGCGGATGTGCACGCCCTCGACATGCTCGCCGCGGGTCCGGTGGTGGAAGAGCACCTTCATGCGCGCAGCGGCGGCAGCGCCTGGACCTGCCAGCCGGCGGCGATCCAGGCAGGCAGCATGCGCGCCAGCAGCGCCGAGGTCTCGGCGTTGTCGTCGTGCATCAGCACCACCTCGCCGGGACGCGGCGGGTGCTGCTCCAGGTTGGCGGCCAAACGGTCGGCCGGCAGCTTGGTGTAGTCGTGGCTGTCGTAGGACCAGTAGGCGATGGTGCGCCGGTGCCGTGCGTAGTGCAGCAGCAGGTTGGCCGGCAGGACGCCGCAGGGTGGCCGGAACGGATGCCGCTCGATGCCGTCGAAGCGCGCCAGCGCGCGGTCGGTGCGCTCGATCTCCTCGAGCTGGCCGGCCAGCGGCAGGTCCGACATGAACGGATGGGTCCACGAGTGGTTGCCCAGCTGGTGGCCTTCGCGAACGATGCGCTCGACCACGCCCGGGTGATCGTCCAGGCGATTGCCGACCAGGAAGAAGGTCGCCTTCGCGCCATGCCGCGCGAGCAGGTCCAGCACCGGTGCCGTGTGCTCGGGGTCGGGGCCGTCGTCGAAGGTCAGGTGGACGACCTTGCCGCGCGCGGGCAGCCGGGTCACCACCAGGGACGAGGGCAGCAGGCCGAGCAGGCGGGTCTTGCGCGAGCGGGGGTTCATTCGGGGGATCGGGCACGGTGGGCCTGGACGACCCCGGTCAGGATAGCGTCCAGCCTGGCGATGTTGTCGTCCCAGTCGAAACCGGCGGCATGGCCGCGGATCGCCGCGCCGTTCCAGGGGCGCGCCAGCGCCTGGTCCAGTGTGGCGGCCAGCGCTGCAGGATCGCGCGGCGGGACCAGCAGGCCGGCCAGCGGCGGCAGCACCTCCGGGATGCCACCGACCGCGGTCGCCACCACGGGCAGGCCGCAGGACATCGCCTCCAGCACCACGTTGGGCACGCCTTCGTTGTGGCTGGGCAGCACCAGCAGGTCGGCCGCCTGCATCCAGGCCGGCAGCTCGGCATGGCCGCGTGCGCCGGCCAGCAGCACGGCATCGGCCAGGCCGCTGCCGGCGGCGGACGCCTGCAGGCGCGCCCGTGCCGGACCCTCGCCCACGAAGGCGATCCGGGTGCCGGGATGGCGGTCGCGCACCGTCGGCAGGGCCGCCAGGGCGTCGATGCAGCCCTTCTCGGGCTTCAGGTTGCCGACGAACAGCAGCAGGCGCCCCTCGACCGGCAGACCCAGCGCGCGCCGCGCCGCCGCGCGGTCGCCCGGCCGGAACAGCGCGCCGTCGACGCCGTTGTAGAGCACGTGCACGCCCGCAGGGGCCGCGCCCAGCTCGACGGCGCGGCCGGCCAGGGCCCGGCTCACCGCCAGCACCGCCCCGGCGCCACGCAGGCTGCGGGCGATCTGCCAGCGGCGAAGGCGGTAGCCGGCGAGGACATTGAGGTCGCTGCCATGCACCTTGACCGCGTAGGGCAGGCCCAGGCGCCGCGCCAGCCAGGCGGTGCCGACCGCATCCGGAAACGCCCAGCTCGCCAGCAGCAGGTCGAAGCCGCCCTGGCGCAGCCAGCGCCGCCGCTGGCTCCACAGGGAGGCGCACCAGGCCAGGGCGTGCAGGCTGCGCCCGATCCGCGGCGGGTACCAGAAGGTGAAGGTGCCGGCGCGGGCGTGGGCGAGCGCCGGCGGCGCACCCGCCGGGGGACGCCGGTGCTGCCGGAAGTCGACCGGGACCAGCACCTCGACCTCGTGACGGGCGCCGAGGCGGTCGAACTGCTGGCGGTTGAAGCTCGCGCGCAGGGGGTCCCAGGCGCTCGGGAACAGGTTGCTGAGGACCAGGATCCTCATGTCGGCGACGGCGGCCGGGAGTGCGGGCCCGGCACCGCCAGGCCGTCGGCGTAGAGCGCCTGGTAGCGCGCCGCCATCGCCGCGAAGGTCGCCTCCGCCAGCGCCCAGCGCCGCGCCACGGCCGCCATGCCGGAACGCAGGGCGGGATCGTCGAGCAGGGCCAGCAGCGCGGCCGCCAGCGCCTCCGGATCGCGCGCCGGCACCAGTCGCCCGTGGCTGCCGTCGTGGACGATCTCGCGGTTGCCGCCGACATCGGTGGCGACCACCGGCAGGCCGCTGGCGCAGGCTTCCAGCAGGGCGATCGAATAGCCCTCGGAGATCGACGACATGGCGAACACGTCGAAGCCCGCCAGCAGCGCCGGCACGTCGCCGCGATCGCCCAGCATGCGCACCCGTTCGCCGAGACCGGCGGCGGCCACCTGCCCCTCCAGGGCGGCGCGCTCCTCGCCGTCGCCGACCAGCACCAGGGCGACGTCGTCGCGCTGTGCCGCGACGATGGCGAAGGCGCGCACCAGGGTCGCCAGGTCCTTGGCCCAGTTCAGCCGGCCGACGAAGCCGATCACGTGGCTGCCCGGCGGCAGGCCGAGGCTGGCGACCAGGGCGGCGCGGGCATCGTCGTCGGCGACGCGGAAGCGCTCGACATGGATGCCGTTGGGGACCGAACGCAGCTTTTCGGCGGGCGCCGCCGAGATCTCGGCCAGCCGCACCCGCGCCGCCTCGCAGACGGTGGCGGCGACGTCGGTCCGGCGCATGGACTGCCGGAACAGCCACTCGCGGCGGCTGGACGGGTTGATGTCGCCCATGCCATGGCGCGTATTGACGATGCGCAGGAAGCGGCGGCCGAGCGACGCGAACACCGCGTAGTAGTGGGGGATGCTGTTGTGGCTGTGCAGCACCTGGGTGCGATGGCGGCCGATCGCCCGGCGCAGCCGCCACAGGGCGCGCAGGTCGATGCCATCGCGCTTGCCGATCGCCCGCACCGGGATGCCGGCCGCGTCGAGTTCGCCGGCCAGGCCGCCGCGGTCGTACAGGCAGACCACCTGGAGGTCGTGGCCGGCCGCATGCTGCGCCTTGGCCAGCTCGATGACCACCCGCTCCAGGCCGCCCCGGTTCAGGTTCTCGACGACGTGGGTGATCCTCATGGCAGCCTCGAAACGGTCACCCGGAACTTGCCACTGGGGGTCAGGGGGATGTCCTCGACCAGGTTCAGCTCCAGACGGATCGCCGTGCCCAGCACCCGGCCGACCTCGGCCCGGACGCGCGCCTGCTGTGCCGCATCGAAGTCCGGACCCGGGACGATGCTGAGGGTCAGCGCGGCGAGTTCCTCCTGCACGACCTGGAAGCGGCGGATGCCGGGGATGTCCTTGAGCAGGTGCGGGAAGAACTCGCCGGGCAGCAGCCGGCCATCGGGCGTCCGGATGGCGTCCAGGCGCCGGCCCTGGATGCCGGCCAGGCGCGGCAGGCCGCGGCCGCAGGCGCACCGTGCGGACGGGCCGGCGACGGCGAGGTCGCCGTTGACGTAGCGCAACAGCGGCATGCCCCAGTTGTGCAGGTCGGTGACCGCGACCTGGCCGCCCTCGCCGCCGCCGGCCAGTGCCGTGGGCTGCACCAGTTCGACCACCAGATGGTCGGCGTTGACGTGCAGCCCGTCGTGCGCCCCGCACTCGCTGGCGATCAGCATGAACTCGCGGCAGCCGTAGGTATTGAAGGCCCGGGCGTCGGGAAACGCCGCCTCCAGCACCGGGCGCTGGAAGTCGTGCAGGGCCTCGGCCGCGGCGAGCACGGCGCGCGGCCCGCGCACCGCCTGGCCGTTGTCGACCAGCCATTGCGCCAGCCGCACCAGCGGCCCGGTGTAGCCGACCACGGCGTGCGGTCGCCAGGAACGCAGCGTGCTCGCATAGGAGGCCAGGTTGTCCTCGCGCATGCGGAAGCTGTCGAGCACCCTGCGGTTGAACGCGCGATGGTAGAGCGCGTCCTTGACCCGCGTCCGCAGCGAGGGCGAGCCGACCGCGCCGCCCCAGAGCATCGCCACGCGCCGGCCGGGCTGGGCGCCTGCCCAGCCGTAGCCCCGCCACATCACCGCCGTGCGCCGGTCGTTGCTCTCCCGCGTGAAGCCGAAGCGCAGGGGCACGCCGGTGGAGCCGCCGGTCGCCTTGAACATCAGCCGGTCGCGGAACGGCGCCGCCTTGAGATCCTCGAAGCCGGCGCGGATGGCGTCCTTGTCGAGCAGCGGCAGGCGGGCCCAGTCGGCCATCGACTTCAGGTCGCCGGGCTCGAAGCCGATCGCCTGCCAGCGCTGCCGGTAGAACGGCACGTGCTGCCAGCAGTGCGCCACCAGCGCGCCCAGCTTGCGCCACTGCAGGGCGGCGATCTGCTCCGGATCCAGCCACTGGCTGGCCTCGTACTCGCGCAGGTGGCGCAGGGTGTGCCGGCCGCGCAGGCCCTCGTAGGCGGGCAGCAGCAGGTGCCGGAAGGCGGCGGCGTAGAGGCTCATGGCGGCACGTTCCGGTCGTGCCGGCCGGCGCGGGCCAGGAGGCGACCGAGCGCCCGCGGCCGTCCCCCCGCCAGCCGCTGGTGCATCTGGCCCATCCAGGCGATGTCGGCGGCGGTCCAGCAGCGCAGCAGCAGCGTGGCGCCGGCATAGACCAGCGCCACCAGCGGCCCGCCGAGCAGCAGGGCGGGCAGCGGCGACAGGTGCCGGGCCAGCGGCCAGGCCACCAGCGCCGCCAGGGCCCCCGCCAGCACGATCCGGCCCAGGCGCGCCAGGTCCAGGCGGGCGCCGCTGGCCGACAGGGCCAGGACGATCAGCGCCAGCGCCACCACGATGGTGGTGAGCGCGAACGCGACGGTCGCGCCGGCCAGTCCGTACCTCGAGATCAGCACGACGTCCAGGCCCACCTTGAGGACCGCCCCGGCCAGTATCACGTTCATCAGGCTGCGCTGGCGGTCGGCGCCCAGCAGGTAGGAGGACGCGCCCTGCGACAGCGTCGACACCGACACCGCCAGCAGGCAGGCCGCGAACACCGGTGCCGCCGGCGCATAGGGCCGTCCGTACAGCAGGCCGATGATCGCCGGCGACATGACCATGCCGAACGCCACCACCGGCGCGGCCAGCAACGCCAGGTAGCTGGTCGATGCCGACAGCCGGCGGCCGGCCAGCTCGCGGCCCTGGCTCAGGGCGTTCGCCATCATCGGCAGCAGCAGGGCGCCGAACACCCCGGGCACCAGCAGGGCGGCGCCGGTGGCGAGCTGGAAGGCGACCTTGAACTGGCCCGCCGAGGCGGCGCTGTCGTACAGGGTCAGGAACAGCACCTCGACTTCGCTCGCGGTCACGAAGCCGACCGTCACGGAAACCGCGACCAGGGCGATGTAGCTGCGCATGCGGGCGCGGAGGTCGTCGTCGAGCGCCGGCGGCTGCGCCTGCGGCGGCGGCAGCAGGCGCTGCACCTGGCGCCGCGACGCCCACCAGAAGGCCAGGCTGGACAGGGTGAACACGGCCAGGAACCATTCCATCGGCCCGCCCAGCCACCAGGCGGCGACCACCAGCGCCAGGTTGAGCGGCGCGACCGTGGCGGCGACCACGGCGGTGGCCCGGAAGTCCTCGAAACCCTTGGCGACGCTGATGTTGAACATGTAGCTGCTGCGCAGCCAGGTGGTCGCCACCAGGATCGCCAGCAGCACGCCATGGTCGAAGTCGGGCATGACCCGGTCGCCGTAGCGCACGAACAGGATCGCACCGGCAACCATGACCACCGCCAGGAAGGCGAGCTGGGCGCGGCGCAGCCAGGCCAGCAGCGGCCGGACCAGGTCCAGGCGCGCCGCGCCGCGCAGCTCGGCGACGTACTTGATGACGGCGCTGGCGGCGCCGGAATTGGTCGCGGCGACGCCCACCGCGACCAGCCAGATCACCAGCGAGTACGCGCCGAAGTCGCCCGGACCGAGGTGCCGGGCGATGACGATCGAGGTCAGCATGCCCAGGAAGTACTCGGTGTAGATGCCGACCGAGGAGAACAGGGTGTTGCGCAGTGCCGCGCCGCGCGTGCTCATGACCAGGCCATCATCAGCAGGACCTTGACCAGCAGCCACAGGACCACCGCGCCGCCGAGCGCCAGCATGCCCCACTTGGGCAGGTCGCCGGCCACGCCGAACACCGGCAGGCCCGGCCAGCGGTCGCGGGCGCCGGCATACCAGCCGGTGACCAGGCCGACCAGGACGTACAGCACGATCACGTAGCTGCGGCTCAGGAAGAAGGCGCAGGCGAAGAAGCCGGCCAGGGCCAGCAGCAGGGTGGTGGCTGCCGTGCGTTCGTCGCGCAGGCGCGCGACGTCGGCGGGGCCGGCCAGCGCCGGCCGGTGCCTGAGCACCGCCAGCGCCATCATGAAGGCGTAACCGACGAAGGCCAGCCACAGGGTGAATCCGACCAGCCCGGTCTCGGCCAGCACCAGCACGAAGGAATTGTGCGCGGTCAGGTGGTGGTAGTCGCCGAAGTTGTTCATGCCGACCCCGAGCAGCGGGTTGGCGATGAACATCTGGATGCCCTCGTACCAGGCGTCGATGCGGCCATAGGCCGACGCCTCGCTGGCGTCCAGTTCCTGGAGCCGGGTCGGCAGCATCATCAGCACCGACAGGCCGGCCACCCCCAGGATGCCGGCGGTCAGCAGGCCGCGCCGCCGCCACACCCACAGGCCGGCCATCAGCATCACCGCCAGGAAGGCGCCGCGCGAATCGGTCAGGTAGATGCCGTAGACCAGCAGCAGGGCGAGCGCCCACCAGGCGAGCCGTCGCAGGCCGCCGGCGCCGGACAGCAGCAGGGCGAACGGCAGGCCGATCACGAACACCATCGCCAGGTCGTTGGGATCGTTGAAGATGCCCACGTACTGGATGCGCCCGTCCTGGATGGTCGGGATGCCGGTCCAGCCCTCGCCGAGCTGGGCCTGCTCGACGCCATGCAGGGCCATCACCCCGGCGCACAGGGCGATCACCGCCATCAGCCGCAGCAGGTTGCGGGGATCGCGCGCCGCCTGCGCGACCAGCACGAAGGCGATCAGGGTGGGGAGGAACTCCTGCAACCGGACCAGGGCGCCGCCGGTCCAGCCGGACGCCACCATCGAGGCCATGCACACGGCGATGAAGGCGAGCAGCAGCGGATAGGTGGGCTGATCGAAGCGCTTGCGCCCCGGGGTCGCCAGCCAGGCGCCGAGCGCCGCGAGCAGCGCCAGCGGCAGCACCGGCACCGGGAACGACTCCATGCCGGGATATTCCTGCGGCCGGATCAGCACCAGCGCCACGTAGGCGAGCAGGAACAGGATCATCATGCCGGGTAGGTCCGCTGCACCGAGGGGTGGGCGAACAGCTCCGGCAGCGCCGCGATCCCGGCGAACCAGGCGGCATCCATGTCGGCCTCGACGGACTGCCGGAGCAGCGCATGGCGACGGGCCGGCGGCCAGCGGTTGCTGCCGTTGTTGTAGGTGAACGCGAAGCCGTAGCCGGCGTCCTCGACGGCGGCCAGCACCCGGGCGTCGAAGCTGTCGTCGCCGCCGACCGGGTAGGAGATCGCCAGCGTGTCCTGGCCCAGCTCCTCGTCGAGACGCGCGCGCGAGCCGCGGATCTCCCCGAGCAGCGCCGCGTCATCCAGCTTGGCCAGCATCCGGTGGCTGACGCCGTGCGAGCCGATCTCCATGCCGCCCGCCCGCATCGAGCGCAGCATGTGCCAGTCCATCGGCCGGCAGTCGGGGTGCATGCGCGCCGGGGTCGCCCCGCCGATGCCGGCGACCGCATCGATCCAGGCCTCCTGGTCGGTGGCGGCCAGTGCCTTGATGCGGTCGAGCGCCTGCCAGGCGAGTTCCAGCCTGGCCTGGCGGCCGGGCGGCACCTGCAGGTCGTCGAGCGGCGCCGGCAACCGGGCGGCGCTCGGCGTGGCGGTCAGCAGCAGGTGCACCAGCCAGTCGTAGGCGAACGGCTCGCCGCTGTCGATGTGGCCGGTCGCCACGAAGAACAGCGCCGGCACGCCGAGCTCGCGCAGGATCGGAAAGGCGAACCGGAAGTTGTCGTCGTAGCCGTCGTCGAAGGTCAGCAGCACGGCGTCGCGCGGCAGGGGGCGACCGCCGGCGAGCGCCTCGGCAAGGTCGGCGCAACGTAGCGGCCGGTAGCGGTCGCGCAGGTGCCGGACCTGCTCGCGGAAGCCCTCCGGGGAAGCGCTGACCAGGCTGGGGTCGAACGTGAAGCCGTCCTCGAGCGGCCGGACCCGATGCCAGGCGTAGACCCGCAGGTCGCGGCGCAGCAGCCGGCGCGCGGTCTGCAGCAGCGGCATCGCGCCGACCGCCGCGACCCGCCGCGCCAGGCGCTGCCGGCGCCCGGGCGGCGGCGCGGCAGGGGGCGTCGCGACGCTCATCGGCCGATCGCCCTGGCAGCGGCGTTCGCCAGCGCCGGCGGGGGCGCCGTCGCGTGCGCGCGCGATGGCATCTGGAATCGGCTCAATACCATGGGTCCCGGGCCAGCGGAACGGCGGTCGCCGCGCCACCCGGTCCCCGGGCGCGACGCGCGCAAGAATAGCAGGCCGGTGGCGCCGCCCTGCCGGTCGCCGCGGTCGCCCCGTCCGAAGGCTCGACCCGGCGTCGCGGCGACCGCCTTCGTCGATGTGCCACCATGGACGTCCACGCATGCAGGCCCCAGGGGCATGGCCGACGACACCGACTTCATCGGGCTGTACCGCGAACTGGACATCGGCGCGGACTGCGATCCGGAGGCGTTCCGCCTGGCCTACCGGCGGCGGGTCGCCGACCTGCACCCGGATCGCACCCGGGACCCGGCGGCAGCCGAGGCCCTGAAGTCGCTCAACCTGCGTTACACCGCCGCCTTGGCGTTCGCGCGCGAGCACGGCCGGCTGCCCGGCTCGGCCCCGGCCGCGTCGCGTCCCGTCCCCCGCCCGACACGGGCATCGGGGCGCGGCGGCGGGCCGCCGGCATCGCGCGGGCAGCCGCCCGCGACGGGCGGCCTGTTGCGCATGCTGCTGCTGGTTGCGGTGGCGATCGGCGCGATCTGGATGTTCCTGCCCGCCGGCGACGGCGGCGGCGGCGGCGACCTCGGCCACTTGTCCGGGGCCGCGGCGACGCTGCCGGTCGCGGCCCGGCGGCCGGCCGCGGCGCCGCTCGCGCTCGGCCAGGACGGCGCCACGGTGCGCGGCGGCCAGGGCGAGCCGGTCTCGCGCAGCGGCCCGCGCTGGCTGTACGGCCCCTCGTGGATCGAGTTCCACTGCGATCGCGTGGTCGACTGGTACAGCTCGCCCCTGCGCCCGCTGAACAGCGGCGCGGATCGTCCGCCGACCGGCCCTGCGGCCGACCGGCGCCCCTGCCCGCAGGCGACCGTCGATGGCGCCGCGACCCGTCCCGGAGATCGACCATGAGCCGATTCGCCACCCGGCTGGCGCGCGGTGCGCGCCGGCTGTGGATGAAGTATGCGATGCGCGGCGTCGGCGGCGCCGACGCCTGGCAGCGCCTGGACCACGCCTATGCCGTGCCCGATCCCTGGCACATGGACTCGGCGCTGGAACAGGCGCGCTTCGCCCAGACCAACGCCCTGATCGCCGCCACCTTCGGCCGGGTCGGCAGCATCCTGGAGCTGGGCTGCGGCGAGGGCCACCAGACCCGCTGGCTGCGCGAGGTCGCCGACCAGGTCTGCGGCGTCGACGTCAGCGCCCGCGCCATCGAGCGTGCGCGGTTGCGCGTGCCGGAGGCCGAATTCGCTGTCGCCGACATCCACGGCCAGCCGTTCGGCGACTCGCCGGGCCGCTTCGACCTGGTGGTCGCCTGCGAGGTGCTCTACTACATCAAGGACATCCCGGCGACGCTCGAGCGGATGTCGCACCTGGGTCGCGACTGCCTGGCCACCTTCTATGCGCCGGCGCTGGTCCGGGTCGGACCCCACCTGGCGGCGATCCCCGACCTGCACAAGGACTGGATGCAGCACAACGGCGTGACCTGGCTGGTCTGCTGGTGGCGCAACCGGTGACCGGGACGCCCTGAGCCATGTGCGGACTGGCCGGATTCCTGGGCGAGCCGGTCGCCGGTGGCGGGCAGCGCGCGCTGCTCGACCGGATGATCGGCCGCCTGCAGCACCGCGGCCCGGACGGCTTCGGCTTCCACGTCGAGCCCGGCGTCGGGCTGGCCCACGCCCGGCTGTCGATCATCGACCTGGCCACCGGCGAGCAGCCGATCCGCAACGCCGACGGCAGCACCTGGACGGTGTTCAACGGCGAGATCTTCAACTACGTCGAACTGCGCGCCGAGCTCGAGGCGCAGGGCCACCGCTTCTACACGCAGTCCGACACCGAGGTCATCGTCCACCTCTACGATCGCCACGGCGACGCCTTCGTCGAGCGCCTGAACGGCCAGTTCGCGATCGTCGTCTGGGACCGGCGCCGGCGGCGCCTGGTCCTGGCCCGCGACCGCGTCGGCATCCGGCCCCTGTTCCACCGCCGCAGCGGCGGCACCTTCTGGTTCGCCTCGGAGATGAAGGCGCTGTTCGCGGCCGGCGCCGGGCAACCGGGCCTGGCGCCGGCCGCGCTGGCGCAGGCGCTGACCTTCTGGGGCACGCTCGATCCCGACACCGTGTTCGAGAGCGTGCACAGCCTGCCGCCGGGCCATCTGCTGAGCATCGAGGCGGATGGCCGCGAGCACCTGCGCCGGTGGTGGGACTGGGATTTCGACGCCGCCACCGGCGCGGGGGCGCGCTGGCGCGGCCGCGACCGCGACCGGGCGGTCGCCGAGCTGCGCGAGCTGCTGGTCGACGCGGTGCGGCTGCAGCTGCGCGCCGACGTGCCGGTCGGCGCCTACCTGAGCGGCGGCCTGGACTCCTCCGGCCTGGTTGCCCTGGCGCGCCGCTTCAGCGACGCCCCGGTGCGGACCTTCTCGGTGGCGTTCGCCGACGCCGAGTTCGACGAGCGCGCCCACCAGCAGGCGATGGTCGCCCACCTCGGCTGCGCGCACACCACCCTGGAGGTCGACCGCGCGGCGATCGGCGCCGCCTTCCCGCGCCTGGTCTGGCACACCGAGACGCCGGTGCTGCGCACCGCCGCGGTGCCGCTGATGCTGCTCTCGGCGGCGGTGCGCGCGGCCGGCTACAAGGTGGTGCTGACCGGCGAGGGCGCCGACGAGGTGTTCGGCGGCTACGACCTGTTCAAGGAGGCCAAGGTGCGCCGCTTCTGGGCGCGCCAGCGCGACTCGCGCTGGCGGCCGCGCCTGCTGGAACGGCTGTACGGCTACCTGGCCAACTCCCCGGTGCGCAGCCCGGCCTTCGCCCAGGCCTTCTTCGGACAGGGCCTCGAGCACCTGCATCGCCCGGTGTTCGCCCACGTGCCGCGCTGGACGACCTCGGCGCGCGCCCTGGCCTTCCTGTCGCCGCAGGCGCGCGCCGCCTGCGCGGACTTCGACCCGCTGGCCCTCGTCGAGGCGCGCCTGCCCGCACGCGCCGGCAACTGGCCGCCACTGGCCCAGGACCAGTACGTCGAGGCGCACACCCTGCTGAGCGGCTACCTGCTCTGGTCGCAGGGCGACCGCGTCGCCATGGCCAACTCGGTGGAGGGGCGCGTGCCCTACCTGGACCATCGCGTCATCGAGTTCGCCAATGCCCTGCCCGCGCACTGGAAACTGCGCGGCCTGACCGAGAAGGACATCCTGCGCCGCGCCCTGGCCGACCTGCTGCCGCCGGACATCGCCGCCCGCCCGAAGCAGCCGTACCGCGCCCCGGACGCCGCCAGCTTCTTCGTCGACGGCCGGCCGCTCGACTACGTGGCCGACCTGATGTCCGCCGACCGCCTGCGCGCCACCGGACTGTTCGAGCCGGCCGCGGTCGGCCGCCTGTTCGACAAGGCGCGCGCCGGCCGGGTCACCGGCTTCGCCGACAACCAGGCCTTCGTGGGCGTGCTCTCGACCATGCTGGTCGACCACCTGTTCGTGCGCGGCGGCGGCCTGCCCTGAGGGTGCGCCGTCGCGTTTTCCGGCGGCGCGCTCCGGCGCGGCGAAGGACGGGGCGTCGAACGTACGGTTGCGCCCGGGTGACCGGCGGCTGGTGGTCCGGCTACTCGAAGCCGCTGGCGAACACCTCGTCCGGCAAAGGCCCGGGCTCGTAGGCGGCGCCCTGCGCCCGGCCTTGCACTTCCCAGGCGGCGAACCCGTGGCCATCCGGGCCCAGGGCGATCCGCGGGTTTGCCGCGTTTTCCCCGGGAACCCGGCTCAGGTCGGTCAGGACGCCCACGCCGCCCGAAACCGGCGCCTGCCGGGCCACGATCACGGCCGGCGGCGCGACGATCGGGCAGGGCGGCGGCATCGGGTCGTAGCTCAACGACTCCCAGACCAGCCAGGCATGCCCGTCCTGGTCGACCGCCACGTCTGGCCGGCGATCCTGGGTTTCCGTCTCCGAGACCCGGGCGGCCGCATCGAACACACCGTCCGGACTCATCCTTGAAGCGAACACCGAGAAGCGGTCCGGACCGCAGGGCACGCTCGCAGGGATCACTTCGAAGGCCACCATGCCATGCCCGTTGGCCCCGAGCGCCGCTCGCGACCTCGTCGCATCGGCGCCCGCGTCGGCCCAAAGCGCCTGCGGAGCGCCGAACGCTCCGCCCGGAGGGCGGTGGCTTGCGGCCAGACCCAGGCGGGCCGGGTTGCCGCCATCGCTGGTCATGAAGGTCAGGATCGCCGCCCCGGCCGGGTTGAGGGCGAAGTCCTGCGCAGCGTACGGCGGCGAGAACTGCACCTCACCGGCGAACTGCGTGGCGCTGGTTCCGGGCGGCAGCGGCGGCTGCTGACTCTGCATCCAGCCGCCTGCCGCCAGCCAAACGGCAGTCGCCCCGCGATCGGCGTCGATCACGCCGCGCGCGAAGGACAGCGCGCTGACGCCGGAGGCGGTCGACAACACCTGGTTGGCCCCGAACGTGCTGGTCGCCCCGGCCGGCCGCAGGGCCGCTCGCACCCGGGAGGTGCTGCCGGCCTCCACCCAGACCAGCAAGGCGTCGCCGGTGTCGTTGACCGCCAGGGTGAAGCCGGAGGCGTTCGCCGTGACCGTCTGGACCGCGCCGAACTGGCCGTCTGCCCCGGCGCTCCGCCAGGCGGCGCGGACCGAGCTGCCGGCGTTCCACGCGACCACGGCGTTGCCCTGCGCGTCGAAGCGCATCTGCAGCGTCTGCCAGTTGGCCCCCGGCTGTGGCGAGAGGGTCCCGGGACCGACCGGCCCTCCCGGCGGCCGCACGGCCAGCACGCGGACCGTGTTCTCGCGCCAGCTCGCGAAGCCGTTCCCGAGGGGATCCGCGAACAACACCAGGTCCTGGCCCGGATTCTGCCCTGATACCGGCTCGATCGGACCCCAGTTCGACCCGCCCTCGCCCCAGGCACCCGCCGGGGCGATGCCCGGGGCAAGCAGCAGGAACACCACCACCACGTCACGAACTCGCATGTCCAATCCTCCCGGGCCACACGGCCAACCGCTCGTCCGCAGTGGCGCAGGGAGGGCGCGCGGCGTGTCACCGGAAGGGGCGGGGCCGGGCGGGGCCGGCAACCCGCCGGGCTGGGCAGCCGGGCGCTCCGGACCCGCTGGATCACCGGCTGCGCGACCGGCCAGACGGCACCCACGCGTGGCGGCCGGCCGCCGCATGGATGCGGGCATCGCCCGGCCCGTCTGCACGACCTCCATGGCGCCTGCACGGCCGGCCCGCTATGTTGGTCGCGATCCTGTGAAGACCGGAGGTGACCCATGACCCTCGACGCGCCGGACGTCCGCGCCGACGTGCGCGGCTTCGTCCTGGACAACCTGCTGCTGGCCCGCGATCCGGCCGCGCTCACCGACGACGCCTCGCTGGTCGACCTGGGCGTGATCGACTCCACGGCGGTACTGGAGATCGTCGTGTTCCTCGAGGAGCGTTACGCCTTCAAGGTCCGCGAGGCGGACCTGCTGCCGGAGAACTTCGGCTCGGTGGCGGCGATCAGCGCCTATGTCGCACGCCGGCTGGCCGAAGCGGCCTGAGCGGGGTGGACGCGCGACTGGATGCGCTGATCGCCCGCCTGCGCGACGGCGTCGCCTGGCTGCCGGACAAGCCCGAGGAGACCCCGGAGGGCAGCGCGCGCGCGCTGTGGCTGGCCGCGGCCGGGCAACCGTGCTCGGTGGTGGCGGCGCAGGGGGTGGCCGTGCTGCCCGCGCTGGACGCGGCGGGACTGGCCCGGCTCGATGCGCTGCTCGAACGCCGGCTGGCCGGCGAGCCGCTGGCGCACCTGACCGGCCGCCAGCATTTCTGCGGCCTGGAGATGCTGGCCGGCCGCCAGGCCCTGGTGCCGCGCGTCGAGACCGTCCTGCTCGCGCAGGCGGCGATCGCGGCGCTGCAACGGCGCCCGGCGGACGCCGGCGAAGCGGCGATCGTGCTGGACGCCTGCACCGGCAGCGGCAACGTCGCCCTGGCGATCGCGCAGCACTGCCCGGCCGCCCGGGTCGCCGGTGCCGACCTCAGCGCCGAGGCCGTCGACCTGGCCCGGGCCAATGCCCGCTGGCTGGGCCTGGACGACCGGGTGCGCCTGCTGGTCGGCGACCTGCTGGCGCCGTTCGCGGCCCTGGACGTGGCCGGGCGGGTCGACCTGCTGACCTGCAACCCGCCCTACATCAGCAGCGCCAAGGTGCCGCTGATGGCCGCCGAGATCGCCGGCCACGAACCGGCCCTGGCCTTCGACGGCGGGCCGCTGGGCGTGTCGGTGCTGTCGCGGCTGCTGGAGGAGGCGCCCGCCTGGCTGCGGCCGGGCGGCGTGCTGCTGGTCGAGGTCGGCCTGGGCCAGGGACCGGCGCTGCTGCGCAGGCTGGCGCGCGATCCGGCCTGGTCGAAGGCGGGCGGACACGCCGATGCAAGCGGCGCGATCCGCGTGCTCGAGCTGGAGCGTTCCGACGCGAACCCGGCGACGGGCTGAGCGCGCCGCTCAGCGACCGGCCGGCTCCAGGCGCAACAGCTTCCCGTCGACCTCGTCGGTGAGCAGGTAGAGCAGGCCGTCCGGGCCCTCGCGGACGTCGCGGATGCGTTCGCCACGCTCCACCAGCAGGCGCTCCTCGTGGACCACGCGCTCGCCGTCGAGTTCGAGCCGGATCAGGCCCCGGCCGGCGAGCGCGCCGATGAACAGGTTGCCGCGCCAGGCCGGGACCACGGCGCCACCATGGAAGGCCATGCCGCTCACCGCCGGGCTTTCCGGCCACCAGTGCAGCGGCGGCACCAGGCCCGGCGGCTCGGTGGCCAGCGCTTCCGGCACCGGCGCGCCGGAGTATTCGAGCCCGTGCGTCGCCAGCGGCCAGCCATGGTTGCCGCCGCGCACGGCGAGGTTGATCTCGTCGCCGCCGCGCGGGCCGTGCTCGTGCGTCCACAGCACGCGCGTCTGCGGGTGCAGGGCGGCGCCCTGGATGTTGCGGTGCCCGTACGACCAGATCTCGGCGCGGGCCCCCTCGTGCCCCACGAACGGGTTGTCCTGCGGGATCCGGCCGTCCGGATGCAGGCGCAGCAGCTTGCCCTGCAGGTGGTCCAGCCACTGCGCGGCGGCGCTGGCGCGGTTGTCGCCGAGGGCGACGAACAGCAGGCCGGCGTCGTCGAACACCAGCCGGGCACCGAAGTGGGTGCCGAACGAAAGCCTGGGCTCCTGGCGGACGACCGGCTCGACCGGGCCCAGCGAGTCGCCGTCCAGGCGCGCCCGCGACACCGTGGTCCCGGCCTTGTTGCCGCGCCAGTTGGCTTCCGACCACGCGAAGTAGACCAGGTGATCGTCGGCGAAGCCGGGCGACAGGGCGATGTCGAGCAGACCGCCCTGGCCGCGCACGAACATGTGCGGCAGGCCGGCGATCGGCGCCGAGACCGTTCCCGCCGCGAGGTCGATGCGGCGCAGGCGCCCGGGCCGCTCGCTGACCAGCAGGCGGCCGTCGGGCAGGAAGGCGAGGCTCCACGGATGTTCCAGGCCACGGACCAGCTCGCGCACCAGGAACCGGCCCTGTTCGCTGTCGACCGGTGAGACCGGCGCCGTGGCGTCGACCGTCGGCGCGGCCGGCGGCGCGACCGGCGCGTCGCCCTGGCTGCTGCAGCCCGCGGCCGCCAGCGCCACGGCCAGCAGCCATCCCGGCCCGCCGACGGCTCGTCCTGCTTGCGTCATAATCGGCGCCTCTTCGAGGGGTGAGGGGTGGGGACCGGATGGACCGGCTACGGCAGATCAAGCAGTTCGTGCTCGGCAATTTCCTGTTCAGCGAGGACGAATCGGCGCTCGCCGACGACACCTCGCTGGTCCGGGGCGGCCTGGTCGATTCCACCGGCATCCTCGAGCTGATCATGTTCCTGGAGTCCAGCCTGGGCATCAAGGTGCCGCCGGAGGACATGACCCCGGACAACTTCGACACCGTGCTCGCGATCGATGACTACGTCGGGCGCCGGCTGGCGACCGCCTGAGCCATGAACACGCTGCCGGCCCGGCTGGCCGCGCAGGTCCGCGCCGCGCCGGACCGGCCGGCGCTGGCGGCGGAACAGCGCAGCCTCGATCGCGCCGGGCTGTGGCGCGAGATCGCCGCGATGGCGGCCCGGCTGGGCGAGGCCGGCGTGGCGCCCGGGGACCGCGTCGGGGTGCGGCTGGCGAACGGCATCGATGCGGTGGTGGCCTGGTACGGCACCTGGCTGGCCGGTGCCGTGGTGGTGCCGCTCAATGCGCAGGCCGCCGCCCGCGACCTGGTCACCTGGCTGGCGCACAGCGGCGCCAGGGTGGTGGTCGGCCGCGGCGACGACGCGGCGATCGCCGCCGCCCTGCCGGCCCTGCCCGCGCCGGTGCCGATGCTCGAGCCGGCAGGGCCGGTGCCGGAGGGTGCCTGTCCCGTCGTCGAACCTAGGGCCGGGGCGGCCGACCTGGCGGCGATCCTGTACACCTCCGGCACGACCGGCGCGCCCAAGGGCGTGGCGCTCAGCCACGGCAACCTCGACCACAACACGGCGGCGATCATCGGGTACCTGGGCCTGGGCGCCGACGACCGCGGGGTCACCGTGCTGCCGTTCTGGTACGCCTACGGGGCGTCGGTGCTCAACTGCCACCTGGCGGCCGGCGCCTTCCTGGCGATCGAGACCAACAGCCAGTACCCGCACCTGGTGGTGCAGGCGCTCGAACGCCATCGGGCCACGGGCTTCTCGGGCGTGCCCTCGACCTTCGCCCTGCTGCTCGAGCACGGCCGGCTCGACCAGGCCGACCTGTCCGCGCTGCGCTACCTGACCCAGGCCGGCGGCGCCATGGCGCCGGCGCTGACCCGGCGACTGCGTGCCGCCCTGCCCCGCGCCCGGCTGTTCATCATGTACGGGCAGACCGAGGCCAGCGCTCGGCTCACCTTCCTCGACCCGGATCGCGTCGACCGCAAGCCCGGCGCGGTCGGCGGGCCGGTGGCCGGCGTCGAGCTGGCGATCCGCCACGCCGACGGCAGCATCGCGGCGCCCGGCGAGGAGGGCGAGGTGTGGGCGCGCGGCGGCAACATCATGGCCGGCTACTGGCAGGCGCCCGAGGCCACCGCGCAGGCGCTGCGCGATGGCTGGCTGCGCACCGGGGACCTGGGCCGGATCGACGAGGAGGGCGACCTGTGGCTGGCCGGCCGGCGCAGCGACCTGATCAAGACCGGCGCCCACCGCGTGCATCCGCTGGACGTCGAACAGGTGATCGCCGAGCTGCCCGGCGTCCGCGAGGTCGCCGTCTGCGGCGTCGACGACGCCCTGCTGGGGCAGGCGGTGGCGGCCCTGGTGGTCGCCGATCGGGCGCAGGTGCCCGGCGAGATGGCGGTGAAGGCGCACTGCCGCGCGCACCTGCCGACCTACAAGATCCCGCGCCTGGTGCGCTTCGTCGACGCCCTGCCGCGCACCGCTTCAGGCAAGATACGTCGAGCCGACCTCGCCACGGAGCTGTCATGAGCCGCCTGCACCCGTCCGTCCTCGACATCGATTGCGCCGCCGAGGCCGAACGCATCGCCCAGGCGCTGCGCAGCAGCGTGGCGCGCCTCCTGCGCCGGCGCGGCCTGGTGGTGGCGATTTCCGGCGGCATCGACAGTTCGGTGTGCGCCGCGCTGGCGGTCCGGGCGCTGGGGCCGGAGCGCGTGTTCTGCCTGATCCTGCCCGAGCGCGACTCCGACGACGACAGCGCCGCGCGCGCCAACCTGCTGGCGGCGCACCTGGGCGTGCGCGTGGAAACGGTCGACATCGCGCCGACCCTGGCCGCGATCGGCTGCTACGCGCAACGCGACGCCGCCGTGCGCAGCGTGCTGCCCGGCTACGACGAGCGCTGGCGCTTCAAGCTGGCGATCACCGGGGGCAGCCAGGGCCTGGTCAACCGCTTCAGGCTGATCGCCCGCGACCCCGACGGCGGCGACCACGAATGCGAACTGCCGCTCGACGCCTACCTGACCATCGTCGCCGCCACCAACTTCAAGCAGCGCATCCGCAAGACCCTGGAATACTTCCACGCCGACCACCTGAACTACGCCGTGGTCGGCACCCCGAACCGGCTGGAGTACGACCAGGGGTTCTTCGTGAAGAACGGCGACGGCAGCGCCGACGTCAAGCCGATCGCCCACCTGTACAAGACCCAGGTCTACGCGATGGCGCGCCACCTGGGTCTGCCCGAGCGGATCTGCGCCGCGGTGCCGACCACCGACACCTATTCCCTGGAACAGGGCCAGGACGAGTTCTATTTCGCCCTGCCCTACCGGCAGATGGACCTCGCGCTGTGGGCGCTCAACCACGGCCATCCCGCCGCCGAGCTCGCCCAGGCGCTGGGCATCGACGAGGCGCATGCGCGCGCGGTCTATGCCGACATCGCCGCCAAGCGCCGCGCCACCAGCTACCTGCACCGGCCGCCGGTCCTGGTCGAGCCGGTGCCGGAGCCGCACGGGCACTGAGCGCCGTGGCGGCCGCACCGCCAGCGGGCACGCAGCCGGCATACGACGTGGCGGCCGGCGCGGTCGACGCCGATCGCGACGTCGCGCTGTCGGTGTGGCGCGGCAACCTCGGCCAGGATGCGCGCATGGCCGCCAAGTACGCCTGGTTCTACCAGGACGGCGACGCAGGCGCGCCCCTGCTGCTCAAGCTCCGCCACCTGGCCAGCGGCGCCTGGGTGGGCGTCGCCAGTGCCGGGCCGCGGCGGATGCGCTGGCAGGGACGCGAGATCGTCGCCGGCGTGCTGGTCGACCTGGCGGTCGATGCCGGGCACCGCTCGCTGGGGCCGGCCCTGCAGCTCCAGCAGGCGATGATGGCGCACGGCCGCGAGCGCTTCGCCCTGCTCTACGGGTTCCCCAATCCCAAGGCGGTGGCGCTGTGCCGTCACGTCGGCTATGCGCCGCTCGGCGAGCTGGTGCGCCACGCACGGCCGCTGCGCCTGGGCCGCTACCTGGCCGGGCGGCTGCCGTCCCTGCTCGCCGTGCCGGCGGCCTGGCTGGCCGATGCCGCCGACCACCTGCGGCTGCGCTGCACGCGCACCGGCCTGCGTGGCGAATGGAGCGACCGCGTGGTCCCGGAGATGGACACGCTCTGGCAGGATTCCGGGACGGGCCCGGGGCCGGTGGCCGTACGCGACGGCGCGTTCCTGGCCTGGCGCTTCGACCGCTGCCCGCTGGCACGCACCCGCTACCTGCTGGCGCTCGACCGCCGCGGCGCCCTGCAGGCCTGGTTCGCCTGCCAGGCCGACGAGGGGAGCCTGCACGTCCGGGATTTCTGGAGCCGGCGCGGCGCCGCAGGTCCCTCCGCCGCCGAGATCACCGTGCTGCTGCGGGCGGCGCGCGCCGCGGGCCACGCGAGCGTCTCGGTGGAGTTCATGGGGCCGGACGCGGCGCTGGCGGGCTGGCGGGCCCGCGGCTTCCGCGCGCGCGGCAAGCGGCCGGTGATCGGCATCGCGGCCAGTGGCGATGCCCGCGGTCTCGAGGGGTTGTGGCTGACGTCGGCGGACGAGGACGAATGACCATGGACAACGCAACCGGGCGTCGCCTGGCGCTCGCACTGGCCCTGGCGATGCCGGTGACGGCGGCGGCGCAGCTGCGCCTGCAGCCGGTGGCCACCGGGCTGGAGGGGCCCACCGCGCTGGCCCAGCCCGACGACGGCAGCGGCCGGCTGTTCGTGCTGGAGCGACCCGGCCGGATCCGCGTCATCGGGGCCGACGGCACCCTGGCGGCGACGCCGTGGTACCAGCGCGAGGTCAACACCCACGACACCGAGCAGGGCCTGCTGGGGATCGCCTTCGACCCCGCCTTCCGCGACAACGGGATCGTCTACATCGCCTACAGCGCGACGCCGGAGGAGCAGTGGGGGCTGGTGGTGCGCCGGCTGGCCGCGACCGACCCGGCGGCAGCGACGTTCCAGGGCAGCGACCGCCAGGTCCTGCGGGTGACCGGCCTGGTCGCCAACCACAACGGCGGCGACCTGCACCTGGGTGCGGACGGCATGCTCTATCTGGCCGTCGGTGCCGGCACCGGCAAGCCCGAGGACCATCCCTGGGCCGGCACCACCGACGACCTGCGCGGCAAGATCCTGCGCCTGGACGTGCGGCCGCAGGCGCGGCCGGCGCGCGGCGCCGGCACCTGCGGCGGCGCCGGCGGCCGGGTCGGCTACGGCATCCCGGAGGACAATCCCTGGGCCGGGCGCAGCGGCCAGTGCGGCGAGATCTGGCTGCATGGCCTGCGCAATCCCTGGCGCTTCGCGCTGGACCCGTTCGACGGCGCGATCTGGATCGGCGACGTCGGCGTCGACCGCGAGGAACTGTCGCGCTGGCATCCGGACCAGCCCACCCGCGACCTCGGCTTCCCGCGCTGCCAGGCCCACCACGACTGGCCCTCGACCGGCGCCACCGACTGCCCGGCGCGCACCGGCACCCTGGCGCCGGTGTACGCCTACGCCGGCGGCGACAACGGCCGCTGCGCCATCATCGGCGGCCGCCGCTACCGCGGCCCGGTCGCCGCCCTGGCCGGGGCCTACGTGTTCGGCGACGCCTGCTCCGGCGAAGTGCTGGCGGCGCGCGCCGACGGCGACGGCTGGAAGGTGACCGTGCTGCCTGTGGCCATGCCGCGCGGCTACGGCAGCATCTCCTCGTTCGGCGAGGACGTCGCCGGCCAGCTGTACGTGCTCGACCACGCCCACGGCACCGTGCACCGCCTGGACGGCGACTGAGCGCGCGGGCGCCTCAGGCGCCGGCCGGCACCGCGTGCGGCGCGCGGAACAGGTACAGGGCCAGGCGTTCGGGCAGGAAGCGGCCGGTGCCATCGGTGATGCCGGCCTGCTCGAAGCCCAGCCGCGCCAGCAGCCAGGAGGGTCTTGGATGGGCCGGGTTGATCGCCGGCACGCTGGTACCGGCCAGCCGGTAGCCGGCGGCCCGGGTGCGCGCGGCGATCGCCGCGTCGTAGCGGCCATGCGGGTAACTCAATGTGTCGAGGCGCTGGCCGGGCAGGTGGCGCGCCAGCGCGCTGCGGGCCCCGGCCAGCTCGGCGTCGAGGTCGTCGGCACGGGTCATCGGCACGTGGCTCTTGCCGTGCAGGCCGATCGCCACCCCGGCGCCGGCCAGGGCCGCCAGCTCGCCGGCATCGACCATGTGCCGCAGGCCGTCGTCGAGGCGCCCGGCCAGCCGCGCCAGCACGCGCTCCCGGGCCGGGGCATCCAGGGTCTCCAGGACGGCGATCGCCTGGCGCAGCCCGGGCAGCCCCTCCGGCCACGCCGTGACCGCCTGGCCTTCGGCGGCCAGCGCGGCGGCGAGCTCGGCGGTGGACAGCGCGCCGCGGCGCAGCGCCGCGACCAGGCGTTCCTGGAAGAACGGCTGGCGGCTGCCCACGGCATCGGCGACGGTGAACAGCACGGCCGGCATGCCCGCCGCGCGCAGCGCCGGCAGGGCGTGGTCGTGGTTGTCCGCCCAGCCGTCGTCGAAGCTGAGCAGCAGGGCGCGCGGCGGCAGCGGCGCGCCCTCGTCCACCGCGGCCAGCACCTGGTCGAGCGAGACGACGTGGTAGTGCCGGCGGAAGAACGCCAGGCAGTCGCGGAACAGGTCGTCGCGCAGGGTGTAGTCGGGGTCGCAGGAGGCCCAGCGCGGGTCGTCCGGCGCCAGCACCCGGTGGAACATCACCACGGTCAGGGTGCGCCGGTTGCGCAGGCGGTGGAGCAGGCCCAGCGCGCCGGTACGATAGAGCAGTCTTTTCAGGAGAGCGGCGGACATGGCGGGCCAACCGGAGGTCTCGGTGATCATACCGACCTGGAACCGCCGCGGGCTGGTCTGCCGGGCGATCGACTCGGTGCTCGCGCAGACCCGGCCGGTGGCGCAGATCGTCGTCGTCGACGACGGCTCGACCGACGGCACCGCCGGCCACCTGGCGGAACGCTACGGCGACCGCGTCACCTGCCTGGTGCAGGCCAACGCCGGCGTCTCGGCGGCGCGCAACCGCGGCCTGGCCGCCGCCACCGGACGCTACATCGGCCTGCTCGACAGCGACGATGTCTGGCTGCCGGAGAAGACCGAGCGCCAGCTCGACTGGCTGCAGCGCCATCCGGACTTCGGCATGGTGCTGTGCGACGTGCAGCGGGTCTGGCCGGACGGCCGCGAGATCGACGTGTTCGTGCGCCGCGGCCAGTTGCCGCAGGACGGACCGGCGCTGCGCTGGCTGCTCGGAAACCCGGCGCTGGCGCCGCTGTCGGTGCTGTTCCGGCGCGAGGTCTGGGAGACGGTCGGCGGCTTCGACGAGTCCCTGCGCACCGGCGAGGACCTCGACTGGCACCTGCGGGTGGCGGCGCGCTGGCCGATCGGCGTGGTCGAGGCGACCCTGGCGCGCGCCGTGCGAGGCCACGACGGCCTGTCCTCGCTGCAGCAGACCTACGACGACTACCTGCGGGTGATCGAGCGCGCGGTCGATGCCGCCGAAGGCCAGGTCGGGGACGAGGTCCGGCACCGGGCGCTGGCGCGGGCGCTGGCCCATGCCGCCGAGGGCCATGTCTGGCAGCGGCGGTTCGCCGACGGCTGGCGCGCGGCACGCCGGGCCTGGTCGCTGGACCCGGCCCAGCGCGGCCGGCTGCTGCGCCTGCTGCCGATGGCCGTGCGGCGGTCGCTGCGCGCCCTGCTGCCCGGGCGCGGCTGAGCGCGCCGGTCAGCCGGGGCCGGCGCGGCCCTCGGCCTCGGCCTGCAGGTCGGCGCGGCGGATCTTGCCGTTCGCCGACTTCGGCAGTTCCGGCCGGAACTCGACCAGGCGCGGCACCATGTAGTCCTCCAGGTGCCTGGCGCAGTGCGCGACCACGTCCCGTGCGGCCAGCGCATGGCCGTCCTCGACCGCGATGATGGCCTTCAGGGCGCGGCCCAGCACCTCGTCCGGGACGCCGACCACCGCCGCCTCGCGGACCCCGGGCAGGGCGTACAGCACGTTCTCCACTTCCTTGGGGCTGACCTTCTCGCCGCGCGACTTGATGATGTCGTCCTTGCGGCCGACGAAGTACAGGAAGCCCTCCTCGTCCATCCGGAACAGGTCGCCGGTGTGCAGCACCCGCTCCCAGGGATGCCGGCCCGGGCGCAGTGCGCGCGCGGTCGCCTCGGGGTCGCCCCAGTAGCCCTGCATGACATGGCCGCCGCGCACCACCAGTTCGCCGGTGCTGCCCGGCGGCAGCGGCCGGCCCGCGTCGTCGGCGACCCAGACCTCGGTGTTCGGGATGGCGATGCCGACGCTGTCCGGGCGCCGCGCCAGCTCGGCCGGCGGCAGCCAGGTGCAGCGCTTGGACTCGGTCATGCCGTACATCGAGTACACCCGGGCGCCGGGGAACAGCGCCTGCAGCCGCTCGATGTGTGCCGGCGGCAGCGCCGCGGCGGTGTTGGTCAGGTAGCGCACGCTGCGCGCCCAGGCCGGGTCGAAGTTGCGCAACTGGACGATCAGCGCCGCCATGGTCGGCACCAGCGGGAAGGCGGTCACGCCCTCGCTGGCCAGCATCGGCAGGATCTTCTGCGGGAACGCGAAGGACTTCTCCAGCACCAGGGTGGCGCCCATCCGCACCGCCATCAGCAGCTGGTACAGGCCGTAGTCGAACGACAGCGGCAGCACGCTCAGCACCACGTCGTCCGGGCTGGCCTCCAGGTACTGCGTGATCGAGGCGGCCGCGTGCACCATGTTGCGGTGGGTCATCATGACGCCCTTGGGGCGTCCGGTGGACCCGGAGGTGTAGACCAGCATCGCCAGGTCGATGTCGATGCCGCGCGGCTGCGGACCCAGGGCCGGCACCGGCGCGTCCAGGAAGGCCTGCCACGGGACCTCGCCGCCCTGGCACTGCGCGGCATCGGCCTCGACCACGACGATCCGCCGCACCGAGGGCACCTGCGCCGCCGCGGCGCGCGCCACAGGCAGCAGGCTGGCCTGGGTGACCAGCACCGAGGCCTCGCAGTTGGCCAGCACGTAGGCCAGCTTGTCGGCCTTGGTCGAGGGATTGATGACGCTGAACACGCCACCGGCGCGCAGGATGCCGAACACCGCGGCCGCGGTCTCCGGGCGGTTGTCCAGGAAGGCGATGCAGCGTTCGCCCGGCGCCAGCCCGGTGTCGTGGACCAGGGCCGCGGCGAGCCGTTCGGCATCACCATGCAGGGTCGCGTAGTCGATGCGCCGGCCGGCGCAGACCAGGGCCGCGTGCTGCGGGCGGGCGCCGGCGGACCGCGCCAGATACTGCTCGAAGCGCATCAGTGCCGGTGGCCGGCGTCGGCCGTCTTGTGCTCGATGAAGTCGACCAGGCGGGCGATGCCGTCCAGGTTCTCCGGGATCACCTCGTCGTCGTCGACCACCACCTCCCAGGTCTCCTCGATCCAGGTGACCAGGGTCAGGACGCCGAACGAGTCGATCAGCCCGCCCTCGAGCAGGCTCTGTCCCGGATCGAGATCCTCGGGGGCCGCGAAGGTCTCGGCCAGGAAGGCGCGGACGCGGAATTCGGTGGCCGGCATCGGGACATCCATTGTCGACAGCAGTCCGGGATCAGGGGGGCGACGGGCGCCGTGGGACGAAAGTGTGCCAGAACGCGGCACCCTGTCACAGGCGCGAAAACAGCCGGGATTGTCTCAGCCGCCGCCCTGGGCCAGCGGCTTGCCCGGGGTCCGGGCCGGCCGGGCGGGGTCGCGGGTGCGCTCGACCGGGGAGGCCCTGGGTGTCGGCGACGGCGGCACCAGGTGTTCGCGACCCTCGGGCGGGACCAGGGTGCCGACCTTGCGCGCCGGATTGCCGGCCACCACCGTGTAGGGGGGGACGGTCCCCGACACCACGGCACGGGCCGCGACGATGCTGCCCTCGCCGATCTCGCTGCCGGGCAGGATCAGCGCACCCGAGCCGATCCAGACGTTGTCGTGAACGACGATCGGCTTGACGTCGGTACCGTCCGGCGGGGCGCCGCTGCGGCGCAGCGCCGGGTCGGCCGGATGGCCGCCGGAATCCTTGAAGGCGACGCCGCCGGCGATCTGCACGTGGCGGCCGATGACGATCTCGCGGCCGACCACGAAGCTGGTCTCGTGGGAGATGTCGGTGTGGTCGCCGATCACCAGGCGCGGCCGGCTGCTGAAGCGGGCGCCGAAGATGATGCTGAGCTTGCCGCTGATGTAGACGTAGTCGCCGACCACCAGCTCGCCGCGACCCTGCACCCAGGGGATGTAGATGCCGGTCCGGACGCCGCGGCCGTGCCGGGTGCAGTAGGCCTTGAACAGCGGCTCGGCCAGCAGCAGGCGGCGCAGGAAGAACACCAGGCCGCGCAGGGCCAGGAACAGCCACAGCATCGGCAGCACCAGCACCTTCGGGGCCGGCAGCGTGAACCAGCGCCAGCGGTCGCGCAGCCAGCGCAGCGCGGCCGCTGCCGGGTGTGCGGAGTTGGCGGCCCAGTGCCTGACGGACGCGGCCTTACGCATTCCGGATCATTCCAGCAAGGTTCCTGGACAATCCCCCTGCCGCGACTATACGGCAATGGCGCCAATGGCGCCCGCCGTGCCGGGCGCGCGGCCCCCTCACCGGACGCCCCGCCCGAACAGCACCACCTCGACGGTCTGGATCAGGATCAGCACGTCGAACAGCAGGTTGTTGTTCTTGACGTAGAACAGGTCGTACTTGAGCTTCTCCAGCGCGTCGTCGTCGGAGGCGCCGTACGGGTAGCGCAGCTGCGCCCAGCCGGCCAGGCCCGGCCGCACGCAATGGCGCAGGTTGTAGTAGCGCAGCTTTCCGGCCAGGTGCTCGACGAACTGCGGCCGTTCGGGACGCGGGCCGACCACGCTCATGTCGCCGCGCAGGATGTTCCACAGCTGCGGCAGCTCGTCGAGGCGGGCGCGCCGGATGAAGCGGCCGGTGCGGGTCACCCGGTCGTCGTCCTTGCTGGCCCACTGCGCGATGCCGTCGCGCTCGGCGTCCGTGCGCATGCTGCGGAACTTGACCAGGGTGAATTCCCGGTTGTTCAGGCCGACCCGCTGCTGCCGGTAAAGGATCGGCTGTCCGCGGCCGCTCTCCAGGCGGATCGCCAGCGCCACCGCCAGCAGGGCCGGCGCGGTCAGCACCAGCAGCAGGCCCGCCGCGACCAGGTCGAAGGCGCGCTTGCTGAGGCGGCGCAGCAGGGAGCTGTCGAAGCCCCCGGAGAACACCAGCCAGGACGGATCGGTGAGGCCCAGCTTGATCTTGCCGGACTCGCGCTCGAAGAAGCCGACCAGGTCGATCAGGTTGATGCCGGCCTGCCGGCAGCGCAGCAGCTCGTCCATCGGCAGGGCGCCGCGCCGCTCGTCGGGCCCGACCACGATCTCGTCGATGCGCTCGCGCTGCGCCCAGGCGGCCAGCGGCAGGTCCGGGTGCCGCAGCTTCTCGGCCGGCACGCAGGTCTTGTCGTGGGCCTGCGGAACGTAGCCGACGACATGGAAGCCGCGCCGGTCGGCACGACGGCGCAGGCGCTGTTCGATCAGCGCGGCGCGCTCGCCGGCGCCCAGCACCAGCACCCGGCGCTTGAGCGGCTCGAGGTCGAACAGGCGCGCCGATGCGACCCGGAACAGCCCGATCAGGGCGAAGCCGGTCAGCAGCGCCAGGCCCAGCACGCCGCGACCCAGGGCCAGTTCCGGCAGGACGTAGTACAGCACCAGCAACCCGGTGGCGCCGAGCAGGAAGCCCAGCCCCTGGCGCGCGACCGCGCCGAACCAGGTCTCGCGCAGGTGCGCCTGGTACAAGCCCATGGCCGTCAGGCCGAACATGATGAACAGCGCGAAGGCGGCGGCCCGGGCCAACTGCAGCCACAGCGAGCTGTACGCCTGCAGGGGCGCCTCGTAGGTGAAGAAGCGAAGGTAGACTGCCAGCACCACGGCCAGCACCAGCAGGGAGAACTCCACGGCCAGCACCACCGAGCGCCAGCGCGACGCGGTGTGCCGCAGGAAACGGGGCAGCAGGCGATACTGCGGCGGGTCGCCCGGCTTGACCGGCTCGGCGCCTGTCATCGCCGGATCGGGGGAATGCGCTGTGCGGGCATGGCGGGTGCTCCCGGTCGCCGCCCGATCCGCGGGCGGAGGTGGTGGTCGGCCTGGCTCATGCCGGCCCGATCGATGGCAGCTCACCCAGCTCCCGTCCCCCGACCGTGAACTGGCGCACAGGACGAATAGTAGCAGGCTGCGGAAGTGCAACCAGACGGAGGCGGGCACGTCGGGCAGCCCCGGTACGGCAACCGCAACCCGCTGATCCACGGGTATCCGGGCCGGCCCTGGGCGGCCGGCGGAAGCAGCGTCGGGCACGGCACGGTGGCGCGCCATCGCGGCGCCGGCGGGTCCGGGTCGGCCTGGTGCGATGCAGGGCGCCCGTCCGCGGACGCCCTCCACTCAGTTGAGCAGCTCGCCCTCGCCGCCGAGCAGGTCGCTCTCCAGGAAGGCGCAGGCGACCTCCTGGCCCGGCTGGCTGAACAGGACCATCAGGATGATCCACTTGAGGTCGTCGAGATCGACCTCGTCGGCGCCCAGCGCCATGATCCGGTCCAGGACCAGCTCGCGGCGCTCGCCGTCGAGCACGCCGCTGTGCTCCAGGAACATCAGGAAGCCGCGCGCCTCGACGTCGAGCTTGGCGATCTCCTCGGGCGCGTGCACGCGCACCGGCGCGCCGGCATCGCCCGGGGCGCGCAGCAGCGCCGGACGCTCCCGGGCCAGCACGTCGAGCCAGTCGAAGGCCTTGTTGATTTCGGAGGGCGAGAATCCTGCCTCGAGCAGGTTCGCCTGGAGGGAGTCCCGGTCGTTGAGGCTTTCCGGGTCGTCGTAGACGAAGTTTTCGAAGAGATAGAGCAGTACGTCGAGTATGTTCTCTTTCATTCCACCGTCCTGTCGGCGCGGCTGTACCTGCCGTTGGCGCCGACGGTGATGAGGCCATCCAGCTCCATGAGCAGCAGCATGGACGATATCTGCGGGGTCGTCAATCCGCTGCGTTCGGCCAGCACGTCGACCGGCTGCGGGTCGTGGCCGAGCGCCCGCCACAGGCTGCGGTAGTCCGGATCCGCCAGGCGGTCCGCGGCGTCGGGACCGTCGCTGATGTCCACGGTCCCCGGGTCGTCGAGCGCATCCGGGGCCAGGTCGGCGCGCAGACGGCCGGCCAGGGCCTGGGCCAGCGGCCGCAATTCCTCGATGATCTCGCCGGCGGTCTCGACCAGGCGGGCGCCGTCGCGGATCAGGCGATGGCAGCCGCGCGCCATCGGGTTGTGGATGGAGCCGGGCAACGCGAACACCTCGCGCCCGGCCTCGCCGGCCAGGCGCGCAGTGATCAGCGAGCCCGAGCGCAGCGCCGCCTCGACGACGAAGGTGCCCAGCGACAGGCCGGCGATGATGCGGTTGCGCAACGGGAAATGCGGCGGCCGCGCCGCGGTGCCCAGCGGAAACTCCGAGACCACGGCGCCGCTCGCCGCGATCTCGTCGGTCAGCGCGGCATGGCTGGCCGGGTAGGCGAGGTCGACGCCGGTGCCGACCACGGCAACGGTGCGGCCGCCGGCCTGCAAGGCGCCACGATGCGCGGCGGCGTCGATGCCGCTGGCCAACCCGCTGGTGATCGCCAGCCCGGTGCCCGCCAGCGTGGCCGCGAAGGCCCGGGCGATGTCGGCGCCACCGGCGGTCGGGTTGCGGCTGCCGACCATGGCCAGCTGCGGATGCCAGAGCAGGCCCGGATCGCCGCGGACGAACAGGGCCGCCGGCGGCCGCGGCGACTCCCGCAGCAGGGCGGGGTAGTCCTCGTCCAGCCAGGTCAGCAGGTGGTGGTTCGGCTCGGCCAGCCAGGCGAGGTCGGCCTCGATGCGCGCGGCGTCGCCACCGCGCAACTGGCTGGTCGCCGCCGGGGGGACCTCCACCCCGGCGCGACCGGACAGGACCGCCTCGAGCGCGGCACCGGCGCCGCCATGCTGCTCGACGAGCCGGCGCAGGCGCTCGGCGCCCAGGCCGGGCGCGCGCACCAGCCGCAACCAGGCCCGGGTTTCGACGGCGGACGCCAGCGTGCGCTCCCGGCCCCGGACGTTCCGCTCAGAGCGCGTAGGGCGCCTGCAGGCGATCGCGCACCTGGATGTGGCGCTGGCTCTCCATCACCAGGCCATAGCTGATGCGGTCGAACACCCGGAACACCATCAGGTGGCCGGCGAAGTCGTCGGGCAGGGTCACCCAGGCGTCCTCGCGGCGGCTGTCGCGGAACGGGTTGGGGTTGGGGTTGCGGACGCTGTCGCGGATGCGCTCGCCGGGCTTGAACAGGCTGTAGACCTGGCCGTTGGCGACGCCGTCGCGGGCGCCGCGGTTGATCGCCACGACCTGCAGTCGGCCGGACACCGAGGGCGCATCGGTGGTCGCCATCACCTCGGCGCCGTCGGGGATGCGCGCCGGGGCATGCGGCTGGAAGTACAGGTCGAACGGCGCCTCGTCGATCGCCAGCAGCAGGTCGCCGGCCTTGACCTCGTAGTCGCCGTCGTCGATCAGCAGGGTGGTCGGGTCGCCGGTGCGCAGGACCTGGGCGTAGGCCATCTCCATCACCTCGTAGCCGAGGATGCGCTCGGCCCGGCGCGGCGGCTTGGGTCCGGCGTGGATGCTGTCGGCGGCGGTCCAGGGCGAGCCGCGCTCGAAGTCGACGCGCTCGTTGGTGCGCGGATGGCGGCCGCGGGCCTCGCGGTAGACCAGGGTCGGGCGCACCACGGCGAAGCGCTGGCCCGGCTCGGCGACCAGGTCACGGGCGTAGATGTACTGGGATTCGGTGGCGCGCAGCCGGTTCTCCTCGACCGCGACCACGTAGGGCAGGTTCTTCCAGGCATCGCCCTCCAGCACCCGCACCCGGCGCAGGAACGGCTCGATGTCGGACAGCGGCAGCGGCGGCACCGCCTGGGCGTCGCGCTCGCGGATCCGCGGGCCGTCCTGGCTGAGCTGCGGACGACCGCCGAGGTAGCTGAGGTTGAGCACGTCGCCGGGGTAGATCAGGTGCGGGTTGGCCACCTGCGGGTTGGCCTGCCAGATCTCCGGCCACAGCCAGGGGTGGCGCAGGAAGCGGCCGGCAATGTCCCAGAGGGTGTCGCCGCGCTGGACCACATATCGATCGGGATGGTCGGCGCGCAACACGGTCTCGGCCGCGTGCGCCGCGACCAGGGTCAGCAATGCGACCACGGGCACAAGCAGGCGCTTGAACATCGGTGTCTCCCCCTGATGGTCGTCGCAGTGTACCCCAGCGCAAATCACAAGCAAACAAGACCTTGCGGGGAATTCGTGACCCGCTTCGCAGGAATGGGGCCGGAAGTGGCGGTCCCCGGGCCCGCTGCTGCCACGGGCACCGGCGCGGCGGGTCCCGGCGCTGGCTGCCGGCGGCCCGCCGCCGCGCCGGAGAGGTGGGCGCGGACCGCAGCGGACACGCCTCCGCACCGGGGGCCAGGCCGCACTCCGCCGCCCGCCGCTGGTCCCCCGCTTCCTCCCGTCGCCGGGCACCCGCCCACCGGATGACGGCGCCCTGGACGGGCCGGGATACCCTCCACGAAGCGGCTGTTGTCGATGAGCCAGGCCATGGATGGCCTGCCGGTTCGAACTACCCGCCGGATGTCCCGGCTTTCCTTGCGGCCCGAACGAAAGAAGCCGCCCTGGAGGGCCGGGCTGCACCCTACGAAGCGGCTTTTGTTGAAAGTCAGGCCAAGGATGGCCTGCCGGATCGGCCAAGGCGCCAAGTGCCACGTGCGCCGAGATCTGGAACGAAAAAAGCCGCCCTGGACGGGCGGCCTCAACGTACTTGGCTGGGGGACTAGGATTCGAACCTAGATAAACGGAGTCAGAGTCCGTTGTCCTACCGTTAGACGATCCCCCACCAGGACCGGTGCAAGCGTAACAAATCCGGTTGCCGGGCCGCGACCCGGCAGGGTCGCGGCGGCAGGCGCGGGATCAGCGCTTGGAGAACTGGGTGGCGCGACGGGCCTTGTGCAGGCCGACCTTCTTGCGCTCCACCTCGCGGGCGTCGCGGGTCATGAAGCCGGCCTTGCGCAGGTCGGTCTTCAGGTCGGCGTTGTACTCGACCAGGGCGCGGGCGATGCCCAGGCGGATGGCGCCGGCCTGGCCGGTGATGCCGCCGCCCTCGACCGTGACGTAGGCGTCGAACTTGTCGGTGCTCTGGGTCAGTTCCAGCGGCTGGCGCACGATCATGCGCGCGGTCTCGCGGCCGAAGAACTTGTCGAGCGGCTTGCCGTTGACGACGATGCTGCCGTTGCCCGGGCGCAGGAACACGCGCGCCGCGGAGGACTTGCGGCGGCCGGTGCCGTAATGCTGGTTGGTTGCCATCGTTGCTGTCCTCAGATCTCGAGCGGGGCCGGCTGCTGGGCGGTGTGCGGGTGCTCGGCGCCCTTGTAGACCTTCAGCTTCTTGAACATGGCCCGGCCCAGCGGGTTCTTCGGCAGCATGCCCTTGACGGCGATCTCGATCGCGCGCTCGGGGTGGCTGGCCAGCATGTCCTTCAGGGTGATCGACTTGATGTTGCCGATGTAGCCGGTGACGTGGTGGTAGACCTTGTCGTCCATCTTCTTGCCGGTCACCGCGATCTTCTCGGCGTTGACCACGACGAGGTAGTCGCCGGTGTCGACGTGCGGGGTGAACACGGGCTTGTGCTTGCCGCGCAGGCGGCGGGCCAGCTCGGACGCGAGGCGGCCGAGGGTCTTGCCGGACGCGTCGACCAGGAACCAGTCGCGCTTGACGGTCTCCGGCCTGGCGCTGGTTGTGGTTTTCATGGCAGCTCCGAACGGGTGTCGCGAAGAAAGGGGCGGGATCATAGCCCGGGAATCGGGTCCTGGCAAGCGCCCGGACCCTATCGGGACCGCGGGCGGCTACCATGGCGGCCATGCCCGGCGTCCCCGACCCCCACCCTGGCGATGCGCAAGGCCCCGGGCACGAACCCGTGGCCGCGGAGGGCGGCCGGCCAGTATACCCGGATGCGGCCCGCCTGGCCGGGATCGCCGACCAATGCGTCCTGTGCGGACTGTGCCTGCCGGTGTGCCCGACCTACGCGGTGGCCCGCGAGGAGGGCGAATCGCCGCGAGGCCGGATCATGCTCGCCCGTGCCCTGCTGCGCGACGAGGCGGCGCCGTCGCCGGCCCTGGTGGGCCATCTCGACAGCTGCCTGGCCTGCCGCCGCTGCGAGGCGGTGTGCCCGGCCGGCGTCCGGTACGGCAGCCTGATCGCCGGCGTCCGGGCGATGCCGGCGCTGGCGCGGCGGCGCCCGCGCTGGCGTCGCCTGATGCTGCGGGTGCTGACGCGCGCCCCGCTGCGCCGCTGGGCGCTGGCCGCCCTGCCGCTGCTGCGTCCGTTCCGGCGCCTCCCCGCCGGCGCGGCGCCCTGGCGCCTGCGCCTGGGCCTGCTCGCCGGCCTGCCCGCACCGGTGCCGGCCGCCGCGCCGGCGCCCGGTCCAGGGGCCCCGGCCGATGCCGCGGCGGATACCGTGCTGTGGCCCGGTTGCGTCGCGGCGGACTGGGAGCAGCCGCTGCATCGGGCCGCGCGGCGGCTGTTCCGTGCCCTGGGCCAGCCCCTGGCGATGGCGCCGGCGCTGTGCTGCGGCAACCTCGCCCTCCACGACGGTCTGGCGGACGAGGCGGCGCGGCAGGCCGGCGCCCTGGCCGGGCGGCTGCGCGCCTCGGGCGTGCGTCGCGTCCTGGGCACCGCCAGCGGCTGCCAGGACCGCGCCCGACGGGCGCTGGCGGAGGCCGGCATCGAGGTCCAGGAACTGCATGTCGCCCTGGCCGGCCATCCCGCCCTGGCCAGGCTGCGCTTCGCGCCTCTGCCCGGACGCATCGCGATCCACCAGCCGTGCAGCCAGCGCCTGCTCGGCCCGGCCAGCCACCAGGCCGTACTCGACCTGCTCGGGCGCATCCCCGGACTGGTGCCCGTCGCCCTGCCCGCCGCCGACCGCTGCTGCGGGGCGGCCGGCAGCCATTTCCTGGCGCAGCCGCGGCAGGCCGTCGCGCTGCGCGAACGGGTCGTGCTGGACATCGACGCCGCGCAGCCCGACACGGTGGTCAGCACCAACATCGGCTGCCGCCTGATGCTCGCCCGCCCGCGGCAGGACGGCCGCCCTACAATCGAGGTCGTGCACCCCGTCGAACTGCTCGCAAGGCAACTGCAGACATGACCGCGACCCCCTCCCCCCGCGGCGCCGCCGGCCTTGCCGACCGCTGCCTGGCCGAAGCCGATCGCGCCCTGCGCACCCTGTTCGCGACGCCCTCCGCGCAGCGCCCGAACCCGGCCGGCGAGGCCCCGGCAGCGGCCACCGACGAAGCGACCCGCCGGCACGTCGCCGGCCTGATGCGGATCAACCACGTCGGCGAGATCTGCGCCCAGGCGCTGTATTCCGGGCAGGCGGTGACCGCCCGCAACCCGGCGACCCGGGCGCAACTGCTGGCCGCCGCCCGCGAGGAGACCGACCACCTGGCCTGGTGCGCGCAGCGCCTGGCCGAGCTGGACGACCGGCCCAGCCTGCTCAACCCGCTCTGGTACGGCGGCGCCTTCGCGATCGGCGCGGTCGCCGGCCTGCTCGGCGACCGCCTGAGCCTGGGCTTCGTGGTCGAGACCGAGCGCCAGGTCGAGGCGCACCTGGCCGACCACCTGCAGCAGTTGCCGGACGGCGACGAGCGCAGCCGGCGGATCCTTTCGCAGATGCAGGCCGACGAGGCCCGCCACGCCGAGGAGGCCGGCCAGGCCGGCGGCGCGCCCCTGCCCGCCCCCCTGCCGCGCCTGATGGGGCTGGCGGCGGAGGTGATGCGGAGGGTGGCGTATCGGATTTGAGGACCGGGACTCGGGACCCGGGTCCCGGGTCCCGGCCTAGAGCAGGTTCCGCCCGTGGAACAGCTCCTCGATCTCGACCTTGACGCGCTGCTCGATGCGCAGGCGGTCCTTGAAGGAGAGGTCGGCGGCGCGCGCCTCGAACAGGTAGGTGTCGAGGTCGAAGTCCTTGATGTGCATCTTCGTGTGGAAGATGTTCTCCTGGTAGACGTTGACGTCGAACATCTCGTAGCGGTTGCGTACCGCCCGCGACAGGTAGTCCTGGATCGAGTTGATCTTGTGGTCGATGTAGTGCTTGCGGCCCTTGACGTCGCGGGTGAAGCCGCGCACCCGGTAGTCCATGATGACGATGTCGGACTCCAGGCTCTCGATCAGGTAATTGAGCGCTTTCAGGGGGGAGATCACCCCGCAGGTCGCGACGTCGATGTCGGCGCGGAAGGTGGCGATGCCGTCGTGCGGGTGCGTCTCGGGGTAGGTGTGGACGGTGATGTGGCTCTTGTCCAGGTGGCCCACGACGCTGGCCTCGCCGGGGTGCTCGCGCACCGCGCCGGGCACGATGTGCCCGGCCGCCTTCTTGTCGATCACCGGCTCCTCGGAGATCAGGATGGTCACCGAGGCGCCCTGCGGGTCGTAGTCCTGGCGCGCGATGTTCAGGATGTTGGCGCCGATGATCTCGGCGACGTCGGTGAGGATCTGCGTCAGCCGATCGGCGTTGTAGGCCTCGTCGATGTACTCGATGTAGCGCTGGCGCTGCTCGTCGCTGACCGCGTAGCAGACGTCGTAGATGTTGAACGACAGCGCCTTGGTCAGGTTGTTGAATCCCTGGAGCTTGAGTCGCGGGAGCGGCTTGACCACGTTGATGACCACCAAGGCGAGGCGGGCCGCCACTGTGCCGCCCGGAGGCGGGGGATTATCGGACCCCCGGGGCGCGGGCGCAAACCGGTCCGGCCGGCCTGTTGCCGAGGCGTTTGCGATGATTCATAGTGCTGGCCTTGCAGGGGGACGACCTATGACCGCTCAGCTTCCCGCCTCGCTCGCTCCTGATCGCGCCTCGATCGAGCGCTTCCTGTCCCTGTGCCATCGCCGCCGCTACCCGGCCAAGGCCGTGATCATGCGGCCCGGCGATCCGGCCAACACCCTGTTCTTCGTGGTGGAGGGCTCGCTCAGCATAATCGCCGAGGACGAGGAGGGCCGCGAGATCATCCTGGCCTACGTCAACCCGGGCGATTTCATCGGCGAGCTCGGCCTGTTCGTGGAGACGCCCCGGCGGGCGGTGATGATCCGCACCCGGACCGCCTGCGACCTCGCCGAGATCAGCTACGAGCGCCTGTTCCAGCTGCTCGACGGCACCCTGCGCGACGACTGCCCGAAGATCCTGTTCAAGATCGGCTCGCAGATCGCCGACCGGCTGCTGGCCACCTCCAGGAAGGTCAGCCGCCTGGCCTACATGGACGTCACCAACCGGGTCGCGCAGACCCTGGTCGACCTGTGCAGCGAGCCGGACGCGCAGCCGCATCCGCAGGGCAAGCAGATCCGCATCTCCCGCCAGGAGATGAGCCGCATCGTCGGCTGCTCGCGCGAGATGGTCGGCCGCGTGCTCAAGCAGCTCGAGGAGCAGGGCGTGATCACGGTCACCGGCAAGACCATCGTCGTGCTGGGCTTCGGCACCGAGGCCGGCCCCAAGGTCATGCACCACCGCCTGGGCAGCAACGCCGCCTGAGGCGGTTTCCGCGGCGCGGCCGCGACCTGCACGACGGCCACCTGCCGCTCGGACCGCCTGCCGGCGGCGTCCGGTGCCGCCCTCCGTTCAGGCCGCCATCGACGGCGCCTGGCCGAACAGCTCGGCCAGGGCGGCGCCCGGCTCGGGCGCCCGCATGAAGCGCTCGCCGACCAGGAAGGCGTGCACGCCGGCGGCGCGCATGCGTTCGACGTCCGCCCGCTCGTGGATGCCGGACTCGGTGACCAGCAGGCGGCCCTCCGGCACCAGGGGGCGCAGCGACAGCGTGGTCTCCAGGCTGACCTGGAAGGTGCGCAGGTCGCGGTTGTTGATGCCGACCAGGTGCGCCGGCAGGGCCAGCGCCCGCTCCAGCTCGGCGCCGTCGTGGACCTCGAGCAGGGCGTCGATGCCGAGCGACTCGGTCAGCGCCAGCAGTTCGCGCAGCTGCACGTCGTCGAGCGCCGCGGCGATCAGCAGCACGCAGTCGGCGCCCAGCGCGCGGGCCTCCCAGACCTGCCAGGGATCGACCACGAAGTCCTTGCGCAGCACCGGCAGGGCGCAGGCGGCGCGCGCCTGGCGCAGGTGCTCGTCGGCGCCCTGGAAGAAGTCGGCGTCGGTCAGCACCGACAGGCAGGCGGCGCCGGCCGCCTCGTAGCTGCGCGCGATCGCATCGGGCCGGAAATCGGCGCGGATCACGCCCTGGCTGGGACTGGCCTTCTTGACCTCGGCGATCACCGCCGGCCGGCGGTCGGCGACCCGGCTGGCCAGGGCGCCGAAGAAATCGCGCGCCGGCGGGGCGTCGGCGCAGCGGGCGCGCAGTTCCGCCAGCGGCGTGGCGGCGGCCCGGGCGGCGACTTCTTCGCGCTTGCGCGCCAGGATGCGGTCGAGGATGTCGCTCATGCCATGGACCTGTTCAACGCGGACGCCGCAGGTACCGGGCAGGCCCGGTGACGCGACGGGCCGGGCACGTTAGCACGGTCCGCCGCGGACCGTGTGGGCCCTGCGTCACGGCGCCGCGGCGGCCCTGCCGGTGGCCGCGACGAAGGCGTCCAGGCGGGCCCGGGCGGCGCCGCTGGCGAGCGCCGCGCGGGCGCGGGCCAGGCCGTCGGCGATGCCGCTGGCGACGCCGGCGGCGTACAGCGCCGCCCCGGCATTGAGGGCGACGATGTCGGCGGCGACGCCCGGCGTGCCGTCCAGCACGTCCAGCAGCATCCGCTGCGACTGCCCGGGGTCGTCGACCCGCAGGCTGCGGTTGGAGGCCATCGCCAGCCCGAAGTCCTCCGGGTGGATCTCGTATTCGCGGACCGCGCCGTCGCGCAGTTCGCCGACCACGGTGGCGGCGCCCAGCGAGATCTCGTCCATGCCGTCCTTGCCCCAGACCACCAGGGCGCGGCGCGCGCCCAGGCGCTGCAGCACGCGCACCTGGATGCCGACCAGGTCGGGGTGGAACACGCCCATCAGGATGTCGGGCGCGCCGGCCGGGTTGGTCAGGGGCCCCAGGATGTTGAAGATCGTGCGCACGCCCAGCTCGCGGCGCACGGCGGCGACGTTGCGCATGGCGCTGTGGTGCATGGGCGCGAACATGAAGCCGATGCCGGTGTCGGCCAGCACCTGCGCGACCTGCGCCGGCGCGAGCTCGATGCGGGCGCCCAGCGCCTCCAGCACGTCGGCGCTGCCGGAGCGGCTGGAGACGCTGCGGTTGCCGTGCTTGGCGACCCGCGCGCCGGCCGCCGCCGCCACGAACATGGCGGCGGTCGAGATGTTGAAGGTGTGCGCGCCGTCGCCGCCGGTTCCGACGATGTCGAGCAGCGTGTCGCTGTCGGGCACCTCGACGCGCTGCGCGAACTCGCGCATCACCTGGGCGGCGGCGGCGATCTCGCCGACCGTCTCCTTCTTGACCCGCAGGCCGGTCAGGAGGGCCGCGACCAGGGCCGGCGGCACCTCGCCGCGCATGATCGCGCGCATCAGCCCCAGCATCTCGTCGTGGAAGATCTCGCGGTGCTCGATGACCCGCTGCAGGGCGGCCTGGGGGCTCAGGGTCATGGCGGTGCCGGCGGCGCTCATGGCTCAGGCGGCCAGCGGCCGGGCGCGGCCCGGCGACAGGAAGTTGGCCAGCAGGTCGTGGCCGTGCTGGGTCAGGATCGACTCGGGATGGAACTGCACGCCCTCGATCGGCAGGCTGCGATGGCGCAGGCCCATGACCTCGTCGACGCTGCCGTCGGCGTGCTCGGTCCAGGCGGTGACCTCCAGGCAGTCGGGAAGCGATTCGCGAGCCACCACCAGGGAGTGGTAGCGGGTCGCCTCGAACGGATCGGGCAGGCCGGCGAACACGCCCTGGCCGCGGTGCCGGATCGCCGAGGTCTTGCCGTGCATCACCTGGCGCGCGCGCACCACCTCGCCGCCGAAGGCCTGGCCGATCGCCTGGTGGCCCAGGCACACGCCCAGGATCGGGAATTCGCCGGCCAGCCCGGTGACGACCGCCAGCGAGATGCCCGCCTGGTCTGGCGTGCACGGCCCGGGGGAGATGACGATGTGCGATGGCGCCAGCGCCCGGATGCCGGCGACGTCGATGGCGTCGTTGCGCACCGTGTGCACCTCCTCGCCCAGCTCGCCCAGGTACTGGACGATGTTGAAGGTGAAGCTGTCGTAGTTGTCGATCATCAGGACCATGGCGCGCTCCCGGCGGGGAGGGCGCATGGTAGCCGCTTGCGGCCCCGCCATCGGGGCAGACCTGGCGCAAACGCGCGGGCAGGACGGCGCTTCCCGCCCCGGCCGCGGCGGGATCACGGACCGGACCCGGCCCTACATCGCCGGCAGAACGGCAGGCAGGGCATCGCCCGGCCGCCAGCCGTCGGTCGCCAGGGTGTCGAGCAGGGCGCAGGCCCGGTCGCGGGCGTCGGCGTTGTGCACCGGCAGGACCAAGGTGTCGCCGTCGCGCGCCCAGGCGAGCAGGCCGCGCACGGCCTCGAGCTCGTCCAGGCATTCGACCAGGGCCGCGGGCGGCACGCCGCCGTCGCGCAGGGCGCGGGCCAGGATGCCGGCGACCTCGCCGGGCGCGCGGCCGCGCTCGTAGCCTTCCATGTCCTTGAGCACCACGCGCTCGGGCGCGAAGCGCGCGGCGGCGGCGGCCAGTTCGCGGATCTGCGCGTCCTCGCGGTTGCCAGCCTGGCCCAGCAGCAGGCCGAGGCGGCCGTCGGACCGGCGGCCTGCGACCCCGAGCAGGCCGGTCAGGCCCTCGGGGTTGTGGGCATAGTCGAGCAACACCGCCACGCCGCCCAGCCGCCAGCGTTGCAGACGGCCGGGATTGTCCCGGGGATCGGCGCCGAAGCGCGCCAGCACGTCGGCAAGCGTGGCCGGTGGAATGCCCAGGGCGCGCGCGGCCAGCGCCGCGGCGGCGGCATTGGCCAGGTTGTAGCGGGCGCTGCCCCCGGCGGTCAGCGGCATCGCCGCGATCTCGCCCAGGTCATGGCGGCCCGCGTCGTCATGCAGCCAGAGGCGGCCGGCGGCGGGGGCGCAGGTCGGCGCGCCGGCGGCACGCGCGGCGGCCAGCACCGGCGAGCCGGCGTCCAGACCGAACCAGGCCAGCGGGCAGGCCAGCGCGTCGGCGTGGCGGACCAGCACCGGGTCGTCGGCGTTCAGCACCAGCACGCCGTCGTCGTCGATGGCACGCGCCACGGTCAGCTTGACCCGGGCCAGGTCGTCGAGGTCGTGGATGCCGTACTCGCCGAAGTGGTCGGCGCTGATGTTGGTGACCACCGCGACGTCGGCGCGCGCCAGCGCCATGCCCCGGCGCAGCAGGCCGCCGCGCGCGGTCTCCAGCACCGCGGCCTCGACCTCGGGCCGGCGCAGCAGGGTGCGCGCGCCGGCCGGGCCGGACCAGTCGCCGCCGTCCAGCAGGGCGGCGTCCAGGTACAGGCCGTCGGTGCAGCTGTGCGCGGTGCGCCAGCCGTGGGCGCGCGCCATCGCCGCCAGCAGGCGCACCGTGGTGGTCTTGCCGTTGGAGCCGGTGACCAGGGCGGTCGGCACGGCGGCCAGGTCCGGCCACGGCACCTTGTCGACGGCCGGCAACGCCTCGAGCGGCCAGGTCCGGCCACCGCGGCCGCTGCCCAGGGTCAGCGCCTCCTCGTCGAGCAGCGCCGGCAGGCCGCGGGCCGCGGCCCTGGCCAGCAGCGGCGCCAGGGCCGGCAGGGCCTCGGCGCGCGCCATCCGCGCCAGGGCCGCCAGCGCGGCGGTCTCGTCGTGGACGGCGGCATGGCCTGGCGCCAGGAACGGTTCGAAGGCGATGCCGGCCGCCGCCAGCGTCGCCAGCCAGGCCCACTCGGCGACCTCGGTGGCGGCATAGAGCTGGTCGGCTGGCGCGGCGAACGCCAGCGAGGCGCCGCTGCGGTGGCGGCGGACGTGGATCGGTGCCGGCGGCCAGCCCAGCTGTGCGCGCGCGCGTTCGACCCTCGCCCGCCAGGCCGCCAGAGCCGACTCGTCGGCCGCCGCCGCGGTGCCGGCCTCCAGCGCCGCCCCGGTGCCCGCGAAGTACGGATTCGGGCCGGTCAGGCGCCGGGAGTCGGTGAACGGCTCGGCGCTCATGGCGCCGGCCCGCCGCGTGCCGTCATGGTCACCCCTCAGTCGTCGCCCTCGCGGGCGAACACCAGGCCGCGCTCGTCGCGCACCAGGCCGGCCATGTCGATGCGCGGCAGCTCCTCGTCCAGGCCGGCCGGCGCCAGCGCCGGGACGGGCGCCGCCGGCCGCGGCGGCGGCGCGCCGTCGGGCCGGAACTTGGTGACCTGCTTCCAGGAGCGCGCCAGCTGGTCGGCGAACACCAGCAGCAGATCGCCCGGCCGGCCCATGCGCAGGGCCGCGTCGATCGCCTGCTGCTCGTCGGGGATCTGCTCGATCGCCGCCGCCGGCACCCCGGCCGTCTCCAGCGCGCGGGCGATGATGCGCGGCACCTCGTCGCCGTCGCGGCCGCGCAGGCCGTCGTCGCGCCGGCAGATGTAGTGGTCGAAGCGGCCGGCGACGGCGCGGGCGATCGCCTCCAGGTCCTCGTCGCGGCGGTCGCCGGGCCCCGCGACCACGACGATGCGGCGGCCCTCGACGTCGAGGCGCTGCGCCAGGTCGGCCATCACGCCCACCGCGTGGGCGTTGTGCGCGTAGTCGAACAGCACCTTGAACGGGTGTTCGTCGAACACGTTCATGCGCCCGGGCGCCTGGAAGAAGGTGGTGTCGAAGGTGCGCAGGCCGTGCCGGATGGCGTCCAGCTTCATGCCCAGCGAGAACGCCATCGACGCCGCGACCATGGCGTTCTGGACGTTGTGCATGGCCCGGCCCTCCAGGGTCGCCGGGATCAGGTGCGTCCACAGCAGCGGGATGTGGCTGCCCTTGTCGTAGAGCGTGATCATGTGGCCGTTGACGCCGTTCTCCAGCGCGCAGGCGCGGCCGCCGGCGCGGATGTGCTCGCGGACCAGGGCATGCGAGGGGTTCATGGTCACGTAGCAGACCGTCTTCGCGTCGGTCCAGGCCGACATCCGCAGCACGTTGGGGTCGTCGGCGTTGAGCACCGCGCAGTCGGTGGCGACCTCGACGACGATGCGCTTGACCTCGGCGAGCTGCTCCAGGGTGTCGATGCCCTTCATGCCCAGGTGGTCGGACTGCACGTTGAGCACGGCGCCGACGTTGACCTCGCGCACGCCCATGCCGGCGCGCAGCAGGCCGCCGCGGGCGGTCTCCAGCACCGCCAGGTCGACCTGCGGGTCGGACAGCACCATGCGCGCCGAGACCGGCCCGGTCATGTCGCCCTCGACGGTGCGCTGGCCGTCGATGTAGACGCCGTCGGTGCTGGTCAGGCCCGGCGTGTAGCCGGCCATCTTGGCGATGTGCGCCAGCATCCGGGCGGTGGTGGTCTTGCCGTTGGTGCCGGTGACCGCGGCGATCGGCACCCGCGACGGCGTGCCGGGCGGGAACAGCATGTCGACCACCGGACCTGCGGCGTCGCGCGGCGTGCCCTCGCTGGGCGCCACGTGCATGCGGAAGCCGGGCGCGGCGTTGACCTCGCAGATCGCGCCGCCGATCGCCTTGTAGCTCTCGGCGATGTTCGGGGTGATGAAGTCGACGCCGCCGACGTCGAGGCCGATCGCGCGCACCGCGCGCACCGCCATGTCGCGGTTGTCGGGGTGGATGATGTCGGTGACGTCGGTGGCGGTGCCGCCGGTCGACAGGTTGGCGGTCGAGCGCAGGTAGACGACCCGGCCGTCCTCCGGCACGGCCTCGGCGGTCATCCCGGCGCGCTCCAGCATCAGCGCCGCCTGGGCATCGAGTTCCAGGCGGGTCAGCACCTTCTCGTGGCCGACGCCGCGGCGCGGGTCGCGGTTCACGATCTCGACCAGCTCGGCGACGCTGTGCCGGCCGTCGCCGACCACGTGGCCGGGCGTGCGCCTGGTGGCGGCGACCAGCTCGCCGTTGACCACCAGCAGGCGGTGGTCGTCGCCGGGCTGGAAGGTCTCGACGATCACCGAGCGCGAATGCTCGCGGGCGGCCTCGAAGGCGGCGCGGATCTCGTCGTCGCCGCTGATGTCGATGGTGATGCCGCGGCCGTGGTTGCCGTTGTAGGGCTTGAGCACCACCGGGCCGCCCAGTCGCGCGGCGGCGCGCAGGGCGTCGGTGGCGCTGGTGACCAGCACCTGGCGCGGCACCGGCAGGCCCAGCGAGGCGAGGATCTTGTTGGTCTCCTCCTTGTCGCTGGCCAGCTCGACGGCGATGTGCGGGGTCTTGCCGGTGATCGTCGCCTGGATGCGCTGCTGGTACTTGCCGTGGCCGAACTGCACCAGGGACTGGTTGTTCAGGCGCAGCCAGGGGATGCCGCGCGCCTCGGCGGCGCGCACCAGGGAGGCCGTCGACGGCCCCAGCGCGCGCCGCTGCGCGTAGCGGATGAAATCGTCGCGCGCCGCCTGCCACTGCCAGCCCTCGGGCACGCTGCCCTCCGGGCGCAGCGTCCCGGGCAGCAGCGAGCACAGCAGGACGATGGCCAGCTCGCCGGCGGCGATGCCCTCCTCGCGCTGGCTGTATTCGTAGACCACCGAGTAGACGCCCGGCCGGCCGTCGATGCCGCGGGTGCGCCCGAAGGTGACGTCCTCGCCGGCGACGTTCTGCAGCTCGATGGCGACATGCTCCATGACGTGGCCGAGCCAGGTGCCCTCGTCCTCGCGCATGCGCCGGATGAATCCGCCCGGCTCCCTGTAGGAGCAGCCGTGCTCGGCCAGGCCGGGCAGGGCCTCGACCAGGCCGTCGACGAAGGCGGCGCCGAGCCGGCCGGTCGGCCAGTCCTCCAGCGCGCCCAGGTCCAGGACCAGGCGGATCACCGGGAAATGGGCGTGCAGCGAGGGGCCGACGTAGACGTTGCGTTCCAGGATGCGCATGGGCGGGGTTCCTAGGTCTTGCGGGTGGCCAGGCGACCGGCGCTGGCGCAGCGGGTGTGCAGGTTGAAGGTGGCGCCAGCGACCAGGATGTGCACGCGCAGGCCGAGCAGGCAGACCGGGTCGTCCTCGCCGGCGCGGTCCATCGACGAGAAGCTGAGCTCGCTGGCGTCGACCACGGTGACCGTGCCGCTGCCCTCGACCTCGAGCGTGTTGTCCGGGCCGATGAAGGCGGCGGTGTCCTCGTCCAGGCCGATGCCGACCGCGAACGGGTTGTAGGCCAGCCCCGCCACCAGCCGGCCGAGGCGGTCGCGCTGCCGGAAGTGCTGGTCGATGACGAAGCGGTTGGTCAGGCCCAGGCCGGGCGCCAGGCGCACCGAGCTGGCGCGCGGCGAGCTGCCCTCGTCGCCGAAGGCGATCATGTGTTCGCTGAGGATGCCCGCGCCGGCGCTGGTGCCGCCGACCGTGATGCCGGCGGCGCTGCGCAGCCGGATCAGCTTGGCGACCGGCGTGCCGCCGATCAGGGTCGACAGGCGCAACTGGTTGCCGCCAGTGAAGAACACGCCGGTGGCGCGTTCCAGACGGGCCAGCCGCCCGGGCTCGTGGCAGTCGCGGCGGGTGTCGAAGTCCATCACCTCGACGCGGCCGGCGCCCAGCTCCGGGAACAGCCGGGCGTAGGTGTCGCCGGTGGCGAGCAGGCGGCTGGCGGTGGGAATGACCACGATGTCGGCATCGGCGCCGCCGCACAGCTCGACGAAGCGGCGCAGGATGCGCGGATCGGTCTCCTTGTCCTCGGCGCCGCCGATCGGAATGATCCAGCCGCGCTGTTCCCCGTCCGCCACCTTGCTCGGCATGCCCAGACTCCTGTCGCCGCAGGCGCTGCGCATCCTGCCCGGCCGTTACGCACCCACGATCCGCGGCGCGAACCGCGCGCGGACCCGCTTCCCCCCGATCCCCCCGTGGCGGCGCGGGCCGGATGCGCTCCGGGCCTGGCCACCGGTCCGCTCAGCGCGCGGACGTCTCGAACATACCATGGCGCAGCGCGCGGCCCGCGGCGACGTGGTGGACCCCGCCCAGCCAGACCTCGGCCGCCCGGCCGTCGCCGTCCAGCGCCACCAGGTCGGCGTCGGCGCCGACCGCGATGCAGCCCTTGCCGGGCAGCCGCCACAGGCGCGCGACGTTGCGGGTGAAGGCCGGCAGGATCTGTTCCAGGGCCAGGCCGCGGCCGACCAGTTCGTGCACCGTGGCGAGCAGGGCGCCGGCATCGCCGACGCCCATGCCGGTCACCCGGCCGTTCTCGTCGAAGCAGGGCAGGCAGCCGCCGGCATCGGAGCTGACGGTCACACGGTCGGCCGGCGCACCGCTGTCCAGGTAGCGCGCCAGGGCGTCGGCGGCCGACCAGGCGTCCTCGCCGTCCTCGACCGGGAAGGCGGTGATGTCGATGCTGCTGCCGCGCCGGGCCAGGTCGATGGCCTCCTCGAACAGGGCCTTGCGGCGATTGACGTGGGTGGGATGGAACACCCGCGGCGGCAGTTCGCTGCCGTCCAGCGCGCGGCGCACCAGGTCCAGGCCGCGCGGTCCGTCGCCCAGGTGCAGGTGGACGATGCCGGCCTTGCCGGTCGTCAGGCCGGCGACGTGCGCGACCGAGGCGATCCGCAGCAGCTCGTCCAGGGTCGGCTGGCTGGAGCGGTGGTCGCTGAGCGCCAGCTCGCCGACGCCGACCAGGGCCTCGACGAAGGCCAGGTCGGCGCGCAGGTCGCCGCTGAGGGTGGCCGGCGGCAGGTGGTAGCCGCCGGCCAGCGCCCAGGCCGACAGGCCCTGTTCGCGCAGGCCGTGGACGTTCGCCAGCAGCTCGCGCAGGCCCCGGCCGACGTCGTCGGTGCCGAGCAGGCCGATTACCGAGGTGACCCCGGCGGTGGTGTAGCGCGACAGCATCGGCGCCGGCACCCGCGAGGCGAAACCCGACTCGCCGCCGCCGCCGGTGACGTGGACATGGCCGTCGACCAGACCCGGGATCAGCGGCGCCCCGGCCAGGTCGACCTCGTCCACCGCCAGCGCCGGCGGCAGGGGCAGCGGTGCAAGCCGCTTTCCCAGCCAGAGGATCTTGCCGCCGCCCAGCAGCAGGTCGCGGCGGCCGAGCGCCTCGGGGGCGTACACGAGGGCATTGCGGATCAGGGTCAGGCTCATGGCCGGGCTTATAGCAGACCGCGCGCGGCCGCCGTCACGGACGGCAGGCGCGTCCGGGGGAGCGTGGCCTCGACGGCGTGGCCCACCCGCGCGTTGCGGGGGGAGCCACAAGGCGCCGGCGCCCTGGCCACGGCGCCTGGCGGGGCGCATCAGCTGTCAAGCGGACTTGACATCGGGCCCGCGCTCATGGAAAGCTCACTTTACTTTCAGTCAAGGACACTCCTCATGACCCGCTGCTCCAGCCCCGCCGCCCGCCGCTATGCGCGCCGCCTGTTCGTCGCCATGGCGGCCTACCTGGTCACCCTGGTCCTGGCCGTGGCCTTCGTCCGAGACGGCGGCGTCACCGGTCCGCTGGCCTGGCTGCTGGCCCTGCTGCCCGGCCTGAGCGTCGCCAGCATCTTCTGGATCATCGGCCGCCTGCTGGTCGAGGAAACCGACGAATACCTGCGCATGCTGCTGGTCCGCCAGGCCCTGTTCGCCTCCGGCTTCGCGCTGTCGGTGGCGACCCTGTGGGGCTTCCTGGACACCTTCGGCCTGGTGCCCCGGCTGCCGGCCTTCTACCTGGCCGTGCTCTGGTTCCTCGGACTGGGCCTGGGCAACTGCTGGACCTGGCTGTCCGACCGCGACACCGGGCGGTCGCCATGAACAACCGCCTGAAGGTGCTGCGCGCCGAGCGGGGCTGGAGCCAGGCCGACCTCGCCGAACGCCTGGGCATCTCGCGGCAGAGCGTCAACGCCATCGAGACCGGCCGCTACGACCCCAGCCTGCCATTGGCCTTCCGCATCGCTGCGGTCTTCGGGCAGCGGATCGAGGCGATCTTCAGCCCGGCAGCGGATCACGGCGAGGGCTGAGGGGCCCGCCGCCGTCCGCTGCGTGGCGCCGGGCAGCCACCGGCATTTCCCGCGCAGGCGGTCGGCATTGTCAACAGCTGTGAACCCGCGCCGCGCGCACGCGCGGCTTGCGTAGAATCCGGCACCCATGGATGCCGGCCCCCGCACCTCGACCCTGGCCACCCGCGGCCAGCCATCGCGCTGGCTGTGGCCGCTCGGCAACGCCCTGCAACTGGCCTTCACCCTGGCCTGGTCGGTGGCCTGCATCAGCCTGGCCCTGCTGGTGCGCCTGCTGACCGGTTCGCGGCGCCTGCCGCTGGCCATGGCCCGCCGGCTGTGGGCGCCCGGCCTGCTGCTCGGCGCCGGCGTCCGCCTGCGCGTCGAGGGCGCCGAGGCCATCGACTGGTCCAGGCCCATGGTGCTGGCGGCCAGCCACCAGTCGGTGATCGACGTCTGCGTGCTGTTCCGCGCCGTGCCGGTCCCGTTGCGGTTCCTGCTCAAGGACGAGCTGACCCGCGTCCCCTTCCTGGGCTGGTACACCCGCGCGATGGGCATGGTCGGCGTGCGGCGCGGCAAGGGTCGCGCCGCCGCCGCCAGCGTCGAGCGCGCCGCCGCCCTGGTGCGCGGCGGCGCGACGCTGGCCACCTTCCCGGAAGGCACCCGCGGCAAGCCCGGGCAGCTCGGTCCGTTCAAGGGCGGCGCCTTCCAGGTCGCCCTGGCCGCCGCCGTGCCGGTGCTCCCGGTGGCGATCGTCGACAGCGGCCGGGTCCTTCCGCCCGGTGGCTTCCGCGTGCGGCCGGGTCGCATCACGGTGCGTTTCGGCACCCCGATCGCCGGCGACGCGCTGGACGAGGATCGCGCCGGACTGGCGACGCGCACGCGAGAGGCGGTGCAGGCGCTGATGGCGGGACACTGACGCGCACCCTTCCATACCGCCGGGCGCGTGTCGCCGCTGCCCTGGCACCGCACGTGCCCCCTTCCCCGCCCCCGGTTACAGCCCCGCCACCGCCTGCGCCACGGCGCGGAACAGGGCCCGGCCCTTGCTCATGGTCTCCTCCCATTCGCGGGCGGGGTCGGAGTCGGCGACGATGCCGGCGCCGGCCTGGACGTGCAGCTGGCCGTCCTGGATGACCGCGGTGCGGATGGCGATGGCGAGGTCGGCATCGCCGTGCCAGCCGAGCCAGCCGACCGCGCCGGCGTAGACGTTGCGGCGCACCGGCTCGAGTTCCTCGATGATCTCCAGGGCGCGCACCTTGGGCGCGCCGGACACGGTACCGGCCGGGAAGGTGGCGCGCAGCACGTCGAGGGCGTCCAGGCCCTCGCGCAGGCGACCCTCGACCTGGCTGACGATGTGCATGACGTGGCTGTAGCGCTCGATGACCATGCGCTCGGGCACGGTCACGCTGCCCGGCCGGGCGACCCGGCCGACGTCGTTGCGGCCCAGGTCCATCAGCATCACGTGCTCGGCCAGCTCCTTGGGGTCGGCCAGCAGTTCGGCCGCCAGCGCGGCATCCGCGTCCGGGGTCGCACCGCGCGGCCGGGTGCCGGCGATCGGCCGTACGGTGACGGTGCCGCCGGCCAGGCGCACCAGGATCTCCGGCGAGGAGCCGACCACATGGCAGCCGTCCAGATCGAGGAAATACATGTACGGCGAAGGGTTCATCGCCCGCAGCGCCCGGTACACGTCCAGCGGCCGCGCCCGGAACGGCACGCTCAGGCGCTGGCTCAGCACCACCTGGAAGATGTCGCCGGCCAGGATGTACTCCTGGCAGGTGCGCACCGCCGCCTCGAAGGCGTCGCGGCTGAAGCCGGACACGAAATGGCTCTCGTCGATCGCCGAGGGGTCGAGCACCTCCGGATACCCGGGCGCGCCGCCGCGCAGCCGGTGCACCAGGGCGTCCAGGCGACGCTGCGCCTGGGCGTAGGCGCCGGCCTCGCGCGGATCGGCGTGGACGATCAGCGCCAGGGTGCCGCGCAGGCTGTCGAACACCGCCAGGGCGTCGGACTCCATCAGCAGGATGTCCGGCGTGCCCAGGGCGTCGGGCTTGTCGCGGCGCGCGAGGCCGGGCTCGATGTAGCGGATGGTCTCGAAGCCGAAGTAGCCGACCAGGCCGCCGGTGAAGGCGGGCAGGCCGTCCAGGACCGGCACCGAGTATCCGGCCTGCAGGCGCGCGACCTCGGCCAGGGGGTCGTCGACCTCGCGCTCCTCGACGGTCTCGCCCAGCACCTGGGCGCGCCAGGTGTGGCCGTGCACGGTCCAGGTGCGCCGGGCCGGGAGGCCGATGATCGAATGGCGGCCCCAGGTCTCGCCGCCCTCGACCGACTCGAACAGGTAGGCGTAGGGCCCGTCGGCCAGCTTCAGGTACACCGACAGCGGCGTGTCGAGGTCGGCATGGACCTCGCGCACCAGCGGGATGCGGGTGTGGCCCTGGGCGGCGAGGGCGTCGAATTCGGAACGGCTGAGCATGTCGGCGGCGACGGCGTGGCGGCCGGCGATTATCGCCGCTGGCGGTCGCGGCTGCGCGAACGGCCGGCCCGGCGGCCGCTCAGGCGCGCGCCGCGGGCGTCGCCAGGCGCAGCTCGAACTCGACCCCGCTGCCGTCGTCCAGGTCGCGGGCGCCGGCCTGGCCCTGGTGCAGGCCGGCGACCAGGCGGACGATGTGCAGGCCCAGGCCCAGGTGCACGCCGCCGCTGCGCTGCTCGCGCACCGACACCAGGGAATCGAACAGGCGCTCGCGCATCGCCGCCGGCAGACGCGGGCCGCTGTTGGCGACCCGGATGACGGCGTCGCGCGCGCCGCCGTCCAGGGCGATGCGGATCCAGCCGTCCGGCGGGCAGAAGCCGCGGGCATTGTCGACCAGCTTGTCGAGCGCCTGGGCGATCAGGTCCGGGGCGCCGGTGAACGGCAGCGGCGCCGGCGGCAGGGCGACCTCCAGCCGGCGCGGCGCCAGCAGCGGCCGGTAGCCCTCGGCGCAGTCGGCGACCAGGGCGCGCAGGTCGAAGCGTTCGATATCGGCACCCGCCACCGCCTGCTCGATGCGGGTCGCCTCGCCCAGGGCGCGGACCAGGCCGGCAAGGCGCTCGACGCCGCTGCGCGCGCGCTCCAGGTAGACCCGCGCCTGGGCACCGCCGGGATCGGCCTCGAGGTTCTCCAGCGAGCCGCGGACGATGGCGATCGGCGTCGACAGCTCATGGCTGAGGGTGCCGGCCAGGCCGCGCAGGTAACCGGTGTAGTCGCGCAGCTGCGCGAGCAGGCGCGCGAAGCTGCGCGACAGGTCGCCGATCTCGTCGCCGGCGCGCGCCGCCGGCAGCACGGCGATCCGGCCGTCCTCGCCGAGCGCGCCTTCCACGCCGTCGCGCAGGGCGCGGATGCGGCCGCCCAGGCGCGCCGCGAACAGCAGCAGGGCCACCACCACGACCAGCACCGCCAGCGCGGTGACCGCGAACACGCCCGAGAACGCGCGGTCGGTCAGGCGCAGCAGGGCGTCGCTTTCGCGTTCCAGGCGCAGGCCGGCGCGCACCGCGTCGTTGATCCGGACCGGCACGGCGGCCGCCAGCACCGGGCGCTGGCTGTCGCCGTCGCGCCACCAGGCGGTCGCCGCCGCGCCCTGCGCCACCTGCCGCTGCAGGTCGTCGTCGGCGCGCCCGAGCGCGGCGTGGCCGGGCGGCAGCGGCGCCGCGGCGTCGAACAGCAGGCGCTGGTACAGCCAGCGCCGCCACAGCGGCACCGCGCCATCGATGCGCAGGGCGCCGGGCTCGCCGGCCTGGGCCAGCGGCCAGCCGGCCGGATCGTGGACGCGCACGCGGCTGCCGGGCGGCACCAGCTGCGCCAGCGTCGAGGCCAGCGCGCCGGAGGGCTCGACCACCGGCCAGGGCCGTCCGTCGTTGCCGTCGCTGCTGTCGGCGACCCGTGGCGGTCCGGCTTCGTCGGCATCGTGCATGCGGATGGCCAGCGCGCGCAGGCCATAGCCCTGCGGCAGGGCCAGTTCCACCCGATAGCCGCCGGCCCGCTCGTGCCAGCGGCCCTCGAGCTGCAGCGGCGACTGGCCGCCGCCGGCCGGCGCCGCCTGCAGCGGCCCGGCCTGGGCATTGGCCAGGCGCAGCTCGACCAGCCCCTGGCGGCCGTGCAACGCCAGCCACAGGTGGTCGAAACGGTCGGCGATCGACCAGTGGGCGTCGCCGCGCTGCGGCGTGTCGTCGGCGACGTCGATGCGCAGGTACAGCCGCTCGGCGTGGCTGCCGAGCAGCACGCGCACCGCGTCGCCGCCGGCGCGCGCGGTGCCGAAGGCGCGTTCCCCGGCCAGGCCGTCGAGCCAGAGGCGCTCGTCGCCGTCCAGGCGCGGCCGCGACCGCAGCGGCTGCACCGGCAACGCGGGGCCGGCCGACGGCAGCAGGGCCGGCTGGCGCGCCAGCGCCCGCGCCAGCGCCTCGGCCGAGGCCAGCAGGGCGCGCTCCTCGCCCTCGCGCAGGACCTCGCCGACCAGGCGCAGGTACTGCCAGCCGGCCCAGGGCAGCACCAGCAGGCCGAGCGACAGCAGCAGCAGCTTGCCGCGCAGCCTCACCGCGGCAGGCCGGCGCTCACGGCCGCCACCGGTAGCCGGCGCCGTGCATGGTCTCGATCTCGGCGAAGGCCGGGTCGGCGGCCTCGAACTTGCGGCGGATGCGCTTGACGTGGGAGGTGACGGTGGCCTCGTCGACCTCGACCTGGGCCTCGCGCATCAACTGTTCGCGGCTGCGCACATGGCCGGGGTGGCGGACCAGGGCGTGCACCATCCAGAACTCGGTGACGGTCAGGGCGATCTCGGCGTCCTGCCAGGCGACGCGCATGCGCTCGACCTCGAGGGTCAGGCCGCGCAGGCGCAGCACGGTCTCGCGCGCGGCCGGGCCGCGCAGGGCGTCCAGGCGCCGGAACAGCGCCTGGATGCGGGCGGTGAGCTGGGCCAGGCTGACCGACTTGCCCAGGTAGTCGTCGGCGCCCAGGCGCAGGCCGGAGATCACGTCCAGGTCGGTGTCGCGGGCGCTGAGGAACAGGATCGGCAGGGTCGGCGCGCGCACGCGCAGTTCCCGGCACAGCTCGAAGCCGCCCTCGGCCTCGGCGCCGAGGCCGACGTCGATCACCACCAGGTCGGGCAGGCGCAGGGTGAACGCCGCCAGCGCACCAGCGCGGTCGGCGAAGGTCGCCACCTGGTAGCCGTAGCGGCGCAGCGCCTCGGCGTAGTTGGCGGCGATCGCGGGCTCGTCCTCGACGATGGCGATGGTACGGCTCATGGCGCAAGCATAGCCGCGGCATCCGCGGCCCCGGCGGCGCTGCCCGGAAATCGCCACATCCGGCCAGCGCTGCGCCCGTCGCCGCCACGGTGCGGTCCGGCCGCGGCGCTGCAATGACCCTGCCCCAACCCGAGGAGCAGGCCATGAGCAGCATCCGTATCCCCGATCCCGTCCCGCCCGCGCCGCGTCGCGCGCGCAGCCGGCGTCCCGCCCGCATCGCCCTGCGCCTGTGCGCCTGGCTGGCCCTGGCCGCCAGCCTGGCCGGCAAGGCCGGCGCCGACGACAGCGCCGGCCTGCAGGTCCGCGACTTCACCGGCGAATGGCGCGACCTGGTCGCCCTGGAAAGCAGCGTCGACCTGCGCGTGCGCGGCATGGTCAACCGCGGCACGGTGCGCCAGCGCTACGTCAACGACACCGGCGAGTGGCTGGAGGGCCGCTACCTGCTGCCGCTGCCCGGCGACGCCGCGGTCGACACCCTGCGCATCCGCGTCGGCGACCGCCTGATCGAGGGCGAGGTCCAGGAAAAGGCGCAGGCGCGCGCCACCTACGCCGCCGCCGCCGCCAGCGGCCAGGTCGCCGCCCTGGTCGAGCAGCGCCGCGACAACCTGTTCAGCACGGCGGTGGCCAACATCGGTCCGGGCGAGCTGGTCGAGGTCGAGATCGGCTGGTGGCAGTCGGCGCGCTTCGAGGACGGCGCCTTCTCCCTGGTCCTGCCGCTGACCTTCGTGCCGCGCTACCAGACCGTGGTGGCCGATCCGTTCGCGGCGATGGACGCCCCGGCGGTGGTTGCCGCCGCGACGCCTGTCGCGGTCGACCTGGAAACCGCCTGGGAGCCGACCATCGCCCTGTCGGTCGATCTCGACCCCGGCCTGCCGCTGGCCAGCCTGACCAGCCCCACCCACGACATCGAGGTCGAGCCGCTGGCGACCGGCTATCGGGTGCGCCTGACCGGCTGGGTGGAGCGCGCCGACCGCGACTTCGAGCTGCGCTGGACGCCGCGGCCCAGCGCCAGCCCCACCCAGGTGGCGTTCGCCGAGTCGCTGGACGACGGCCATTACGCGATGGTGATGATCGTGCCGCCGACCCTGCCGGTGGCGCCGGTGCCGCGCGAGCTGGTGCTGGTGGTCGACAACTCCGGTTCGATGAGCGGCACCTCGATGCAGCAGGCCACCGCCGCGGTCGACCGCGCGCTGTCGCGGCTGCGCCCCGACGACCGCTTCAACGTGATCCGCTTCGACCACACCTTCGAGTCGGTCTTCCCCGAATCGGTGCCGGCCTCCGAGGCCAATGTCGCGGTCGCCCGCCGCTTCGTGCAGGCGCTGCGCGCCAGCGGCGGCACCGAGCTGCTGGCGCCGCTGGCGCACGCGCTGGCCTCGCCGCCGGTGCCCGGCCACCTGCGCCAGGTCGTGCTGATCACCGACGCCGGCATCGGCAGCGAGCAGCAGGTCCTCGACCACATCGAACGCCACCTGGGCCAGGCGCGGCTGTTCGCGGTCGGCATCGGCAGCGCCCCCAACGAGCATTTCCTGCGCCGCGCCGCGGAACTGGGCCGTGGCAGCCAGGTGGTTGTGCGCGCCCTGCACCTGGTGGATGCCCAGACCGACCTGCTGCTGGCGCGCCTGGACCAGCCCGCCCTGCGCGACCTGGCGTTGGCCTGGCCGTCGGCGGCCGAGGTGTTCCCGCAGCGCCTGCCCGACCTGTACGTCGGCGAGCCGCTGCAGGTGCTGGCGAAGCTGCCGGCGCTGGGCGGCGAGCTGCGTGTGCAGGGCAGCGGTCGCGCCCAGAGCTGGCGGACGCAGGTCGCCCTTGGCGGCGCGCGGCCCGCCGAAGGCGTCGGCCGGCTGTGGGCGCGCGCCAAGGTGGCGGCGCTGGAGGACGAGCTGCGCCGCGGCGGCGACGAGGACGCGGTGCGCTCCACCGCGCTGCCGCTGGCCCTGCGGCACGGCCTGGCCAGCCGCTGGACCAGCCTGGTGGCGGTCGAGCGGGTGCCGGTGCGCCCGGCCGACGCCGGCCTCGCCTCGGTGGCCTTCGCCAACGCCGCGCCGGCCGGCACCCTGGCCCTGGCCCAGGGCGCCACCGATGCCCGCCAGCGCCTGGCGATCGCCCTGCTCCTGCTGTTTGCCGCGGCCCTGGTGCTGGGCCGCCGCCGGCGGCCCGCCGACGCCGCCGGGGAGGCCTGAGCCATGGCGCCCTCCCGCACGGTTCCCGCACGCGGCGCATTCCCCGCGGCGCGGCCGCGCCGGGTCGGCTTCGAGCCGGCCGCCGGCGGCCGGCAACTGCGCTACCGGCCGCGGCCCTCGCCGCGACCGGCGGCACGGTGGCCGGCCAGCTTTCCGCGCCGCCGTCAGCGCCACGTCGAGTACGACTGGTGGCCGCTGTGAGCGCGGTCCTGGTGCCGTCCGGCGTGCGCCTGCCCGTGGTCCGCGGTCCGGGTCCGGACGCCGGCGGCCCTGCCGGCGCATCGCCGGCCGGCCACGCGCCGCAGCCGGCGGGGCGCCGGGTCGGTGCGGTGCGCCGGATGCGCCTGCTGCTGGCCGCGCTGCTGGGACTTGCGGCGCTGGCGACCGCCGCCGACGCCGGCTGGATCCATGGCAAGGCGGCGCTCGCGCAGTGGCTGCTGGAGCGGTCCTGGCAGCGCGGCCTGGTGCAGGGCGAGGCGCCGCCGCCCTGGCCCTGGGCCGACACCCGGCCGGTGGCGCGCCTGCTGCGCCCCGACGGCGGCGTGCAGATCGTGCTGGCCGGCGACAGCGGCCGGGTGCTGGCCTTCGGCCCGGGCTGGGCGCCGGCCAGCGCCGCGCCCGGCCGGCCCGGCACCACGGTGGTCAGCGGCCATCGCGACACCCATTTCGCCTGGCTGCGGCACCTCCGGCCGGGCGACCGGATAGGAGTCGACGACGGGAAGACCCGCCGCGACTACCTCGTGCATGCATCCCGGGTGGTCGACAGCCGCAGCACCGGAATCGGCCTGGACCACGTGACCGGCGACCGCCTGCTGCTGGTCACCTGCTGGCCCTTCGATGCGGTCAGCGCCGGCGGCCCGTTGCGCTACGTGGTCGAGGCGGTGCCGGTCGAACTCCGCGGCCCGGTGCAGGCACCGCCAAAGCCATCCGCGGTTCGCGCGTAGCGCACCGGGCGCGGACCCTGCCCCGTGCCGGCCGCGACGCCGGGTGCCGGCGCCGGCGCGCTAGTCGAAGCCGTCGGCGAAGATCGCCGGGGCGAGCAGGACCGCGGCTTCGCGGACGATGTCGAAGTTGCCCGAGGGCGGGCTCTGCGCCGCGCCCCAGTAGATCTCCGCGGTGCCCGGGTCGGGGCCGCGCAGGGCGTGCGGCTGGACGTTGAACAGGCCCGGGCGGTCGCTGACCTGGATCGCCGGTTCCCAGGCGATGCCGTCGCGCGAGCGGATCGAGAACACCTGGAAGGCGTTGCCGACCACCTGCGCCCAGAGCAGGGCGAAGCTGCCGTCGGACAGCACCATCGGGAAGCCGTCGTGGTTGTTGCCGGCGGGCAGCAGCGGCCGCGCCGGCGCCGACCAGTCCAGCGGATCGCTGCTGGTCCTGATCCAGCCGCTGACCGGGTTGCTGCCGGTCTGGTAGACCAGCAGCCAGGTGCCGTCGTCCGGACGGAACGCGATGCGGGGCAATGCGGCGTTGCCCGGGCTGACCTGGGTGCGCAGCGTGTCCCAGGTGGCGCCGCCGTCGGTCGACTGCGCGAGGTGGGCGGCGCCGGACAGGCGCTGGTAGGTCATCACCAGGGTGCCGTCGGGGTGCCGGATCACGTGCGGGTTGACCTCGCCGCCGGTGGGCCAGCCGAGGTCGACCGCGCCCTGGGCGGTGAACACGGTGCCGTCGGTGGAGGTGGCGCGATGTATGCGGAAGCTGCTGCTGGCACCGGTACCGGCCAGATGGAACAGCGCCCAGGCCTGGGCACCGGTCTGCACCAGGGCCGGGTGGCGCTCGTTGGCGGCGGTGCCGATCGCCAGGGCCGGCGTGGTCCAGGTGGCGCCACCGTCGCTGCTGCGGGTCACGTAGAGGTCCCCGGACAGGGCACCGTCGAGCCGTTCGAACACCACGATGCGCGAGTCCGGCGCGTCCCAGGGGATCGCGACGTCGGCCTGGTAGTCGTTGCCGGGCCCGCCGGACACGGTCTGCTGGGCGGACAGCGGCGCCGGGACCGTCAGGACGGCCAGCAGCGGCGCGGAGGCGAGCAGGCCGGGGTGCCGGCGGGAAGCGTGTCGGTTCATGGAGGCCGAGCATAGCCGGCGCGACGCCATTGGGGGCGCCGGCCGGGCAGACGGCACGGCCGCTCCGCGCGATTCCCGCCGCGATGCCGAGCGCCGCTCAGCGGGGAACGGCTCCATCGCCGGTGCGCTCGCGGATCCGCTCCAGGGCGGCCTGCAGCGTCGCCTCCGGCGCCAGCGGATCGACCGCCACCGCGATGTCCGGAACCACGCCGCGGCGGCAGCCCCGGCCCGAAGGTCGGGTGAACGCCATCGCCGGCGTGAAGGCGGACAGGCCGGTATGCGGCAGTGCGATCGGGGTGACCCGTCCGGTCTGGCAGGACAGTCCGGCCGTTTCCTCGCCGACGATGGTGGCGATGGCGAAGTCCTGGGCGGCCACCACGAACTGGATCGCCGCCGAATAGGTGAGCGGCCCGGTCAGCACGTAGACCGGGCCCTCGAAGCGCAGCGGGTTGTCCACCGCAGGGGTGATGCGGCGGTCATGGTCGCGGCGGCGGACCTCGCCGATCGCCTCGCCCGGCTCGACGTTCCCGGCGGTGACCCGACGGGCATACCGGGACACGTGGATGTAGGGCCGGCGGGTGATGTATTCCATCAGCCCCGCCTGCCAGAGCGCGTCGTCGCCGCCGACATTGACGCGGACGTCGATCAGCAGGGCGCGGATGTTGGCCTCGCGGAAGCTCGCGAACGCCTCCCTGGCGAATGCCGCGAAGGCGTCGGCATGCTCGCCACCGAAGCTGGTCGCCTCGATGTAGCCGATCCCGCCGTCGAACACGGCGTGGCGGAAGGGCGGGTCCTCCAGGCTGGCCGGGAACCGGGTGGCGCCCTCGAGCGCGACGCGGCGCCTGCACCCGGGTCCGTCCAACCCGACGAGGTATCGGCCGGTGTCGCCGTGCAGCATCCAGAACATGAAGGCGAAGCGGCGCGATGCCAGGGCCCGCCGGAACCGGGGCGTGTCCCCTTCGACCCGTGCCAGCATCGCCCGCGCGAGATCCCGGCCGGGGATACCGTTGATCGACGCGATGCGCTCCCCCACGGCGATGCCCTCAGCGTCCGCGCCCGGCGCGACCCGCAGGTCGCCATCGCGGCCGATGTCGACCGGCAGCGGGAAGAATCCGCCGCCCGCGGCCAGGTGCGCCCGCATCCGTGCGCGGAAGTCCGCCGGCAAGACCCCGCTGTGTCCGTCATTGAGCGTCGGCGCCAGCCGGGCGAACAACAGCCAGGCCTCCCGGGTCGACATGGTCCGCGTCAGGCTCGCGCGGATCTCGCGGACGATGCGCCGGTAGGCGGCCCGGTCGACCCGTGCCATCGGCTCCGGATGGATCATCGCCATGCCTGAGAGCCACGCCTCGAAGTCCGCGACCAGCGCCGCCCGGGCGACCCGGGGTCCTTCGGGCAGGGTCGCCTTCGGCGCGGCCTCGGTGGCGCCATCCGCGGGCCCGCCGCAGGGCGTCCCTGGGAAGGCGAGTGCCATCGACGATGCCGCCAGGAACAGGAAGGCGGCGGCCCTTGGCGCGCCGGAACGCGTTGCCCGGGGAGTCATGTCAGGCCCCTTCGAGGAGATCGATGCGTTGCGCCAGGCTGCGTTCGTGAAGCAGCGCGCCCGCCCGCTCCAGTTCGGCCATCAGGTCGATGCCGAGGTCGTCGGAGAGCGAGCGCATGGCGGCGGCGATGCGCCGTGTGTTCTCGCGGATCTGGCCGGCCTCCCGGCGGCCGGCCCGGGTCAGCCGGTACGGGCGACGACGCGCGTCGCCGGGATCGTCGACGCGCTCGACCAGCCCCATCTGCTCCAGCGGCGCCAGTCGCGCGGCCAGGAGCTGGTGCGCCTGACCGTCCAGCCGGGCGATCTCCGCAAGGCTCGCCGGGCCGTGGTCTGCGAGGTACAGCACCACCGAGTGCGTGCGGTTGGGTGCGCTCACGCCGGTCGCCGCGTCGATCTCCCCGCATTGGCGACCGATCTGGTCGGCCAGCCGGTCCGCCAGATGGGCCACGAACGCCGGGCGCAGGTCGCCGAGATAGGCGAGCGGCGCCTGCCTTGGATCCGACGGGCGACTTGAAGCGGTCATGCCTTTCCCCTGAACAGCAACCTATTGCGCAAACTATTGCGCATTGCATTGCCAAAATGCAAGCGCCGGGCGAACGGCGCGCGGCGGTGCCGGCGCCAAGAGCAACCGCCCTGGGGCCGGCGATGTCCGTCGCCGACCTCGCCGTTCCCGGCGCACACCCTGACTGCGGCTCGCCTCAGCCGTGCGGCACGGCGCCCGGGAACAGCGCCGCTTCCGGCGGCAGCGCCGCCGCGGCGATCGACTCGCGCATCGCGGCGATGGTGGCGGCGTAGTCGCCGCTGCCGAAGATCGCGCTGCCGGCGACGAAGGTGTCGGCGCCGGCGGCGGCGATCGCGCCGATGTTGTCGGCCTTGACGCCGCCGTCGACCTCCAGGCGGATGGCGCGCCCGGACTCGTCGATGCGCCGGCGCACCGCGCGGATCTTGTCCAGGGTCGCGGCGATGAACGACTGGCCGCCGAAACCGGGGTTGACCGACATCAGCAGCACCAGGTCCAGCTTGTCCATCACGTGGTCCAGCCAGTGCAGCGGCGTCGCCGGGTTGAACACCAGGCCGGCCTGGCAGCCGCTGTCGCGGATCAGGCCCAGGGTGCGGTCGACATGCTCGCTGGCCTCGGGGTGGAACGACACCAGGCTGGCGCCGGCGCGCGCGAAGTCCGGGACGATGCGGTCGACCGGCCGCACCATCAGGTGGACGTCGATCGGCGCGGCGATGCCGTAGTCGCGCAGGGCCTGGCAGACCATCGGCCCGATCGTCAGGTTGGGCACGTAGTGGTTGTCCATCACGTCGAAGTGCACCCAGTCGGCGCCGGCGGCGAGCACGGCGGCGGTGTCCTCGCCCAGGCGGGCGAAGTCGGCGGACAGGATCGACGGGGCGATGATCGGCGGCTGGCTCATGGCGGGACGGTCGGGGCGGCAGCGGCCATGGTGCCGCAGCGCGGCGCCGGCTGCATCCCGGTGCGGCGTCCAGCGTCGCTATGGCCGGTGCCGATCGCCGGCGCCGGACCGGGGACATGCGACCGCGTGCATGGGGAACTCGATGCGCCGGACCGGCCCGTCGCCGTCGCCTTCGATCCAGGCAAGCAGGCGGTTCCCCGCCTCGCGCCGGTAACCGATCCGCTGCGGGAAGTCGTGGGCCGGGTTGCCGAACACGACCTCGTCCGGCGACAAGGACTCCAGGGCGAAGCGTGCCGCGGCCTGCCCGGAGGGCAGGGCCTCGAGCACCAGGCCATGTGCCGCGTCCTGGCGGATCAGCAGGAATTCGTGGCTGCTGCGGCCATCCGCGCGCAGCGTGCGCGCCATGCCGGGCATCAGGCCGCCGGCCGGCGCCATCCAGTGCTCGCCGCTGCCGGGCAGGGCATCGTCGGCCTGCCAGCAGCCGGCCATGAACGCCGGCCACGCCGGCCGGTCGGACGGACCGGAAGCGGCGAGGTGGCCGACGGCCCCCGGCAGCGTGGCCAGCAGCAGGGCGGACAACCGGCAGGCGAAGCGGCACATGGTCGGACCCTCGGGCAGCGCCGGCCGCATGCCGGCGCGATGGCGAACTGCGCGGCGCATCCTCAGCGCATGCCGCGCGCGCTGCGGATGCGCTCGTAGGCGGCCAGGATGGCCTGGGTGCGGGTCTGCGCCAGGCGGATGGTCTCCGGCGCCTCGCCGCGGGCGGTCATGCGGTCGGGATGGTGGCGGCTGACCAGGGTCCGGTAGGCGCGGCGCACCTCGGCGTCGCTGGCGCGATGGTCGAGGCCGAGCACGGCGTAGGGGTCGTCGTCGGCGGCATCGGCCGGGGCCTGGCCGGGACGGCCGTGCCGGCGCCGGTGCAGCATCAGTTCCAGGGTCGATTCGCGCACGCCCAGCATCCAGGCGCAGCGGCCGAGCAGGCGGCGCTCCTCCGGCGCCAGCACGCCGTCGGCCAGCGCCATGTCGATGAACACCTCCAGGAACAGCGGGGCGTGCGCGCGGGCGCGGCGCAGGTCGGCCCAGGCACGGTCCAGCACGGCGTCGTCCTGCTTGCCGGCGTTGAAGGCCGCCACCGCCTCGGCGCGAGCCCTGGCATCCAGGGCCAGGCGCTCCATCAGACGCTCGCACACCGCGATCTCGCTGGCGTCGACGCGGCCATCGACCTTGGCGATGCGGCCGAGCACCATGAACAGCGCCGGCACCGGCGATGCGCCGCCGGTGCCCAGCAGGCGCGGCAGGACGACGGCGGCCAGCAGCCAGCCCAGTCCCGCGCCGAGCGCGGCGGCCAGTGGATGGCGGCCCAGCAGCACACCGAGCAGGGCGCCCAGCGCGACCGCCAGGCGGGTCACGAGGTCGGTGTCCCCGGCTGTTTCGCGTACCACTCGGCCAGCGCCCGGCGCTCCTCGGCGCGGATCGGGCCCAGCATGGCGCGCATCGGCGGGTAGTCCCTGCGGCCGTCCAGGTAGGCGGCCATGGCGTCGAGCAGCTCGGCGGCGTCGCGACCGGCGAGGTCCGGCACGTTGGCGATGGTCGAGCGGCCGTCCCGGCCGTGGCAGGCGGCGCACTGGCCGAGCCGGGCGGGCGCGGCCGCCAGCGGGACCACGGTGCCGTGATGCGGCGAGGGCGTCGTTCCTGGCGGGCTTGCCGGCACGTCGGCCCGGCCGCCGCAACCGGGCAGCGCGGCGATGACCAGGACCAGCAGGCACAGGAGACGGACCATGCCGCGATTGTAGTGGCGCGGGGTCGACCGGATGTTTCCCGGGCGCGGCGGTCCCGGCGCGGACCCGACGGGTTTCAGGTGCCGCCCGTCGCCGGCACCTGCGGCAAGCTGCCGCTCCGCCCGGACCTCGGACCACGGGTGGTGTCGGTCGGGCCCGTCACCGGCCGGCCGGATCGCCCGGGTCGGGGGCGCTACACTGCGCGCCTCCCGCCCCTGGCTTCCCTCCGTCATGGCTTCCGTGCTGTACCGGTCCGACCTGCCCGGACTCGAACTGCTCCACCGCGGCAAGGTGCGCGACGTCTACGCGCTCGATGGCGAGCGCGTCCTGCTGGTGGCCAGCGACCGCCTGAGCGCCTTCGACGTGGTGCTGCCCGACCCGATCCCGGGCAAGGGCGAGCTGCTCACCCAGCTGTCCAACTTCTGGTTCGCGCGCACCGCCCACCTGGTGCCCAACCACCTGACCGGCGACGACGTCGCCGCGGTGCTGCCGGCCGGCGTCGACGCCGGCCAGTACCTGCGCCGCAGCGTGGTCGGCCGGCGCCTGCGCATCCTGCCGGTGGAGGCGATCGCGCGCGGCTACCTGATCGGCTCGGGCTGGAAGGACTACCAGACGAGCGGCGAGGTCTGCGGCATCCGCCTGCCGCCCGGACTGCGCCAGGCCGACCCGCTGCCGGAGCCGATCTTCACGCCGTCCACCAAGGCGCCGCAGGGCGAGCACGACGCCAACATCGGCTTCGACGCCATGGTCGCCCTGGTCGGCGGCGAGCTGGCCGAGCGGGTGCGCCAGGCGACCCTGGCGGTGTACGCCTTCGCCGCCGCCCATGCGCGCGCGCGCGGCCTGATCATCGCCGACACCAAGCTGGAGTTCGGCCTGGACGCCGAGGGCGCGCTGTACGTGGCCGACGAGATGCTGACGCCGGACTCCTCGCGGTTCTGGCCAGCCGACGCCTGGTCGCCGGGCCGCAGCCCGCCCAGCTTCGACAAGCAGTTCGTGCGCGACTACCTGGAGACCCTGGACTGGGACAAGACCGCGCCCGGACCGCGCCTGCCGGCGGCGGTGATCGCCGGCACCGTCGCCCGCTACCGCGAAGCCCTGGAACGCCTGACCGCCTGAGCGCGGCGGCGGCGTGCCGATGGCCGCCGCCGTCCTGGCTCGCCTCAGGCCATCCGGGCCAGGAGGGCGTCGACCTCCGAGGCCAGCCGCGCCATCAGGGCCGCGCCGTCGCGATCGCGCAGCAGGCCCGCCGCCTGGCCGCACCACAGCGGCACCAGGTCGCCGCGCCCCTCGCGCAGGGCCGCGGCGCGCAGGGCGCCGGTCAGCCAGCCCTGCAACGGGTAGGGCGCATGGCCACCGGGCGGTACGGCGGTCGCAAGGTCGTTTCGGATGCCGCGCGCCAGGCGGCCGGTGAAGGCTCGCGTCAACACGGTATCGTCGGCGGCGGTGTCGAACAGCCGTTCGCGGTGCAGCTCGCTCGCATTCGATTGCCGGCAGGCCAGGAACGCCGTGCCGATCTGCACTGCACTGGCGCCCAGGCTGAGGGCCGCGACGATGCCGCGACCGTCGGCGATGCCGCCGGCGGCCACCACCGGCGCCCGCACGGCATCGACCACCTGGGGCAGCAGGGCCAGGCCGCCGGTCAGGCAATCCTCCGGACGGCGCAGGAAGGACACCCGGTGACCACCGGCCTCGAAACCGCTGGCGACGATCGCATCGACGCCGGCGTCGTCGAGCGCGCGCGCCTCCGCCACCGTGGTTGCCGTACCGAGGGTCAGGATGCCGAGCGCGCGGCAGCGGTCGAGCAGCCCGGCGGCGGGCACGCCGAAGACGAAGCTGAACACGGCGGGACGGGCCGCCAGGACGGCCTCCACCTGCGCGTCGAAATCGGGCAGGTAGCGCGGCGGCGGCGGCGGCGCCTCCAGGCCGAGTTGCGCGTACCAGGGCGCAAGCTCGCGCGCATGGCGGTCATGGTCGGAAGCCTGGACCGCCGCGACGGGACTTTCGCCTTCTTCTGCATGCGGCAACCACAGGTTGAGCGCGAAAGGACGGTCGCTGCGCCGACGGATGTCCGCGGCCACGGAACGGATGCCGTCGCCCTCCAGGTGATGGGCACCGAACGACCCGAGACCCCCCGCCTCGCCCACCGCGACCACCAGCTCGACCGAGGACAGGCCGCCTCCGAACGGACCCTGGACCACCGGCCGGGCGATGCCCAGCCTGGCGGCGAGGTCGCTGTTGCGCCAGGCCTTCACCGGGTCAGACCCTCGGCCCGCAGGGCCGCCTGCACGGCCGGTCGTCGCGCGACGCGGGCGAGCAGGGCCTGCAGGTTCCCGAGGTCGGAGAGGTCGAGGGCAACCAGGCGGGCCCAGCCGGCCACCACGAACAGGTAGGCATCGGCCAGGCTGTAGCCGCTGTCCACCAGGTATTCGCGGCCGGCCAGGCGCCCCTCCAGCCATTCGAAGCGGCCGCGCAGACGTGCCCGCAGATGGGCGCGGGCCGCGTCGTCGAGACCGGCGTCGAACAGGGGCGAGAAACCCTTGTGCAGCTCGGTTCCGATGAAGGCCTGCCATTCCAGGACCCGGTAGCGGGCCTCGCCCGCAGGCGGCAGAAGCACGGTATCGCCAGCGGACTCGACGATGTACTGGGCGATCACCGCGCCCTCGGTGAGCACATCCCCTGGCGCCCGCTCCAGGACCGGCACCTGATCGCGGTCGTTGACCTGGGCCAGCGGTCGGCCGTCCTCGATGCGGTGGCTGCGCAGGTCGACCCGCGCCAGTTCGAATTCGGTGCCGATCTCACGCAGGAGGATGTGGGAGACCAGAGAGCAGGTGCCCGGACTGTAGTAGAGCTTCATTTCGACTCCGTCGGATTGGGAGCCGACAGCCTATTCCCGCCCATGGCGGCAAAGAATGCACCACAATGAACTTCATTGATTACCTGGTGTGCCTATGATTCGCGCCCTGGACGACCTCATGCTGGGCAGCCTCGAACTCTTCTGCCTCGCCGCCGAATGCGGAGGCTTCTCGGCCGCCGCGCAGCGGGCGGGCCTGACGCCCGCGGCGGTCAGCCGGAGCGTCGGCCGCCTGGAGGCGCGCCTTGGCACCCGACTGTTCGTCCGCAGCACGCGTCGCGTGCGCCTGACCGAGGCCGGCCGGCTGTATCACCAGGAATGCCGGGCGGCGCTGTCCCGGCTCGGCGAGGCCGAACGACGCCTGGCCGGCGTCCAGGCGCAGGTCGCCGGCACCGTGAGGCTAAGCGTGCCCACGGCCCTGGGCCACCGCCGCGTCCTGCCGGCGCTGGCCGGGCTTCGCCGGCAGTGGCCGGCCCTGGATTTCGACGTGCACCTGGACAACCGCAACGTCGACTTCATCGCCGAGGGCTTCGACCTTGCGATCCGTGGCCGGGAGCCGCCCGACTCCGGCCTGGTCGCGCGGCGCCTGCTCGACGACCCGCTGGTGGTGGTGGCGGCGCCGGACTACCTGCGGCGACGCGGCACGCCGGTCACGATCGACGATCTGGCGCAGCATGACTGCCTCCAGTTCATCCTGCCCAGCACCGGCCAGCGGGTGCCCTGGCAGTTCCGCGTCGACGGCCGCGACCTGGACCTGGCGACCCGGGGGGGCATGTGCTGCAGCGGCGACGTCCAGGCCCAGGTGACGCTGGCCAGGGAAGGCGCCGGCCTCGCCCAGGTGGCCAGCCACATGGCGGCCAGCGAGTTGGCGCGTGGCGAACTGGTCGAGGTGATGGCCGCGCATGCCGGGCGCAGCCGGCCGTTCTCCCTGCTGTATCCCGCCGACCGGCACATGCCGCAACGACTGCGGGTGGTGGTCGATCACCTGCTGACCACCTTCGGCCGGCAACCCGTCGGACACGTCGGCGCGACCGCCTGATCCGCATGCCGGTCGCTCCGTGTGCCCCGCGAAACCTCGGGGCATGCGGGGCGCCGGCGTCGCGCCGGCGCCCCGTCGGGCCTCACTCGCCGTGGTGGCGACGGTGGCGCTTGCCGTGGCCGCGGTGGCCCTCGCCACGACGGGCCTGCCAGGCCTCGCGGCGCTCGGCGCGCAGGGTGTCCAGCTGCGCCTTCTGCTCGGCGCTCAGGATGGCATCGACCTGGGCCTGGCCCTGGGCGCGCAGGGCACGCGACTCCTCGCGGTGCCGCTGGCTCAGCGCCATGCGCTCGGCGTGCTGGGCGCGCATCACCGCCTCCAGCTCCAGCTTCTGCGCCTGGGTGAGGTTGAGCTCGGTGGCCATGCGGTCCAGGTATCGGGCCATGTGCTGCTCGGCGCGCTCGGCGCGATCCGGGCGGGCGCCGGGCTCCCCGACGGCCGGCTGCGCGTGGGCGAAGGCGGACAGGCCCAGGGCCAGGGCGGTGGTGGTGGCGAGCATCAGCTTGTTCATCGACGTCTCCTTGGACGGGCCGGGCAGCACCATGCGTCCCGTGGCTGCCACCCTGACCGCCAAGCTGGCAGCAAGCATGGAGGAATCATGGCGGCGCCGGCGCGGTTGGGCGTCGGTTCACGCTGGCGCGGCGTCGATGCGCGCTCACCGGTGCCGCGCGGCGGTGCGATCGGGCAGCGGCGCCAGGCCGGCGGCCGGCGCGGTCGGCGGCGGCGCCGAACGCCGGCTGGCCAGCGCGCGCAGGGCGATCGCCAGGACACCGGCCAGCACCAGGGCGCCGCCCAGCAGCAGGCGCGGACCCGGGCGGTCGCCCCAGATCAGCACGCCCAGCAGCACCGCCAGCACCGGTGCCAGCAACAGGTAGGGCGTGATGGTGGAGACGCCATGGCGGCGCACCAGCCAGAAGTACAGGCCGTGGCCGAGCACGGACGCCGCCAGCGCCGAATAGGCCGCGCCGGCCCAGGCCAGCGCCGGCGCCGCCGCCAGCAGCGGCCCGGGCGCGCCTTCCAGGGGCCAGGACAGCAGGACCATCGGCGGCAGCCCGACCAGGGCCGCCCAGGCCTGCAGCGAGAAGGCGCCGACGCCTTCCAGCCCGCGCATCAGGATCGATCCCGACGCCAGCGCCAGCGCCGCCAGCAACGCCAGGCCCAGGGCCATGGGCTGGCGCGCCACCTGCGGGTCCAGGCCCAGCACCAGGACGCCGCCGAAGGCCACCGCCACCGCCAGCGCGGTGCGCCAGCCGACCCGCTCGCCGAGCAGCCAGGCCGCCAGCAGCACGCTCATCGGCACGTAGCTCTGCATGGCGATCGCCACCGTGCTGAGATCGCCGGCGGCGCGCAGCGCCCAGAAATTGAGCGCGAAGTGCAGGCAGCCGTTCAGCACCGCCACCGCCAGCAGGCGCGGCCAGTGCCCGGGCGCCGGCCGGCGCAGGAACGGCGCCAGCACCAGCAGCACGATGGCCAGCCGCAGGGCGGTGAACAGCAGGGGCGGAAGCGACAGCAGGGCTGCCGCCGAGGCCAGGAAATTGCCGGCCCAGGCGATGCAGACCAGCAGGACCAGCAGCAGGTGGCTCAGGGGCATTGGGAAACGTGGATGCCGCCGGGGTCCGGGCCGACCCGCAGCGGATCGCCGGACCAAGGAAGTCCGGACGGCGCGCGACCGTCGCCCCCCTGGGGGTGCGACGGCGCGCGCGGCCCGGGCCGTGCGCCGCGCCCGGGGCAGTGCCCGGGCGGGCTGCGACCGCTCAGTTGCCGCCGCGCGGGGCGCCGACCACCGACAGGGTGTAGGCGCCCTCGCCGCCGCCATAGGAGGTGGCGACCAGCCGGCCCTCGCCATCGGCGTCCAGGGTGACCGTCAGCAGGGCGCTGTTGCCGCCGCCGCTGTCGTCGTCGCGGGCGTCCTCGCTGAAACGCTCGCCGTCGAAGGTGCCCCATTTCAGCAGCGGGTCGAGGTCCTGCGATTCCATGCGGGCGACCACCCGCTGGCCCGGGTTGCCCTTGATGCGGTAGACGTCGAAGCGGATCTCCTCGGCGTCGAACGGGTCGCTGTCGTCCAGTCGACCGCGTACCGACTCGCCCACCGAGACCTCGGCCACCGTGATCGGCTGCGGCCGCGGCGGGTCGGAGACCAGCAGGGTGTAGGCGCCGCGGGGACTGCTGCTGGGCGAGGTCACCTTGATGGTGGCATTGCCGCTGGCGCCCAGGCGCGTCGAGAGCCGGGCGTTGAGCCCGGAACCGCCGTCGTCGTCGGAGGCTTCCGAGACGAAGCTGTCGCCCTGCATGCGGCCGAACTCGACCAGCGGGTCGAAATCGGTGGAGTCGAGCCGGATGACCACCGGCTGGTCGGCGCGTCCCTCGAAGCTGTAGAGGGCATAGGGGCGGTCGTTGTCGTCGGTGGCGGTGTTGTCGTCGAGGTTGCCGGTGGCGGCCTGGTTCAGCCGGACCGGACGCACCGTGGGCCGCGCCTGCGGCGGCAGCTCGGTGACCCGCAGGGTGAAGGCCCCGGTGGCATCGGCGCCCACCGAGTTGGCGCGGATCTGCACCTGGCCGCTGGCCGGCAGGGTGTAGCTCAGGCGGCTGTTGAAGCCCTCGCCGCCGTCGTCGTCGGTGCGGCAGTCGCCCGGGCAGCCAGGCGCGGCGACCGTGCCGACCGCCAGGTAGGCGTCGAAGTCGCTGGATTCCATGTCGACGCGGATGCGGTCGCCGGCGCGGCCGCGGAAGGTGTACAGGACATACGGCGTGCCGTCGTCGGCGCGCGGGCTGTCCGCCGACAGCGAACCGTCGACCGCCTGGCCGGCGCGGATCGGCGTCTGCGCGGAGGCGGCGCCCGCCGCGAGGGCGGCAAGCAGGGCGAGGGCGAGTGCGTTGCGGGTGGTCATGGCCTGATTCTCGGTTGGGATCGTGCGGACCACCGGCAAGGCCGGTGGGACCAGGCGGGCGCAGGCGCCGCCGCGGCGGCAAGTTTCACACGACCGCGACGGTGGGCGCCATCGGTGCGGGCGCGCCCGCCCCGGGGTGTTGCAACGCCGGAAACGCCGCGCAGGGGTCAGTAGGGCACCCGCAGTCGCCGCATCGCCTTGGCCATCAGCCAGGCGGGGCCGACCAGCAGGTAGAACAGGTCGGTGAAGAAGGACGGCTTGCGGCCCTCGATGCGATGGCCGATGAACTGCCCGAGCCAGGCGACCACGAACACGGCGACCGCCAGCAGGGCCAGGTCGCGCGGCCCGAGCAGGCGGAACAGCAGCTCGGTGAGGAAGGCCAGGAGCACGAACACCAGGGCCATCGCCAGGCCCAGCCGGCGCGACTGCCGGTAATACCAGACGAAGGCCAGGAACATGGCGAGGGCCGCCCACAGCCCGGGACGGCCGAGCAGGGCCGGCACCGGCACCGTCCAGAGCAGGGCGATCACGCTCCACAGGATGGCCGGCACGCACAGCCAGTGGATCAGCTGATTGGTGGGATTGCGGTGGTCCGCCCCGTAGTGGGCGAAGTAGCGGTCGATGCTGCGCGGTTCGGCATTGGGGTCCATGACCGCGAGCATACGACGGAACCGGCGGCGGTCACGCCGCGGCGCAGCGTGGCGCGATGCCATCGGAAGGCGCCGGCCGGTGGGCGGTTGCAAGTCGGCGGGTCGGCGCTGGCCGACACCGGCCAGCACGGCGCGCGCCGCGGACGCCGCGAGGACGCGGTCAGTCGCGGCGCAGGCGCTCGAGCACGCCGTCGAGTTCGTCGAGGCTGTGGTAGCGGATCACCACCTGGCCCTTGCCGGCGCGGCCGTGGCGGATGCTGACCGGCGCGCACAGGCGTTCGGCCAGTTCCTGCTCGAGCCGGCTGATGTCCGGGTCCGGCCGCGCCGGTGCCGGCCGCCCGGCCGTCTTCCCCGGCGCCGGCGCCTGGCGCGCCGCCTGCTCGAGCTGGCGCACGCTCCAGCCTTCGGCGGCGGCCTGCTCGGCCAGTCGCACGGCCTGCGGCTCGGGCAGGGTCAGCAGGGCACGGGCATGGCCCATGTCCAGGCTGCCGGCCTCGACCAGGGTCCGGATCGCCGCCGGCAGCTCGAGCAGGCGCAGCAGGTTGCTGACCGCGGCCCGCGAGCGCCCGACCGCGTCGGCGACCTCCTGGTGGGTCAGCTCGAACTCGTCGATCAGCCGGCGCAGGGCGTTCGCCTCCTCCAGCGGGTTGAGGTCCTCGCGCTGGATGTTCTCGATCAGGGCCATCGCGACGGTGGCGCGGTCGTCGACGTCGCGCACCAGGCAGGGCACCTTGGCCAGGCCGGCCTGGCGGGCGGCGCGCCAGCGGCGTTCGCCGGCGATGATCTCGAAGCCGCCGTCGACCGGCCGGGCGACGATCGGCTGGATCAGGCCCTGGGCGCGGATCGACTGCGCCAGTTCCTCGAGCGCCTCCGGCGCGATCGCCTGGCGCGGCTGGTAACGGCCCGGTCGCAGGGCGTCGATCGCCAGTTCGCGCAGCTCGCCCTCGTCGGCGGCCGGCACCGGTTCGCCGGCGCCCGGGCGCACGGCATTGCCGCCCAGCAGGGCGTCCAGGCCGCGGCCGAGGCCGCGCTTCTTGGCGGCGGCCATCAGCCGTTCCTCCTCGGGTCAGCCATGGGCGCCCCGCTGGCCGGCGCCGGCCTGGGCGGCACGCTCGCGCTTGAGCATCTCGCCGGCCAGGCCCAGGTAGGCGATGGCGCCGCGCGAATCGCGGTCGTACAGGGTGATCGGCTGGCCGTGGCTGGGCGCCTCGGCCAGCCGGACGTTGCGCGGGATGATGGTGCGGAACAGGCGGTCGCCGAAGTGGTCGGCGAGCTGCGCGGAGACGTCCTGGCCGAGGTTGTTGCGGCCGTCGTACATGGTCCGCAGCAGGCCTTCGATGGTCAGCCGCGGGTTGGTGTGGGCGCGGATCGCCTCGATCGTCTTCATCAGCTTTGACAGGCCGTCGAGCGCGAAGAACTCGCACTGCATGGGGATCAGCACGCTGTCGGCGGCGGTCAGCGCGTTGATGGTGAGCAGGCTGAGCGAGGGCGGGCAGTCGATCAGGATGTAGTCGTAGTCGCCGGCGACCGCCTTCAGGGCGTTGCCCAGCCGGTGCTCGCGCGCCAGGCCGTCCATCAGCTTGACCTCGGCGGCGGTCAGGTCGCCGTTGCCGGGCAGCACGTCGATGCCGCCGCTGCCCGGGACGATGGCGGCACGGGCCGGGCATTCCTCCAGCAGGACGGCGCAGCCGTTCGGCGCGTCGGCGTCCTTGTCGATGCCGGCGGCCATGGTGGCGTGGCCCTGGGGATCCATGTCGACCACCAGCACGCGCCGGTTCATCTCGGCCAGGGCGGCGGCGAGATTCACGCAGGTCGTGGTCTTGGCGACCCCGCCCTTCTGGTTGGCGATGGCGATGATGCGGCTCATGGGCCCGTGGTGGCGACGCTCAGCCCGAAGAGGGGCCGGCCATGATGATGGCATGGCGCTGCCCTGCCAAGCCCGGCACCGCCAGCGGCTGCACGGCCTCGACCCGGATCTCGGCCGGCAGGGCGGCGATCTCGGCATCCGGGCGCTGGCCCTTGAGGGCCAGCCAGCGACCGCCGGGGGCCAGCAGGTGCCGGCTGCTGGCGACGAAGCGGTCCAGCGGCGCATAGGCGCGCGACAGCACGGTCTCGAAACGCCGGTCCGGGCCGGGATCGTAGGACTCGACGCGGGCCTGCACCGGGTGGCAGCGGCCGGCCAGGCCGAGCTGGCGCACCGCCTCGCGCTGGAACCTCGCCATCTTGCCGTTGCTGTCGACCAGGGTGACGTCGAGCGCCGGGCGGGCGATCGCCAGCGGGATGCCGGGCAGGCCGGGGCCGGCGCCAAGGTCGGCGATCCGGGTGCCGTGCAGGTGCGGCAGCACCGCCAGGCTGTCCAGCAGGTGCCTGACCAGCATCTCGTGCGGTTCCCGCACTGCGGTCAGGTTGATGCTGCGGCTCCAGTGCGCCAGCAGGGCCAGGTAGTCGAGCAGCTGGCGGCGCGCCGGCGCCGGCAGGTCGAGGCCGAGCGCGGCCAGGCCCTGGTCGAGACCGGCAGAGAGGTCGGGAAAGGAAGACGCCATCGCCGCCATGGTAGCGGCGCCGGGGGCGCCGGCCGGGGGCGGCGCGGTGCCGCTCAGGCGGCCTGGATCTGGGTCCGGGCCACCAGGATGCCGCGGCCGCGCAGGCGCTCGTTCATCGAGTGCTTGAGCGCCACGTTGAAGGACTCGGCGGGATCGTCGCGATGGGCATCGACGAACGCCGGCAGCAGGTCGTCGAGGGTACGGGTGACGGTCTGCTCCAGGTGATCCAGCTCGGGCGCCGCCTTGCGGGCATCGAGGATCTGGTAGTAGACGCGGCCGTCGACCCTGAGGCCCTGGCCGGCCACCGGCACCTTGTGCTCGCGCAGCTCGACGCTGTGGCCGACGCTGTCCAGGCGCAGCTCGATGCGATCCAGGCCCGGCATCACCCAGTGCAAACCCGGCAGCAGGACCTTGCGGGTGCGCCCGGAACGGCGCAGCACCGCCACCTGGCCCTCGCGGATCCGGACCACGGCCAGCCAGGGCAGCGCCACGACCAGGGCGGTCGCGAGCAGGGCCAGGGCGAGGGCGGTGGTCATGGGAGATTCCTTGCGGTGCAACAAGCGAGACAGGTCAGCAGTTTACCTCGGCGAGCTGAACTTTCTGTGACTTGTTTTACGGTTTTTTAAGAAATTGCCCGGCGCCGCGCCACCCAACCCCGGGCGCAGGCCCCGCACCGGCGCCCCCGGCGCCCACCCGCGAACGACCCCCGGCGGCCCGCCAGCGGCGCGATAATCGCGCCATGGAATTTCCCCTGACCCGACTGCGGCGGCTGCGTCGCGACGACTTCTCGCGCCGCCTGGTGCGCCAGACCCGGCTGGCTGCCGACGACCTGATCCTGCCGGTGTTCGTGCACGAGGCGCGCGGCACCACCGCCGTGCCTTCGATGCCGGGCGTCGAACGCCTCGACCTCGAGGCCCTGCTGCGGGTCGCCGAGCAGGCCGCCGCGGCCGGCATCCCGGCGCTGGCCCTGTTCCCGGTGACCGCGCCGGAGGCCAAGAGCCTGGACGCCGCCGCTGCCTGGCACGACGACGGCCTGGTGCAGCGCGCGGTGCGGGCCCTGAAGGCGCGCTTTCCGGGCCTCGGCGTGGTCACCGACGTCGCCCTGGACCCCTACACCAGCCACGGCCAGGACGGCCTGGTCGACGCCGACGGCCACGTCCTCAACGACGAGACCGTGCAGGCCCTGGTCCGGCAGGCGCTGTCGCACGCGGCCGCCGGCGCCGACATCGTCGCGCCCAGCGACATGATGGACGGCCGGATCGGCGCCCTGCGCAGGGCGCTGGAGGCGCAGGGCCACATCGACACCCGCATCCTGGCGTACTCGGCCAAGTACGCCTCGGCGTTCTACGGTCCGTTCCGCGACGCCGTCGGTTCCGCGGCGGCACTGGGCAAGGGCGACAAGCGCAGCTACCAGATGGATCCGGGCAACAGCGACGAGGCCCTGCACGAGGTCGCCATGGACCTCGCCGAGGGCGCCGACATGGTCATGGTCAAGCCCGGCCTGCCCTACCTGGACATCGTGCGCCGGGTGAAGGAACGCTTCCAGGTGCCGACCGTGGTCTACCAGGTCAGCGGCGAGTACGCGATGCTCAAGGCCGCGGCCGGCAACGGCTGGCTGGACGGGCGCGCCTGCGCGCTGGAGGCGCTGCTCTCGATCCGGCGCGCCGGCGCCGACGCGGTGATGACCTATTTCGCCCTCGATGCCGCGCGCTGGCTGCGCGAGGACGCCGGCACGCCATGACCGCCGGAGCGGCGCCGACCCCCCTGGCCGGCGCCGACGGCGCGCCGCCGGCGCCGCGGCGCTTCGCGCTGTTCGGGCAACCGATCGAGCGCTCGCTGTCGCCGCGCATCCATGGCGCGTTCGCCGCCCAGCGCGGCATCGCCCTGCGCTACGACCTGCTGCCGGCGAACACCGACACCTTCGCCGCGCGGCTGGCCGGATTCGCGCGCGAAGGCGGCCTCGGCGCCAACGTCACCGCGCCGCTGAAGGCGCTGGCCGCCGGCCTGTGCGGGCAACTGGCGCCGGCCGCGGCGCGCTCCGGCGTCGCCAACACCCTGACCCGCCTGCCTGGTGGCGGCTGGTCCGGCGACAACACCGACGGCGCCGGCTTCATCGCCGACCTGTGCCGGCGCCTGCGCCACGACGTCCGCGAGCGCCGCGTGCTGCTGCTGGGCGCCGGCGGCGCGATCGCCGGCATCGTGCCGGCCCTGCTCGACGCTGGCGCCGGCGACCTGGTGATCGCAAACCGCCATCCCGAACGCGCCGAGGCCCTGGCCCTGCGCATCGGCGAGCCGGCGCGGGTGCACAGCGCCTACTGGCAGGACCTGGACGAGGCCGGCGAGTTCGACCTGGTGGTCAACGGCACCTCGGCCGGCCATCGTGGCGAGCGCGTCGACCTGCCGATGGGCCTGCTGGCGCCGCGGGCGATCGCCTACGACCTGAACTACGGCCCGGCCGCGCTCGACTTCCTGGCCTGGGCGCGCGCCGCCGGTGCCACCGATGTGCACGACGGCCTGGGCATGCTGGTCGACCAGGCGGCGGTCGCCTTCGCGCACTGGCATGGCGTCGAACCCGACGCCGACGCCGTGCTGGACGAACTGCGGGCGGGGCGCTGATGCCTCGCCCGCGGAACGCCCGGCCGGCGGCCGCTGCCGCCGGCAGCGCCGGGCCCGGCGCCTGACCGTGGACTGCCGGGCCGGCTGCGCCGCCTGCTGCATCGCGCCCTCGATCAGTTCGGCGATCCCCGGGATGCCGCAGGGCAAGCCGGCCGGCATGCCCTGCGTGCAGCTCACCGACGACCTGCGCTGCGCCCTGTTCGGCCGGCCCGAACGCCCGGCGGTGTGCGTGCGCCTGCGCCCGGAGCCGGCCATGTGCGGCGGCAACCGGGAGCAGGCCCTGGCCTGGCTGGCGGCGCTGGAGGCGGCGACCGGGCGCTGAGCGGCGGGCGCCGGCGCGCTGGGCTACTGGAAGCCGTTGCTGAACAGGCGGTCGCTCCGGTACCGGGCCAGCAACAGGCGTCGACGCGCGTCGTCCTGGACCCAGCCGACCGCATTGATCCTGCGGTCCGGGGACACCACCGCGCCGTGCAGGATCGCATCGCCCAGGGACACCCCCAGGGCGGCGTGCTCGCGCACCGCGCCATCGAGGCCGACGATCGCCAGGCTGGTCTGGTAGTAGTGGGGCGCCAGCACGCCGCCGCACGGCTGGCTGCCGACCGCGCCGGGGCAGATGCCGCGCCGGCCTTCCCGGCCGACCACCACCAACCGGTCCTGGTCGAAGGCGATCGCGCGCGGGAACTCCTCGGCATCGCCGCGACCGAACGCGTCGATGCACGGGGCAGCCGGACAACCGCCGAGCACCATGCGCCCCGGGCCGGCGCCGGTGCCGAACGCCGGATCGGGGTCGCCATTGTGCAGGAGCCGGAGAATGCCGATGCCGCGGTTGCCGCCGTTGCCGCCTGCGGCTGGCTGCTGCGCCACCTCGCCGGTGACATGGATGCGGTCGTTGCCGATGCCGCGCTGCACGGCAATGGCATTGCCGACGTCCCGGAGGTTGCCGCCGGCGTTGAACTGCGCCATGGCGAAACCGGCGCGGCCACCGGGCAGCCAGACGCTGCCGAAGCTGGTGTCGCGAACGCCGCTGGCGTTGACCCCGATCACCAGGAAATCCCAGTCGCCCGCCGTGGTGCGGCGCGCCGCGCCGGCCAGGTAGATGCGCTGGATGGTGCCGCCCAGACCCTCGCTCAGCGCGATGCCATTGGCCACCGCCTGGCAGGGGTTTGCGCCGGGGGCGCAGTAACCGTCGGGCTGGCCGTAGTGGACGGTCGCCTGGTTGCCGCCAGCGCCGAGGTCGGCGTCGCGGGTCAGTGATCCGTTGCCGGCCCGGCTCATGCGCGCCAGGCTGGGGGTCGGACCGATCACCGGGAACACGTTGTAGCTGGTCGCCGCCACGTACAGCTTGGCGGGCGGCAACGGCGCCGGCGGAATGCCTGGCGCCTGGTGGAACACGAAACCGGCGCCACGTTCGTCGAGGTCGCTGTCCAGCGCCGGGTAGAAGCCGACGAAACCGCCGTCGAGGTCGAACACGAGCACGTAGACATCGCGCTGGCTGCTGGCGTCGGGGCCGCTGTGGCGGTCCGCCAGCACGTACAGCTGGCCGCCGAACACGGCGAGGTCGCGGATCTCGGAATAGCGCGGCGTGTTGGAGTTGGGATACACGACGTAGCGGTTTTCCCAGAACCCGTAGGTGCCCGCCCCCGGCCAGGCCACGTCGATGCAGGGCAGCCGGTAGCGCGCCAGCCCGATGTTCCACAGGCCGTTGGCGCTGGCATCGGCGCCGAACGGCGCGGTCAGGGCGGCCACCACGAAGTCGCCGTCGGGCAGGCGGACGATCCGGCGTCCCTCGGCGTTGCCGGCCACGGTCTGGGAGAACCAGTCGACCACCGTGCCGCCGGCGCACAGGGCGGGGTCGAAGCCATGGGGATCGTCCTGCAGGGCGGACGGCAGCGAGCCGGCGCTGGCGGCCTTGCATGCCGCGGGCAGGAGCAGGGCGAGCAGGTGGGAGGACTTCATGGCGGTTCCCCGGTGGCGGTCGTTGCCGACACTCACGCGACACGGCCGTCGATCCCGACATGCGCCGGTGGTGGCTGGCATCCCGGGGTCCGGTGCGCCCGGCCGGCCGGCGCGGGTCCCGACCCCGGGGCAGGCCTGGCGAACCGGCCCCGCCGCGTCGGAACGGGCCCCGCCGTCCGCCGCGTCGCGCGCACGCCGGCGGCGGGGCGGGCGACGTCCCGCCACAGGCCACCCCTGCTGTGAGGCGCCCGGGCGCGTCGCGCTTCGACGCAGCGCCAGGGAAGGTCGGATCCAGGCCGTCCTGGCCTTGACCTGACGCGCCGGACCCGCCACGCGTCCGAGCCTGGCTGCGAGGAATCGAGCGCTTGCGCGCCTGATTGGCGGCGACCCGGCCATGGGCCGGAGAACGGTCTGGTTCGACCAGGCCTTCCCTACAGGCGGTTCAGTTCGCCATCGCGCATCGCGACCAGCAACGCCTCGCCATCGGCGCCGACGCGCAGTTCGCCATGGCGCGCCGACTGGTAGCGCCCGGCCTGGCCCTCGGGGAAGAACCAGGCGTTGGTGACGATGCGGACGCGGCCGCCACGCAGTCGCCAGCGCAACGCAACCTCGCCCCCGGCCACCGGGTCCGGCCGCGCCTGGCTGCGCAGGAAGGTCGTCGTGCCATCGGCGGCCAGGGCGAGCACGGCGTAGCCATCGCCATGGCGCGGCCGCTGCGCGCCGAAGGTGGCCTCGACATCGCGGGCGATCGCCCAGTCCAGGGCCATGTAGTCGCCCTGCAGCAGGGCGCGCGGATCGACCGGGGCCAGCGCCAGCAGCACCGGCGTGCCCTCGCGCAGCAGCCGCTCACGCGCGCCGATCGCCAGGTTGACCACGGCCAGCGCCAGCAACAGGCCGGCGATCAGGAGGAGGTCGCGCACCTTCATGTCGTCGCCTCGCCGCGCGGCGCCCGGGGTCGCAGCAGCAGGTGCGCGGCCAGCAGCACGCCGCCGGCGAGCAGCAGGGCATGCGCCTTGTCGAGCAGGGGCACCGCCAGCTGGAAGTAGTAGGCGACCAGGTAGACGGCCAGCGCCAGGATGGCCAGCGCCAGCAGGACCACCTGGCCGGTCGCGAAGGCGACCAGCATCATCGCCAGGGTGAAGGTGACGCCGGGCGCCGGCAGCCACAGCCAGGACAGAACGACAGCCGCCAGCAGCCAGGCCAGCAGTCGCCAGGCCGGCACCTCGCGGCGCTGCGGCCAGGCCAGCAGCAACGCGGTGCCCGGCAGGACCGCGGCGGCGGCGTAGCGGCTGGCCAGCCAGGCCGACCAGGGCAGGCCGTCGGCGGCGGCGTGCCAGGCAGGCGTCCACACGACCAGCACCGATGCCGCCAGCGCCAGCGCCCAGGCCAGGGGCGGCAGGCCGAGCCGCCAGAACGGCCGGCCGGTCCAGTGCCGGGTCCAGGCCAGCCAGACCAGCACCGTGGCCCAGGCCAGGAGCGGCTGCAGCAGGACCAGGCGGTGCATTCCCAGCCCCCCCGCGATCAGCCAGCACGCCGCGACCAGGCCGGCCAGGGCGATCCCGAAGCGGTGCACCGGCTCGCGCGACAGGGCGAACACCGGCACGGCGGCCGCCAGCACGGCCAGGGCCACGCCGTCGGGCGCCAGACGGGCCCCGAAGGCGAGGCCGACGACGAACAGGGCCAGGCCCGCCAGGCTGACCACGCCGGCCGCCTGCCGGGTGAACTCGCCGCGCGCCGGATCGCGCAGCCAGGACAGCGGCGCCAGCATCAGGATCGGGCCCAGCACCAGGCCGGACGATTCGCGCAAGGCCAGGTCGCCCAGCAGCAGGGCCAGGAAGCCCAGCAGCAGCGGCGTCGCCAGCCAGGCGCCGGCGCCTGCCAGCAGGCGGACCGGCCAGGGCGTCGCCGGTTCCGGGGGCGCCGGCGGATCGCCTTCGACCAGGCCCTCGGCCAGCAGGCGCTGCCAGATCGCGGCGGCGTCAGCCATCGCCTGCCGCTCCTTCCGCGGTGGCCGGCACCGGCACCGACCCGGCGCGCGCCTGGTTCCTCAGCCAGCGGGTGACCCAGGCGACCTGGCCGATCACGGCGCCGGTCAGCAACAGGAAGGCCATCGCCTCGAGGCGCAGCTCGAACAGCAGCCGGCCCAGCAGCGCGGTGTCGACGACGATCACCGCCAGCGCCACGGCGCTGAGCAGCAGCACGTCGCGCGGCGACCGCCAGGCGGTCCAGGCGATCGCGCACGCGCCCAGCGCACAGGCAAGCAGGCCGGTGCCGTGCAGGCCGCGCCAGGCGAACACGTCCGACAGCGCCGCCGGCACCAGGACCGCCAGCGCGGCCAGGGCCAGCAGCCGGGGGCCCAGGGCCCCGGCCAGTCCGGGCACGCGCTGGCCCGGCCCGTGCCAGGCCAGGTGCAGGCCGGCATTGAGCAGGCCCATCAGCAGCCAGATCAGCCGGGGGCCGGCGCCGTGCTCGCCCAGCCACAGCACCAGCGCGAGCTGGGCGACCACCAGCCAGAGCAGGGTCATCGCGGTGCCGCGCGCGGCCAGCAGCCACGGCACCAGCAGCGCGGCCCACAGCGCGAACAGCTGCCAGGTGTCGGCGCCGGTCTGGTAGGTCTGGCCGAGCAGCGCGAGCAGGCCGCCCAGCGCCACCGCCGCCAGGATCAGGGCGGCCTGGCCGCCGGCGCGCGCCAGGCCCAGTCGCCACGCCGCAAGCACGGCCAGGACCACGATCGCCTGTCCGCCGTAGAGGCGGGCGCTGCGGCCGAGCTGCTCCCAGTTGGCCGCCACCAGGCAGACTAGGCCGGCCGCCAGCAGGGCGACCGCCAGCCAAAGGCTCAGGTGCTGGAGGAAGCCGCGCCAGAGGTCGGCAGAAGGCTGCCGCCCGGCCAGCTCGCCGGCGCGTTGCGCGGCAGCGGGCGCCAGCGCAGCGCTGCCCCGCCACTCGGCGATGCGCGCCTGCACCGCCATGGAATCGCGCCATTGGCGCCACCAGGTCATCGCCGCCCCTCCCAGGTCGACCGCGGCGGCGCCCCCTTGGCGCCGCACCCGGGTCCGGCCCGGGATCGCCGGGATGCTACGCCGACGGTTTGCACCGTGAACAGTGCCGAAGGCCTCCCCCAGGGGCGGGTCGCACCGGCGCGATCCGAGCGCGCGCCGACGGCCGGGCTCAACGGCGTCCTTCCACGGGCGCCTCGATGCGCAGTGCCGGATCGTTGATCGCCGAGTAGCGCATCCGGGTCACACCCGTCTGGCGGGCGTCGCCTTCGTGCAGATCGACCTGCACGGGATGACCGTCGACCAGCAGCACCCGCGCGAAGCCCTCGCCGCCCGCCCAGCGGGCCCGCACACGGCGGGCGCCGGGGGCATCGCCAGGCTCCAGGGGTTCGGCGACCACCCGCATTCCCGGCATCTGCAGCATGCGCACCGCATGGCTCCACTGGCCACGGAGCCCGTCCAGCGCACCCGGCGGCACGGCCTGCCGGTGCACCTGGCCGTCGATCTCCAGGTACACCTCGCTGCCGATCAGGGTCTGCACGCCCTCGGCGGTGCGTGCGCGCAGGCGGTCCGGCGCGACGAACACCAGCTCGATGCGCGTGGGACCGTCCGCGTCGTCCTCGATGGAAGCCCGGTAGCTGCTGGCCGCGGCCAGCCGTTCGAGCGCGGCGATCAGCGCGGCGCGCGCCGCCGGGTCGTCGGCGGTCGCCGGCGCGCGCCCGGGCAGGGCCAGGCAGCAGGCGAGCACGGTCAGGCACAGCGCGCTGCGCATGACCAGGGGGAATCGGGACATGGTGATCTCCTGGGTCGCGGGGTCAGCCGGGGCAGGCCGCCCGACTGCGCGCCTGCCGGCACCTGGAACACGCCGGGCGCGCCCGGATCCCGACATCCCGGTGCTGGGCCCGGGCAGGCGCGGCCACAGTGCGCTTGCCCTCGCGAGGGCGCGGTGCGGGCTCAGTCCGCGCGCGCCAGGCGTGCCAGGAGATCCTCGGCCGCGGCCCGCTCCGGACTGAGCGGATGCTGGAATCGCCGGCAGGCCGCCAACGCCCGGCCGGCATGTTCGCGCGCCTGCTCCCCGGCGCCGGTCGCGGCCAGGGCCTCGGCGTGGAGCAGCCACAGCATCGGCAGGGTGCGCGGATCGGAAGGAGGCGCCAGGGCGTCCATGCGCGCCAGCGCCTGGCCGCTCAGGGCCAGCGCCCGGCGGCCATCGCCCCGCGCCAGCGCCACCCGCGCCTGGCCCGCCAGGGCCAGGGCATGGGCCAGCCCGGCACCGGGCACCGGGGCACCGAGGATCGCCTCGAACTCGCGCTCGGCCTCATCCAGGCCGGCGCGCCGGAGCAGCAGCCGGGCGGCGCGCTCCCGGGCCATCAGGGCGCCTGCGGAATCGGCCCCCTCCCAGGCGACCACCTCCGCGAGGGAAAGCGCGAAGGCCTCGGCAGCCTCCGCGTCCCGGCCGGTCGCCTCGTAGGCCTCGCCGAGCATCCGCTGCAGGTAGCCGAGGCGATGGCCCCGATGGGCCCGCTGGTGGCCGAGCAGAGCGCGCTCGAGATGCTCGACGGCGGCCGCGGGCTGGCCGTCGTGCACCAGCAGGCCGCCGATCATGGTCCGCACCAGGGCGACGTTGTCCTCGTCCTGCAGCGAAGGCTCCGCCGGCAGCAGGGCCAGGATGCGCGCGACCCCCGCCAGGGCCTGCTCGCGGTCGCCGCGGCCATGCAGGTTGCTGGCGCGGGTCGCCAGCGCATGCCAGTACTTGGCGCTGTCCTCGCCATGGGTGCGCAGCGCCAGGTCGATGGCGCGCAGGCTGGCGGCATCGGCGCCCTCGTGATCACCGAGTGCGGCCCTGGCATGGCCCAGGTTGGCATAGCTCACCAGCAACTCGCCGTCGTAGCGGTCGAGGGCCTGCTCGAGGACCGCCGCCGCCTGGGCCAGATGGTCGGCCGCGCGGCGATCGTCGCCCGGCCCGCCCCGCTCCCAGTGGGCGGCGCCGAGGTTGGCCAGGGCGATGCCCAGCTCACGGTCGCCCGGCTCGGTGCGTTCGAACAGCTCGACCGCGCGTTCCAGCGCCGCGATGCGCTCCCCGATGCGGGCCGGATCGGCCTCCAGGGCGCTGCCCAGGCGCATCCACCAGCGGGCGCGCAAGGCGCTGCGGTCCAGGCCGGCCTGGCGGATCACCGGGTCGATTTCCCCGAGGATGCGCTCGGCGCCGGCGTAGTCGAGCATCAGGACGGCATCGTCGGCCTCCAGCAGGCGGCCCTCGATGACCATCGGATGGCGTTCGCCCAGTCGCGCCCGTGCCAGCGCCATGTGCCGGTGCTGGAACGCCCGGTAGCGATCGTGCTCGCCCAGCGCGCGGAACAGGCTGGCGGTCAGGCCCAGCAGTTCGGTTTCCAGCGCCGGTTGCCCGGCGAAGTCGCTGCTGATCCGGGCGGCGCCGCGCTCGAGCAGTTCCCGCGCGGTGATCTGGCCGCCCGGGGTGTCCGAGGCGACGTGCGGGTCGCTGGCGCGGAACACCCGCACCAGGAAATCCTTGGTCGCCGTGGCCCGCGCCGCCTGGTCGCGCGCGAGGCGCGCCTGCCAGGCCACCGCCAGGGTGCCGGCGAGCAATGCCGCCAGCACCATGGCGCTGGCCGCCACCGGCCAGCGGTTGCGGCGCAGGAAGCGGCGCAGCACGTACAGGCCGGCGCCCTGGCGCGCGTGCACGGGACGGTGCGCCAGGCAGCGGCGCAGGTCGGCGGCCAGGGCGCGGGCATCGGCGTAACGGTGCGCGGGCTCGGGCCGCAGCGCCTTGCCGACGATGGCGTCGAGGTCGCCGCGCAACAGGCGCGGGGGGACGCCGTAGCCCGGCCGGCTGGCCTGGCTCGGCATCGGTGGTGTCGATTCCAGCAGGCGCCGCACCGCCGCGCCCAGCGGCAGGCCGGTCACCGGCCAGGGCAGGGCGCCGGTCAGCAGTTCGTGGAGCACCACGCCCAGGGCATGGACGTCGGTGGCGACGCTGATCCGGCCGCCGGTGAGCTGCTCCGGCGCCGCGTAGGCCGCCGACAGGTGCAGCGTGGCGCTGGCGTCGCCGAGCACCGGGTCCTCCAGCAGGTGGGCGATGCCGAAGTCCAGCAGCTTGATGCGGCCATCGCCGTCGACCAGGATGTTGGCCGGCTTGAGATCGCGGTGCACGACCAGTTGCGCATGCGCGTAGGCGACCGCCTCGCAGACCTGCAGGAACAGGTCAAGCCGGTCGCGCAGGTCGGCGCGGGTACGCCGGCACCAGGCGAGCAGATCCTCGCCGTCGACGTACTCCATGGCCATGTAGGCCAGGCCTTCGGGCGCGACGCCGCCGTCGTACAGGCGCGCGATGCCGGGATGTTCCAGGCCGGCCAGGATCGCTCGCTCGCGGCGGAAGCGGCCATCGTCGGCGACCCCGGTGGCCAGGACCTTGATCGCCACCTGCTGGTCGAAGCCGCCCTCGACGCGCTCCGCCAGCCAGACCTCGCCCATGCCGCCGGCGCCCAGGGGCCGTTTCAGCTGCCAGGGACCCAGACGCTGGCCGGCCGCCATCCGCGCGGCGGCCTCCTGGCCCCGCCCGGACGGCGGAGGGATGGCATCCAGGAAGCCATCGTGCCGCCCGGCATGCGCCAGCAGGTCGAGCAGGCGACGCAGTCGGGCCTCGTCGCCGCGGCAGGCCCGCTGCAGGAACGCGGCTCTGCGCGCCGGCACCATGGCCAGCGCCCGGTCCAGCAGGCGCTCATCGGCAGGGTCGAGCTCGAGCCGTGCCATCCAGGTCGCATCGGGTCCGCGAAGCCGGTCCACAGGATAACCGAGCACGGCAGGCTGGCCGCCGCGGCCGGCACGCCGGCCCGGTCCATGGACCGGAGAACTGCCACAATCGCCGACATGAGCGAGCCGCCGCCCGCCATCGATGAGCGCGATGTCGGCCTGCTGGTCGAGCTGTTCTACGCCGACCTGCAGCGCCTGGCGCGGGGCGAACGCGCCCGCGTCCGGCACCGCCCGGAGACCATGCAGACCACCGCCCTGGTCCACGAGGCCTACCTGAAACTGGCCGGTCAGGTGCGCTTCCGCAGCCACGGCCACTTCCTTGCGACCGCGGCCCTGGCGATGCGCCAGGTGCTGGTGGGCCGGGCGCGGCAGCGGATGGCCGCCAAGCGCGGCGAGGGCGTGGCACCGCTGCCGCTGGACGTCGTGCTGCAGGCCGGCGTGGAAGGCGCGGTGGACGACGAACGTCTGATCGCACTGTCCGACGCCCTGGAAGAGCTGGAAAAACACCACCCGCGCCTGGCGCGCGTCATCGAATGCCGCTGGTTCGCCGGCTACAGCGAGGCGGAAACCGCCGTGGCACTGGGCGTCACCGACCGCACGGTGCAACGCGACTGGGCCAAGGCCAAGGCGTTGCTCTACGAGGCGCTGGGCGCCTGACAGGCCGTTGGAGTGAAGCCCGCTGGCTGCGGCCACGGATGGCCGACAAGCGAGGCGACTGCGCAAGCCGTCGATTCGACGGGAGCGCGTACCGACCTGCGCCGGACGGGCGATCCGAAAAAGCGACCAGGACCGTCGTCCTTCAACGGGCTGCCCGGCGCGGTCAACCAGCCGGCGGTTCCGCCAGGTACTGGTCCTTCAGGTTCACGTAGTTCTTCGAGGAGTAGTACAGCGACTCGATCTCGACGTCGCTGAGCCGGCGCGCGAACCGCGCCGGGCTGCCCAGCCACAGCTCGCCCTCGCCCAGCACCTTGCCTGGCGAGAGCAGGGCACCGGCCCCCAGGAAGCCGTGCCGGCGCACCACGGCGCCATCCAGCACGGTGGCGCCCATGCCGATCAGGCAGGCGTCCTCGATGGTGCAGGCGTGGACGATGGCGCCATGGCCGATGGTGACGTCGGCGCCGATCAGGGTCGGGAAGCCGCCGGGCGTGTACGGTCCGTCGTGGGTGACGTGCACGATGGTGCCGTCCTGCAGGTTGCTGCGCGCGCCGATGCGGATGTGGTGGACGTCGCCGCGGACCACGGTGGTCGGCCACAGCGAGGCATCGTCGCCGATCACCACGTCGCCGATCACCAGCGCCGCCGGGTCGATCCAGACGCGTTCGCCCAGGGTGGGCCGGATGCCCTTGAAGCTGCGGATGCTCATGGCGCGATTGTAGCGGCGGCGGGGGCGACGCCCGCGAACAACGCCACGGTCCGCGCGATGCCCTCGTCGTCCACGTCGAGGTGCACGACCAGGCGCAGCACCGGACCGTCGCCGCCCGGCAACACGATGCCTGCGGCACGCGCGGCGGCCGCCAGCGCCGGCCGCCGCGCCGGGTCGACGCGCACGAACACCATGTTGGTGTGGGCGCCGTCGACCTCGAGCCCGGGCAGGCCGCGCAGGCCGTCGGCCAGGCGCGCGGCCCGGGCATGGTCGTCGGCCAGCCGGCCGACATGGTGGTCCAGGGCATGCAGCGCCGCCGCGGCCAGCAGGCCGGCCTGGCGCCAGCCGCCGCCCAGCATCTTGCGCCAGCGCCGGCCGGCATGGACCAGGTCCGGGTCGCCCACCAGCACCGAGCCGACCGGCGCCCCCAGGCCCTTGGACAGGCAGACGCTGACGCTGTCGAACGGCGCCGCCACCGTCCGCACCGGCACGCCGCAGGCGACCGCGGCGTTGTACAGGCGGGCGCCGTCCAGGTGCAGGGCCAGGCCATGGCGGTCGCACAGGGCGCGGGCGCCGGACAGGTAATCGAGCGGCAGCGGCCGGCCGTGCCAGGTGTTCTCCAGCGCCAGCAGCCGGGTGCGCGCGAAATGCGGGTCGTCCGGCTTGATCGCCGCCTCGACCGCGGCCAGCGGCAGGGTGCCGTCGGGGGCCTGCGGCAGCGGCTGCGGCTGGATCGAGCCGAGCACGGCGGCGCCGCCGCCCTCGTAGCGGTAGGTGTGGGCGTCCATGCCGACGACGTACTCGTCGCCGCGCGCGCAGTGGCACAGCAGGGCGACCAGGTTGGCCTGGGTGCCGCTGGGCAGGAACAGCCCGGCCCGGAAGCCGAGGTCGGCGGCGACCCGCCGTTCCAGCGCGACGACCGTCGGGTCCTCGCCATAGACATCGTCGCCGACCTCGGCCGCGGCCATGGCGGCGCGCATGGCGGCGGTCGGCCGGGTGACGGTGTCGCTGCGCAGGTCGACGGGCTTCATGGGGTCGGCATCCGGCTGGGCCGGCCACTATCGCGCATCGCGCCGGTCGCGGCGCCCCGGCCGTCGCCAGCCCGGCGGTCCGGCGCGCCGCCCCGTGCCGGCGGGCCGCTGCCGGCCGTCGCCGCTACACTGCCGGCATGAAGATCGCGAGCTGGAACGTGAACTCGCTCAAGGTCAGGCTGCCGCACCTGGCGCAATGGTGCGCGCAGGCGCAGCCCGACCTGCTCGCCCTGCAGGAGACCAAGCTCGACGACCCGGCCTTCCCGGCCGCGGCGATCGCCGAACTGGGCTACCAGGCGGTGTTCTCCGGCCAGCGCACCTACAACGGTGTCGCCCTGCTGGCGCGCGCGCCGATCGCCGACGTGGCCGCCGGGGTGCCCGGGCTCGACGATCCGCAGCGCCGCTACCTGGCCGCCACCGTCGCCGGCGTGCGCGTGGTCAACCTCTACGTGGTCAACGGCCAGGCGGTGGGCAGCGAGAAGTTCGAGTACAAGCTGCGCTGGCTGGCGGCGGTGCGCGAGGCGCTGGCCGCGGAGCTGGCGCGCCACCCCGACCTGGTCGTGCTGGGCGACTTCAACATCGCCCCCGACGACCGCGACGTCCACGACCCCCAGGCCTGGCACGAGAAGATCCTGTGCTCGACGCCGGAGCGCGAGGCCCTGCGTGGCCTGCTCGACCTCGGCCTGTGCGACAGCTTCCGCGTGCACAACGAGGAGGGTGGCCACTATTCCTGGTGGGATTACCGGCAGGCGGCGTTCCGCCGCGACCTCGGACTGCGCATCGACCTGGTGCTGCTGTCGGACTCGCTGCGCGGACGGCTGGCGGCGGCCGGCATCGACCGCGAGCCGCGCACCTGGGAACGGCCCTCCGACCATGCGCCGGTCTGGGTCGACCTGGCGCCGTGAGCCGGCGCCTGCTGCCCGAGCTGGCCGAATCGCTCGACCAGGACGAGCTGGACGAGCTGCACGACGCGCTGTTCGCCCGCAACGGCGAGGACGGGCCGCTGCTGGACGGCCTGCACGGCCTGGTCACCGCGATCCTGGTCGGCCCGGACAAGGTGCCCGCCGAGGAGTGGCTGCCCCTGGTGCTCAATCCCGAGGAGCCGTTCGGCAGCCACCTGGAGGCCGACCACCTGACCCGCCTGTGCCTGCGCCTGTACCACGCCGTCGAACGTGGCCTGGAGCAGCTCATGTATGAGCCGATCCTGTCCGAGTACGGCGAGGAGGGCGAGGAAGCGGACGTCGAGGTCGATGCCCGCGGCTGGTGCGCCGGCTTCGCGCTCGGCATCGACCTGCGCGCGCGACTGTGGGAGCCGCGCCTGCGCTTCGACCCGCGGCTGACCGACCTGATGGCGCCGATCATGGCGCTGGCCTTCGCCGAGGGCCTGTTCGAGGAATTCAGCGACCCGCGCTGGCCGCCGCTGTCGGACGCCGAGCGCGAGGCCTGCCTGCAGATGATCCCCAGCTGCGTGATGGACCTGCAGCACTACTGGCGCGAGCACCCGATCGAGCACGGCCTGGTCGCGCCGAAGCCGGCGCGGCAACCCCGCAAGCGCGGCGGCCGCTGGGTGCACTGAGCCGCACCGACGCGGTCTGGACGCACGGCGCCGGGCAGCCCCGCGGCCGGCCCTCAGGGCGAGAGCACGCGCCAGTCGTCGCCGCCGGCGCTCTTGACCTCGTACAGGGCGAGGTCGGCATGGCTGTACCAGCTCGCCCATTCGGTGCCGGGCGGGCAGGTGGTGCCGCCGATGCTGACGGTGAGTTCCGGGCATCCGGGCAGGCGCAGCGAGCGCACGCCGGCGACCACCTGGCGGGCGCGCGCATGCAGCTCGTCGAGGCTGGCGATCTGGGTGATCAGGGCGAACTCGTCGCCGCCCAGCCGGCACGGCAGGTCGCAGGGCAGGGAAGCGTCCTGCGCCTCCATCGCCACCGCGCGCAGGGCCTGGTCGCCGACCAGGTGTCCGCAGCGGTCGTTGATCTGCTTGAAGCGGTCGAGGTCGATCAGCAGCAGGGCGAGCTGCCGGTCCGGCATCCGGTGTTCCTCGAAGCGTTCCAGGAACATGTAAAGGCCGCGGCGGTTGCACAGCCCGGTGAGCTCGTCGGTTCGCACCAGGCGCTGCGCGGTGCTGAGCTCGGACTCGGTGCGCCGCAGCGAGTCCAGCGTCACCATCAGGTCCTCGTTGCGACGCTTTAGGTTGGCGATCAGCTGCTGTTCGCTGGCCACCAGGTAGGAGAACGACCGGCGCATGAACTGCGCGAGCAGCCGGGGCTGGGTCTCCAGCAGGTTGTCGAACGCCGCGTGTTCGATGGTGTGCAGCACGCAGGGCGAGTGCGCGATGGCGCTGGCGACCCGGGAATGGTTGCCGATGAACAGGGCCAGCTCGCCGAAGAACTCGTGCGAGCCGAGCACCTTGTCGGGCTGGCCGTCGCCGAATTCCAGCTGCACCTGGCCGGATTCGATCACGTACATGGCGCGGCCCTGCTCGCCGCGCCGGAAGATCGACTCGCCGCGCCGCAGCTCGCGGCGCTCGCCGGCGGCGGCCAGCAGCGCGTACTCGGCCTCCGAGAGCTGCCTGGGCAGCAGCGACTGGCGCACCGGCGCACTGAACACCGGCACATCGTCCTTGGCCATGGAACCCGCTCCCGCTCGCCCCACCATGTCCAGCCCCCTGACCATGGACTCCGTGAAGGATCATAACGCAAGGAGGCGAAACCGCCGGACACCTCCCACGCGCACCGGCATCGTGCGCGCCGTTCCGATCCGCAGGACCGCGACCGCCGCGGCATCCGGGCCGGGATCCGGCGCCGGACCGGCACCGGCGCGCCGTCCCGGCCCGGCTCGAGGTCCACAGCGGTGCGACCCCACGCCTCCCGGGGTGGTCCCACCCGGCCCGCGGCGTGGGGCACGGACAGTCGGGGCGGCTGCCCGACCCTCGGACCCATGGCGTGTCTCCCCGGCAGTGCCGCGCAGCGCCTCAGTCCGGGTCGCCGGCGGCGTCCAGCGCGCTGTCGCTGCCGACTTCCCATGCGCGCCAGTCGCCGTCGGCCAGGTCCACCGCGACCAGCGCCTCCCGACGGTCGCTGCGGCCGGGCGGCGCCTCGTCCCAGTGGCCGTACAGCAGCAGGCGATCCGGCAACGACCAGCGGTTGGCCAGTTCGGCCAGCGGCAGCCGCGCCTGCCAGACCGGCGCGAAGGCCGTGTCCAGGCGCGCCAGCGCGAGCCGGCCGCGGGCATCCAGGCGGGTCCGGTGCAGGACCAGCACGCCATCGGGCGCCGCCATCCGCGCCGGCGCGCCCGGCGCCGCTCGCCAGGTGTTGCCGCGCCGGACCCAGGCCGGCGCGCCGGGCGCCGCCGGCGCCTTCAGCAGCCGTCCCTGCAGCCAGGAGCGACCGTCGGGTAGCGGCTCCAGCGCCTGCAGCCGTGGCTGGCTGCCCTCGCTGAACTCGCGCGTCCGGCCTGTCCTGGCCTTCCATAAGCGGCGCCGCGCCGCCGCGCCCTCGTCGATCACCTCCGCCGAGCTGAACAGGTGGTCGCCCCAGGGGTCGTTGGCGGCGTCGGCGGCCTCGGCCTCGCTGAACAGGCCGATCCACTCGCCGTCGAACAGGCCGTGGCGCACGCCGAAGGCGGCCGTGTCGTGGCCGCCATGCCACATCCAGGTGCGCTGGTTCGCCCGGGAGAAGGCTTCCGGATCGGCGACCTCGTGCCCGGTGGCGACCAGCGTGGCGGCGTCGACCCGCACCAGGCGGCCGTCGGCCAGGCGCACGAACAGCGCGTCCTGCCAGGTCCAGTGCCGCATTTCGCGCGGGAACAGACCGGCAAGGTCCGGGTTGGCCGCCTCGATGGCGGCGAGGTCGGCGCGCCGGGTGGCGTCCGCGCCGGCCAGCAGCAGCGGCTCCTCGTCGAGCCACACCCACACGGCATCGCCCTGCTGGCCCAGCAGGCGCAATTCGCCGGCTGGAAGGTCGTGGTCCAGCTTGCGAACCTCGAGGGTCTGCCGCCATCGCGGCCGTGCGCTGACCGGGTCGTGCGCCTGCAGGCGAAGATGCTGGAAGCGCTCGGCGACCCAGCGGCCGGTACTGTGCCGGCCGCCACCGATGCGGCGGGTCCGGACCTCGACCTGGTGCACGGCCAGCCACAGGGCGGCGCCCTCGTCGCCGGCCTGCACCAGCAGCAGCGGGCCGTTGCGCCGGGCCGGCTCGAACGCGCTGTCGGTGCCGGCCAGGTACACCGCCAGGCCGGCCGAGACCACCACGGCGACCAGGGTGGCGAGCCTGCGGATCGTCGCGTCGGTCCGGTCGGGAGGCGTCTCGGTCATGATCGGAACAGCGTGGAAAGCGGCTGCCGGGGGCCAGCCGCCGTGGACCGGTCAGCGGTTCTCGTGGCGGTCGGGCCGGGCTGGCCGGCGGTCGACGGCTGCCCGGTCGGGCTTGCGTCCCCACCGCCGGACCCGCCTGCGGCCCAGGCGGCGCCAGACCAGCAGGCCGCGGGCATGCAGCAGCACCAGCATCAGGGTGGCGAACACGGCGGTGGCGAACAGGTCGAGCTTGAACTTCAGCCACTGGCCGTCGACGCCGGCGTCGACCAGCTGGTAGACCAGTTGCAGCAGGCCCAGGAAGGCCACGTAGAACAGCACCCGGCCGACGAAGCGCTCGGACTTCTTCGCCTCGTTGCCGCGCAGGTCGTCGATGGTGCGCTCCAGCTCGCCGACCACGCCGGCCCAGTAGGCCTCGCGCTGGGCGATGCCGCGCACCGCCTCCACCGAGTCGTAGAAGGCGCGCTCGGTGTCGTAGCGCAGGACGTTGAAGTAGCGGTGCTTGGCGATGCCGGCGAAGGTCTCGATGCGGAAGCGGCGGAACGCGTCGAAGGCGTCCTCGGCCAGGGAGGTGGCGTAGATGCCGGATCCGGGGGCCGCCTCGCCATCGAGCAGGCCGTCGCCTTCGAGCCGGTCGATCAGCGCCCGCACCATGGTTTCGTAACGACGCACCAGCAGCTCGTTGTGCAGGGTCATCAGATGCACCAGGAACAGGTACGGACAGGTGCCGATCCAGCCGCGCCCGACTTCCAGGCTGCGCGAGGCGGCGACCACCTCGTAGATCACCGACTGCGTCGCGTAGACCAGGAAGTGGCTGTCGCCATCGGCCTGGTCCGCGGGCGGGTAGATGGGGTCGGTGCCGTCCTTGATCTCGCTGACGTCCTGGCGCAGGAAGTCGACGATGTTCTGGAAGAACCCGGACAGGAAGTAGTAGTCGAGCTGGGCCGGCGGCAGCCGCTCCGGCGTCAGGTCGCCCTCGCGGTAGCGCCGGTGCAGCGGCGCGTCGGCGTCGCGCGCGGGCGCCGGCCGGGCGAAGTCGCGCAGGCCGGTGCGGATGTCCGGGGACAGCAGGGCGAAGAACCAGGGGTCCTCGAGCAGGCAGACCACGCGCGCGCCAAGCTGAGAGAGCGGGGTTGCCGGCAGCCGGCCGCCGCGTGCCGGCGTCTCGCCTTCCGGCAGCAGCAGTGCCCAGGGCCGGCCCAGGGCCCGCGCCGCCGGCAACTCGATGCCGCGCCCGGCCAGCAGCCCGGCCACCGCCCCGGCCAGGTGCCGGAAATGGCCGTCGAACCGGGTCTGGAGCCAGTCCATGAAGGTCTGTGCCGGCGCGTCCGCCCCGCCCAGGCGCGAGCGGACCTGCAGCGCGCACTCGGGATCGTCCAGGAGCCAGGCGGTGCCCTCGGTGGGCGACACCGCTTTCTGCAGCATCGAAAGGGCGTAGTAGTCGCGATGGCCATGCCGGTAGGCCAGCTCCAGCGACAGGTGCCAGGTCAGCGCGGTGTTCGAATGCGCCACCCAGAACGCCCGGCAGCGCGCCGGCAGCCGCACCGGGGCGTCCAGCTCGAGCGCGAACGACTCGCCCTCGGTCTGCCAGCGCAGGCCGGCCGGAATGCACAGCTCGATCTCGTCGAACACGTTCTCGCCGTCCGGATCGTCGGGAACCGGCTGGCTGGGCGTGTCGATCAGGAAATCCTGCACGAACAGGCCGCGCTGGCGGTCGGCGATGTCGTTGAACAGCGGCTCGATGGCGGCGCCCAGGCGGCGGCTGTCGCCATAGCCCGCGCCGTCGCGGCCGCCCAGCCGCTCGAACAGCGCGCGGTCCCAGCCGCTGCGACCCTGCGCGTCGGAGAAATGCGCCTGCAGGCGCCGGTGGTCGACCGGCAGGGAGACCGTCAGGTGCAGGCGGCCGCCGCGCGCGCGAAGCGGCGCGATGGCGGCCAGCGCCCCGGCCAGGGCCGGCCCCAGGTCGGCGTGCGGATCGTGGGATCCGGTGGCGGCGGCGTCGGCCGGCGGGGCATCCATGCGGGACTTCCGTGTGTCTTCAGGGATCTGCGGCACGCAGGCGTTCGCGAAGGCCGCGCGCCGGGTCGACGCCTGTCCTTTCGCGTTCGGCCCGCAGCCGGGCGAGCCGGGGCAGCGGATCGAGCAGGGCCAGATGCCGGCCTGACGCGCAATCCGTCGCGCAGGCGCGCAACTGCTTGGCCGCCTCAAGGTTGCCGTGCGGATCGGCCCCCTTCAGCACCGAGATGCCGAAGAAGCGCGCCAGATGGCGCTGCAGGAGACAGGCGTCGAGGTCGTCGGCGGCAACGCCCAGCACCGCCATCAGCAGGTCGTGGGCCGGCGCCTGTCCGGCCGACAGCGCCGGCTGCACATAGGGAAAATCGATGATGCGCGCGCCCAGCCTTGCCCAGATCGCCACCCGGTCGAACTGGTCCAGGCCGGTGGCCGCGGTGTCGGCCGCGTAGTCCGCGTCGTTCACCCGCAACGGGTCGTTGATCTCCATGAACACCCGGTCCGGTACCGCGTCGGCCCCGGCCAGCGCGTCGGGAAACGAGCGCCGCGCCACCGCGCGCACCGCGGCGACCAGGTCGTGCAGGTGGCCGTGGCCCCGGTGCCCGGCATCGACGAACACATAGTTGAGGTTCTGGTCGACGCCAAGCGCCCGGCCCGCGGCATCGGCCTGCAGGTGGCACAGCAGGTTGGCGCCCCCGACCACCGCGCCGTCGCGCTCCAGCACCAGCACCCATTCCCGGAACGGCCCGTAGCGCGCCAGCAACGCCGCCGCCGCGTCGCCATGGTTCAGCGCCAGGCACTCGACGAAGCCGGCCCGGCCCTCCTTCTCGTTGGCCAGCACGAAGGCGCGGTCGTAGGCGCGGTGGAACCGCTCGAACACCGCGTCTTCATGCGTGGAGGCCCGCACCCGCAGGACCTCACCGCCGCGGTGGGCGGGGAGGGGAAAGTCGAGGGAGGCTGGGAGGGCGTGGGCCGTGGCGGGGAGGTCGGACATGCGCCGGCTGGCTCGGGGGGATGACCGCAGTCTAGTGGTCCCTGTCGCGCCATTCGCTGCCCGAAACGCGGGGACTGTCCGGAGCGACCCTGCGGTACCGGCCGGTCATTCGACTCCGCGCCGGGGCGGAAAGCGGGGGCCTGGTTCGCAAAAGCTGGCGCGCCCGGAGGGATTCGAACCCCCGACCAATGGCTTCGGAAGCCACTACTCTATCCGGCTGAGCTACGGGCGCGTTGTCTGTTGCCGGCCGGCCGTCCTGGCGGGCGGCGGGCCCCGGCGCCGCGGGCGCGGGCCGGCCCCGGGGGACCGGGGCCGCACAGTCTAGCGCAAGGGCGACAGCGGTGGCAGCCGGTCGGGGCTGGCGGCTGCGTACCGGCGCATCGGCACGCCCGTCCGGACAGCCTGGCCGCTCCCCCCTTGGCCTGGTTCGACTCATCCGGGCGGCGACCCCGGAATCGTCCGCTGCATCCCCTCCTTGCCCATCGGCCGCCACCGTCGCGACACCCGCGGGCGGGTCGGTCTGCGCGCCGCGAGCGGATGCCGGTGCCCACTCTCGCCAGCGTCCTGTAATCGCCCGCCGCGAACCCGGTACCCGGTCCTTGCCCGGCCGCTGCGACGCCCGCCGGCCACCCGCCGCAGGCGGGCGCATCGCACTCCGCCATCGACAGGACCCGACCATGAACGTCCCGACGCTGCTGCTCCGCTCCGCGCTGACCGCCCTCGCCGCGCTCACGCCACTGGCCGCCGCGCAGGCCACGCCGCTGGCCGACGATCCCTACTGGCTGGCTCCGGATTTCCTCAATGGCGAGGCGATCCGCGAGGACTTCGGCCGGCCCACCCGCGACCATCTCGGCCGCCGCGCGGCGCGCATGTTCGACAACGCCACCGTGGTCGCAGGCGTCGGGCAGCCGCCCAACCTCAACCAGACCAACGGCTTCTACAACCTGGTGATGACCAAGGTCACCGACGGTGGCGCCGCCTACGACTGGATTGCCCCCGACAACACGCCGGCGACACCGAACCAGCTCGTCTACCCGAACCAGACCAGCGCCCGCTACACCGACGTGCGCGGCCTGGCCACGCACGGCGAGTTCATCCTGGTCCAGGTCGACGCCGACGATCCGGTCAGCGGCCCCTACTCCACCATCGAGGTGTTCAACCGGCCCGGCCAGCGCGTCGGCGGTTTCCAGTTGCCGCTGGCGCAGCGCGACCAGCGCGGCGCCGGCCTGGTGGTCTGGGAAAGCAACGGCGTGACCCGGGTGTTCGCCGCCAGCACCGGCCTGAGCGCCGACAACAGCCGCTGGATCCCGCGCTGGAAGCGCCTGCTGCTGTCGGGCAGCGGCCAGCTCACGCTGGAGGCGCAAGGGGAAATCAGCCATCCCAACTGCACGGCCTCGACCTCGTGCCAGGTCTACGACCTGGCGGCGAGCAGACCGTCCATCCTGGATCCGGGCAACCCCCGCATCTACCTGGCGATCACCTGGCGCAACCTCGCCAATGCCAATCGCCAGTTCATGGCGATGCGCGTCACCAGCAACGGCGTGCCGGAGCCTGCCTTCGCCGGCGGCACGGTGATCCTGGGCTTCGACCAGCCGGGCTCGGATCTCTCCGATGTCGCCACCCGCATCGCCGTGCGCACCCGAACCCAGGGCGGGATCCAGGACGACATCCTGCTGGTCGGCCGGGTGGCCCGGGCCTGCCGGACCGGCGTCGGCGTGGTGCGCCTGCGCCACAACGGCCAGCTGGAAACCGCGTTCGGCAACGGTGGCCGGCTGCTGTTCGGCGGCAGCGACACCGCCTCGGCGGGCGTCTGCGCCACCCTCAATCCGCCCAATGACCAGGTCAACGGCGCGGCGCTCAACGGCCACCGGCTGGCCCTGACCGGCACCAGCAACTGCGTGGACTGCCCGGGCGAAGGCTTCCTCGCCATGGTCGACATCGAGGCCGCGGCGGGCGCCCTCGCCGACTTCCGTCGCCTCACCTATCCGCTGTCGGGCGGCACGCCGATCCCAACCAGCCTCACCGATGCCATCCCGGCGCCCGACGCCGGCTTCTGGCTGGCCGGTCACACCCGCACGCCGGAAGGCGCGATCGATCCGGCGATCCGCAACAAGATGCAATTCCTGATGCTGCGCGTGGCGCCCGACCGGCTGTTCGGCAATGGACTGGAGTGAGCGCCGTCGCGCGCCGGCAGGGCCGACCGCGATGACCCTGCCGTCCGCCCCCGCCAGGCGTACCTGGCACCTGCCGGTGGCCCTGCTGGCCCTGGTCCTGGCGCCTGCGCCGGCCCTGTCGCGACCGCTGCTGGCCGACCCGATCGCTCCCGATGCCCTCGCCAACGGCGGCGCCTGGCGCGTCGACGACTACGGCGGCAGCACGCGCAGCAAGGTGGCGCGGTGGGTGGCCGAGCTGCCCGAGGGCCACCATGTCGTGGTCGGCCTGGACAACCTGCCCGGCGGCGCGGTGTCGGGCACCTACCGCAACCTGGTGCTGGCGCGCTTCGATGCGCAGGGCGAGCCGGTGCCCTGGCTGGCGCCACCGGTGCTGCTGCCGGTCGATGCCAACCACGTCGTCCTCGATCTCGGTGCGGACACGCCGGGGTTGGACGTGCGTGGCGTGGCGGTCGGGCCGAACCGGCTCTACGTGTTGATCGACCGCGTGTTCCAGACCACCCGGCGCCCGTACCTGTTCGCGTTCGCCTTCCATGGCCCGCTGGCCTACGACCAGGCGCTGTCGACCGGCCACCACGGGTCGGGCCTGGCCTTCCTGCGCACGTCCGGGGGCGACCGTCTTTACGTGTTTAGCTCGTACGCCTCGGACGGCGTGCGCTGGAGGCCGCACGTGCGCTACTTCCAGATACCGGCGGCGGGCGACCCGCAACCGACCGACGAGTGGTGGATCCTCCCTCCGGCCTGCCAGGCCGGCCAGTCATGCCGCATCCACGGCGTCACTGCCAATGTCCATGGCGCGCTCACCGGGCTGCCGCCGCGGATCTACCTGGTCGGCAGCCACGCCATCGCCAGCGACCCGGGCAACGAGGATTTCCTCGTCATGCGCCTGGATGCCAACGGCCAGCCGGATCCCGGCTTCGGCATCCAGGCGGTCATGGTGCAGGGCTTCGACCGCCCGGGCTCGGCGCGCGCCGATGTCGCCCTGCGGGCGGTGGTGCGCCCGTACTTTCTGCCCGGCGGCCAAGGACGCGAACACCTCTACGTGACCGGACGCGTCGACCAGTCCTGCCGCCTCGGCACCGCCGTGCTGGCGCTGGACGACACCGGCGCGCCGTTGTCCGGGTTCGGCGTCGTCGGCGCCCTGCTGTTCGGCGGCAGCGCGGCCAGCGGAAGTTTCTGTTCGGGCTTCAATCCCAGCCTCACCCTGGTGCCGATGCCGCTGCTCGACGGCAACCGCCTGCTGCTGGTCGGCTACCGCCAGTGCCAGGGCTGCCCGACCGTGGCCGCACTGGCCTCGGTCGACCTGGCGCGCGGCCAGCTGGCCTGGCAGCGCGACCTGCCCTACCCCCTTGCAGGTTCCCCCGAACGGCCGACCAACCTGATGGGCGCGAGCCGCCTGGCTGCGGATCGCTATCTGCTGGCCGGCACCACGCGCTACCCGGACGACGCCTCGGTGTCGCCGCTGCTGCGCGGGCGCTACCAGTTCGCGACCCTGCAGGTGCGCGCCGACCGCCTGCATGGCGATGGCTTCGATTGACGCGCCGATTGGCGTTTCCGCCGCCACCTGGATGGGAGATACACCATGGACATTCGACCCCCGGCGGCCTGGTGCCGCGCCCTGTTCGCTGCCACCGTGATGGCGCTGACCTGCCCCGGCAGCGCGTCGGCGCAGTCCTGCCAGACGCCGCTGCCGATCATCACCGGCATCGTCCAGGGCTTCGACACCTGCCAGTCGGCCAACCACCTGCCCAGCCTCGGTCCGTTGCCCAGCCCGCATCCGGACATCGTCCATGTGTTCGAGGCCGCGCCGGGGCTGCAGGGCGGCATCCAGATCTGGAGACAGCCGGGCACCCCGCCACTGACGGTGGTGCTGCTGGCCGGCGCCTGCAACGCCGCAACGATGCCGGTGGCGGCCTGGAACCTGTCGGACGGGCCGGCGCAGATTCCCGCATCCGGCTGGCCGGCCGGCCCGGTGCATGTGGTGGTCACGGGCGATCCCGACGTCCCGGGATCGGTCTGCGGCGCCTACCAGATCACCGCCGAGGGATTGCTGGTGGACCGCATCTTCCGCTCGCGTTTCGAGTAGCGACACGCCCCGGGGCTGGCGTGCCGGCCGACCTTCATGCGCTGGAACGGCGACCCTCTCCCCCGCCCCTCCCCCGCCTGCGGGGGAGGGGAGAAGTGGCGTGTCCCGGCAAGCAGCCACGTTCTTCGCACACGTGCCGGCTCGCTTTGTCCGGTCTGCTTCGCCCCGATCCCCGATCCCCGAGTCCCGAGTCCCGAGTCCCGAGTCCCGAGTCCCGAGTCCCGGGTCCCGAGTCCCGGGTCCCGGGTCCCGGGTCCCGGGTCCAGAAACTCAATCGTCGAAGCGCAGCGGGCTGGGCTCGTCCTCTTCCGGGGGCGGGCCGTCGTAGTCCTCGCCGGCGATGGTGGTGACCGGGCGCGGCGGACCGCCCCACTTGGGCTTGCCGGCGATGCCCAGGGACTCCTCGGTGGCGTGCAGCTCGGCGACCAGGGCCTCGCGCTTCTCGGCGCCGAGCTGCTGCCAGTGGCAGTCCTCGAGCGCGCCCGCCAGGGCGTAGAGGAGGTTCAGGCTGGGCTTGAAGCCGGCCTTCTTGACCTTGAGGAAGGCACCGATGGCGCCGTGCTGCTGGAGTTCCGGCAGGGTGCGGATGCCGACCTGGCGCAGCCAGGCCGCCGACTTGCCGCCGACGTTGCGCATCTTGCCGTCGTCGCTCTTCGCATCGCTCATGAGATCGCCTCCATGTAGACCGTGCACAGCGCCTCCAGGCCGGCGCGGTCCTCGTCGTCGAAGCGGCCGGGCAGCGGCGAGTCGACGTCGAACACGCCGAGCAGGCTGCCGTCGTCGCGCACCAGGGGCACCACGATCTCCGAACGCGAGGCGGCGTCGCAGGCGATATGGCCTTCGAAGGCGTGCACGTCGGGCACCACCTGGGTGGCGCCGGTCGCCGCGGCGGTACCGCACACGCCCCGGCCGACCGGGATGCGAACGCAGGCCGGCAGGCCCTGGAACGGACCGACCACCAGCTCGCGGCCGTCGTGGAAGTAGAAGCCCGCCCAGTTCAGGTCGGGCAGGCCATGGAAGACCAGGGCCGCGAAGTTGGCGGCATTGGCGATGCGGTCCGGTTCGCCGGCCAGCAGGCCGCGGGCCTGCTCGACCAGGGCGGCGTAGACCTCGGCCTTGCTGCCGGTGGGGACGGTGGCTGTGAACATGCGCACAGTCTAGCCGGGCCGACGTACGCGGTCAGTCGCCGGCGCGCCGGCGCGGCGCCCCTTCCCGCCCGGCGACCTCCCGGGCGATGATGGCCGGGGCCGTTTCCGGGAATCCCCCATGCGCCACCGCCACGCCGATGCCGACGCCGACGTCCTGCCCGATGGCTTCCGCCACCGCGGCCGCGAGATGACCCGCCTGGAGGCCTTCGTGGACGCCGCCTTCGCCTTCGCGGTCACCCTGCTGGTGATCTCGATCGACGCCATCCCGGACAGCATCGACGGCCTGGTCGACGCCCTGAAGGGCATCCCGGCGTTCGCCACCAGTTTCGCCATGGTCGCCCTGTTCTGGTCGGCGCATGCCCGCTGGAGCCGGCGCTACGGGTTGGACGACGCCACCACCACCGTGCTCAGCCTGGTGCTGGTGTTCCTGGTGCTGATCTATGTGTATCCGTTGAAGCTACTGTTCGGTTCGTTCTTCGCCAGCATCACCGGCGGCTGGCTGCCCTGGCCGCTGGCGCGGATCTCGAGCTACGACGACATCCGTTTCATGTTCGCGGTCTACGCGCTGGCGTTCGCGACCCTGTCGCTGGTGCTGATGGCCCTGTATGGCCACGCCTGGCGGCGCCGCGCGCTGCTCGGGCTGTCGATCGACGAACAGGCCCTGACCGCCGGGCACGTCGCCATCTTCGCGTTGTTCGTCGCCGTCGGCCTGCTCTCGCTGCTGGCCAGCGCGCTGGTTCCCGAGCGGCCCTCGCACTGGCTGGGCTCGTTGCCGGGCTGGCTGTATTTCCTGCTGTTCCTGACCGGCCCTGCCGAAGCCTGGGCACGGCGGCGGGTGCTGAGGCGGGCCGGCCTGCCGTGAGCCGGGGGCTGTTCGTCACCGGCACCGATACCGGCATCGGCAAGACCGTGGTCACCGCCGCCCTGGTGCGCGCGCTGCGCGCCCGGGGCGCGGCCGCCGGTGCGATGAAGCCGGTCGCCAGCGGCTGCGAGGCCGGCCCCGACGGCCTGCGCAACGACGACGCGCTGGCGCTGCTGGCCGCCTCCGGCCTCGGCCCGGACGAATACGACCTGGTCAATCCCCTGGCCCTGGCGGCACCGGCCTCGCCGCACATCGCCGCGGCGCGCGAGCGGCGCCGGGTCGCGCTGGCGCCGTTGCTGGCCGCCCATGCCGGCCTGGCCAGGCGCTTCGACCCGCTGCTGGTCGAGGGTGTCGGTGGCTGGATGGTGCCGCTGGCGGGTCCCGAACAACGCGACGGCGGCGGGTCCGGATGGCTGCTTCAGGCCGACCTGGTGCGCGCGCTGGGCCTGCCGGTGCTGCTGGTGGTCGGCCTTCGCCTGGGCGGCATCAGCCACGCCCTGATCACCGCCCGCGCCGTGCAGTCGGACGGTTTCACGCTGCTAGGCTGGATCGCCAACCACCTGGCGCCGGACTGGGACCAGGCCCGCGAGATGCTGGCCACGCTCGAGACCCTGCTTCCCGCACCGCTGCTGGGCAGCGTGGCGCACGGTGGCCAGCCCTCGCCCGGTCTTTCGGTGAGGCTGCTGGCAGCCCTGCGGACGCCCCGATCCGGCTAACCTCACCCTGCCGCACCCCGTTGCAGGACCATTGGGGAAGCGCAGGGCACCCTGACCGCAGTCCCGTCCCATCCCCCCCCGCGCCCCGGAGTCACCAGACCATGCCCACCTACCTGCTCACCCTGCCCGATGCCGAGAAGGCGCGCGCGCACGGCTCGGCGTTCGCCTTCACCAGCGCCAGCCCGGACGGCCTCGCCGCCGAGCTGGAGCATGCCCTGCGCGGCGATGCCCTGTTCCAGCGCTGGCTGGCCACCCAGGACGACCCCGACGCGGTACCGCCCGCCTATGCCCAGGTCGACCCGGGCGCCACGGTGACCGGCAACCAGCGCGACCTGAAGGTGTTGCTCGAGGCACGCACCGCGCTGCCCGCCGAGGTCCTGCGCCACCGCCTGAACCTGCTGGCGGGGCACCACTGGACGCTCAACGACGTCCGCTGACGGCGGTTCGTCCGGGCGCGGACATCGCCTGGGGGAGTGGTACGGCTGCGGCCATTGGAGAGCGGCCGCACCTGCCGGGCCCGGGACGCCGGAGGGGGAGCGGTGGCGGTCGCGATGGCCCCGACCGTGCCACCGCTTTGCCGATCGGTCGCCTTGCGCGCGCCCGCGCCCGGACCCGCGGAAGCGATCAGTCCCGCCAGCCCCAGGGCGGCGGCGGCGCCTCGACCGGTCGGCCCAGGTCGAAATCGACCTGGAAGCCGCGCTCGGTGCCGACCCGGTTCGCCGCGTACACCAGGCGTTCGCCGGGATGGATCTCGACCAGCCAGACGCTGCGCAGGCCGCTGCCGGGGATCGCCGCGCGGGTGCGGTCGTCGGCCGGGAACATCTGGGTGTCGGCGCTGCCGGCGTTGACCGTGTAGCCGCCGTACCGGGTGACCGCATCCGGCGTGCCGTCCTCGTGCCGGTGGTCGTGGCGCAGTTCGATGCGCCCGCCCTCGCGCCGGAACACCCAGGTCCGCGAGCGGTCGTCGTCGATCACCAGGGGAACGCGCACCTGCTGCGCGGAGCAGTCGCGCACGTGCATCACCGCGCGGCGGCCGCGGAAGGTCGTGTCGTCGTCGGGAGCGCGCACCAGGCGGCCCTCGAACGCCTGGCCACAGAGCGCCTGCAGGCGGTCCCACCAGGCCTGCTGGGGAGAACCCCCGTCCGCGCCGCCGGCCGGTCGGCCGGCGACCGCCAGGAACAGCGCAACGGCAGCAACCAGGGTCCTCGACATCGGTGCCTCTTCATCGGTCGACCCGGCCAAGCATAGCCCCGGCCGCGCCCGTATCGCCGGGGACCGGGGACCGGGGACCGGGGACCGGGTCAAGCGTGAGGGGATCGGGGCTCGCCGTGGTGGCCGCGGCGTGTGGGCAAGGTTCCTGGTCCGGGACGGGGACCGGGGAACGGACCCGGGTCCGGCGCGCGGCCGGCGGGCGACAGCGCTCCGGACACCGGGACGATGCGCGGGTCGGGATCCGCACCCCTGATGATTTCCGCGCAGCGTCGCTGCCGCCCCGCGCGAAGGCGAACCTGGTCCCGTGCCTCAGCCGGTGTTCTGGACGCCCGCCGCGATGCCGTTGACGGTGGTGACCAGGGCGTGGAACAGCGCGTCGTCGCCGCGGCCCCCCTCGCGCCAGCGGCGCAGCAGCTCGACCTGCAGCAGGCTGATCGGGTCGACATAGGGATTGCGCAGGCGGATCGACAGGCGCAGGCGGCGGTCGCCGGCGAGCAGCTCGTCGGCCGCCTTGATCGCCAGCACCTGGGCGCGGGTGCGCTCGAACTCGTGGGCGATGCCGGGGAACAGCGCCTGGTGCAGCGGCCCGGCCAGCCGCGAGTAGCGCTCGAAGATGGCCAGGTCGGACTTGGCCAGGACCATCTCGACGTCGTCGATGAAGGTCTGGAAGAACGGCCAGTCGCGCGCCATCGCCCGGACGTCGTCCAGGCCGAAGCGGGCGACCGCGTGGGCCAGGCCGCTGCCGACGCCGTACCAGGCGGTGAGGCCGGCGCGGTTCTGCGACCAGGCGAACACCCAGGGGATGGCGCGCAGCGATTCCACGCCGGCCGGACGGCCATCGCCGCCGGGGCGCTTGGACGGCCGCGAGCCGATGCGCAGGCGCTCGATCACGTCGATCGGCGTGGCGGCGCGGAAGTAGGCGGGAAAATCCGGGTGCTCGTGGACCAGCCCGCGGTAGGCGGCCCGGGCGTTGCCGGCCAGGTCTTCCATCACCGTGCGCCAGTGCGCCTCGCGCGGCTCCGCCGGCCGCGGTCGCAGGCTGGCGCGCAGCACGGCGCCGGTGGTCTGCTCGAGCGTGCGCAGGGCCAGCGCCCGGATGCCGTACTTGCGATGGATCACCTCGCCCTGTTCGGTGACCCGCAGCGCGCCGTCCACCGAACCGCGCGGCGCGGCGATCACCGCCCGCTCGGTCTTGCCGCCGCCACGGCTGATCGAGCCGCCCCGGCCGTGGAAGAACTCGACGTGGACGCCCTGCGCCCGGCCCAGCTCCGACAGCTCCACCTGGGCGCGCTGCAGGGCCCAGCGGGCGGCGGCCAGGCCGCCGTCCTTGGCGCTGTCGGAATAGCCCAGCATCACCATCTGGCGGCGCCCACGGGAACCGAGGTGGGCGCGGTAGGCGGGATCGGCGAGCAGGGCCTGGAGCACCGCCGGGGCGCCGGCGAGGTCGTGCACGGTCTCGAACAGCGGCGCGACGTCGAGCGGCACCGCGCCCTGCTCGTCGACGCAGCCGGCGGCGCGGGCCAGGGCCAGCACGGCCAGGGCATCGGCCGCGCAGCGGCTCATGCTGATGATGTAGGGGCCGACCGCCGCCTCGCCGTAGCGGACCCGGGCCTGTGCCAGGGTCCGGAATACCGCCAGGCTGGAACGCGCGGCCGGCGGTCCTTCGCCGGGCAGCGCGACCGCCGTGTCCGCCAGCAGCGGCGCCAGGGAACGGGCCCGGTCGCCGGCGCCGCGCGCCGGCCACTGCGGATCGCCGAGCAGGGCCGCGACCGCCTCGGCGTGCACGCCCGAGTCCTGGCGGACATCGAGCCCGGCCAGGTGGAAGCCGAAGGTCTGCACCTTGCGCTGCATCCGCCGCACCGCGAACAGGCCGGCGTGTTCGCCGCGGTTGCCCGCCAGGCTGGCCGCGACCAGCCCGAGGTCGTCGAGCAGGGCGCGCGGACCGGGGTAGCCGGACTCGCCGTCGCGCGCGGTCTCCGACAGGCGCGCGGCCATCAGGCCGAGCAGTTGCCGGTAGGGCATGTCGGCATGGCGCGGCCGCAGCCGGGCCGCGGCTTCCGGCAGCATTTCCCGGTAGCGCGCCAGGCGCGCCAGCACCGCGTCGTCGATGCCGATCCGCGAGGGCGTCTGGCTCAGCAGCTCGCCGAGATGGCGCAGGTCGTGGCGGTAGGCCTCGAGCACCAGCGCCCGCTGCACGCCCAGGGCGCCGGCGATGGTGCTGGCGCCGACGTTCGGGTTGCCGTCCATGTCGCCGCCCACCCAGGTGCCGAAGCGCAGCACCGGCGGCACCGGCGGCAAGGTGCCCCAGGCCTGCACGATGGCGTCCTCCAGCACCTCGTAGAACACCGGCACCACCCGGTACAGCACCTCGGTCAGGTAGAAGCTGACGTGCTCGAACTCGTCGCTGACCCGCGGCTTCTCGGGCGCGGCGTCGGCGGTCTGCCAGGCGCTGGTCAGGGCCATGCGCATGCGCGCCTCGTCGGTGCGGCGCTCGTCCGGGGTGCGGCCGCCATCGATGTCGCCGACCAGGCAGCCGACCACGGTGCGCTCCTTCTCGAGCAGGGCGCGCCGCACCGCCTCGGTCGGGTGCGCGGTGAACACCGGTTCGATGCGCAGCCTGGGCAGCAGTTCGCCCAGCTCGTCGAGGCCGACCCCGGCGTCCCTGAGCGCAAGCATCACCGCATGCAGGCCGCCGGGCTGCGGCGCCGCGCCGGCACGCTGGTAGTCGCGGCGCCGGCGGATCCGGTGCACGCGCTCGGCGAGGTTGGCGGCCTGGAAGAAGGCCGCGAAGGCGCGCACCGTGGGCTCCACCCGGTCGTCGGGCACCTTCGCCAGCAGCGCGCCCAGCTCGTCGACCGGCGCATCGGCCTCGCGGCGCCGGATCGACGCCTGCCGGATCGCCTCGATCGCGTCCAGGAAGGCGACGTCGATCTGGTCGGCCAGCACTTCGCCGACCAGGGCGCCCAGGCGCCGGACGTCGCCGCGCAGGGGCCCGTCGGAAGCGACGAAATCGCTGGCGCGGGCCGCCTCGAAGGCGTCTTCGGATCGCTTGTCCATCGGCGCAGCCTACATCGCGGGCCTTACGGGCCGGAACGCCCGCCAGCCGCCGCGGGGCCGCATCGGGGGCATGGGGTCCGCCGGGATCCGGTCTGGCGCCACCGCTGGCGCGGCCTGGCCGCGGCGGCGGCGACCGCGCGCCGGTCGGCTGCCGGCGAGCGCGCGGACCGCTACCGGGCGCGCGGCGTCAGTGCCTCCTGGAGCCGCCCGGGCGCGCACCATGGACGCTGCCGAGCAGGGCCGGCAGGCCGGCCAGGATCGACATGCGGTCGTCCAGGCTCGGCAGCTCGCCGTCCGGATCGCCGATCTCCTGGAGCTGCTCGGCCTCGCACAGGGTCAGCTCCATCGCCTGGTCGAGCAGTTCGGCGACCCGGCTGTCGGCATCCGCCCAGCGGTCCCAGCCGTCCTCGTCGAGGCCGACCCCGGCCATGAAGCCGATCCCCCAGCCCAGGCCGGCGGGAAAGTCCGCCGGCAGCGCCGCCATCGGATCGTCGTCCTCGTCGAGGTCGTCGATGTCGATGTCCTCGGGGAAGGCGATCAGCGGCATCTGCCGCTCCAGGCTGGCCGGGTCGTCGGGGTCGCCGGTCTCGGCCAGGCGCTGCGCGATGCGCACCTGGAAGCGGGCCAGCAGGCCGGTGAACACCGCCTCGTCGCCGCCCTGCCAGGCCGGTGCCCGGCCCATCACCTCGTCGACCTGGCTGGCCAGGTCGACCGGCGCGGGCGCCAGCGCCAGGGCGCAGGCGAAGCCGTCCAGCATCTCCAGGTCCATGCGCTCGTCGTCGTCGCCGTAGGTCTCGAGCAGCTGGTCGAGCTGCTGCAGCTCTTCGTCCTGCAGGGCGCTCACTTCGGGCTGGTTCATCTCGGGACTCTCCGGATTCGGGCGGATCGGTGGCGGGCGACGGCGCGACGGCGGTCCACGACGGCCGTGGCGTCGCCCCGGGGATTCTGGCACAGCGCGTCCACCGGCCCCGGCCGGCACGCGCCGGCCTCAGTAGGCGTATTCGCGGAACAACGGATCGACGCTGTGGTTCCAGGCAGTCTCGTACAGCTCGAGCTTGCGCTCGGCCGGGCAGCTGCCGCTGGCCACGAACTCCAGCAGCGGCTCCAGGAAGACCCGCTCGTCGGCGCCGTGGCGGTTGCGGCGCGCGCGCCGGGCCAGGCCGTGCGCGGCGATCGCCAGCGCCTCGCGGGCCAGGTCGTTGAGGGTGCCGGTGCGGAACGGCGTCTTCAGGGCCTGCCGCGGCACGCCGTCGCGCAGGCCGTGGCGTTCGGCGGCACTGAAGTCCCTGACCAGGTCCCAGGCGGCATCCAGCGCGGTCTGGTCGTAGAGCAGGCCGACCCAGAACGCCGGCAGGGCGCACAGGCGGTTCCATGGGCCGCCGTCGGCGCCGCGCATCTCCAGGTAGCGCTTCAGGCGCACCTCGGGGAAGGCGGTGGTGGCATGGTCGGCCCAGTCCTTCAGGGTCGGGCGCTCGCCGGGCAGCGCCGGCAGGCGGCCGGCCAGGAAGTCGCGGAAACTCTGGCCGCTGGCGTCGATGTAGCGGCCGTCCCGGTAGACGAAGTACATCGGCACGTCGAGCAGGTAATCGGCGTACCGCTCGAAGCCGAAGCCGTCCTCGAACACGAAGTCCAGCATGCCGGTGCGGTCGGGATCGGTGTCGGTCCAGATGTGCGAGCGGTAGCTGAGGAAACCGTTCGGCCGGCCGTTGCTGAACGGCGAGTCGGCGAACAGCGCGGTGGCGACCGGCTGCAGGGCGAGCGCGACGCGGAACTTGCGCACCATGTCGGCTTCGCTGGAGAAGTCCAGGTTCACCTGCACGGTGCAGGTGCGGGTCATCATGTCCAGGCCCAGGCCGCCGACCTTGGGCATGTACTCGCGCATGATCCGGTAGCGGCCCTTGGGCATCCAGGGCATTTCCTCGCGCGGCCACTTGGGCTGGAAACCCATGCCCAGGAAGCCGATGCCGAGCGGGTCGGCGACCGCCTTGACCTGGGCCAGGTGGGCGTTCACCTCCCGGCAGGTCTGGTGCAGGTGCTCGAGCTGGGCGCCGGACAGCTCGAGCTGGCCGGCCGGCTCCAGGGTGACGCTGGCGCCCGCGTCGTCGACCAGGGCGATCAGGGTGTCGCCCTCGTGCACGCCCTGCCAGCCGAAGCGGTCGCGCAGACCCTCCAGGACCGCCCGGATCGAGCGCTCACCCTCGTACGGCAACGGCCGCAGGTCGTCCCAGGTGAAGCCGAACTTCTCGTGCTCGGTGCCGATCCGCCACTGGTCGGGCGTACGGCAGCCGCCCGCCAGCCAGCCGGACAGTTCGCTGGAGTCGTCGATCGGGGGAAGGGCGTCGGCCACGGTGCGCTCCGGAGGGAACAGGCACAGTAGGGGCGGCCCCGGGCAAAGACAATGGCGCCCGGCGGCAGCGGCCGGCATCCGGGCGCAAGGGGGCCGGACGGAGCGCCGCGGCCGCGGCCGCGCCCCGTCCGGCACAGCCTCACCAGGTCTCGAAGCCGTCGTTGAACAGCGACGAGGGCTTCACCTGCAGGTAGAACTCGGCGGCGCTGTTGTAGGTCTTGTTGAACACCGCCAGACCCAGCCAGTCGCTGCTGGTGCCGTCGTAGCGGTAGCGGATCGCCTCGCCCGCACCCACGCCGCCAGTGTCGGACTGCGCGACCGCCTGGCCCCTGCGCCGCGTCCAGGTGGCGGCGTCGGTGCCGGTCGACCGGAACAGCGACAGGCCGAAGTCGTCGTTGCTGCCGGCCGCCGGGATCAGGCGTATGCGGCGCATGGAGTCGGCGCTGAAGCTGATGTCGGCGATGAACAGCGACTGCACCGCGTTGAGCGTGTAAGGGCCGAGCAGGCCGCCGGTGTTCGCGCCGATCAGGGTGCCGTGCTTGCCGGCGCTGAGCTGGTAGGACCCGGTGCCGCTGAAGTTGCGGACCCGCCAGAACTGCCGGTTGCCGCTCGGCCAGTGGTTGCCGTCGACCAGCACGAAGTCCAGCGCCGAGCCGGCCAGCGCCGAGCTGTTCAGCATCTGCCGTCCGGCCGGGTCGTCGAACCAGCTGCGGTCGTAGAGCTGCAGGTCGTAGTCGGCGGTGTTGGGCCGCACGGCGACGCCATGCCAGTAGTTGCTGGGCGTCGCTTCGGTCGGCCGCAGCTCGTAGTGATGGCCCATCGGCCCCGGCGTCGAGCCGCTCTGCCAGTAGCCGTTCGACAGCCGGTCGACGCCCCGCCACCAGCCGCCGCCGAACCAGGTGCCGCCGCCCGACCAGCTGCCGAACAGGCTGACCCGGATCTGGAAGATGTCGGTCTCCGGGGCCACGAAGTCGACGATCTCGAAGGGGTTGTTCACGCTGGTCGAGCTGGCGACCAGGGTGGTGCCGTCGCCGCGGTACACGCGCAGGTCGATGTCGGCGGGCAGCGGGTCGCTGGTGTAGGCGGCGTTGGGATTGGACTGCCAGTGGATCGCCACCCGCACCCGCTCGCCGGCCTTGGCCAGCATGAACAGGTTGAACGGCAGGTCGGCGGCGGCGAGGGAACGGAAGTCGAAGTGGCCGCGCTCCACCGTTACCAGGTTGGTGGCGGCGACCAGGGCACCGGCACCGTCGCGGTCGGACAGCCGGGCGGCACCCTCGATGTTGTGCAGGGCACCGGCCATCAGGATCGGCTTCAGCGCCTGCGGATGCGGGCCCAGGCTGGTGTCGGCCTGGATCATGTTGGCCGCGGTGGCGGCGACCTGCGGTGCCGAGTAGCTGGTGCCGCCGCCGACGCCGCCGACCGCGGTGGCGCTGTTGGTGCTGACCAGGGTGCCCTGCATGTTGGTGCCGACCGCGACCATTTCCGGCTTCTGGTGGGAGCCGCTGGCGCTGTCGCCGGTGGGGTTGCCGAAGCTGGAGCAGTTGGCCATGGCGTCGTCGCCCCAGCCCTGGGTGTTGAGGTCGTTGAAGTTGCCGACCGTCATCGTGTTGTAGCCCTTGCCGGGCGAGGTCACGAAGTTCGACGAGAACCCGTTCGAGACGCAGCCGTTGCCGACGTTGCCGGACGACTTGACCGGGAAGTCGGCCAGGACGCGGGCGATGTAGTCCAGCCGGCGATCCAGGGCATTGAAGCTGCCGCTGCCGGGATTGTTCTCCGAGAAGAAGCTGTGGTTGAGCACGCGGGCGTTGCTGGCGCCCCAGTCGACCCGGGCCTCGACCGAGGCCGCGCAATTGGCGCTGCGCAGGGTGACGTTGCGCGCCAGGCCACGGTGGGTGGCATGGGTGCTGGCGATGAAGCCGGCCACGGCCGTGGCGTGGTCGCTGCCGGCGGCGCCTGCGTTGCAGTAGCTGTCGACGGTCAGGAAAGGGTTCTCGCCGAACACGCGTCCGCCTTCGGTGACCGCGACGGCCACCCCTGTGCCGGTGTAGCTGCCGGCCGAGGCGCCGGCATCGGTGACCAGGTTGGCGTTCTGGGTGACCCGGGCATTGCCCAGTTCGGGCTGCTCCTCCGGCGAGCGCGGGTACATGGCGTCGATCCCTGCCAGGCGGGAAGCCCTGAACAGGGTCGCCTTGTCGGCGCGGATGATCACCGACGGCACGACGTCGCTGGTTTCCAGGATTTCGGCACCGGCGCCGGCCAGCGCATCGAGCACCGGCATGCGCACGGCAACCAGGGCGGCGCCCAGTTCGGCCAGGTAGTCCGCGTCGCGGGCATCCTGCTCGGCCAGCGCGGCGCGCGCCGCGGCCTCCTGTGCCTCGGAGACATCCGGGCGGGCCTGCTCGTCCGCGGACTTCTCGGTTGCCGCAGACACGCCGGTGCCGGCCATCGGTGCCGCATCGGCCAGCACGGCCGCCGCTTCGGTCCCGGACAGGGGGGCGTCCTCCACGGTCTTGCCCGGATCCCGGGTCGCGCCCCACAGCGCCGCATCCGCTTCGGCCGCCAGTGCGGCGGCCAGCTCGGCCTGCAGATCGGCGGTCGGCTCGTCGTGCAGCGGCCTGGCCGGTCCGCGCAGGGCGAGCGCCTCGGGCGGGTCGAAACCGAACCAGACATCGACCTCGACCGGGACATCGGCGGCCGTACGGCCGAGCAGCTCCAGCAGGGCCGGGGTCAGGGCGCCGTTCACGGCACGCCAGGCGGCGCCGGCACGGGCGATTTCCGCGCGCCGGTCGACCGCCCGGTCGCCGGCCAGGGTGACGCCGACGATGTCGCCGGTGGCGGTATCGACGGCCTTCAGGGTAAGCAGTTCGGTGCCATCCAGCAGCCGTTCCGGGGCAACCACCAGCTGCGACAGGCGCTGCACGGACAGGCCCAGGTGACTGGCAAGGCGCGCTGCCGGGTCGGTCGAGGAGGCGACCACCGGCGCCATGCCGGTCCAGCCGGCCAGGCCGGCGGCCAGGGTGACCAGGGCCGCGGCGGCGACCATCGGTCCGGGACGGGTGGGTGTGCGCATCTTTTTCCCCTTGGTGTGATGAGGTACTCACTCCCTACGTAGGAACGTCCGGAGAGGGGACAGGCGAACAGCGACGGTCCGGCCGCCCGCGCAGCACCGGCCGCTCCCCGCCCTGGCCTCGCCGCGAGCGACTGATGGGCCGGGCATCCTGATGCCGCCACAGTCCGCACGCGCACGGCTTCGCAGGTGGGGGGTGCCGGGACGCGCCCCCGCCATGGTGGGGACGCTCGGGAGTTGCCGGAAATGGCCGTGGCGCCCTGCCGGCGGGGCGACTGCCCAGTACTTCGATCCGTCGGGAAGGCTTCCGCCGTTCCCCGGCGGACGTTCAGGGCAACGCGAAGCTGCTGGCGAAGATGGCGTCGTGGGGCTGCCGGCGCAGCAGCACGGCGCGGGTACCGGGCAGGGCGCCGAAGCGGGCGGTGGCGGCGATGTCGCCGGGGTTGTTGATGGCGTTGGCGGCCAGCACCAGCCACGGCGAGCCGGGCGGCAACAGGTCGTTGAGGTCGTACAGGGCGCCGTCCTCGTGCAGCCAGCCGCGGCCGCCAAGGGGCGAGTCGTCGAGCTGGGCGTGGCCGACCACGCTTCCGGCGTCGTTGACGTCGTTGGCGAAGGAGCTGACCGCCCCTGGCAGGGCGGGCAGGACGGTGCCGGGTTGCATCGGATCGTCGATGTGCCAGCGCAGTGCGAAGAAGCCGCCAGGGCCGTTGCCAGGGCCGCGTTCGACGCCGACCACGTGGCCGCTGTCGCTGATCGCGGTCGGGCGGCGGTTGCGCCCCGGGGGTCCGAGCAACCGTACCCCGTCACTGGTCCACAGCAAGGCCTGCTGTTCGGCGCCGACGGCGTTCAAGGTCGCGAAGCCGGCGATCCGCCCCAGGTTGTCGATGGCCTGGGCCGAGGTGTTGAAGCTGCCCTCGTACAGCCCCAGTCCCTGGAAATCGAAGCCTCCCTGGCTGTCGATGACGGCCCGGTAGGCCTCGAAGCGGAAACCACCGCCCGGCAGCGCCAGGGCGCGCTGGCCGACGATCTCGCCGGCCTCGTTGACGTCGTTGCCGAGGCTGGCCAGGTACAGGGCGGCCGCCCCGCAGCCGTTGGGCGTGGGGATGCATTGCAGCGCGTTGCCGACCCGCGCCCAGCCCACGCTGCTGCCGGGCAACTGCCCGACGATGAGTCCATTGCCGTTGCCGGCGCGCAGGAAATGCTCGTCGTAGAAGCCACCGTCGAACACCTCGACGCCGCCGTCGACATGGCCGCGCCAGACCACCGGCTTCCAGCGCGAACCGCTGAGCAGCATGCCGCTGGCGGTGCCGTTGTCGCGCAGGTCGATGAGCTGGCTGCCGCCGTTGGCGGGCAGGTGCGCGGACAGGTCGACCACCTCGAAACGGGGGTCTGCCTGCACCGGCAGCCCGCAGGCCAGCAGCAACAGGGCGAGCGCAGGGCGTTGTCTCATGGCCGCCTCCCGGTAGGGAGCCATCACGCTGGCAGGACGCAGGTCAACGCCATGTGCAGGCTGGATGACAGGTCCGACCCGGACAGCGGTCGGGTGCCGGCCTGTTCCGGCGCAGACGCGCCGGGGAGGGTGGCCAGCCCCGACGGCGGGAGGGACGCCGCCGGGGCCCGGCCGTGCCGGGGGAGGGTCAGCCCGGCACGGAGGCCGCCGTGGCCGGACGGCCACGGCGGCGGCGCACACGTTCGCGCAGGTTGTAGAGCATCAGGTACAGGGTCGGGATCAGGAACAGGGTGATCACCGTCGCGAACAGGATGCCGAACGCCAGCGAGGTCGCCATCGGGATGATGAACTGGGCCTGCAGGCTGCGCTCCAGGAGGATCGGCACCAGGCCGAAGAAAGTCGTCAGCGAGGTCAGCAGAACCGCGCGGAAGCGCTGGGTGCCGGACTGCACGACCGCCTCCTCGACCGACAGGCCCTCCTCGCGGCGGGCGCGGTTGATGAAGTCGGTCATCACCAGCGAATCGTTGACCACCACGCCGGCCAGCGCGATCACGCCGAACAGGCTCATCATCGAGAAGCTGACGCCGGTGACCCAGTGCCCGAACACCGCGCCGATCACGCCGAACGGGATCACCGACATGATGATCAGCGGCTGCGCGTAGGACTTCAGCGGGATCGCCAGCAGCGCGTAGATCAGGAACATCGACATGATCAGCGCGGCGTTCATCTGGCGCTGCATCTTCTCGCGCTCGGCCTGGGAGCCGCCGGCCAGCTCGCGCACGCCGGGATGGTCGCGCAGCAGCTGCGGCAGGAAGTCGCGACGCAGCTCCGGCAGGACCTTCTCGGCGCTGGTGATGGTGCTGTCGATGTCGGCCTGGATGCGCACCGTGCGGTTGCGGTCGACCCGGTTGATGCGCGAGTAGCTGGTGCCGATCTCGACCTCGGCGACCTGCGCGAACGGCACCAGCTCGCCGGACGGCGTGCGGATGCGCATCTGCTCGAGGTTGGCCAGCGACTGCCGCTCGGCGCGCGGGTAGCGCACCATCACGCGCACCTCGTCCTTGCCGCGCTGGATGCGCTGCGCCTCCTCGCCGTAGAACGCCTGGCGCACCTGGCGGCCGAGGTCGACCTGGCTCAGGCCCAGGGCCTGCGCGGCCGGCTTGATCTTCAGGCGGATCTCCTGGGCGCCGGTGTTGATCGTCGACACCACGTCGTAGACGCCGTCGTAGCCGCGCAGGCGTTGCACCAGGGCATCGGCGGCGCGCTCCAGCTGGTCGTTGTCCTCGCCGGTCAGTCGGAAATCGATCGGCCGGCCGCCCGGGTTGGTGCTGGCGAAGATGCGCAGCTCGCGGGCGCCGGCGATCTCGCCGACCTTGTCGCGCCAGCGGTTGCTGATCTCGTAGGCGTCCCACTCGCGGGTCTCGCCCTTGGTCAGCTCAAGGACCAGGGTGCCGCCGGTGTCGCCGTTGGTGAACACCAGGGCGTGGTTGACCAGGTTGCCGTCGGACTCCGGGAACTCGCTCCTGTAGTCGGCCTCGACCGCGTCGATGGCCGACTGCATGCGCTCCAGGGCGGCGTCGCGGGCGCTGGGCGCGCTGCCGTCGGCCAGGCGCAGGTTGGCGTTGATGAAGTCGCTGGGCACGTCGGGGAAGAAGATGAAGCGGACCTTGTCGCCGCCGAGCAGGCCGACCGCCAGGATCACGCAGGCCAGGAACAGCGACAGGGTGACGCCGCGCCAGGCCAGGGCGCGCTCCAGCAGCGGCCGGTAGACCCGCTCGATGAAGGTCTCCAGGCCGCCGGAGAAGCGCCGCTGCATGCGCGCCAGCCGGCCGGGCTGCGCCGACAGCGGCTTCATGCCGGCCAGGTGCGCCGGCAGGATCAGCTTGGACTCGACCAGCGAGAAGAACAGGCACAGGATCACCACCCAGGACACCGAAGTCAGGAACACCGCGGCGTTGCCCTCGACGAACATCAGCGGCCCGAACGCGGCCATCGTGGTGAGCACGCCGAAGGTCGCCGGCAGGGCCACCTTCCTGGCGCCGCGGATCACGTTGTCCACCGACTGTCCGTGGCGCTGGGTCTCGGTGTAGGCGCTCTCGCCGATGACGATGGCGTCGTCGACGACGATTCCCAGCACCAGCACGAAGCCGAACAGGCTGAGCAGGTTGATGTTGGTGGCGAAGGGCCCCAGCGGCATCAGCCACAGCGCGCCCAGGAAACAGATCGGGATGCCCAGGGCGACCCAGAAGGCCAGCTTCAGGCGCAGGAACAGGGCCAGGCACAGGAACACCAGCGCCGTGCCGGCCATCATGTTCTTGACCATCATGTTGAGGCGGTCCTTCAGGTAGAAGGAACTGTCGCCCCAGACCGCCAGTTCGGCGCCTGGCGGCAACTGGCCGCGCTTCTCGACGACGTAGCGGTTCACCGCGTCGCTGATCGCGATGTCGTTGCCGCCGTCCGAGGCGATCACCGACATGCTCAGCGAGGGCTTGCCGGCGAACAGCGCGTAGTTCTCGGTCTCGGCGAAATCGTCGCGGATGGTGGCGACGTCGGACAGGCGCAGGCGGGTGCCGTCCGGGTCGGTGCGCAGCACGATGTCGGCGAACTCGTTGCCGCTGTAGACCTGGCCGATGGTGCGCAGCAGGATGTCGCCGCCCTCGGTCTTCACCGAGCCGCCGGGCAGGTCCAGCGAGGACCGGCGCACCGCCAGCGCGACTTCCTCGAAGGTCATCCCGAACTTGCGCAGGTTCGCCTCGGAGACCTCGATGGCGATCTCGAAGTCGCGGTCGCCGACCAGGTTGACCTTGCGCACGCCGGGCAGCAGCTGCAGCTCGTCCCTGACCTGCCGGGCCAGCGACTTGCGGGCGCGGTCGTCGAGGTCGCCGTAGACGGTGACCCAGATCACCTGCTGCTCGAACAGCATCTCCGAGACGATCGGCCGCTCGGTCTCGGCCGGCAGGGTCGAGATGCCGTCGACGCGCATCTTGATGTCGGCGAGCGCCTTGGCGATGTCCTGGCCGGTGAGCAGCTCGATCTGCACCGTGCCGGAACCCTCGACCGCGAAGCTGCGGATCTCCTTGATGCCCTCGACGTCGGCGATCGCCTCCTCGACCTTGATCAGCACGCCCTCCTCGACCTCGGCCGGCGCGGCGCCGAGGTAGGGGACGGTGACCTGCACCATGTTGCTCTCGAACTCCGGGAAGGTGCGCTTCTGGATGCCGAAGTAGGACACCAGGCCGGAGACCATGATGACCATCATCAGGAGGTTCGCCGCGACCGGGTTGCGGGCGAACCAGGCGATCAGGCCACTGGGCGGTTGCCGCGGATCGGCGGACATGGCCTCTACTCCCCGTCGCGTTCGCCGCCGTCGCCGGAGCGCAGGTCGGCGTCTTCATCGGCGGCGACGGTCTCGTCGACACCGAACTCGTCGAGCGTGTTGCGATTGGCCGGCACCTGGGCGACCGCGGTGTCCAGGCCGAGGCCGGGGTCGCGGGTGCGCACCGCCATGCCGTCGACCGGCGCATCCAGGGTCGACACCACGACCCGCTCGCCCGGCTCCAGGCCGCCGTCGATGAAGGCGTGGCTGGCGTCGGCGCGGACGATCACCACCTCGCGCAGGCGCAGGCGGCCGTCGGCGTCGACGGTCATCAGCTGGTTGCTGCCGCGCACGGCATGGCGCGGTACGCCGACCACCTGGTGGCCGATCGTGGCCGGCAGGTCGACCTCGACGAAGGTGCCGAACGGCAGCGGCGGGCCGTTGCGGCGGCCGAGCACGCCGTACGGGTCGTCGACCGAGACCACCGCGTAGAGCACCCGCGAGCGCTCGTCGATGACGTTCTCCGAGCGCACCAGGCGGGCCGGCCAGCGCTGCTGCTCGCCGCCGACGCTGGCGCGCAGGGTCACCGGGTGCGGCTCGTCGCCGGGACCGGGCAGCGGCAGGAAGGCGGCGTCCAGGCTGGTCAGCGGCACGCGCACCTCGGCGCGGTCGATGGCGTTGACCACCGCGACCGCGGTGCCGGTGCCCAGGTACTGGCCGAGGTCGACGCGCTTCTCGCGCAGCAGGCCGTCGTAGGGGGCCCGGACCACGGTGCGCTCGAGGTTGATGCGGGCCTGCAGCAGGTCGGCCTCGGCCGAGCGCAGGTTGGCCTGCGCCTCGGCGACGTAGGGCACGCGCAGCACCAGATCGCTGGGGGTGCCGGGGCGGCGCAGGTTCTCCCAGTCGCGTCGCGCCTGGTCGGCACGCGCCTGTTCCTGGGCCAGCAGGGCCTGGCGGTTGGCGACCTGGGCCTCGGCGCGGCGCAGGGCCGCCTGGTAATCCTTGGCGTCGATCCGCAGCAGCACCTCGCCGCGCCGGAAGAAATTGCCGACCTGGAAGGAGTCGGAGACCTCGACCACCGCGCCGTTCACCTCCGACACGAGGGTGGTGCCGGTGTGCGGCGCCACCGTGCCCTGCGCGGTCAGGATGAACTCGCCGGCGAACGGCCGTGCCGGCTCGACCTCGACCAGCGGCTGGGTCGGCGGCGTGTCCTTCTTGGGGGGCTCGGGCCGGCTCTTGATCAGGCCGGCGGCGACGAACACGGCGACGCCGATGATGGCGACCGGCAGCAGCCAGCGAGCGCGCTTGGACATGGGGTTCTCCCGGGGGCAAAGATACGGCTGCAATTGTCCGGTTGCGGACAGCCGCGGACAGGGCCGGAAGTCACCTCCTGCGGCAGCCGGAAGTCATGGTCCGGCAGCCGGTGGCCCCGGTCGGCCAGGTGCCCGGGGGCCGCTATCCTTCCAGACCATGTGTGAACGGGACACCATCGCCGCCCTGGCCAGCGGCGCCGGGCGGGCCGGCATCGGCGTGGTCCGGGTGTCCGGACCGGATGCCCTGGCCCTGGGCCGGCGCCTGACCGGCCGGACCCTGGCGCCCCGCCGGGCGCATTTCGTCCGTTTCCGCGATGGCGACGGACAGGTCCTGGACGACGGCCTGGCGATCGCCTTTCCCGGCCCGGCCTCGTTCACCGGCGAGGACGTCGTGGAACTGCACGGCCACGGCAACCCGGTGCTGCTGCAGGCCCTGCTCGACCGCCTGTACGCGCTGGGCGCCCGTCCGGCCCGGCCCGGCGAGTTCAGCGAGCGGGCGTTCCTGGCCGGCCGCCTGGACCTGGCCCAGGCCGAGGCGGTCGCCGACCTGGTCGCCGCCGGCAGCCTGGCCGCCGCGCGCGCCGCGCGCCGCTCGTTGGACGGCGTGTTCTCGCGCCAGGTGCACGAACTGCTCGACGCACTGGTCGCCGTGCGCGTCGAGGTCGAGGCCGGCATCGACTTCCCCGAAGAGGAACTGGAACTGCTCGCCGGCGGCGCCCTGGCTGGCCGCCTGTACGCCGCGCGCCGCCGCCTGGCGGCTCTGCTGGCAGCCGCCCGCCACGGCCAGCGCCTGCGCGACGGCCAGGTGGTGGTGCTGGCCGGCCGCCCGAATGCCGGCAAGTCGTCCCTGCTGAACCGCCTGGCCGGCAGCGAGCGCGCCATCGTCACCCCGGTACCGGGCACCACCCGCGACGTGCTGCGCGAGGAGATCCGCCTGGGCGAGGTCGGCCTGACCCTGGTCGACACCGCCGGCCTGCGCGAGCCCGGCGACGCCATCGAGGCCGAGGGCGTGCGCCGCGCCCGCGCCGAGCTGGCCCGCGCCGACCACGTCCTGCAGGTGTGCGACGCCGCCGATCCGGCCTCCGTGCCAGACGCCGGCCTCGCCCCGGCCCTGGCCGGCGACGCCGGCCTGACCGTGGTGCTGAACAAGATCGACCTGCTGGCCGCCGACGCCCGCGCCGCGGCGCTGGCCCGCGCCGCCGCCGGCGGCGGCACCGTGCTGGCGGTGTCGGCGCAGACCGGCGAGGGCATCGACGCCCTGATCGTGCACCTGGCCCGCCTCGCCGGCGCCACCGGCGCCGGCGAAGGCGCCTTCAGCGCCCGCGCCCGCCACGTCGAGGCCCTGCAGCGCACCGCCGCCCGCCTCGACGACGCCTACCGCCACCTGGTCGACGAACAGGCCTTCGAGCTGTGCGCCGAAGCCCTGCGCCTGGCCCATCTGGCGCTGGGCGAGATCACCGGCGCGCACACCCCCGACGACCTGCTGGGGGCGATCTTCTCGAGCTTCTGCATCGGCAAGTAGGGCACCGGCCGGCTGCCGGGGGTGGGCCCCTGGTGCGCCCGGGAACGTTGCCGCCGGCGGTTCGGTGCCGACGCCCTCAGGCCGCCACTCCGAACAGTGCGCCGACCCCGGCGGTCAGCGCCATCGCCAGGGCGCCCCAGAAGGTCACGCGCAGGACCGCCCGGCGCGGCGCGGCGCCGCCGGCGCGGGCGCCGACCGCGCCGAGCAGGGCCAGGAACGCCAGGGCGGTGGCGAACACCGCCATCACCCGCAGTGGCGGCGGCGCCAGCAGGGCGACCAGCAGGGGCAAGGCGGCACCGGCGGCGAAGGTGGCGGCCGAGGCCAGGGCCGCCTGGATCGGCCGCGCCGCGGTGGTCTCGGAGATGCCCAGCTCGTCGCGCGCGTGGGCCGCGAGGGCATCGTGCGCCATCAGTTGCCCGGCGACCTGGCGGGCCAGGTCCGGCTCGACGCCGCGGCCGACGTAGATCCGCGCCAGCTCCTCGTGCTCGAACGCCGGCTGGGCGGCCAGCTCGGCGCGCTCGCGGGCGAGATCGGCCTGCTCGGTATCCGATTGCGAGCTGACCGAGACGTACTCGCCCGCCGCCATCGACATCGCCCCCGCCACCAGGCCCGCCAGGCCGGCGACCAGGACCTCGGTCCGGCCGGAACCGGCCGCGGCCACGCCGACGATCAGGCTGGCCGTCGAGACGATGCCGTCGTTGGCACCCAGCACCGCCGCGCGCAGCCAGCCGATCCGGGACACCAGGTGCGATTCGGGGTGCAGGTGCAGGCGTGACATGGGCGCTCCCGGTGGTTGATGTCCGACAATCTAGCGCTGCCGGCGCGGCGCCGTTCGCCCTGGTCGGACGCGTCCGGACGCAGGCCAGGGAACGGGGTCGGAAGGGACGGCGTGCCGTCACCAGCGGCGCCCGTGCCCATGGGAGTGGCGCGGACCTGCCCTGGCGGCCGGCACCCCGCGCAGGACGGGCCGGCGGGCGCCGATGCCCCGGGTTTGTGCTTAGATCGGGCGGTCGGGGCGAGGGGAGGCGGGCATGGCCGCTGTGCAGTCCGAAGACCTGCTGGCGCTGTATCCCTGCCTGCGGGGCCTGCCCGGCCATCTCGCCCTGGCGCTCTCCGCGCTTCGTACCCTGAAGCTCGCGGCCGGCAGCACGCTGTTCGACGAGGGCTCCGCCTGCGCGGGCTTCCCGCTGCTCATGGCCGGCGAGGTGCGCGTGGTCAAGACCTCCGCCGGCGGCCGCAGCCTGTACCTGTACAGCGTGCTCGCCGGTGGTTCCTGCGTCCTGACCCAGGGTTGCCTGCTGGGCGGGCGGCCGTACAACGCACGCGGCGTGGCGCACACGGACCTGGTCCTGCACCTGCTGCCCCGCGCCCTGTTCGAGGCGCTCCTGGCCAGCCATCCGCCTTTCCGGCAGTACGTGTTCGCGCTGTTCGCCGAGCGCTTCTCCGGGCTGGTCGCCCTGATCGAGGAGGTCGCCTTCAAGCGCGTCGACCAGCGGCTCGCGCGGCTGCTGGTGGCGCGCGCGCCGGTGCTGCACGTCACCCACCAGGCGCTGGCCGACGACCTGGGCAGCGTCCGGGAGATCGTCACCCGGCTGCTGCACCATTTCTCCGAGGACGGCTGGGTGGACCTGGCGCGCGAGCGCATCCGGGTGCTGGCGCCGGAACGCCTGGCGCGCTTCGCGCAGGTGGGTCCGCAGGGTCCCGGCGAGGGGTGAACCGACACCTGGGCCTCGGTAACCTGGGTCACCGACACGGCAGCCGGACCGGCGCAGGATGGAAGCATCCCGCCACCGGAGCAGCCGCCCATGACAGCCAATGCCGGACCCGTCGACCGCACCCTGCGCATCCTGGTCGGCCTGGCCGTGCTCAGCCTGACCGTGCTGGGCCCCCGGACGTCCTGGGGGCTGCTGGGCATCGTGCCGCTGCTGACCGGCCTGACCGGATTCTGTCCGGCCTATGCGTGGCTCGGCATCAGCACCTGCCCGAAGCGCTGAGGACGACCCGGCCATGAGGACCGTTCCCGCCACCCTGGCCCTTGCCCTGGCCCTGGTCGCCGACGCTCTGCCCGCCCAGACCATCGCCTGGCTCAACGAGCCCGGCGGGGTCGCGGTGGCCCGGGACGCCGCCGACAACGTGTACACGGCGCGCTGGGACTACAACCCCGGCGGCGACATCCATGTCGCCAGGCGCGATGCCGCCGGCACGCTGATCTGGGAGGAGCGCTTCGACAACCTCGACGGCACCCGGCACGAGGTCGCCACCTTCGTCGCCGCCGACAATGGCGGCAACGTGCTGGTGTCGGGCACGGTGCGCTCCGGTTTCGCCAATCCGGTCAACGCCGCCAGCGTGCTGATGAAGTTCGCCCCCGACGGCGCACTGCTGTGGCGGCGCGTCTACGGCGGCGACTTCGACGGCTCGTCGACGCGCCGCCTGGTGATCGACCCCGAGGACCGCGCCCATGTCCTCGGCCTTGGGGTCTGCCCGGCCGGCCTGATGGCCACGGTGCGCCGGTTCGATGCCGACGGCATCCCGGGCTGGATCTGGTGCGACCAGGCCGGCGTCGGCCAGCCGACCATGATCAAGCGGACGCCCGACGGCCAGTTCGTCATCGCCGGCCGCGGCCTGATCGGCGCGGTCCAGGGTTTCGCGCGCATCGACGCGCAGGGCCGGACCGTCTGGTCCCTGGTCGGCATTCCCAGCCCGACCGCGGGCGACATCGCCGGCGACGCGGAGGGCAACAGCTACGTGGTGTTCGCCGAACCCGCCGGTCCGGGCACCCGTCTGCGCAAGCTGTCGCTCGCCGGCGAGACCCTGTGGGAGCGCAGCCACCCGATGAGCGCGTTCCGGGTCGAGGTCGCGCCGGACGGCTCGCCGGTGCTCGGCGGCTTCCCCGGCGCCAACGCGGGCGGGGCCGCGTTCGCCCGGTTCAGCGCGGCCGGCGACCTGCTCTGGACCAATCCCGACGCCAGCGGCGTCGGGCTGCTGCTGCACTCGGCGATGCTGGTCGACGCCGGGGGCAGCGCCTATCTCAGCGGCTCGACCCTGGTCGCCATGGGCGTGGCCAAGGTCGCCGAGGACGGCAGCACCGCCTGGTCCGTCCTGCTGCCGGGCGGCACCAGCACCGGCATGGCGCTGGGCAGCGCGAACCAGGTGTACGTCTCCGGCGGCATCTACGCGGCCCGCATCGACCAGGCGCCGGCCGACGCCGTGTTCGCCGACGGCTTCGAGTCCTGAGGCTCAGGCGCGCGCCGCACGGCCTCGGCCCGGCGCCGCGACGATCCCGCCTTCGGGGTGCGGCTCAGGCGCGCCTGCCCTTGACCAGCAGGCCGACGCCGACGGCGATCAGGACCAGCGGCCACCAGGTGGCGACCAGACGGCCCAGGCCGACATCGGTCCAGCCCAGGTTGTTGGCCAGGAACAGGACGCCGACCGCGATCAGGATCAGGGCGGGGATCAGGTTGCGGGGCATGGCGGTCCTCCGGGGCGGTGCGGTGCGGTGCGGTGCGGTGCGGTGCGGTGCCCCGATGATGCAGCCCCGGGCCCGGCCCGGCCAGTGGCCGGCACGGCCCGGCCCGGGCTCGGGCGGCGTCCGGGCGCCGCGCGGGGGGGCCGCTGGCGGTCGGCGCACGCTTCCTGCGTAGCAACCCTGTGGCACGCCCTGCCCCGGCGGGCCCTGCCGCCTCCCTCCCCTGCACAGGTTTGCCGCCCATGAAACGCCTGTTCTTCGCGCCGGTCCTGGCCAGCCTGCTGCTGGCCGGCTGCGGCGCCACCCGCGATCCCGCGGCCGGTTCCCGACCGGCCGCCGCCGGCACCGGGCCGGTGCTGTTCGACGACCTCGGCGGCTACAGCCGCCCGCTGCCCGGCGCCGCGCCGGCGGTGCAGCGCTGGTTCGACCAGGGCCTGCGCCTGGTCTACGCCTTCAACCACCAGGCCGCCGCCGAGGCCTTCGCCGAGGCGGCCCGGCTGGACCCGCGCTGCGCCATGTGCCTGTGGGGCCAGGCGCTGGCGCTGGGCCCGAACATCAACTCGCCGATGCTGCCCGAAGCGCTGGTGCCGGCCCACGCGCTCAGCCGGCAGGCGCTTGCTCTGGCCGACACTGCCGCCCCGGCCGACCGCGCTCTGATCGAGGCCCTGGCCCTGCGCTACGTGGCCGATCCGCCGGCCGACCGCAGCGCCCTGGACCGCGCCTACGCGCAGGCCATGGCGCAGGTGGTGCGGGCGCACCCGGACGACCTCGACGCCGCGGTGCTGTACGCCGAGGCCCTGATGGACCTGTCGCCCTGGTCGTACTGGGGCCGGGACGGCCAGCCGCTGGAGCACACCCAGGCCCTGGTCGGGGCCCTGGAATCGGTGCTGGCGCGCGACCCGGACCACATCGGCGCCATCCACTACTACATCCACGCGGTCGAGGCCTCGCCGGACCCGGGGCGCGCGGAACCCCATGCCGACACCCTGGAAGCGCTGGCGCCCGGCGCCGGCCACCTGGTGCACATGCCGGCGCACATCTACATCCGGGTCGGCCGCTACCACGACGCCACCTTGAACAACCTGCGCGCCACCGAGGCCGACGACCGCTTCATGGCGGTCTGCGGCAGCGGCAGCAACGGCGTCTACCCGCTGGGCTACGTGCCGCACAACTGGCACTTCATGGCGATGAGCGCCGGCCTGGAGGGCAACGCCCGGATGAGCCTGCACGCGGCCCGGCAGACCGCCGCGAAGGTCGATGCCGCCCTGCTCGACGAGCTGACCTTCCTGCAGGCCTTCCTGGTCACGCCGCTGCAGGCGCAGGTGCGCTTCGGGCGCTGGGACGAGATCCTGGCGACCGCGCAGGCGCCGGACGAACGGCCGTACCCGCGGGCGATCTGGCACTACGCGCGCGGCCTGGCCTGGCTGGCGCGCGGCGACACGGCGGCGGCCGCCGCCGAGCTGGCGCGCCTGGAGGCGATCGCCGGCGACCCGGCGCTGGCCCAGGTCTGGGTGTCGACGCCGAACACCGCGGTGCCGGTGGTGGCGATCGCCACCGACGTGCTGCGCGGCGAGCTGGCCGCGGCCCGGGGCCGGCTCGACGAGGCGGTCGCGGCCCTGGAGCGCGCCGCCGAGGCCGAGGCGGCGTTGGGCTACATGGAGCCGCCGGACTGGGCGCTGCCGGTGCGGCAGACCCTGGGCGCGGTCCTGCTGGCCGGCGGCCGCGCCGCCGAGGCCGAGGCGGCGTTCCGCGCCGACCTGGCGCGCTGGCCGGAGAACGGCTGGTCGCTGCGCGGCCTGGAGGAGGCGCTGCGCGCCCAGCAGCGCGGCGACGAGGCGGACGCCGTGCAGGCGCGCTTCGCCGCCGCCTGGCAGTGGGCCGACACCCCGCTGGAAGGTCCGCGCCTGTAGTGCCCGCGGCGCGGCGGCCGCCCGCGCAGCGGGCGCCCGCCCTGCCTTGCGCGCAGGGGCCCGGGGCCGCCGCTCAGCTCGAGATCGCCAGCCGCTCGCGGTGGTACAGGCGCACGGTGACGGCCGCCAGCAACAGCCCCAGCACCAGGGTGCCGGCGATGCTCATCGCGAACTGCTGGGCGGTCACCGGCTCGCCGCGCACCAGCTGGCTGATCACCACGTGCTGGCTGACCAGGGGCGCCGCGTACATCCACTCGACCGGCTTGATCGGGTTGATCGCCATCACCAGCGAGGGCAGGGCCGGCACGATCATGATCATCGACAGCCAGGTCTGCGCCTCGCGGAAGCTCTTGCTGAACGCGGCGACCAGGGTCTGGGCGCTGGCCGCCAGCAGGGCCAGCGGCGCGATCGCCAGCAGCGCCAGGCCCGCGGTGCGGGCATCCAGGCCCAGCGAGAAGCCGAGCGAGGCGCCGACCGGCATCAGGCGCAGGAACAGCGCGAAGCCGACGATCGAGATCGCCAGCGCCGCGAAGGCGAACGCGGTGGTGGCCAGCAGCTTGCCGGCCAGGATCTGGCTGCGCGGCACCGGGTTGATCAGCAGGGCCTCCAGCGACTGCCGCTCGCGCTCGCCGGCGGTGGTGTCGATGGCCAGGTACATGCCGCCCAGGAAGGCGCCCAGGATCAGCATGTAGGGCAGGAAGGCCAGCAGCATGCCGGCCCGGCTCTGCGGGCTGGACTGGTCGCGCTCGATGACGGCGACCGGCCGCACCAGTTCCGGATTCACGCCGCGCGCGCTCAGGCGCAGCGCCGCATGGGTGGCGCCATAGGCCTCCAGCAACCGGGTCAGGCGGCGCACCGAGGCGGCGGTGAACTGCCGGGAATCGTCGTAGACCAGCTCGACCGGCGCCGGCCGACCCTCGCGCCAGCGCTCGCCATAGCCCGCCGGGATGCGCAGCACCAGCTCCTGCTCCTGGTCGCGCACGGCGCCCTCCGGATCGGCCGGGGCCTCCTTGATCTCGACATTCTGGCTGCGCAGCCAGGCGACCAGGGCCGGGGCGTTCTCCTGGCCGGCGACCGGCAGGTCCAGGGGGCGCTCGGCGCGCTCGCTGGCCTTGTTCATCATGAAGCCGATCAGCACCACGAACAGCAGCGGCCCGAACAGCGGACCGAACACCAGGGAATTGAGCACGGTGCGGCGGTCGCGGAGGTTCTCGCTCGCCTCCTTGCGGAACACGGTCAGCCAGGGTGCGCTCACGACAGGCCCTCCTCGCTGCCGATGATGTCGACGAAGGCGTCCTCGAGGCTGTCGCGGCCGGTGCGCCGGCGCAGGTCGTCCGGGCTGCCGTCGGCGACCACCCGGCCGTGCGCGATCACCACGATGCGGTCGCACAGGGCGGCGACCTCCTGCATGATGTGGCTGGAGAACAGCACGCAGTGGCCGGCTGCGCGCAATCCGAGCAGGAACCGGCGCATCGCGCGGGTCGACATCACGTCCAGGCCGTTGGTGGGTTCGTCGAGCAGGACGTTGCGCGGCGCGTGGATCAGGGCGCGGGCGATCGCGGTCTTGACCCGCTGTCCCTGGGAATAACCCTCGGCCTTGCGGTCGGCGATCTCGACCAGGTCGAGCGCGCGCACCAGCTCGTCGGTGCGGCTGGCCAGGGTCGCCTCGTCCAGGCCCTGCAGGCGGCCGAAGTAGGCGATGTTCTCGCGGCAGGTCAGGCGCTTGTACAGGCCCTTGGCGTCGGGCAGCACGCCCATGCGCCGGCGCGCCTCCAGCGGCTGTTCCAGGGCGTCGATGCCGTCGACGCGGATGCCGCCGGCGTCCGGCTGCATCAGCGTGTAGAGCATGCGCAGGGTGGTGGTCTTGCCGGCGCCATTGGGCCCGAGCAGGCCGGTGATCTGGCCGTCGGGGGCGCTGAAGCTGACGCCGTCGACCGCCTGCACCTTGCCGAAGGCCTTGCGCAGGCCGTTCACCTCAAGCATCGCGAATACCCTTTGGTCACGGCGCGGAGCCGTTGAAATCCAGATAGAACGGCCACGGCGCCAGCGTGTCCAGGCAGTCGGCGTCGCCGATCGCGGCCACCTCGCCGGCGCGCACGAAGCGTGCGACCAGGGTCGGCATGCAGCCTCGGGTCATGACGATATGGCCCTGCCCCGGCGCCACCAGATGGCGGGCGTTGGCCAGGGTGGCCAGGGCGCGTTCGGCGTAGGCCGGCGGCGTGACCGGATCGAACTCGCCCGACAGCAGCAGCACCGGCAACTCGGAATCGACCGGCTGCTTGAAGGCGCCGGGCGCCCGCGGCACCGGCCAGACGCTGCACTGGGCGCGCATGAATCCGACCAGGTCGGCGCCGATCAGGCTGTCGTCGTCCGCGGACGGGTTCAGCCAGGGCGCGTCCTCGCTGCAGCCCACCGACAGCTGCATGCCGTGCGCGATCATGTCCTCGAGGTCGGCGAACAGGATCCGCGCCTGCGCCAGCAGCGGCTGCGGGTCGCCCTCGCGCGCCTGGTGCAGCAGCAGCGGCAGCAGCGCCGTGTACTCGGGACTGTAGGCGAACATCCGGACCGTGCCGGCCAGGGTCTCGTGGTTGAGCGCCACCTCGATCGGCCGGTGGCTGCGCGGGTCGGGAATGATCACCGTGGTCGGCGTCTCCCGGTAGCGCCGGCGCAGCTCCGCCAGCGTCGCGGCCGGGTCGCCGAAAGCGCCCGCGCAGGCGGCATCGGCGCGGCAGCGCGCGAACTGCGCGGCCAGCGCGGCGTCGAGGAAGGCGCCGTGGTCCTGGCCGAGGGCGACGTCCTGGGGCACCACGCCATCGAGCACGGCGCTGCGCACCCGCTCGGGATGGGCCTGGATGTAGCTGAGCGCGACCCGGGTGCCGTAGGAGCCGCCGACCAGGTTCCACTGGCGCACGCCCAGGGCCTCGCGCACCGCCTCGAGGTCGGCCAGGTAGTCGCGGGTGGTGTAGTGGGCGACCTCGGCGTCCAGCCCCGCCAGGCAATCGCGGGCCAGGCCGGCCAGCATCGCGGCATCCGGCAGGGGCGCCGTCGGGTCGCTGGAATCGGGCAGGTCGCAGCGCAGCGGGTGGGAGCGGCCGGTGCCGCGCTGGTCGACCAGGACCACGGCGCGGTCGGCGAGCAGCTCGCGGAAGGCGGGCGCGACCTGGCCGTAGCTCTCCAGCGCCGACTGGCCCGGTCCGCCGGCCAGGAACAGCAGCGGATCGGGCTGGGCCGGACGCCGCCGCGGCTCGATCCGGGCGATCGCCAGCTCGATGCGGCGCCCCTCGGGACGGGCGCGGTCCTCGGCGACCGACAAGGTCGCGCATTGCGCCCGCGGACCGGCGACGCCGCCGGGCGGCACCAGCTCGCAGGGGGAGAACTCCAGCGCCGGCAGGGCCGGGGCGGTGGCCACGCCGACCGCCAGGGCGGCCGCGCGGAGGATTCGGCAGGTCAGGGGATCCATGGTCGGCGCAAGCCTACGCGAATGCAGGTCGGTCCGTCATGCGCCGGACATCCTCCAGCAGCGCCTGCAACTGGTCGGCGGTGGCCAGGGCGGCGCCGGCGTCGGTTGCGCGCGGCAGGGCCGCCAGGCCGGCGCGGGCCAGGCCGGCGGCGCGCCCGGTCTCGCCGGCGAGCAGCGCGATCGCCGCCTCGGCGGCCTCGCGCCGGCCGGGTTCGACCACGCCGCCGCGGCCGCGTGCCAGCCACTGCCGGGCGCCTTCCAGGTCGCCCTGGTGGCGGGCGCGGAACCAGGCGACCTCCAGGGCCAGGGATTGGCGGAAGCCGTCGGGGAATTCGTCGATGCCGGCGGCGACCGCCTCCAGGTGCGGGCGGGCATCGGCGGGACGACCGGCGTCGAGGGCGTGGCCGTAGGCGAACAGGTGTGCGGCGACCCGGCGCATCGGCAGGTCGTCGCCGGCATGGGCCAGCAGGCGTGCGAGGGCGTCCGGGTCGAGGTCGCGCGGCCGGGTGCCGGCCAGGCTCTGGGCCATCAGCAGGGTCAGGTCGAAGCGCTGGGCCACGGCGGTGCCGCCGCGGCGCAGTTCCAGCAGCTGCGCGCCATCGGACATGAAGCCGCCCTTGCGCGAGTGGAACGGCAGGGCCGTGGCGACGAAGATGGCCAGCGACATCAGGGCCAGCAGCAGCGACCAGGCGGCGATCCGGCCCGAGGCGGCCCATGCCAGCAGGGTGCACACCACGGCCAGCCCCAGGCTGGCCGCCGGCCCGCCGATCACCAGGGCGCGGAACTGCGGCGTCAGCGGCCGGCCGGTATCGGGCAGGGCGGCGGCCAGGCCGCCGAAGGTGGCCGGCGAGAAGAACCAGCCGAACCGGATGCCCTGCCGGGTCCGGGTCCAGCGCAGCGGGCCGACGATCAGCAGCAGGAAGCGCATGCCGCGGCGCATGCCGCCGGCCAGGTGGCCGAGCTCGTGCACGCCGATGGCGACCAGCAGCAGCAGGAGCGCGACCGGCAGGTCCCAGGCCGACAGCGGCGCCAGCTTCCCGACCAGCCATTCCGAGTGCTTGCCCAGGGTGGCCAGGCCGGCGCCGACGACGGCGCCGGCGCCGGCCAGGGCGGCGGTGGCGAGCACGCCGCGCCAGCGCGACCGGCGCGCGGGCGGTCCGGCAGGGACGGGGGTGGGGGCGGTGTCGTTCATGGCGAAGGGTCCGCACTGGAGGGATACAGGGCCAGGGTCACGGCATACAGGCGGCGCTCGCGGGCGCCTTCGTCGCCGCGCTGGGCGAGCCGTTCGAGGTCGTCGTAGAGGCGCCGCAGTCGGCGCGCCCAGCGCCGGCGTTCGTCGGCGTCCAGGGCCAGCACCATGCGCCAGGCGACCAGGCCCTGGTCGGCGTCGAACGGGACGTCGGTGGCGATGCGGCCGGCGCCGGCGGCGCGCGCGATGTCCAGCCGGGCCTGGTCGAAGACGTGCTCGAGGATGCTTTCCAGGGCGGCGTCGCCGGCGACCGGGCTGGCGAAGGCGGCGCGGTCCAGGCGCAGCTGGCGGGCGCTGGCGCGGTAGTGGCGCTCGCGCAGGCCGTTGACGCGACGGACCCGCTCGACGCGCAGCAGGCGGTGCCGGACCAGCAGGCCCAGGTGGTAGTAGAGGCGGGTGACCGGCACGCCCAGGCGCGCGGCCAGTGCGCCGGCGGTCTGCGTCTGGTTGACCGTGGCATGGACGATGCCTTCGCGCAGGGGGTCGTTGAGCAGGCGCAGTTCGGCCGGACCGATCAGTTGGACGTCGGGGATGTCGCTCGATTCGGGCATGCCGACATTCAAACTTGTTTGAATGACAGTGCCAAGACAACTGATGGCAGGGGGCCGGGGCCGGGGCCGGGGCCGGGA
>ERZ761607.91-NODE-91-length-199155-cov-8.458242_pt1 | contig 199155 bp, 148 predicted proteins | sample MGYA00511164_ERZ761607 | MGnify/ENA primary metagenome ERZ761607 (study PRJEB28899, sample SAMN02445080) | bioreactor sludge metagenome | biome: EBPR sludge | place: Australia: Brisbane, Thorneside Wastewater Treatment Plant | collected 2011-06-22 ... | reverse complement strand
GCGCAGCGAACACGCGGGTGTCAAGGGTAAAGGTGCGCAGCTTCACTCATGGCAATCTCATGTCTTACCTGTTCTGGAGACATGTCGTACTCAACACGCGCAATAGCTGGCTACACGGCGATCCGCGCGGCTTTCGAGATCGTCATCACCGCATTCATAGTTCCGGCGACTATCACAATCCCCCGCCAGCGGGGCAGCATGCTGGCTTGCACGCATGGTACACAGCGCGCGCCGGCGAGAAGGTGGTCTTCGAGCGAGATAGCTGGTCTCGAATAGGGTTAGCGCTTCGGCAGAAGGCGAAGGATCTTGACCGTTCAATCCTGGCGATTGCAGTCGGGCCTGTCCATGTGCACCTCGTCATCGAATTGCCCAGCGATCTCGCGCTATGTCGTTCAGAGATTGGGTTCTGCAAGCGCGCGGCGACTGACGCGGTGAAGGACTGCATACGAGGTAAACTCTGGGCACAGGGCGGTTCGTTTCGTGTCGTTCGTGATAAGGAGCATTTGGCAAACTCAATCAACTACGTCGTGTTCAAACAGCATCCGGCATGGACTTGGAACTACCGGGATGGGGAACGGTATACATAGTCAATCCCTAACCCGCTTGTTCGTGACGACACCCTGACCCGCGTGTTCGCTGCGCTCACAGCGCGGCGTGGTTGGCTGGTGCAGTTACTTGCCTTTGCCGCGCACGATGGTGATTCCATCATTGCGTTTCAGGTCTTCGAGCGATTGTCGGCCGACTGTTACATCGAACCTTGCAGTGCCATTGAGAAACGTGCGTTCGTGGACGCGCATGTTCGATTCAATGAAGCTGATCAGCCGGCCGTTGGTGACATCGACTTCAAGCGTCGCATCGACCTGGTGCCCCTTCACAAATTGATACACGCGCTCATTCAGCTTCTCCAGCCCTTGTCCCGAACGCGCGGAAATGGGGATCGAATCAGTGTGAAGCGTGCGCCACTCGGACAGCGCCTCCCGGCCTTCGGCTGTGTCGGTTTTATTGAGAAGTAGGATCTCTTCGCGATCTTTCACCCCAACCTCGCTTAAAACACGATGTACGCTGTCAAACTGCTGCCGCGCGTGTGGGTGGCCGACGTCGAGCACATGCAGCAGCAGGTCGGCGTGGATCGCCTCTTCAAGCGTCGCCTTAAATGATGCGACCAGATGATGTGGCAGATCGCGCACAAAGCCGACCGTATCGCTGAGCATGACTTCGGTTCCTCGCTCCAGCTTCCAGGCACGGGTCTTGGTGTCCAGTGTGGCAAAGAGCTTGTCGTCGGCGTAGGTTCCGGCGCCGGTGAGCGTGTTGAAAAGCGTGCTTTTCCCGGCGTTGGTATAGCCGACGACGCAAACGGTGAAATGCCTGCGGTTCCGCTCCGCGACCAGGCGCGTCTTGCGGGCCTGCACGAGTTCGATTTCGTCTTGAAGATCGCCGACACGCTTTCGAACCAGCCGGCGGTCGGTCTCGAGTTGGGTTTCGCCAGGGCCGCGCGTTCCAATCCCCGCCGCCGCCGAGCCTGCCCCGCCGCGGAGGCGTTCGAGGTGGCTCCACATCCTCGCCAGACGAGGATAGGTATATTGCAACTGGGCCAGCTCAACCTGTAGCTTGGCCTCATAGGTCTGGGCACGCGTGGCGAAGATATCGAGAATCAGCTCGCTGCGGTCGAGCACTTTCAGCGCGTCTCGCTCGGGGTCCTTGACATCTTCGTTAATGATCTCTTCCAAACCGCCGATTTGTCCGGGCGTGAGGTCGTTGTCGAAGATCACGACGTCGGCGGCGTTGTTTCGGGCCAGTTCGGCAATCTCTTTCGCCTTTCCACTGCCGACGTAAGTGCCCGCATCCACCTTCCGGCGCTTCTGCGTGAGCGTGGCCACCACTTTCGCGCCAGCGGTCTTGGCAAGGCTCGCTAGCTCGCCAAGCGGGTCGCGCGGGTCGGCGGTGGAGGTTGGCAGCATGACGCCCACCAGCACGGCGCGCTCTTGCTTAACAGAAAGTTTGGTACGTGTTGGTTCCGGCAAGCCGCTTTCTTTCCTCCGACCGAGCATTGTAGTGCGGGAAGCCGTCGAAAACGAACCCTATGGGCGCGGGTTTTGTGCTCCTTCGGATAGAATCCTCGCCATGACGATGCAATCAGAGCCGGTCGCGGTCCCGCCGGTGGTGCAATACCTCGATGGCTTGGTCGATCAGCTGCGCATGCATGCCGCGGGAGTGCTGGATACCGGTGCGGTCGAGTCTGTGCATCAGGCGCGCGTGACCACGCGGCGGTTGCGTGCAGCAAGCGACCTGCTTCGACCGCTGCTCAAGAGCGGGGCGCGCGATCGGTTTAACCATCTGCAGCGGAAGGTGCGGCGCAGGCTCGGGCCGATTCGCGATTTGGATGTGCTCACGGCACTCCTCACCGATTTCTCCGATGCCGATTCCACCGCCGCTGCCGCGTGGATGCTCGATGCGCTCGCGCCCACCCGGACCGATTTGCTGCAAACGGCCTCAAAAGACAAGGCGGTCGCCCGGTTACCGCTGAAGCTCGGGCCTTGGTACAAAATCCGCGCGCAGATCATCGATCATGCCGCTTCAATTGATCCGCTGTTGTCAGAGAGCCTGCACGATCAGATTGACGCGTTTGCCGCCCGAGCACGAGAGCTGGCTGAGGCGCAGCCGGGTGTGGACCCGCATCAGGTGCGCATCGCCGGGAAATCGCTGCGATACACTCTCGAACTCGCTGCGGCGCATGGTCATGCGCTGGAAGAGTCGTTGCTGAAGTCGTTCAAGAAACTGCAGGACGCGCTGGGAACCTGGCATGACTTTGTTGTGCTGGCGGAGCAGTCGCTGCTGCTTTCGGCCGAACGCATGGTTGCCCATCACGACATTAAGCTGCAGCGGAGCGTGCTTGCGCTTGCAAATGCGGCTCTCACCTTCGCCGAAGGACAACTGGAGAAGTTTAACCGGCTCTGGAGCGAGCACGGCGAAGGGTTGGCCGAATCGATTCGCGCGGCGTTTCCGCTCTCACAGCCGGTCGAACCGGTTACCGAACCGAAAACGGATCACGATCCTGCCGACTCGACACCACCGGAAATTCCGGATGGGCCGCATTGATCCGCGCCGCCAGGCTCACCAGCGCCGCCCGTTCGCTGTTGCTGTGCAGCGTGCAAATCACAGTAACATTGTTCTGCACCGCCCGCAGGGCGTCGTGATGCCGCATTTCTCCGGTGACATAGAGATCAACTCCCTGCGCAATGGCTTCGGAAAGTAAGTCGCCGCCGCACGCACCGGCACAGACGGCGGCGCGTTTGACCAGCCGTGTCACATCGCCCGCAGCCAGAACATGATCGATACCCGTGGCGCGCTTCAGCATGTTCACCAGCATGTCGGCGGTGGCATCGCCCGGGATGGTTCCCACCCGCCCAATGCCGACTGACGTCGGGTCGCCGGCGAGCAGGGTCAAGTCGTAGGCCACTTCTTCATAAGGATGCGCCGCCCGCATCGCCGCTACCACCTCGGCGGTGCGGCTGATGGGGACGACGGTCTCCAGCCGGGTCTCGGCGACGCGTTCGAGTTGCCCCTTTGCGCCGACCGCCGGGGTTGCGCCCTCGCCACCGAAAAAGGTCCCTGTTCCTTCAGAGCGGAAGCTGCATTGTGAATAGTTGCTCCCCGAAATTGCCCCCGCGCCCGCGGCAAAGATGGCCGCGGCAACTTGTTCTACATTCTCTCGCGGGACAAACACCGCGAGCTTGTGATGCGCAGCCGTCGATGCGCGCAACTTCAACGGCCGGCGATTCGCCAGCGCAATTCCGTCGGCGAGCACGTCATTGGTTCCTCCCTCGGCAACATCCAGCGCGGTATGCGGTGAGTAAATCGCCACGCCCCGGCGGATGGCGTCGTGGATCAGCCCCGTCCCGCCCGATGCCGTCACGCGCTTCACCGCATTAAACAGCGGCGGATGATAGGCAATGATCATGTCGCACTGCTGCGATCGAGCCTCCTCTGCCACCGCCTGCGTGTAATCGATTGTCAACATGGCGCGGTGTACGCGCTGCGATGGGTCGCCAACAAGCAGGCCAACGTTGTCCCAATCCTCCGCAAAGCGAAGCGGGGCGATTTTTTCCAGCGTGGCGGATAGCTCAGAAAGTGAGAGGAATTTCATGTACACAATCAATCGTACCGATCGAGGCGCGCCGTTTGAAGCGACAAGGTGGCGTCAACCTAACTTCGCGCTGAGCGCTCGAAGCATCGCGTGAGCCTTCACAATCGTCTCATCATACTCCGCGGCGGGGGTGCTATCGGCCACAATTCCCCCACCGACCGGAACCACCGCCGTCCCGTCGATGATCGTCATTGTCCGAATCGCCACGCTGAACTGCATCGATCCATCGGCATCGATATAGCCGATTGCCCCGCAATAAGGCCCTCGGCGGGTGGGTTCCAGGTGCTCGATAATCTGCATCGCGCGAATCTTCGGGCAGCCGGTGATGCTGCCACAGGGGAACAGCGCGCGTAGAATCTCTGCGAGTGAGACGTCGTTGCGAAGTGCACCTTCAATCGTTGCAACGCCGTGAAAAATGCTCGGGTGCGCCTCGATCGTGCGAGGCTCGGTGACGCGAACGCTACCAATCTCGCAAACCTTGCCCAGGTCATTTCGCTGCAAGTCGACGATCATCGCCAGCTCGGCGGCGTCTTTCTCGCTGGCCAGCAGTTGTTCGAACATTCCCTCGCCGCGGGGTCGTGTGCCTTTGATGGGCCGGCTGAGAATGGTGCGACGGCAGTTTCCTGACGGCTGAACCGAGAAAAACAGTTCGGGAGAGTTTGAGATAATCTGAAACGCATCACAGTCGATGAGCGCGCCATAGCTCGCGGGGGATTGCGCTTGCAGGCGCGCATAGATATGCGACCCGGGTTCTGCGGTGACGGCGGTGAGTCGCTGAGAGAGATTCACCTGGTAAACATCGCCCGCGGCGACGAAATCCAGAACGGCCTGCACCGCCTGTTCGTAATCGCTCCTCGGCACGGCGGGCCGCGCGAGGGTCGGCCGTTGGCGGGCCGAAACCGCAGGCAGCTTGCCGGGTGGCGCACGGGAGGTGCTCACGAACATAAACAGCGGCAGACTCAGGTCGTCCGCGGCGATGCTCGGCATCGGTTCGAACAGGCGGCCAAGGTCGTAGCTGATGTAACCAGCCCAGCGGGGCGACTTCGGGTCGCGCATTGCATCTGAGTTGCCCAGCCAATCGAGCGCCTCCATCGGGTCGACCCACCGCCGGACGGGTTGACCGTCAACTCTCAGCGTCGTCACCCGATCGCGGGAGTTGCACACCAGCAGTTGGCGTGGATTCTGCGCGCTGCAGTTCCACGGCGGATGCGTCGGGCTGTCAAATCGAAGTTCGCGACACCTCACCCGCACATGATGTGCCAACGGTGCAGGTTCGACAAGCGTTATCAGCGAATGATCTCAGCGATGAGGATGGCCCGCGCCGCTGCGGATTGATCGATGAGCCGTACGGCGTCGATGGGGCGTTTGGGTTGATCGTCCGCGCGAGCAGGGTGCCAGCCGCGCCGATCGACGTTTTTTGTGCGAAGAAACGTCACGCCCGATCGAGCCGCATCGCGCCACCGCCGGTCGCCGTCGCGGCGGTAGAGCTCGAGCAGCGATTCGACCAGCAAAGACGCAAACGGCGTATCGTCGCCGATCGCACCACTCAGCGGGTCGATCCACCGCTTGATTGCCGCCCGGGCCGTCTTCCTTGCATCATCGAGATAGCTGACCTGTTGCGTGGCGTCATACAACTCACAGTTGGCCAGAATCACCATTGCGCTGTTGTATGAAAACTTGGTCGGGTCGATCTCTCCGGTGACCTTGACATGATCCATGTACAACCCGTCGCCGTCACGCAGGCGTATCTGCAGCCAATCATAGATTCGCAGCGCGGCGGCGGTGTATCTTGCATCGCCTGTGGCGCGGGTCATGCGCAGGCAGGCGACCATTGCCGGGGCATTGGCGCAGGTGTTCTTGCTCTGTCGAGTCTGCTCGTGCCAGTACAATCCGCCGCCGAGGGTTTGATCTTCTCCGGTCAGCACGAAATCGAGTGCGGTTCTGGCCCTGCGCAGGTGTTCGGGGTTGCGCGTGAGGCTGTGGGTTTCCAGCATCGCCAGCGCAACCCATGCGTTGTCGTCGTAAAAGCGGTCGGGCGATTGCGTTGTTGCCGCATAGCCATCGATGCTGTTAAACGTGGCGAGGTGTGGATCCAGTGCAACGGCGTAATCGGCGAGGGGAAGCGTCCAGCGGTCGTCCACCCGGGCGGCCGCGGCCATGGCGCTGAGCTGGACCGCTGCCGGCCAACACGCCGCGGGGCCGGATGCCTTTCCGCCGCGCAGTTCGCTGGCGTACCTGCCATCGGGAAGCACCAGGGCGACATCAATGAGGGTCATCAACTCCAACCCCTCGCTCCGCACGCGCGTTTGCTCCCGCTGCTGGTTGCGACAGCCCCCCAGCGCCGCGATTGTCAGCACAATTCCGAGTATGGCAGTGAGTCGCCTTCCCATATCCGGCAGAGAATACGCGGGCCGGATTGGAAAACGAAAAAGCCCCGGTGAGAATCATCACGGGTGAGATTCATCACCGGGGCTTGACGCGTCTCTGGCGAGGGTCGCTTTACTTGAGGAAAAGCATCTCGCGATAGGTTGGCAGTGTCCAGAACTCGTCAGCCACGATCGATTCGAGCGCATCTCCCGCCGACCGCAGCGCCGCGAAGAGCGGGATGATCTTGACCTTCGCCGCCTTCGCGTGGTCGTACGGCGTGCCATCCGCGTGATGTTCCAGGGCCTTGGTCAGAGCGACGATCCCCTTTTGCAGATCGCTGATGAGGCTCGATACCGACTTCAGCAAATCGAGCTGCGCTCCCGGATCAACCCCGGCGGCCTTCACTGCGGCGATGCTCTCGGCGACGGCTTTCTGGTGTTTGAGCGCTGCCGGCAGGATGTGTTGCTGCGCCATAAGAAGGGCTGTCTTGGCTTCAATATCGACTGTCTTTACATATGCCTCGCTGAGAATGTTAAAGCGGCTCTGCAACTCCTTTTCGGTGAAAACTTTATACTTCGCGAACAACTCGAGCGTGTCTTTGCGAACCGCGACCGGAAGAACGTCGGTTGTGCTCTTGAGATTGGGCAGGCCGCGTTTTTCGGCCTCCTTGTGCCAATCTTCGCTGTAGCCGTCACCGTTGAACAAAACTTTTCGACCTTCTTTCACAATGCCCGGAAGCAGTTCCTGGATAGCGGCATTGAACTCCTTGCCTGATTTCACGCCCTTTTCCAGCTCGGTGGCAATGAAGTCGAGCGACTCGGCGACGATGGTATTGAGCACCGTGTTGGGCCATGCCACGTTCTGGCTTGATCCGACCGCGCGGAACTCAAACTTGTTGCCTGTGAACGCGAACGGCGAGGTGCGGTTGCGGTCGCCGGCGTCCTTGGGGAGCTTGGGAAGCGTCGAGACGCCCGTTTCAAAGTGTCCCCCGCTGCGGCTGCTCTTTGCGCCACCCTTTTCCACCTGATCGAAGACATCAGCCAGCATATCCCCAAGGAAGATGCTGATAATGGCCGGCGGGGCTTCGTTGGCCCCCAGGCGGTGATCGTTGTGGGCACTGGCGACGGTCAGGCGGAGCAATTCCGGGTACTTTGCCACAGCGCGAATGACCGCTGTGCAGAAGACGAGGAATTGCGCGTTATCGTGGGGCGTGTTGCCCGGTTCGAGGAGATTTTCGCCGTTGTCGGTCGCCATAGACCAGTTGTTGTGTTTCCCGCTGCCGTTGATGCCGGCGAACGGCTTTTCGTGGAGCAGGCAGACCAGCCCGTATTCGTCCGCGGTTTTGCGCAGGACTTCCATGACGAGATTCTGGTGATCGGTCGCAAGGTTGCTGTTTTCAAAGATCGGCGCGATCTCGTATTGGCTGGGCGCGACTTCGTTGTGGCGTGTCTTCACCGGAACGCCGAGCTTAAACAACTCGGCTTCAGCGTCGGCCATGCAGGCCAGCACGCGTTCGGGGATGGTGCCGAAGTACTGATCTTCCAGTTCCTGTCCCTTCGGCGGTTTGGCACCAAAAAGCGTTCGACCGCAGTGAATGAGGTCGGGGCGGAGGTAGTAAAACGACTTATCGATGAGGAAGTATTCCTGCTCTGGTCCGACCGTGGTGAACACCTTCACCGCAGAGTTGTTTCCGAAGAGCTTGAGGATACGCATTGCCTGCGTGCTCAGCGCTTCCATCGAGCGGAGCAACGGGGTTTTCTGGTCGAGGGCTTCACCGGTCCAGCTTAGGAATGCGGTGGGGATGACCAGTGTGGAGCCGTTCGGGTGCTCGGCGATGTATGAGGGCGAGGTGGGGTCCCATGCCGTGTATCCGCGCGCCTCAAACGTCGCGCGCAGCCCGCCGGACGGGAATGATGACGCATCCGGCTCACCCTTGATGAGTTCCTTGCCGCTAAACTCGGCAATTGCCCCGCCGGTGTCAGTGGGGGCGACGAAGCTGTCGTGCTTTTCTGCGGTGATGCCGGTGAGGGGCTGAAACAGGTGCGTGTAGTGCGTGGCACCTTGTTCGAGTGCCCAATCTTTCATCGCCGAGGCGACGGCGTCTGCGATGAGCGGATCGAGCGGTGCCCCGTGCTTGATGGTCCGCTGCAACGCTTTGAAGATCGGCTTTGGAAGCCTCTGCCGCTGGACTTCTTCGTTAAAGACGTTGACGCCGAACAGGTCTTTGGCGTGGATTTTTCGGAAATCCAGCTTGTTCAGCGGGTGTTTGCTGGTCGCGATCGACCGGATGGCTTCGTGGCGCAGATTGCCCATGGCTCGGGAGCTCCTCAATTGGTTGGTTAAAACAGAATCGACAATGACAAAGGCACGACCCGCCGGCGCTGGCAGGCAGTTTGCCGTTAAACTCTATACTCCGCCGGGGGTTGGTAAGCAAAAAGTGTGCTAGAGGGTGCAGAAACATACCCTATTCGGCAAATTGTGCGGGATTTCGGCTTTTGGCGACCGCTTGTAGCTCCAGATTGCCAATCGTACGCGCCCTCGATAGCGCACTTTGCGCGCTTTCTAGGCACCGCAGTTGGGTGCCTTAGTCTCCGCACGGTTTTTGTGCTGTGGCGCACTGGGGGCGTCCGATAGAACCCAATGATTCGTAACTGGAACAGTAGGGATGTCGCAAGGAGTGTCGAATGGATCAGAACAAGGTTGGCCCGGCGGTTGTTGGGTTCGTCATTCTCGTGGTCGTTCTCATTATCATTTCGTCAGGCTGCTTTTATGTCGTTGCGCCGGGGACGCGCGGGGTGAAGGTGACGCTCGGGAAGGTGGGAGAGCAGTTCCTGCCCGAAGGCTTTGGTTTTAAGGCACCGCTCATCACCGAGATCCATCCTGTCGAGATTCGGCAGCGGGCGGCGGCGACTGAAGCCGAGTGCTATTCCTCCGATCTGCAGCAGGTAAACGTGAAGCTGAAGATCCTGTATAGCATTCCGCAGGCATCGGTGGTGGATATCTACCGAAAGTACGCCGGCGACCCCTTTGACAGCCTGGTGGCACCGCGCATTCAGGAAGCGATCAAAGAGAGCACTGCACTGAGCACCGCAGAGAAGATCGTCAAGGAGCGGGAGACGATTAAGGTCAAGTCCCTTGCCGCGGCCAAGGCCAAGATTGGGGAAGTGATCAACCTTCAAGACATTGTGATTGAGAACATCACACTCTCCAAAGAGCTGGAGGCGGCGATCGAATCGAAGATGGTGCAGGAGCAGGAGGCCAGCCGGGCGAAGTTCACGCAGGACAAGGCTCGAATCGAGGCCGAGACAAAGAACATTGAGGCGGAAATCCAGGCGAAGGCGACGATTACCCGTGCCAAAGCCGAAGCCGAGTCGATCCGCATCCGTGGGGAGGCGTTGAAGGAAAATCCCGACCTGATTCAGCTGCAGATCGTGGAACGATGGGATGGCCGCTCGCCAATGGTGATCGGCGGCGGAGGTAGTGGCGGCGGGGCGACGATGATCCTGCCCGTCGAAGCACCGCCGAGAAGCCCGTGAGCCGTTGAGCGAGTCAACCCGACCGCCGCGTGACCTGATTCACAGTCGCGCCTGCCGAAGTTGGAAGTGCCCCGAAAATAAATTTTTTCGGGGCATTTTTCTATTGACGGAACCTTGGGCGCTCGGCAACGTATCACCACTCGCAACGGTGCCACCCCGGCTGTTGGTTTGCGGGCTAGCTGCGCGTTTGCGAGCTAGACGCATTGAGTAAAGTCCATCCGTTTGGTGATCCGGTTAACCGGGCGTTTAGCCCCCAACCAGCATCTATTTTTCCGACAGCGTGTTTCCGAAAGCCTGTTTGAGACCGCGTGTTTGCGACGGAGCGCTCCTGCCCCCGACACGCTGTTGAGCAACTTGGTCTGACACCTTTTGATTCGGGATAAAAACAGCACATGATGTCATCGCGCCGCGCGACGCAGAGTCGTACTACGGGTCTTGCCTCAGGTTATCGGACCGGTATCGAACATTTGGAGGCGCGCCAGCTGCTCTCGACCACGATTGCGCCCGTGGTGGGCGCAGGTACCGGGACAATCAGCGGCGCGTTGTTTGCCGACTTCAACGGCAATGGTTCGTGGGACACCGGGGAAGGCCGCAACGCCGGGTGGACCGTCTACATCGATGCCAACAACAATGGTGTGCTTAACAAAGGGGAAAAGCGGTCGATCACCAACATTAACGGGCTGTTCTCGCTCGAATCGCTGTTGCCAGGAACGTATGTCGTTCGAGAGGTTGTCGCCGAAGGATGGTACCGCACGGTTCCCGCAAGTTCCGACTCGCATACGGTCGTAGTCACCGCCAATGGAACTACCACCGTTAACTTTGGCAACGCGCCGCTTCCAGGCACGCTTGGACGCATCTCCGGCACGCTCTGGGCGGATATGAACAACAACGCCAGCCTGGATAGCGGAGACCTGAGAAATGTCGGATGGACCGCATACATCGACGCCAACAACAACGCTGTGCTCGATGCGGGTGAGAAGTCGACGATCACCAACATCAACGGCAATTTTTCCTTCGAGCATCTTGCCCCCGGCACCTACACTGTGCGCCAAGTGCTGCAGGCGGGCTGGCAGCGCACGGTGCCCACCACGACCGATCGTTGGATCGTCAACGTCGTCGGCGGGCAGACGTCGAGTGTCAATTTTGGAAACGCGCCACTCCCGGGCACGCTCGGGCGAATCACCGGCACAATCTGGTCGGATCTCAACGAAAACAACACCTGGGACGCCGGCGATGGTCGGCTGACCGGCTGGACAGTTTTTCTCGACCTGAATGGAAACTCTAATCGTGACGCGACCGAACCGGTGGCGACCACTGATGTCAGCGGCAACTTTTCCTTTAACTCCATTCTACCCGGCAGCTTCATCGTGCGGCAGCAGCTTGAGCCGGGCTGGGGTCAGGTTTCGCCATCGGGAAGCGGCGCGCACTCCATCACGGTCGGGGTCGGGCAGACCGTGGCGGTGGCGTTTGGCAACGTGGCGCTGGCTGCGGGATTTGGCGCGGTTTCGGGAACGCTTTGGGCCGATCTGAACCATTCTGGCGGCTGGGATTCCGGTGACGGCCGGCTCGCAGGGTGGCGGGTTTATGTTGATGCCAACGACAACGCGGCGTTCGACGCAGGTGAATTGTTCGCATTTACCAATTCGACGGGTGGATACACGATCTCCAATGTTCCCTCCGGCGCTTTACGGACGATTCGACAGGTGATGCAGCCGGGGTGGCGGGGCGTATCGCCCGCTGCGGGCCGTTGGATCGTCAACGTGCTGACCAACCAGACGGCGAGTGCATCGTTCGGAAACGAACCGATTCCCGGTGCGGCGCAGGTCCGGGGTTCACTCTTTTCAGACGACAACGCCAACGGCTCATGGGACACAGGTGACGGCCGTAACGTTGGGTGGACGGTCTATCTCGACTCGAATGACAACGCCGTGCTCGACGCCGGAGAGATATCTACGATTACCGATCAGAATGGCGCGTTTTTGTTTCCGGGCCTTGCTTCTGGAAACTACATCCTCCGACAGATCGTACAGCCGGGCTTTCGGCAGACTGTCCCGAGAGATTCCGACCACTACGCCTTTACGCTTGTCACCGGGCAGATTGGGGAGGGTAATTTTGGCAACACCCGTGCCGTCAGTGCTGTCAGCGGACTGGCGTTTCATGACCTGAACTCCAACAACTTTCGCGATGCTGGCGAACCTCCGCTGGCCAATTGGGCTGTTTATTTTGACGACAACAACAACGCCGAGAACGATCACGGCGAACGATGGACCACCACCGACAGCGCGGGCAACTTCTCCTTCACCGGCCTGCCTGCGGGCACCTATCGTGTGCGGCTTATCAATCGCTTCGGCTGGACACCAACGCTCGGCGCGCAGTCGGCCATTGCGGTGGTGAATGGCACCAACAGTGTCGGCAATTTTGGTTTTGCAGCGAGGCAGAATCCCGAGCCGGCGACGTACGGCGCGGAGAAACTCGTCTCATGGCTGCTCATCGGTGGTTCGAGCACCAATGTGGCCGATCGCAGCGTTGGCTGGAACATCAAGACGCACGGCTGGTCCGGTTTTGTCGCCACGCATGTGCAGCCTCAACTCAATGCCGGCGTGCGCCGCATCATGCTCCATAACCCGTTTGGTTCACTTCCCGGCCAAGACTTTCAGGCCGATCAATATCTCGCCGCGCAGCAGGCAGGCTTAAACTGGCTCACGCAAGGCTTCGCTGCGGCTTGGGCACCTGTCACTGCTCAGGGCATCGAGGTGATCGCGTATATGGGTGCCCCCGCCAACGATAGCGATTTTGCGGGCCTTGCGCCCGCAGCATGGTGGGCCAGGTTCTGGGCGTCTTTCTCGCCGGTCCTGGATGCGGGTATGAACATTGCGATGGATAAAAGTCTGGCAGCCAACCCAGGCTCGATCGACTGGGATGCGGTGCTCGCCGTGCGAAGCCAGGGGCGACAGGTCTACGGCGAACCGCGGCCGCCGTCGGCGGCGCTACATTGGCGGTCCTCTCCGCTGATTGCTGAGGATTACATCTGGAAAGACACCGATCCGGAACTGCACCCCGAAGAGATCGGCTGGGCTGCGAAAGACCCGCAGATTACCGGGGAAGTCGTCCGAATCTTCACCCGCCCCCCAGCAGGGCAAACCTGGGCCACGCAGTCTCAGTGGATTCGCAGCTACGCGCGCAGCGTTTTTCGGGAAGGCCATACGGTTGCGGTCAATCTTTCCGGAATGATCAGTCAGGGCATCCCGCTGAGCACAATTCTCAGCTAGTGCTATCTGTTGTTTGGGCTGCGCGTCTGATTCTGCTCGTCCAATAATGACTCCCGCGCGGGCGCGAAGATTATTGCCCCCGCATCTGCGGTGGATAATCGCCACCCGTGTTCCGGCCCGCGTCCGATATCGCGACGAGCCGCTGCGCCGCCACAAATTCCCCCATTTCGCCAGGCTTGCCCGGATTCTGAATCGTACGTTTCTCCCAGCGTTACCCGTCGCATGCGTCGACGGGAAAAAGTGGTTGGAGAGAGACATGAATACGAAGCAGAAAAAGCAGGCAATGAATACCGCAACGATGGAAGCGCTCGACGTGCGTCGGCTGATGTCGGCAACCGTCGCAGGGTGGCTTATCGCCGACAACAATGCGAACAACTCGTGGGACAGCAGCGACACCCGCCGGGTCGGCTGGACGGCTTACATTGATGCGAATGACAACAGCCAACTCGACACCGGCGAGCTAAGCGCGGTCTCGGACTTCAACGGCGTGTTTCGTTTCGAGGGACTGCAGCCCGGCACCTACCGTGTGCGGCAGGTGCTTCAGGAGGGCTGGCGGCAGACTTTTCCGCTCGGGCGCGACTTTAACGATGTGACCGTCGCCGCAGGGCAGACCCAGTGGGCCGCTTTTGGTGCGACGCAGGCGGTCAGCAATGTTGAAGGTCAGGTGTTCAACGATGCCGACAACAACGGGCGTTGGGACGCTGGCGAAAACGCCGAAGCCAACCGCATTGTCTACTTTGATACCAACAACAACGGCCTGCAGGATCTGAATGAGCGCTGGACTACCACCAGCTCGAACGGCAGTTTCCAGTTTACCGGCCTGCCCAGCGGGCAGTATCGTATTCGCCTCACCCAGGCTCATGGCTGGTCGCAGAGCTTTGGTTCGGACTCCGCCATCGCGGTTGTCAACGGGACCGATTCGGTGACCGGCCTGCGGTTTGCTCATTACCAGCAAGCCGAACCGGCGAATTATGATGCCGATCGCCTGGTTTCGTTCGTGCAGATTGGCGGGTCGAGCACCATCAATGCCGACCGCCGCGTCGGCTGGAACATCAAGACCGCGGGCTGGGCTGGCTTTGTGCAGACCTATATTCAGCCGCAGGTTGACTGGGGCATTCAGCGTATCATCCTGCATAACCCGTTTGGCACATTGCAAAGCGAGGGCGACTTCCGGGCCGATCAGGCGATTCTCGCGCGGGAGTCGGGACTAAACTGGCTTCTGGATGGCTTCGTGGCAGCCTGGTCGCCGATCATCGCGCAGGGCGTCGAGGTCGTGGCCTACGTTGGCACGCCCATGAACGATCCGAGCTTCAATGCCCTCAACGACACCGACTGGTGGGAGCGAGTGTGGGACAGCTTCGACCTGCCCCTGTCGGCAGGGATGAAGATCGGGCTTGATAAGAGTCTTGCCGCCAACCCCGGCAGCCGCGATTGGGCATTGGTCGAGGCAATTCGAAACCAAGGCTCAGACGTCTACGGCGAACCCCGTCCCCCGATGGCGGCACCGCACTGGCGGAGCTCGAGTTTGTTCGCTGAAGACTGGGTCTGGATCGAGACGCGCCCGGAAACCAATGCGGAAACGTACTGGGCTGCTAACGACTCGCAAATCACCGGCGATGTGACCCGGCTCATCAGCCGTCCCCCGACGGGTCAGACCTGGGGCACCGTCCTGCAGTGGGCCCCGGCCTACATCCGCAATATCCTGCGCGAAGGCCACTCGGCTTCGCTTAACTTCCTGCCATTCGTCAACAGCACGATGTCGATGGCGCAATTGCTAACGGCCGTTCCGACCGCCGGTCGTCCGGCAGCCCCGGCGGGGGATGCAGGCCCGCAGCCGATGCCGTGGGCATTCGGGGATGACGATGCCACCTTCAACGGTGACGACGATACGATCGATGCGATCCTGGCCGAAGATGACCTCGCCTGGTCCTTCGCGTGAACGATTGAGACAAGTTTACCATCGACGAAGACCGGCCCCGCGGTGGGGCCGGTTTTTCGTTTCTGAGGTTAGTTCACGGCAAGTTCTCCCAGGCGCGCGAGGATTTGACGCCCCGGCGACTTCGTTTACCATCCCCCTCCACCTCGCCAACCAACCCGCAGCCGAGGAGAAAGTGTTTCATGAAGCCGCAAGACGTCCTTAAGCTCTGCAAGCAGCACGCGGTCCAGTTTGTTGACCTCCGGTTTATGGACTTTCCCGGGCTGTGGCAGCATACCACCGTGCCGGTGAGTGAACTCTCGGCCTACAGCTTCGAGCATGGCTTCGGCTTCGACGGTTCAAGCATCCGCGGGTGGCAGGCGATTAACGAAAGCGACATGCTGCTCATTCCCGTGCCGCACACGGCGCGGATTGATCCATTCATACAGCACACAACGCTTTCGATGATCTGCGATGTGCGCGACCCAATCACCCAGAAGCAATACAGCCGCGACCCCCGATCGGTCGGCCGCAAGGCGATCGAGTACCTGAAAAAGACGACCATCGCCGACACCGCTTACTTCGGTCCGGAACTCGAGTTCTTCATCTTCGATCAGGCGTATTACGACCAGGGCATCAACTTCGCCAAGTATTATGTGGGCAGCCGGGAGGGAATCTGGGACCGCGGCAGTGAAGATCCGACCAATCTGGGCAGCAAAATCCGGCTGAAAGAGGGGTATTACCCCTGCCCGCCGATGGATACGTTGCAGAATATCCGCAGCGAGATGGTTGCCACTCTTATTGAGCTTGGCATTCCGGTTGAAGCGCATCACCACGAGGTCGCCACCGGCGGGCAGGTGGAGATCGACATGCGCTATCAAGACCTGCTGACCATGGCCGACAACGTGATGACGTACAAATACGTCGCCAAAAATGTCGCGGCCCGGCACGGCAAAGCCGCCACATTCATGCCCAAGCCGCTGTTTCAGGATAACGGCAGCGGGATGCACACGCACTTTAGCCTGTGGAAGAAGGGCAAAAACCTCTTTGCCGGCAACAAATACGCCGGACTCAGCGAACTGGGCCTCTACGCGATCGGCGGCATCCTGAAGCACGGCAGGGCGCTGTGCGCGCTCTGTAATCCGACCACCAATAGCTACAAGCGCCTCGTTCCCGGTTACGAAGCCCCCGTCACGCTCGTTTACAGCAGCCGCAACCGCTCGTCGGCCATTCGCATTCCGATGTACTCCACCAAGCCGCAAACCAAGCGGCTGGAGTTTCGCTGCCCCGATTCGTCCTGCAATCCCTATCTTGCGTTCAGCGCAATGGTTATGGCGGCGATCGACGGCATTCGCCATAAGATTCACCCCGGCGAAGCGCTGGACAAGGACATGTATCAGCTTCACCCCGACGAGTACGAACACCTGCAATCAGCCCCCGCCTCGCTGGAAGAAGCCCTCGACGCGCTGCAATCCGACCACGATTTCCTGCTGGAAGGCGACGTCTTCACCGCCGACGTGATTCATTACTGGATCAAGTACAAGCGAGAAAACGAAGTAGACGCCATCCGCATCCGGCCTCATCCGTACGAGTTTTGTATGTATTTTGACATCTGAGCACCGAATTGGCTGCCTCGGTAAGCATGTGGGAAAGAGAGATCTGGCAGAGCAAGTCTACCGGGGGCGGGTTGTGAAGGTTGTCATCGCTGTCATTGGGAATGAGCAAATGTCTACGACAGGTGAAACCATTGTCAGTTGAGTGAGCACTGTTACGGGTGCAGGGCGTTCTACGCAGGTACTGGTTACCATCGCGGGGAAGGGAGTTTGGCCATGCAGCTTTCGCGAACCAAAGTGCTGTTGGTGGCGGGTGCCCTCGTCCTGGTGGGCACCAGCTATTTTCTCTTACGGCCCCGGCAAAAGCCGGGCAACGAAGGGGTTGCGGCGTTGCAGGAAGACTTCCGACTTCGCAAAGCTGCACCGGTTGATGTAGCCGCAGACGCGATCGTAGGCCAGCGAGATCAGATCGCCGACCGTGCCCGCGCCAAACTCGTCGAGGCGCGCCTCGCACCCGGGCATGAAGCCGAGATCGCCGGCGCATTTGCCGACCTCATCACCGCCTACCGTTCACCGACCGCAGAGAAGTTTATCGAGTTTAATGAGTCGCGCGGGGTGCCATCTGACCCCGAACGCCTCGAACGGCGTCGGCAGGGGTGGAGCAGGGCCAACCTCATGGCCGCGGGCCGGCGAACGGATCCGGATTCCATCACCGCGTCGACGATTTTTAAGGCATCTGAAACCAGCGTCTCTGACACAGGCGCGAGCAAGTTTTACAGTTGGATCAAGCCCGATCACGCCGTCGAAAGAGGGCTGAGCGTCAATTCGAGCGTTCGTGTGGTGTGTCTGACCATTCGCATGCTTGAGCAGGAGCAAGGCCCGGGTAGCCCGTACAACCTGATGATCGATTTCGCCCGTGCCAAAAGCGGCAAGTGGTTGCCCGTGATCAACCTGATGGAAGGCGCGACAGAACGGCCGGTGTATCAATTGCCTCTTTGAACTTCCTCGACATGGAGCGCTGATGCCCTTACAGCCTGCCACAACATCTAAACGCGGGTTCAGCATTATTGAACTGCTGGTGGTGATTGGGATCATTGCGATTCTGCTTGCCATTCTGGTTCCCATGCTGGCCGGCGTCCGGCAGAAAGCAGACGCGATCAATTGCACCTCCAACCTGCGGCAGATCGGCGTTGCATTGCACGCCCGTGCAGCCGAGCGCGGGGGATATGGCCCGCTGGTCGGGACGATTGTTGTGCCGGCGTCGCTGCAGGGCAGCTCGATTTTGAGCGCCGCTGTCGGCGATGCGGCGCGAACGAAGTATGATTACGTTTACCTTGGGTCGCCCCTGATTGGCGAGACTGTTGCCTCGTTTCAGATGGCGTTGTCGAAGCAACTGGGTGTGAAGAATCCGAACACCGTGGGTTATGTCCCACCGCCGGAACTGCTTTCAAAATGGGAAGTGTTCACCTGCGCGCGGGCGAGGCCGAGCCATCCAGCATCAACGACGTTTATGATCGAGTTTGAAGGGGTCACTTCGCTTAATTCGATGCAGCTTGTTCCCATGCATTTTGTTTTAAACGACGCAGTGTTCGGCTATGGCGCCGGTCGCCTTGCGGGAAAGCTATCTAAAATCGACAACCCGACGCGCACGCTCATTCTGGCCGATGGCGCGCCGCCCGGCGGGTCGATCACGATGGGCGATGGCACCCCTCGCTACTGGTCGCCAACCTCGGGAGCGCCTCGCCCTCTGACCCTGCGCGATGCGTTTGAGGAAAACGGCCGGGTGGTGAGCCAACAACGGCTCTTTGACCCAGACCGGCACAAAGACCGGATCAACTTGCTATTTGCCGATGGTCATGTGGAAGCAGAGCCAATGACTCCTGAGGCGCTTGAAACGGTGATCATGGCCAACTGGTAGTCGGACGGTGCTCTCGTTTTCTAGGCTGTTTGATGCGATGAAGTCCATTTCGAGGCTTCGACGGCACCCGATCTGTGAGTTGCTCCACAATTTTTTTTGCTGCGGTGGCCAACTTTTCATTGCAATGGCCCACCCCCGTGAATACACTTACTCATTGGCGGGTAAACTGTTTTGCCCGTCACACATCGGTTTCGCAGATTACTTGTTGTAGTTCGCGCGAGACTTTGCGTTCACATCGTCACAGGCCGCTTCGCGGTCGGAGGTAAGAAATGCAGAAACGTTCATTACTGTCGGGGCAGCGCTGCGCTGTCGCGGCACTTGGCCTGGGGCTTTTAACCTGCGGGGGGGCTTACGGCGCGGTCGTGTACGGCGTGTCTAGCTCGAACAACCTGCTGCAGTTTAACAGCGCCACGCCGGGCACTATCGATAGCTCGGTCGCCATCACTGGCATGCAGCCCGGCGAGGCCGTGCTCGGCATCGATTTCCGTCCTGCGACCGGCGGGCTGTATGCGCTGGGTAACAGCAACACGCTTTACCTCGTCGACGCCGTCACCGGTGCCGCGTCGGCGGTCGGGTCGGGTCTTGGGCTTGTGCTGAACGGCACACAGTTTGGGTTCGATTTCAACCCGCAGATCGATCGCATTCGGGTTGTGAGCGAGACCGATCGCAATTATGTGGTTAACCCCAACACGGGCACCGCTGCGCAGTTCACCAACCTGTTTTACCCGGCGGGCGATCCGAACGCTGGCGTGAATCCAAACGTGGTTGGCAGCGCATACTCCAACAACTTCGCGGGAACCACGTCGACACAGTTGTATGGCATCGATACCAATCTCGATATCCTCGTCACGCAGGCGAACAGCGCCGGCACGCTCGGCACAGTCGGCCCGCTCGGGCTGGATGCGTCGGCGGTGCTGGGACTGGATATCGAAACGGGTACCAATACCGCATTCGCGGCGATTTTGCCGTCGGGTGGCTCGATCTCGAACCTTTACACCGTGAACCTCGGTACCGGCGCAGTCACGTTGCTTGGTCAGATTGACGGCGGCTTGAACATTGTCGACATCACCGTCGCCATTCCCGAACCCACAACGCTGAGCCTACTGGGCGCAGCCGGCCTTCTGGTTGCCCGTCGCCGCCGATAACTCGGTCGCACGTTTGGTTATCAGGACCCTCAACCGCGATGGAAGTAGCTAAGGCTGCTTCCATCGCGGTTTGCTTTGATGCGCGCCCAACGCCTCGCATTGTCGGTTGGAGAGTTGACGCCCGTGATTTCAGGGCTTTCCGCCGATAAACCGGCGCCGCGACCGTGCAGACTGCCGCAGCTTGCCTCGATTACCAGCAGGCGGTGGATCGTTTCGCGAAGGCGCGCGAAGGGCGTTTGACAGACTCTGGAGTCGGGTCATAATCCGAACGCGGGAGAGCCGAATGCCGCGATGCCCCGTGTGTCGCGCGACTGCCCGATTCGCAGCACCTGAAGGGACGTTGCACCAATGGCCAAGCCTCAGTTTTCAACCACCGGCGGCGTGGCCGCGCCTCGGAAGCGAAGGCTGTTTTCGCTTATCGAGGCCAACAAAACGCTTCCGTTGGTGGGGCGAATCGTTCGCGATATCGTCGAAACCCATGCCGAGTGCTCGCACCTGCAAGCCTCCCTCGAAGCTGCCCCCCGGGGCAAAAAGGCCGACGATCTGGAGGCCTCGCTGGAATGTAAACTACAGCGGCTGCACGACTTAGTTGAAGAAATCAATCGGGTCGGTTGCGAGCTGAAAGACTGTTCCGTCGGCCTGATCGACTTTTTGTCCCGCCATCAGGGCCGCGACATCTACCTCTGCTGGAAGATGGGTGAACCGAAGATCAACTACTGGCACGAACTGCACAGTGGGTTTTCGGGAAGGCAGCCGGTGAGTGTGTTGCAGGCGTAGGCGGCAGCGAATCGGCTGCTGTTGTGGCAGGAATTGGGACTTGAGGGGGAATGCGGCTATTCCGCTCGCGAGCGGATCGAAATTGGGTCGCGAGCGGCGTGAAACACGCCGATAATCAGTATCGAGTCTGGTAGATCTTGAAACAGGATCAGATATGGAAACTGCCTGACCAGGACCCGTTGAGTCAGACGGTGTACAAACGGGAAAGTGTGGGGGCGTTCGGCGGCCAGTGCGAAGGCCGCTTCGATCCGCTCAATGAATCTGATCGATAAGCCCGGCTGTTGCTCGTCGTACCACGCACACGCCGCTGCGATGTCGGCTTCGGCTTCAGGCTCGACGATGATCCGCTTCATTTCTTGCGGGCCTTCAGGATTCGCCGTTTGACCACTCGCCATTGGTCCCCTTCGGCTCCATTTTCTGCGATGCGGTTCAGCCTGCGGTCAAGCTCTGCCTTTTGCCGGCCCGAAAGTGGCTGCACGACCTGTTCGTCGCAGAGGCTATCCCAGATTTCGCTGACGAGTTTGATGCGCTGGCTTGGCGAAAGTTTGCGAGCTTGACTGATTAAGTTGGCTGGCATCGCGAAGAGTATAGCCTGAAAGCCGCTCAATGATCTAGAAATCTTGACTGCAAGCAGATCATGCCGCCAGCCGCCTTGCATGGATAAGGCCGCGCGGGCTTCGTCAGCCCGGTCGCAGTTATATGCCGCCATCAGGGCCGCGACATCTACCTCTGCTGGAAGATGGGTGAACCGAAGATCAACTACTGGCACGAACTGCACAGTGGGTTTTCGGGAAGGCAGCCGGTGAGTGTGTTGCAGGCGTAGGCGGCAGCGAATCGGCGTCATCGCTCTTTCGCCGGGGGAACCGTTTTGGCACCCTTCATAATTGCTTCCGCGGCGATGGTCTTCAGGATCGCCGGATGAAGCTGATTCTTCCCGGCAAGAATGATCTCGGCACAGGTCCTGGCCGCAACGAATGGATGCATTTCGATCGGTATATCAAACTCCGCGAGCGTCGCATCGAACAACGGGAGTGCGATGGGCAATAGCTCCTCAAAGGTCTTCAGCGCAGCGTGTTCTGGCGGAACTGCTTTGACCGAACCGGTCGAGGCCTCAATGCCGCCGCGCTCGATGAGGTTGAAAACGGTGTCGAACACCATCGGGCCGATTTCATTAACTGCATCGACAAAGACCGGAGAACCAGGCGGCAGCTTTGAAAGGTCTACTTGCGTGCCCCGGAGCATGGCTGCCCCTGCGCAATAGCCAGCAGCGGTGAGGGTGGTCTCCAGGTGCGCGCCGCGATTATCCGCGAGGCCTCGGCAGATTGCCCCAAAGAACGCAGTGGATGCTTGGGCAACGCGCGTTGTCAGATCGGTCTGCATCACGGTCGGCGGTGATTACACCAGCCAGTCCTTTCTTTTCAATCGCTGCGGAACATACTCTTCTGTGACGTAGCTGATGTCCTTGGTGATCAGCGATTCCACTTCCATCTTAAAGCCATTGTCGAGCATCCGCTGAATCTCTTTTTGCCAGCCCTTGTGATCCTTAAACCAGGGATATGCTGCGATTTCTCTGGCGCGTTTCTTGTCGTTATCGTTCAGCTCGATCTGCACGTCGTCGGACAATTCACATTCTGTATAGTCCTTCGATCGCACCCCGAGGAAAATGGCTTCGGGAATGGCCAGCCGTTCTGATTCAAAGGCGAGACTGATCGAGCCTTGCTTGATTACGCTATAGATGTAATGCCCCCACGGGTCGCAGTCGAGGAGGCAATAAATCGGAAGGCCGAGTTCTTCATTCAACCGACGCAGAAGCCGGCGCACGCCGCGTGGCGGCTGACCGCTGCCTTCGGTGAGGATGCAGTTGTGCTTTTCCCAGAACCGGTCTTCATTAAATCGGCCCCAGACCGTGTCTTTTTCGACATGAAGGACGAACTTCGCCTCACATTTCTTGAATTGAATGACATCCGGTTCGGTGATGCTCGGCACGGCGTACCCGCCAGATCCCATCCTGCGGCAGTCAATCTCATCGCCGCTATCGACGATCGTGATATTGCCGACCATGGTGCCCCGTTTTTTCGCGTAAACATGGAGCTCTTCGCGAAGTGCGCCCATGCTTACTTCGAGATCTTCCAGAATGGCATCAGACTCATCCTGCGCGGCAAATGTCTTCTCGCCCTTCGTTCCCTGAATGGTATGAAGCGCCTTGTAAAACATCCCGCGGAGGGAGAGGGTCTTTTCGGCTTCGATCAGTTGCTTGATGCTGTCGCCGTGCAGCACGGTTTGCATGAACTGCTTGGCCTGATTCAGATTGAATAGTTCCCGGGTGGCTTTCCCGTCGCCCATCTGCAAGATCCCCTTTTTCTTGTTCCAAAGCGTATTGGAGCGCGTGCGCATCGGGATATCGATGTTGATGTCTTTCTTCTTAAACGCCGCGGTGCTCACGCCGTCGGCGAGGCTGACAACTTTGGCGAGCGTGGCTTTGTCGCGTTCGCGGATGCGTTTGTTCACTCGATCTTGTGTGGTCGCTTTTGCCTTTGCCATCGGAAGTTCCTTCTTCGATTGAAATGGAGCCGCATCCCATTCAACGCGCCTGCCCTCGTCTTCTCCATGAAGGGCACAACAGTTGGGGTACACGGGCTACATCCCGCGGAGGCGGGTCGTGACGTTATCCAGCACGTTCATGAAGTTGATATAGCTGTCGTACGGCGATTCGTAGGGGCTGAAATACTTATGAACATCGCCATCGGCCCAATACTTGGTGCACATGTAATAGAAGTGGTCGCTGGTGGTCAGCCGACGCCAGTCTTCCAGAAGGTCCGGGTCGGCCTTCTCCTTCAACGCCCCCTCGATCTTGTAGAGCTCGTGCAGCGCATTTGATTGCATGGCATTTCCGAGCCACGCGCTCAAATCGCGCTCGCTGTCGGCCCACGAGACCATGTGCGGTGCGTCGATCTCACCCGCCGGGGCATGCTTATCAATGACCTGGCTGGGGGTCAGAAACTCATTCTGGGAAGAGCTTTTCAGAATCGCGCCTGGCATGTGCTTCAGAAAATCAAAGATTCCTGTGTCGGCCCACTGATGTTCGCCAAACGTCTCGTAATCCATGAAGAGGTTGCACACCTCGCCGTGGCCATTGATCTGATTGACCCAGCCGCTAAACTTTTCGGCGTTGAGAGGCCATTGCTCCCAAAGCCGGTTGCTGAAACGAAACGCAACGTCATCGCTGAGTCGATAATTCTTCAGCAGCAGTTTCAGCTTTGGCGCGTGCGGAGGGCGATAGACGCTGTTGGGCGTGCGGGTGCCAAGTACCGCATCGGCACCCTCGGCTAGACACCCGTCGTACCCCATGTGGCTGACGAAATGCCCCAGGTCATTGTTGTAGATCAACTCTGTATTGCGGAAAACGCGAGCATCCTGCCCGAAAAGCTCCTTGATCTTGCTCCGGTGCAACTCCACCTGTGCCCGAAACTCTTCGCGCGAGTAAAGGAATGAGAGGGAATGATGATAAGTTTCATTCAGAAACTCGACGCAGCCGGTGCTGTTCAACTCTCGAAAACTGTCAAGAATCTCGGGCATGTGCTGTTGCGCCTGCTCGATCAACATGCCGGAAAGTGAGAACGCGACAACGAACTTACCCTCATGGCCCCGGAGCATTTCCAGCAACAACTTGTTGGTCGGCAGATAACACCGGTGAGCCACCCGCCGGAGAATCTCGGCGTTCTTGGCTTCGTCGAAATAGGCACGGTCGGTGTCAAAAACGCTGTACCGCCGGAGACGATATGGCTGATGAACCTGAAAATAGAGGCAGACCGATGGCATGAGTTGCTTCCCTGCGCTTAAGACCCAAACGATCTCTCAAACTCATTGTACGGAAATAGCTGGCGATGGAAATGGCGGGTGTTGAAATGCCCCATAACGGCATCGAAGCGCGCGGCGGCGCACAGCCTAAGATCGAACGAAGTCAGCACTTACGTCGTAAGCTGTTCTGCCAGGACGCGCTTGAGCACTTTGCCGGTCGGGGAGCGCGGCAGGTCGGGGGTGATGATGACCTCGCGCGGGGTCTTCCAGTTGATCAGGCCGGCGTCGCGGCAATAGTCGCGGATTTCTTCCGCCGTCACCGAAACGCCCTCTTTGGGAACGATAAACGCCACCACAATCTCGCCGCGCGATTCGTCGCGCTTGCCGAGCACCGCAATCTCGCCGACCGAGGGGTGTTTGGCAATGAGGTCTTCCACCTCCCGTGGATAAACTTTTTCGCCGGCGACGATGATAAGATCCTTCTTGCGGCCCGTAATGTGCAGGTAGCCGTCGGTATCGATCATGCCAAGATCGCCAGACTTGAAGAACCCGTCCGGCGTCAGTGCCGCCGTCGTTTCCTGGGGCAGATTGTTATAGCCTTGCATGATCATCGGCCCGCGCATCCACACTTCGCCGACGGTGCCCGCCGGCTGAGGGTTGCCATTGTCATCGACGATTCGGATTTCCGCACCCGGAATCGGCTTTCCAACTGAGCCCGGCTTATGATGTTGCGGCGTGTTAAAGCAGACCGGGCCCGAAGTTTCGGTTAGGCCGTAGCCTTCCATCAAGTGCTTCTGGTACCGGGACGAAAAGGCCTCGCGAATCGTAGGCGGGAGCGGTTCGCCACCGCTGATGGGAAGGTAGAGGCTCGCCAAGTCGGCTGCCGACGCGTCTTTCAGGCGCAGAAGCGCGCCATACATGCTTGGCACCGCGCCCATCACACCGATCTTCAGATCGCGAATGGCTTTGAGCGTGGCCACCGGGCTGAACCGGGCGATATAGACCATCTCGGAGCCGAGATGCACCGGCGCAAGCATCGTCGCGAGCAGGCCGGTGGAATGAAATAGCGGAATGATTCCGAGAAACTTATGTTCGTCAGTAAAAACCGCCTTCTCAATACAGGCTTCAACGTCGTCGTGCAGATTTCCATGAGTCAGCACCACTCCCTTCGGCAATCCGCTTGTGCCCGACGTGTAAAGAAATGTCGCGATCTTCTGCGCCGGGGCCACGTTGCTCGCGGCAGCCGCGACGGCTGATTGAATCGCGCCCATGTCGGGCGCGGGCAGTTGCGTCAGGTCGATCACATTCAGCCCCGATTCCGCCAGCCGCGCGGCGAGCGGCGGGGCGGTGAGCACTGTGTCGATCCCGCTATCTTTGGCGATATGGGCGATTTCGCGATCGCCCATCAGGAAGTTGATCGGCACCGCCACCTTGCCAGCCATCAGTGTTCCGTAGAAACTGCTTACAAACCCTGCCGATGCTGGCAGCAGGATGCCGACCGCCTCTGCCTTGGTTTGTTGCGACACAACCGCAGCAATCCCAGCGGCGGAGCCGAGCAGTTGTTTCCAGGTGATTGATCCGCGATCATCTCTGATTGCAATTGTCGATTCTGGTTTGGACGCAGCATGTTGGAGCAAGGGTCGGATGAGCATGATTCACCTTTGTCGATACGGCGGCAGTGAGACGGTTGAAGATTAAGTTAGTGGAAGTTTACTCCAAGCGAGGCACGGATGCCATCATTGAAGCAAGATTGTGGATTGTTATCAGCGGGTTGTCGAGTTCGAGCGATGTTGCTGCCGTTGCCGTTGCTCCTCGCCGGATGCGCGACCGACCCTGCGACGCGCATGTTGCCGACAGGTTGGCAGCAGCTTCAGGCGGGGCAGGCCGAGCAGGCACTGATCACAGCGCAGAATATACTAACCGAGGCCCCGACATCGCCGCGCGCCGCAGAAGCGCTTTACCTAAAAGGGCGTGCGTTTGAAGCGAAGGTCGCCGCCACGCCGGCAGAGCAGCGGATGAACCTCTCCAACGCGTACGCTGCATATCTCGATGCGCTAAAGGCCAACCCCGCCGATCCGCTTGCGGCGCGGATTTATGCCGGCATTGCCAACACCTTTTATTGGCAGGACGACTTCACCAACGCCTGGCGCAACTGGGTTAAAGCTTACGACTTGTCGCCGGAGGGAGCGGATCGGGCCTATATGCTCTACCGCATCGGCCTTTGCCAGCAGCGGTTGGGCCAGTTTGACGATGCCGATCGCACACTCGCCGCTGTTCAGCAGCAGTATCCGAACACCGACGCGTCGAGGCGCGCCGCGCAGAAACGTGGGGCTCGCGCCTTTGCGGTGCAGGTGGCGACATTTGCTTCGCCTCAAACCGCCGAAAGTGCCATGAATGCCTTACGTCGGGAAGGATTTGTTCCCACCAAGCTCGCCAATTCACAGGGCCAGACGGTGGTGACGGTCACACCTTTCACCAACTACCAGCAAGCCCAAGCCGCCAAGCTGCGCCTGGCCGGGCTATATCCCGACGCCGTCGTGGTGCCGTGAGGTGCAGGCTGGTTCGCTCGCGATCTGCCAAGCGCATCTGCAGTCAGCTCTGCCGCGGTCACTTCAGCAGCGAGAGAAACGCAGCGATCCTGTCGATGCCCTTATCAATCTGCTCCATGCTCGTCGCGAACGAGAGCCTGACATGCGTGTCGGCGCCGCTATCGGTGCCGGGGACGACGGCAACATGGCTGTTTTCCAGCAACGCGGCCGCGAAGCTGATTGCGCCATCGATCGGCTTGCCGTTGAGTTGCTTTCCGAAATGCCTGCTGACGTTGGGGAAGCAGTAAAAGGCGCCATCCGGTCGGACGCAGGTTACGCCGGGAAGTTCGGTGAGTCGTCGCCACATATGTTCGCCGCGTTTTCCGAATGAGAGCCGCATTGCCTCGATCGACTCTGCGCCGCGGGGGTCGGTGAGTGCGAGGGCTGCGGGTGACTGGCAAAAGCTGGTGATGTGGCTGGTCTGCTGGCTGACGAGTTTGTTGATGGCAGCGATGATGTCCGTCGGCCCGCCAACGTAGCCGACGCGCCATCCGGTCATCGCGAAGCTCTTGCTGTGGCAATTGAACGTGAGGGTTCGGTCGAACAGCTTGGGGTGAAGCGTCGCAAAACTGACAAACTGCAGGCCGCCGTAGATCAGTTTCTCATAGATTTCGTCTGCGTAAACGATGATCTGCTCATGCTTTACGATTTCGTCGGCCAGCGCCGTCAGTTCGGCGGGCGAATAGGCGTGGCCGGTCGGGTTGCTCGGCGAGTTAATGATGAAGCCCTTCGTCCGTGGGGTGATGGCTGCGGCGAGTTGCTTAGGGGTGATCTTGAACCCGTTTGATTCTGCCCCCTCGACCATCACCGGCCGCGCGCCCGCCAGCTTGATCTGTTCGGGATAGCTGACCCAGTATGGCGCGGGAAGAATGACCTCGTCGCCGGGGTTAAGCGTCGCCTGAAACGCCGCATAAAGACAATGTTTCCCGCCGGCGCCCACACTGATGTTTTCCGGCTTGTATTGTAAGCCGTTGTCATTATTGAATTTGGAGGCGATCGCCTGCCGCAGTTCCGGCGTGGCGGGGCTGGCAGTGTACTTGGTCTGCCCGGCATCGATCGCGGCCTTGGCGGCGGACTTGATGAACTCGGGGGTGTCAAAATCTGGCTCGCCGGCACCAAACCCGACGACATCCACGCCCGCCTTCTTCAGCGCCGCTGCCTGCGAAGTCACTTTCAGGGTAATACTCTCAGCCAGCTGCGAGGCCCGATCGGAGATTCTGCTCATTTCCCCTTATTAGCGTAGGGAAATGCGAGATTCAAATGATAAGTCTTCCCACCGGTGGTTCGATCTCATCGCCTGCCACCGGCGGGTGGCTTACGGCGGCACGAACCTTGGGAATCTGCCGGCGAGTTGCGCTTAAGCAAAACCCCGTGATCGTCCGATAACTATAAAGAGATGATCGATCAGTTGATCAATGCGCTAGTCGAGTCGCGAAATGAAGCCGCGGACGACACGTTGCTGGAAGCACTCCGTGTCGGCAACGAGGTGGAACAATCGATGGCAATGGGCGCGCTGCTGCGGCGGAAGACGGTTCATGGCCTGTCGGGGATTATCACGGCGTATGAGTCGCTGTCGCAGCAACTTCAGCTCCAAGTCCTCGCTTCGGCGGGGCACCTTCATCATGCGCTGCGCGAGTGCGGGCGAAGCGAGTTGTCCGAGCGGCGGGTGGCGGCGCTTCGACTCATCGCGGTGAGCAGGCAGGGTAGGCTATCGCATGTTGTTGCGGAGAATCTGCACGAGTCTGATGAGCAGGTGAGCAAAACGGCCTGCGAGGCGCTAACTGCGCTGGCACGCTGGATTGCAACCGAAACCAAGCGATTGCAGAAAGGGGAGGCTGCCGAGAGCGCCGAGATCGGTTCGTACCTCGACGCACTGCCCGGCATGGCTTCGGAGAATGAAGCGCGACCCTTGACGATCTATCAGCAGATTGTGGGAAATCGCCCGGACATCGAAAACGCAGTCGCGCGTGCGATCGATGTTCACCGCGGGAAGCATGGCCACGACCTGCTTCGGGCGGCGCTGCTCCTGGCCGATTGGCCCGACAGCAAGACGCTCGCAGTGCTGCAGGCTGGCCGGCACGGCGGGCAGTCGCCCATGATTCGCCGCCTCCAGCAACCACCCGCTGCCGAGCATGTGGAAGGATTTCTTCTCGCAGCGTCGCATGCTCAGGTGCGATCGCATTTCGGCCAGGTCTTTGCGCACATCGTTGAGGCGCCGGTGCTCGATGCGCTGTTGCGCAAGACCCACTGGCTGAAGGACCATCAACTGCAGATTTGCATGCACCTGGTCAGTCGGGGTGTGTGGTGGGACGAAAAGGAACTGCTGCGAGATCTCGACCGCCGTCAGCCCAACGAGGCTGCCAAGGTGGGCGAGTGGATTGCAGTGTCGCAGGTGCATGATGTGCTGCAGGACGACCGGCTGGAGAAACTGCGCCAACACTGCACCGGCGACGTGGGGGCGCGGCTGCGGTTGCTGCGAATCGCATTGCGCCGCCGCCGTGGCGCGAGTGTGCAGTTCATCAAGTCTTTCCTGACCGACCCCGACGAACGCCTCGCGAGGCTGGCGGCGCGGGAAATCGTCCGGCGCAAGCCGCTCGACTATGAGAACATCCTCCTGCCGCTCATGACAACCGCCGCCATGAGCGTGCGGAAGGTAATCAGCCGGGCCATCGGCCACGCCGGATTCGAACAGTTCTGGCAGCGGTTTGATCGCATGGACAAAGCCACACGCCGCCAGGCTGGCAAGGCGATGCTTAAACTCCTGCCCGACGGGTTGCAGCGCATGTCGCGGCGGCTCGAACAGGGTCCTGCCGACGGGCGCGTGAAGGCGATGGTGATGGTGCAGGAACTGCAGTTGATCGACCGACTCAAAGGCTCGATCTTCCCGCTGGTACAGCATGCCAACGCGCGCGTGCGCAGCAAGGCGATTTCACTGGTGGGCGAACTGCCGAGCGTCAAGCCAGAAGTCATCCTTGAAAAGGCCTTGAACGATCAGGATCCGCGCGTGCGTGCCAATGCGATCGAGGTGCTGGAAGAGACGCGCAATCCTGAGTTCGTCCCGCTGCTGACGGAGCGCGCCCGCTCCAGCCATAACCGCGAGCGCGCCAATGCGATCAAGGCGCTGCACAAGATGAAAGTCGGAACTGCGAAAGGCGCGCTGATCTCGATGCTGAAGGATCAGCGCGGCGAGCACCGCATCTCGGCGCTTTGGGCGATGCGACAGATTGGGTTCTGGGAACTGGTGCAGGAAGTGGGGCGGATGGCGCGCGAGGACCAGAACATGCGCGTCCGGCGGTACGCCGTCGGGGTGATACGCACGCTTGCCGAAATCGTCCAACAGCACAAAGATGCGCAGCTAAAGTTGCGAAAGGCGAGTTGACAATGAATTCGGGCCGCAAAACGCACCACAGATTCGCACGGTGGCCAGCCTGGCTCACCCGCCTCGCAGCAGCGGGCCTTGTGCATGGCTCGGCGGCGTTCGTACAGGCTCAAGTGACTGAGGAAGAGTTCAAACGGGCGCTACAGCAGAACTTTGATGAGCCGATCGACCCCAACAAGCTCGTCGCGTTTGGGCTGGTGATTCTGGCGATCACTCTTCTCACAGTCGTTGTCAATCGGTGGCGCGCCAGTGCTGGCAGACCAGGAAGCCCCGCAGCGATCAACTCACCCGGCAAGCTCATCCGCGAAATGTGCAAGACCGCCAATCTCCGCCCCGCGGAAGTGAAGCAGCTTCGCATTTTGTCTGAACAGCAGCAGGTGAGCAGCCCACTCACCCTGTTGCTTTGCCCGAGCGTGCTTGGGAAAGCCATCCGGGAAAATCAACGGAAGATCGATCGCGGAATATTAGGGGGGCTTGCCAAGCGGATTGCGCGCCGATAGCTCGCCCGTCCGCCTACGGCTTGCTCTCGATCCGGTTTCGACCCGCGCGTCGCGTGCAGCCTACCGCTTTGACAATTCATAGAACCCAACGAAGTACAAGAACCGGTTCTGATTCAGAATCGGAACGTTGTATTCCTGCGCCAGCCGCCGCACTTCGTCGTAGGCCTCGGCGTCGGCTCGCGAGCGGTCGTAGATCGCCTGATTGAGCGGATCGGACAGCTCTTCCCGGGTGAAAACCGGAATCTGCGGTTCGCTGCCAAGGACGACGAAATCGGTGTCAACATTCACTTTGTCTGTGAGCGTCGCACCCCATTGGGTGACCAGCCGCTTGATGACCTCGGCATCGCCCGCGGTGGGGACGTTGTTGCGGTCGAGGTCGAAGTTGCCGAACACCAGGAAGTTGTAGCGCGTGTTTCGATCGTAGACGAGATTGACGAGCAGATCGCCCTCGGTCAGCGTCTGCCCCGGCTGCAGCCGGATGATTCGCGCCTGGCTGCTCGTCGGACCGACACGCACTACCTCGATCGATGCCTTGCCGCGGGGCAGGTTGGTTTCATCGGCCGAGTCGCCCGCCGCTGGTACGCCTTCCACCTTGTCAAACACTTGAAACGTCATCCCCGCGGAAATCTGATCGCCCTGGCCGAGGTTGATATACACCGTGTCGGCACTGGCCAGCCGGATGATGGTGCCATCGGCCTGGCGGACGATCGGGTCAGACACATTGGTGCGAAGATCGACCAATCGTCCGGTGAGTTGCTGGATCTGCGTCTTTAGCTGCTCGTTATCCCGCTGCAGGTCGGCGATCTGCACCTGGGCCGATTGCGTCGCCTGCTGGGCGCTTTCGAGTTGAGCCTGAAAATCAGTCTGAATCTGGCTGACCTGCTCATTCTTGGAAGACCGGTCGGTGCTGGCAGCATCCATCGCCTCTGCGGCGCTGGCGCGCACTTCGGCGAGTTGCTTATCCATCGCTTCACGCGCGATAGTCATCTGGTTGGCCGCTTCCTTCGCCGCGCCTTGAGCGGAGGCAAGCTCGGTGCGCAAGTTGGCGATTTCACTCGACTTGCTCACCAGCGCATCGGCCAGTGCGCCGACGGCGGCGTTGGCGTTGCCAGACGGAAGGTTGACCAATTCGGCGGCGGTGGCCTTGGCGGCGGCGTCTTTCAGCACGCGGTCGCTGGACTGAATCGCCTTGCCGAAGTCGATCGAACCGCTCAGCCGGGTGGCGAGGTCGTCGCGCTGCTTGAGCGCGACATCAAGCAGGCTCATTGACGAGTTAAAACCCGCCGCCTGCATGGTCTCGTCGTTTCTGGTTTGCTCCAGCGCTGCGACTTCGTTGCTGGTGAGGGCCGCTTCGGAGACGACTTTCTTAAACTTCTCCGCAGTCGTGCGGGCCTCGCGGGCGGTGTTGTCAGCCGCGACGTAAAAGTAGATGGCAAAGATAGTTGCGGTAACGAACAGGATGGTCGTTACCACCGTCCACGTGACCAGTGCGCCGCGTGAACCTTGGTTGGCCGGTACCATTACAAACCTCCGGGTGCCGAATCGTTAGGTGTCAATGGCAGCGTGCAATACAGGTGCAACACCGCCGGAATGTCGAATCTACCGGGGCGCATGAGTGGCGGTCAAGAAAACGCGAAGTTGCGCCCATCCCACAACAGCCCACCCCCGGCCGCTAAATGTCGCTCCGGCCAAGGTTTACAAGACCAGCATCGCCACGCCCGCCACCGCAACCAGCGCGCCCGCCACCGCGCGCCATCGCACCTGTTCTTTCAAAACAAAGACCGAGATCGGAATGATCAGCACCGGCACCAGCGAAGTAATCGTCTGCGCCACCCCCGATGGAATCAGCTCGACGGCCTTGTTCAGCAAAGAAACCCCCAGAAACGGCCCGGCGATCGCGCCGATCGTCAGCAGCAACACCGCCGTCCGATCGCGAAGGGCCGCGCCGCAGTCGCCCACCCGGCCAGTGAACACCACCAGCCCGATGAATGTCGCCACACCGGCGATGATCCGAATCTGCGTCGCTGTGAACGCATCGAGCGCCGGCGGGGTGCTCATCGCCACCTTTGTACACACCAGCCCCACGCCCTGTCCCGCTGCCGCCACCACACCCAGGAAGATCGCCCACGGCGTGATGTGCCGCACGGCCTGTCCGGCGCGATATTCCAGCACGGTTGTGCCCGGCCCGCCGAGCCGCGCTTCCGATTCATACTCCGGCGCAGGCCCGGGAGCGGCGTCCTCAGGGGCCGGCTTCTCAAAAACCACCCACGACACCCCGGCCAGCGTCACCAGCATGCCCATGCCCTGCAAGAGCGTGATCGGGTTGCCTAGCCAAAGCCATTCGGTGACGGCAGCGATCGGCGGGGCGAGGCACATCAGCAGCGTCGTCAGCCGCGCCCCCAGCACCACGAACGCGCGAAACAGCGCCAGATCGCCCACAAAAAAACCCAGCAACCCCGACAGCAGCAGCAGTTTCCATTGTTCCGCCGACGCCCCGGCCGGCAGCACGTTGCCAAACCGCCACCACCCCAACGCCGAAAGCAGCGCAAACGCCACCAGCAGCCGAATCAGGTTGACCGGAACGCTGCCCACCCGCCGCGAGGCGTTTTCGAACGCAATCGCGCTGATCATCCAGCAAACCGCGGTGCCGAGAGCAAAGTAGGGGCCGTACATGAAGCGTCGGGAGCGTAGGGCGGCGGCAGGGTTCCGTCAATTTGTGCAAAAGACACTTGTTGCCTGTCGGTGTCGTCGGCAGTGTGTTGTGATTGGTGGCACCGGTTGAAAGGTCCGGCTAAGCCGCCACGCGTGTGGTCAGTGACCGGGAGACCATCACCCCGGTGCCCGGCAGGCGGGCGGAGCGCGGGGAGGACCACGGGCCCGGCTGCAGGCGGGCGTTCAGCCAGCAGGCGGTGAACCAGACTAGCTGCCCGGGGACGGTCGTCGCGGAGAAATCCACCTGCACGCTGCAGGCGGTGGTCGAGCTATGGAAGTTCCACCCGTCGATGCCCGTCGGCGGATGGTCACCGACGAATGTGAACAACATCGCGCCATGCACGCGCGCCGGTTTGCCCAGCCCCGCCGACTGGCTGTCCTGAAGCCGCAGCATCGCCGACGTGTCGCGCACCCGTTCCACGGCGATCACCGGCGCCGCCGTCGGCACCTGTTGCCGCGCGGCGACTCTGAGCCCCGGGTTAATACCCAGACGCAGACGCTGCTCTGCCGTCACATGCGCCGTGCCCTTAACGAGCATGGCAAGTTGTCGTGCGGCGGTCTTGAGCCGGCCCATCTCGGCGTTCTTTTCCGCAACGGTCACCATCGATCGGATCTGCGGTTCGGTTTTCGCCAGCGCGGCTGCGAATGCTTCGTGCAACTGCGCATACGCATCAGCCTGCTCGGGCGTCAATCCAAACTCCGCCGGGGCGGCGCTGACCTGCCGGCTGAAATTGCCGGACCACGCCAGCAGCAGATCCTCACGTCGTGGCAAAAAATCGGCCATGGTGATCCGATCGGCACTTTAGGGTCTTAGCTGAAGCGCCGGCTTCAAGAATCAAACCCCCCAACCGTTGCAACGCGTTATCGGATCGAAACAACGGGCCTCAAGGCCATGAAAACGCACCCCGCAACCAACGCATCGCCCAGCGCAGCCCACCGATCGCCGGCCTCAGCCGATGCGCCCCACCAACCAACCCGTCAACCGGGCAACCTGTTCGCCCAGACAAGCGGCACAATCGCAGGCTCCGCCCCCGCGAGCAAAGGACCCCACCGCCCGTCCCTGGGAACGAGCCGGCAAAAATGGCCCACACCCGGCAAAACCAGCGAAAAAAAGGCCATTGTTTCATTCCCGCGTGTTCCCCGCCGCGTCGTGGCTGGTCCAGCGTAACACGGCCCGCCCGCTGCCAGCGATGTCGATCGCTCCGCTGACGCTGAGAATCCGGCGGGTGTTCAGCACACGCACCGCCGGCATGTGTAGGGCTCGCCGTATCGCTACAGGCCGCGGGTGGGCACCGCCCGCATGATAATGTGCGCCCGTTCGACGGCGGTAATCCCAATAGCCCGGCTCGGGCCGCGTTTCTGGGTGTCTAATCGATGCCTGAACCCCGCCGGAGCGGCGTTGGCCTGTCCTGCTCCCCGGCCTATCGTGCCTCCGCCGCCCCAAGGTTCCCGTTTATCATCCCGGCCCACGCCGCCACTCCGTCAACCCAAGTGCCATTGACGGCCTGACTTACGTGTGAGAAGCTCACCGCGCCCGACGAACGCTAATTTGCTTCGCGGGTCAGTTTATTCACTAGTTCGATGATTGAGCGACAAACAGACGTTCGTTCAATGTTTGCGTAACCGAGCGCGACTTGTTATTCGCGCTCAATCATAGAACCTTCGCCTGCAGCTGATCGGTCTCGCAGGGAGTGCAAGAATTGCAGTGACTGTGTTCAATGGCTCAGCTGCGGGCGAAGCGGCTTGCCGCTCGACCGACAGCTGAAGCTAAACGTTATGCCGACGGCGGCCACTTAGGAGGAAAAGCACGATGGGGCTTCTCGATTCGCTCTTAGGCCGTAAGCGGGAGCCGGCGCGGCCCGTCGATCCAGACGCGATCAAGGATAGCGTTGACAACCTTACCGCGTTTTGCGGAGACGTTCGGCGGCACATCGGCGAGGACGTATTTGCACAGGACGGGATGGAGAAGCAGGTCCTATCGGCATACGCGTTTGGCGGGGTTAACGTGCTGAGTCAGCAGCGCGGCTTCAGCGCACCCCAAGCTCACGCTATGGCGTTGGCCATCCTCTACAAACACTTCGGCTACACCGCGGAAGAGAGCGCCATCAAGGCGCAAGCCCTGATCGACGCGACCGGTGACAAGAAGTCATCGCTGAACGCCATCATCCATCGCGGCATCGATGGTTACCTTGCCTGGCAACAGAACCGCGAAGCTTTCGACGCTGCCGACTTCCGCGAGGTGCTCACTACGTTGCGGCGGTTCAAGCCGTCGGCATAACCCGCCGATGCAGTGGACCGAGCCGGCGGGTAAGCTTCTTGTGGTTCGGGAGTCGGCGCGGTGCCGGCTCGGCCACTGATCGGCATTACGTTATCTCGCCATGGCAAACGAAGACGACGAAAATATTGCGGTAAACCTGACACGAGCGGATTTGTTGCTGATCAACAACGCACTGAACGAGGTCTGCAATGGCGTTCACATCGAGGACTTTGAGTTCCAGACGCGTCTCGGAGTATCACGCGAGGAAGCGAGTGCGCTACTTCGCCGGATTTCCGAGCGACTGCGGGAGGCGGCGGGATAACCACGCACTGCTGCAACGGACTGGCCCGGCGGAACGATCCTCTTGATTTGAACGTTGTCCGGCGCCCGCCCGGCCAGTGAATGTCAGTCCGTTATCTCGCCCGGCTGGCTGCACTTCTCGGAAGCCCGGCGTCGTACCTGTCGAGCGAAGGACGACACCAGCAACGTATGCAGGCACTTCGTTTGTTGTGACAACCCGCGCGGCGCATCGTGCGATTGGGGATACAATCCCGCGCTGCGATGGCAAACAAAAGCTTCTACATCATTGACGGGCATGCCCACATTTTTCGCAGCTACTTCGCGCCGTTTCGCGATCTCACCTCGCCCACCGGTGAGCCGACGAAGGCGACATTTGTCTTCACGCAGATGATGCTCAACCTGGCCGAGCAGCGGCGGCCGGATTATCTGGCGGTGGTGATCGATCACGGCGATGAAACCGTCTTTCGCAAGGCGATTTACCCGGCTTACAAAAGCAACCGCGAGCCGCCGCCGGATGATTTTTTTCCGCAGGAGAAGCGAATCATGGAAGTGGTGCGCGCCGCCGGCGTGCCGATTTTTGAAAAGCCGGGGTTTGAGGCCGACGACCTGATCGCCACCATGGCGTCGACCCTCTGCACGCAGGGGTTTGATGTTTACTTAGTCAGCAAAGACAAGGACCTGCGGCAGTTGCTCAACGATTGCATTCGCATGTACGACGTGCAGTCGAACGAGCTGATGGATGTTGCGCGGATGCGCGAGAAGCTCGGCTACGGGCCTGAACAGGCCGTCGATGTGCAGACGCTCATGGGCGACAAGATCGACAACGTGCCGGGCATCCCCGGCGTGGGCGAGATGACGGCAGTCAAGCTGCTGAACAAGTACGGCAGCGTTGAGGCGATTCTGCAGCACATCGACGAGATGACGCCGAAGATGCGCGAGAACTTCACCGCGCACGCCGATAAGCTGCCGATTTCGCGGCAACTGGTGACGCTGAAGCGCGATGTGCCGTTCGAGTGGAGCATCGAGCAGTGCAAGTTCACGGGATACGACGCGCCGCGGCTGCGGCCGTTGCTGCGCGAGCTGGGGTTCTGGTCGCTGGAGAAGAAACTGATCGGGCAGAACGGCGGGGAGGGGGGGCCGGACGACGCGGCAAAAGCGCCGCCTGCCGGCACACCGGCGACCGCCGGCGGGTTTGGCGGGTTGTTTGATGCGGTCGAAGGCGGCACGCCAACGCCAGCCAACGCGTTGCAAACCAGCCACGATTGCGATTACCGGCTCATCACCGAGAAGGATGATTTCTTTTGCTTCGTGGCGCAACTGAAAAAGCAGCCGTGCTTTGCGTTCGATACGGAGACGAATGACCTGGGCGCGATGCGATCGGACGTGATCGGGCTGAGCTTCAGTTGGAAGCCCGGCAGCGGCTATTACATCCCCATTCGCGGCCCTGCGGGCGCGACATTTCTCCCGCCGGAGGTGGTGCTGCCGGCGCTGAAGCCGATTCTGGAAGACGAATCGATCGGAAAAGTCGGCCACAACATCAAGTACGATCTGCTGGCGATGCGCTGCGCGGGCGTGAACCTGCGCGGCATCCGGCTCGACACGATGATGGCCGCGTTCCTGCTTGATGCCGGCCGGAGCAGTTACGGCATCGATAACCTGGCGCGCGACCTGCTGCAGTTTCAGAAGATTCCCACCAGCGACATCATCGGCAAGGGCGCTAAATCGATCTCGATGGAGAAAGTCGATCTGCAGCAGGTGGCGCGGTACGCGTCGGAAGATGCCGACATTGCCTGGCGGCTGTACGAGTTGCTCAGCCCGCGCCTGGATGCGGTTCCCACGCTTCGCAAGTTGGCCGACGAACTGGAAACGCCGCTGATCGAGGTGCTGGCGGAGATGGAGTTCAACGGCGTGGCGATCGACCCGGCCATGCTGCAGGAACAGTCGAAAAAGCTGGGAGCCCGCATTGCAGAGCTTGAGGGCCAGATTCACCGCGCCGCGGGGACTGATTTTAACATTGATTCGCCTAAGCAACTGGCGGTGGTGCTTTTCGAGAAGCTCGACCTTCCACGCGGCAAGAAGACCAAGACGGGCTTCAGCACCGATGTGCAGGTGCTGGAAAATCTCGCCGGCATTCATGTGGTGCCGAAGTTGATTCTTGAGTATCGACAGTTGGTTAAGCTGCGCAATACCTACCTCGATGAGTTGCCTGAAAATATCAACCGCCGGACGGGTCGAGTTCACGGCAGTTTTCATATGACTGGCGCAGCCACGGGCAGGCTGAGCATGAGCGATCCGAACTTGCAGAACATTCCGATTCGAACGGAGGAGGGTCGGGCGATCCGGCTGGCATTTGTGGCAGGGGAGCCGGGGCATGAATTGATCGTCGCCGATTATTCGCAGATTGAGCTGCGTGTGCTGGCCCACTTCACGCTCGAACCGGCGCTGGTGAATGCATTCGAGAACGATGAAGACGTCCACGCCGCCGTGGCGGCGGAGGTGTTTGGGGTGGATAAGTCGGCGGTGACCAAGGAGCAGCGGTCGCAGGCGAAGGTGGTGAATTTCGGCATTATTTACGGCATCACCGCCGCCGGGCTGGCGCGGCGGATTGACGGGCTGACGGTTCCCGCCGCCGCGGAGCTGATTCGGGCTTACAACCAGCGATTTCCGGGAATCGAAAAGTTCATGCGCGAATGCGTGGAAAAGGCTCGCGGCGACGGCTACGTCGAAACCATCCTCGGCCGCCGGCGCCCGCTGGCCGATATTCACTCCGGCGTGATCGCCCTGCGCAACGCCGCCGAGCGGGCAGCCATCAACAGCGTCGTTCAAGGCTCGGCAGCCGACCTGATCAAGGTGGCGATGCGCAACATCCATCGCAAACTGAAGAGCGAAAATCGCCCGAGCAAAATGCTCCTGCAGGTTCATGACGAACTGGTGTTCGAAACGCCGATTGAGTCAGTCGAATCCGATTCGGAACTGATCAAATCAGAGATGATCAACGCCATCCCGCTGCGCGTGCCAGTTCGGGTGGATATTGGGCATGGAATGAACTGGCAGGAGGGGAAATAATGGTTACGTCATTCAGTTTGCATGAAAGAGGATCTTGTATGAGCGAATTGATAAGCGTTCGACTATCGAAGGACCTCGACGAAGCGATTCCAAAGAGGAATCGAACCGAGTGGGTGATCGAAGCCATTCGCGCCAAGTTACGTCAAGAAGCACTTAGAAGCGTAACCGATGGCGCAGCAAGCGATCATTCACGGGACTTGCAAGCATTGGAAGAATGGGAATCCGCCGCGACGCCGGCGCCCCGGCGGCCAGCTTAAGCCGCCGGTTGGGGCCCGGCGCCGACGAGTTTTTTTCGTGTCGAATCAACTAGCAAGTTCAGTCCTTCCAGAGTTCTGGCCCCGAGCAGGGCGAGGTCGCCTTTGCGCGCAAACACCACCTCGTCGACCGTGAAAAACTGATCGACGCGAATCACCGCAAATCCCATTGACCGGGTAACTTGTTGGCCGTTTGCCATGATAAACGGAACATCCTTCTTCTCTTCTGCAACGCCGATGCGCTGCAGCGTCTCTTCAGCAATCCATGTGCGCTCGCTACCGGTGTCGACCAGAACGCCTGCGATTCTTGCGCCGCGTGTGCGATCACCAACATTCTCGATTCGACAGCCTACTCTGAAAGTTCCCATGTTTTTTCACCAAGGTTCAAGTTGACAGTAATATACTGTTGTGAACATGGAACTTGAACCCTCCAACCCCGATTTTGATCCCAAGCCCGATCGTCGGCCCAAGATGCCTGAGCCTTTGCCCGTGCGGGTAATCGCCATCAACGATTCGGTGTCGCATGCGGTGGCCGGGCGCGAGAAGGAGATGGATGAGTTTTACGTCACGGTGTTGGGTTTCGCTCGCGCTAACGATGTTTCGGTGGAGACGAATTTCTCCGTGTTGATCTACCACGCAGAGAATGTCGACCTGAGTTTTACGATTCGCGAGCCGATTTTTCATCGCGATGATCTGCGGCCGGTGCAGATCGAGGTGCAATCGCTGCGGGTTACAGAACAGGCGATGATCGATCGCGAGATGCCGTATACCCGCCAGCGGGGGCTTGCGCCGGGGCAGGAGAGCCTTGTATTGCAAGACCCTAGCGGGAACTGGGTGGAAATCACCGAGCGACGGCAGGTCGGCTGACGGATGCGGCGGTCGGCCGCGCGCTTCTTACAATGAATGCGTCGTGCACCCTGATCGGATCACCCCAGTATTGATAAAACCAGTGGTGATAGTTCTGCAAAACCGGATCATTGCGGCGTCTGCTGAGGATGATGCGCGTGGGCGACATCGCTTCAAATCGGGCCGACTGCCATGCGGCGTGGAATGGGTCGAACGGCACCCAGCCGAGGCCAGCCAGATAGGCCTCTGCCCATGCGTGCTTCGGCGTGTCGCCGGGCTTCACGGGCGTGATGATAAACCCTTCATTCACAAACGCCGGAATGCCGCGAGCCCGGCAGAGTGCCACAAAAAGATCGCTGAACTCAGAACAATCGCCCCGACCCGCCGCCAGCGCGCCCGCGGCACCGCGGTCGTCTGTCATGTATTCTGATTTTTGCAGGTGCGCGAGCGTGGTCTCAAAAATGGCCTTTACCGTCGCGATCGCCGGGCCTTCAGGCACGGCCGCTGCGATCTGCCGGACTGCCGGCGCATCCGATTCGATCATCCGCTCGGCTGAGAGGTAATCGCTGAGCGCGCCGCTATCGCCCCAATCCGTCTCGGCGGGGCGGGCGGAAAGGGTTTCCATGTCGCAACGAGCAAGCTCAAGCTCGGCAGCGATGTTGATTTTCGATCGCCGCGGTGGACATGACAGGTCGTAGCGGGCGTATTCGTTGCCACCTTCGCTGAATCGCATCGTCGGCTGGGGGTTGAATGTGAGTCGCCGCACACGCTGTCGATTGGTGATGGTTTGCGGGAGGGTGCAGATGAATGTAACTCGTTCGGTGCCAGGCGACGATTCGATTTCAAAGCGCCACTCCACCGCCACAGTCATCGCAGCCGGGCGAATCGCGAGACTACCCGGCCCGGCGGTCGTCTTCGTACAGCCCCCGGTGAACTGAACGACTAGAAGTACGGGCAAGACGAGGATGATCAGTCGGCGGAGAATCACTTCGGCGGGTTAGTCTATCGTCGGCGGAGGCTCAGACGCGAGCGGTTCATTCGTCGGCGCGGCTGTTTTGATGCGCCTGCGGTCGATCAATGCCTGGCGCAGAAGAAACTCGATCTGCCCATTCATGCTGCGCAGATCGTCATCGGCCCACTTCTGGATCGCGTCCAGAATGGCCGGGTCGATGCGAAGAAGAAATGCTTTGCGCTCAGGCATCTTCTAAGTGGGCAGTGGGCAGTGGGCAGTCGGCAGGGGGCAGTCGGCGGTCGGCAGGGGGCGGAGACTACATCACTGCCTTCTGCCCTCTGCCTGCTGCGCACTGCCCCCTGCCTCCTATTGATAAATCGTGCCTGTGTTCACCACGGGCTGCACATCATGTTCGCCGCAAAGGACGACGAGTAAGTTGCTGACCATCGCGGCCTTGCGATCGCCGTCGAACTCCACGACTTTCTTCTGCGCGAGCTGTTCCAGCGCCATTTCCACCATGCCGACCGCGCCTTCAACGATCTGCTGGCGCGCCGCAACGATGGCACTGGCCTGTTGCCGCCGGAGCATGGCCGCCGCGATTTCCTGGGCGTAGGCGAGGTGGCTGATGCGCGCCTCCAGAACTTCCACGCCGGCCTTGCTCAATCGATCCTGGATCTCGCGCTTGAGCTGCTCGGCGATCTCGAGCGTGTTGCCGCGCAGGCTTCGTTCGCCGGAGTCGTGGTCGTCATAGGGGTATTGCGTCGCGAGGTTGCGCAACGCCGACTCAGACTGCACTGTGACATAATTCTGATAGTCGTCCACTTCAAAAGCGGCTTCGGCGGTATCGACGACGCGCCAGACGACGACCGAGGCTATCTCGATCGGGCTGCCGTGGCTGTCGTTCACCTTGAGCTTGCTGCTTTCGAAATTGCGAATGCGCTGGCTGATCTTCTGCTTGGTCAGAAACGGGTTGGCCCAGCGCAGGCCCGGCTGCTTGGCGGTGCCGGCATACTTCCCGAAAAGCTGTAACACCTTTGCTTCATTGGGGTTAACGATGAACAATCCGCCAAACGCAACAAAGTCGAGCACCGCCAGCACAACCGCCGTCCCGATGACCCACGGGTTGTTGGTCCGCGCGCCGATGTAAAACAACCAGACAATCAACCCGATCACCAGCACAAACAGCAAGAGTGCAGCAATGCCCTGAACTGTTTTCCGCTCACTTTCCCGAATCATGGTGGCTCCTTTGCCTTCAAGAGTTATCAAAGTGATATCATTTTGATTACGGATGTCAATATGAAATATTTCTAGAATCCGTAAGTATGTGTAAATAAGGTGCTTAGCGAGTGAGTATCGCCGGTGGCAAGAGTTTTGCGCGGGCTTGGCAATCGGGTTATTGCTGCTGTTGTTGCTGTTGCTGCAGCCCGCCGTCGCTGTCCCAGGGGGTTCGACCGCCGGCGTCGCTGAAGGTGGCGACGGACAGGGTCTGATACCGCTCGCCGGCCAGCCCGCCGGGCATTTGTTTCAATTCTTTGCTCAGCACCTTCACATCGATGTCTTCCTGCGCGTTGCCTCGATACACGCCTTTGTTCGGCGGCACGTCGCGATAGTCCCTGCCGATGGCGACTTTCACAAAGTTCGGCCCGACGATGCAGTTATTCGTCGGATCAAACCCCACCCATCCTGCCGACGGAAAGAGCAACTCGACCCACGCATGAGTTTGCGTATATCCCCGGAATCGGTCGGCGTCGGGGTGCACGAGCCCGCTGACATATCGCGCCGGAATGCCGACTGAGCGCGCCATGCCAATCATCAGGTGAGCAAAATCCTGACATACTCCGCTCCCGTGGCGAAGAATCTCGTTGATCGAGCTTGCCGACGTCGTCACTCCCTTCACATACGCAAACTTCTCGGCAATCGAATGGAGCATCCGAAGTGCCAGCTCTCCCTGGCTCATGCCCGGCTCGGCACCGAGTTCTTTCACCACATCCGTCAACGCCTGCGACTTGACGATGGGGCCGGCGAACTGCAGGAAGTCATATAGCTGTTGATTAGCGACAAAGTTGCCCGGCCATTGGTCCTTAAACCGCTCGACTTCCACCTTGAGGCGATCAGTCTCAACGACGCTGCTGGCAACGATGCGAATCTGCTTATGAAATGCACTGATTGAAAGCGCGTGAACGGTATTGCCCAGCCAGTCAAAGTAGCTGTTGACCGCCGTCGCCGGGCCGATGGCCAGGCTGAACGAAAGCCGATGCTGATCGCTCTCCTGCCGGGGGGCCATACGCAGTTCGACAACCGACTCGCTGATGAGGTCGGTGTAGGTCAATTCGGTGGTGTGGGTTAGCTGTAAGAGCATGTCAATAAAGGAAATACGCCTTCTGCACCGCGGTCGCTGCTTCGCTGATCTGGTGCTGGATGTTCTGCAGGTAACGGCTGATGCCCACATTGAGCACCTCGGCTAGCTCGGCGTAATCGAGCTGCGCAAGGAGCCGGCCGACGATGCGCTCGGCGGGGTCGATTGCCCGGGATGTCATGGTGCGCAGGCTTGTCAGTGATTCGCTGGCTTGCTCCACGCAGAATCGAATGCTGCGCGGAAAATCGTTCCGCAGAATCAGAAACTGCGCGATGCGCAGCGGGTCCATCTCGCCGGGGTATTCCCTGCGAAAGGTCTCGATCGAGCAGCAGCTTCGCAGCACACCCATCCAGTGGATGTTTCGAAGTTGCGGCTCGATCGTCAGTTCACCGCTGGCCAGCAGGCTCCATCGGGTGTCGAGAATGCGCGATGTAACATCGATGCGCTCAAAATACTTCGCAACCTGTGCAAACTGCCACCGCTGGGTGTGCGGCAGGGTTTGATTGGTGAGGCCTTGAAAAAGCATCGAACTCGCCAGCACCGAGCGATAGAAGTCCTCCCGGCTCTCATCGAACCGGGCGACGGCATCATCGGCGCGAACGGATAGATAGGAGCTGTTGAGCGCCTCCCACATCTCCGCGGAGATATTTTCGCGGATGGATCGCGCGTTCTCCCGCGCGCGGGTGAGGCATGAGACGATTGAATTGGGATTGGCGATTTCAAAGGTCATATACCTGCTGATCGCCTCGGCCAGCGGCAGATCGCTCGGCGGGGGGTGCTCGATGCGAAAGACGCGCAGGATCGATAGCCAAAGCTTGTTGAGCGCATCGGTTTCAAGGTCGCCGACGTCGATCAAGGTGCTGGCATTGATCATCAAGAGTCGCGCCACATGCTCGGCGCGCTCGACATAGCGGCACATCCAATACATGGCATCAGCGTCACGCGAGAGCATGGGCCGCGCGCGCCCCCGCTGATCGAACTTGCTGCGCGATTCTACGGGAAGCGTGGTGATGTTTTCGCGGGGTTCAGCCATTCTGTGTTACACGCGGATATGGAATGCACCAATGATCAAGAATCAAATGACAATGAACGAAAACTAGCTCGGGAAACGCGACAATCGCTCACTCCTCCAACACCCATGTGTCCTTGCTCCCGCCGCCTTGGGAACTGTTGACGACGAGCGAGCCTTTCGTGAGTGCAACACGGGTAAGTCCGCCGGGCATGACCAGAGGCTTATCGCCGTAGAGAATGTATGGCCTGAGGTCGACGCGGCGGCCCTCGAAGTGATCGCCGACGAGGCTCGGGTGCTGGCTCAGTTCTACCACCGGCTGCGCGATGAAATTCCGCGGATCTTTCCGAATCTGCTCCGCGAACGCCTCACGTTGCTCGCGCGTGGCCTGGTGGCCCATGAGCATGCCGTATCCACCCGATTCGTTGGTCGCTTTGACAACCAGCTTATCGAGGTTCTCGAGGGTGTATCGGCAATCGTCCGGGCGGGCACAGATGTGCGTGGGAACATTCGGAAGAATCGGTTCCTGCTTCAGATAAAACCGAATCATCTCTGGCACATAGGCATAAATAGCCTTGTCATCGCAAATGCCCGTCCCCACAGCGTTGGCCATCGCCACGTTGCCGCAGCGGAACGCATTCATCAGTCCGGCCACGCCCAGCATGCTCTCGGGGTGAAACGTCAGGGGATCAATAAAATCGTCATCGACACGTCGGTAGAGCACATCGACCCGCCGCAAGCCGGCGATCGTGCGCATGTAGACGAAGTTGTTTTCGACCACCAGATCTTGCCCTTCGACTAAGTCGACCCCCATCTGTCGTGCAAGAAAACTGTGCTCGAAGAATGCGCTGTTAAACACCCCGGGTGTGAGAATTGCCACAACCGGATCGCTGCCGGCATGCGGCGGGGCAACGTGCTTGAGCGTGTTCAGGAGGTTATGCGGGTAATCTTCAACGCTTCGCACGCGATACTCGGCAAAAAGCGTCGGAAACACCCGCTTCATCACCGCCCGGCTCTCCAGCACATAGCTAACACCGCTGGGTGTTCGGGCGTTGTCTTCCAAGACATAGTATGCCCCGTCTTTTCCCCGGACCAGATCGGTGCCGCAGATGTGGATGTAGATGTCGCGCGGCACATGCACATGCATCATTTCGCGCCGGAAAAACTTCGCGCCGTAGATCATCTCCGGGGGGATGATGTTCTCGGATAAAATTCTCTGGTCGTGGTAGATATCCTTACAGAAGAGATTGAGCGCGGTGATGCGCTGTGAGAGTCCCGCTTCGATCACATCCCACTCGTGTGCGGGAATGATGCGTGGCACCAGGTCGAATGGGAAAATCTTCTCTACACCGCGTTTGTCGCCGTAAACTGTGAAGGTGATGCCCTGATTACGAAACGCCACGTCGGCCATGCGCCGACGGCGGTCGAAATCGGTGGGTTGAAACTCGCAGAGCCCGCGAAAGGCTGATTCGTAGTGGGGGCGCGTCACGTTTGCCGAAGCAAACATTTCATCAAAAAGCCCGTCAATCTGATATGCCTCGAACATCGTTTTTTGCGCAGCGATGCTCGATTCCTCTTCCGCTAGCGATCGATTGTATGGCACGGGCGTCATGACTCAAAGAAAAAGATGCGCCGGTTAATTGTCCTTCTCGGGATTTTTTGCTGGCTTCCTGGGAACCAGGTCTTTCAGCCCCTTCTCCAAATCTTTGCCGACATCTTCGATTCGGCTGGGATCTTTCAGCAGGTCCTCGGCCGCCTGATGCAACTGCCCGCCGATGGCTTTTAGTTTGTCATCGATCATGGCTTGCACATCACCCCTAAGAATGTCGCGCAGTTCCGGTGGAATCTGGTCCGACTCGGCTGCCGACCGGGCCAGTTGGGTGATGACAGTGATAACCACATCCTTAATCGCCGCGCCGTTGGTTGCGCCGTCGGCGGTGCCGATGTTTTTTACGTCAATCGAAGGCACGTTTACCTGAATCTCCTCCGCCAGCCCCGGAATGCCAGGCCGGACAAGCACCTTCGCTCCGCTGATGCGCAGCTCGTCGATAATCATCCGCACGGTTTCCGAGTCGTCGCTGAATGGCGGCAGTTGGTCGATGAAGGCCTTGACATTGAATCGCATCGCCTGCTGTTCGAGCACCAGGGTCGGCTTATTGATGTCAATCGACGTGATGCGCATCGGGGTTTGGCGAAGCTCGGAATACGATACCTTGGCATCGACCGAACCGAGTTGAAACATCTGCTGGCTGGCAAAACCTGTGGGAGAGCCGAGGTCAAAATTGGAGAGGCTGACATATCCGCTGAGTATGCCGACCCGCGCCGCACCGAGCTTCGCCGGGACAGAAAGCTGCTTGGCGGCCTGCGATTCGACTGTGGATCGCACGATCGAATCGATCCGCAGGAACAGAATCATCACCGCCGTGATGATGATGACGGGGATGGCGATGAAGGCGATTTTCAGCCACTTCATGCGGGTCACTGTAGCCAATCGGGCGCACGATGAAAGCCGGATCGGTCGCGAATTTCGTGGAACGCAGTTGGTTTGACCCGAAAGCCGGCTTGCCGATGGTTTGACAACCTGACGGAAGCATGACAGGATCGGGCTTCGCGCATTTGCGAAGGAGAATTTTTCATGTTCATGACCAAGCACGACGGCCAGACTTTTACTAACCAGACCATCTACATTTCTGGCCAGGCATTTATCAACTGCACATTCTCCGGCTGCACCCTCGTGCTCCGCGAAGCGCTCTATCATATGGAAGGCTGTACCTTCGAGCGATGCAACTGGCACATCGATCGCGTGCTGATGTGGGGTAACATGGATGGCATTCGCGAACTGAAGTCGCTTTCCACGATGGTGGAGCAGGCGCTGGAAACGCACCTCAAGAACCAGCCCCCGCAGGAAGAAAAGCCGGCTTAACCGTCGTTGCTTCGCCGCAAAGTAAACCGAACTGCCCACGAACTTTCGCAACTTTCTTCGCCTTGGGGCGTAGAATCGGTGGTGACATTGCTCCATCGCATCGGTTTTGCCCTCTTTCTCTCCGTTCTGCTGGCGGCACCGGCTTCGGCTGAGTTGCTGCCGAAGAACCTGCTGCTGGTGGTCAATCGCAATGACCCCGACGGCGTTGCGCTTGCGACGTATTACGCGCGAGCTCGCGCGGTTCCTCCGGCACAGATTATCCAGCTTGACTTGCCCACCGGCAATGAAATCTCGATCGACGAGTATGAGAGAGACATCGCCGACCCAATTCGGGTTGCGCTGCAGTCGGCGGCGTACGCGGGCGATGTGAAGTGCATTGTGACCTTCCTCGGCGTGCCGTTTCGCATTCCGCCGCGGCCAAAAGAAGCGAATCCGGCAATCGATGCCGAACTAAAGTTGATCGCGACGCATCTCGCCGACGCCCAGCTGCGGTTGAACGCCTCGGCAGACAAGGCAGAACGGCTGACGCGCGACCTCGACCCGGGCTTTACCCCCCCAGCGGGACTCGATCCGGTTCGCCGCGTTCACCTTGCCGCGGAGCGGGCCAAGCCGATCGTCGAGGCGATGGCTGACTCACCCGGCAAGCGTTCGATTGAGGGCGCATGGAAGTCGCTGCTGGCTGACATTCGCCAGCCGATCGACCTTGCCGAGCCGCCTACGACGTCTCCGGCGGTCGAATCGCGTGCAGCCATCGCCGAGGCGCTGCGCGCCGGCGCGGTCAGGATGCATGATGCGCACGCACGGCAGATGCTGCGGGAAGACAGTCGCCGTGCCGGCGCGATCATTTACATGCAGATTCTTGAGTTGCAGCAGGATTACCTGAGTAACGATCAGACCGATGCCGCTGTCGACAGCGAACTGGCGTGTGTGCGCTGGAAGATGTACCGCCGAACGCGCTGGCAGGGGAACCCGCTCCGGTTCAACGCCGAAGACTCCGCAGCCGCACCGGCTACACTCATGGTCATGCGGCTTGACGGCCCCGGCGGCGCAGCGCTCATCAGGAAGCGCATCGATGAGGGAATCGCTACCGAAAAGCTCGGCTTGCGCGGCAACATCGTTCTCGACTCGCGGAACATTCCGCTGCGCAAGGCCGACGGCCAGATCGATGGCTACGGCATCTACGACGAATCGCTGCGAAATCTGCGAGAGATTCTTCGCGCTGCCGATTGTACCTTGCCGGTGATTTTTGATGAGAGCGACAAGCTTATCGCCGATGACTCCTTGAAAGATATTGCTGTGTATTGTGGTTGGTATGACCCGGACAAAGTGCATCTTCCGGGCATGTTTGTCACCGGATCGGTTGGGTTTCATGTGGCCAGTTACACCGCCGTCGCGATTCGGGGCATCGGCGGGGGGCTTTGGACACCCAGTATGTTTCACGCCGGCGTGGTCAACACGCTCGGCGCGGTGAGCGAGCCATACCTTTCAGCCTTTCCGCTGGCGGATGAATATGTGCCGCTGTTGCTGACGGGAAAGCTCACCATGGCCGAGGTGTACTGGCGCACCGCTCCCATGACGAGTTGGAAGATCGTGGTATTAGGAGACCCGCTCTACAACCCATTCAAGAACGCGCCCGCGGTTGAGTTACAGGCGTTACCGCCGGCATTTTCGGCTGCGATTGACAAGAAATGACCCGTCTGCAGGTCGAATCGCGGCTCGCAATCATTCAAGCGGGGCAACTCGCTCGCCGATAACACCTGTGGAGACGTTATCGCCATGCCATGTCAGCTTATCTGCCCCAACCTCCGCTGCCGCAAGATTCTGGCTGTTCCTGACGAAATTCGCGGGAAGCTGGTGAAATGCCAACACTGCCAAACGCTGTTCCGCGTGCCGGAAAGCAAGCAGCAGCCGGTGGGTGTCGGCGCGGGTGCCGGTGATACCAAGGCGGGCGTTGCCCTGAAGAAGTAAGCCGCACCAGAAACACGGAGCGCCGAGCTTAGGCTCCGGCCGGCGTCTCGCCCGCATTCTCCGCGCCTCGGCGGTGAACAATCGTCTTAAATCAAGTCAGCCCCATTCCTTTCAGATTTCGCAAGCTGATCGCGATACTCTCAAAAGGGTCTCGTCCGTTGCAGTTGTCTTGCTCGATGATGTACCACTTGACCCCTGCCTCCCGGCACGCTGCGAGGATTCCCGGCCAGTTGAGATTGCCTTCGCCGACTTCGGCCATGAGTTGCTGCCGGTCGTTGGTGACTGCCATGTCTTTGAAATGCACGCACGGAATGCGTCCCGCACAGCGGCGAATCCAGTCGCAAGGGTCTCCGCCGCCGGCCTGGATCCAGTAAGTATCGATCTCCATCCATACGTCGTTGGAGCAATCGTCAAGCATGATTTGCAGCGCGGTCTTCCCATCAAACTTCACGAGTTCGTGGTTGTGATTATGGTAGCCCAGGCGCAGCGGCGACGATGCATACTTCCCCGCGATGGCGCTGAAGTCGGCGGCGAACTTCTTCCATTCGGCGGCGCTGGCGGCTTTGAAATGGCCGAGTGCCGTATACTGGCAATTCCAGAGCGCATGTTCGTCGATCACCTGCTGCGGTTGGTCGCGCAGCCGCTCCAGGCCGACATGCGTCGCGCAACAGGTCAGACCCTCACCGTTTAGAATGCCGGCCAGCTCTTTTGGATCAATCGGGCCTAGAGCAGAGAGCTGCACCGCCCCGAAGCCGGCCCGCTTCACCCGCGCGAGTGTCGCGGCGATGTCGGCGGGGGTCTTGAGGAACTCTCGAAGCGTGTATAGCTGACAGGCGATTGAAGTACTCATGTGAGCAGAAGCTTACCCGCAGGTTATTGTTGCTCCAACCTCTCCTGATAGCGTTGATCGAGCGAATCGACCGTCGCTTGCGATGCGCCAAACAGATCATTCTCGAGCATGGCCGAAGTGAGAGAAATGGTGCTGGTGGAGTGTTCCGACTGCGGCCCGAGTGACGCATTATCCACCGCGAGCGATGCCTGCGCTTCGATGCGCGCCAGGTCGGCATCAATCTCTGCCAGCGACTGCCCGCGGTGCTGGAGCAGTTCGAGCCTGCGGTTGAGGATGCGCATGGTTTCACGTTTGCTCTCGCGAATACTCTCGGCAACCGTGGGGGAGGCGAGGTCGTTCTCGAGCTGCGTCAACTGCCTGCGGAGCTGCGAACCGGTGGTGTCTGCGTCGCGCGTATCGAGCATTTGTCGCGCCAACAACAGCTTGAGGTAAAGCCAGGAAAGCCGGTCGAGGCCGTCGCGCTGGCTCTGAAGGACGTATTCCTCAATTCCGCTCCGCCGGGCGATATCCAGGGCGCTGGCGCAGTTGGCACTGAGCTGATCCATCCGCTTGCGCGCAGGCGGGAGGAGCTGGCTCGTGAGATGCTGCCGCTGGGCCAGCGGGTCGGTTTGAAGCCTGGCGAGCGCCTCGGCATCGACCGCCTTCTGAAATCGCGTGTTGTTGGCCAGAATCCAGAGAAAGGCCATCTCAATCCAGGCGCCGAACAACCAGATTGGCCGCCACTCCCGATTAAACCCCGCCGCAAACACGAGCGTCACAAAAATGAGATTCACCGGCACACGGCCCAGAATCGGCAGAGGGATGGTCGCGAAGAAAGCGCGCTTGATGTATCGCAACATGGGTGAGCATTCTCGCCTTCAGAGCGAAGTTGTGAAAGCCTGCCGACAGTTCGTACGACCGATAACCCGTTTTTCGACGACAAACTGTCGCTTACCGCAAACAGCGATTGAATCATACCGATGTATTGCCGGGACGAGTGCTGCGCGTGCAGCCAGTGACCCGGCAAACCATGTGGCCTGCGAATCTTGAATTTCGGACAAAAGGCTCGGCACATCGCTACGAGCTGCTGAAGAAGCTCATCGAGTCGCTCGACGTGCTGCCTTCGACGCAGCGCGTGCCAATCCGCGTCCTCGAATTGCACCGCGGCGGCGGCACGCTTGGCGATCTGACCGAAGCGGTACTGATCGACCCCTCACTCTCAGTGCGGTTGTTGCAACTTGCCAACCGCGCGTATCCGAGCCAGTGTGTCGATCGGGTGTCGCGTGCGGCGCAGCTGATCGGGATGAACAGACTCTTGCCTGTCCTCTTTGGCGCGTCGCTCGCCGGGATTCACAGCCGGGCCGATCTGCCCCCGAGCCAGCGCGACGGACTTTGGAAAAGCTCGCTGCTGAAGGCGATTGTGGCGCGGCACTTTACGGCACAGCGCGATCCGCAGCTTAACGAAATCGCGTTTACCTGCGGCCTGCTGCAGGATATCGCCATTCCGGTCATGCTTGCGTGTGATCCATCGGCGACGACGGAACTGATGCTTGCCGTCGACCAGGATTCTGCGACGGCGGCGGGGCGGGAGCGCGATCTGTTTGGGCTGTCGCATGCAGCGATTGCGGCTTTGATCGCGCAACGGCTGGGGCTTCCTGACGTGTATCAGTCAATCTTCAAGGACCATCACGAGAAAAGCGGCCCGGCGTTGCCGCCGGAACTGGAGAAAATCGCAGTGGGCCTGCGACTTGCGGCAACGCTGCCGCACATCACCACCGGTGAAACACCCGGTTTTGGGGAGCGATTTGCCCGGCAACTGGCGCTGGAACACCCTGAGATGGTGGCCGAAATCAAGCCGCTGAAAGAGTCGCTGACGAAAGAGTTCACGCAGATAATCGCCGCGGTCGGTGGCAAGAGCAGTGCGAGCGACAGCGGGAACTTTCGCACGTTCATGCACGATGTGTGCGATTCGGTCGCGCGGACCCTTAGCAAGGTGATCGACGAATCGGTGCGCACCGAGAGCTGGATGGAAACGCGCATCAGCCAGCTCGAATCCAAGGCCGTTGGCGGGGTCGACCCGCTTACCGGGTTGCTCGATCGCGTGGCCTTCCTTGATCGCGCCGCGGACCTTCTTAAGCTTGCGGGTGCACTCGGTGCGAGCGCCGCGCTGGGCATGGCCGACATTGACGACTTCAAATCGATCAACGCACAGCACGGCCAGCCGGCCGGCGATGCAACGCTTCGTGCGGTTGGCAAGTCGCTGTCGGAAGTGGTGGGTAAACGTGGGCTTGCGGCGCGTCTGGCCAAGGATCAGTTTGCGTTTGTCATGGTGGTAGAAGCCGATCAACCCCGCTCCGCAGCGGTCGAGGCGCTACAGCATGTGTTCCGCCAGCAATCCTGCAAAGTGGGCAGCAAGGCGTTCAACCTGACGTTTAGCTGTGGCATGCAGTGGGTAAGCCCGCCCGCGCCCGTCGCCGATTGCGCCGCGGAACTGCAAAAGGCGTCCATGCTCATGGAAGCTGTCAAAAAGTCGGGCAAGAACCGTTGCGCCGTCCAACAGCCCCCACAGCGGGTGGCGGCGTAGGTCACTCGATCAACTCTCGCGACTGCGCCGATACAGAGCGGGCGTCGCGCCGGTGTGCTTCTTAAACTGACGACCAAAAAAGAACACGTCGCTGTAGCCGAGCTGTTCAGCGATCACCTTGATTGGCAAATTGGTTTCGCCGAGCAGGCGTCTGGCCCGGTCGATGCGGCGGTGGATGATCGCGTCGCGCGCAGTCGTGCCCGTGGCGGCGCGAAAGTGCCTGCGAAACGATCTTGCCGATAGCCCGGCGCGGGCACTCAATGCATCGATGTCGATCGCCCCCTCCGTTCGGTCGATCTCTGCGAGCGAAGCGGAGATCTTCCCGCCCTTCGGGCCGTTTGCACGCGCTTCGGCCAACTCGGTGAGCATGAGTTCGAGCATCAACACCGCGCGCCGGCGAGAATAGGGATCGGTGCGGTGTGCCAGCACCAGCAACAGATCAAACCTCGCCGCAGAATCCTGCCCCGGCGGGGCCGGCTGAGGAGCGATGGGAAAAAGTCCATCTCGCTTCCACCGATCGAGTAGCCCGCCGCGAAATGCCAGGTAGCGGTGCGGCCAACTCTCCTGCGGAGCCGCAACATGAAACGCAAACCGCGGGCCGGAAAAGCACGACCAGAATTGTCGGCCCACGAGACGATGCCCCCTGTCGCCAACGTGCAAATGCACCGAACCCCCGTCCATGTATTGAAGCGTGCTGTAATCAACAAAGTGCTTATCAATACGATGACGGCAGCGGGGCACGAACTGGCCGAACAGAAATTGCAAGTCGTCGCGCGCCATGATGGTTGGCCGAAAAGTACAAAGCTGCGCCGCCGCGTGCAAGCCCGGGCTGCTAGAGTGCAAACTCGGCTTGAATGGCTGCTGTGTGCTGTCCGATCGTTGGCGCGGAACGATCGCTGGTGGGAGTGCCGCCGTCGATACGGATGGGCGACCGACACGCAGTCATGGCGTGACCGGAAGTATGCGCGAGCGGATAGGTCCAGTTTAGTGCCTTAAAAGCCGCACTTTCGAGCAATTTGGGCCAGTCGAGCACTTCAGCACACCAGATGTCGGCCGGGTCGAGAATCGCCAGCCACGCCGCCGTGGTCTTGGTTCTGAGTTGCGTTCCCAGCTCGGCCTTAATCGCGTCGCGGCGGTCGAAGCTCTCTTGTTTCGAGATTGCCGCCAATTGCGGCATGTCGAGCAGCGGGGCGAGTTTGGCGAGCGGGTTCATCGCCAGGGCAAGCCACCCGTCGGCGGTGGGATAGACGCCGTAAGGTGCCGCAAGATAAGCATGACCATTTCCGATTGCGCTGCGTACCGGCCGTCGGTTGCCGTCGTTAAGATAGGTTGTCAGCACCTCAAATTGAAAATCGAGCAGAGATTCGAGCAGCGAGGTTTCGACCAACCCTCCGGCACCGGTCATTCCCCTGCGGACGAGGCAAGCCAGGATTCCCTCGGCAAGAAAATGCCCCGCAAACATATCCGCAGCCGCGAGGCCCATCGGCACAGGCGCATTGTCCCCCGTTTCATCGCCGCTGAGCCACATCAGCCCGCTCAGTGCCTGCGCGAGCAAGTCTTGTCCGGGCTTGTCGGCCCAAGGCCCTGTGTCGCCATACCCGCTGATGTTGCCATAAACCAGCCGCGGGTTAATTTTGTTGATCGCGGGGAAGTCCAGCCCCAGCCGCGCCATTACGCCGGGCCGAAAGTTGGTGATCATTACATCGGCCCGGGATATGAGCTTGCGAATCTGTTCGAGCGTCGTCGGGTCTTTCAGATTTGCAGCGAATGATTCCTTGTTTCGATTGATCGCGTGAAAGAGCGTGCTGTCGCCGGCGATATCGGTGGGGGAAATGTAGAGTGACCGGCACAAGTCCCCGCCGTCGGGGCGTTCGATCTTGATCACCCTTGCGCCCAGGTCGGCCAGTCGCAGCGCGCAAAGCGGCCCGGCAAGAAAGAGCGAAAAATCGAGCACCAGCAAGCCTTCGAGCGGTTTCATGGAAGCGTCGCAATCTGATGTAAACGCAGGGACGCGAGAAACGACAGAACAACAATCAGCCCAGCCGGTACACCCGTCGGGCATTTCCGCCGAAGAGTAGTTGGCGGTCGGATTCGCTCAAGTCGCAGGTCAGTGTCTTCAATGTTTCCACCCATTTCGCCAAAGGCGCCGCGAGCAGGCACACCGGCCAATCGCTGCCAAACATCACGCGCGCCGGGCCAAACTGCTGCACGACATGGTCTACATACGGCTGCAACTGCTGCACGAAATCGCCCGCGGCCTCCGCGTATGCAACCAACCCACTGACCTTGCACGCCGCAATGTTCGGGCATTGGGCCAGGTCGGCGATGTCGGTCCGCCACGGGTCAAGCTGTTGACCCTTGATGTCTGGAATGCCGCAGTGGTCGAGCACAAACGTCACATCAGGGCACGCCCGCACCAGCGCCTTCACCGCCGGCAGTTGGCGGGGGAGCGCGCATAAATCAAACGACAGACCCCTGCGGGAGAGCGTGGCGATGTTTCGCTGCACGCGCTTATCAAGGGCGAAATCGTCGGGTTGCGTGTGAAACACCCGCCGGACGCCTTTGATTGCCGTTTCGCCCGCAAACTGGTCGAGATACGCCTCAAACTCGTCCCGCTCGGGCAATGCCTTCACCACCAACCCGCGCATCGGGTTGGATTCGTCTCGAACCATTGACAGGAGCCACCGCGTTTCCGAGGTCATGTCTGCCTCATCGACATCGGCCTCGACGTGCACCGTCGCCGTCACACCCAATCCCGCGGCGGCGACGAGATAGTCGGGCATGGTGTAACTGCGATGGAGCAGCGGAATGCCCGCACACCACCCATAGCCGTGCCGCGAAAGGTCCCACAAGTGCTGATGCGTATCGACTATCTCAAGCATGGCTTACTCCGGTAAAGGCGTACCCCCCGCGGCATCCGATTGGTAGCACGCCTCCACCAGCGCCATTGTGCGATAGGCATCGTCCACCGCCGTCAGCAGCTTTTCATCTTCGCCGCCCACATACCGCTGCAGGTTGCTCATGATTCCTGCAAAGGCGTCGGGGAACCACCGACCGTTCACTGGCACCTGCGTCCAGTCGGCGCAGGCGCGCGTGCGATACTCCAGCGTCTCAGGCTTGCCCTGCGGATAGTTCAGCAAAAGGCCCAGTGAGATGCGCGCCGCGCCGTCGGTACCCTGCACGCGCACGTCGGCACACTCATCATGCGGGCCGAACTCATAGTTGTGATTGATCGATAACGCCGCGCGCAAGGTTTGGCCGTAATCGAGAATGATGCTGCTCTTGGTGCTCGCCAAGTCGGGAAAAGCGGGGTGACTGCAGGTGCGCGCATACACCCCCTTTGGCTCACCGGCCAAGTGGCGGCAAAAATCGAGGTGGTGCACCGTGTGCATCAATATCTCGCACCGTTTCAGTTTCTTCAAAAACGGAAAAAGCTCCCACGGCGTTCGCAGGTTAAAGTGAAAGCTGATATCGACCAATTGGCCCAGTAAACCCTTGTCAATAATCGACTTCAGCGCAATCATCATCGGCGTAAAGCGCAGTTGAAAATTCACGGCGGCGATCAGCTTGCGGCGGCGGCAGGTTTCGCGGATGCGCTTTGCATCGGTCAGGTCAACCCCCATCGGCTTCTGCAGCAGCGCCGCCGACCCATCAGGTAGCGCGCTCACCACCTCAAAAAGCCCCCCCGGCGGCACGGCGATATCGAAAATCACATCTTTCTGCGCCGTCGCTTCTTCTAGTGACGCAAACACCCGGTCGATCTTCCATTTCGCCGCAACCTCCTTCGCGCGGGTTGCGTCAATGTCATAAACACCCGCCACGGGCAGTTGATTCTTTCGATAGGCCGGCAAATGGGCGTCATTGACGATCCCGCCGCCGCCGATCAACACAATCGGCCTTGCAATAGCAGGGGCGGCCCAACTCTGCGGCCATGCTTCACTCGACATTGTTCCTCGCGATCCGTTCTCGCTTGGGCGGTTGCTCCAGTCATCGCCCCCTTGCGTCAATCCTTGTTTGCATGACAACACCGCGATATCACCTTGTCAATTCAACCAGAGAGCCAGGCTAATGAACCAGACGATCTATTTTGAAGACTACGAACTGAACAGCGTCCGCGAGACGCACGGCCGCACGATCACCGAAGCCGATTTTGTCATCCACGCCGGCCACTCCGGCGACTTTTTCCCCCATCATCTCGACGCCGAGTTTGCCAGGTCAACGCCGTTCGGCCAGCGCATCGCCCACGGCACCATGACCTTCACCATCGGCATCGGCCTCACCGCCGGCGCCATCAACCCGGTCGCCTTCACCTACGGCTACGACCGCCTGCGCTTCCCCAAACCCGTCTTCATCGGCGATACGATCCACACCCGAATCACCATCAGTAACAAAGAACCCGACCCCAAACGCGCAAACATGGGCCGAGTGACCGAAAAAGTGGAAGTGCTCAACCAAAAGGGCGAGTGCGTGCTGGCCTGCGACCACGTGCTACTGGTACAGCGGCGGGCGGGGTGATGGTGCGGAAAAAACGCCAGCGGCCCTTGCGGCACGATCTTGCTGCCGTAGGGATCGTAAGCATGGGGACGTGAATCGTGGTTCGAGCAACGCCATGTCGATTCCATTCGGACGATCTTTGGACCATCGAGCTGCGTCACTGTTCCATTCCTTGATTCTTAGACCAGTTCAGTCAGTATCCGAACCCGGAACTGTGTATGGGGTAGACGTAGACGAGTCTTCGATGAGGCGTTGTCTGCCCTGATGGCAGCCGAACGCGATATAGAACTGTAGCCACCCTTTCGGCAATGGGTATTCGAAACTCACACCACTTTGATTGGTCGTCGGAGCTTCGACTCAAGAACCGGACTTCCATCGGGTCGTGTTCGAAGCTGCCGCGGAGTTGGTACAGTACCGTGCTTGAAGGCAGTTCATGTGTAAGCTGATCAAGGTCGTAGACCATTGAGGCAGACTCCCTCGGCCGGATGACCGTACCGGCATCCGTCACCATTTCCTCGATCAGAATTGCTGACGGCGCAGACACATAGACCACTGATGGCTTGCGTACGTTCAGAATAAAATCAAGTTTGTCGACGCCGTTTGCGTTAGGGAATCTGACGACGTCGGCATCGGAGGTGTGGGCGGAAATCTGTCTTGTGCAGCCAACGCCCAAGCAATGGCCCAACATCATCGCGATTACTAGAAACCTGCACGCCATGTGGCGGCAGGCATCTAATCGACATGCCTGACAGTCACTTTCGCTCGTGATGTCCCGGTCCACGAGCGGGCCGAGGCTTGAGGCCCACGCACGCGCGGTACTGGTTCTCAGCGGCGATTGCTGGGCCTTCCGCCTTATCTTTGTCGCGGTCGAGTGCTCCATCAGCGTAGTCCTTTGCGTGTGCAAGCTCGTGGGCGATGATCGTTTCCAGCGTGACTTCCCAGTCGCCCATGTTTAATGAAGTAAAATCAATATCGATGCGCACTGTCACATCGACACCTTGCCCGTTATGCCGATCCCCAACAGGGTCGTCACCCGTCGGCCCAGTTTCGCCCAGCGGCGAATCCAGACCCCCGCCACTGGGAACAGCAATGATCGTTACGACGCGGTCGTGAGCTTCCAGATAGTCATAGAGTTGCTTAAACTCCTTACATCGCTTCATCCGAGCGAGAACCCCAGTGAGCTTCTGCTTAGATTCGTCATCTTCGGCAACGTCTACAATTTCTCCTTTCTCGTCTCGGACCGGCTTGGTTCCGCCCTTGATGAGGACGGTCAGCCCCTGCGGGTCTAACGACCCAATTGGCCGAGCTTCGTACGCGAGATAGTAACTCCCCCCATCCACATACCCCAGCGGATCCACCTGCCCCCACCGCCCGAGGTTTGTCAGCAGGAAGCGGTTGCGGAAATCCAGTTCCGTCTCCGCCCACATCGCCCGGCCGCCCTGGTGGCCGTGGACGAAGCCGCGGTCGCTGACGTTATTCGCGTCGGCGGACCATTCCAGCGTGACGCCGGTCACATCGGCATCGAACCCGGCGGCACCGTTGAGCACGGTCTTCGTGCCGTAGGGATCGTAAACATACCGCTCAGCGACGCCCCAATCGCCCGCGGAACTGCGCGTGACGACCGCGGTGACGTTGAAGTTGGCATCCTGCAGCGCGAACTGCCGCCCGCCGGGCGCCGCAGCGTCGGCGGGGTCGATGTCGCCGTCGGAATCGATGTCCACGTGGCGGAGGACCATGGCGTCAATATACACCGGCGACCAGATGTTTTGCGCAAGAATATCGCCGCTCGCCCGGTCGCGACGTCACTCCGTTTCCCTGCCGCGACGGTCATCGCATCGGCCCACGCAGCGAGGCTCTTCGGCTGGGCGAATCATGCCTCGCGTGCGTCATTCGCGTGCGTCATTCGGCCAGCGACACGGAAAGGAAATCGCGCGCTGCCGACATTTGAGAACGCGTGTAGCGGGTATGTCAAGAAACGTGTTCTGAAATGTATTGATCCGGCGCGAGCACCCTCGGCCGGACTCGGCGGCGCTTAACCTGGCACGGACCTGAAGCTGGCAAGAGCATCACTTTTAACTGTGAGGCAGGGCACATTTTGGCCGCATTTTGTTAGGGTGTGGTTATTGCTTATTTTGGTTGCAAGTGTTGTGCAGATAATAGTTTATGATGCATGTTGCAAATTGTTCCGCGCGGAACAATTTCACTGAGGCGGCCTGAAGGGGAACAAAACCCGCCCGACCCGTCCACCGCAGCACGGGGTGAAAACGTGCTCGTTCGACCGGCCGCGCCGTGAAGAAAAGAAGCGATGGTAGAAAAAAAGGACTCGCGTTGCCGCAAGTCCTTGAACGAGAAAAAATAGCGGGGGGGGGAGAGCCCCCGACGTAATCCACTCCAAATTCGCCTTGTTCGCCACACTGTGGCACAGAATGTGGCACACTTCCCACCAACCGCGCATCGCCATTGTCATTGCATTTAGGCGACTTGGCTGAATTGGAGTCTGCGTGGCCGACTTTGCCCGCCGCCGTTCGACTGGGCATTTTGGCGATGGTGCGGGCGACAAATGATTGCCACCGGGGGCCCAAGACCAGCCAATGATGGGCGCGTTAGCTGACTTCAAAACCGGCCATTTTGAGAACAGTTGGGTTGGTCGTTCAGTATCGCTCCCGGCAAATGCCGGGAGCGACAACGAATGGCCACTCAACTCAAGATGGCACTGGTTCAGTCCATTCTCACACTGCACGGTCACGGGTGGTCCCGTCGGCGGATCGCCCGTGAACTTGGCATCCATTTTGAGACGGTCGGCCGCCATGTCGACCGGCCGGGCGATGCCGGAGTTTCCCGCGATGAGCCGATCATCGTTGACGACCGTTCCGATGGCCGTGAGGATGGTCTGCATGCCCCTGCGCGGGCCAGTAGATTCCCGGAATTCGCGCTGTGGAGGCTTACTACCACGCGGAGTTGGGCAGCCTTCGGAATCGTCCCAATCATGCGAAGAATCGCGCAACCACCGATCGCCGGGGGCAGCAGCAGGATTCCGCGTTTCGCCGTCGGCAGTTCGACGACCCTCGAGCCGGATGCCTAGCTCTATCGCCGTCGTCGGCCTCTCGCCAGTGTAGCCCTGATCAAAGTGATCAATTCCACCGACTTGCCGGTCACCCTCTGCACGTGTTTTGCGATCTTCTTCACGTGGGCCCGTTCCTGTTCATCCGATAGAGTCACACGCAGGCTGAGCAGATGATCAAAGGTGTCGATGGCAATGTGAATCTTCGATCCCTTGTTTCGCTTGGCTCCGTCGTAGCCGGCGCGATGCCCGCTTTCCGGCGTGCTCTGCAGCGTTTGGCTGTCGATGATCGCCGCCGTCGGATCAGGATTCGACCGTGTGCCATGCGCAATCACTCACGCAGGTCGTGCACCATGGCGCCAAGAACTCCCGCTGCGGAGCATCTTCACGCATCAGCGTCGGGTACCGAGCGATAAAATCCCATTCTTCGTCTGAAACGTCCGTCGGATAAGGCTTCCTTGCCATCTACCTTACATCGGCAGACTATCACAAAAGTGCATAGCACGCCCTAGACGACCCGACACTTCCGGTCCGTCTAACCAACCGCATCGGTCCGACAAAATCTCACCCTACGCGGCCAGTACGCCAAAACAGCAATGCCGACCGGCGCATCGCTCAACCAAGATGACCGTGGATCACGGCTTCACCCCTATGCGATGCAACTGAACCCGTGTGAATTCATTCAACAGCGGGTCGGAAATCGATTCGAGCCATGCGGTAAGCTGTCGCCGAAGCCTTGAAAGTTCATTTCCATAATCGGGATGCGAAGCGAGGTTAGTCAATTCACCTGGATCAGCTTCAAGATCGTAAAGCTCATCCACGTCTGTGAGATTCCAGACGTATTTCCAGCGCGAATCGCGGAGCATCCGCTGTGAATAAAGGCCAAACTGCGCTCCCTGAAACTGCGCAAACACATCGCGGCGGCCAGTTCCCTGTTCACCTTTAGCGACGGGTACGAGATCGACGCCTTGGAAGCTGTCCGGACAGGTGTTGGTCGCGACCGTCACGACAGTTCGCGCCAAGTCGATTTCATGCGACACAAAATCATCACGCCGCACCCCGGCGGGAATCATGCCCGGCCAGCGCATGATTAGTGGCACGCGCACAACGTCGTCATACATGTTGAAATGCTTGTCCATTTGGCCATGCCCGCCGCAGTAATCCCCGTGGTCGGTGGTGTAGATGACTAACGTGCTGTCGCGCAAACCAAGCCGATCCAAAGTCGCAAGCACTTTCCCGATCTGCTCATCCATCAGCGTGATTTCTGCCAGATATCGGCTGACAACCAACGACCATTCCTTCCATGTCCAATCAGCCACCCCCCATGTGCGGCGCTGCTGCGATTGAATGAACGGCTTATCTCGCAACGTATCGGCAAAGCTCGGCCACGGCGGGATCGTTTCAGGCGGATACATGTCGGCAATGGCGGCCGGAATGACGTTAGGGAGATGTGGCTCGCTCGGGTCCCAGCGGATCATCCAAGGCGCCTTGGACGCCGCAAATGACTCCATGCACGCCGATACCTCTCGCGCTTCCCACGCAAGCCGGTGCTGTTCGGTGAGTATGTGCGGATCGACTTCGCCGAACCACCCATTGCTGTTCGGCTGCGGTGCCAAGCCTTGACCGGCGCGCCACGCGGTGTAATCCGACTCCGGCAGATACCGCACCCCGTAACTGCTTGGATCTCGCGGCGTTTCATTGTGCCATTTTCCGAACAGCGCCTGCTGATACCCGGCATCGGAGAGTTCCTGCCAGAACAGTCGCTCGTCCTCACGAACACAACGGTAAATCTCGGTCTTTGGAATGCTAACGACGCCATGCTGCGTTGGCCATCGCCCTGTCAGAAGTGACGCTCGAGCGGGTGTGCAAATCGGGCTTGGCGTAAACGCGTGTGTAAAATCCGCTCCGTCGCGCGCCAATTGATCGAGAACAGGTGTTTTGATCACGGGGTGACCATGAACTCCGACACAATCGAAGCGATGCTGGTCGGAATGAATCAGCAGGATGTTGGCTGCCATCGGTCAATTCTCCATCGGTTCGTGCGAGCCTCACTATCTTAATGGCGAGGCAACGGTTCGCCGCGCCCCGCGCCGTTGCAGGTCACAAACAGCCAGCGGATGTCACGCGGCGCAAATTGACGGGCCTCTCATTCACATCAACATTGCTTCGTTGTGGACGATCGCTTCCAAACTGCCGCGATCCAAAATACCCGCCCGCGGATCGATGTCGACGGCAATGTGATCGATTGCCACGACGGCTGTCTGCGCCGATTCGGCGGGCGCTTTTACTGGTTCGGTACACGCTACGGCCACACCGACGGCTTCACACCAGCGAATGTGTATACCTGCTACAGCTCCTCAGATTTGATGTCCTGGCATCAACACGGCAGCCTGTTGATAAATCCGCCGCCGGGCGTGTTTTATCGACCGTATGTTGCGTTCAATCCAAACACTGCGAAGTACGTGCTCTGGTTCAACTGGTATCCAAAGCTGTGGGAAGGCCACTTGGGTGTTGCACTGGCGGATCAACCGGAGGGGCCCTACGACATCGTCAATCCGAACGTGAGACTCGCGGGTGCGACGCCCGGTGATCACAATCTGTTTGTCGACGACGACGGTACCGGTTACGTCATCTACACCAACATCGCCGGCGACGGCATCGATCGCCACGCCATGACCGTTGAAAAACTTTCGCCTGATTTCACAGCATCCACTCTGGAGCGATCGGAAACGCTCGATCGAAAGGTCGAAGCACCGGCAATGTTCAAGCGGGGAGGTCTGTGTTATGTGCTGTTCGGCAACACATGCTGCTTTTGCCCGCACGGAGCAGACGTCCGTGTCTTCGCCGCCGAGAAGCCTCTCGGTCCATATCGCCAACTCGGTGAGATCAACCGCGACGACGCCGGGACGATTATAGTGCCAGCACAGCAGACCGACGTCTTTCAGTTACAGACCCCCGACGGTCCTGTGCATCTGTGGCTGGCCGACCTCTGGGGCTCGCGAATCGATGGCATCAAAGGTCATGATCTGCAGTACTGGTCATCCCCTCTGAGATTTGAAAGCGACGGCTCGATAAGGCGGTTGGTCTTCGACAAGGAGCACAGCCTTCGGCTGTTCTGAACTGTGGAGCGAGGTCAGCAGACCTGGGCGAACCCCATTCCCAGCAGACTCGCGAGCTTCTGGATCTTCTCGCCGATGTGACCAACTCCCACGGCGCAGTGGTGCGCTGGCCCGTGGCGGTTCCACTCATTGACAAATCTTCTTGCGCCAATCGAGAACCTGTAACGGCTGTTGGTGTTGCCGATTTCGAGGATCGGCCCGGCGACACTCTCGGCGTGGGCGCATAACAACGTCAGCGAGCCGTCGACGCGCTCGACAACGCTGAGTAGCGTGACGGGACCGTGCTTCACACTCATCTCGACGCTCAGCCCGCTGCCGACCTTGCCGTGATAGACGCTCAGCGGGCGCACTTTTGTCTTTCCTTGTGCGATACCAATATGACCCGGGCCGTCGTGGCCCATGAGGACAATGTCGTCGTTGAAATCCATCGCGTAGTACTCCGTGAAGCTCCCGCCGACACCGAAGCTGTCCATGATCTTCATGGCCTGCGCGTTCTTCACTTCGTACTCGCCGGCGACGGGAATGCCACGGGCGGTAAGAAGAGAGTTTCCGAGGATGATCGAGCTGATGGTGGCTTCGTTCTCGGTGTTGCCGGTACCCATGTAGTAGTACGCCATCGAACCGAGATCGTGAATCTCGACGAGCTTGTCGAGCGCGACGCTGGTACGGGCGGCGCGGGCAAGTTCCTTATCGCTACAGTCGGGTTGAACGTCAAAGCGATCTTTGAAAAGGTCTACTCGGTCGGCGATCTGGGCGGCGGTGACTGTGGCGCGCAGGCCGGCCAGTTCATCGACTTCGAGGATTTCGATATGCCCTCCAAAGTAAGCGCACTGGCGAGTGGTGTCGGTGTAGATGTCCAGCATCCCGCCGTAGTAATGGCCCATCAGGCCGAGGCGATTGTGGCTCATCACGCCGGCGACGCGGATGGCTTCGATCCAGGCATCGACTTCGTTCCAGCATTGCGGATCATTGTCGATCGTGCCCGTGATCTGGTGAAAATCGATACGGGCGCGGTTAAAGACGTTGGCAATCTCAGGTACGGGGCAGGCGGCACAGTGGGCGAGCCAGTCCCCGGTCATCTTCGTACGATCGCCCAAGCTGTTGAAGGTGGCATAGTCAATCGCCGCTTCGGGCTGCAGATTGAGAATGATTACCGGGACCCTTGCTCGCTGCACCACGGGGAGCACCGTGCTGGAAAGCGCGTAAGTAGTGACGTGCAGAAAGATTACATCGACATCGGCCTTGCGAAAATCATGCCCGGCGGTCATCGCCTTCTGCGGCGTATCGATCAGCCCGAGGTTGACGACCTCGATGCCCGGGCGTTCGAGCTTCTTCTGCACACGTGACAGATAGCCTTCGAGGCGGTCCTTCAACCCCGCAAACTGAGGCCAATAGGCGTCGAGGCCGATGCCGAAAAGTCCTACGCGCGTCGTCTGCATCCTGATCTCCCGTCCACTCAATTCAATCCGCGCTTCGCCAATTCCGCATGTACCGCGGCCAGCCGACTGCGACTGATGGGGACGCATAGCACCAGCACAATCGCCGCCGCAATCGAGACGATGAGCGTGAGCGTGAACCATAGCCGCATTGAAAAAATTGTCTCCGCTGATTGCTTGATGCTGTTCTGGTCAAAAGCGGCAATCGAGAGCGTGAAGCCCGTCATCAGAAGCGCCACCGACAACGCCAGTTTCTGCACGAAATTGAAGACCGCCCAGTACATGCCTTCGCGGCGCCGGCCGGAGCGGAGTTGATCGATGTCGCAGACGTCGGCGATCATCGAGTAGCTCATCATCAGCGTCGCCGCCAGACCCGGGAACAGCAAACAGAACGGGATGATCATCGGATGGAGGTAAAGCGAGATGCCGAAGAAATTCGGTTCCCAGGCTTTAAGCTCCGGTGAATACATGAACCAGGTGAGAATCGCGCCGGTCAGCGAGATGCTCAGGCACGCGCTCCACGCGATCTTCTTCTCAACGCGATGGGCCAGTCGATTGAGCGCAAAAACAGTGAGCAGCCCGGCGGCGGGCTTGAAGGTGTTCGCCCAGGCTTGGGCGAGAAGACCGAGCTTCTTGTCACCGTCGTGCGTGTAGAAGATGTTGATGTATTGTCCAAGGTGAATCACGAGGATGATGCCAAAGAACGCCGTCGTGTAGGCCAGCACAATCAAAATGAATGTCGGCATGGAAATCGTCTGCCGAAGGGTTTCCAGCATCGGCATTTTCTTAGTCTTTTGCGGCCGGGGCTTGGAAACCGGGTTCGCTATCGCCACTTCTTTGAGGAAGAAAGTGGGAATCAAGCTTGCCAGGAGGAGCACCAATGCCGCAAACCCGCCGACAACCCAGGTGCCATAAAGTTCACCCTGCTTAATCGGATCGGCAGCGCCGTTGCGCTCGGCGATGTCGGTCCACACCTGCCACTTGGTGGCGTACAGCATCCACCCGAGCATGATCCCCGAAACATAGGTGAACGCCGTGCGGAAGGACATAAGCCGGGTGCGCTCGCCGTAATCGCTGGTGAGTTCAAGAGTTAGCGCGCCATAGGGCACTGAAAAAACAGTCAACGCGGTGTAGAAGAGGATCGAGATTAGAACGAAGTAAAATGCCGCAGCCCACTCGGCAGCGGAGAAGTGGTAGCCGAGAATGCCGACTTTGTTCGCCGTGCTGAACCAACTAAACAAGAACGACGGCGGGATGCAGATCGCCGCCATCAGTAGGGCAGACAGAATGCCACCTAAGAGCATGTACGGCTTTCGTCGGCCCCACCGGCTTTTGGTGTTGTCGGAGATCGACCCCATCAGCGGATCACTGATCGCATCCCACAAGCGCGGAATCGCCAGAACGAATCCTAACAGAACCGCATTCACTCCCAACGTCAGGTTGTAAATGACGAAGCCGAACTCCTTCGGCATGTTCACGCCAAGGTTGATCACCGACTCGCCCGCGCCAGCCGACAGTTTGGTGCCGATCGAAAGCGGCTTGCCAGCCGACGGTGCCGCTGCGCGATCTGTTGATGATGATTTGGCGAGTTGTTCCATGGCGATCGATCGTCAATCTTGTTCAATCTGTGCGGCTCAACAGTCGCAACGCCGCCCCACCCCGAAGGCGCGAACCTGACTGAATCTGTAGCGGGTCCATTCGCAGCGACTTTCTCATATGAAGTTCTGACCCGCCGTTGTAATGATCCAGCACATACAGCGAGAAGCCTGCTGACAGCTCGTTCGGATCCCGCGGAAATGCGAAAAGGTGCTGTTTGCCACTGGAAACCACCTCAACACCTTCTTCCGAGTCGTCAAACAACCCGGCCCGACGGAAGTGCATTCGCGTCGAGCAAAAGTCGCGCGTAGCCCCGCGGACGATCTCCTGTGACCAAGGCAGGGCTGGCTGCGTTGTACCATTACCATAGTCCCGGAGCCGATCGCCCCGTGCGGAGGCAGTGCCTTTTGGCCGCCCGGGATGTTCGTCGGGATAGTCGGTCCACAGGGCGTCACGCTCCCACTTCAACATGTCGAGCCTTGAAGGCAGATCGAAGCCAATCCCGGTCATAAACATGTCCAGTGACTCCTCGCCAAGGGTCGCGGTGAAATCGTATGCGATGTGTACGCCATGCTTATCAAATCGAACCCCAAACTGTCCGCTAAACCCATCATACTCGCCTGCAATGTTAAACGTCGCCGGCGCATTGAGCAGGCGGTCGACGGACTGCGGTCGCCAGTTGGCCGCCAGGTTAGCAATGCCACGTTCCAGTTTCTTCCGAGCTTGCGTCTGGCATGGCCGGGCAACCAAGAAAGGCCCGCCTTCCATTAGGCAGACACCCGATTCGTCTTGTGCGCTGATCTGCCCCAGTTTGCGGTCGAGTATGAAGGTAACGTTTCCCAGTTTGATCTGATAGCTGTCTGCGGTCTCGCTGACCTCCGGCGCTGGAAACGGAAGCGAATCACTGCGCGGCGAAGCAACTTTGAACTCGAACGTGTTCAGGAGAAATCCGCGCGGGCTGTATGCCCTTACCCTCAGCGGGGCTTCAGTATTGGGGGTGACGGGGATCGTGACGCTTGCGCGCTGGCCGGGCAACCCACTCACGTTGACGGTGCCCGTTTCACCGCCGCGCGACCATATCCAGGATGTTTCTTCGAGTGAGGTGAACATAAGGTGGCTTTCCAACTCGAAGCGTGTTTGCCCACCCTGAACATCGATTGAAGTTGAGCCGGGGCCGAGTCGCAGGGGCGAACATGATTTAAACGTGTGCCAGGTGTAGGCGTTTGCGCGTCGATCATCTTCGAACAGCCCGCGCCAGGGATGCGTGTTTCCCACCCCACGAAACGGCGCGGCCTTGAAGATGAAACCAGCCAGAACCTGCGGTGTCGCATCCGCCCAGCGTCGATGCGCTTCGGCCATGTATCCCCAGTGATCATCAATGCCGGCGTCGAATTCCAGTTCAGCAGTGTTGTTTACATTTACATGGCACCACTCGCTGAAGATGATTGGTCGATCTCCGGGAATCTCCCAACCCGGGCCTTTAATCGCGCCGAGATCCGCATAGCTCGTGCGGCCGTCGCGGGGATAGTGGTCGTCATTGACCTGCACGCCGGGAATCCCGATGCCGATTCGGTTGTCGCTCCCAAAGAACACCGGCCGAGAGGCATCTGACTCTCGAATACCCTCGGCGGCGCGCTGAAAGTAAGGGTAATACGGGGATTCATTGGCAACCCCCCACAACAGGACCGATGGGTGCGAGCGAAACGCCTCCAGCATCCGTGCCGCTAGCAGCGCCACGCCCGGCTCCAGCGATGGATCGTTGCCATGATCTTTCCGCGGCCCGGCGGCGTAGATCATCAGATTCATCGGCACTTCGACCGTGGTAAACATACCCAGTTCGTCACAGGCTTCCAGATAATCCTCATAGGGCGTTGGCCACGAGCGCAAGATCGTCAGATTCATGTCGCGCATCAGCTCGATGTCTCTTCGAATCAACTCTTTAGGCGGGAAATGGCCATACCCTTGATGGGTCAGGTGATAGTTCGCGCCCTGCAGCTTCAACGTCTGCCCGTTGAATTTCAGGCGCGGGCCGTCGATTTCGATCGATCGAAATCCGAATCTGCGATGTGCCGTCATGAAGCTCTTGCGATCTCGAACAAGGTCTACCTGTAGAATGTAAAGTGCGGGTTTCTCATGCGACCAGGGTAGAGCGTGCATCACCGGAAGTTCAATGACATGTTCGTTCCGGCCCGGGGCCAGCATCAGTTCTCGCGTTTCCTCAGTCACCAGCGCGGCTGCATTGCCGTCCATTACACGGAGACGGAGTGAAAATGGTTGAGCGACATCGGCCCGGTGATCAACCGTGACCAACGCCTTCGCCAGCCCGTGTCCGCCGGGCTGCCAGGTGCTATCGACGTGCAATCGGGAGATGTGTGTCCTCGGCAACGCCATGAGGGTGATCGACCGCCCAATGCCCCCCATTTCGCGCTCGAACCAGTGCGTGAGCGGCGACCATTCGACTGTGACCGCGATGCCGTTTTTCTCGCCCGGCCTGATTTGATCGGTGATATCGAATTCGACCGGCATGAAGGCGCTATCGCTCGATCCCACCGGAACCCCGTTCACCCACAGCCGACTCAGGCCATCGAGCGAACCGAAGCGCAGGACGATTACATGGTCCCTCCACTTAGCCGGGATATCGACGAGCTTGCCGTAGGCCACAGATTCCCCGGCTTTTTTCAGGCGTTCGGGATAGCCCTGCAGCGCGTAGTGGCCCGGCAAGGTGACGCGTTTCCAGTTGGCCGGGTCGCCGACGTTACCGCGATAGGGCACGGGCGTCTCGGGTAGAAACAGCCACTCGCCGTCGAGGTTGATGGTATGAGGAGTCAGCCCAGCCACATCCGCGACCGGAGGCGTAAGCCGGACTGACGGCCACGGGCCTCCCGCTGCCGCTGCGGTCTGCATCGACACAATTGCCGCCAGCAGCAGCACGCGTATCACGGCAATCGCGTAGTATCGCTCTCTTGAGCCGAATCGGCAGTCCATGCGAGTTCCTCTTGGCTGGCTCCGGTATCGAAGACAATGTGGTGAATGCCAGCCCCGAGCTTGATGGTTTCTCCGCCGGGCGCCGTCAGATCAGCCTGGCATTCCGGAGGCACTTCGAGCGTTAACTGGCGTTCATCGGCATCGATGATGAGCCGAATCAAGCCAAAGCGCGTCGGCACAACGCTGGCGACCCGGCTCAGGTGCGCCAGTTGCGGCCGGACCGCAAAGCGCCGGAAGGCTGGCTCGACCGGCGTGATACCGGCGACGTATTGCTGCAACAGCGCAATCGACCCCGCCGACCAGGCATGGTTGTATGTGCCGCCGCCCCAGGTGGCGTCTCGAACGCTCCAGCCCTCCCAAAGCGTTGTGGTCGGGGCAGCGATCTGCTCGGCGTAGCGTGACATCAACCGCTGCAACGCCAGTGCCGGTTGGCGGAGCTGAAACAGTGCCTCGACGATGTACTTTTCCATGTACGGTCCGGCGTGGCGTTCCCGTGCCAGCAGGGCCAGAATCGAGTCGCGCTTCGCCTGATCGACAAACCCCGCCAGCACCGCCATCGCTGCGGCGCGATCGTCGGGGGTGGGCAGCGGCGTGCCCATGTAATGTTCGCCGTTCCAGAATGCAGCGTTAAACCCGACGTGCATTCGTTCCAACCGAACCGCGAAAAGAGATGCGTCGTGGCTGCGCTCCAGCAGACGCGCCATGTTGATCACGCCGCGTAAAGCCAGTGCATACCAGGCGTTAACGCACACAAGGCTGTCTACGTTCGACCCCCAGTCGACCCAATTCCACCCGCCGTGTCGCTCTTCGACCAGGCCGGTCTTTTCGTCGAAGTGCCACTGAGCGAGGTAGCTCAACACCCCGGGAAACACCTCGGCGATGATCTCGCGGTCGCCGGTTTGCTCGTAATAGGCCCACAATCCATACAAACCGATGCTGGCCAGCATCTGTGACGGGATTTCCTTGTCCCAGCAGCCGGCCGACTCGTCCTGCAGCGCGTCGGGAATGCCCGCGGGGATCGGCGAATAGAGTGCGCCGTCGGCCTTCTGCCAGCCGAACAATTCGATAATGCCCTTGCGTGTGAGCAACGGCGCAGTCTGTGCGTCGCACGCGTAGGCGGCCGACGTCGATTGGATCACCACATCGCCCCACCACTGGGCGCGCTCGCGATCGGGACAATCCATGAAAGAATCGCGCATACAGACGTCGAGCGTACGAATCGATTTCTTCCAGAGCGAAACCAACGGTGGATGGTCGCAGTCGAACGCGCCGAGCCACTGGGTGTTGTAGCTTGTGCGGCGATACCGCAAGCCATGCACCGTGACGCCCGCGGGAATGCGGTAGTGAACCTCGTGGCCGTTCATCCAGCCGAGCGATTCGTAGCTCTGTCGACCGGCGCGCGAGACATATTCGGCCCGAACGTTGTTGGCCCCGCCGCCGGTGTAGTTGTCTGTGCGAATGTCGATGTGCGTGCCGGCCGACGCGTTGATATCCAATTCAGGGGTGACATGAATGTTGCCTGGCAGCTTGCAGATGATCGGTTGGCCGTCGCTGACGAACGGAACGACCGGCGCGTCGTCATAAGCGACAAGGCCCTCATCGCGCCACATCGGTATCGGCCGGCGGACCAGCCGGTTCCACGGTGCCGCCGGCGGACGACCGAATTCCTGTGCAAGCGGCCAGTTAAAGTCATCAAACCGCAGATCGCGCCAGCCGAGCGGTTCTTTGCGGGCGTCGAAGCAGATGTTGGACTCAGCCAGTCGAAAATTCGGCACAGGCTCATCGCCGCAGCCGTAGGCAGGGTGCAGCATCGCGCGCCATGACCGGTCGGACCGAATGAGTGGCCGATCGCGATCGAACAACTCAAACACCAGCCCACATTTCCCGCTGGATTGATGCGCGAAGCCGTGCCGGCCGAAATACCAGACCAACAGGCTAATCACATTCTCGCCGTGTCCGATCGACGTAGGCAAATCAAGCTCGTCAAAATAAGTGTCGCTTGGGTTTGGGCCCCGCTTGAGTTGGCCCTCGAAGGCGAAGTTCTTGCCATTGATCCAGAGCCAGTATTTGCTGTCGCAGGCGATGCGAACGCGCGGCGAAACAATTGCGGCGGTGACTTTGAACCTTTTGCGGAAACACACCCACTGTCCGGGCAACACCGGGGCCTTGGGTGCGATCCATTCGGCGGACCAGTCCACCTGCTGCGATGCTTCTTCTGCGGGCGCGCTCAATGGGTGACCTTTACGTTCGGCGTCGAGAGACGCTGCAGAATTACCACCGATCGCGCACTTCCGCCGGAACGCGGGCTTTGTCCCAGATCGCGTGATGGCGCATCCGCCACAGGTGCCGAAGGTTGTCGATGCGCTCACCGTGGCCGTCGACGAACACCATGTTCATCCCCTTACTATGGCGAGAAAGATAGTACCGGTTAATCTGGCCGTCAGAATCGTCGGAGCTGGCGCCAAGTCCGACGGCTTTTACAAACGGATCATTCGAGGTTGGCGCAGGTATCGTTTTTTCTAGTGCAAATGCTTCGCTCCACACCCCGTCGCCGATCAGCGGAACTTCGGAGCTTGGCCTGGCCTTTCCAATCGTGTTGAAAAAGAAACCCTTCCTCGGTGCGGTGTTTGAATGGTTCTCAATCTGATCGCCTGATGTGGCCTGGCCTTGCTTGTAAATCACCCAGCCGTTGTAAGTGTAGCTACCCCGGCTGACGAGCTTCGGATCGAAGTTTCTAAACCATGACGTACCGACCGAGCCAATCAGCGCCTGCGAGGCATTGCCGCTCGTTCCGTACGCCGAAGGCGGCTTCGCGCTCTCTTCCCGCGCGTCGGGGCAGAATTGAATCTCGGGATTGGTCTGCAGGTTCAAGAACTTCCGTTCGCTGAGCACGAACATCACATACCCGCCGCCGTTGACGTTGACGATTTCGATCGGTTTTCCGCGCGACTCCGTGAGATACAGATTGTAAGCCGTCGCGATCTGCCTCAGATTGCTCAGGCATTTGGTCGTGTTGGCAGTAGCGCGCACTTTTCCCAAAGTTGGGAGCAGAATTGAGATCAATAGCGCGATGATTCCGATGACAACCAGCAGTTCCACCAAGGTGAACGCGCGTTTTGTCTTGTTCGAATCCTCGTTCGATGAGCGACAATCAGTCATGAGATGCTCCAGTCGAGATTGATAGTGATCCGCCACCATGAATTTACAACGCTTCGGATGAGCGCCTAGCCGCGCTTTGTGGCATTGCTTGTCCCTGTGTGACTACTTGTGGAACTCCCGTGCCGATTGTTCAGGCCAAGGTTCTCATCCGCATTTTCCCTGTTCTCTGCAGCAAAAGCAGGCCTCAAACAACATCGAGACATCGCTCATGATTGACCGCAAGCGATTTTGTGATTGATTGCCCGCTTCGACGGTGCCGATGCTTGCTTACGGCGTTTCGATCGACAGACGCACCTTGTCCTGAAAGCGCGCGCCGGCTTTCACCTGCAGGGTTTCGAAAGTCAGCGATTTGGTCAGATGCGGCTCGGTCCCGCCGTTGTGAAATCGCAGGGTGTGCAGGTGAAAACCGGGCTTGCGCGGGCCGTGCAGGTCGGCGGTGAAGATTTCGCCGCCCAAATCGCCGTTCAGGGGGACCGCCTGCAGGTGCTGGGTTGCATCGGACAGAACGCGTATCTCCCGCCCGCCAGCGTCGCGAAGGCCTCCATGATGAACAAAAAACCGCGTGCTGCGGAAGTCGCGCGTCACCCCGTCCACCTGTTCCTGTGCCCAGGGGTTGGGCGAATCGCTCACCGGACGAGCCGCTGCCTCGCCTTGCGCCCTTCCAATATGCCCCGCCGGGTAATGGCTCCATTGCGATCGGCGATCCCAGAAAAGCGTGTCAAATCTCTCATTGACCGGAACCGCCAAGCCCCAACTGAAGCAGTTAAATGTCGGCGAGGGCGCATCGTTCCACGTCAAGTCATACTCCACCTCCACTTCGCCGGTTCGATGCACGGTAGTGACGAACGACCCGCGTGCATGGGTATAGCCCCCTGCAGCCACGACTCGGACGCGCGTGCTGTCATGTTCGACCTTGACGCTCTCCGCCTGCCAGCCGACGGCTTGATTAACCAGTGTCAGCTTCTGCTGGCCTTTGAACTTCGACAGCTGCGCCGGCAGCACCAGCAAGCCGGGCGAACCGGCGAGCAACTCGGCCTCGCCGATGCGGGCCGACGACAACAGCCCCGATTTGGCATCGATGGCCAATGTGCGATCGCCGACATGGATCGTGATCTGAGTTTCGCCTTGCTTAACCTCCCACTTCTCCTGCTGCGCTTTTCGCGCAGCAGCGGCAGGTGGGGCGGCTTTTATCGACAGCGCCCATTTGTCGATCATCCGCCCGGCACTATCGGTCGCTTCTAGCACGGTCGGCTCGCCGGCAGGGTCGAACGGCACATCGATAAATCCTCTTTGCTGCGCCGGCAGATCGATGCTCACTTCGCCACGGTCGCCGCCGCGCGACCAGATCCACTTCAGGCTTCGCAGGTTGGTAAAGTCATAGCGATTTTCGACCGCGAACCGCGCCGTCTTGCCGTCGGCGTTCATCTCGCCGGTTCGGTCGGCCACGCGCGCGGGCGAGTGCGCCTTTTGCACATGCCAGAAAATTTCTGACGGCTGACGGTCATCGGTAAACACCGCCCGCCAGATTTGATCGACACCGATCGCCCGATACGGCGCGCCCAGAAACAGAAACCCGCCGACGTATTCGGGCGTCCGCTGCATGTACTCGATGTGCGCCTCGGCGACGAAGCCCCAGAAATCGTCGATGCCCGGGTCGTACGCGACTTCTTTTTGGTTATTGACGTGCGTGTGCATCCACTCGGTGAAGATGTTCGGCCGGTCTTTCGGATATTCCCATCCCTTGCCGATCACATTGCCTGGGTCGGCGGTGGTGGTGACGCCATCGCGCTGGTAGTGGTCGTCGTTGATATCCATGAAGGGAATGCTCACTCCCAGGCGGGCATCCGATCCGAAGAACAGCGGGCGGGTTGGATCGGCCACACGCATCCCCAGCGCCGCTGTCTGAAAGTATTCGTAGTACGGACACTCGTTGCCCAGCCCCCAGGTGAGAATCGACGGATGCGAGTAGAGGCTTTCGATCATCGTGGCAACATGGTGCCGCAGGCCTTCGGCGATCGCCGGGTCGGCACCGTGGTCTTTCTTCGGACCGGCGTCGTACATCATCAGCGAGATCATTGCCTCGACGGTGGTATAAATGCCCATCTCGTCGCAAAGCTCGGCATAGTCGGCGGGGGGAGTCGGCCGCGATCGAAGCGCGTTAAAATTCGCCTGCTGAAACAACTCAATGTCGCGAGCAATCTTCTCCCGCGGGACTGATTCGCCCAATCCGGGATAGGTAATGTGGTAGTTCACACCCCGGAGCCGGATAGGAACACCATTGAGTAGCAGTTTGTGCCCATCGACCGCCACTTCCCGAAACCCGAACCGCTGCCGTGCGGTCATCACGGGCTGGCCGTCGATGATCAGGTCGGCCTCGATGTGATAAAGCACAGGCGTCTCGGCGGTCCAGAGCGCCGGCGATTCGACCCGTCCCGGAATAGTGCATTCCAATGTCTGCCCCGGCGCGACTGGCGGGAGAAGGGCGGGTTTCTCCAAGAGCTTCTCTGCGCTGCCATCCGGGCCGACAAGTCGAAGGGCAATCGTCGGAACCACCGCACCCGCCGACTGATTGGCCACACGCAAATGCACATTCGCCGTGGCGAGCGTGTTTCCGACTGAAAGGTCGGTGTCCACATGCAATCGCCCGAGATTCACCTGCGGGAGTGCCTGCAGGTAAACCGTCCGGGTCATGCTGCCCAGCTCCCGGCGCGACCAGCGGGTTACCAGCGACTTTTCAACGGTTAACAGAATGCGATTGGTTTTTCCGGGGGTGATATAGTCGGTGATGTCGTATTCCGATGGCAGGCAGGCAATATCGTTCTGCCCGGCAGGCTGGTCATTCACCCAGAGTTTTGTGAGGCCATCGACCCCTTCAAACCGCAGGACGACGCGCTTGCCAGCCCAGTCCGCAGGGACATCGACCTGCCGCGACCAGGCCACCGGCACACCTTCGTCTTTATACATCCGCTTATCGCCGTGCAGCGCGAAGTGCCCGGGGATGGCAACGGAGACCCAACCGCCAATTGCGTCGTAACGGCCAGTAAAGCCGTCGGGCACCTTGAAGGAGAACTGCCAGTCGCCGTCGAGCGAAAGTCGTCCATTCTTGATACCGGGTACCGTCACATCACGCGGGGTGAGTCGGACCTTGGGAAGAACATCAGTGATCGTTGCCGTGGATTGGGCTGTGATCGTGGACGATGGAGCTGTCGTTGGGACGGCTGCAAGGGGATTGAAGTTGGCGGGATCGCCTTCGATGGGTGCCTGCGCGAAACAGACATTGGCAATCCACAACGACAAAAGCGCCAGCAGTCGATGCATCGTCCATCCTTTGGTTAGCTTAAGCTTCGTACTCAAATCTAAAGTCACCCCGCAGGCAACCGTCTGCCTGCGGGGCGAATCGTGTCACCCGGTTCCCCGCCGCTACAGGTTTACCGCCGGATCCGGCGGCGAATCAGCAACCCTGCTGATGAGATTGCCATCAGGCCCATCACCGTCGGTTCGGGGATGGCTGAAATCACGAGGTTATCTACCGCCGCCTGCGCCACCGCCGCGCCCGCGTTGGAGTGGAATCCGAAGTAGCCCAGGCCGGAGCCGTCAGATGTAAACGTGGTCGTGTATTGTGGTACGACGGCACCGTTTACAGTGAGCGCGAAATTGATCGTCGCCCCCGCGCCCCATTGGCCAGCGACCACCGGGGTGAACTCAGCGACGGCGGTGTTTACCAGTGTCGTCGGGCTTCCTGCGATGCTAGTCCCGTTGAAAATGCCGGTTGGGCCGGTGGCGACGCTGCCGCTCTTCCACACCTCGGTGGCGACGCTAGGCCGGAAGAGGAAACCGAAATCGGTTTCAGGAATGTTGGCAGCAAACGGAACACCGATGCGCGCGTTGTTCTGCGGGTGGGCCTCAATCTGCGCCGGGGTGATGCCGACTGCCAGTGCGATGTAGCCCCCACCGCCTCTCTGGAAGTCGAACGATGCCGTGAACCCGTTCTGGAGCACGGCGGGATTGGAAAGCAGATCGAAATCAACGACGCCGTGGCCAAGGCGGAGTCGGCCAAGGTTGCCGTCAACAAACTGCTGCTCGGTACTTGTTCCGGCGGCGGTGTTGCGGACTTTGTAGGTCATGGTTTCAGTGCCACCCAGCGCGTTATTGTTCGCGCCCCAGTCCGACAATCCACCCGCGTTGCCAGCGGCATTGACGCCGGCGGAGCGGTTGAAATTGTCTGACAAAATCACTGAAGCCGAAGCTGCAGATGACAATGCCACAACGGCCGTGGCCGCCGCGGCGATAATGGATCGAAGACGCATGTGCAAATCCTCCTGTGCCGACGCGATTGCCGGCGAATGGTGAAATGAGAAAAATGTGAAAAACAACAAAGTCAGTTCTTAGCCATTCCGGCGGCGGCGCACCGACATGACGAGCATCGCCAGCGGGACCGCGAGCATCGTCGGCTCGGGCACCGCACGTCTGGCGACATCCGCGGGCAGCGATGCACCGAAATTGGCCGCCAGTGCCGTGAAGTCGTCGAGATTGACGTTTCCATCGTAGTTGAAGTCGCCCGCCGACCACCGACCCGCGCTGCCGAAACCGGCAGCCAGGCTGGTAAAGTCATCGAGGCTGACGCCGCCACTCAGATTGGCGTCGCCAGGGAGTGTGTAGCGAATAATCAGCGTGGTGCTGTCCACCGTCTGCCCGGCAAAAGTCCCGGCGGCGAGGAACGGCGTCTCGCCCGCCTCCGCGATGCCGAGGCGCCTCGAAGAACTTCCTGCCGAGGTGTTGATGCCGTCACCATTGTTGGCCCCGGCGGCAAAGCCGCTGGCTACCAGTGCTTCAAGCGCCGCGCGCGGTGACACGCCGGTGTAATCGACCACCAGGCTGCGGTCGCCAAGGTCCAGTTGGGTCGCGGCATCGACACCCAGCGATGCTACTTTAAGCGTTCCCGGCCCGCCCAGCACGGTGTTACTCTTGATTTGCAGCGGCGCTGTGATGCTGTGATTGCCGAGCGCGAGTCCGATCGAACCTGGGCCGGATGAAGTCTGAATGGAAAGTGTGTGGCTGCCTGCGATCGTATATGCGTTGGCATTGTCGAACGTGAGGTGGCCGAGTGTGACCGGCTCATCCAGCGTCGCTGTGCGCGGTGAGCTAATGACCCCGCCGAGCAGGGCTGTTGCGGAGACCGCGTTAGGTGAGGCGCCGGCGGTCCAGTTGGTGCCAAGACTCCAGTCGCCGCTGGCATCAACCGCCCACGCGTTGGTGGTGACAACCGGGCCGAGGGCAGAGATGGTGAAGTTATCGATACCAGCCTGCGCGACGCCCGAGCCGGAGTTGGAGTGAAAGCCGAAGTATCCAAGACCGGAACCGTCGGAGGTAAATGTTGTCGTGTACTGCGGGGTGGCGGCTCCGTTGATGGTCAACTCGAGATTGATCGTAGCGCCCGTGTCCCATTGACCGGCCGTTGCGGGGACAAACCTGGCTACCGCGCTATTAAGAAGCGTCGTGGGCGACCCAGTGATTCCGGTTGGGTTAAACAGCCCCAGAGGGCCGGTGATCTGTGTTCCGCCCTTCCAGATTTCAGATTGCCCCTGGCCACCGGTAGGCGGGCGGAAGAGGAAGCCAAAATCTGTTTCGGGAATGTTGGTTGCAAACGGTACGCCGATGCGCGCATTGTTCTGCGGATGGGCTTCGATTTCAGCCGGGGTCATGCCGACAGCGAAGGCGATATAGCCGCTGCCGCCGCGCTGGAAATCGAACGATGCGGAGAAGCCGTTTTGAAGAACCTGGGGGATTGTGAGCAAATCAAAATCGACCACACCATGCCCCAGTCGGAGCCTGCCGAGGTTGCCATCGACAAACTGCTGTTCGGTGCTGGTACCGATGGCGGTATTGCGGTTCTTGTAGCTGATGATTTCGGTTCCCCCGAGAGCATTATTGTTCATGCCCCAGGTGGAAATCCCGCCGGCGTTGCCGGCGGCATTCACCCCGGCAGAGCGGTTGAAGTCGTCGGAGAGAATGACCGTGTCCGCCGACGCGAATCCAGCCCACACGCCAACCGTCAGCGCGCCACTTGAGAAGATCAGAGCGCGCCCTGAACGGTTCACGCACCGACTCATGCGATTACTGCACATCATCATTTGTCCTCCGCAGCCCGTTCCACTGACAACCTGATGTGATATGCTCTCTCGTTGTCGATTGCGGGCTTGTTGATATGATTACTTGAAGTTTTTAATCGACAAGACGGAGTTTGTGACATTGCTATGCGCAGTGTGATCATTTAGCAAGGTGTGCGAATGAGCGAAGACGCTCTCATCCCTGACCGTCGGCACGAACTGGCGGACCACTCCTATCGGATGCTGCAATACACTTGGTTCCGGGTGATCGGAAAACTCCCCGAGTTGGCCTTTCCGCACTATGTTGGCCGGGGGTTGGGGCTGAGTCCCAAGTACAACATCCGCGATGTCTGGCAAGCGCCCATGCACGAACATGTGGTTGTCAAATTTTCGCTTTCTCCCGGGGGCGCGATTATACCGCGCACCAACCAGCAGGGGCGACTGGTCAAACCCGGCGAAGCGATTCTGCGCTTTGTCGAAGACGATTCTGACTTCTGGGAGGGTTATCACGCTGCCTTCCGCGGCAAGTGGGAGTTCATCGGGCTGATCATCTCGGGAAGAATCGCGGTCCAGACTGCTCGCGTGCTAATCGAAGAGTTCGGACGAATCTACCCCGTCGGGCTTGACCACCCGATCATCCGACAGGCCAGCCAATACGCCGCCGAACCGAATCATATTACGGAGATGACCGGCGCGAACGCCTCGCGCTTCTGCAACGACGTTTTTGGCGCACTGCTCGACGCGGCCGAGTCTTCGGCGGCGGATCGTGCTGGGCGGTTTGTCAACCGGGCCGATGCAATCGAGGCCACCATGCGCCAAGATCTCAAACGCGACTGGTCGGTGGAAGAACTGGCCGACCGACACGGCATATCGCGCGAGCACCTCACCCGCCTGTTCACACGCCGCTTTGGCATTCCACCGCGGCGATACTTGGTGGAACTACGCATGCAGGAAGCGTGCAGATTGCTGCGCACCACGCAGGACTCGATCAAGTCCGTCGTCACTCGGCTGGGATTTCAGAATCATGCCAATTTTGTGCGCGCCTTCCGGCGCCTCAACGGCGTTGCACCGACGGAGTATCGCTCGCGCCGATTCGAATCGCCGGGTACCGCGCCGTCGAAGAAGTAGAACTGCTGGTCCAGCGCAGGCCGGCGTAGATCAGCACGGCGACCATGGATTGCAGCTGCGGCTGGTCCTGGAGAGCGGCCAGCTGCTCGTCGATCTGGCGCAGGGTGAGGAATCGAATCTCCGGGGCGGTTTCTTTGTACCGAAGCACTTTTGAAACGGGGTTCTTGTCCCCTGGCATCTTCACCCCGCCTTCATTCATCGCCCATGAGAACAGCCGGTGAAGGACTTCGCGGTAGCGGTTGGCGGTCTTGGGGGCGAGCCCGCGGCTTTGGACATTCCCGGTTATGAATGCCGACACTTGGGCGGTGACGACGTGCTCGAAGCAAGCCGCCTCGATCACCAAGGCCCGTCTCCGGCGATCTTGCCCGGGCTTTAGCGGACGCTTGCGGGCAAGTGGTGACAATCGTCGGCTGGTGACGGTCAACGCCTCACAAATCGGCCCGAACGCCTCGCGCAGGTAGTAGATATCTGTCTGCGCACTCTTCGCCGTCTTGCGGGTGCGGATGTGCGCTACGTATCGGGCCACGACCTGGGCGATAGGCGTGCGGGTGGGAAGCGGGCTATCGACGCCGCGTATCTCTGCCGACTGGTACTTCCGGAGCCTTTCCTTCGCCAATTGCAGGGAATCCGTCCGGAGGCTCCTGCGGATGATTCTCCCGGAAAGTCGATCGGTGATGTAGTAGGTATCGCTACGTTGGATCAAGCTCGCCATGATACAGACTCCAATCTGGAGTGATGTTTGTTGGCGAGTCGTTTTCGGTGGCAGGCTTGATGTACAAAGCGATGTACAAACGCGCGATTTCAGCCAAACGAAAAGGGACTCGCATCGCTGCAAGTCCCTTTCCAATAACGAGTAGCGGGGGGAGGATTCGAACCTCCGACCTCCGGGTTATGAGCCCGACGAGCTACCAGGCTGCTCTACCCCGCGATCTAGGGTGAGAGACTCTAGCCGGGTTTGGGGGAATGTCAAGTTGGCGGGTTTGCGATCGGGACCGCAGTGCGATGGTGGGGAGGGGTGCGCGGGTGCGTTGCTTAGGTTTACTTGACGGTGGTTACATTCTTGCGGCCGTAGATGTTGAACTTGAAGTTGCCTACGTTGTCGTTCCACTGCCAGGCGTCCATCATGCCGATGAAGACACGCGTTGCGCCGTCCGGGACGACGATGCGCTGCACCTCGCCGTTGTCGCGTTTGCCGTCGCCGACGAAGAATACCTGCTTGACCTGTGGGCTGAGGGTGCTGTAGTTGCGCTGGTTGGCGGTGTTGAAGTCGAGGGCTGCGGGGGCGGGGCCGGTGCTTGCCGGGTCATCAGTAAGGAAGACGGCCATGATCGCGCCGATGGGCGCGCGAACGTTAGACATGCCGTTGTAGTTATTGGTGGGAACCGAACCGGGGTAGGTCTGTCCGAGCGCGACGATGAAGTTGGAGACCCCGTCGGCGGAGTTTTGCCCGCCGTTGGAGACGTAGATTGCGGTGCCGCTCAGGCCCTCGAAGCTCAGCGCGTCTCCGGGGTTGAGGTTGAGATCATCAAGTTGGATTTCGAGCGGACTTTGGCGCGCATTGCCCGCTGAGCCGGCATAGTCCCAGACGTGGGGCGCGTTATCCCGAAAGTTCTTGTTGACCGTTCCTGGTGCTGCGGTGGAGAGCCATAGATTGCCGCTGGCGGGAGGGTTAAACTCCTGACTGCCGACGCTGGCAGTGGCGATGGAGGATGAACGCATCGTGTTATCACTTTGCGCACCGACGACGCTGGCGAAGAGCTTCGGCCGGCCGGCTTCGGCGAGCTTGAAAGCGAGGTCGACTTTGACGGCGTTGGGTGCGTTAGTGGTGGCCGTGAATACGCGCGTGATTTCGTTCCATTTGCCGACGGTGACGGAGTAGTTGGCAGCGCTGAGCGTTCCGCCGTCGACTTTGGTTGTGCTCAGCACGGCGGCGGCGTGCTGTTGGGCGGTGGTTTGCGGGGTAGAACTGCTAACCAGACCGATGGCGGCGTAGCGCGCCGCGGCGTCGGCGGCATCCTGGAGTTGCGCGCGGGCGAGTATCAACCGTCCGGCATCCACGGCAAGAACCGCGAACGCAATGAGCACGAACATCGCAATCGTCGAGTAGACCAGCGCCGCGCCGCGACGATGAAGATGAACCGTATCTGGAACGACCGTAAACTCGGCGGCGGATCTCATCATGGTCCTATCGACCTAACACACGCTTCAGTTAATCTCAGTGAGCATGTACCGCGGCAAAACCCTTCTCCGGGAGTGATAGACCGCGATTTTATAGGACGAAATCAGCGAAAGCGTCGAAGCAAGAATTGGTGATTAGTGATGCAGGTTTGGGCAATTGGATGCATACAATGCTGATGCATGAGGGTCACGGTGCGTTAAGGCCTAGGTGGCTACAGGTCAGGTTTTCATGATAGGCACTCGGAGCGGGCGGTTGATGGTTCGCATTGTGCTCGGCATCGCTGGCGTAGCATTGGTGGTAATGCTGGCTGGTTGGGGACTGGTACGTCTGCTCCGTCCGACACTGAATGTGACCGACGCGGTGCAAGGGCCGGTGGTGCAGGCGTTTTATTCGACGGGGACAATATCGCCGGTGCGCGAGTTTCCGATCCGGGCGAATGTGGCTGGCGTATTGCAGAAAGTGACGGTTGATAAGGGCGACAGGGTAAGAGCAGGAGATGAACTGGCGGCAGTGTATGAACCTTCGCTGCAGTTTGCACTTGAGAAGGCGCAGGCGGAGCTTGCTGAGAAGCTCGCGCGGGCAGACGAGGCCCAGTCGCCGGTGCTGATGGAGTTTGACCGTCGGCTTGAGGCGATGACCGGCATGGTAGAAATCGCCCGGCGAGAGGAATCGCGCCAGACGCAGGCGCTCGATGCACTTGCGGGTTCACAAGCAGACCTCGATCGTGCGATGGATCGGGTGCGTTTGCTCACGATGGATGTCGAGGCGACGCGGGCGCAGCGCGCGGCGAAACAATTGGAGCTTGCCCGCGAAGTCGATGTGGCACGCGCCGCAGTCAATACCGCCCGGTGGAACACTGAGCAGCAGACCCTGCGTGCGCCAATTGACGGCGTGGTGCTCGACCGGCCCACAAGCCAGGGCACGCGCGTTGCGGTGAACGACACGGTGATGCGCGTCGCCAACATCTATCCTTCTGATCTGGTTATGCGGGCGGCGGTTGATGAAGAGGATGTCGCGCGTGTCAATGTCGGCCAACTCGTGCGGCTGACGCTCTACTCGTTTCCCGACCAGGTCTTCACCGGCAGTGTAGTCAGGATCTACGATCAAGCGGATTCTGATCGACGTACGTTTGAGATCGATGTGAAGCTCGACGCGCCCGGCGACCGACTTCAGCCGGGAATGACTGGCGAACTGGCGTTTATCATCGCCGAGCGCGAAACGGCGACGGTTGTACCCAGCCAGTCGGTGCAGAACGGCGGGGTTTGGGTCGTTACAAGTGGCGGCGAGTTGGCGCGGCGCGATGTCGTGCTTGGGCTGGTGAGCATCGAGCGCACGGAAATCGTCAGCGGGGTTGTGCCGGGGGAACGTGTGGTCATCGGTCCCGTGGGCAACATTCCCGCCGGGCGACGGGTGAGTGTGAACTACATCGATCCGAAGCAGGCCACCGGTGTCGCGAAACAGGCTCCACCGCCGGAGGGGCAGGCCTTTAAGGGAATTCGTTAGAAGTGCCCGTTGATGTCTGAAGGTGACCCCAGCCGCCGGCGATCATGAACACGTTCATCTCCATTCGATATCTGTTCAGCCATCTGAGGCAGTCGCTGGTTTGCATTGCCGGCGTGACCATCAGCGTGACGATGTTCCTCAGCATGAGCTCGATGATGCAGGGATTTCAGGACAAGTTTATCATCGAAACAGTCGAATCATCGGGTCATATCATCGTGCACGACGAGCCGCGCGAAACCGAAACGCAGATCCTGCAGCGTTTCTACCCCGATCCAAATGCGATTCTGCTGGTGGAAGGAGTGAAGCCGCGCGAGCAGGTGAAGAAGATCAAGAACCACACCGGATTGATCGGCAAGATTCGGCGCATGCCGGGAGTCACTGCAGCGGCGCCGATTGTCAGCGGCGACGCCATCGCGACCTACGGCACCAAGACCTATGCGCTGGCTGTGCAGGGCGTGGACCCCGATCAACTCATCCGCGCCACAACGATCGGAGAGAAGGTAACGCAGGGCGATTTTCAGAAGCTAAAAAGCACGGCCGACGGCGTGCTGCTTGGGTGGGGTGTCGCTGCCAACTTAGGGGCGCAACTCGGCGACAACATCACCCTGAGCACCCCCACCGGCGGGCGGTCGATAGCCAAGGTCGTGGGCATCTTCGAGACCGGCGTCACGCCGGTGGACTACGGGAGGGCGTACATGTTGATGAGCGACGCACAAACCCTGCTCGACAAGAAGAACATCGTCAACGAAATCATCCTTCGCACCGACGACTACAATCAGGCCCGAGGCATCGCCGCGCAGGTGGAGGCGATCAGCGGATACAAGACCGAGGCGTGGCAGGAAGCCAATGCCAACTTCCTTAAAATATTCAAAATTCAGGGAATTATCACCTATTTCATCACGGGCGCGCTGCTCGTGGTCGCAGCATTTGGGGTGCTCAATATCCTCATCATGGCAGTGCTCGAACGCGTGAATGACATCGCGATTCTCAAGAGCTTCGGCCTGAGCCGCAACGATATCACACACATTTACATCGTTCAGGGATTGGTCATCGGGCTGATTGGTTCCGGTTTGGGCCTGGTGCTCGGAAAAGCCGGCATCGAATTGCTGCGCCGACTGCCGATTCAGATGGAGGGCCTCGTGAAATCGGACGGGCTGCTGATGAGCGAGTCGAGTGGAATGTATCTGCAGGCATTTATCGGCTCGATGGTCGTGGTGCTGCTGGCGGCGGTCTATCCCGCGCGGCGGGCGGCGAAGTATGATCCGGTTGAGGTGATCCGTGGGGCACATTAGTCCCTACCCGAGCGTCACGCCTGAGGCGGCGACGCCGCTTGGGCCGCTGCTCCGTGCGCAGAATGTGCATCGAATTCTTGGCGCCGCCGACGCGCTGACGACAGTTCTCAAGGGGGTCGATATCAGCATCGACCGAGGCGAATATGTTTCGATTGTGGGTGCTTCCGGCTCTGGGAAAAGCACGCTGCTATACCTGCTCGGCGGGCTTGATCGGCCGAGTCGCCTTGACGAAACAGGCGTTCCGTTTGACCCGTCAAGCAGCATTTTTCTCGACGGCGATGACACCGCGGCGCTGGGCGATTCGCAGCTTGCTCAGTTGCGGAATGAAAAGGTCGGGTTCGTTTTCCAGTTTCATTATCTGCTCAAGGAGTTCACGGCGCAGGAGAATGTGTGCCTGCCCATGTTCAAACTTGGCCGCCTGGGTCGAGCCGAGGCGATGGATCGGGCTGCGCAGGTCCTGTCGCGCCTTGGGTTGGGCGGCAAGCTTACGAGGCGCGCGAATCGACTCTCCGGCGGTGAGCAGCAGCGCGTTGCGATCGCCCGCGCGCTGGCCAACGAGCCGGCGGTCTTGCTCGCCGATGAGCCAACGGGCAACCTTGACAAGAAAAACAGCGAGCTTGTAGCCGAGATTTTCGATGAACTCGCCGCCGGCGGTCAGACGATTGTGATTGTCACCCACGAGATGGCGCTTGCCCACCGCGCCCGAAGGTTGGTGCGCATGGAAGATGGCAATGTGGTGGAAGACCAGCGATTGGTGAAGTAGAGAGTGTGCGGCGCGATGGTCGCAACCAGCCGGTCATTGCGGGGTTAGTCGGCTTCAACGCGTATCGACCACTCCCGCTCGTTCACCTTTTCGAGTGAAAAAGCTTCGCTAGCCAGCGGCGTGTTCAATTGCACATCCTGCAAGACGGTGGTGGTCAAAACAGATTGCTGCGCGTTGAGCGTGCTGATTCGCCGGGGGAGAAAATCGGTTCGGTCCACCCAGACTTCGATCCACGCAAAACGGCGAGTGAGTTCGGTTCCCGGCTTCGGAACCAGTTTGAGCCGCGAGGTGTTTCTCGGTGCGTCGTCTCCGGCAGGAAGCTCACTCACGTCAAACTGCTCATACACCGCGGCCCTGGGTTGGCCGATGGGTAGTGGAAACGGGCCTTGGCCGAGCTTGAACAGGTCGAGTTTCTGTCCGGGCTTCTGCACAATCCGCTGAACCTCCACCCGGCTGCGATAGTTGCGGTCGGTGAGTGTTCCGTCGATCAGCATGTATTCGATCCGGTCTTCTCGTTCCTTCTCGCCAATCCTCAGCTTATCGAGGCTGACGCGAATGCGGACATCGGCCTCCGCCTGGCGGTCGTACCAGAGCCGGCCGGTGCGCGTTTCGGTGTCTTCGCCGAGCGATGCATCGGCCTCGCTCTTTGAGATGGTTGCGTGAAGCGTGCGCAGGTCATTTCCACGGGCTTCCAGGCCGTCAAGCAGGGTATCGACGGCCGGGCTGGCGGCTGGCGCCTCGGATAAGGCGAAACATGCCCCCGGAACTGGCATAATTCCAAGGACTGGCACGAGGCCAAGGGCGATAATCAGCATAGTTTTCAGCATTTGGCGCAACACTAACTAAGACACCCCGGAGTTCAAAAGGTTATGCGGCGATGTTGGACACCGAACCGCCGGCGCATACGATGAAGAACTCAACAAAACCAAACTATTATGCCAAAACTCAATCCCTTCGGTTCGATCGCAACGCTCACCACCCAACTCGGCGACTTGACCTATTACAGCCTCGCCGAACTGCAGAAGCAGGGGGTGGGCGATTTATCCAGGCTTCCGTTCAGCATGAAGGTGTTGCTGGAGAGTTGCCTGCGCAATCTCGATAGCTTCATTGTAAACGAAGCCGACGTTGCCGGGCTTGCGAAGTGGAATGCGAGCAATCCGGGCAACAAAGAGGTGCCGTTTAAAGTCGCGCGGGTGATTCTACAGGATTTCACCGGCGTGCCGTGTGTGGTCGATCTCGCTGCGATGCGCGCCGCGATGAAGGCGGCGGGGGGCGACCCGCAGCGAATCAACCCGCTCGTGCCGGTCGATCTGGTGATCGACCACTCGGTGCAGGTGGACGATTACGGCACCAAGTTTGCGCTCTTTAACAACAGCAAGCTGGAATTTGCCCGCAACCGGGAGCGATACGAGTTTTTGAAGTGGGGCCAGCGGGCGTTTCGCAACTTCGGCGTCGTTCCGCCGGCGACGGGAATTGTCCATCAGGTCAACCTCGAACATCTTGCAAAGGTCGTCTGGACCGACTCCGGCGTGGCCTACCCCGACACGCTGGTCGGCACCGACAGCCACACGACCATGATCAACGGCCTCGGTGTCGTCGGCTGGGGCGTCGGTGGAATCGAAGCCGAGGCGTGCATGCTCGGCCAGCCGATTTACATCGTCACCCCGCAAGTAGTGGGCTTCCGACTGAAGGGCGCGCTGCCCGAAGGTTCGACTGCGACCGATCTTGTCCTGACCATCACGCAAATCCTCCGGAAACATGGCGTGGTCGAAAAATTTGTCGAGTTCTTCGGCGAAGGGCTTGCTTCAATGAGCCTCGCCGACCGCGCCACCATCGCCAATATGGCACCGGAATATGGCGCGACGATGGGCTTCTTCCCGGTCGATGAACAAACGCTCAGTTATCTCAAGCTGACTGGCCGCAGCGCCGGGCAGGTGGATCTTGTCGAACGCTATTGCAAGGAGCAGGGACTGTGGCGGCAGGACAAGGTTGAGCCTGTGTTTACCGAGGTGCTGGAGCTTGACCTTTCAACCGTCGTGCCGAGCCTCGCCGGGCCGAAGCGCCCGCAGGATCGGGTGGAACTGCCGAAGGTGCGCGATTCATTCCTGTCGAGTTTCCCTGATAGCAAGCCGGGCAGCGTGGTGTCTTACACGACCCGGCCGGTGCACTCGAAGGAAGACGGCTCGCTGGCGGTGGCGTCGAAAGAGTCGATCCAACTGACCCACGGCGCCGTGGTGATCGCTGCCATCACCAGTTGCACCAACACCAGCAACCCGAGCGTGATGGTGGCTGCGGGGCTGGTGGCCAAGAAGGCGGTCGAGCGCGGCCTGCAATCGGCGCCGCATTGCAAGACCAGCCTCGCGCCAGGCAGCAAGGTTGTGACCGAATATTTTGAGAAAGCCGACTTGCAGCAATATCTCGACTCGCTTGGTTTCAACACCGTCGGCTATGGCTGCACAACCTGCATCGGCAACTCCGGCCCGCTGCCGGAGTCGATCGCGTCGGCGGTGGAGAAAGACAACCTCGCTGTGGTTTCCGTGCTCTCGGGCAATCGCAATTTTGAAGGGCGCGTAAATCAACATGTAAAGGCCAACTATCTCGCCAGCCCGCCTTTGGTCGTGGCATATGCCTTGGCGGGGACGATCGATATTGATTTCACCACCCAGCCCATCGGCCGGGGAAGCAACGGCCAGGACGTTTACCTCAAGGACATCTGGCCGACGCAGCAGGAAGTGGCCGACACCATCGCGATGTGCATCGAACCGCAAATGTTTACCCGGCAGTACGACGGCGTGGGCGAAAAGAGCAGGGAATGGAATGACGTGGCCGTCCGCGGGGGGGAGTTGTTTGATTGGGACCCGAGCAGCACCTATATCCAGCACCCACCGTACTTTACAAATCTGCAGCCGACGCCGGTGCCGATCCAATCGATCCACGGCGCACGCGTGCTGGCGATGGTGGGGGATAGCGTGACCACCGATCACATCAGCCCTGCGGGAAACATCAAGAAAGATTCGCCCGCTGGGAAATACTTAATGGCCAATGGCGTGCAGCCGGCCGACTTTAACCAGTACGGCACGCGCCGCGGCGGGCATGAAGTCATGGTCCGCGGCACTTTTGCCAATATCCGCCTGAAAAACCTGCTCGCGCCAGGCACAGAAGGCGGCGTGACCAAGTTGCTGGTGGGCGGCGGGCAGTGGGCAGCGGGCAGCATTATCTCAATCTACGATGCCTCCATGGAATATCAAAAGCAGGGTCTGCCGCTCGTGGTGCTGGCGGGAAAAGATTATGGCATGGGTTCCAGCCGAGACTGGGCAGCCAAGGGCACGATGCTGCTGGGGGTGAGAGCCGTCATCGCCGAGAGCTTCGAGCGCATTCACCGCAGCAACCTCGTGGGCATGGGCATACTCCCGCTGGTCTACAAGCCCGGCGAGTCGCGCACCACGCTAGGCCTGACCGGCGAAGAAGTGTTCGAAATCGCCATCGACGACCAATTGAAGCCGGGCCAGGAAGTGGCCGTAAGAGCCGGCGGCAAGACTTTCCAGACCATCTGCCGAATCGATACCCCGGTGGAACTGGACTATTACCGAAATGGCGGAATCTTGCAGACGGTGCTGAGGAAGATGATTTAACGGCAGTAAGGGAATCTGCGTGATGAAAAATTGTCACCCCGAACGGTGATCCGGAAGGGCCTGTGCGGTGGTTTGCATCACTCCGCCGCACGATCCGGCGAGAGTATCGCACTCCGCAGTAACGCGCTCCGCCGGGGAGGTCGCTTGCGCGTACGCTTCGGGATGGCAACGATGATGCAGGTTAAAACGTATCTCGGCTTACGGATTCGTCCGATCATACGGCGACCAGAGCGCCTTGAAGCGGCTCTTGCGGGTGATCGGGTCGGCGCAATCTTCCGGCGACAGGAGTTCGGCGTGGCCGTCGGCGAAGCCAAACACGGCGCGACCCTTTGCTTCCAAACCCTTGCCCTGATTACGTTTACGGTGGCGAGTCCAGTCGATCTCGGTGGTCACGGCACCGCCGCGGTAGGTGGGCAGCGCTGGCACCGGGCCGACAAAGCGTACGCCAGCACCGGCGGTGGCGTCGGATCGGTTGCCGATGGCCGATCGGGTGAGCAAGCCGTTTGTGGAGACCTCAGTGGCCCAGCGTTCGCCAATCAGGATCAGCTCACTTCCTCCTTTGCTCTTCGTATCCCAGAAAGTTCCCATCCACGGAGGATTTCCGCCGAAGCCGGCACCTGCATAAGTGAGCCGCTGCGGGCTTTTGTTCAGGTCGCCTTGATCGGTCATGGAGGATGCAAAGAGATTCATGGAGTAGGTGCGGTTCTCGTCGCTCGGGGCGGCGGGGCATTGCATGATCGGCCCGCCGACGCTGGTTGTACCGGGCTCAACGGTTGCTTTTGGAAGATACTTGCCGAGGCGATCAAGGTCGTACCAGAAATTGGCGGATACCTGTCCGGGTGGCGGAGAGTAGGCGACAGGCCCGAAAGGTCCTTGCGTCTGCAGCGTGAGGATGTTTGGGGGAAACTTGCCCCGGTTCTCCACAGTGTAATTGACCAGCGCAATGGCGAGTTGTCGTACGTTGCTTGTGCACTTCACAACCCGCGCCTGAGCGTTGGCTGCACCCAGCGCTGGAAGCAAGATCGAGATCAGCAGCGCGATAATTCCGATCACCACGAGCAACTCCACGAGTGTGAAGCCGGGGCGCGGGTTGAGTCTTGATTGATCGACAATCCTCATGGTGCATTCCTTTCGCATCACGCCCCTCTCTTGGCGGTGGCAAGACCGATTCTTGCTCCAGTGCGAACGAACAAGGCAGCCGGCCCAGCTTTTCACCGGGCCGGCTGATAAAAGAAAAACTCTTAAGCCCGGCGGCGGCGGAAAAGGGCTGCCGCTCCGAGTGCTACGACGGCAAGCCCGGTCGGTTCGGGCACCGACGAGCGCGACAGGTCGGCGGGGAGGCCCAAACCAAATCCGCCGGCCAGAATTGTGAAATCATCAAGGTTGACGAGGCCGTCAAAGTTGAAGTCACCCTGTGCCCATCCGCCGGCGTTGCCAAACCCGCCTGCAAGCCGGGTGAAGTCGTCGAGGCTGACCACGCCGCTCAAGTCGGCGTCGCCCTGACGCGTGTAACGCACCAGCGTGTCGGTGGGGTTGACCGACTGGCCAAGGAAACTGGTGAGGCCCAGATCGCCCGCGGTGGCGATTCCAAGCGCGGCAACCAGTGAATTGGCCGCTGCGGTGGAACTGGTCAGGCCGTTGCCGGTGTAACTGCCCCCGGCGCGGCCGGCAAGCAGCATATCGCGAACGGTTGCAAACGGAGTCGCGCCGACGATCAGCCCGTTGTTGGTCAGGTCGAGCTTGGCAGTGAAGTTGCCGCCGCCGTCGTTGGCGATGGCCAGATCGCCCGCGCGGCTCACGCCGAGCGTGCCCGCATCGGGGCTGATGGTCAGTTGACCTGTCGCGACATTGAGGGCGCTTAGCCGCACATGTTTGGCGACGACCGTTCCGCCGTCGCGAACGGTTGCACCCGAGCCGGTCAGCCCGCCGGAGAGCGTCAGTGTGTTGGCTGCGGGTACGCGCAAGTCGGTTCCCTTGAGCGCCACCACCGGAACGGCGATGGTGTGGTTGCCGGCGGTCACCGAAATGTGGGCACCTTTGCCTGTAGGGGCGTCGAGTGTGAGCGTGCCCGACCCAGTGATGGTGTAGGGGTTGCTGCTTTCGAGTTTGAGGAGCTTGGTCGTTTTGTTGGTGTTGAGCGTGATTGCCGTTGCGCCCGTGGCTTGGTTAAACCGCGCGTTCTGCGTCGCACCGTTGCTGATGAGGTTAAACGCCCAGTTCCCGTTGGCATCCCAATCGCCGCTGCCCGCGGTCCAGGTCGGTTCGACTTGATACACATCGAGCCGGCGCTCGGCAAACGAGAGCACCATCAACACCGGCAGGCCGTTGGCATCGGTGCCGCTGGCAAACTCCTTGATGTCGGCGGTGTAGGCACCGGTGAAAAAGTCCTCGTTACCGACAAGGCTTTCCTGCACGAGGCCGGTGCGAGTGCCATCGACGTTACGAAGCAAAACATGTCGCGCATCGAGGTTCTGCTGCAAGACGGCGGCACTGCTTTCGAGCAGGCCGAACGGGGTGTCGGCGGTGAGAGGTACGCCGGCAACCAGCGCGCCGCTGATTCGGGATGAGACCGCGAGGAGTTGCGACGTGGCCGTTCCGGCGAAAAACTCGACCGAGTTTCCAATGTCATTCTGCACCAGCCGGGTAAACGGCGAGGCATTCTCGCGCTTTTGGAGAATGCGCGTTGATCCTGCGTTGCCGGCAAGCGTATTGACGAAGCTCTGGTCGGCGGCGCGCAAGGCATAATCAAACCCATCGCCGGTTGCGCGGGCGAAGTTGCCATCAGGGTCGAAATCGATGTCACGATTGCCGAAGTCGGACGGGCCGGGGCCGGCGGTGTTGAACACACCCGCTCCACCGCCGAGGCTGCCTGGGGTCGCGCCGTTGGCATAGAGAAGCGATCCGGTGTCAAGATCGAGCACATGCCGAGCGCCGCCCCCCGAGCCGGATTGAGTCATAAAGCCCAGGCCAAAGGTGCCGCTGCCGACGAGGCCCGCGCCGCGCGGGTCGACTTCCATCGCGGTTGCGCCACCAGAACCAAAGCCCGGCTGCGGAACGAAGCCGCCCGCATCATCTACATTCCATACGGTCGCGCCGGTACTACCGTTGATACGTCGCACGAAATGTGGTGCTGTCTCTGGGCTGACGTTCGAGACGAATACGTCGCCGTTATAAGTGGCCAGCGAGTTGATGCCGCGCTGCGGCGTAGCGGTGAAGATCGAAGCCGCCAGGGGCGAGTTCGTGGGCGACGCCGAGATTGCGCCGTCGATCCGCACCACGCCAACATTGCCCGCCGAAGCCTGGCTGTTGTAGCCACCGACCCACGCCGTGCCCGACGCGCCGTCGAAGGCAAGCCCGAACGGATTGGTGCCGAAATCGCTTCCAGGATTGATCCCATCTGTGCCGAAGAAGTCGGCGCTCAAGCTGATCGAGTTGCTTCGCTGAAGCTGATACTGCTGAGCCGATGCCGACCCAGCCAAAACAGCACAGGTGGCGGCGGCGAGAATGGACGATCGGTCCACGAATAGCACTTTCAAAGACATCTCAAAACCCTCCGAAGACCACCGGCGACAATCGGCACACCCGCCCGTGCCGGTGGCGGGGCGGATATCTTATATAATATCACCACAAATTCGGGCATCCGTCAAGGAAAATACCTCCAACTTGCAAAAATTCTCAGCTAAACGTGGATTAATGAGTTATGTAACGTGCCGAGAGAGTGGCGCGCGGCACGGGCGGCCCGCCTCCGGGCGCGGGGCGGGGTGAATACCTCGGCGGACGCCATGCAGGCAATCAACGCCGTAACTTTGCCGTGACGAACAGTTCGGCCGAATCCTGCCGGTGCTACGCAGAATCGAGTTAGGTCTGCCCAGTCCACTTGCCCTCGGTGTTGCCCGCGCGAAATGCGCTCCGCAGCGTTTCCACCGCCCCCGAAGGCAACGGGCCGCGCGCGACATAGCCTAGGTTGGCCTGCGCGTTGGCGGGATTGGTCGTGCCGATGATTGCTGTAGATACTTCTGGAAAGGACAGCGTGAACCGAATGGCAATCTCCGGCCAATGCTCCTGCACATCGTCGCCGGCGAACCCGAGTTGCTCTGGCGAGAGATTCATCTTGTCGAATCGTTCGATGTATGGCTTGGCATAGTTGCCATAAAAGCCGCGGAACGCTTCCTTCGGCCGCCAGCAGGCGTTGGCGATGGGTCGCTTGACGATCACGCCAATGTCATTCTTTCCGGCTGCGGGCAACACGGTGTCGATATTCACCTGATCTACAATATTTATGCTGGTTTCGATCACCGCGACGTCAGGAAGCCCCGCGGCGAACGCGGCGGCTTCGTTGTCGCCGGAATAGCCGACATGGCGAATCTTCCCCGCGTCGCGGGCCTTTACCAACTCTGCCAGCGCGTCGCCTTTTTGCAGCGTGGCGAGATCGCACGAATGCAGCAGCATGACGTCTATCACATCGGTCTTCAGCAGTTTCAGCGCTCGCTCGACGCTGTCAGCGACCAATTGAGGTGTCCACGGCGCGGCAGTACTTTCGGAGACCTTGGTGCCACACTTACTGACCAGGATATAGTCATCGCGCCGGTGCGCCAGGTGTTCCCCGATAAACGCCTCGCTGCCCGGATACATCGCCGCGGTATCGAGGAGATTGACGCCCGCGTCGAGCATCAGGTTGACCAGCGCCGCCGCCGCGGTGGGTTCGGTGTTGAGAAATGCTGCCGGGGCGGCGCCGAATCCCAGAACAGAGACATCAAAGTTGGTTTTTCCGAATCTTCGTGTTTGCATGCCGTATGGTAGGCGGGCAAAATCGCATTTTGCGGCGATCGTACCGAAACAAGCGGAGGGCAACGCGCATGGGAAGAATGATCAAACAACTGCTCAGGATCGGCCGCAGGGAAGGCTGGCGATCGCTGCGGCCGAGTCGTCGCGATCTGCTCAAAACAGCCCTCATTGGCACCGCTGCGGGCGTGGCCGGCGGAAAGGCCTCTCTCATTTTCGCGCAGCCGGCACGTTTCCGGCGCGTGGCGGTGATCGGGGGCGGGTTCGCCGGGCTGGCATGTGCCGTGACACTGCAGGAGGCGGGCGTCGATGTTACCCTTCTGGAAGCCGAGAGTCGCTCCGGGGGGCGTGTGTTGACTGACCGAAAGCTCATCCCCGGCGAAGCAGTCGAGCTTGGGGGCGAGTTTGTCGGAGCAAATCACCCCACATGGATCGCGTTTGCCGAACGTTATGGGCTGACGCTCACCGAAGTTCCTGAAGACGAAGGCGCGGAGGCATATATCCTCCGCGGCAAGCTGATTCGGGGGCACCAGCTCAAGAATCTGCACGACGAGATCGAATCAGTCCTCGAGAAATTGATCGAGATGGCGAAAGAGATTGACCCGATTCGCCCATTTGCTGCCGCCAACGCCGCGGCACTGGACGGGCAGAGTTTTCTCGAGTTCGTGAGCCAGGCTGCGATCTCCGACGATGCAAAGACGATCCTCATCGCCGACGAAGAAAGCGATAATGGCGTGCCTGCAGGGCGAATGAGCTTGCTGGCCTATGTCTCGATGATCGCCGGCGGGGGTTTTGAGGACTATTTTGAAAGCAGTGAAACTCACGGCTGCGCCGGCGGCAATGACGCGCTGGCCAGTGCGATGGCGGCGGCGCTGGGCGACCGCCTGCAATCGCGCTCGGCGGTAAAGTCGATCGAGCGGACCAAGGAATCAGCCAGGATTTCAACCGAAGCCGGGCAGGTCATAGAAGCCGATGCGGTTGTGCTGGCGATTCCCCCGACGGCTTGGGAGCAGATCGCTTTCGACCCGCCGCTGCCGCGCCGTCTCAAGCCGCAGTTTGGGCAGAATGTGAAGCTGATCGTAAAGTGTGACTCGCCGTTCTGGAAAGCGACCGACATCGCGCCGGAGATTTACTCCGACGGCTTGATACAGGTCGCATGGAAGAGTGCCGAGGGTGACGAAGGTGTCGCGTACACAATGTTCAACGGAGCAGACAAGACGGCGGCGCTTCGCGCGCTCCCGGCTGATGCCCGGGCGCGTGCAGCATGTGACGCACTTGCGCCGGCGTTCCCGAAGCTGATCGATCGTGTCACGCGAGATATTTTCATGGATTGGCCGGCCCAGCCGCGCGTCAAGGGAAGCTACAGTTTTCCCGCCCCCGGGCAGGTGACGCGCTTCGGCCCGACGTTGGTCGACGGCGTGGACGATGGGCTGGCACGGCTCATGTTTGCCGGTGAGCACACTAGCTTCGCGTTCATCGGCTATATGGAAGGCGCATTGTCGAGCGGGGTGCGCGTGGCCAAGGCACTGATCGGCTGAGGTTGCGGCCGCGGCGTCCTTGCGATCGACCAGTTGTTCCACTATCCCATTGCATGGACTCGATGCTTCCCGATTGAGGATTTACAAAGATGCAGCGGTTGCTGCTTGCCGGAATGAGCCACAAGACAGCACCTCTCGCGCTGCGCGAGCGGTTCACGCTGTCGCGCGCCCAGCGCGCCGCGGCGATACAACGATTTCGCGCGCTTTACCCGGAGTGTGAAATTGTTGTCCTTTCCACATGCAACCGCGTGGAAATCTACATCGCGCGGGAAGTGCATGGCCATCCGCGCATGGCGGAACTGGTGGGGTTCCTGCAGACCTGCGGCATCGAACCGAATAAACCAGCCGATCTGGCTTCCGTCGTTCACACCGAGACGCAGTTTGGGGTTGCCGAACATCTCTTCGCGGTTGCGGCGGGGGTTGAGTCGATGGTAGTGGGGGAAACACAGATCATCGGGCAGGTGCGTGAGGCATATGAAGAGGCCTGCAACCTCGGATCGGCAGGCCCGATGCTCAACCCTCTGTTTCAGCGGGCGATTGCGGCAGGAAAGGCCGCGACGACCGCGATCGCACATCGGGGCGATGCACCGAGCATCGCTTCAGCAGCCATGCACCTTGTTCGCCAGACTGCCGGGCCGCTGGGAGCGAAATCGGTGCTGTCGATCGGGGCGGGTGATGTCTCACGGCAGGTGCTGAACTACCTTCGAGCTATAGGCCCGGCGCGATTGCTCATCAGTAATCGCACAGACGAGACGGCACGCGCGCTCGCGCGCGAATACAGCGGCGAGACGGTCGATTTCAGCCGCCTCGCGGAGGGAATTGCTCTGGCTGATGTCGTAGTGACGTCAACTTCCTCGCGGCGGCCCATCGTCGGCCTTCGACACTTCGAGCGTTCGACGGTAACCGTGCAACCGCCGAAGTTGCTGATGGATCTTGGCGTGCCGCGCGACATCGAGCCGGTGGTGCGTAGTCTGCCGGGCATTCTGCTGCATGATTTGGATGACCTCGGCAATACTGTCAGCGGTTCAACTCGCCAAAGCACCGGATCAAGCTCGGCTGCAGAGGCGATCCTCCGGGAACACCTGCACGACTACGCCGCTTGGCAGCGTGCGCGCGATTTCGGGCCGACGATTGCATCGCTCTACGACCGGTATCACGTTCTGGCCGAGGAGGAGTTGCAACGCGCGATCGCCGGCATGTCGATGCAGTCGCCAGCCGATGTGGCGCGGCTGCGCGGCTTTGCAGAGCGGATGGTGAACAAGCTCCTGCACGACCCTGTGCAGTCGTTACGAGAGGCCGATTCGCTGCAATCGCCGGCGCACAATTATGCTGAGGTGTTGCGCAAGCTCTTCAAGCTGCCCACCCCGCCGGAAGAAGAGATTTGATGATTGCTTCACTGCAGAAACCGAGCGTGCATCGGCATTGGGTGGGGGTGTTTGCACTGCTGATGGTGTTGAGTGTGATGCGCATCGCCGGGGAAGCTGCCCCGGCGCTGCTACAGGTCTTGCTGACCGACGGATTGCTGGCGATTGCTTGGGCGGGGGCTTGTGTGGGTGTTGGCGGGTGCATTCTGCGCGATGGCGCGATAAAGCCGGCGGCTACAGGTTCGCGCGCGTGGCCACTGGCAAGCCGGTTTGCACTGGGCGCGGGGGTGATGAGCATCGGCGTTTTGCTGGCTGGCTTGCTCGGGGTGATGTCGCCGCTGCTGGGGTGGAGTTTTATCGCATTCGGACTCGCCGCGGTGGCCTGGAAGCACCTCGGGCCGCGCGGGGGGCGATTCGCTGAATGGCGCACGCTGGCCGTCTCCGCGTGGATGTGGGCGTGGGTAGTCGCCACTCCGGCAGCGGTGATGCTAGTTGTGGCGCCGGCGGTGTTGCCGGGTGTTTTGTGGGGCGACGAACCAAACGGCTATGACGTAGTCAGCTATCACCTGCAAATCCCGCGCGAGTGGTATGACGTCGGGCAGATCAAGAGGCTCGATTACAATGTCTTCTCAAACTTCCCGTTCCTGACCGAGATGCATTTTCTGCTGGCGATGCACCTGCGCGGCGGGGCGTATGCCGGGATGTATCTTGCGCAATTCATGCATGCGATGTTCGCCGTATTTACGTCGATCGCAGTATATGGGGTGCTCGGCGGACGCGCGAAGCGGCAGGCGGTCATCGGGGCAGTCGTTGTCCTCGCTGTGCCGTGGACCTACATGGTCGGTACCGTGGCCTACAACGAAGCGGCGCTGATGCTCTACGCGGCGCTGACCGTCGGCTGGATCTGGGGGGCGATCAATCCGGTGGGCGCGCCGACAACGCTCATGGCTCGTTACGCACCCGCCCTGGTCGGCGGGGCGATGGGGGGTTTTGCGTGTGGTGTGAAACTCACGGCGGTGCCGATGGTGATGGGGTTGACGGCACTCGCGGCCCTGATGCTTCGCCCGCGACAATGGCGCGCCGGCGTCGTCATGTTCGTCTTTGCCGGGGTCGTGGCCTCGCCGTGGTGGATTCGCAACCTCGTCGCAACGGGCAATCCCGTCTTCCCCCAATCCACGGCACTGCTCGGCGGCAGTGGTTGGTCGGCGGCGCAGCAGGAGCGCTGGACTGCAGCCCACGGCCCGCGCGATGATCAGCGGTCGGTTCCCAGCCGGCTCGCCTCGCTTCGACAGCAGGTGCTGACTGACTGGAAGTATGGCATTGCCCTCATTCCCGCAGCGGGGGTGGCGATGCTCTGGGTCGGCATCCGCCTGCGCGGGGCCGATCGTGGGTTTGCCGGTCTTCTTGTGATGGTCTGCTTCGGGCAGGTGTTGATCTGGCTGTTTGCCACCCATCTCCAGGGGCGTTTTCTCGTGCTCATCATACCGCTGCTGGCGATGCTTGTCGGAGTGGCATGCTCAAATCGCGCCGCGGCAGCACTCGGACTCTTCACCGCCGCGGTTTGCTCGGTTAGTGGGGTGATCAGTTTTACTGAACCGCCGCTGGAGCGCGATGATCCGAATCAACTTCTGCCGCAGCCGGTTGCGCGAATGCTCGACCCCCGGCTGCGTGCGTGCATCGGCGTGACCGACCCGCAGGCGTTTTGGGCGTTTGTTCCAGAGCAGGTTGCCGCCGCCGTCAGAGCGTCCGACCGGCCAGTCGGCCTGGTTGGTGATGCCCGCGCGTTCTGGTGGCCCATTGAGTCGAAGCGGCTGCACTATCGCACCGTGTTTGATGTCGAACGGCGCGAAGGCGAGTCGTTGATCGACGCCTGGGCGCGCGGCTGGCCTGCCGGTGCGATCATCGTGGTTGACCCAAATGAGCTTCGCAGATTTGCGCGAACGTATTGGGGGTTGGGGGAGGTGCCCGAAGAGGCTGTAGGCGAGCCGCAGCCGTTTATCGCACGGTGACGTCGGTCGATGGAGAAGCAGTTTGCGGGGGGACGGGCGACGTAGCGAAAGAGCGTCAACCCCCGGGCGAGCGTGCCGCTCGACCGACCGTCGGTCGAGCGGCACTGCCCGTGGGAACCAACCGCGCTCCTGTACAGGCCCTCAGCATCAACCGCGGGCCGTCATCACCATGATGACTGAAGAATCGGATAACAAACTCCGTGCCATTGCGTTTTTTGGGCGAAACTGCCGGCGGTATCGGCGAGAGTTGAGCAATTCATCGGCAAACTTGCCCGTGGTGCCCGCGAACTGGGCACATGGGTTGCCGCAGATATCACTTCACAAGAGCGCAGGTCAAGGCCGGTCGGGTGCGAAGTGCCGCCGCCCGTTAAACTGCGGGGCTGTTTTCTTCCAGCGCAACGCCGAAGGATTCCTGCTGCCTCCGTACCATTTCAAAGTAAAAGCCCTCGTTGGACATTAACTCCGCGTGTGTGCCGGCCTCGATGATCTCGCCATGATTCATCGCCACGATGAGGTCGGCGTGTGTGATGGTGCTCAGTCGGTGGGCGATGACAAAAGTCGTGCGATTGCGAAACAGTTCCCGCAGCGAAGATTGAATGAGTTGCTCGCTCTCGGTATCGAGATTGCTGGTCGCTTCGTCCAGAATGAGTAGCGACGGATTGGCCAGAATTGCGCGGGCAATCGAAAGGCGCTGCCGTTGCCCGCCGGAGAGCTTAAAGCCTCGTTCGCCAATGAGCGTGTGATAGCCTTCGGGCATTTTCTCAATGAATTCATGCGCGTTTGCCCGGCGGCAGGCATCTTCGATATCGGCGACGGTCGCGCCTCGGCGGCCATACGAGACGTTTTGCGCCACCGTCCCGTCAAAGAGAAACACCTCCTGTGGCACCACCGCCAACAGCCGTCGATAAGTCGCCAGCTTCAGCCGCCTTAGATCCGTGCCGTTGAGCGTGATTACTCCCGCGGTGGGGTCCTGAAATCGGGCGACGAGATCGGTCACCGTCGTCTTACCCGCGCCACTCGGGCCGACAAGCGCGACCGTCTGCCCGCCTTTCACCGTAAGCGAAAACTGGCGAATGACCGGCACATCTGCCCGGTACTCAAAACGCACGTCACGAAACTCGATCGCCCGTACCTCTTGCGGGGCGTCGCTGGCATCGGCGGCATCAGGCTTGTCTGGCTTCATCGCCAGCACTTCAAACACCCGATCCATCGCGGCGAGGCTCCGCTGGGTCTGGCTGACGCTCGAGATGATCTGCCAGACTGGCGTGATCAGTAGCACGGCATAGATCTGGAACATAAAAATATCCCCGACCGTTGCGCGCCCTTTGACTACGAGAAACGCACCGAATCCGACCACAATCAGGCTCATGCCCGGAATGAGCAGTCCCCAGACCGTTCGAAGGGTGATTTCGAGCCACTCGGCACGAAGCAGCTTGCGGATGACCGTGTGATGATCGACCGCATAGCCGAGTTCCTCGCGGCTCTCACGGCGAAATGCGCGAATCACACGCACCCCGCCGAAGGTCTCGGTGATGTGTCCGTCGATCTGCGCCCTGTCATCGCGGACGCTGCGGTAGATTGGCCGGACCTTCCGCAGCCAAACCCAACTCACCAGCGCCAGCGGGGGCAGCACGATGAGCAGCGCCAGCGCAAGTTGCCAACTGGCATAGAGCGCCACGCACAGCGCCAAAACGACCTGAATCGCCGCGACAGCCGGGTTGATCAGCGCAAGGTTGACCAGCCCGCTTACACTGTCGACGTCCCCCGAAAGCCGGCTGACGATTCCCCCGGTCTTCATTTCGCCAAGATCGCCCAGTGAGAGCCGTAAGAGCCTGTTGAATAAGCGTTTACGCAATCGGAAGATGAGCCGTGCGTTGAGCTTGGCGCCGAGGTAAGCGTGCCATGTGTCGGCGGTGGTCTTTAACACGAGGATTGCGAGGATGCCCGCCCCCAGCGCCACAAATCCGCTGCTGCTCCACGAGGTCGTTTCGGGGATGAGGTCGATAACCTGCTTGATCCCCCAAGGCCAGGCCATATTCAGCCCCGCCGACACCACCGCAAGCAGAAACAGGCCGACCAGTGAGACCCGGAACGGCCGCAGCCAGTGCAGGTAGTTGCGTAAGTGATTGCTCTTGTTGGATTTACGACCATTATCGGCGTCGGTAAGTTGTTTCGAGGTCTCGTTTCCGGGGTGTTTTCTGAATGCCTGGAGTCGCGCTTTGCTGGATGTGGGCAGTTTCATCGTCGCTGCCGAGTATACGCGCCTGCCCGAGGCGTGACGACATGCTTGCCAACTGGCAGCGCGCGAGATTGAGACTATCTAAGAAATTTTGTCCGTCCATCCGTCGAGTGTCGGTATCCTTCTGACGTGCAGTTCACCGATACGCAGCTCTTGGCCGACTATGTTCGGGCGCAAGACCAGCATGCTTTTGCAACGCTGGTGCAGAGACACATCAACCTGGTTTACTCCGCCGCGCTGCGACGGACACGCGACAGCCATCTTGCCGACGATATCACGCAGGCGGTGTTTGTCATCCTTGCCCGAAAGGCCGCCACCTTCACGCCCGATGTCGTGCTCTCGGCGTGGCTGCATCGAACAACGCGCTACGCTGCCATGGATGCGCTCAAGCTCCGTGGCCGGCGCGCCAGGCATGAGCTAAAGGCCGCGGAGATGAGACCGTCGCACTATAACCCGGAAGTTGAAATGCACTGGCCGCGCGTCCGCGAGTTGCTTGATCAGGCACTGGATGTTCTCAACGATTCCGATCGGCGGGCCGTCATGCTCAGGTATTATGAAAACAAGAGCTTCGCCGAAGTTGGCGCGACACTCGGGCTGGCGGAAGACGCCGCACGGAAGCGCGTCAGCCGCGCTGCGGAAAAGTTGCGAGGGTGGCTGTCGCGCCGCGGCGGGGGGGCGGTTGCCGTGGCCGCGCTCGGGGTGATGCTCCAGACAAAGATCGCCGAGGCCAGCCCGCCGGCGGGGTTAATGCAATCAATCCTAAGCTCCGCCGGTTCGCCGCAGACTGAAAGCATCACGGTCGATGCAACCATGAAAACAATCTGGTGGGAGCAGGCCCGCAACGTGGCGGCCTGTGTCACAGTCGCTGTTGTGCTGGCGCTGGGAGCCGGAGTGGGGGCCTACCTCTGGATCAACCACCAACCCACACCGCCTGCGAACATTCATCAGTGAGTGTGGGGCCGCCAATGTGGAGCGACCCCCTTGAAGCCAACGAAGTTCCGCAGGAATTTGATCAACTGCTAAAAAATGACAACGTCCAACGCCACGGTTTCCCGCAGACGTCGGACGTTGCTGTGCAGCCAGAGATTATCGATCCAGGAATGATCGAGCTTGCCACGAGACCGTAACGTCGGCCTAAGCGCGACGACGGCGAAGCATGGAAACGGCACCCATCGCCAGAAGGCCGAGGCTTGCCGGTTCTGGAATCACTTGTTCCAGGAGAATGTTATCAAAGCCCGCGCCGCCGCCAGCGCTGGCCAGGCCGGACGGGCCGCCGAACCGTAGCTCGGTGAATCCTGCCGCGGTCGGAGTGGTGGTGACGGTGTGGGTCGCTTCAATGCTTCCGTCGGCCCCTCGGTCGAGTGTGAACGTGCTGGTGGTATCACCGATCATTGCGGTGATGCGATGCCAGCCGAGATTGGGGACGTTGTTGATGCCACTTTGACCGAGCGTATCGAACGCAACCCAGTTGGGGTTGGTTGACGGCGCAACCGAGCTGAAGTTAATCACGCGGAACGCAAAGTGGGACGGCGCATTGAAGAAACCGAGTTCCACGATGTTGGATGCACCCGCACGAATGCCCGCAGTCATGCGCTTGTTGGCACTCGTTCCATCGTCAAAAATGTCGATGGAAAACTTCAGCGGCTGGGCATCGGTGGGGTTGACGGCAGCAAACGTCTTGGCGTTCACCGCGCCACCGGGGTGTTGCGCGAACTGGCCGGGGTTGCCACCGGTCGTCTGCAACGATGACACCGTCGCGGCCGGCCAGGCGGCCTGCATGGCGGCAGTGCTGGCGTACGACTCGAAGGACTCATCAATGATCGGGGCGGCAAAAGCAACGCTCGATAAGAGCGCAGCACCAGCCGCAGATAGAACAACAGAAGTGCGCATCGCATTCTCCCTTCAAATGGTTCCCCCGATACAAGAAGTGGACGGCCCATCGCCGCCTCGACTACCTAATCTTATACACAAGATTCTGTAACTAAGTCTATAGATTTTCGAAGAACTTCTTCAAGAGTTAATCTGGGTAAGGCCGGTTTAGCTTTTTAACCCGGTCGAAGCGACGCTTTCAACGAAATACCGCTGCGCCGCGAAGAAGAGAATGACACAAGGCATCATGCAGACGACGCTGGCTGCCATCAGCAGGTGGGCATCGGTAATGCCGTACTGGCCCTTGAAACCATTCAGCCAGAGCGAGAGTGTGCGGTTTTCGGGGCTATTGAGATAAATCAGCGGTCCCATGAAGTCATTCCACGCGCCCAGGAATGTGTAGATCGCCACGATCGCGATCACCGGGCCGGAAAGCGGCAGCATCAACTGCCAATAGATGCGCCAGTTGCTGCAGCCGTCGATTCGGGCGGCTTCCAGCAGTTCCTCCGGAATCTGCGAGAAAAACTGCCTGAACATGAACACGAAGAACGGCGACGCCAGCCACGCCGGAATCACCAGTGGCCAGAAGCTATCGACCATGCCCAGCGTCTTGAAGAGCACGAAAACCGGTATCATCGTCACCTGCGCGGGCAGCATCATGGTGCTGAGCATGATCATGAACAGAATCCCGCGCCCGCGGAACCGAAACCGTGCGAAGCCAAAGCCCACCAGCGAACAGGAGACAATCTGGCCAAGCACCGTGAGCGTCGTGACCACCACCGTATTCGCCAGCGCCGGCTGAAAGCTCCACCGGTCCTTGCTCAACGCCTTGGGATAGTTGCCGAACATGGGTGCATTGGTGGGGCTGATGAATTCGCCGGCTTGCACTTCAGCATCTGTTTTAAGCGATCCGTTCAGGACAAAGTAAAACGGCACGAGAAACATCAGAGCGCCTGCACAGAGAAGGGCGTAGACGAGCAGGTCCGATTTCCGATTTCCGATTCCGGATCTCGGATTGACATTCTCAGCCCGGGCAAATGCGCGCGGCGGCGCCGCAACCACCGCGGTGGAGGCGGGCTTGGCTTCTAGGGGAGCTTGGTCGGCGCTGGTGTTCATGCGATTTGCTCAATCTGCAATCACTTCAGTCCTTCGTAATACACCAGGTTCTTACTTCCTTTGAAAACCGCAATGGTCAGCAGCAGCACGATGACGAATAGCACCCACGCCATCGCGCTGGCATAGCCCATGTTGTGAAACTCGAACGCGGTGCGATAGAGATTCAGCACATAAAACAACGTCGCATTGTCCGGGCCGGCGCCGGTCATCGTGTAAGCCTGCGTGAACACCTGAAAGCTGCCGATGATGCCCATAACGAAATTGTAAAAAATCAGTGGCGATAGTTGCGGCAACGTGACGTTCCAGAATCGGCGCGCCGCACCGGCACCGTCGATTCGGGCGGCTTCGTAAAGCGAGGCGGGAATGCCCTTTAGCCCCGCAAGGTAGATGATCATTCCGCCGCCAACGCCCCAGAGGCCCATCAGCACGAAAGCAGGGATTGCCCACACCATAGCGTCATTGGTCGGCGGGTCGGTGGTCGTGTCCACCCCAAACCAGTTCGGCGGTGATGTGCCCAGGGCGCTGGCAAATGGCCGCAAGATGGCGTTGATCAGCCCGTAGTCGTTGTTGTAAAGCTGCAGCCACAGCACCGCCATCGCGACGCCGCTCACCACGCTGGGGACGAAAAAAATCGTCCTGAAAACGGTGATGCCGCGGACGTTATTGTTCATCAACAGCGCCACTGCCAGCGCCGCCAGTTGCGAAACAGGTACGCCGAGGATGACGAAATACGCCGTAACCTTCAGCGACTGAAAAAACTCCTTGTCGCGCGTGAAAAGCTGGACGTAATTGGCCCCGCCGACGCTTGCCGACTCGCTGAGAGGGTTCAGGCCCGTCCAACGTGAAAAGCTAAGGAGAAGCGACACGATCATCGGTCCGAGCGTCAGCGCCAGGAACCCAAGCAACCAGGGCGCGACAAAGACCCAGCCGGCGCGCTCGGTCGCACGGTCGAGCGGCCCGAGCTTTTCACGGCGGGCTTTGAGCCAGAGGAGTGTGATCAAGGTTGCGCCGATGGCAGCGGTGATGGTGAGGATGGGAGTCCAGGGCATGCGACCAAACCGCTCGCGCCGCAAAGGCGAGTCAAGCTCGGCCAGCCAGTCGCGCTCGATATTCGCCGCAGCGACGGCGGGGGTGTCCTGCCCTGTGACGATGGCCCGGTTAATCCCCTGTGTCAAAACGCGGTCCCACTCGGCTTCGCGAGGCAATTGCTGCAAACGGGCGTAGTTGATGGCGTCCAGGAAAATCTCCGAACGAAAATCGGGGATCGCCGGCTCATTCGGATCGCTCGGCGGCGGGGGGTTGAGGTAGTCATCGCTGTAGGCAACGCTCTTCAACGCCGGAATGGCCAATTGTGCCCGCGCCTGCTGAATCTGCCCTTCTTTCCCGCACAGAAATCGGATCAACTCGAACGCCGTGTCGGGGTGCCGGGTCTGGCTGCTCATGGCCCAGCCGACGTAATACATCTGGCTCGCCGGTGCCTGGTGATAGGGCGCTGGCAGCAAGTCCCACCGAAACTTGGTTATGCCCTTAAACTTCGGCACCTTCCACATTCCCACCGGCCCATTGCAGCCGATGTTGCCGAGGAAGAATTCCTGCCCCCCGTCCTTGGCAATGCCCGATGCATTGAACGCCGTGCGGTCTTTGAGGCGCATGCGCGCGACCATTTCAAGTGCCGCCTGCGCTTCGGGGCTGTCAAGGGTGACATTTCTGAAATCGACGTTGCCATTGGCGTCATTCCCGAAATATTCACCGCCGTAGGTCCAGAGGACATGCCGTAGCGTGTCGCCCCACAGGTCAAACAACACGCCGTAGATTTCGCGGCCCTTGTATTCCGGGCGATCATTTAGCGCCTTGATCTTGACCATCTCGGCTTCAAACCGCTGCCAGGTCCAGCCGTTCTTCTGGATGTCTTTCCAATCGACGCCGGCGGCCTCAAACAGGTCCTTGTTGAAATAAAAGCCCGCGGTGGTGAAATCCTTCGGCAGCGCGTAGAGCGGCCCGCTGCCGATGAGATTGGTTTCTTTGTTAAACCGGAGCGCGTCAACCAGAATCGGCCAGAAATCGTCACGCCATTCCTGTGGCGCCTTGGACAAGTATGCATCCAACTCGGCAACCAACCCCAGCGAAGACAATTCGGGCAATTGGTCCGGCGGCAGGTAAAACACGTCCGGCGGATCCCCGGCGGCCATCATGGTCTTGAGCTTGTTGCGGGTCGCTCCCGGATCACCCGGGTTGATGCGAATGATTCGGACCGTTGGGTTCTCGCGCTCGAATCGTTCGACCAGATCCCGAACAATTTTGTCCTCGCCGGGGTCGCCCCAGTGGAGGACGGTGAGTTGGACCGACTTTTCGAGCCTGTCAGTACACCGCGCGAGCGCGCGCCGTCCCACATCCAAAAACGCCCACGCGACGATCGCGATACACGCGCCGGCTAGAAGAGTGCGGATGGCTTTGGACAATGACATGTATGGTTCCCTCTCCCAGTACTGTGGGCGAGGGAGTGAGAGCTATTCCGCCAAAATCGCGGTTCCATAGGTCGGAAGTTCAACTCGAACGTTTCCTTCGGTCACCACAAACGGTTTGGCATCCGAGGCTACTGAAATTGTCGGACGGCTTGCAGCGCCGTCATCTTCGAAGCTCACCTTCGCCGACTCCGACAGATAATCAAACAACCGACGTCCGTTCGCAACAGGTAGTTGTACGGTCGTTGGCTGGTTACTCCGATTGATGACCACATACACAGCCTCATCGCCCTTCTCGCGGGCGTAGGCGATAACGCCGGCGTCATCATCGACCACCAGCGGGCGGTAGAAGCCTTCCTGCAGGGCTGTAAACTTATTGCGGATGGCGATGGTGCGCTGGTGAAACGCCAGGATCTCCTCGTCAAACTTGAAATCGGGGTTGTCGAACGGCTGTAGGTCTCTCCACCACGCTGGCATGCGATTGCTGGGATCGTCTGGCGAATACATGCCAAACTCGTTGCCGTAATAAATCATCGGCGCGCCCACGAAAGTCATCTGGCAGGCCACCATCTGCAGCCATCGTGCCCACTCCGTTTCGGTGGGCCGGCGCGCGTCATATCCGACTGCGGCGGCGTTGTCCTGTTCGCGGTTCTGGCCGTCGTAGGGGCGGTCGGGATTGACGAACCAACTCGCGCTCCGGTCGGTGTCGTGCGAATCGAACAGATTCTGCATCACCAGCGCCGCCCGGAAGGGATAGTTGTATGTGAGCCGAACCAGCCGGTCGTTGAACTGGCTCGGCTTGAGCGCGCTTTTCTGATTGGCGAAGAACTCCTGTGCCGGCATGGCGAACTGGTAGTTCATCACGGCGTCGAACTGATCGCCGTTGTTGATCCACGGATTGGCCCAACTCCATATCTCGCCGGAGATGTAACCCTCTGGGTTGGCTGACTTTACAGTCTTGCGCCACTCGATCCAGAAGGGGTGTGGGATGTCGCCGGGCACGTCGAGCCGCCAGCCGTCGATGCCGTCTCTGGTGGACGGGTCGCCGTCGGGGTCGAGCCACCGGCGGGTGATGGCCATGATGTGCTCATACGGCCCGGAAGCCAGCCCGCGGGCAGGGTCTTTCTTAAACACTGGCAGATGGCCATTCATGCTGTCCCACGCTTTGAACTGTATCCCGCCGGGCTTGCCGTGGACTTTCCACGGATCGTCCATCGCCCGCCAGTTTGCGGGGTCGCCGAAATCGGTGATTTCAAACCAGCTTGCGTAGGGGCTGTTCCTGCCGTTGACCAGCACATCCTGAAAGAACGGATGAGCACGGCCGACGTGGTTAAACACACCGTCCACAATCACATGAAAACCCTGCCGGCGGGCCTCTTTCAGGAAATCGAGGAACAGCAGGTCGCTCTTGGTCCATCGCCATGTCGAAGGATCGTCGGTCTGCACGTGGCTGTCGGGAACAGGCGAACCATCAAGGTTGAAAAGCTTGCGATTGCCAATCGGTTGGTACGCGGTGGGGGTTTTGTCCGACCCAGAACCGATCGGCGGCTGCATCGGTTCGTCGCGCACGCCGAAATTGTCGTCAATATGACGGAAGTCGGCGGTGTCATACTTATGCATCGACTCGGCTTCAAACACCGGGTTGAAGTAAATCGCATTGACGCCGAGGCTGCGCAGGTAAGGCAGTTTTTCGCGCACGCCGGCGATGTCCCCGCCGTAGCGGCGGTCCCACACGTTGCCGGTGCCTTTGTAAAAGTTTTCCTTGCCGGGCGTTTCGCCGGGTTGGGTGGCCCACCAGTCGCCGTTCCAAGGGACGAGGTTTTCATACCACTTGTCGCCGGGATCGTTATCTGGATCGCCGTTGCGGAAGCGTTCGGGAAAGATCTGATACCAGACGGCGTGGCGGGCCCACCGGGGCGTCTCAAGGGCAAGTTTTGGGTCAACCGCGACTGCGATTTCATCGCTCGTATCGTCGGGCGTTGATCGCGCGCGAATCTTGCCTCCGACGTCAACGACCGCCGTGCCGTCGCGCAGCGTTATGTGAAGCGACGCTTCTTTGCCTCCCACCGCCACTGCTGTTCCAAATGAATCCAACCCACGGCCGGAGCCTAGTCGATACATGGGAAACGATTCAGTTGACCAACCGGTTTCACTAACGCGCTGCTTCAAGACCAGCGTCGCATCAGCCACATCGCCCGCTTGTGCGCGAACTCGAACGCGCAACAAATCGCCAGCGAAGTTGACATCGGCCTGATCTGCACTGCGGAACACGATTGCGTCGAGATTGATGTGATCTGGCTTGGGCGCATCAAGCTTTTTCGCCCCCGGGCCGATGACGACGACGCTGTTGTACCCGTCGTTCCCGTCAGGTTCCTTCAACTCCGGGTCGGCGGCGGGGTCTTCCATCCACTTGCGCTTGTCGGTCGCGGCGTCGAGGACAAACTTGTATTGATAGCTGCCTTCTTCGAGCGCGAGCTTCGCGGTCCACATTCCAGTGCCATCATCGGTCATGGCAAGGCCTTCGGGGTTCCAGCCATTGAATTCGCCGGCGACATGCACCGTTGTCGGCTTTTCGGTTGCCTGCTTCATGTCGAGCCGAAACTCATGCTCCGGGCTGGCCGCCGTCGCCTGCTGTGCAAGCGCAACGGGGTTGACCTTCGCGACCTGCAGCAGCATCAGTGGCGCACACAACACCAGCACCAGCCATGCAGCCAGGTGGGTGAAACGGTTTACCTCACCAGCACAACGGTTGGATGCATTGTTTTTAACATCGATCACGTCAGGACTCCTCCGAGTCGATTGCAAAAATCGAGCGGCGAAACCAGAGATCCGAGTCAAGCCCAAAACTCACCATTACGAAATCAAATTTCCGCTTTCGGACTGGATTCGGACTTCCGGTTTCGTCATTCGGGCTTTTTAAGGCAGTTGCGCCGCCACGCCAACCCAGGCTGAAACAACCAGCCACTTCTACGACTGCCGCGCCATCGCCGTGCTGTTTCGCACGACAAGATGCGTCGGCAGCACTTCGGCCACGCGCTCGGCGCGCCCGCGGACACGGTCGATCAAGCGCTCGCACGCAAGTGCACCGACCTGATACAGCGGAAGGTGTACCGTGGTGAGGCTGGGCGTGACAAATGCAGCGTTCTGCATGTTATCGAACCCGACCACCGAGACTTCTTCAGGCACGCGAATACCCGCGTTGGCCAGGTAATGTTGCGCACCGATGGCCATCTTATCATTGCCGCAGAAGAGCGCCGTAATCTCCGGGTGGCGTTTCAACAGCGCCGCCGCCGCTGCGGCACCACCTTCGTCGGTGAAACGACCGTCTTGGGCCCAAGAGTCATCAACTTCGTGTCCTGAGTCGCCGAGGCGTTTTCGGTAGACATGCAGCACATCCGCTGCCGTCTGAATCTCGGGCGCTGCGTAGATGCAGCCGATGTGCCGGTGGCCCAACTGCAGCAGATAGTTCATGACCTGTTCAGCCCCGCCGGCGTAGTCGCAGACGGCATGGTCAAGCTTCCACTGGTTGAACTTGTTATCGACGACGCAAAGTGGATAGCGGCCGTCGGCAAAATCTTCCAGAAAATGGTGCCGGTCGTTCATGCCGAGCACGAGCAGGCCGTCCACATATCGACGTTCAAAGATATGGATATGCTTGCGTTCCTTAACAAACTCCGGCTTGGCTTGTTCGAGCATGATCTTAAAGCCCATCTTGCCGGCGCGGTCGCAGATACCGCTGATCAGTTCACCAAAATAGGCGTCGGCAAATGCGTGGCGAAGAGCGGGAAGCATGACCCCGAGCACACGCGTGTATCGGCTTGAAAGACTCTGGGCGAGCCGGTTGGGCTGGTATCCCATGCGTTCAATAATTCGGCTGATGCGAAGGTGCGTTGCCCTGCTGATGCGCGGGTTGTCGTTTAACACCATCGATACGGTGGCAACCGACACCTTGGCCTCTGCGGCCACATCTCGTAGCGAAATGGGCTTTCGGGCGTCGTCGAATGTCCTGCGCGACGTCGAGCGGGGCTCGCCGGGTTCGGTTGCCTTGGCAGCGATAACTCTGGACGTGCTGCGGGGTAGTGTGGTGTCGCTCATGGTGATACCGCCGGGGAGCAGTCGTGGTGCAGCTTCACGGATCAGGCCGATCCACCCGTGACTGCATCGATCTAGTTAAACAGTTTAACAACGTGCTGAACGAATTCAATCATAAACTGAGTTTGATGCATTCTCTGGCAGTTTGCGGCGGCGGTAGCGATTGTATCGAGCCGCGATTCACAACCCGACCGAATCGCACTTTCGCACCGATTTTCGTTGACATCCGGCGGGATACTTCTATCATTTTAACAGAAGTCGGCTCCGGAGGGCCGGCAAATCACATCTCGTTGCTGCGTATCGAATTTCTGATTGGGCTTGAGCGCATGCCCATTGTTTTTTCCGGTGTTTGTCAAACCGGTTAACGCGGTTGGCTGAATCGGACTTCACGAGAGGCGCTGCAGCGATTCGTGATCACTTCTGCAAACTTGTGGCAGCGCGTCGAGGCGTTCTCGGCGATGCTGCTTTATAGGTTGTCACATCATACATGGTTGCCAAACCATGTCCGTCTCACATCTTTTGCCTCTGGAGGGCACTCTTATGCTTCGTCAAATGACTCGTTTCGGAATGATTGCAGTGCTCGGCGCTGCGTCGGCAGCACACGCTGCCAACTATGCTGGAAATGGCGCAACTGGCTTCGGCGGGCCTGTCGGCAATGGTTCGCTCGATGTTACCGACACCGCCAGCAGCCTGACGGTCACCGCCAATCGTGGCGGCGGCGGGTGGAATGACGCGCTGGTCGTCTACCTCGACACCCAGGCCGGTGGCTTCGGCGACACCTCGACCCTCGTTGACAACAACGACGGCGGCCGAACCGCCATCAGCGGCGTGACCGGCAACGGACGTACGACGGCCTTCTTCCCCGCAGGCTTCGGCGCCGATTACGCAATGGTCATCGAGAATGGCTATTTCGGCGTGTTTCAGATTTCCGATCAGGCCTTCCCGCCGGGCCACACGTTCCTTTTCGGTGCCCCGCAGTCGGGCAACAACCTCGCCCCGTCTTACAGCATCACCCTCGATGCCTCGCAAATGGCCCAGATCGGCCTGACCGCGGGAAGCGGGCAGACTTTTGGCCTCGTCGGCACCTACATCAGTCCGTCGGGCTACCGTTCCAATGAAACCATTGGCGCAAGCGTCACCGTCCCGGGCAACCCCGGCGGCGACCCGAACAACGCCGGCTTCACCGGAACCGTCACCTTCAGCGCCGCCAACTCATACTCGCTGGTCGTTCCCGAACCGGCCAGCTTCGCCCTGGTCGGACTCGGTGCGCTGGGCGTGCTGGCGCGTCGCAGGAAGTAACTTTTCGGTCGGATACGCTCGAAACGTGTTGATTATCACTCACGTTTCGGGTAGCAATTCCGTCATAAAAGACTCTGCCCGCCGCAGTCGAAAGGCTGCGGCGGGTAATTGGCTGCGTGAAGTTTGGGATGAAGGACGCAGCTTTTTGTGAAGAAGGGGTTTGAGATGAATCTGATGAACTTCTCTCGGCGGGCGATTGGTTTCATTGCCGCAGCAGCCGCGCTTTGCGCGGTGCAAGCCGGCGCGTCGGCTGCTAATTTCGCGTCAGACACCGCCGCTAATGCGCCGTATTCCAGTGGGTGGCCCAATGGGTCCAACGGCGGCTTCGGCTTCGGAGCATGGGCACACTCCACCACCTCCGGCGACGGCGGGCAGAACGGCCATTTCGCCGACACGGGCCACAGCGTTTTTGGCCGCTCGTGGGGGCTTTATGCCAACAGCGGACAGACGGCCAGTACCGTCCGCCACTTCACGGGCAGCGCCCTGTCCATCGGGCAGACCTTTTCGATCTCGATGGATAACGGGAACATCCAAACGGGCGGCACCGTCGGCCTGGGGTTGCAGACTTCGACTGGAACCAACAGACTTGAGTTCTTTTTCGTCGGTGGGGGAAGCGACTACCGATACTTGCGCACCGGCATCGATGGTTCATCGCAACCGACGTCCATCAACTTTACCGCGAACGGGCTGCGAATCTTTGTCACACCGCAAACCAGCACCACCGCGCGCCTGCGTGTGACCAACGCCGACGAGACTTCGCAGTTGTTTAATCAGATCCTGACGCTGGCCAACGCTTCGGATATTGCCCGGGTGCGCCTCTTCAACGCCAATGCCGGCTCGGGCGGCGCAAACAACCTGTTCTTCGATGACGTCGCCACCCCCGAACCTGGTTCGCTGGCAGCGGTGATCTTTGCGTCGTGCGTGCTGCTCCGCCGTCAATCGCGCTGATGCTGCCCTGCATTGGGCGGGTTGCAGTCGCGTGCGATTTGAAAACTTCTCGATTTTTTGATTGCATCGCCCGGAACCCGTGTTAAGCTTTGCAGGTTAGGTTAATCGGTTAACCTCCCACCCCGCACGCGGAGATTTGGACATGATGGTTCACACCACGCATCGACCGGCCACGCTGCGCCAACGGTGTCAATCGACGGCGGCGCTCGCCCTCGCTGCGGCTTGTACCGCTGCGCTGCCGGCGGTCTCACTGGCTCAAAATGTCTCCGCCCGGCCGTTTCTCCAGGTGTTTGAGGCGAGCTACAAGACGCTCGAGAAGCGTGCCCCCGACATCTTTGCCGCCGGTTACGGCGATTTGTGGATCCCGCCGATGGGTCGGGCTGATCTTGGCAATTTTTCGGTGGGCTACGATCAATACGACCGTTTCGACCTTGGCCGGCCAGGCAATCCCACGCTGTATGGCACCGAAACTGGAGCAAGGCAGGCGATCAACGTTCTTCGACGCGCCAATCATGGCGTGACAATGGATCTGATCTGGAACCACAACGGCTACTCCGGAACCAGCACCAACGCCGCAGAACGAGCCGCGTTCGCGGCGGCGGGGGGGCATCCGGGCTTTGTCTACACCCTGCCCAGCGATGTCGATGGCGATTTTCATGGCGCTTTTGAAGGCGGTGACCTCAATGGCCGGCTCGCCGGGCTGATTGATATCGCGCAGAACAAAAACTATCAGTACATTCGCAGCCCGGTTGAACTGAATAATCCAAGCAACATTCCCGCGGGCACGGTTCCGGCATTTGGGCGGTTGGCGAACGTGCCGACCGAATCAAATCGCAAGTATTACCAAAACAGAAATCGCGCGCCCGATCGCATCGTGTTTGACCCCAGCACAGGACAGGCAAACATCCCCGTCTGGGACTACACCGCCGACGTTGCCACGACCGGAACGCCCGTCACCGAGAACGGCCTGGGCTACCTCATGCGCAACACGCAATGGCTGGTGCAGGAGATCGGCGTTGACGGGTTCCGAGTCGATGCTGCCAAGCACATGCCGACCTGGGTCATGGGCTTTCTCGACCGCGCGGTCTATCGTTCCAACCCGCGTCTGCGGCTCGATGGCAGCCCCAATCATGTCTTTTCATTCAGCGAAGTGTTTGACGGCAGCCGCTCGTTCCAGCAGCAGTTTATCCGCAAGGATATCAATAATGTCGACCCGGGCCGCATCGGCGGCAATCGCGATGTGCTCGATTTCCCGCTCTACTTTGCAATGCGTGACAATCTGACGAGCAACGGCCTGCAGAATGATTGGCGCAACATCAAAAATGCCAGCCAGGATGTGCAGGACGACGGGCTGGCCAACAACGGCAGTCAGGGCGTGGCGTTTGTGCAAAGCCACGATTCCGGTGGCGCGCCGCCTGCGCTGAGCAGTGTCGCATATGCCTACACGCTCATGCGGCCGGGCAATGCGCTGGTGTATTTTAATGCCAAAGAGTTTGGGAACGGTCGCGATTTCCCCGCCGACGGCCGTGGCGATGCGCTCGGCGGGCTTTACGGCAGCGCTATCACCAAGCTTGTCAACATCCGCAACACCCATGGCCGGGGCAACTACCAGGACCGCACGCCTACGAATGATCAGAAAGAAATGCTCATCTACGAGCGAGAAAAGTCGGCGCTGGTGGTGTTAAGCAATCGTGGTGATGGCGGATTTGACAGCCGCACCATCCAGACAGCCTTCGCCGCAGGCACGCCGTTGATCGAACTGACCGGCAACGCCTCTGATGCGGTCGTCGATCCCTTCAATGACTTTCCCGAACTGCTGATTGTCAATGGCGACAGCACGGTGAACCTCCGGGTTCCGCGTAACAAAGCGCCGGGCGCGAGCGGCGCAACGCACAATCGCGGATTCTTCATTTACGGCCTCGCCACGCCGCAAGGGTCGCTCTCGCTTTCCAACGTTTCGCAGACCATCGCGGGCGAAACCCCCACCGCAGCGACGAATGGCACCGCCCGGCTCAGCAGCCTCGATGTCATCACCGCAGACGATTTTAACGTCACGCTCAACACCAATGCTGTTACGCTGCTGGGAATTCATCGCGACCGGCCCGCAGACGGCGATCGCGCGCTCATTCGCATCAACGGCGGGCTTGATCTCAACGGCAATGGTGTGGTTGATAACGTCAATCCCAGTTCGACCGGTTACGGCTTTGAGGCGTTTACAACGCTCAACAGCCCCGGCTATGACAACGCCAGCGGCAACGGGCAATACATTCAGGCCATCGATGCGACGACTCTGCCCGAGGGGCAGAACTTCATCACCGTCCGCGCCTACCGCCAGCGCAGCGACGGCGGGACTTCGGTTTACACCGATTTCCGCAAGACAGTCTACATCGATCGATTGAAGCCCGAGAGCAGTGTCGCGAGTTTTGAGCCGTTCAACCCCGCCAACACCGAAAACCGCGACCTCATCATCCGTAGCGACGACAAGACCGCGGATCGCGTCCATGTGTTTCTCAATCTGCCCGAGACGGTAACCGAATCATCGATTTTGTCGTTCGTCGGCCAGGACAACCGCGCCGGCGACTACGATCGCGACCTTTTCAAGTATGGCTTCTTTGGTGTGCAGAGCGGGAACAACATCGCCACGATCGTAACCTATGAGATTTCCGGGAATCTCAACATTCAGCGCGTGCCCGGCGTGTTCATCGCCAACGGCCGCGGGCTTGGGCTGGGTGATATCGACGGCAACGGCACTTTCACCACCGCCGACGTGGCGAATGTGGCCAACGCGTTTGAGCAGGTCTTGTACAGCCGCAACGCGCAGTTTAACCCCGCCGGCGATTTGAATGCCGATGGTCGGGTCGACAATCTCGACCTGTTTGCGCTGCCGGGCCTGTATCAAAGCCAGAACGCCCCCGCGGCGGTGCAGGTGGAAACGCGCGCGATGGTTCTTCGGCGGGGAGACATGAACTTTATCGACGGCACCAATGCCGCCGACATCGATCGGCTTTACTCGCAGCGCGGTGCCACCGGCGACATCTGGCAGTTTGATCTGAATGTCGATCAAGCCGTGACCAACAGCGATATGGATGTGCTCGTGCGCACGATATTGCTGACCGAGTACGGCGATGCCACGCTCGATCGCGCCATCAACCTCGATGATTTTACCGCCCTCGCCGCCAGCTTCGGCGGTGCGGGTGGGTGGGCAAACGGCGATTTCAACGGCGATGCACTCGTCAACCTCGACGATTTTACGGTGCTGGCGGCCAATTTTGGATTCACCGGCGCGGGAGACATGCCATTGCCCCCGGGCGCATTTGTGGCGCGCGGGGCGCCCGTTCCCGAGCCGGCGTCGCTATCGGCCATGGCTGCGGTGGCAGGTCTGCTGTCAGTCCGGCGGAGGGGCCGTCGCCTGCACTAAGCGGGCTGGCGCATTCGTTTGGCGACTTTGTTCATGCGTTGGAGCTTGTTAGCCGGAGTGATTCTGGGGATGGCGAGTGAGGAGCGAGTTTGATGCGATTTGTTAAGAGACTCGACGTGCTGCGTTTGGCCGCGGTTGCTGTTTTGGCGACAGCGGGGGCGGTGCATGCGCAGCAGGTCTCTCCGCCGGTCACGCTGCAGTGGTTTGAGTCGAGCTGGCAGAACATCGAGCGCCGCACCGCCGACTTCCACGCTGCGGGCTATGGTGCCGTCTGGACCCCGCCTCCAGGGCGCGCGGTGTACATTCCGCAAGGCGGCGGAATTGGTTACGACCCATACGACCGATTCGACCTCGGCCGCCCGCGCGACCCGACATTGTATGGCACGGAAGGCTCCTACAAATCATTCGTCAAGTCGGTGCAAAAGTCCGGCGGCAATGTTTACGTCGACTATGTGCATCATCACGTCGGCTCGCTCGATCTGAATCTCAACGGATATCAATATCCGCAGTCATTGCTGAGCCAGGGCGTGCCCTACCTGCAAGATCGCAGCGATTATCCCGGATTTGAGTTAAGCGATCCCAACAACAGCGTCTCATCACCCTTCCACCGCGACACTTACGCCGACCTATACGGCGGCAATGCGGGCCAGAGGCCATTTGGCGACGTGTTTGAGTATTGGTTTCGGCTCGGCGAGAACCTTGTCACCATCGATCTCACCAGCAATCGCACAGCGGTGCGAAGTCCGGTGCCCGGCAACGGGCAGAATGTTCGGCAATCGCCCGCCAACTGGTCGGTGCCAACGACCACAATCCTGTCCAACGGCATCGTCGGGGTCGATAACAAGCTGCGGCAGGCCAATGTGCCCACCGAGGACAACCGTCGGCTTTACCCAGACTTAAACGGGCCGTCGCGCACCGTCGTCGACCGCGGAGTGAGTTACACGGTTTATGACTTCAACACCGCCAATCCCAGCGCCGGCGATCCGGTGGCCGAAACCACGCTCGGCTATATGCAGCGGTACGCACAATGGATGACGCAGGTCGTCGGTGTCGATGGCCTGCGCATCGATGCCGCCCGGCATGTCCCGCTTGGCGTTTTCAATAGCGGTTACAACCCCAATTCGCTCAATGTCCCGCTGGAGATTGATCGTGCCACCGCATTTGGCACGCTGAATCGCAAAAATCTCGACGGCACCACGCGAAATGCCTTCAACTTTCAGGAAGTCTTCAGCTACGACTCCAACCTGCTCAAGAGCTTTATCCGCAAAAGCCAGCAGCCGGGCGACACCGTAAACCCGAATCGCGAAGTGCTCGACTTCAGCATGTGGGCGGCGATGGGCCGCAACATGACGGGCAACGGCCTGCAAAATGACTGGTATCAGATTCGCTCGGCGGGGATCAACGCAGCAGTCTATAACACGCTCAATCCCAACATTGCCAACAATGGCGATAATGGGATCGGTTTTGTCTACAACCACGACGAAGGTGTGACCCCGCCGGGGCAGGGTGCGGGGAACACGATCGCGTTGGACAACGTCGCCCACGCCTGGATTCTCATGCGACCCGGCAACGCGTATGTCTATTACCGCAGCGATGAATTCAACCGCAGCGGCAACAACAACTTCTTCCTCAAGCAAGGCCGGGGCGATGCGCTCGGCGGACAATATGGCAGCATCATCACCACGCTGGTCGATGTGCGCAACAGCTATGGCCGGGGGGATTTTATCGAGCGATTCATCGATAACACCGCCAACCCCTCGCTAAAGTCGGCGGTGTATGCGTTCGAGCGGCAGGGCAGCGCGGTGGTCGGGCTCAACATCGGCTACAACCCCGGTGTCGCAACGCGCACGATGCAGACATCGTTCGCGCCGGGCACTCGCCTGGAAGAAGTCACCGGAAACTGGCAGGACCCAAGCGGGCTGGTTGATCGTGTCGTTGCCGTCAATGGTTCGGGACAGGTGACGATCGATATCCCCTGGAACAACCTTGCCAATGGAAACAAAGGGTACGTTGTCTACGGTTTGCCACGGCCACGCGGCGCGCTCGCCGTCACCACCACCGCCGGGGCCGCGGTGGGGACGTTCGGAGCCGAAGCGCTGAACCCGAGCAACAACGGCACGGCGCTGATCAACGCGATCGATGTCATCACCAGCGACACTTTCAAAGTGCGGCTAAACACCAATGCGGTCACCCTCGCAGACGGCTTTCGCGACACATTTGCCGATGGCGATCGTGCGCTCATCAGGCTGAATGAAGGGCTGGATGTCAACGGTAACGGCGTGCTGGACAACCCATCGAGCGCCGCGAGCAATGCAACGACGTATGGCTTTGAGTCATTCCTTACCACCAACACACCTGGCTTCGGCAACGGCGGCGCGGGGACGTATGAGCAGGTCATCAATGCTGCTGGCCTGAGCGAGGGCTATCACTTTGTCACCGTGCGCGCGTGGCGCAAGCAAGGCGCGAGCGAGAGCGAAGTGTTCCAAGACTTCCGAAAGACCATCTATGTCGATCGCCTCGATCCGGTGAGCGCGGTGGACTCGACTGCGCAGTTTCCCTACCAGACCAGCACGCAGTCGCGCGATATCCGAATCAAGAGCACCGACGGCACCGCCGACAGTGTGCATGTGTTTCTTGATCTGGGCGCGGCGCTCAGCGACGCGCAGATCCTCGCGCTTGTCAACAACGGCAACAAGACTGATCGGATCGATGCCGATTTGTTTGGCCGTCGGTTTGATGGCGTGGGCAGCGGCAACCACGTCGTCACCAGCGTGACTTTTGAGCCGACGGGCAATTTCTCAGTGCAGCGGTTCGTTGGTCAGTTCATCGGCACCACGCGCGGCCTGGGTCTTGGTGACACCAACTTCGACGGCGGATACGCGCCCGGCGATGTAACCACTTTTGAGAACGTGCTTTACACGCAGGATCAGCAGTTTAACGCCGCCGGCGATATGAATGGCGACGGGCGCGTGAACAACGTCGATCTCTTCGCACTGCCCGGGCGATATGCCTCCGTCATGGCGAGCCAGGCGTTTACCGAAGCGCTCGCCGCGGTGCGCCGGCGGGGCGATTTTACCGGCAACTACGTCTCACCCGCCAACGCGGGCGATATTGACGACCTCTACGCCAATTTCGGCCCCTACCAGTGGAAATACGACCTCAACAGCGACGGCGGGCCAATCGATTCCAGCGACCTGAATGTGATGCTCAGTGTCATCCTCGGAACCCGTTTTGGCGATGCCAATCTGGATTCCACGGTCAACCTTGACGATTTTACCGCCCTTGCCGCCAATTTCGGCCTGCCCGGCGGCTGGGCACAGGGTAACTTTGACGGACAAGGCTTCGTCGCACTCGATGACTTCACCCTGCTCGCGGCCAACTTCGGCCTCAGTGGGCCGTCGGCACCGGCGCTGCGTGGCGCGTTTGTGCCGGAACCCGCAAGCATCGGCGGCGTATTGATGATCGGTGGGCTGGTGCTTCGCCGTCGCAGAAACTGAATGCTCTTCCCGTCCCGACGTAGCCGGCGGGGGTAAATGAATGTCTCAACTTGTTTTGCCGTACAACTTATGACCCGCAAAATTCACAACATCCTCCTTGCTGCTGTTTCGACGGCTTCATTTGCTCACGCGCAAAATGCCTCACAACCTGCGATGTTGCAGTGGTTTGAAGGCACCTGGCAGACCATCGAGCGCCGCAGCCCGGATGTGTTTATGTCTGGTTATGGCTCGTTGTGGACACCCCCCCCGAGCCGCGCCGAAAGCGGAAACACGAGTGTTGGCTACGATGTCTACGACCGGTTCGATCTCGGGGCCACCGGTAACAGCACGCTCTACGGCACCGAGCGGTCGATCAAGGCAATGGTCGCCGAGACCCATCGGTGGGGCGGGCGCATTTACAGCGATCTCATCCTCAACCACAACGGCTTCGCCACAAGATTCAATCCCGGCTTTACCGCTTCAGGTGGATATCCCGGCTTCGCCATCACCCGCGGCGACGACATCGACGGCGATTTTCATCAGCAGAATTACACCGGCTCCGATCCTTTTCTGGAGCGAATCTCCGGCTTGATCGATATTGCGCAGGAGAAGAATTACCAGTACATCCGCAACCCCGTCCCGGGTTTTGCCGGCAACCTGCCCGCGGGGACGAGTACGTTCAATGGCCGCACGGCCAATATCGCCAATGAATCCAATCGCCGCTTTTACCCCGATCAGGCGCTGGGCGGCACGACCTACTTTGACCCGACCACCGGCAGCAATGTCACGGTCTACGATTTCAACACCGCCAACCCCGCCGCCGGCGATCCGGTGATGGAAAATGGACAAAATTATCTCATGCGCCACGCGCGCTGGATGGTGCAGGAAGTAGGCTTTGACGGCTTTCGCCTCGATGCAGTGAAGCATTTCCCTCCCGCCGTGCTTAATGAGCTGGATCGGCAGGTCTGGAAGTCGATCAAGACGCCGCTGCTCAACGGTCAGCAACAGCACGTGTTCAGCTTCAGCGAAATGTTCGACGGCAACCGCGGCGCGGTTCAGCAGTACATCAAGAAAAATGCCAATACCGTGAGCGGCACCACCATCGGCGGCAACCGTGACGCGCTCGATTTTCCATTGTTTTTCGCCATGCGCGACAATCTCACCGCCAACGGTCTGCAGAATGATTGGCGCAACGTCGTCGGTCGATCGCAAGATGTGCAGGACGACGGCCTTGAAAATGGCACACAGGGCGTGGCATTTGCCGAAAGCCACGACGAAGACGGTGTGACGGCGCTCAAGCGGGTTGCTCATGCATACATGCTCATGCGGCCGGGCAATGCGCTGGTCTACTTTAATGCCAAAGAGTTCGGCAACGGGCGCACTTTTCCCAAGGACGGCGAACTGAGCGCGCTCGGCGGCTTCCACGGCAGCCGCATTACCGACCTGGTTGAGATCCGCAACACCCACGGCCGGGGCAACTACACCACCCGGCTCCTGGAAAAGGAAGTGATGGCCTACGAGCGCGACCGCAGCGCGCTGGTCGTGCTCAACAACCGGGGCGATTCACCCGTGCAGACGCGCGTCATTCAAACCGGATTTGCGCCGGGCACCAAGCTCATTGATCTCACCGGCAACGCGACCAACCCCGCGATCGATACCACCGGCGCGCTGCCCGACGTTGTCACGATCGACGCGCTGGGCAGGGGCACTTTCTCTGTCGCCGGAAATGCCACGGCACAGGGCACGCTCACCGACAACGGCTATGCCATTTACGGCCTGGCCAAGCCGACCGGCACGCTCTCGATCAGCAACATCGCGGCGACGCTCAACCCGGCTACCCCCACTGCGGGCAATAACGCCACCAATCGACTGACTGCGCTCCCAGTCATCACCGCAAACGCATTCTCGATTACGCTCAACACTTTGCCTGTCACGCTGCCCGATGGTTCGCGCGATACTCCCGCCGACGGGGATAACGCGCTGTTTAAGTTTAACGCCGGGCTGAACCTGAATGGCAACGGCGGGGTCGATCTGGCCGACGACCCGCTCACCGGCGTGGTCTACGGTTTCGAGCAGTTCGTCACCCAGCGGCAGCCGGGCTATAACTCCAATCCTGCGCTGAGTGGGGCGGGCACCTATAGCCAGTCGATCGATACCACGCTGCTGCCCGAGGGCTACAACTACATCACGGTGCGCGCCTTCCGCCAGCGCAGCGACGGCGGGCCGGCCGTGTTTGAAGATTTCCGGCAGGCAATCTATGTCGATCGCCTTGCGCCAATTGCCGATCACAATTCAATCGTGCAGACATCGGCTTCGCAGTACCAGTTTCGCCAGCAATCCACCGACGGCACCGCCAACCGCGTTCACATATTGCTCAATTTCCCCGGCAACCAGACCGAGGCGGCTGCAATCGCGCAGGCAAACGTCAATGTCGGGCTGACCGCCAGGATTGATCGCGATTTGTTCGCGCTCACATTCGGCTCAACGCAACTGCGCAGCGGCAATCAGGTCGTGACCTCGGTGGCGTTTGAAGAGACTGGCAATGTCGGTGTGAAGCGAACCCCGGGGATTTTTCTGCTCATTCCGGGTCGTGGCCTGGGCCTGGGTGATCTGGACGGAAGCAACTCATACACCACCGCGGACATCAATGGGCCGCAGGGCATCGAGTTTCTTACTTATCCCAACTCCGGCGGCGTGACCAACCACACCTTCGGCCTGCCGGGCGCGCCAGCCGATATCGACGGCAACGGCCTGCTCGATACGCGTGACTTGCTTGCAATCCGTGCCGTACTCGTCGCCGCAGGGGCACCCGCTGCGGTCTTGAACGAGGCCCGCGCCGCGGAGTTGCGTCGCGGGAATATCAACAATTCACCGCTCAGCAGCCCCGGCGATGCCGCCGACATCGATTCGCTCTTCAGCCAACTCGGCTCGACCAGCAATATCTGGCGCGCCGATTTGAACGTCGATAACATGGTCACGGTTGCCGATGTCGATTTACTTCTCCGAAACATCTTCCTGACCGAGTACGGCGACGCCAATCTCGATCGCAGCATCAATCTAGACGACTTTACCGCTCTCGCCGCCGGGTTTGGCAGCGCCGGCGGTTGGGCCAGTGGTGATTTTACGGGCGATGGCGTGGTGAATCTCAATGATTTCACCGTGCTGGCAAGCAACTTCGGCTTCGTATCGACCGGCGATCTTCCGCGGAGCGCTGTGCCCGAGCCTTCCTTCGGCGCGGCACTCGGCGCGGCGGCGGTTGGATTGCTTCGGCGCGGGCGCCGGTGTCGAAACCGGCCCGCAACCCCAGAATGAAAGCCCGGTTGAACGGTTCAACGGGCGTTGACATTATGCAAAGTTCACTCCGGCGATTTAAGTTGATTTAGCCGGGCTGAGCGATAGAATTCAAAAGGCGGATAGTTAACCGGTTAAGCAATCTTCGTCGGGCCTGTTCCTCGAAGCGCCAGCGGACGCTTCTCCCGATGAAATGTCACTGGTTCAAACCATTTTAGGTGCACCCATGACCCACCGTCGGGCGGCATTCACACTCGTCGAACTCCTTGTCGTCATTGGCATTATCGCGCTGTTGATCAGCATCCTGCTGCCCGCACTCGGGCGCGCAAAGGGTGCTGCCAACACCGTAAAGTGCCTCTCCAACCTGCGCCAGCTCGCCACCGCGGCAAGGGTGCAGGCGACCGAACGCAACGGCTTTATTCAGTTGGTGGGCGAGAAAGAGCGCGCGACCATCCTCGATCCATCAAAGTCCAAGTTCATCTGGTACCGCGACGGTGGGAACAATCTGGTGCCGCTCGACTGGGCTTCGGCGTTACTCCCCTATCTTGGCGACAAGACCAGCATTGATAAGATTTTTAAGGATTCCCCCGGAAAGCGTGACGTTTACAAGTGCCCGAGTGATTCCTTCCAGGAGGACACCAAGCCGGGTTATCGAATCACGGTAAACATCGGCCTTTCAAACACCGCCGACTATGTTCCGGCGAGCTATGGCATCAACGCCGACATTGCGTGCGGCATCGATCCCGGCAACGGGCAGGGCTACTACAACTACAATACCGTTCTCGGCGTGTACCAAGGCCCCGGCCGGCCCGCGACGATTCCGCTGGGCGCGCGGCTGAACAAGGTCAATCGGGCTGCCGAAACCGCGCTGTTTGCTGATATGGGTGTTAGACCGATGCAGGATGTTGCGCAGGTTGTTGGTAATCCAACATCCAACAAGCTCATGCGCATGTCTGATGAGTTGGCATTTTCAACCGACGATTTCGATCTGAGCCCACCGCGAATTCCGGGCGCGGCGGCAATCACCGATGACGTGCAGGGGACCATGGAGTATGTCAACCGCACCAAGCGTCTCCCCTTCGACCGCCACGGCGGCAAGCGGGTGGGAAACAGTTGGCGCAACGGCAAGCTGAATGTGGCCTTCGCCGATGGTCATGCCGAAACGATGCTGCAGGATGACCTGAAGAAAGTTCGAGTCAGCCCGTACAAGTGGTAAGTGCATTTTGCAAGACTTCGAGAGGTCATCCCTGATGCACTTGTGAGCGGTTTGTGCGCCGAATGCCACAACATGGCTTCAATCCAGCCCGTGCCTTGGAGAAATCGCAACACCGCGCACCACAAAGACGACTTGAACCGGAAGTGCAAGTCAGTGACTCCCAACATCGGTGTTTGTCTCCGATTGACGTCACAAGCCAGAACCGCATACTGCACCGCCGATCGTGGCCGAGTGCCGCGGGATGATTCATGAAAGCCGTCAAGCAGCCATTTACCTTCAACCGCCGGTCGTGCGGCGTGCTGATGCACATTACCTCGCTCCCCGGCCGCCACGGCAGCGGCGATTTGGGGCGGGCGGCTTACGATTTCGTCGATTTCCTCAGCGCCGCGGGTCAGCGGTGGTGGCAGATGCTGCCGGTCAACCCCCCGGGCGATGGCTTTTCTCCTTACTCCTGCAACAGCACTTTCGCGGGCAGTCCGTGGTTAATCAGTCTCGATCAGTTGGTCAAAGAGGGGCTTCTCCGAAAAAGCGAGTTGCTCCCTTCGACTGCTTTCCGCGATGCAAAACTGATCTTCCAGGCGGTTGTGCCCTATCGTGCCGAACGGCTGCGGGTTGCTTACGAGCGGTTTAAGTACAAATCGGGTGCAAACGCAGCACTGAACCGGTTCATCCGCAAGCATTCTGGTTGGCTGGATGATTTTGCCCTTTTCAGTGCCCTGCAGGAAGCGCACGGCGGGAAGCCGTGGAACCTCTGGGCCCGCGATCTTCGGCTTCACGAACCTTCGGCGCTGGCCGATGCCCGGCGGGTGTTGGCAGACGAGGTGCGATTTCATCAGTTTCAGCAGTACATTTTTGATAAGCAGTGGTCGGCGTTAAAGGCGTACGCCAATAAAAAAGGCGTCGGGCTGATCGGAGACATTCCGATTTTCATTGCTTACGACTCAGCCGATGTCTGGGCGCGGCGCGACTTGTTCGTACTCGATCGCGAGGGCGCACCCAGAGTGGTCAGTGGCTGCCCGCCCGATTTTTTTAACGCAGACGGGCAGCGGTGGGGGCATCCTCACTATGACTGGCGCCGGCATCAGCAGGAAGGCTTTGCCTGGTGGGTAAAGCGGTTCGCCGAAACGCTGCGCCTCTTTGATGGCGTGCGAATCGATCACTTTCTGGGCTTTTACCGCACCTGGCAGATTCCAGCCGACCAGCTAACCGCTCGCGTGGGCAAATGGGTGAAGACCCCAGGCCGTGAGTTGTTCACCGCCGTCCGCAAGCGACTGGGCCAGCCCCCGATTATTGCCGAAGATCTCGGTGCCGTGACGGTGGGCGCGAGCAGGCTTCGCGACGAGTTTGGCTTCCCGAGCATGAAAGTGTTGCAGTTCGGCTTTGGCGGGGGTTGCGATCATATGCCCCACAATCAGTCGGCGGCGAGTGTTTTTTATACCGGCACGCACGACAACGACACGATTCGAGGCTATTTCGATAAGGTCGAGACGGCGGGGCGGCGCAGCCGCAAGGCGCGGGCCGAGTTTGCCCTCATGCAGCGATATGCCAATACCAATGGCGACGGCACGAACATGCACTGGGACCTGATTCGCACCGTCATGGCCAGCCGCGCGCACACCGCGATCTTTCCCGTGCAGGACATTCTTGGGTTGGGCGGAGAGGCGAGAATGAACGTCCCCGGGACGGTAGTCGATAACTGGGAATGGCGCATGAAGCCCGGCGCGCTGAAGAAAGAACACGCCGCAATGTTGCGGACGATGTGTGAGGACTTTGAACGGGTCCAGTGATGAATCACGAAGGGCATTAAGAACACAAAGCAGTGAAAGACTGTACGAGCTTTCTCGCTCTTCATAGCTTTGGGTTCAGAATCAGGGTTGGTAATGGCGAAAAACAAAGCAAGCGTTTTTGATCGCGTAGCATCTCTCGCGCGGAATCTGTGGTGGAGCTGGAACCCCGACGCGCAGGCGTTGTTTGAGTCGATGGACCCGCCGTTGTGGGTGGCGACGCGCCGCGGCCCGCTGCGCACGCTGCGGCTGCTCTCGCCCGAGCGGCGCGGCTGGATCGGCCGCGATCCGGCGTTCGCGGCACATCTCGATCGCGTCGAGAAATCACTGGCGGCTTACCTCAGCAGCAAGACCTGGTTTGATCGTACATATGGCAAGAAGACCAGGGGGATGCTCGTCGCGTATTTTTGTGCCGAATATGCGATTCATGAATCGTTGCAACAATATTCCGGCGGTCTTGGTGTGCTTGCCGGCGACCACATCAAGAGCGCGAGCGATCTCGGCTTGCCGCTCGTGGGCATCGGATTGCTGTATCGCGCGGGTTACTACACGCAGGAATTCGCCACGGATGGTTCGACGCGCGTCATCTACCCCGAGCTGGATTTTGCCGACCTGCCGATCACCGATACGGGGAAATCGATCAAGCTGCGGATTGGCTCGCGCGATGTGAAGGCCAGGATCTGGAAGCAGACGATTGGGCGTGCCGCGATCTACTCGATGGACACGGATGTCGAAGGCAACCACGCCGAAGACCGCAAGCTCACCCGCCACCTCTACGGCGGGGACCGTGAGTATCGCATTCGACAGGAAATGCTGCTGGGTGTCGGCGGGACGATGGCGCTCGATGCACTTGGGCTCAAGGCCACCGTTTTTCATATGAATGAAGGCCACGCGGCGTTTGCGGCACTCGAGCGCGTCCGGCGGTTTGTCGCACGGGGCAGCGACATGAAATCCGCCATCCGCCAGGTGCGCGCCAGCAGCGTATTCACCACCCACACACCCGTGCCAGCGGGGAACGATCGGTTTGATGCGACGTTGACACTGAAATACATCGGCAGTTACGCCAAGGCGCTCGGCATCAACAACCAGGAATTGCTCGCCAGCGGGCGCGAAGATGAATCGGACAAGAACGAACCCTATTGCATGACCGTGCTGGCGCTCAAGCTCAGCCGCCACTGCAACGGCGTGGCGGCGCTGCACGGCGACACAAGCCGGCGCATGTGGACCAAAATGTACGGCCTTACCGCCGACGCACACGCAAAAGTTCCCATTGGCTCGATTACCAACGGCATTCACTCAGAAACCTGGCTGGCACCGGAGATGCGCGCCGTCTACGACAAGTATCTCAAGCCAAAATGGAACGGCGCAGGCCCGAAGGACGACTGGTGGAAGAACGCAGGCAAGATTCCCGACGCCGAGCTTTGGGCCGCCCGCCGGATGCTGCGATCGCGGCTGATTCAGTTCATCCGCACGCGGCTGGCCGACCAGATCGCCCGCGCGCACGGCGATGTTTCCATGCTCGCTGCAGCCCATGAGACCTTTAACCCCGACACCCTCACCATCGGCTTCGCCAGGCGGTTTGCCACATACAAGCGCGCTCCTCTTATCTTTAGCAATGCCAAGCGTTTAGCGAGAATCCTGGGCGATGAGAAACGACCGATGCAAATCGTCTTTGCCGGCAAAGCTCATCCTGCGGACATGGGTGGGCAGCAGTTTGCGCAGGAGATTTACCGACACGCGTACGCGCAACAGTTCATCGGCAAGGTTGTCATTCTAGAAGACTACGACATGCACGTCGGCCGTATGCTCACCAGCGGTGTCGATGTCTGGCTCAACAACCCCCTTCGCCCGCAGGAAGCCAGCGGCACCAGTGGCATGAAGCCGCCTCTCCACGGCGGGGTCAACTTAAGCATCCTCGACGGCTGGTGGCCAGAAGCCTACAACGGCAAGAACGGCTGGGCCATCGGCGGCAAAGAGTTTGCCGATCAGAAGAAGCAGGATGCATACGATGCCGGCAGCCTGTACGACCTGCTGGAACGCGAAGTCATCCCGCGGTTTTATGCGCGCGATAAAGCCGGTCTGCCCAAGGCGTGGCTCGCGATGATGAAGGAATCCATGCGAACTGTGTGTAACCAGTTCAGCACGGCGCGCATGGTTGCCGACTACGCAGATGAGTTCTATGTGCCTGCGAATGGGTAGGCATTTTGCAGGGTGGCGTAAGCGCGCATTTGAAGCTGAAACTTACGTCAGGTTCGATTTGCCCAATAGTTGGGTCGGCGATGTTGGTGGGCGACTGCAATGATATCCACAACCGAGTCAGCTTTGACTACTCCGGTACACGATCGAGTACTTAAATCGACCCACCCGATATCGATGAATGCCCGGTCGAATCTGCGGCCAACGCCGCGGAGCCTCCAATATCACCTTCACCGCCGAGTCTATTTCCGCGCGAAAAGCCCGCCCCAACCCTGCCCTGGCATCCTCCAAAAAGAAGCTCGCCTCAAACAATTCCTGGAGTGCATCTGGCCGTATCGAGGCTCTCATGACTTTGACCGTTTTGCCAGTTCAGCGTCGAGCTTGCGCATGACGGCATCAAATGGATAGCTTTTTGACTTCCCCGAGTCGATATCCGCAAGTCGGCGGTCAATCTCCGTCATCCACTCGGGCGATAGCGGTGTTTCGCCGTTGAGCAAATCATCTGCCAGTTTACGCCGAAGCCTTTTCGGAAGCTGCTTCGCCGCTTCAATCACCGCTTCTTCAAGTTTTGTCATCGTCCGACCGCCGCAAACAACTGTGCATTTTAGGACATTCTACGCCAGCGTCCCCTCATCCAGCCCGCCGCTGAATTGTCGCAGGTGTTCTTCGATTTGCCCGCCGTCCTTTCCTACCGTGCCGAGCACCTGTTCGTGCAGGCCCTTGCCCGCCGGCACCATCGGGTAGACGTGTTCGTTTGGTTCGACAAAGAAATCGACCACGACCGGCCCCTTATGTTCCAGCATCTCTTTCACCGCCTTGGGCACATCGCACTTATGTTCACACCGGATGCCGCGCACGCCGAAGGCTTCGGCCATTTTTGCGAAGTCGGGGTTCTTCATCACGCTCGCCACGTAGCGTTTTTCGTAGAACAGATCCTGCCACTGCTTGATCATGCCCTGGAACTGATTGTTGAGAATCGCAACCTTCACCGGAATGTCATACTCGGCGAGCGTGGCCAGTTCGTAGAGGGTCATTTGATAGCTGCCGTCGCCGTCGATATCGATGACGGTCTGATCGGGCCGCCCGAGTTGCGCGCCCAGCGCCGCGGGCAGGCCGTAGCCCATCGTGCCCAGCCCGCCGGAGGTGATCGCCTGCCGGGGGTGCCGCCAGCGGAGGAACTGCGCCGCCCACATCTGGTGCTGGCCCACCCCGGTGGCAAAAATCGCATCGGCCTTCGTCTGCCGGTTGATCTCTTCCAGCACATACTGCGGCTTGGCCTTCTCGCTGTCGTCGAAGTATTTGAATGGATACTTCTTCTTCCAATCATTGATCTGCTCAAACCACTGCTTGCGCGGGCGTGGTTCGATGTGCTGCAGCATGGCCTGCAGGCTGTGCCGCGCGTCGCCCACCACCGGTACATCGACATCCACCGTCTTGCTGATGCTGGTCGGGTCGATATCGATATGGATGATGCGGGCTTTTGGCGCAAAACTGGCGAGGTTCCCCGTCACGCGGTCGTCAAACCGCGCGCCCACTGCAATCAGGCAGTCGCATTCCTGGACCGCAAAATTGGCGAACGCGCTGCCGTGCATGCCGAGCATGTAGAGCGATTTGGGGTCGTGTTCATCAAAGGCGCCCATGCCCAAGAGCGTGGTAGTACAGGGGATGTTTCCCTTGTCGGCCACCTGCCGCACTTCCCGCCATGCCCCGCTGGTGATGGCACCCCCGCCGACGTAGAGAACGGGCCGTTCGCTGCGGTTGATTAGTTCTGCCGCCTCCATCACCTGCTTGGCGCTCCCGCCGGTGAGGTTGGTCTTGCGGCGCTTGAGCACATGCTCGCGCGGCGAGGAGTCGAGGTCTTCCATGCAGACCATACTGGTGACGTCCTTCGGCAGGTCGATCAGCACTGGCCCCGGGCGCCCGCTGGTGGCGATGATAAACGCCTCATTGATGATGCGAGGCAGTTCGCGAATGTCTTTGACGAGATAGTTCCACTTCGTACATGGCCGGGTGATGCCGGTCACGTCGGCTTCCTGAAACGCGTCGTTGCCGATCATCTTCGTGGCAACCTGCCCGCTGAACACGATCATGGGGATCGAATCGAGCTGCGCCGTTGCGAGCGGGGTGACGGTGTTGGTAGCGCCCGGCCCGCTGGTCACCACACACACACCGACTTTCCCGGTGGCCCGTGCATAGCCGTCGGCGGCGTGGCCGCAGGCCTGTTCGTGGCGGTTGAGAATGAACTTAGCCGGCGACTTATAGAGCGCGTCAAACACCGGCAAAATCGCCCCGCCGGGATAGCCGAACATCACTTCCACCTGGTGTTCGTTCAGCAGCATATCGTGCAGAATCTGTGCTCCGGTTCTTCCCTTAAACTGCGTTCCCTCCGATGTGCGGGGGGTCGGCTTGGCTTGAGGCACTGGTTTTTGCATAAGTGTCATATTCGTCAATCTTCCTGGTTCCTTGCCCGCGGGCTGTGAAAACACATTCAGCACCGGCAAAAAAACCTAAATCCGTTCAGATGTAATTGTAAGGAGTAAACTAAAAACCGCGCGTACCGACTCTGGTGTGGGCCGGTCGCAGGGCCTGTAGCAGGGTTGATCTGCCCAAGCGGTTGCGGTTCCGGCCTATCGTACGACGACCGTAAGTCGAATGGACTTTCGTGTGCACATGGCCTTCTGGAGATTAGCGTCCCGCGTGTCTTCCAACAAGCCAAATGTCGGAGGTATCTGTCGATTTGTCCCCCCGATCGAGAGCTTTGCGCGATCCCAAGTTGAGCAATGACAGGATATTACGATTATTCCTGGGCAAATCTGTCTCGTGCCTGCCAAACACGGGGATTGATATCAAACCATGCCCGCCCACAATCGGCCCCGCCGAATGCCGCGTCAGCAACCATTACGTCGCATCTCCGCCGCCGAGGCCCGGCGGTGGGTCATGGCGTTGCAGGGGTTGGCCGATGCCCCCGACCGTCCCGGCAACCATAGCCCCGGCGCCCTCGCAAAACTCATCCGGCGGATGGGGTTTGTGCAGATTGACACCATCAGCACCGTCGGGCGGGCGCATCATCTCACTCTATCGTCCCGCATCACCCGGTTTGATCCAAAATCGCTCGAGGCGCTAGCCGGCCCGAAGCAACAACTTTTCGAGCACTGGACGCACGATGCGAGTTACATCCCCACCGAGTTTTTCGCGCATTGGCGCCATCGCTTCGCGCGGGCGGTGGGGCGGTCGTGGCACCGCTCGCAGTTGGGTGCCGACGGCGAACGGGTGATAGCAATGGTGCGCGATCGCATCGCCAACGAAGGCCCGCTGCGAAGCAAGGACTTTGAGCACACGCGAAATGGTGCCGCTGGCAACTGGTGGAACTGGATGCCGGCCAAGCTCGCGCTGGATTACCTGTGGCGCGCCGGCGAGCTTTACATCGTCAGCCGCGAAGGATTTCAAAAGATATACGACCTCACCGAGCGCGCTGCCCCGCACCTTCTCGCCCAACCCTCGCCGACGCTGAGTGCGCACGTCGATTGGGCGTGCACCAGTGCGCTGGAAAGGCTCGGGTTCGCGAGCGTCAACGAGCTATGGAAATTCTGGAATCACATCAGCGCGTCGGCAGCCCGAAAATGGGTCGTTGAAGCGATTCAATCTGGCCGGGTTGTCGAAGTTGAGATCGAATCGCTCAACGGCGAACCCCCGCGGCGCGCGGTGGCGCTGCCAGAAGTTCTGCAGCGGGCGAAGAGCCTTCCCGAAGCCCCGCCGATCGCGCGGCTGCTGTGCCCGTTCGACCCGGTCATCCGCGACCGCGCCCGACTGCACCGGCTATTCAACTTCGATTACCGGTTTGAAGCGTTCGTCCCCGCGCCCAAGCGCGTGTATGGCTACTACGTCATGCCACTACTGGCCGGCGATCGCCTCGTCGGCCGGGTCGATCCGAAGTTCCACCGCGACACCGGCGTGCTGGAAATCAAGAAGGTCTGGTGGGAACCAAACTCAGGCAACGCTCGCACCCGCCGCCGACTTTTGGATGAATCCACCGCCCGGCTGGCCGCAGCGGTGGGGGCGACGCGGGTGCGCATGGAGGCGTAATCAGCCAGCAAGCACGCCGCCGTAGCGCCCGCGATCAATTGCGGCCCCCCAAGTCGATTACGCCAAGTCGGGGCACTCGGCTTTGCGGTTTCCGGGTGCCGCTACTTGGCTCTCAGGCCAAGTAGTGTCGGGTGCCGAGAGTGCCTCGTGAAACCGGCGAGCACGACATGGCCTGAGAGCCATATCGTGGCACCCGAAAAAAAATGCTCGGCGCTGCGCTTTCCGCTCACCGCTGGCGCAGCGCGGGGGGGGTAGTAAGGAAAGGATGAATGATGAATTATGAATGATGAATGGAGGAGGACGGTGTGCGCTTGGCCTGCGTGCCCTGAAATGCCCGGGAATGCCCGATTTTTGAAAATACCAGATTGTACTTATTTTGGTGCAGGCGACGCGAGGCAAAGAAGGCATGGGTGGTGGGTGGCTTGACTTTAGGCGCGGGTCATCCAACAATATATCCGGATAAACGGATGGATTGCGGCTGGTCCCGTGGCGGGATCGTAGCGGGTCCGGTGAGTCGCAATGATGGAGCTTATTATGTCGTCCGCAGTCGCTGAAATGCCGAAGTCGTCGAAGGCCAAGAGCGGGTTGGAGTTTAAGGTGGCCGATCTCTCGCTCGCCGAGTGGGGCCGCAAGGAAATCATGCTCGCCGAACAGGAAATGCCCGGGCTGATGGCCTGCCGCGAGGAGTTTGGCGCGACCAAGCCTCTGAAGGGCCTCGATATCGTCGGCAGTTTGCACATGACCATTCAGACCGCGGTGTTGATCGAGACACTGACGGTGTTGGGCGCGAACGTGCGGTGGTGCTCATGCAACATCTTCAGCACGCAGGATCACGCCGCCGCTGCGGTGGTTGTTGGGCCGAAGGGCACCGTTGATGCGCCGGCGGGCGTGCCGGTGTTTGCGTGGAAGGGCGAATCGCTGGAAGAGTATTGGTGGTGCACCGAGCGCGCGCTCGACTTCGGCAACGGCAAAGGCCCGGATCAGATCGTCGACGACGGTGGGGACGTCACGCTGCTGATTCACAAGGGCACCGAGTTTGAAGCCGCGGGCAAAGTGCCGGGCACCGATACGACCGACAACAAGGAATACAAGGTCATCCTGCAGTTGCTCGCCAAGACGCTCAAAGATCAGCCCGACCGCTGGACCAACGCCGGCAAGCTCTGCAAGGGCGTGAGCGAGGAAACCACAACCGGCGTGCATCGGTTGTATGAGATGCAGAAGGAAGGCAAACTGCTCTTCCCGGCGATCAATGTGAATGACAGTTGCACGAAGAGCAAGTTTGATAATCTCTACGGTTGTAGACATTCGCTCATCGACGGCCTCTTCCGCGCGACCGATGTCATGCTCAGCGGCAAGGTTGCGGTGGTGTGCGGCTACGGCGATGTGGGCAAGGGGTGCTGCCAATCACTCAAGGGTCAGGGCGCCCGGGTGATTGTGACCGAGATCGACCCGATCTGCGCGCTGCAGGCGGCGATGGAAGGGTATCAGATTCTTACGCTCGAAGACACTCTGGATTACGCCGACATTTTTGTAACCACCACCGGCAACTTCAAGATCGTCACCGCCGAGCATATGGCGAAGATGAAAGACAAAGCAGTCGTAGCCAACATCGGCCACTTTGACAATGAAGTGGACATGGCCGGCTTGGAAGCCCTCGAAGAAGCCGGCAAGGTGAAGCGCACCAACATCAAGCCGCAGTACGACATGTACACCTTCAAGGACACAGGCAAGAGCGTGCTGATCCTGGCTGAAGGCCGGCTGATGAACCTCGGCTGCGCCACCGGCCACCCGAGCTTTGTGATGAGCGCGTCGTTTACCAATCAGACGATCGCCCAGATCGAGCTTGCAACGAATTCCAAGAAGTATGACAAGGCGGTTTATGTGCTGCCGAAACACCTGGATGAAAAGGTGGCGCGGCTGCACCTCGATAAGCTTGGTGTGAAGCTGACGAAGCTCACGCAAGAGCAGGCAAAGTACATCGGCGTGCCGATTGAAGGGCCGTACAAGCCGAATCATTATCGGTATTGATTACTGGCGGTATTGACTAGTTATCGCTTGCGACGCAAGGTTTTCTTTCCTATGCGTCGCAAGCATTGTCATCCCGAAGCGTACTCGCGAGGGATCTGTGCGTCGAGGCAGATCATTTCGCCGGACCATCTGGCGAACGAAACGTCCGCGACGATTAGATCCCTCGTGAGTACACTCGGGATGACTTTTTTTCCTCAATCATTCAGCGTCTTCCGCGGCAGGCGTTCGTCCATGTTGGCCGTCCGCCAGAGGAAGATCGCCATGACCGTGGCAGCCTGCTTCACGTCGGCGGGCTGGAGGCGATCGTAGACATCCATGTTGCTGTGATGCGTGCGGCTGCTGTACTCGATCTGATCTTGTATGAACTGAAACCCGGGCAGGCCAACCGCGTCGAAGCTCATGTGGTCGGTGGAGCCGGTGTTGCTGAGCGTTACGGTGTCGGCTCCGAGATCATCGACATAGGCCAGCCATTCCCGAAACAACGGTACGGCGGCAGCGTTGGCCTGGGCATGAATGCCGCGGATTTTCCCGGTGCCGTTGTCGAGATTGTAGTACGCGCTTAGCTTTTCGTAATCGGGCAGCTTGTCGAGCCGTCGGGTTGTTGGAACGGTTGTGGGCGCGCCGATTTGCGCCGCATCGACGATTTCGCCTCGCTCAATCATGCGCTGGGCGCGCTGATAATCGCGTCGCGTCTCGGCATCGGGGTCGGAGGCAAAATGCTTCTTCACATACGCCGCCGAGCCGTAGAGGCCTTGCTCTTCACCGGTCCAGAGGGCCACGCGAATGGTGCGCCGCGGCTTGAGGTCGAGGGCCTTGATGATGCGCACGGCCTCCATTGCGGCCACGGCACCGATCGCGTTGTCGGTCGCGCCCGTCCCGCCGTGCCAGGAATCGAGGTGCCCGCCGACCATCACGATTTCGTCTTTCAAATCGGTTCCGGGAATCTCGGCGATGGTGTTAAACGCCATCTCGGTCTCTTCGTGAAACTGCACGCGCAAATCGACCTCGGCCCTTGGCGTGATGCCGAGCTTGATCATGCGGGCCAGCCGGTTGTAGTCTTCGATTGCCATTCCCACCTGCGGCGGAATGGGTGGGGCGCTCTTCTCCCACACGCGCGGCCGCGCGGGCAGGGTTGTGGGCGGGGCCGATGCGGTCGCTGGTGCCGAAGTTGTCGATGCCTGTGTCGCCGTAAGCTGTGTCGTCGATTGCTGTGTCGTCGAACGCTGTGGCGTTGTCTCGCCGGGGATGGAAGCCCCTTGCACAAAAAATGTCCCACCATCGCCCCGACTGCTGGGCGTGGCGACCAGAATTGCACCTTCGTCATGAGCGAATTGGAGTGCGCGCGAAGAAAATGGATCGCCGCGGCCACGACCCGGGCGCGTTGCGGGCGAAGTGGCGGGTTCGGCGGCGGGGCGCGCGCCGGCCGATCGATCTCGCCGGCGCATGAGCCGTTCTCCCAGCGCGCCCGACTCGGCCAGCTGCGCCTGCCGCTCCGACCGGGTCATCGTCCGTGGTTGAGGCTGGCCGAGTGTGAGCGACATGCCATTACTTCCCGGTTCGGCGGTGGCCAGCTCGTTCAGCTCGGCCTCGCTCAGCCGGGTGGCAAGTGGCTCGAAGCGCGCCTCGACGTCGCGAGTGCTGCCGAGGAGTACGATTTTTCCCTTGAGCGTTCCCTTGAACGGCTCGAGTTCAGCTTCAGTCTTGGCGTCCACATGCACAATCTCGGCTGCGATTGGCGCATCCAGCCCCGGCGACCATGCCTTGGGCAGCGCGTTGATGATGATGGTGTTCGGCTCAACCACCTGCATCGAGAACCGCTGGAGTGTCCACCCCCGGCCGAAGGGTCCCCACTCTTCGAGCGTTGCATTGCTCAGCCCCCACTCGGTGAGCTTGTCGCGCGTCCATTGGTTGGCTTGCAGCGCGCCCGGCGAGCCGGTGAGTCGAGGGCCGATGACGTTGCAAAGGTAATCGAGCGTGGTCATCGCCTGCGAACGGTTCAGCCCTTCGTCGCGGATGGCGTCGAGGGTGGCGTCGGGTTGGGTTGCCGGTGCGGTCCGCAACACCGGCCGCGCGGCAGCCTCGGGTGCAGCGGGCCGCGACCTGCACCCCGCGAGCAAGCCCACCATCCCCGCGGCGACAACGATCAGGCGAATTCGCGGATGATTCATTGAAACACTCATTAAAATTTACCGAACATCAGTGCCGAGGCGAACGTACTATACTCATAGCTGCGCCGGCAAACGAATTTTCAACCCGATTTCCCTTGCCCGAAAGGCGATTAGCCGTATAATTCTATAACGAATATAATAACAATTCGGCGATCTCAGCCGAGTGCTCTGGAGGCCTGATGTCGGAGAGTCGAATCAATAAGAACAGCCGCGGTTTCACGCTTGTGGAGCTGTTGGTGGTGATTGGGATTATTGGCTTGCTGATCTCGATTTTGCTGCCAGCGCTGAGCAGTGCTAAAGCGCAGGCGGACAAGACCAAGTGCTTGTCCAATCTCAAGTCGATAGGTCAAGCGTATTTTCTCTACGCCAGCGATAACAAAGGTTACTGGCCGATGGCAACGCACCAGTACAACGTCATCGGCGGTACACCCGTGGCGCGCGACAAACGGTGGGTGCATTTTATCTCACGATATGTAGTGAAGACCCCGGATGGTCTTGGACTAAACAACGAGGGTGTGAACGCGGCAGAACACGGGACGATCAAAGACGGCAACAACGTGTTGTGGGGATGCCCGTCTTGGGCGCGCGTGGGGTGGGTCGCCGGAAATCCGACGTTCAACAGTGATTTTCATAACGGCTTCTCCATGAACATCTACACCTTCACACCAGACCCGGTTTTGGCGCCGTCATCACCCGCGTCGAAGACAAAGCCTTACACCAACTGGGCGGTCCGCTTTTTGTCCGGAACCGAGACTCAGTTAAATGGATGGTATTTTAAGCAGACACAATGGTCGCGCCCGACAGAGCGAGCGTTGGTCTACGACAGCATTCACGTTAACACGTCGGTTTCGGCAAACTGGCCGTGGTGGACACCCGCGACTGCGCCCATGCCTGCGGTGCCAGATGCAAACGTCTTCACGCCAGACTACAACCGCCACGGAAAACTGAAGCGGGCAAATTCGCCGAACATTGTCGCCATCAACATGCTGTTTTGCGACGGCAGCGCGAAAGTGGTCAGCGCGCGAGAGGCGTCGCGCGCGATACGATTTAACTGAGGTGACTGGTGAGTGCCACGACAAGGCGGCGATGACGTGTCGTGCAACCATAAGTCTGCTTGTGTAGTTTATTGTGTGTTTCCCGGATGCCGCAACCTGGCTCTCCGGCCAGGTAGTGTGGGGTGACGAAATCGCTTCGGGAAACCGAAGAGCACGACATGGCCTTAGAGCCATTTAGAGCCATATCGTCGCACCCTGAATCGTTCTTTCCCCGGGTCAGCATTGCCCCCCTGAGGACTTTCTCACCAGAATCACTCCCCATCCGTCCGAAACGGCACCGCCGGCAGGCCTTCGTTGTTGTAGAGGCTTGCGGGCGGGTTGTTGGCCCAGGCGTATCGGATCGCGTGCGGCTTGGCGACGTGTTCGCTGCGGACGATAACTGTCTCGCCGTCGATGGTGGCCTCGCCGGGGTGCCACACCCCGTCCTCTCCGCGGATGGCGAAGCCTTCGAGTCGCTCGGTTTTGCTCATGAGACCGCTGCCAATGTGTTGGAAAGTCAGCACCGCGGCGTCGCCATCAACCTTCATTGAATCGAGCGCCGGCCCGCTGAAAATCACATCACGGCCGTAGGCGATTTTCTCTGCGGCCAGGCCAAGGCGCAGGCCTACATCCTGCTTGTTCTTCGGGTGAATGTCATTGGCTTCGCCGATGTCGATCGTCACCGCCTGGCCGACTCGCTTCATCTCGGCGGCGGTGAGCGTCTGCGCTTCGCGGAGCAGCGCCCAGGCGCTTTCCGGCTCGGCGGGTTGGCTCGCCGGCGCGCGATAGTTGGCCAGTTGCACAATCAAAAACGGGAAATCGCCTTGTCCCCACGCGCGTCGCCAGCCGGTGATCATCGCGGGGAGCAGCTTGCGATACTGTGCGGCTCGAAGCGGGTCTCCCGCATTCGACTCACCCTGGTACCAAATCGCCCCGCGGATGGCGAACGGCGTGATCGGGTGAACCATCCCGTTCCACAGCGCCGCAGGGCCGTTGGGTGAATCGGGGCCGTAGGGCGCTCCCGGGCGATTGGGAACCTTTTCGCCTTTCGCTTCGGCTTCCTTCTTTGCGCGCTCCCACTCGGCCAGTTTCTCCTCATAGGCAGCAAGAGCCTGCGGGTAGATCGTAACGGCGTTGTTGAACCGGGTGAGAATGTCGTTGAACGCGGGATCGCTGCGCAGCGTTTCCATGTCTGTGAACGCCTCTGCCGGCATGCCGCCCCAACTGACATTGATCAGACCGATGGGCACACCATCAAGCTTCTGATGCAGATGCCGGCCAAAGAAGTAGCCTACCGCACTAAAGCCATTGGCGCTCTCCGGCGTGCAGATCGTCCACTGTGCATCAACGTCGCGCGCCGGCTCGCGCGCGGGCTTCTTCTTCGGGCTGACATTAAAAAACCGGATATCAGGCCAATTGGCGCCGGCAGCCTCTGCTTCGGCGTTGAGCGAGCGGGAGATGGGCCATTCCATGTTGGACTGTCCCGAGCAGACCCACACTTCACCCATGCGAATATCGTTCACGGTGAGCGTGGTCTTTCCTTTCACGGTCAACACCAGCGGTCGCTCGGAGTGGATCGGATCGAAGTCGACCCGCCATCGTCCCTTTGCGTCGGCGACCGTTAGCCGTGACTGATTCGCGATGGTCACCGCGACCTGTTCACCCGCGTCGGCGGTGCCCCAGACTGGGATCGTCGCCTCACGCTGAAGCACCATATGATCGGAAAAAAGATTGGGCAGCGCGACATCAGCGCGCGCCCCGGAAACAACGATGGTAACAGCGGTGATGACAAGCAGCAGTATCGCGTTTGGCTTTGCGGTCATGCTAAAATCTTCGCTTGTCATCTTCCTGAACACAAGCGCGCTGAGGGCGCTTCAGAAAAACTTCGATTTCTGAAGAGCATGTTGGCAGCGCCAACGTTCGGGTACAACAACGTTCATGTCTCACGAGTCGCCTCCGATCGTTCTTGTAACCGAAGGCTCGGACGCCGCGCCGCTGGCGTGGCTTAAGGCGAGGGCTCGCGTCATCGAAGCGGGGGTGGGTGATGCCGCGTTTGCCGAAGCGATCGCGGTCGCGCGGGGGATGGTCGTCCGGACTTACACAAAAGTGGACGACGCGCTATTGCAGCGGGCACCACACTTGGGGGTGGTTGGTCGTGGCGGCGTGGGGCTGGAGAACATCGACGTGGCCGCATGTCGTCGGCGGGGGGTTGCGGTGGTGTACACGCCTGATGCCAATACCCACGCCGTCGGTGATTTTGTCTTTGGATACATCGCACAACTACTCAGACCGTGGTGCTTGATGCGCAATGCGGTCCATCCGCCGGCAGAGTTCAAGCGCATCCGCGATACAGTCCGAGGGCGACAGTTTGATGAGCTGACCATTGGTATACTGGGCATGGGAAGAGTTGGGCGGCGCGTCGGTAAGATCGCTGCGAATGGGTATGACATGCGCGTGATCTATCACGACCTGCTCGACGTGTCGCCGGAGGTAAGCTTTCCTGCGACAGCGGTGACTTTTGAGCAACTGTTTGCTCAGGCCGACATCGTGAGTATTCACGTGGACGGGCGCAAGGAAAACCGTGGGCTGGTGGGCGCTGCGGAAATAGCGCAGATGAGGTCTGGTGCGATCCTAATCAACACCGCGCGCGGTGAAGTGCTCGATGCCGCCGCGGTGTCCTCGGCGATTCGCGATGGCAGGCTAGGCGGCGCGGCTCTGGATGTGTTTTCACCTGAGCCACCGGTAGGCGATTTCCCGCTGCTGGGGTTCGAAAACGTTTTGCTAACACCGCACCTGGCAGCGCGCACGTTTACAGCGATTGAGAACATGAGCTGGGTCGTGCGCGATGTGATGGCAGTGCTGGAAGGGCGCGCACCGAGGTGTCCTGCGCCATGAACGCACCGGCAAACGAGCCGCGCAAGAGGCTTGGCATGGAAGCCTTGGCGGTGGTGATGCTTCTGGCTGCGCATCTTGGCCTGCTGATTCATTGTGCGACCGCCAAGAGCATCTGCTACGACGAAGGCGCGCATGTCGCCGCGGGGATGGCATACCTGCGATATGGGGAGTTCAGTATCTATAACTTAAGTCCGCCGCTGATGCGCATGGCGGGCGTACTTCCTGCGTACATGCTTTGTGAAGTGGAGGTGCCGGTCGCCCGTCCAATGCTTAGCCTGGCGGCGGGAACGCGCGCCTGGGCATACTATGATCTCTTTCAGGCAGCCAATCTTGATCGACTGCATGGCATTGTGATTGCGGCGCGAATGACAGTGTTGCCGATCTCGCTCCTTGGGGCGATTCTCGTGTGGCAAGTCGCGAGGCGGTTGTATGGCGCAGCGGGTGGGTTAACTGCGATGGCTGTCTGGGCGTTCTCGCCGACAATTCTCGCTTCGGGAAGCACCTTCGGTACCGATATGCCGCTTGCTGTGGGAATGATGCTGGCTGTCGCGGCGTGGATCGCGTTTCTCCGCGGCCCAACCCCCGGGCGCTGCCTCCTCGCAGCGATGGCAGTCGCGGCGGTGCACTTGGTGAAGTTCAATGCGGTGCTCATCTTTCCAGCATTGGTTGCGCTCTCCACGATCCTTCCGCGGGGTGCAAAGTCATGGCGCAGCCGATTGATGGAGTCGGTCACCGGGTTGCTTCTGGCTTCGATCTTGAGTTACATCGCGCTTTGCGGGGCTTTCGGGTTTCGTCTGATGTTCGAGCCGAACAGGTCATTCGAGCCGGTTTCATCGACGATGCAGCGCGTTCAGCAGATTCTGCCTGCTGAGTTTCCGATGCCGTTTCCGCGATATCTGGTCGAGGGATTTGATGTTCAGAAGTGGGAGGCAGAATCGACCTACTACAACTCACTCTTTGGCGAAGGGTATTTCGGAAGCGACTGGCGCTATTTTCCGCTGCATGTCTTCTGCAAGGCAACGATCGGAGAGTTGGCACTGGCGAGCGTTGGCGTGCTGTCGCTGTTATGGCGCGGTCCGAGCCGGCTTGAGTGGTGCTGGGCCAGCGCCGGGGCGATTCTGGTCGGCGGGATGTTGCTGCTGACCGACATCAACATCGGCGGGCCGCGGTATTTGCTGTACGCATACCCAATCGCGTTTGTCTTGCTTGGGCGGACGTCGGGCGGCTGCGCGAGCGTCGCAGGCATGCGGGTGGCACGATCGTTTTTCGCCTTGGCGGCCATCACTTCCGCAGTAGAGTCCGTTGTGTCCGCCCCGCGGTATCACAGCTTCTACAACATCGCAGCAAGGGGTTTGCAGTTTGATGTTCCCGAGTCGGATTGGGGGCAAGACTTGGTCGCTCTGCGGGAGTGGCTTGCGGAGCAGCCAATTGGAGTTCGCGATAGGATCGCCGTTATGACCTCGGCACCGACGTGGGCCGAAGCTTATGACTTGCGCGCTCTTGAGTTGCGCAACGTCGCGCGGACCCGGTATGTGGCGGTCGGCCGACAGTTTCTAACAGGGCTGCCGAGACGACACCGCGGCGAGTATTGCATGCTGAGGAACTGGCGCGCGTTGCAGTTGCAGCCAGCGATTGCAGACCTTGGCGGCATGCTCATCTTTGAATCGCACCAATTGCAACCGCTGCAAGGCCCTGCTGTGCTCATTGTCGAATCGTGGGAGCAGGCGCTGGCCGACCCACTGCTACCGACGATGCGCAATCTCGATCAGCGGAAGCAGCAAGGCCGCTGACTGATCACGCCGCGACCGCCGCGGGCTTCGGCATGAACACCTTTACGTTGTTGCGTCCGGAGTTCTTTGCGTGATACAGCGCGAGATCGGCGGCCTTGATGAGGTGCGCGGGAAGCTTGATCGGCACGCCTGGCTCGACACAAGCCACGCCGAAGCTGGCCGTGATGGGAAGCTGCGCAGACGGCGTCTTGATCGGCTTCGCCGCAAGCGCCCGCCGGACGGTCTCAGCGACGTTGGCGGCGTGCTGGCGCGTCGTGTCGGGGAGAATGATCGCCATTTCCTCACCGCCGTAGCGTGCCGCAAGGTCGGTCGCGCGAGACGCCACCTTCACCAGCCGCGCGACAGCCTGAATCACCGCGTCGCCCGCGGGATGACCATGCTTATCGTTGACTGATTTGAACTTGTCGATGTCGATCATGATCAGCGCCAGAGGCTTGCCCGAGGCGGTCGCCGCGGCAAACTTTTCGGCCAGGAATTCATCAAACCGGGCGCGATTAGCCAGCCGGGTGAGTGCATCGGTGACGACGCGTTCCTGCAACTGCTCATTCTGCTGCTGCAACTGGCTGGCTTGCATGTGGCCTTGCAGCGAGATTTGCACCAGCGCCTCGTTGGCCTTCTTAAGAATCGTGTCGTAAGCCACTGCGGTGCCGATGTTGATCTCAAACAGTCCGGCCATTTCCTTTGTGCGCTTGCCGACGTCAGCCAGTATGGCATCGCAGTCGGCTTCGGTGAGACCGAACGTCCTCTCGGCAATCTGCCGCACGTTGACGATCGCGGGCGCGGGATCGGTATCGACGAACACGTCGGCACATCGCCCGGCAAGGCCGACAAGCTCCGCAAGTTTTTTCAGTGCTGGGTCGCTCACTTGGTCAACCGAATGATGATACTTGATCGGTGCGGCGAGCATCGCGGGGAGTTTCCACTCTTCGGCGAGGTAACCGCCGACTTCCGCATGGGACATTCCCAGTTCAGCCGCTTCTAGCTCGGAGAGGTTCAGGTGAGAGGTCGCCTTGTCGAACAGGCCGCCATACTTATCGCCGGCGACTTGATCGAGTACGAGCATTCCGATGTCCTTCAGCAGACCACAGAGGAATGCTTCTTCCTGCTGAACCATGGCAAGCTTGCTCGCGATTACCCGTGCTGCGGTGGCCGAGTAGATGGCGCGTCGCCAGTAGTTAATGTGATTGAACCCATTCGACTTTGACTTCGACAGGTTCGAGACCAGCGAAAACCCGAGCACCAGCGTCTTGACCGATTGCAGACCAAGAATGACCAACGCCTGGCTGATCGTGCTCACCGCTTTACTTCGAGCATAGAAGCTCGAGTTAACGGTGCGAAGCATCTTTGTGCTAAGAGCGGGGTCTTTGCTGATCAGGCGGGCGATCTCGGGAATATCAACATCGGCCTTCTGCGCAAGATCCAGTACCTGTACAGCGATGCTGGGTAGCGACGGCAGCGACGGACAATTCTTGATTTGCTCAATCAGTGCTTGATTCATTTTCTCTGATCCCGACCAACAGTGTGCGCTTCTCAATCCATGAACGGAATGCGTACCGTCCCGACAACATTTCTATCGGAGCCAGAGTGGGGTCACTTTCAGTGAAATCGCCGCGAAAGCAGTGAGTGGGCGTAAATATTTACTTTGGAAATGGTTCTGTGGAGCACTTCGTTTTGAAGTGGATCCACTTGAACTATTCCGCACTCAGGCGCGTGTATGTGTTGCATTTGCCATCGCAGCGAGCACCAATTGATTATTGGGACGTTGCAGAGCGCTGGCGGGTGGGAATATCGTCAAATTCATCGCCCCGAAATGTATTGCCGAGATAGGCATCGCGTACGACCGGGTCGTTAATAATCTGCCGCCGGCTGCCTTCGCGGAGCACTTTTCCATCATTAATAATAATGGCGCGATCGACCACTTTGAGCGTCTGCGCAACATTGTGATCGGTGATCAATACGCTCTTGCCAAACTCATCGCGCAGCCGCTTCACCTCGCGCTGCAGATCTTCCACGGCTATGGGATCGACGGCACTGAACGGCTCATCGAGCAAGATCAGTTTGGGCTTGGTAACCAGCGCGCGGGCGATCTCAAGCTTACGTTTCTCGCCGCCGCTGCAGAAGATCGCCTTCTGCTTGCGGACCTTTGTCAGACCGAACTGATCCAGAAGTTGCTGCGCCTGCTTCAGTCGCTCACGGCGGTTGAAGTTTTGTGTTTCGAGAATCGCCAGCAGATTCTCCTCCACGCTCAATTGCCGGAAGATACTTTGCTCCTGCGGGAGGTAGCCAATCCCGCGGAGGGCGCGCTTGTACATGGGCAGGTCTGTAATGTCCTGGGCATCAAACGCAACCGACCCGGAGTCGGGCATGATCATGCCGAGGATCATGCGAAAAGTCGTAGTCTTACCCGCGCCGTTGCGCCCGAGCAGCCCGACGATCTCCCGCTGCGCGATGACGAAGCTCACATGATCCACCACCACGCGGCCGGTGTATGACTTGACGAGTTTGGTGGTTTCGAGCAGGTTCATCGATTCGCAAGTGCCTCATACATAATGGGTTGCGGAAGTGTCGGCTAGGCGGTGAGAAAATCAAGTCGGTCGAGAGGCATTCGGTGTGGATAACGCGTGCAAAGCCGTCATCTGAGATGGTGGGCCGGTTCGAGGCATGTCATCAGCCAGTTCGCAGTTATGCGTAGTGTGCTTGCACGCGGCGCGCGTCCTGCGGAAAAGTCAGGATGGAAGTTCGCCACAAGTTGATTGTCCCGCGAGACTTACGATATCTCGCCCGATGTGCTGCGCCGGTGGCTTGGGAGATGTTGCCGGAATGTCGCATGAGACCTCGACGAGTGCCAGGACCGGCCAGTTCCTCGTTCATCGGAAATCCTCAGATGTGGATAACTGGCTCGCCCGGGGGCGTCGCGCTTGAGAAATCACCGAATTTTTGCGTGAAGCGAGGACAACTGGTTAATTTACCTCCGGTTAAGTCATTCTTCTCGGCACGAGGGAATGAAAACCGTTCGGGGAAGGACTCGACGGAGCCGCGTTTGTGCCGTTCTCTCGGAGGCGCTGCTGCGCTTTCGCACGTCTGAAAGGAGTGGCTGCTATGGCCACTGGAAAAGTGAAGTGGTTTAACGACCAGAAGGGATTCGGGTTCATCACCGCCGATGATGCGGGGAAGGATGTTTTTGTGCATCACTCCGTCATCGAAGGCAGCGGTTTCAAGACGCTGCAGGATGGTGAAACCGTGGAGTACGAGTTTGAAGACGGTCCAAAGGGCATGAAGGCAACCAAGGTCCGCCGAATGGCCACCGCTGCGAGCGCGTGAAGTCGCGCTGCCGTCAAGAGTGGTCAGGGCCGGTCGTTCAGGGACGGAGATTTGACTCAAGCGCGTTGCGACACCCTTGCTGCCGGGCAACGGGTGTCGCCGCGTTTTTTGGCATCAAGGCGTTTTTGGCGCGCTTGCGTAGACGGGTCGTCCTCCCCCTTGCCTTCAACCCGCCGCCACCGCCAGGCGCTGACGGGAGTGGTCAATCGCCGCACGCACCAATCCCATGAAGAATGGGCTTGGGTTGAGCGGGCGACTGGTCAATTCGGGGTGTGCCTGGGTACCTATGAAAAACGGGTGAACATCGGTCGGCAGCTCAACAATTTGCATAATCGGTTGCGTGGGGTGCTTCCCGCTGAACACCAGTCCGCGCGCCTCCAGTCGATCGATGTATTGGGGGTCAACCTCGTAGCGGTGCCGAAACCGAAGACGAATCTTGGCGGCGTTTCCATACAGCGCCGCAGCGAGCGTGCCGGGCCGGACATCAACTTCCTTGCCGCCGAGGCGCATATTGCCGCCGAGTCCTTCTATCTTCTTCTGTTCCGGCAGGATGTCGATGACCGCATGCTGGCACCCCGGCTCAAACTCGCTGGAACTTGCCCCCTTCAGGCCGCACACGTTTCGAGCGAACTCGATTACCGCCATCTGAAACCCCAGACACAGGCCCAGATAGGGCACCCTGTTCTCGCGCGCGAAGCGAATGCACTCGATTTTGCCCTCCGTCCCACGCGCCCCAAATCCACCGGGGACGATGATTCCGTCGCAACCCGAGAGCCGCTTGTCGACGTTTGATGCATCAATCGCCGCCGTATCGAGCCAGCGAAAATTCACATTCACCCCGAGATGGACAGAGCAGTGTTCGCCTGCCTTGATGATGCTCGCATATGCATCGCGCAAGCTGGTGTATTTTCCCGTGACGGCGAGCGTGACATCGTGTGTCGCCTTGTTGATTCGTTCGACAAACCCGCGCCAGTCATCGCGTGCTTTGTCCTCTTTGCGCTGATCGGTGCGGTCGTGAATGTTAAGCAATGTGAGCACTTCGCGATCCATGCCGGCATCGCGCAACATTTCCGGAACGACGTAAATGCTGTCAACATCATGCATGCTGAAAACGCGCTTCATCGGCACGTTGGTGTACATTGACAGTTTTTCTTTTACCTTTTCCTTTACAGGGTGAGTTGCGCGGCAGGCAACAATATGCGGTTGAATACCAACTTCCATCAATCGCTTGATGCCAAGCTGGGCCGCCTTCGATTTTTGTTCGCCGAGTGTGCCGGGTTCGAGGATGTAAGTGAGCGAGACGAAGACAACCGAGTTTTCGCCTTCCTCGTACGCGAGTTGTCGACAGGCTTCGAGGTAGAACGAGTTTTCGTAGTCGCCCACCGTCCCACCGACTTCGACAAAGATGACATCGGCATTGCTCTTGACGCCCAACTCTCGAAGCTTGAGCTTGACCTCGCCCACGACATGTGGAATCACCTGCACGTCGCGGCCGAGATACCCGCCTTCACGTTCTTTCTTCAGAACGCTCGACAATATCTGCCCGTTGGTGGTGAAATTGGCGGCACCGAGGTCTTGATCGAGCAGGCGCTCGTAAGTACCCAGATCCATGTCGGTTTCCATGCCATCGTCGAGCACAAACACCTCGCCGTGGCGGTAGGGGTTTAGCGTGCCGGAGTCGATATTGAGGTAACCTTCCATCTTAATCGGCGCAACCGTTAACCCCTTGTCTTTAAGGAGCTTGGCAAGCGATGATGAGAAGATGCCCTTACCCAGCCCGCTCATGACCGTGCCGACGACCACCACATATTTGTGGTGACCCTTCCGGTAACCGGTCGGCATGGGGGTATAGAACTCGGTTTCGTCCTGCTGCCGGCCAATCATGGCCAGAAGGTCATTGGTTGCCATAACTCATTCAGTGGCAGATAGTGAGCGGGGAGGGGCAAGTGAAGATCGTTCTCACACTTGCCGCTCCCCGCCAACTAACTGTCCCTGCCTCTTCAAAAAAGCCTGGTATTGCTGCGGGGTATCAATTCCGTGGGTGGCGCGCTTCACCTTCAATACGTAGAGACTCTCGCCGTGTTCGAGCGCACGCAATTGCTCGAGTTTTTCGGTTAGCTCCGCGGGTGATTGCGGCCACTGGGTGTATCGAATCAAGAACTCCCGACGGTAGCCATAGATGCCCAGATGTAACAAGTATCCTGTATTGACAGGCGATTGCGGCTCTCGTCGATATGGAATTGCCGCACGCGAGAAGTAGATCGCGCGGCCATCGGCGGCGACAACGGCCTTCACCAGATTCGGGTCGTTTGGATCCGCAGCCGCCGGATAATCAGTGGCCGCGGTCACCATGTTCTCCCGGGCCTGCTGCAATCGTAAGATCAGCGCGTCGACCACTTCTGGTTCAATCTCCGGCTCATCACCCTGCACATTGATTATGATCTCGTCGTTAAGCGACTGTGCCACTTCTGCAATGCGATCGGTGCCGCTCTGGTGCTCCGGCGAAGTGAGCACGCACTTGGTATCGAAAGGGCGCAGCGCATCGACGATTCGCTGATCGTCGGTCGCAACAATAGTCTCGCGCACCAGACTGCATCGACGGACGCGATCAACTACATGCTGCACCAATGGCCGGCCGGTTTCTGCGGCCAACATTTTGGCCGGGAAACGGCTAGACCCATAGCGTGCCGGGATGACCACGACTGCCGACAAAATCACGCTCCCAAAACGGAAAAACGGCGGAAAACGACGACTCAGATATGGAAAATTGTTTTATCCCTACGCGCGCGATGTGTCAAACGTCGATGAGGAACGCGTCAAATTTCCTCGAAATTCGAGTGTCGCGGGTCGGCGGTTGCGACTACGATCGCGCTAAGCCGTGCGGGCTTGCCGCTGCGGATGCACCTTCCAAGACTCTGCAGGGTCGCTGCAGTGGTTCGTACATCATCCAGCAGGATCACGTTGCGTCCCGCCACTTGCTTCGGATAGAGCAGCCCGAATGCATGGCGTAAGTTCTCGATTCGCAAGGACTTAGATTGTGTGAGTGACTGGGCGTGCGTGTCGGCAAGCCGCGCTGCGACCTGTCTCACGGGCACCCGGCCGAACTTCCCCAGCCGCCGAGCGATTACTTCGGCTTGGTTATACCCCCGTGCCACTTGCCGCCGGGGGTGCAGCGGAACCGGGACGATCAGGTCCGCGGTCGAAAGCAGATCGCGAATCGCCTGTTGTGCAAACAATCGTCCTGCGAAAAACTCTCCGATCGGCCATGCATGATGAAACTTCATTGCCACAACGAGAGGCTTGATCGGTTCCTGATAGTTGGCCAGCCGCAGGACACGATCAAATGGAAACAGTCCCTCTCCGAGGCAATATGGGCAGGGGGCACCCCGTTCGGCGACGGGCAGCGCACAGAGAGTACAGTAGTCGCCTCGCTCAAGCTCAAGCATCGCGGTATGGCAATCTTCGCACAATGGCCAACGCTGCGCGCGCGCATCGCAGACCCTGCAGGTTGGCGGGAAGCAGAAGTCGATCGCGTCCGCGCTGGCGCCGCGAATCTGCTTGAGGATGCTCGACGCGCTCGCCACGAGTATCGTTCCCTATCGCGTGAAGCCCGGGCCGTAAATGGGTAGACCGGGCAGCACGCCAGTGTTTTCACCTTCGTCAATCACCAGCTTTCCGTTGACGATGACAAAATCAAATCCCTCAGAATAGGCGTGCGGCTGCTCGAATGTGCTCTTGTCGATCACCTTTTCAGGGTCGAACACCACCAGGTCGGCGGCGAATCCGGTGCGGATGATTCCTCGATCATTAAGCCGAAATGCCTGGGCCGGCATGCTCGTCATTTTTCGTACTGCTTCTTCGGTCGAGAAGAGTTTCAATTCGCGCGCGTATCGCCCCAGCACGCGCGCGTTGGTTCCGTAGCCCCGCGGGTGGGGCTGGCCGGCATTAAACTCACGCACGCCGGAGTCGCTGGCGATCGATACCAGAGGATGCTTCATGATGTTGATGACGTTGTCCTCGTCCATCGAGTGAAAGACGCAACTGGCACCGCCTGCCAGGTAGATGGCAATGGCGGCTCGATACTGATCTTCCATGGTGACGGAATCTGTGTTCGCCGCATCTCGCAGCAGCTCAGATTGACTGCCGTGCTTCCTCATGGCCGCAATCTGCTGGAGATTCTTCCCTTCGTACTCGGGATGTTTCGACTGTGACGCAATAACGGCATATGCCATGCTCGTCTTACCGCGGGTCACCTCATACTGCTGTTTCATGTCGGCGAGGACCTTTGGCAACTGGGTTTCGTCGGTCAGAATCTTCTTGGCTTCGTCTCCGCCTTTCTCAAGCACCCAGTCGGGCAGGAGTGTGCTGATGGTTGTGCTGCTGGCGGTATAGGGATACTGGTCGAGCCAGACTTCCTGCCCGGCGTTTCGTGCTTCGACCACCCGCGCAAGCGTTGCGTCGCTTCCGCCGACACGCGCCGAATAGTCACTGGCGATCTTGAAATGGCTGATTTGTACCCGGCAGCCCGCTTCGCGTCCGATACGCAGTGCCTCATTGATCGCGGTCATAATCGAGCCGCCCTCCGATCGCATGTGCGATGCGTAGATGCCGCCATGGTTGGCGGCCACCTTGGCGAGTTCGATGATCTCTTCGGTGCTGCTCCACTGGCCGGGCGTGTAAATCAGACCCGTGGAAAACCCGACTGCGCCGTCGAGCATCGCCTGATCCACCATCGCCCTGGCCCTGGTCATTTGCTCGGCAGTGAGTTCGCCGCGCACACCGCCTTTGACGGCGCGCAACACTGTGTTGTGGCCGTAAAGCGTCGCGGCATTCACAGCCACACCGCGGGCCATCAGATTGTCGAAGTACGCCTTGACATCGCGCACGCTCGAACCGCAGTTGCCGGAGACGATAGTGGTCACGCCATCGCGAATGAAGTTTTCGGCCCGGGGCAACTTGTAGAGATCGTCGTCGGCGTGGGTGTGGACGTCGATAAAGCCTGGTGCGATTGCCCGCTGTTGTGCATCGATCTGCCGTCGAGTGCGTGCGTTACGGAAGTCGCCGATTCCGGCGATCTTTCCATCTCGAATTGCAACATCGCCATCAACCGCCTGCGAGCCGGTTCCATCAATAACGCGCGCGTTAACGATCACCAGATCAAACATCGCGTCGGCGGAAGATGCGCCGCGGTGCGGGCTGACATCGGTCCTGGTTGCGCACCCCACAACCCACACGGCAAACAACAGGCATCCAAAGCGGTATCTCATGCGTGCTAGGATACCGTCGCGCTAGACCGTTATCATCTCGGCGGCGAGGTTGACGGCTTCTCGCTCGATCAGACAGGGCCAGTACGCAAACGCCTCACGCACGGTCGGTCGGCCTTCTGCATAGCCTGTCGTCCCCTGCGGGCCTGCCGTAACCAGGGGTATCATTTGCTTGGTGAAGTGCTCGACGACCTGCTTGCGCTCATCGGCGACCGTGATTCGCAGGACCGTTTCAAACAAGTCATCGCGGACGGCGACTGTCCCACAAGTGCCGTCGCCGCTGCCGAGACACTCGACGAGGTACCGCGCGGGTAACATCTTCTCCCGCTTGAGTTTAGCGAGCACCACGTCGGCCGCGGCGCGGGCTTTCTTCACGGCATCGCGCCCGATGATCGTCATCATCCCGCTGGCGCGGTAGCCCGCTGAGTAGGTGGCGCTCACCTTAAAGAAACGCGTCATGGGCGACCCGATTGCCCCGCTGACACGCACCCGATCTTTGCCGGCTTGCTCGACTCTCAGCCCGAGAAAAGAGACGGTCGCATCGGGCGAAAGATAGTTCCCGGGGTCGCCGATTTCATAGAGCAATTGTTCTTTCACCGTGCGCTCTGTTACCTCACCGCCTGTGCCTGCGGGCTTGGTAACGACACAGCTACCGTCGGCGGTCACTTCGACAATGGGAAACCCGATGTTGTGATGGTCAATGCTCATCCAGTGAGAGCTTATCCCGCCGACCGACTGCGTTCCGCACTCGATCAAATGCCCTGCGATGGTGGCACCCGCAATCTTATCCCAGTCGGTGCTGCTCCAGCCGAAGTGCGCCATGGCGGGTGCCACGACAAGGCTGGGATCAGCGACGCGCCCGCCGATGACAATTTGTGCGCCTTGTCGAAGGCAATCGACGATAGGCGCTGCCCCGATGTATGCGTTGGCGGTGACGAGCTTGTCGAAAACGGTTCCGACGCTCTGGTTTGACTCGAGATGCGCGAAGCGATGTGTCGTTTGGTCGGCTTCAAAAGATGCTCGAAGGGTCGGCAAGACGTCGTCGCCCTCGACCATGCCGAGTTTCAGCCCTGCCAAGCCTTCGCTATTCAGCAGTTTCGTCGCGGCCTGGCAGCAGGCGCGCGGATTGAGGCCTCCCGCATTGGTGATGAGCTTGCCGCCCGACTTGAGGTAGGGAATGAGCGACTTGAGCACGTCGAGAAAATCGCGCGCGTAGCCCAGGCTGGGGTCTTTTGCGCGTTGCTTGGCGAGAATGGACATACTCACTTCGGCCAGGTAGTCGAGCGTGAGCACGTCAATACTCGCCTGCGACACCAACCGGGCCGGCGCGTCATTATCGTCGCCCCAGAAGCCTTGAGCATTTGCAATCCGGATTGATTCCATATGAACCACAAAGCACACTATGAACCCCGAGGCAGAATGGACCCCAAGGGAGCCGCGAAATGAATGCTTTGCCTGTGCAAAATCTTAGTGTTCTTCGTGCCCTTCGTGTTTAACTAAACTTGGAAGACCCCAGACCGAAATCCACTCGTCGGAGCAGGCCGGCAGGCGACTTCCAGCGCGGTGATGAGCACGTTGCGAGTCTGATGCGGCGCAATGATCGCATCGACCCACCCGCGGGCGGCACCGTAGCGAATATCGGTTTTTGTGCCATAATCGCTGGTGATTCGCTCTCGCAACGCCGCAATCTCTGTATCAGCCAGTTTCTTTCCCAGCCGTTCGGCCTGCCGCTGTTCCAGACTAAGCAAGGTGTTGGCAGCCTGCGCGCCGCCCATGACGGCATATTTACCGCTCGGCCATGCAAAGATGAATGTAGGATCGAACGCCTTGCCGCATAGCGCATAATTTCCTGCCCCAAAGCTCCCGCCGACGATGATTGTGATTTTTGGAACCGTCACGTTGCTTACGGCATTCACGAGCTTGGCGCCGGCGCGGATGATACCGGCCTGTTCGCTATCACGGCCCACCATGAAGCCCGTGACATCCTGAAAGAAGATGATCGGCAGTCGCGATTGCTCGCAATCCATGATGAACCGGGCGGCTTTGTCTGCGCTGTCATGGTAAATCACCCCGCCGATCTGCAATTCCCCTGCGGGGGACTTGGTTCGCTGATGCTGGCTGGCCACAATGCCAACTTTTCTGCCTGCAATTGCAGCATAGGCGCAGATGAGTGTCTGGCCGTAATCGTGCTTGTATTCATGCATCGAGCCGCGATCAACGATGCAGCCCAGCACCTCGCGGACGTCGTATTCCTTTCTTCCGTCGAGACTGACAAGTTCATACAGGTCGGTGCCGGGCCGCGATGAGTCTGAGCCGGCGGCTGCAGGCAAAGTGCTGTGGGGAAGAAGATCAACCAGTGATCGAAGCCGGTTCAGGCAGGCGGGATCGTCTGGTTCATAGAAATCGACGGTGCCGGAGATTTGAGAGTGCATCCTTGCCCCGCCGAGGTCTTCGGCGCTCACCTGCTGGCCGATCGCAGCTTTCACCAGCGCAGGCCCGGCAAGATATAGCTCGCTGCCCGCGGTCATGAGGATCTTGTCGCTGAGCACGGGCAGATAGGCACCGCCGGCAACACAATTCCCCATCACTGCGGCGAATTGCGGGATGCCCTGGGCGCTGATGACGGCGTTGTTACGGAAAATTCGTCCGAAATCGTCCTCATCCGGAAAAATCTCGTCCTGCATCGGTAGGTAAACACCCGCAGAATCGACCAGATACACCAGCGGCAGGTTGCAGCGCATGGCGATTCGTTGCGCCCTCAGCACTTTTTTGCTCGTGGCGGGGAAAAACGCGCCGGCTTTGACGCTGGCATCATTGGCAATGCACATGACCGGTCGCCGATGTACATATCCAATCACAGTCACCACGCCCGCAGCGGGCACTTCACCGACGTCGGGGTACATCTGGAATGCTGCCCACAGATTCAGCTCAATCTGCTGTGTTGCTTCGTCGAAGAGTAACTGCAGCCGCTCTCGCACGGGCAGCCGGCCGAGCTTGCGCTGCCGCGCCTGCCCCGATTCGCCACCGCCTTCGCGCAGCCTAGCTTGTTGCAGCTCGATGAGGTCAGTCATTTCATGCAGGGTCTTGGGGGATGAAGTTGGCTTGGAAGTTGGCATGGGCGCAGTCTGAACTCTCTGGGACTAAACTCTCCGGGACTACACTCTCGGGGCCTGATCGCTCGGGTTCACGGTTGACTCTTTGCCGGCGCTTCTGCAACCAGCTTAAACCATCCTTTGCCGTCTTCGCGCACACGCACGAGCGGGGTATTGGGTTCGTGATCGATTACCAGCAGCCAGTTGCGTGTCATCGCTTCGTAGAGGAACCACCGGCGCGAGATGAGGCTCGTGTATGGCTCGACATCATACGCCATGCTATACGCCGATCCCACATGCCACGCGGTGGGCATGACATCGGGAGTGAAGACCACCGTGTTCCCGGCGGGGTCGTTAAACATGATGGCCTGCTGTCCCCATGTGTGGCCCGGCACCAGGAATGCATAGACACCCGGGAGAACTTCCGTCAGCCGGTCCTCCAGCATCGATTCAGGCATTGCGCCACGGGCGGGGGTCGAACCGATTGAAAATGGCTGCACCGACTCGTGCAAAAGCAGTCGCTCGCGGATGGGGTTGAGGTTTTCGGCGAGATAAGTCCGCGTCATCACGCTGCGGTTGACCAGCGCATCGGCCCACTCGCGCTGCTGCACATGAATGTGGGCGTTCGGAAATGTCAGTTCAGGTGAGGCGGCGACTTCTATGCTGCGTGGCGCGGTGCGAGTCAGCCCGCCGGCGTGATCAAAGTGCAGGTGCGTGACGATGACATTTTTCACGTCTGCAAGCTTCGTTCCTGTTTCTTCGACGGCTTGAGTGACGGTGCGATCGGTCAGGCCGAAGATATCGCGGTTCTTCTGATCAAACTTGTCGCCGGAGCCAACTTCAATCACCACCGGCCCGTTGGGATGATGCAGCAGGATGCAGTTGTGCGCGAGCCGAATGCGGTGCTTTTCATCGGGCTTTACCAGCTTTTCCCATATGACACGCGGTACAAGCCCAAACATCCCTCCGCCGTCGAGGAGCAGGGGGCCGGCGTCGAGAAGTTGCCAGGGGATGGCGGAATTCATTCTGACGATTGGCTAAACACCGGGCAAACAGCATCCATACCGTACAACACTTCATCGTTGGGCATTAACATGATGAATGCGTACATCTCGGTTTTGGCCGAGATTCGCCAGTACCAAGTGTCACAGTCCGAGTGCGGTGATTTCCCAAAACCTAGGAAAGACAGATCGTCCAGATTGATGGTTGCGTCGCTCCATTCCGCGCGGAGGTAATCGAGCAAGCTTTCCATCGAACCCGGCGGCTCCTTCGCTGAGTCGCGTGCTTTTTGCATTCAGGTCTTCTCCCAAACCCTTGACAGAATCACTCCGCGGGGATGAGTTGATCGGGCGATTGCAACAGTTCGATAATCCTCGCCAGCAGTAGCGCTGCCATCCCGCCGTCGATCACGCGGTGGTCGCAGCTCAGGCTTAGCGGCAGCAGCTTGCCGACGCCGAGCATCTTGTGGCGCACAACGACACCATCGCGCGCCCTGCCAACGGCTAGAATTCCGACTTCCGGATAGTTAATGATCGGCGTTGCGAATCTCCCTGCGAGCGAGCCGACATTGCTGATGGTAAATGTACTGCCGGTCAGATCTTCACGAGCGATTGAACGGCTGCGTGCGGCATTGGCCAGCGAACCGATTTGCCTTGAGAGCTGCACGACGCCCATCGCGCCCGCATCGCGAATCACGGGCACCATCAGCCCGCTGTCGGTGTCGGTGGCGATGCCGAGATGGACACTTCGATGTGTGATGATCTCCTGGTTTGGATCATCCACTGTCGAATTCATGCGCTGATACTCCGGCTCACGCAGCGCCATGCAGACGGCCGCGGCGACGAATGGGAGATAGGTCAGCTTTTCGCCAGTGGCACCGATCAACCGGCGGCGAAACGAATCGAGATCGCTGATATCGGCTTCGTCCATCACCGTAAAATGAACAGCGGTGTGGACCGACTGGCTTAGCCGTTCTGCAATCACTCGTCGGACGCCCTTAAACGGAGTTCGAAGCACATCCTGCCCGGCGGGGATGCAGGTTGCCTGTCGCGAAGACGCAGACTGTGTGCGGGCGGGTGTGGAGGCGGGGAAATCCCTGAGTTCGAGCTTGGCGGGTCGACGGGAGGGGGGTGGTTTTGCGTGGCTACCGGCATTTTCGACGTCGCGGAGTGTGATGCGTCCGCCGATGCCGGTGCCGTGGATCGTTTCGATGTCGATCCCTCGATCGCGGGCCACTCGGCGTACCGCGGGGGCGGCACGGACCTTGCCCTCGACGGCGCTATAGTCGGCGCCCGAAAGCGAACCCACAACCGTTCCAGCGTCGGCAGGCTCTTGTTCGGCGCTCGGCTGCGGCTTGGCGGCTTCCTTCTTCAGCGCCGCGGGCAATTGAGCTTTGGCGTCGCCGTTCTCCGGTGAGTTACGAGAAGGCACTGCTGCGCCCTCGAAGGTAACGAACACGGCGTGAATCTTGACCGTATCACCCGGCGCGCCGTGCAGCTTGGCAATCACGCCGTCGCGGGGGCTGCAGATTTCAGTCAACGCCTTGGCGGTCTCGACCATTGCAAGAACCTGTTGCGATTCAACCCGGTCACCGACCTTCACTTTCCATTCGACTAAGTCGGCCGACTCCAATCCCTCGCCGACGTCGGGCAGGAGGAACTCGTTCGGATTTGAAGAAGCCTTACCAGCCATGTTTGCTCCAGAGGGCAGAAGGCAGCGGGCAGTGGGCAGGAAGAAAGCAAACCAATGCCATCTGCCCATTGCCATCTGCCGACTGCTAATACGCCAGACAGTCCTTGATCGCCTTTCCAATCTTGGTTGCGTCCGGCAGGTAATCGAGTTCCAGTTTGTAGTAGGGCATACAGGTGTCATACCCCGCCACGCGTTGCACGGGGGCCTGCAGGTGCAGGAAGCAATGCTCCATGATCAATGCGCTGATCTCGGCACCGAGGCCGCAGGTTTTGGGGGCTTCCTGAACGACGACCGCCCGCCCCGTCCGCCGGACACTCTCGGCGATCGTGTCGATGTCGATGGGGTATATCGTCCGCAAGTCGATGAGTTCGACGCTGACTTCCTCCGGTAGTTGATCAATGGCTTCGAGGCACTGAAAGAGCATGGCACCCCAGGTGATTACGGTCAGATCAGTGCCTTCCTGCACCACCTTCGCCTTGCCGATGGGAATGGTGTATTCCTCCTCGGGCACCTCTTCTTTGTAAGTGCGATAGACGCGCTTCGGCTCGAAGAAAATGACTGGGTCGTTATCGCGGATGGCGCTGGTCAGCAGGCCCTTGGCGTCGTAGGGCGTCGCGGGCATGACCACCTTTAAGCCGGGGGTGTGCGCATAAATGCTTTCAGGCGAGTCGCTGTGATGCTCCGGTGCGTGAATGCCCCCGCCGACCGGAACGCGGATGGTCATGGGGCAGGTGAGGGCGCTGCGGGAACGCGACCGCACGCGCGCCGCCTGCGTGGTGATTTGGTCGTAGGCCGGACCGAGAAAGCCTTCAAACTGGATTTCAGGAATGGGTCGCAGGCCGGCTTGGGCCAGGCCGATGCTGGTTCCGATGATCCCTGATTCGCTCAAGGGAGAGTCGACCACGCGGTGCTCGCCGAAGCGCTTTTGCAGACCGTCAGTGACGCGAAACACGCCGCCGTTCTTGCCGACGTCTTCGCCGAGAATGATGATTCGTTCGTCGCGCTCCATCTCCTGCCGCAGGGCGAGATTGATGGCATCGACCAGGTTTAGTTTTGGCATGGGTTTCAGTGCGGAACGCGTCTTTCGAGTTTCGGATTCGGCGTTCGGGCCAATCCGCAATCCGTGATTTGCAATCCGCAATCTCCGTGTCTAATGGGCCGCTTCTTCCGGCTGCGGTTTAAGTCCGATTTCTTCGGGGTTCAGACCGATCGAGTGTGTGTGTCGAAGGTCACGTTGCCGGATTAGATCGGGGGGCAATTCTTCAAAAGTGTGGTTGAAAATATCATCGCTGTCGGGGGGCGAGACTTTGTCGGCTTGCGCGATGACATCGGCGACAGTTGCCTTGGCCTTTTCCCAAGTCTTTTTCTCCAGCTCGTCGTTCCATAACTTGCGTGTTTCAAGGTACTTGCGCGTTCGGATCATCGGGTCGAGCTTTTGGGCGGCTTCGAGTTCGCCGGCCGGACGGTAGCGTCGGGCGTCGTCGGCAGTGGTGTGGTCGGCGATGCGATAAGTCACGGACTCGACGAGGGTCGGGCCATTACCTTTGCGTGCGTTCTCGATCGCATCGCGGTGGGCTTTGTAGACGGCAAAAATGTCATTGCCATCGACCCGGATGCCCGGCATGCCGTATGCAATTGCTTTCTGCGCAAATGTCTCGGCTCCAGTCTGTTTGTCCTGCGGCACGCTGATGGCCCATGCATTGTTAATGCACGAGAAGACGATTGGAGCCTTCAACACGCTTCCCCAGTTCATTGCTTCATGGATGTCGCCTGTGCTGGTTGCGCCGTCGCCAAAGAAAGCGACCACGACGCGGTCTTCCTTGCGATACTTGAATGCCCATGCGTGTCCCACGCCGTGCAGGCCTTGCGTGCCGATGGCGATGGTCAGCGGGCTCATGCTGATATTGCGCGGGATGGCATTGCCGCGCTCGTCGCCGCCCCAGAACATCAGGATGTAGTGCATCGGCAGGCCGTGGTAAAAGCTGGCCGGGTTCTCGCGGTAGTAGGGCACAAGATAGTCGTGCCCCTTGCGCATCGCCCGCGCCGCCCCCAGCGCCGCGGCTTCATGGCCCTTGCACTGTGGAAAGGTGCCCAGGCGGCCCGATCGCTGCAGGCGAAATGCCGAATCGTCATACTCGCGATTGAGGATCATGTGCTCATAAAGGTGCTTGACGTCAGCATCGCTGAGCGTGCCCTTGGCGAGCGACTCGTCCAGATTTCCGTCGGGGTCGAGAATTTGCAGATAAGGAATCTCGCCTTGATAAGCGGTCGTCAGCGGCATGGGGCCTCCTTGTGAAATGGCGGCACTGTTTTCGGGTGGCTGAAGGCTGAGTCACAGCGCAACCGGCCACCGCACCACCATTGCAATTCTGCGTCAACGCTTCGCCTCCGGGTGTCGCCCGGGGTCAACGTCATCGCCCGTCGGCGACACCGGCCGGCTCTTCCGCGGTTGCGGGGAGCTGGCCGTTTCCATCACCGGCGGCGCGTCCGTCGCCGGGAAACTGCTTGATTCCGTCCTGCCGATTGTGCCGGCCGGTGCCCCTGGCCACCGGCGAGCGCTCGGGCACGACAAACTCTCGATTCGGCAGCGTGGCAGAGTACTTCAGCGCCGCATCAGCGGCCGAGAGCATCGTGGCATCGCTGTTCTCGTGCAGTGTGTGCATGGCTGCGTGAATCTCCACTTCTGCCATATCGAGATAGTGCAGCGCTGCGGATCGGTCTCGGGCGCCTTGCTCGCCGACGAGTTCGCCTTTGCGTATCTGGCGATCGAGCTTGCTCAATACCGCTGCGTAACCGTGCATCCACACCGCCGCGTCGGCGATGCGTGCCTGAACACACTGCCGATCGATGATCTTCTCTTCAAATCGTTTTGACGCAAGCTTGAACGCGTGGCTTAAGTCGCGGGCAAACTTTGCCAGCTTCTGAGCATAGCCGGTGAGGCTTGCATCCACCTTCGGCACCGCCGGGACGCGCGGCTTCAGCCCGACGAAGATTTCCAACCCCAGCGGCACCGCCGCCTTGACTACTTCGCCCCTGAAGCCGTTTTTGGCAATCCTTCCGAGGTTGGCAAAGAAACCCGCGTCGGCGTCCCACCCGACCAGATCCTTGATTCCGATCATCTTCTCGGCCAGTTGCTTCCCGCCGTATGCGAAGATGAAACTCTGCATGACCTCATTGGCACCTTCCACGATCAGGTTGATCCTGCTGTCGCGGAAGATGCGTTCGATCTCGTTTTCGGTCATATAGCCTTCGCCGCCCATGATCTGCATGGCGTCGTTGACGGCTCTCCAGCCCATCTCGCTGCAAAACACCTTGCATATGGCGGTTTCGAGCATGATGTCGTCGTCGTGACGATCGAGCATGCCGGTCGTGAGGTAAAGCATGGCGTCCATGGCGTATACCAGCGCGCTCATGTTGGCAATGCGCTTCCTGACGAGCTCGAAATCGGCCAGTGCCCGGTTGAACTGGAAGCGAGTCTGCGACCATTTGATCGATTGATTCATCGCCTGGCGTGCCCCGCCGAGCATGCCCGCCGACAGGGTGCAGCGGCCGTAATTGAGGCAACTGAGCGCGACATTCAGCCCCTTGCCCTCGGCATGAAGCAGGTGGGCCTTTGGAACGCGCACGTTGTGAAATCGGATGCGCGCCTGCCAAGTACCCCGAATGCCGCACTTGCTGCGGTTCTTCTGGAAGATCTCGATGCCTTCCATGTCGGGCATGCAGACCAGCGCGCTGATTTTGCCCTTACCGTCGGGCCGCTTTTCGCGTGCCATCACGGTAAACAATCCGCTGATGGCGCCGGAGGTTGCCCATTTTTTCTCGCCGTTGATGATGTAAGTCTCGCCGTCGTCGGTCTTTGTGAACGTAGTCTCCTGCCCGCCGGCGTCGCAGCCGACGTTGGGCTCGCTCAGGCAAAATGCGCTGAGCCACTCGCGCGCCAAATGTGGCAGCCAGCGGGCCTTTTGTTCGTCGTTGCCGAAGAGCATGACGGCCTTGCATCCGATGGATTGGTGGGCACTGACCAACACTGCAGTGGAACCGCACGACTGGCCGATGCGATCGAGCACGCGATTGTATGAGGTAATGCCCAGCCCCAGCCCGCCGTACTCTTTGGGGATGGTCATGCCGAGCACGCCGAGGCTGAAAAGTTTGTCAATAACGGACCGGGGAATCTCCTGATCCTGGTCAATCGCGACCGAGGGGTGCTCGTTCTTGAGGTAGTGATCTAGACGGGCGAGTAGTTGGTCGCAGCGGTCGCGCTCGTCGGCCGGGTAGTCGGGGTAGGGAAAGACAAGTTCGTCGCGCAGGCGGCCCCAGAACAGGTTCTTGACGAACCCCATTGTGCTGGGTTCGGGCCCCAGAAGGGCCTCTGCATCGGCAATCATCGTGCGATCGCGCTCGCTGACGCCCTTAAGGTTCTTAAGGTCGGCCATGGTCGCAACCTTTCGCGTGTGAGCGTAGTTAGAGTAACCGGGCTTGTGGCCCACCGTTCTATTCTACAACCGGCCCCGCAGGGGTCTCCCGCGTGGCCAGCGTGTACAGTCATCCAAGCAATCGACGCATCGAAGGGTGTTCGATGCGTCGGAAGCTCGTGCAGTATATCGGAATTTGGCGCAGGGGCAAAGCCGATTCTGGCCGCTGAATTGCGATTCAGTTTGGGAACCGCATGCGCAGGCCGCGCCAGGCGTCCTTTTTGTCGTATTTGGTTTCGACGTGGCCGTCGCTATAGAGCGCGTTGAAGGCGATTCGGCCGCCGGTGGTTGAAACCAGTGTTCCTCCCGGAAGTAGCGGAGCAAGCTTGCCATGACGGTATAGGTCGACAGTCGTCACAGGTCCCTTCAGATACCCGTCGTCTGCATAGGAAACGTAGCTCACTCCAACCGATTGGGAAGCGGTGACTCCGGTAACCGGCACATTGCCAGCTTCGAGAAAGTAGCCCAGACCGTCGGCGAGAAGAATTCTTTCCCCGCCCATTTTGCCGTAGGTCTTTTGTTGGTGAAATGAGCCTGTCGAAATCGTGCCGCCAAAATCGACGATGAGATTTCGATCGCGGGTTCTGGCCGGATAGTTGCCCTCACTCGGATGCGGAAACCGATTGGGTGCCCGGGGGTAATCAGGCATGAACGTCGGCCAAGCATTCATTCCGTAACCAACCGACACGCGATTGATTCCGTCACCAAAAGTCGTCGTGGTGCGAATTCCTTCCCACTCAGGACATCCCCACACGATCGTGCGGTTCTTTGTCTCGCCGATACTGAGGCCGTCCAGTGCTTCGCCGCCGACTTTGCCCTTTGTGATGTACTTCTGAAGAAAGTTGAACCAATAAGGATATACAAGCTCATTCGTTCCTGTCACCGGCCAGACTGAATCGTTCAATGAATAGGTCCTCCCGGCTGCGGTGCGAAGGGTTACCGGCGGGAGATACCCCTTGTATTCCACGGCGTACATATTCATCGCCGTGCCGAGTTCGCGCAGGGCGACGGCGCATTTTGTGATGTTGGCCTGCTTCTTGGCCTTCGATAACGCCGGCAGCAGAATCGCCACCAACAACCCGATGATGCCAATGACCACCAGCAACTCGACGAGCGTGAAGGCACGTCGCGCTCGTAAAGGCTGTTGCGTCCGAGCCGCAGATTTAGGTCGAATCATTCGGATAACTCCATTTACGGTGTACCAAGGCATCAACGTGCGAATCAAATGGCTCGACCATCGCGAACTGCCAAACATTTAGCTGATCGCTATCGCGGAAATTTCATACGAAGCGAAAGATAAGCTTCTCGGGCATCGTTGGTTTGCACAACATGTCCGTCAGCATACAGGATGTTGAAGGAAATCTTACCTTTGTTTGGATCGTAGGTAGTTCTCGCCGGCTGCAAGGGCGGATACTTGCCGTGGCGGTAGAGATCGATCATCGTCTGACCGACTGATCCCGGCGTGTATGTGTTGACATTGTTGTTACCCTCCTGGGCCACAACCGCAGGGGGATAGCTGGTAAGAACCGGAGCGGGATTCGACTCCGACATCCAGAATTTGCTATCGGCGATCAACATCTTTCGGCTCGGATCGGAATAGGCGTTCGCCTTCTGAAAATTGCCTCCAAACGTGCCGCCGAGCGCGCGTTCTTTCAGAGGCGGGAATGTATTGGTGTACTTGTCGGGTTTGAAGGTCGGGTAAGGGTTCATTCCCAAGCCGTTCTGCACGCGATTGATGCCGCCGACCGTCGTACTCTGGTACCCGTCCCAGGCGGGACAACCCCACAGCACGGATTGCCTAGCGTAGCCGGCATCCTGCGCATTCGTCGACGAGGTTCCATACTTTGACTTCGTCACATACTTTGCAATGAAGTTTGGGTAGTACGCGTTCGACCCACCGATTGGGTAGAGGTCGCCGTAGAGGTTGTACACGCCGCCATATTGCGCGACAGGGTAGTATCCCTTGAACTCCTGTGAGTAATACTGCATCGCGTTAAACATCTCGCGCAAGTGAGCAGCACACTTGGTAGCCCGCGCCTGTCGCTGAGCACTACCCAAGGTCGGAATGAGGATGGAGATAAGAAGGGCGATAATCCCAATCACAACCAAGAGTTCAACAAGCGTGAAAGCGGGACGCTTCGGCATGATCACCTCAATCGAGGACGCGGCGACGAATTGTATAATTTGTATAAGATACCAACTTGGCCGCTGCACTCCAACTAAATTTCCATTCAGTTTTGCGCGTTTTGTTACACGCGAGCAGAAATCAGAAGTTAAACGTCAAAACTGACTCCCTGCGCCAGCGGGAGTTCGCGGCTGTAGTTGATGGTGTTGGTGGCACGGCGCATGTACGCTTTCCAACTGTCGCTGCCACTTTCTCGCCCGCCGCCGGTTTCTTTTTCGCCGCCGAACGCGCCGCCGATTTCAGCCCCGCTGGTGCCGATATTCACGTTGGCGATGCCGCAATCGCTTCCTGCGGGGCTGAGGAACAGCTCGGCCTCGCGGACGTCGCCGGTGAAAATGGCGCTGCTCAACCCCTGCGGCACGTTGTTCTGAATCGCGATCGCCTCGTCGAGCGTCTCATACGAAAACGCATACAAAATGGGGGCGAACGTTTCATGCCGCACGATGGCCGCATCGGGCGTGATCTCCACCAGCGCGGGGTGAACGTAGAAACCCTTCTCCACACCCGCGGCTTTGCCTCCGCCGTGAATCGTTGCGCCGGCTTTTTTCGCTTCGGCGAGCGCGTGCTCATAGGCGTTGAAAGAGGCTTCATCGATGAGCGGGCCGACCAGCACGCCGGGCGTGCGCGGGTCGCCGATCTTCAGCCGGGCAAAAATGCCGCTGATTCGCTGCACCATCTCGGCATACACCGATTTGTGCGCAATCAGCCGGCGGAGCGTGGTGCACCGTTGCCCGGCGGTGCCGGCGGCGGCGAAGACGATCGCGCGCGTCGCTAGTTCCAGGTCGGCGGTGGGGGTGAGAATCATCGCGTTGTTGCCGCCAAGTTCCAAGAGCGTCCTTCCAAGCCGCGCGCCAACCGTCTTGCCGACTTCCTTGCCCATGCGCACCGACCCCGTGGCACTGACCAGAGGCACCTTCGGCGACTCCGCCAGGCTTGTGCCGACATCGCGCCCGCCGACGACGACGCATGAGATGGTCTCCGGAATTGCCGGATCATTCATCTCTCGAATGGTCTCGATGAGCAGATTATGGCAGGCGATCGCGGTAAGGGGCGTCTTTTCGCTGGGTTTGAAGATCACGCTGTCGCCGCAGACGAAGGCGAGCATGGCGTTCCATGCCCAGACAGCCACGGGAAAGTTGAAAGCGGTGATCACGCCGACGACGCCGAGCGGGTGCCACTGCTCCATCATTCGGTGGCCGGGACGCTCGCTGGCGATGGTAAGGCCGTACAACTGCCGGGAAAGGCCGACGGCATAATCGGCGATGTCAATCATCTCCTGCACTTCGCCGGCGGCTTCGCTGGTGATTTTCCCGGCTTCGAGTGTGACGAGTTGGGCGAGATCGTTCTTTCGGGATCGCAGTTTCTCGCCATATCGCCGGACAAGTTCCCCGCGGAGCGGGGCGGGTAGAAGGCGAAACTTGAGGAACGCTTCGTGGGCCGCGTCAACGGCGCGACTGACATCAGCAGGGGTTGCCGACGCAATGACACCGAGTTGGGTACCGTCGATCGGCGATCGCGCGACAATTGGCGTTCCGGCCGTTTTGACCCAATCTGCGCCGATGGCGCAGCCGGATTGGCTTTCGTTGATGCCGAGGGATTGAAGTAAGTCGCGGGTCATTTCTTTGCTCCGGATCGTTTGTAGCCACAGAGAAACACCGATGAATGCGGCCGAGTAGCGCAATGACGAATGACGAAATCGGACACTCGAATCACATCCGAACATCGAATCGAAGATTCGGTTTTAACTTTCTGCCGCGGCAGCGCCTGACGACGATTTCCTCTTCAACTTTCTGGTTTCGAGCTTGATTCGGATTTCGGGTTACGTCATTCGGATTTCCATTTGAAGCAGCATCGACTCACGGCCAACATCGTTCACACATACGCCTTGCCGAACCGGTTCGCCAGAAAATCGTCCAGAATCACATCTTCCTGCTTCACAAAGCCCTGTTTCGGCAGCTTGCCTTCAAAATGCAGATCGAGACACGCCATGATGCCCGCAGCAGTGGTGATTTGGATGGCAGTGCTCGGCGCGCCGAAAAACTCACCTGCGTATACCTTGCGCAAGTCTGAAACCTGTGTGTACTTACCGTTTTTCCACCCACGGACGAGGTTGAAAACGTAGACGATATCCTGCTCGGTCGCGGGAATCGCCCGCTCGAAGATGCGCTTGAGGGTTTCCCGATCTTCGTTCAGCCGAAGGTCATTCATCAGGAACGCGATCAGGTCACGATGGCCGGGATAGCGCAGCGTTTTGTAATCGAGATTGCGAACCTTTCCTGAGTAGGTCTCGCAGAGATCGCCGACGCCTCCGGATGTGTTGAACGCCTCATACTCAACGCCCTCAACGCCGAATCGCTCGTAGCCTTCCAGCGGCACGAGCGTGGTGAGCGGCTTGCCCTCGACGATGGCCTTGCACGGCTGGCCATATTCGTTGATTAGCCCGTCGGTGCTCCATGTGAGTGCATATTTGAGTGCGTTGGCCGGGTGCTGTGGCAGCGCGCCAACACGGAGCTTGATTTCGTCGAGCTTGTCGAAGCCTTTCGCCAGGTGATGGGCGCAGATCCCGACGAATCCCGGAGCAAGCCCGCATTGAGGCATGTAGATCTGCCCCTGGCGGGCCTTTGCCGCAGCGGCGCGGACGGCCTCGGTGTGCAAGACGTCTTCGGTCAGATCAAAGTAGCTGACACCCGTCGAGAGCGTTGCGGGAAGGACATGCTTGTTGAACTGATATGGAAGCGCGCTGAGCACGGCATGTTTCCCGTGCATCGCTGAGGCCAGTGCCGACTCGCTGCCGACATCGAGCTTGGTCGGAGTTACGCGGGCCATGCCGTGCAGCGACGACAGGTTGGTTTCATTTACATCACAGGCCGTGATCTCATAATCACCAGCCGCCGAGAGATAGGTGGCAATCGCTTTGCCGATCTTTCCGGCACCGAGAAGCAAAACTTGACGCATGTTGGCAGGTTCCTTCACGCAAAAACGCCGCGTGAGGTCTTCGCGCGGGGACGGGGATTATACAGTCTTATGCAACCGCGGGAAGGAGGTTGGGAAGGGGCAGAAAATTTGGGAGTCTGGGTCGATTGGACGGCGCGGGCAAGTCGCTACCGGCCACTGACTGCCCGCCGGGGCAAGCTCATGCCGACGCCAGGCGGAGTTTTGCCCGGGAGGCTTCCTCAAACTGGCCCATCGCGCGGAACTTTTCGTACCGGCGTTCGAGTAGATCGTCGATCTTGAGCTTCCCGAGTTCCCGAAGCGTCTTGGAGATAAACTGCTCAAGTGTATGCGCCGCCGAGTGGGGGTCGCGGTGTGCGGCGCCGAGCGGTTCCTGCACGACATGGTCAATGACTCCCAGCCGTTTAAGGTGCGTGCTGGTGAGCTTCAGACTGTCTGCAAGCTGTGCCGCGGCTTCGTTGCCCTTGAACAGGATCGCAGAGCATGCTTCAGGGCTGATGACGGAGTACCACGCGTACTGCATCATGGCCACGCGATCGGCGACCGCGATGCCGAGCGCACCGCCGCTGCCGCCTTCGCCGGTGACGACTGAGACAATGGGCGTGCGAAGGCGGCTCATTTCCATGAGATTTCGCGCAATCGACTCCGCCTGACCGCGTTCTTCGGCGCCAATTCCGGGGTAGGCTCCTGGCGTATCCACGAGGCAGACCACCGGCAGGCCAAATTTTTCGGCTAACTTCATTGCCCTCAGGGCTTTGCGATAGCCTTCAGGGTGTGCCAGGCCGAAGTAGCACGCGACTTTTTCGCGCGTGTCCTTTCCTTTGTGGTGCCCGATGAGCATCACCTTTTGCCCGCCGATGCGCGCGAGTCCGGTGAGGATCGCTTTGTCGTCGCCGTAAAGCCGATCGCCGTGAATCTCCCTGAACTCGCGGCAGATCATCTCGAGATAGTCTTTGAATAGCGGGCGGGCTGGGTGTCGGGCGACCTGTACTGTTTCCCACGCGCTCAGGTTGTTATAGGTCTTGCGGAGAAGCTCGGTGTATGCATTGCGGAGGGCTCGAAGTTCCTGCGTGTAGTCGGCGCTGCGTTGCGCCTGCAGTGCTTCCAATTCCTGGATCTGAATTTCCAGCTTCCGTACGGGTTCTTCAAAAGGAAGAACGTGCCTCAGGTTCGTGGGATTTCGGGCGACGTCGGCAGGTCTAGCCACCTGCGATTCACCAACAGCCGCCTCGACGGGGGCTACTTCGGGCATGAGTGTCATTCGACCGCTTACGCTCGCGGCCGCCTTGTTGTTCGCAACATGCTTGGGAGCGACCGCCTTCAAAGTGGCCTTCCCTTGTCGATTCCTTACCAAGTCCACATAAATAAATGATTGGGCCCTGCCGTTCAAGGAGCGGGGGGCGACGGCGACAGGTGATCCACGGCGAACGGTCTTCGTTGTGTGCTTCTTCACGCACCAGTATTATCGGACTGTGCAGACCACCCGCTTGAGCATCATCGGACTTGGATTAATCGGCGGATCGATCGCGCTCGCAGTACGAAGAAGCGTAAAGCATTGTAAGATATATGGTTATGACAAGTCGTTGCTGGCCCGGAGTCGGGCGCGGCGTGAAAAAATCGTAGACCATGTGGCGAGTTCCGCCGGGCATTGTGCGTCGCAAGCCGACCTGATTGTGATCGCGACCCCACTCGGGGCGGCCCGGAGCATTTTCGAGGCGATTGCACCAGATTTGCCGGATGAGACGGTTGTGACGGACGTCTGTAGTACCAAGCGTTCGATCGTCGATATGGCGTCCGCTTTGCTGCCCAACCGCGGGCGTCGGTTCGTCGGGAGCCATCCGATGTTCGGAAGCGAGCGATCCGGGATTGCCGCCGCCGATTCCGCGCTGGTTGCTGGCTGCAGGTGCATTCTTACCCCAACCCGCCAGACTGATGCATCGGCGGTGCGGATGGTGAAGGCATTCTGGCGATCTATCGGGCTTAATCCGGTGCTCATGTCGCCCGGCGAGCACGACCGCGTGCTGGCGAAGGCAAGTCATCTCCCGCAGGCACTTGCCACGCTACTGATGTCTCAACAAACCAGTGCATCGATGAAGGTGAGTGGCAAGGGCCTGTTCGACACAACCCGGCTGGCGGGAAGCAATCCGCACCTCTGGGCCGAGATATTGCTCGACAACGCCGAGCACATCGCCGCCGAGTTGAGGAGGTCGGCAAAGCAGACTGCGCGGCTAGCCGACATGATCCGGGCGGGCGATGAAGCCGGGGTCAGACGCTCGCTACAGGCCGGCAGGAAGAACCGCGCACGGCTTGAGTCGCGCGTTTAGAACGCGCCGCTCGAGTCCCTATGCTGCCGGAACTTCGTCGGGCACTACTGGGGTCGGGCTGGGGTCGGGCACTACTGGGCCGAGGGTTGCGTGGCTGGTGGCGGAGCGGGCGCGAAGCCTTCGGGTGCAAAGCCGCCGCCTACGCGCAGTCCGCCGGAAAGAGGGGTGTACAGTTCGATTGAAATCTGGGGCAGGCCTTGCTGTCCGGCAGCGGGGGGCGTGATGGTCGCCGCAGCCAGCACGGGCACTCCGGCCGGGACGTCGCTCATCGGCTCGTGACCATCGGGCGGCACCGCATCGGGCATCATTCGCTGCATAGCCTGCTTGTGCGCCGGATCGTAGTACCAGGCCTTGGCGGCCTCTTTATCTTTGAAAAAGGCAAAAATGGCGAACTTGCCGCTCTGTAGCCGCGCCGCCTCAACGCCCAGACAGCCGGGCGTGTTGCGAATAGCTTCGATCATCGGTGCGAACTGCGCCGCGGGGTTGGTCTGAGCCTGTGGCCGGTTGGGTCTCTGTTCCTGGGCGATGGCTACCGCACCCGCCAACAGAAAGCCGCTTAGTGCCGCTAGAAAAGCGATTGGACGATTCATGAGGTTCCCTTCGATCTTTGTTTCACGCCCGAGTCAATGCTGGCTAGAGCTACGCTCCGGAGTACAGGATGCATGTCGGTCTCGGCCGAGTCGGCGACAGCACTGCCGCTTCGGACACTCAACCAGGTCCCGACGTTAGGTGCGAAAGTTAACCCGGCGCGTGGATCGGGCACATTAGTGTCGGGCACGCGAACTCACGGGCGCGCAACTTGCTTGGCATCGACAATCTGCGGTATTGCATCAAAGCCGCGCAGTTTTGGCGCGGGGGCGTGGTCGTCGTGAAGATCGTCATAGTCGAGGTCAATCCGCAGGGGTTGGTAGCCGGGCTGCTTGCTGCGTTCCACTTCTTCACGATAGGCGGCCAGGGCGCGCTGCTCAATGTCGCGGCGGCACTCGGCATTGATGGGATGCGCAATATCTGCGTGCAACTTCACCCTTGCACCGTTCCCGCTGGCGCGAATTGCGCGATTTTCGTCGAGATGTTGGCCGCAGTTGTTGCAGAACTTTGCACGAAGGTGGTTTTTCTCGCCGCACCTTCGGCAGCGGTCGCAAAGCTTTCGCGCGGGCATGGCGAGGAAAAGCCCGTCATTTCCATCGATCAGCTTGACGTCGCGGATGACGAAAGTGTTGTCAAACGTGAGCGAACAAAAAGCCTTCAGCCGACCGCCGTGGGGCGGGCAGAGACTGATGCGTATTTCTGAGAGCTGCATGGCGCGCTCCTGCTGTAGACCCAAAGATGTGAACTTCAACACACCGGCGAACACGAGCAAGACGTGCGTGCAGCGCAGGTCTCCGCCGATGCGAAAACAACTCCACTATTCTAGGCAATGTCTCCATTCAGCTGGAGTCATTCCGTTGCACTGCACGATGCGCCACGACGTCTCAGGGATGCGTTCAACCGCTCCATCTCGATCGCGGTGCATCTTGCAGTCACAATACCAACAGCGTCAGAACGGTGCCGGCGCGAGTTGTGCGGGCAATACTCTGACACCAAAATGTTCGTTCACAGCGGCGCTGGTCGCGACCGCTTCTGCCTCGGTGTCAAACAGCGAGAACAGCGTGGAACCGCTGCCGCTCATTCGCACCGGGCGATCAATCTTGCGTTCGATCGACTGCCGAAGATCACCCAATTCCGGCCGCAAATCGAACGCAGGCGTCTCAAGATCGTTCTGCAGCCGGCCAAGCAATGACCTTGCGGGCAGGTCGGGATACTCACTTAGATCGACCGGGGGCTGCAAATATTCCAGCGAATTCAATGCTGATGAGCCATTTGTCCTCAATTCGTCCAGCCGTCGATAGACCGCTGCCGTCGACAGGCCGAAGCTTGGAAAAGCGAGCATCACCCATTGCGCAACCCTCGGCGGGGCAAGAGGTAATGTCTTCTCGCCGCGCCCCGTGCACCAGGCACTGGGCGCAGCGAAGAAGAACGGCACATCACTGCCGAGCGCCGCCGCCTCCTCCACGAGTCGGGCGCGCGACAATTGATGTTCAAGCAACTGGTTGATCGCAACCAGGGTGGCCGCAGCATCGGAACTCCCACCGCCCAACCCGGCCGCAGGGGGGATCCGCTTTTCCAGCGAAATCGACACGCCTGAAATGGATGAAGCACCGCCGGCTTCTGCCGCACATGCTTGGTGCAGGCTCGCTTCATTCATCAGGCGATTCGCCGCTCGTACCACCAGATTGGCGGTGCCGGTGGGCATTGCCGGATCATCACACCGAAACGAAACACCCGGCTGGCTGGAACGAGCAACTGTTAACTTATCAAAGAGCGCGACCGTACACATCCAACTCGCCAGCGGGTGAAACCCGTTCGGCTCGACAGGGCCTACGCGCAAGACGAGGTTGACTTTGGCCGGTGCCAGTAGCTCCAGAGGGCGCATGCCATACATGATACGCGGCACGACACGCGCGGGGAAAACCGCCATCGCCGGCACTCGCGCCTTGGCCCTGGCACTTCAACCTTCACGGCCTATTCAGTTTTACAAAAATCTGCGTGCAGCAGATGTGACTGACAATTCTTCTTCTGATGAACAGACGTGACAAAACAGCGGTTAGGTTACGTTATCGGGCCACGCCGGTCAACGAAAAACCACCAGCGATCTCTGGAAAATGTCATGCTCATATTGTTGAGCAGGCGGCGGAGCGCCTTCGGCGGTGAGGCGATTGGCTTGGAGGCTCTGAAGTGAAAAACACCCGCCGTGGAGTGAACCACGGCGGGTGTCGCCAGAAAGTGGGAAGGGGAGCGTCGTGAGTGCAGAGGCGGGAACGCCCCGCGTACACCCATCAGGCCTCAGCCAGCCTTGCAGCGGGCTGAGTGCGTTGTGCCTGACGACATTGATGTACGATTCGATTGTCGGGCAGGCAAATGGCCCCACCGAACTGCCGCAAGCTGCGGATTTCGCAAGGTTTATCGACCCTGCGGGGATTTGGGATTGGGGATTGCGGATTTCGGATTGGTAATGATGCCCAATTCGAATCCGCAATCCGAAATCTGAAATCCGCAATTCCCCCGCGGGTCACATCTTCTGCCGGCCTGAAATCGCATCCGCCAGCACGCTTTTGTTGGCATATTCAATGTTGCTCCCCGCGGCCAGCCCGCGGGCGAGCCGGGTTAGCTGGACATCGGGAAATCGTCGGCCAACTTCGTTCTGAATATGCAGTGCCGTGCCGTCGCCCTCCAGGTTTGGGTTGGTTCCCATGATGATTTCCCTGATTTGCCCCTGTTCAAGACGAGCCAGCAGCGCGTCGATGGTGACATCACCAGGCTCCATCCCCTCCAGCGGGGCAATACGGCCTAGAAGCACGTGATAAACCCCCCGGAAACTCCCCGCGGTCTCCAGCGCGAGAAGATCTTTCGGCTGTTCGATGACGCATACCACCGTCTGATCGCGAGAAGGGTCGGAGCATATATTGCATAGCTCGCCTTCACTGAGGTTATAGCAAACCGAGCAATGACGAATGCGCGTCTTCACGTCGCGAATCGCCTCTGCCAGCATGAGTGCGTCCTCTGGCTTTTGTTTGAGCAAATGAAACGCAATCCGCTCTGCCGACCGAAGCCCGATGCCCGGCAGCGAGGCGAACTGGTTGATGAGATTCTGGATCGATTGCGTATAGGAAGCCATGGGCCGATTGTAGTGTGAAGAGCGGGCTGAAGGCAGTCGGCCGGGGGCAGAAAGGGGAGACAAATGCTTCGTGTGATGGCATCATGCTCTTATGAATAGCCTATCCAGCCGCCTGTGTCTGGGCCTCTTTGTTTCTGTGGCCGCTTCATTCCTCGTCTCACCCGTCGCCGGGCAGTTTCGGTTCGTGCACACGAGCGACACCCATGTGAACCCGCAGAAAGGGGACGACGTGAATGCTGCGCGCAACGAGAGGCTCTTCAAGGAGATCAGCGCGCTCGACCCAAGACCCATGCTGGCGATCAACACCGGCGATGTTGTAGAGGTGGGAAGCCAACTCGAATACGACCTGTTGCAGGAACGGCTCAAATCGATGACGGTGCCGTATTACCACACGCCGGGGAACCACGACGTCCGCTGGAACCCGCTGGGCAAAGAAGGTTTCGTGAAAGGCACCGGCCAGCCGCTGTATCAGCACATAGAGCACGGCGGCGTGCATTTTTTTCTGCTCGATTCAACGGTGCTGCTCGAACACTGGGGCCACATCAGCCAGCAGCAGTTGGATTGGTTGAAGATTGAACTTGAGAAAGTCGGCACGGAAGCACCGGTCGTCATCGCATTTCACCATTGGGTCGGCCGCGAAAAGGTGCAGGTGGATAACGAGCAGGATCTGATCGAACTGGTTGATCCGTACAACGTCGTGCTTTGGCTGCAGGGCCACGGCCACAGCGATATCCAGTGGGACATCAACGGCGTGCCGGCCATCATGCAGAAGGGGCTGTACCAGGGCAGCTACTCCGTTATCGACATTGAAAAAGACAAGCTGATCATCACGCGCAGGAGTCTGGGAAAGCCAAAACAGACCCCTGTTCCGCCGAGCACTTCGGCGGCCGTCGCGTCGGGGCAACAAGGCGAGTTGATCCGCGACAAGTCAGTCCCTGTGGTGGATGAGGTGGTGTGGACGAAGGTGGGGGAGTTTCCGATGAAGCGCAAGGAGACGCGCGTGCTTTACAGGCAAGGCGATCTTGGTGCGACTTCTTTCTCAGGCGCGTGGAAATCTCCGCTCAGCGCTGCGGTTCAGTCGCGTCTTGTTCGCACCGCCGACGCGCTCTACGTCACCACGATGGCTGGCGAATTGGTGAAACTCGAGCCCAGTAGCGGTGCGATTCAATGGCGCTTCAAAACCGGCGACTCGATCTTCTCCGCGCCGCACATACAGGGTGACGTTGCGTACATCGGTAGCGCCGATCACCATGTCTACGCGGTCAAGCTGAACGACGGCACAATGATGTGGAAGTTCAAAACCGATGGCGCGGTCCTCGCCGGCGCAAGTGTAGCAAAGAACACGGTTTGCATCGGCAGCGCCGACACCACCATCTACGGCCTGAACGCGCAGACCGGCGAACTCAAATGGCGAGTACAGGGTGGCAATCTCTTTCAATCCAAGGCTGCCACCGATGGCGAACGTTTCTTCATCGGTGGATGGGACAACTACTTCCGCTGCATCGATGCAGAAACCGGGACTGAAGTATGGAAGAAGTACCTGGGTCGCGAACAGAGAATGCTCCCGAACTTCAGCGCCTTCGCACCCGCCATCACATCACCAGCGTTGGCGGTGGAGGAGAAGCTGGTTTTTGTGTGCACAAACGACGGCATACTTCACGCGCTCGACACGCAATCGGGCGAGGAGAAATGGCAGATCGATCGCAAGAAAATGGGCTACTCATCGCCGCTCTACCACGATGGTGTAGTGTACGGATGCCTGAGCGACGAAAGCAAAGTCTTCGCTGCCGACGCTGCGACCGGTGCGATCAAGTGGGAACATGAAACCGGCCATGTTGTGTATGACAGCAGTTTCTGCTGGGCGAATGGGCAGGTGGTCATCGGCTGCGTGGATGGAACCGTGCAATCGTATGACGCCGCGACGGGCGAGCGGAAATGGGAGTACAAACTCGACCACGGCCACCTGCTCGCAACCGGTGCTGCGGATGAAACGCACTTTTACATCGCGAGCCTGCTCGGCCGGGTGACGGCGATCCCGCTAAAGTAGCGCGGGCTTCCAACCGATTCTTACTCTTTCAATAAACGGGTTAGAAACCCGTGCTACGAAGTCGGAATTTCTTCGGTAGGCCCGCCTTCGAGCGGTGGGCCGGGGGTGATCTCCACGTTCTCGCCTTTCATCAATGCTGTTACCCAGCCGACAAACTGGCCGTCGACGAGATATCGGTAGAAATCTTTGCCGGGGCAGGTGGTTTGGTTGGGTGCTGCATCATTGTGCCCTCGAATATCTTTCAGCTCCAGCTTGAGATCCTGGCACAACCACGCGACAAGTTTGGCACACGATTCAAGCTGCGCCTTGCTCGGCCGCTGGGCTTCGAAGTTGCCCATCATCTCTACGCCGATGTTGCCGGCGAGCGTGTATCTCGTGTTCGTATCCGGCTCATATTCGAGGGAGCGACCTTCAAAAATCGAACCGTCGGGCGCGATGAGAAAATGGTAAGGCAGGTCGGGCCAGGCCTTTTCCTTCTGCCCCCAAGTCTGCATGTTACGGACAAACTCCACGGGTGTTTTTTCTCCCGTCCAGAGTACGCCGGCGTGATGAATGGTGATGTACTTCGGCGTGTGCTTTCGACTGTCGGCAATTTGCTGCGGGTTCGAGCCCCAGTCTGCCGCGGCAACGATGGCGGGGCGGGTGGTTTGCGCAAAAGATTCTGAGTTAACCACGAAGACGCAAAGGGCAAAAAGGAGCGATGCTGCGACCCTTCTCTGAAGCGAGAACCTCGCCGCACCGGGTTTGCTGAATCGCTGTAGGGTTGAATCTGGTGTCAAAATGCTATTCATCTTCGTTCCTTTGTGTTTTGGGGGTTAATCCAACATCCGTTTGGCGAAGCAGAACGAGTCCTCCCGGCGGTTGCGGGTGTTGTCACTATTGAACTCCGAGATTCGGACGCCGCCGTCGGCACTCTCGATGAACCTTCCTTCGCCCAGGTAAATGCCCGTGTGTGCGACAAAGCCGCGGCGCCCGAGGAAGAACAACACGTCGCCGCGGCGCAGTGCCTCGCGGTGATGTCGCATGGCGACGAGCTTACCGCAGATCGCCTGTTGCTCGGCATCGCGCGGGAGCATCACGCCCGCCGCGGCAAACGCTCGCTGGACTAGCCCGCTGCAATCGACGCCGTCGTCGCTCCGGCCAGCCCACACATAGGGTTTGCCCATGCGCGACATCGCATCATCAATGACCCGCTCGATCAACGCGGCGTCGCGGGCTGGCGATTTGTTTAGTGTTGCTGTCATGCGGGTGGAATCGACCGGCTGGACCACAGAAGTGTCGATCCAGCCGACATACCCGTCGGCGGAGTGTGCCAGGTAGCGCCTCTCGCCCTCTGCCGCGCCGATGATCCAAAGCGGCTCGCCATGCATCGCCTGGTTCACCTTCTCACTCATTTTCTCCGGCGACGCGAATAAAAACGCATCCTGCTTCGCAATCGCAAAACGCAAGCCCTCGGTTTGATCAGTGGGAGCAACTTCTATGGCATACTCAATCGAGCCGAGGTTCAGCGTCGACAGGAGCCGTTGCAGCGTGGCGACTTGCTCAGGATACTCCATCATGCCGACGATGCGTGTCGTTCCTTCCACCTTCACGGCGGACACTTCAAACGCAAACAACCGCGGCTCTCGGATGATCTCATGTTCAAAAAACTTCAGATACAGTCCCAGTCGTTCCGGGTTGCCCTGCAGTTCAGGCTCAACCTGACGTGCGAGCTTGTCGAACCACTTGGCGTATCGCGCATCGGGCGCATCCGACATCGACATGCCGCGCCGAATCTCGCCCGCCGCCGGTTGGGTCGATTGCGCTGCAGATGAGTGCGGATGAATGCAGATAAAGAGCAGAACTGGGAGCAGTCGCGTAATCAGCTTCATGTTCATTCCGTCAGATTTTGTTATTGGAGCACTAACCAGGGATTGCGACTGCTGTTTATTTCGACCACATGCAAAAGCATCCTGATTTAACTGTCATCACCAAAATGCTCACATTGAGCGGTTAAGAATGATCGGCAGTTGCTCTCTTCCTCTTCATATCTGCGCCAATCCGCCCTCATCTGCGGCCCTCAACGATCCCCGCATTCATCGAGCGACTTCCAGACTTCCGCCATGTGGCGCACATGCGTCATGTGTGCCTGGGCATCTTCGCCGTGATAGCCCCAGACATGAAACCGGCCAATGTCTGCACGATATGCGATTGGATACTCCGGGTCACTTGCTGCCGCGGTTTCATTGAGCTTTATCTCGACGATCGGCGCATTGACAATATCGATCAGCGCCTTGGCGCACGCGTGCGTGTTGGCGTAGGACGTTGGCACCATGCTGTGCGTGAGCACGAACGTCTTCTCCCCCGCAGCCGCGAGAGCAATGAACTTCCGCCAGGGGCCGATGTTCTCCTCTGCCGGGCGGCTTGTCGCACCCGGCTGGGTCGTAGCCGGATCCCAACTCGCGTAGAGCGAATCGCAGAGAATGACTCGTCGAATCAATTCAACGTACCGATCTTGCTTGACGATCTCTCGCACGGCACCGTAGCCAGCACTGAAACTGGTGATGTCTACCTGCCGAATCGTCACGTCTCGGGTTGACATCCGTTGGGCCAGCGTCGATTCGATCAGCCTGAGAACGCGCCAGAAGCGATCAACGTCCTCAAACGGCTTGCGGTAAACGCTCGAGCCTTCGCCGAGCGCAAACATTACCAGCGGCTCGTTTAGCCCGCGGCGGAGGTGCTCGTCTAATATAAACCAGTAGACCGTGTGAAAGTGAACCGTAACATTGATCTTGCCGTCAGCCGGGATGTGATAGTCCGGCGGGATGAACAGCTTGAATTTCATCTCGCCGTCGGTGAGATCAATCATCTCACCGGCAGGCTGTGTTGCAGGCGGGGCGATGGCGCGCTTCGGCATCGCGGGCGGCACTGGTTTGCTGCCCATGGCTATCGCGTCACCGCGCGATGGTGATTCGGAAGCAACAATCAGGCACAGCAGTAGTTGCAATAGCATTTCTACATCATAATCGCTTCTGCTCGGCAGCGCGCATATAATGCTCGTCCTATGTCACCCAAGCCCGTTCGCAGCAAACTGGAGTTCGACATCATTGAGCCGATTGGGAAGCGCGTCGTCGTGCGAAAGGACGACAATAAGCGTTCAACCAAGAGCGGGATCGCGCTGCCCGAAAGCATCGAGATTCCGGTTATCACCGGCAGGGTGATCGCCATCAGCAAGGCGATTGAAAACGACGGTGATCAGACGATCCGCAACTACGATAAGGTGCTTTTTGACCCCCGCGAAGCGATTCCGGTCGAGTTGGAGCATGACAATCGCCTGTTCGTGGTTCACATCGATCGGGTGCTGGCGATCTTTCGCAAGTCGGATGTCGTACAAAACAAATCGAACGCAGCCGAATAGGATCAGGATGCCCCATCAAGCAGCAATCAAGCGCGTCGCACTGGTAGGCCACTGCGGCCCGGATATGTCTTATCTTATTCTTGCGGTGAAGAAGGCGCTTGGCGATGTTCAGATCGATCGAGTGAACTCTGACGCTGCGCTGCAGCAATTCCTGCAGGGCGAAACCGGGCTGATGCTGGTGAATCGCGCGTTGGACGGCGATTTTGCAGCCGAGGGTGGCGTTGACTTGATTGCAACTGCGAGCCGGGCAAATCCGTTGGTAAAGTCAATATTAATAAGCAATTATGAAGATGCGCAGGCCGCCGCAGTGCAGGTCGGGGCGTTACCCGGATTCGGAAAGCGTGACATCGGTTCGCCTGCGGTGCAGCAAATCCTCCAGTCGGCAGCGGCGGAGTTGGCGGGCTAGACGCGCGCCTGTTAGTTGCCCTATTCCACCCTCCAGACGGTCGTGCGGGGCGCAGCTCACCGTGCGGATGTTCCCCCGTGACGGATTCGCGCTAAACTCATTAAGCTCAATCACTTACGAAGATTTGGCATTGCTCGGATCGGCGGCCGGGCTGCTGTGACAATCGCCCGCTACGAGTTGCCATGGGCCTGAAAATCCGTAATCTTCCCGCTCCCGCAGAAAAAAGGATAGAAAAACGATGGCCAAGGCTCGAGCGATTGTGAAGCGCCGCAAAGCGGTGCGGAACATCAAGAAAATCACGAAAACCATGCAGATGATCGCCACGGCGAAGTTTCAGAAGTCGCTGAAGCGGGCTGTTGGTTCCAAGCCGTACACGCTCAAGCTGCGCGAAGTGGCTTCGGAAGTGGTGAAAGGCGCTGGAGAGATCACGCACCCTCTCCTCCGGCAGCCGGGTGAACTGAAGGCCGGCAGTCGGGTGGCAATCATTGTGATTACCAGCAATCGCGGGTTGTGCGGGGCCTACAACGGCCATGTGCTGCGCGCGGGTTATGCCTTTGTGAAACAACATATTGGCAAGGGCTGCCAGATCGATCTTTACTCTGCGGGCAAGAAAGGCGGCAGCTTCTTTAAGTTTCAGAAGGTGCCAATCGCGCGAGCCGTCGTGGTCTCTGACCCGCCGAAGTACGCGGAAATCAACGACCTTGCCGAAGAATTGATGAAGCAGTTTTCTGACGGCGTGCTCGATGCGGTGTTTGTCGCGTTTATGAACTTTATCAGTACGGGCCTGCAAAAGCCGGCGGTGAATGCGCTGCTGCCGATTACGGGCATTAAAGACGTTGCCGAGAGCCTGGCCCGCGAGACCGCCGAGAAAGCCGCCCAAGCGGCCGCCGGTGTGATGGATACCACGCGCCGGGGTGAGAATGTCCAGGTGGAAGAGATCGAGCATGCCAAGAGCATTTACGAGTTTTCACCCTCAGCCGCCGATCTGGTCGGCGAACTACTCCCGCTGGCAGTGAAGACGGCACTTTTCCAGGCGTTTCTGGATGCAGCAACGAGCGAGCACGTCGCCCGAATGGTTGCGATGAAGAGTGCGACTGATAACGCCGACAAGATGCAGAAGGCGCTCTCGCTGCAATACAACCGTGCACGCCAAAGCCAGATCACGACAGAGCTCTCTGAAATCATGGGTGGCGTAGAGGCGATGAAGTAACGGTTGTTCAGCCTGTGAGAATTATCAACCGCGTGAGGTGTGTGATGCACCTTGCGCGGTTTTCATTTGTGCGGGGGCATCACAGCCTTCCCGCTCATCACATCCGTTGTGGATGATGGCTCGCCCGATAATACGTCGCGTTGCTGCACAGACATCGGAGATCTTCTTGCACGCCCTCCTGAAGCCCCGCCCCCATCCGTCGATAGCTGGAGTGATGAAGCATCTCCAATCAATCGCACTTGCCATTGCTCTGCTTGCCACAGGGGCCGTTACCCCTGCTGAACAAACTACCGCGCCGCCGGGCTGGTCTGGCAACGTGCACCAACTTGCCGTGAAGTTGACCGAGCGCTCAGCGCCCGAGTTGCTGCGCCCGCTGTTTGCAGACCGGTTCTCGGGCCAGTTTCTGAGTGGTCAACCCGCGACGCTTGATCAGCTTGCGCCGATTCTCAGCAATGTTGATTGGATCGAGCAGTTTTCATATCGAGCCAATCCTGATTCGCTGGCGAGCGACGTCATCGCTGCGGTGAACAAATCAAATCTGCCGCAGGAAGTGCGCAAGTATTTCATCCCCGCGGGCAACCAGCCCGAGCGCGCCGCCAACCTGAATGCCATGAAGTGGATCGGGCAGCAACTCAAGGCGCGATCCGACCAACCCATCGGGGTGATTCTGGCCCATTCGCCGTCGATTGACGCAGAAACCCAGCCACACGGGACAGTCGTCGTGATCCTGCTGGCCGGCGAACTTGTCGGATTTGAGCAATATCAGATCAGGCAGATTGCCTTTGGCACCTTTACACCACGAAACTAGCGACAACTGGCTTCATCCCTGCGAAACCACTCGCTATCCTCTGGGGATGGTTCGAATTGTAATCGCGATCGTGCTCTTGATGTGCTCGCAACTTCTTGCCTGGGGAGGCAAGGAGCATGTTCAGCTAACCCGCATCGCCGCACAGGGGCTGATGGACGACCCCGCTACGCCTGAAGATATGAAGGCGTGGCTGAGGCAGATCATCCCTGAGCAGCGCGATTTGGCCGGCGAGCGAGACTTTCTTCTCAACGCTTCGGTGGCGACCGACCTGAACCGCTCCGGCGGGGGCGTCCTGTACTGGGTGATGGTTCCAGACGATCTTGCGCAGAATGCGCCGCGCGATTCCAAGGTTGAACCTTTCGGCATGCACGAGCGCCTGATGCACTTCATCGAGCTTGAACTGTTTGTCGCCGGTAACAAACAACGAAAGTTCGCCGCCAACCTCTCGGCCAAGCCGCTCTTGGAGGACATTCGACGGGATTGGCGGGACGAGCGATACATTCAAGCCGGCTATCTGCCCTTTGCAGTCGAGACTTCGTATCAGCGACTGGTTTTGGCGATTCGCGAGAATCGACTGGAGCCAGCCGATGGGGTGGGCGGCCGCGACGATGACTCTGCGATGCGGTGGGCGGGCTACCTGGCGCATTACCTTCAGGACAACACCCAGCCGCACCACTCGACCGTCGACTTTAAGAGCCGATCATATTTCAACGACCGCCGTGATGCGCCGGACATTCATAAGGAACTGGAATGGCGCATGGTGGATGACGAGCGGGAGAGTTTCCCGGAATTGCGGTCTGCCTACTGGGATGTGCTCGCGAGCGCGTTGCGTGAGTTTGAAGATCCTATCAGCCAGACCGACCCGTGGCTGGCGAGCGTTGAAGTCAGCTTTATCAGCTACGATTGCCTGCCCCTGATAGGCGAGGCGGCGGTTGCGGCGGCGACTCGAAACCCGGACCGAACGTGGCACTTCGACACCGCCCGCTTTTTTCATCATACCGGCGAGGTCGGCGGGGTGAAGATGTCGGTGCTGCAGATGAAAGCGAGGCAGCAGGCGTGGGCGGTTAAACGCACCCAAGCCATGTGGCTGGCAGCTTGGCGCGAAGGGCGCTAGCAAAAGAACAAGAGGCGCTGGAGCGCCTCTTGTCTCACTTCTATACCAAGTTCTTCAGGTGCAAATCACTTCGGGAGCTTGCCCGCCAGGTCGGCGAGTGCGGCATCGAAGTCTGCAGCGGGGGTGGGGGCGCTGGGGTCGGGGAACAACGCTCCGACCAGTTCATCCACCACGCCTTGATCTTTACCGGCGGCGGTCTCGATCGCACTCGCGAGGGCGTACACGGCGTATGCAGCCTGTGCGTGGCCGTCGGCACCGGCGTCGGTCACATATCCCTTCGTTCCAGCCACGGCGGCCAGCATCTTTCCGGCCGCGGCGGCGTCGGGAGTCATCTTCTCGATCGCGGGCATCATTTTAGCGGCGGCCGCAGCGGCGGCGGTGGCGGCGGGCGCGAGCTTCGCCGCGTTGCCCTTCGCAGCCTTCACATCCGCCACTTCCTTGGATAGATCACCCACGCCAGCGCCCGTGGCGGCTGCCGAAAACACCAGCGCGTGGCTCATCGCCTGTTCATATGCTTGCGAGAGTGCATCGCCACTTGCGCCGGTAGTCGCTCGCTGAGCCAATTGCGACATCGCATCCTTCACACACGCTGCCTGGCCAGCAAACCAGACCTTGGCAATCTCCAGCTTGCCGGCATCCGTCGTCCAGTGCTTCCATGGCATGCTGTCATTGTTGGGGTTGAACTCGGTGTAGTAGTGCAACTCAAACTTCGGCTGCGGATGGCCCGCGGCCACCAGCTTGTTGTCAATCGACAGGTGGCAACTGGTGCACAACTCCGCACGGGCCGTGATAACGCGCGTATCGTAAAGGCCGGTCGCCTTCAGCAACCCATCGTGCGATGGATTGGCTTTGCGCTGAGCGTCGGTCCAGCCCTTGGTCTGGTGCGGAGTCATATATTTTTCGCTCGGCCCGTGGCACGAGGTGCAACTGTTACCTTCCGAGATGTTGAACTTGCTGCCCTGCAGGTTGGCCGGAACATCGAGTGCATGGCAACTAATGCAGTCTTTGCTCGTAGTGACGTCGGCGATGCCCATTTTGGCACCGATCGCCTTTGACTCGGCGTTTCCGAGTGTCTCGAATGATTTTGAATGCGGGTCCTTGTTCTCCCAGATGTCATTCTCACTGCCCCGGTCGGTGGGTGGAGAAGTGTCGTCGCCCTTGCTGTGGCATTTGCTTCCTTTACAGGTCTCAGCGCCATCAAATTTCAGGCCAAGCGCCACCATGCTGGCGGAGTGCCCTGCGGTCGAGCGGCCAATCGCGCTACCAATCAGCGGACCAAATGCCAGGCCGGCGATCACGCAACTGCCCAGCCCGAAAGCGACACGTCGGACCAGTTTTTGCGAAGCCGATCGTTTTGAAGCCAAATCTCGCGAAGTATGAGTTGCCATCACCAAACCCTCAAAAAATCTATAACTCGTTGCCCTAACGAATCTTTAGACAGTTAACCCTCGCGGGCGTTTGCCGTCAACAGGAAATTCTGGATTCCATGCAAATGAAGACGACCGCTGCGTCAGATCCAGCACTTGAATCGTCGGAGACTGCAGCACTGCAATTGGTTCAGAGATCCGCGAGAAGTCGAGTCGGCCGATTCGACAATCCAGACCCGGCAGCCCACAATCGGCCCGGTAATGTCGCAAGTCATCGATCGACTTCTCGCCTTCGCCGCCTCGCTGCGACTGGCAATCATCACGATCCTGCTGATTGCAGGATATCTTGCGATTGGAACTCTTTATGAGGCGAGGTATGGGACGCGCGCAGCCGGGGCTTTGGTGTACCAGAACCCAATCTTTTACGGCCTGATGGCTCTCCTGGCGATCAACGTCATGGCGGCGGCGATTGTCCGTTTCCCGTGGAAGCGGCACCAGGCCGGCTTCGTAATCACGCACATAGGAATTGAAGTATTGCTGCTCGGATGCCTGATCGGCGCGCGTTGGGGCGTCGATGGGCGGCTCATTCTTCGGCCCGGTCAGAGTAGCGAACTCGCAGAAATCGCAGGTGAGCAACTGGTGATTCGGCAGCGAAAGCCTGCGATGGCTGGCCAGGACCAAGCCAGCGAATCGAAGTCGCCGGCCGGGCCTGATGGGGTGCTATCGATCAACCAGCTTGACCCTGCAGCGCGCGGCATCTATCCGGGCGTCGGGCGGTTCATCACGCGAGACTGGTGGGCTAGAGACGTCCCAGCGGTGCGGCCGGTGCATGTTACGCAGGTCTATCAGCAGGATGACGTCTCGGTCGAGTTGCTGGAGATTGCCCCGGCGGTCCGGTTGGAGACTGCTTTTGCTGCAGACCCCGCCGGCGAGCCTGCGGCCCGGGTGCGTATTGTCGGTGTGACGCCGGACAGGACGGCGATCGATCAAATCTCGTGGTTTTCCGCATCCCGGCCAGCAGAGCTTTTCGGCAGTCAGGTTCGGTTGCGCATTCGAGGGCTTGCACAAGTCGACACGTCCGCCGAAACCGTCCAGAGGGCGCGCGGCGAGCTTGTTCTCACGCGAGAGGGGAACGGTTGGAGGGGGACAGTTTTCGGTGCTGCGGGCGTGCGCGAGTCATTTATCGTCGAGCCGGGAAAACGCCGCCCCGGCTGGATGGGCCTCGCGCTGACGGTCGAGGAGATACTCGAGCATGCAACTCCACTTGTGACAATCACGCCAATCCGAGTCCCCGCCGATCAAGTTGACGCGTCGATCGCTGCGGCGAAGGTGCGCGTGAGCGTGGGCAGCGAGCATGTCGAGCGGTGGCTAGTCCGCGGCGAGCCGCTCACCCCGGTGCGCCTCGGTGATCGAACAGTGGAAGTCGCTTACGGATTTGAAGCGACCGAGTTGCCGTTTTCGGTGCGCCTTGTTGAGGCAACAGTGAGATCGGGTGTGCCGCAGGCGCGTGTAGAGTTGATCCAGGGCGGAGAGGCGTTACAGCAGGAGATTGCCCCAAACCAACCCGGTGCCGCGGAGGGTCGGGCGATCTATCTGAGCAGTATCGAGCAGACCGCGGGCGGGCCCATAGCGTTTCTGAGTGTGCGGCATGACCCCGGCTGGCCGATCAAGTATCTGGGCAGCGGGCTGATCGTCGCGGGCACGACGATCATGTTTATCATTCGAAAGCGCGATCCGGGCGAGACGCGCCACTCGGCACCGCACGCATCGGGTGAGATGATGGAAGCCAATGCGCCGGCCGTTGCGCAGAGTCCCATGCGCAGGTGCACCGCTGGCACCGGAACGCCGACGACTCGACTCTGCGGCAATCAGTCGCTTCGTTCGTTCTGCCGCTGTTTACTAAGACGCAAGTCGGCGACAGTGCGTTGGGGGGCTGGAGTGTTGCTTCTCCTTGGGTTGGTCTCCTCAGCGGGCGCGGGGGAGCTCTCGGCGGTTCGGACGATTCCAATCCAGCACGGCGACCGCGTCGCCCCGCTCGATGTGGTGGCGCGGGAGACGGTCCGGTTCATTCGTGGCCGCGAGACCGCCGACCCGCTGCGGACGCTGCTCGACTGGTCGGCCGATTCTGCAACAGCAGATCAGGCCGCGGTGATTGCTGTGAATAATCTTGAGCTTCGGAAGCGACTCTCGATGAAACCGGGTGAGAAGTTTATCTCGCCCGCATCCCTGCGAGGACACGATCAATCGATTGCCTGGATGGCCGAGCTTGCGTTTAGGCGGCAGATCGCTGCCGACCGTAATGAACTCGCCGGCTTCACCGCGGTCGAAACCGCAGCTCTCGAGCTTCGCTCTCGCCTGATGGCCTTCGACGATGTAACGCAGCGGCGCGTGTATCGCATCAGCACCATCGCAAACCCTGCATCGGCGGGCGCGATGGTCGATCGGCTGGTCGAACTGTATCGACAGAGTGACACAGGTGCCCTCAATGACTTTGCGATGAAGCTGTCATCACCGCTCACGGACGCTCAACGCTCCCGGCTCGTTCACGAAGTCATGTATTGGCGGGTGCATCCGTTTCGATGGGTTGGTCTGGCCTATGGCGTTTGTGTCGTACTGGGCACGGTCGCGATTCTCCGGGCGCAACCGGTCGGCCGAGCATCCCGACCGCGCGTGTGGCTGGGCCGGGGTGCGCTTGGAGTGTTGGTCTTCGCTCTGCTCGTGCACGGCATGGCATTTTGGTGGCGAATCGAGATTACCGGATGGGCACCGGTGACCAACATGTATGAAACCGTCGTGTGGGTCGGGGGGGGGGCGGGGGGGATCGGGCTGTTCCTGGCCATTTCTCGCAAGGCAATGATCGCGGGGGTTGCCGGGTCGATCGTGGGGATGCTGGCATGCATCGTCGGTGATGTGATGCCCCCCGAACTCGGTGCCGCAGTGCAAACGTTGGCACCCGTCTTGCGATCCAACCTCTGGTTGACCGTACATGTGCTTACCGTCGTATCGTCATACGCAGCATTTGCGCTAGCACTGGTTCTGGGGAACGTTCTCTTATGGAAGCACGCACGATTCGTCCGCTTGCCGGCCAACCCAACGGAGCCAACCGAAACGCCACCGGGTGGCCGCGTGCAATCAACGACCGCTGGCATTGGCAATTCCGCGCTCCCGCACCTCATTTACCGCTGCCTGCAGATTGGCGTGGTGCTGATCGCGGCGGGAACGGTGCTGGGGGCAATGTGGGCCGACGTGTCCTGGGGGCGATTTTGGGGTTGGGATCCAAAGGAAGTCTGGGCGCTCGTCGTTCTGCTGACATACCTGGCATTGCTCCATGGGAAGGTCGCTGGGTGGGTAGGCCCCTTTGGTCTGGCGGCGGGCGCGGTGGCGGGGTTTATCACAGTGTTGATGAGTTGGTACGGGGTCAACTTCGTGCTCGGGGTGGGGTTGCATAGCTATGGTTTTGGCGCGGGGGGAATTGAGTATGTTTTGACCTATGTCGCGTTGCAACTAGGATTTGTAACATGGGCGACTTGGCGAGTGCGTTCGGTTAGACTCTCTTCGGGCAAACGACCGTCGTCGGGCTTGCAATCAAATTCCGCGCCGACGGTCACAGAAAACTAATCCTGCAGGGTCGCGAACCGTTTGACACACTTCGCGATCGGGCAGGAAACTGATCAAATCGGGCTATCTCATGGCAGACGCAAACCCTCCAGCGGCAGAACCGAAGTTCGACTATGACCTGATCGTCATCGGCGGAGGCCCCGCCGGAGAGAAGGGCGCGGCACAAGCAGCCTATTTTGGTCACAAGGTTTTGCTGATCGAAGAATACAAGGCGATGGGCGGCGCGTGCATCAACTGGGGCACGCTGGCCAGCAAAACACTCCGCGAGAGCGCGCTGTTCCTCTCTGGCTTTCGCACGCGACAACTCGGCGAAGGAATGAATGTTGCTTTTCGTGCCGATGTGTCCCTCTCCAACTTCTTGCACCGGCAGAAGTTGGTGCAGCAGCGCATGCAGGATGTGGCGCACTCGAGCATGGACGCCCCGTGGCACAATGTGTGCCGGAAAATGAACGGCCGGGGTAAGATCATTGACGCAAACACCGTCGCAGTCGCCTCCGCCGACGGAAAGGAAGAGCGCTTCAGCACCCGCTTCATACTTATCGCGACAGGATCGGTGCCAAACCGGCCCAAACATCTTCCGTTTAACACCGAGAATGTGTTTGATTCCACCACAATTCTCGAAATGAAGAACCTGCCGAAATCGATGGTGGTCGTCGGCGGGGGTGTGATCGCATCGGAATATGCGTGTTTGTTTCAGGAGTTGGGCGTGCAGGTCACGCTCCTGCACACATCTGCCAAGCCCATGCAGTCGATGCTCGATGGGCAGATTGCCGACTTGTTCATGGCACACCTCGAGCAATCCGGAATGACATTGCTGATGGAAAACGGCCTCGACTCCGCGCGGGTTGAAGGGGCCAAGGTGATCGTCAAGACGAAGAAGGGCGAAGAATTGACCGTCGATTCGATGCTCTACGCGCTCGGACGCGACGGGGCGACCACCGGCCTTGGGCTTGAGAACGTCGGGATTTCGGTCAACAAGTACAAGAACATCGAGAAGGTCGATCGCATCACCTATCAGACCTCAGTACCCAATATTTATGCCGCCGGGGATGCTGCCGGGATGGAAGCACTGGCGAGCACGAGCATGGAACAGGCCCGGCTGGCGATGTGCCACGCGTTCAAGCTGAAATATAAGACCCGGCTCGCTCCGATTCTGCCGGCGGGAATCTATACCATTCCTGAGATTTCGTTCGTTGGAAAGACCGAAGAACAATGCAAGCGGGAAGGGATTCCCTACGTCGCCGGGTCGGAATCCTACGGACGTCACGGCCGCGGGCAGATCATTGGCGATACCGAGGGGTTGATCAAGCTGATCTTTAACGCGATCGACGGAAAACTGCTCGGCGTGCATGTCATCGGGGAAATCGCCAGCGAGCTGGCGCACATCGGTATGGCCTGTCTGCAGTTTGAGGGGGATATCGAGTTTTTCATCAGCACCTGCTTCAACTACCCGACACTCAGCGACGTTTACAAATACGCTGCATACAGGGCCTTGGGGAATTTGAACAAGGTACGCTCAGCAGCCACCGCAAAGGCAAACGAGCTTTCGAGTGCTGGAAAATGAAGTGGCACGGAACGCAATGGCACCGTCGAGCGTAGGGCAACATGCAGGCCGTTCTCACAGCGTTCCTCAAGTGAAGCCGCGCGGGCGGATAGGCTCTTGAACCATGACTTCGATTTTTGCAGGACAGATTCGCGGGTGTTACCAATACGTTGGAGAGATTGATGGCGCGCATTAGGACACAAAAGGCTGTCGCGAGTCGAATTGATCTAAACTACCACCGCCGACCCCACCCTTGGCGGCGGGCGCGGGTGGGGTTGGTTCTGCTCTGCATGCTCGGGGCGGGAGCGTGGTTTGCCTTTTCAAGCGTGCGGTTCAAAGACGGTCGACCGATCCTCATTGATAGCATTCATAATCCCGGCCCTGTTGCCCGCGCGCACGCGCAAATCGAGCAGGATTGCAAAGCCTGCCATGACGGGAACGGCGAAAAGGGCTATTGGCTGAGCGTGAGCGACCAGGCCTGTCTTGCGTGCCATGACGGCTCGTTGCATCACATGAACCAGAAGCTCGCCGACTCCCATACCGGCTTAAGCAAAGCCGACTTGATCATGGCGACCAAAGACGACAAGCATCCCGGCGGGGGGCTGAGCGCAAATTGCATTAGTTGCCACATCGAGCACCGCGGGCACGACGCGCTGGCCGGTACGAGTGACCAGCACTGCATCACCTGCCATGAGAACGTCGATCGCGCGCTGCAACCCGGCACCCGGCGCGAGTCGGCGGTGAGGGTGATTGCCTTTAACACTGCCGACCATCCGCGGTTTGGTCGCAAGCTCCAGCCGACAGGCTCGGAGTCGGCTTCGGCCGATGCGGCATGGGTTGATTCGACCCGCCTCCGCTACAACCACAAGCTGCATGTGGAAAAGATCAGGAAAAAAGGTGCGCCCGAGACCCTGGCCGCCGACTTGGCGACCGATTGCGTCGCGTGTCACTCCTCGTTTGCCCCCCAACTCGATCGCTCGCCGGCTGACCCCGACAAGAAGCCGCCGCCGCCATATTTTACCGCGAGCGACGCGCCTCAGGGGTGGTACGGTTCGAGCGATACGCGCTACATTCAGCCAGTCAGCTTTGATGCGCATTGTGTCGCGTGCCATGTCCAGACTGCGTTGCCCGTGCCACCGCGCGGCTGGGTGCTGGGGGAACTGACTGTGAAGGATCTATTCAGAGAAGAATTCAGTGTCTCGCATGTCGATCTTTCACTTGTCCGCAGTGAGGTCGAGAGCAATCTTCGTAAATTTATGGACAGCAAGACCGAGTACAACGCCACCAAGCCCGGTGCCCCCGGTGCCGCAGGTGATGCACCCGCCGCGGGCGGGCCGGCGCGTCGAGGGCCAGGCGGCGCCCGCCCCGGTGCCGGTAGTGCTGCCAAGCCTGCAGATGTCGCGGTGAAGCTGACGGAAGCCGAGTGGCTCCGAGTTGCCACCGCCGCCACCGCAAGGCGGGCGAACGAGTTGTTGGAAGAGAATTCAAAGCGATACAGCGCACGCGGGCTGGAAGGCCAGAAGTTACCCGAGCCGACAGAAGCCGACACCATAACCCCGGCGGTGTTTGCCGATTACTACACCGCCTACATTGCGGTGAGTTCATGCATTCAATGTCATGATCTTGAGGGCAACCTCCCCGGCCTGAGTGGTGCCAAAGAGTCGATCGCCGACCGACTTCGAACGGTGTCCACTGGAATCCCCAAGACGCCGCGCAGGTGGTTTGCCAGCAGCAAGTTTGATCATGCGGCCCACCGTCAGATGGATTGCCGGAGTTGCCACGCGCCCGCGTGGACCAGTGAGGCGACGAGCGACGTGCTCACGTCGGACATTGATGGTCGTTACTCCGGTGCAGCATCGCTCACTATCGCCGCTGCGGGCGAGTCGTGTGTCAGTTGCCACCACGCCGATACCAAATCCGCCAAGGGAGCCCCGGCAAACTGTGTTACCTGCCATGAGTATCACGACCACAAGTTCGAGCGATCGATGGATAATCCGTTGATCAGCGCGCGGCAGGCCGCGCTTGGAGCAGCACCGGCTTCGCAGCCTGCGCGGTAACGAGGACTGTGCAAGCCAATTCGGGCCAGCGGGCGATTCAGAGCCTGTCGGCCGGGCTACGTTGCTGCCTGCCAGTCGTATGTGACGTATTGAAACTGGTGCGTACCGTCGTCGTACAAATCAAACACGCCGTATCCCTCGGGCACCCATTGATGCGGCCCGCCCCACCAACTTCCGCTGACAGCGCCGTTGCACACGAAGTTGACGTTCATCATTCGAAGTTCGTCAAGCAGATGAATATGCCCGCTGACACACAGCCGGGTGTTGTATTGCGCCAGGAGTTCGATCAGCGGCCGGCTGTTGCGGTGCAGAAGCCCGTCGCTGGTTCGCCAAAATTCCTTGGGCTCGCGGTGAAAAAATAGTGGTACGATGCTGGCCAGCGGGATATGGCTGAAGAGCATGATGGGCTTCCTGGAGGCGTTGGTCTGCAGGTCGGCCTTGAGCCACTCCAATTGCGCTGGCTCAAGATCGCCGTAGTGCCCGCCGCCGCGCTTTTGAATGTTGTCCAGCACGATGAAGTGCCACGCGCCGTGCTCGAAGCTGTAATACGTTCTTTCCACCCGCAGCATGTCGCGGCTCATTGCCTTGCCATATTGCGCATCCGATTCAGGCAGTGCGGGTTTTGTGCTCCAGCCGTAGACATCATGATTGCCGACGACCGGATAGACCCTCAGCCGGGTGCCTTGCTCGAGTGTCTTGTGATATAGCGACCACTGCTCGTTTGCTCGCTCGGGTGTGCAGTTAAGAACGTCCATCACATGGTCGCCGCCGGTGACGAGGAAGTCGGGTTGGGGGTTGAGGAGCTTCAAGCTCTCAAGGGCCGCGGCGAAACCCTCCGCGGCACGCTTTTCGGGTTTCACGTGCATGTCGGTGAGGTGTACCACCCGGAGAGCCGATTGAGCGGGCCGGTCCACCGCCGAGACGGGCTTGATCAGCATCGATGTGCCGATCGATGCTCCGAACGCCAGAAGCGCGTCGCGGCGGGAGATGTTTGCCTTCAGCATGAATCCTCCAACTGTAAGTCCGCCGCAAGCGTAACATCGGAAGTTTAAGCGTAGAAGGGGTGAGCGGAGAGATCCGCGCCGTTTAGTGGTATCTAGCGAAAGCCAGGTGATTGCCCAGGGCGGCAGCGGGGGGAAATGGGGGGCAAGCTGGTGGTGAGTGTGAAAGACGAGATCTAGCCGACTTCAATTGCGATCATGGTCAGGTCATCTTTCGGGGCGAGCGAGCCGGTGTTGGCGTCCATCCGGTCGGCAAGTTCCTGCAGAAGTTGCGCCGCGGGCAGATGTTTTCGGGATTGCAACTCGCGGAGCCACAAGGTGGTGTCTACTTGTTCGGTCTCGCAATAGGCAACTTCAACACCGTCGGTGAAGACCAGAAAGCGGTCGCCAGGCTCGAGTTGCACCGTGCAGTCGCAAAAAACTTCATTCGGGAAAATGCCGAGAAGGGGGCCATCGCTTTCGATGTGCTCGATCGTTCCGTCTTTGCGGAGCACGATCGGATTCGGATGCCCGCCGCGGCTGAAGCAGACTCGACTGGTGCGGATGTCGATCCACCCATAGAGCGCGGTCGCAAACGTGGCATGCGAAAGGTTTGCGCTCAGAAGCGCGTCATTGAGAATTGCCATGGTCTGGCTCGGCTCGAGCAGTCGATAGCCATTGGGGCCGATTTGCTTGGTGACGAGCGCGTTCTTGATGAACATCGTCAGCAACGCTGCGGGCAGCCCGTGTCCCACGGCGTCGGCGAGATAGAACCCGACGTGGCTTTCGTCGAGCCGCATGACGTCATACAAATCGCCGCTCACATATCCCGCCGGGCGAAACAAGGTGTGAAAGAAAGTCTTGCCAAGCTGCGGGAGCGTCTTGGGAAGGAAGTCCCGCTGAAGCCGGGCGGCGAGGCGCATTTCCTCATCCACGCGCGACATGTATTGGTTGAGCGAGTCATCGCGGCGGCGAAGTAGTTCCACTTCGACGTTTAACGACGCGACTTCGGACTGCAATCCGTCAACGACCGATAACAACTGTTCGGTGCTCTGCCCCCCGGGGAGAACTGAAGACGCGGATTTTGGCGAACGGTTGTTTTCCACAAAGCTCCGGAGCGAGGCGACACCCACAGAGCCATCGGCACGATCAACCCCTTACTTTGGTTCTTTTGCGGCTTCGGGGATGGTGAGTTGATCCCCAATCTTCAGGCTCGAAGCCGCGGCAAGGCCCTTGTTTAACTCGATTGCGTATTTGGCGGGCTTGTTGCTTGGCTTGGATCTTAAGTCAAAGGGGGCCATCTGCTTGATATCCACCACTTCGCCGGTGGCGTTGACATAGACGATATCAAGCGGGATGCGCGTGTTCTTCATCCAGAACGATCGAGGTGCTTCATCTGCGAAGACAAAGATCATCCCGCGGTCGACCGCCATGCTGTCTCTATTCATGAGGCCCGTTGCCCGGTCAGCGTCATTCGCCGCGATTTCGAGTTGAAACGTCCGCGTGCCGAGTCGCATTTCAACTGTCGGCAGTTTCGGTTCGTCCACCGAAGGAGGTTTGCACCCCGGAATGATCGCAAAGAGTAGTGCGATGAAGCTAATTCGGCTGATTGACATGGATGTAACGCCTAGTCTTTTCTTGGATCTCGCTTTAGCTGCTCATGCAACTTTGCGCGTAGTCGGGCGGTTAGCCTTAGATCGTACAGTGCGAATGCTGCAATGCCGAGCATCAGTATTAGAACCGCGAACCAGAGCGCGACCGTCGCCACCGCCGACCATCCTCTTTCCAGCGATGCGGTGCCTAGGAAGAGGCAGACCGCCATAGCGCACATCAGCAAGCCATTGACTCTGCGCAGGCGTACGCGCCGGTTGTTCACCGGGGCCGCTTCGATGTTGCTCAGACGGGCGGCGGCGGGGGAGTAGAACGCGTAGTACCAACCCGCCACGCCGACGAGCAACGAGAAGATGGACGCAATCGAAAACACTTGCGTTGAAGATACGCCACGAAGTCAAAATGCTGAAAAACTCACCCGGAGCACGATTCCGGTTCAAGGTTTCTTGGGCCTGATTCCAGCTTCGGCAAGCAGGCGCGATGTCAGTTTCATCGGCAGGCCGACAATGTTGGACCACTCGCCCCCGACTTTTCGCACGAACGGGTCCTTATCCTGAATGCCGTACCCGCCGGCCTTTCCCTGCCAGTCGTTAGATGCGACGTAAGTATTGATTTCACCATCAGTTAAAGGCCGCATATGCACCGCCGAGAGGACCCGGCCCGATTTGTCGAAGTTGGCGAGCATATGAATGACCGCCACGCCGGTGATGACCACATGCGTCGTACCAGCCAGCAGGCGCAGCATGTTGCGAGCGTCGGCGGCATCTTTCGGCTTGCCGAGCATTCGATCTCCGAAAGCGACGACCGTGTCCGCAGCCAGCACAACCCGGTCGGCGAATCTTTCACCTAGCGCCTCAGCTTTACGTCGCGCCAAGCCGTGGGCGACGTCGTACGGCATGGAATTGGGAGGGAAGTCGTCCTCATCAATGTCGGCGGGGTGAACCTCGAAGGTATATCCGGCTTGCAAAAGCAGTTCGCGCCGGCGCGGACTGGCGCTCGCCAGCACAAGTTGCGGTGATGCGTCGATTTCATTCACTCGTAGAGTTCAACCAGGCTGGTGCCACCCCCGCGCAATACCCGCAGGCGGCTACCGCGGAAAGCGGACGACCAGATCGCCTTCGACCGGCGGGCGCGCGTTGGCCTGCGACGTGTAGCTAGCGTGGACTGTTCCGTCGGCGCGCCGCACCACGCGTGCAAACGCAATCGTCGTCTCGTTACCGTCCAGGATGCTCACATTGTCGCCGGTAAAGAAGCGATCCACCGGGACATTACCAATTGCAAGCAGGTTCTCCTCAGGCAAAAGGCCGATTACTGAACCTACGACGACATTTCCATCTCGTTCGGCGTAGACGGCTCGCAGCCGTTCGAGGTCTTCGGCGGTTCCCGGCGCTCCGCCGATGGTCGAACCGGTCTTGGTGCATCCGCCGACGACCAAGGCTGAGAACATTGCAGTGACAATAATTTTTAGTCGCATTTCTAACTCCAACGTAAGGCTCGCCAATAAAACAGGTTGCGTCGGATTCTTCAAGTCTCGGCGAGGTTTGCGCCGCCCGGTTACCTTTACAGGATTTCTAAAACGGATAAGATTATCCGTTATTGGCTGGTGTCGATTTTGTTCAGTTGGAGAAGGCTGCATGATTTTCACGAACCCGACGGAATATGCCATTCGAGGCCTCGCCGAGTTGGTGTGTCGTGCCGACCCGGCCAGTGGCCGCATGATGATTGATGACCTCGTGGATGGCACGAGCCTGCCGCGCGATTTTCTTGCGAAAATCTTTCAAAAACTCGCGAAATCGGGCCTGTTGTCCAGTTCGAAGGGTCGCGGGGGAGGGTTCTGGTTGGCCCGGCCGGCGCACGAGATTACGATCATGCAGATTTACGAGGCGCTTGAAGGCCCGGCGTGTTCCGACCGCTGTGTCGTTGGACTTGAAAAGTGCAACGATCACATGCCATGCCCTCAGCACGACTTGTACAAGCCGATCCGTCAACGGCTGAAGGATTACCTCAACACCACTACGTTGGCCGACCTGGCCGCGTCGCTCCGCGCAAAACAGGCGTGGCAGAAGATGCGGGTGATGGTTGGTACAGAAAGGATTGATGCGCAATGACGTTAACTACCAACCCCAAAGTCCCTGCCGCAGGCGCGAAGGCGTCGTTCAGCGGTGCGTTTCCCGTTGAACGGCTTGCGGAGCTGATTCCGAATCCTTTCGCGGCAAAGTGGATCGCCGAATGCATCGAGTTGTGCAAGCCCGATGAGCTTTATCTTTGCAACGGCTCCATTGAAGAGCGTGAGCGACTTTACGCCCGCGGATGTGCCGACGGCACATTCGTAAAGCTCGATCAAAAGAAGTGGCCCGGCTGCTACTACCACCGATCGAACAGCAATGACGTCGCCCGAACCGAACATCTTACCTACATCTGCACGCCCGGTCCGGACATGGTCGGGCCAACCAACAACTGGATGGAAGCCAAGCAAGGCTACGCCAAGCTGCGTGGGCTTTATGACGGCTGTATGAGGGGCCGAACGATGTTCATCTTACCCTTCGTCATGGGGCCGATCGGCAGCCCACTGGCAAAGGTAGGCGTGGAGTTAACAGACTCGCTCTATGTAGCCGTGAACATGCAGATTATGACGCGCATGGGTGATGTGGCGTGGCGTCAGCTTGGCAGCGATGATGAGTTTACGCGCTGCCTGCACAGCGTCGGTGACGTCAACCCTGATCGACGCTACATCTGCCATTTTCCGTTGGATAACACCATCTGGAGCTTCGGAAGTGGTTACGGCGGCAATGCGCTGCTGGGCAAAAAGTGTCTTGCGTTGCGCATCGCCAGCTTCCTTGGCCAGCAACAGGGGTGGATGGCCGAACACATGCTGCTAATGGGGGCGACCGCGCCTGACGGCAAGAAAACTTACGTTGCAGCTGCATTTCCGTCGGCCTGCGGCAAAACCAACTTTGCGATGCTGATACCCCCGAAAAAGTACACTGATGCAGGCTGGAAAATCACCACGGTGGGTGACGACATAGTGTGGATGTGGGTGGATAAAGATTCCGGGAAACTCCGGGCGATTAATCCGGAAGCCGGATACTTCGGCGTCGTTCCCGGCACTAATGAAAAGACCAATCCCAATGCGATGGTCTGCATGGCTAAGGACAGCATCTTCACCAATGTGGCGCTGCTGCCCGACGGCGATATCTGGTGGGAAGGAAAGAGTAAGGAACCGCCAGCTGAGTGCGTCAATTGGGAAGGCAAAAAGTGGACACCCGAGATCGCCAGGCAAACCGGCGCGAAGGCGGCGCACCCTAACTCGCGATTCACGGCGCCTATGGCAAACAATCCCGTTTTGGACGAGATGGCGAACGACCCCGCTGGCGTGCCGGTGGCGGGCATCATTTTTGGCGGTCGCCGGAGCAAAAACGTGCCACTGGTGTACCAGGCCTTTAATTGGATGCACGGCGTCTATCTTGGCGCGATGCTGGGGAGTGAGACCACCGCCGCCGCGACTGGTGCCGTGGGCGTCGTCCGACGCGATCCGATGGCGATGCTGCCGTTCATTGGCTACAACATTCGCGACTACTTTATTCACTGGATGCGCATGCGAAAAGTAATGAAGGACTGCCCGCGTGTGTTTCATGTGAATTGGTTTCGTCAAAATGACGACGGCGAGTTTATGTGGCCTGGCTTCGGCGAAAACATGCGCGTGCTGAAGTGGATCGTCGACCGATGCCACGGCAAGGCATACGCGGTTGAGTCGATTATCGGCTGGGTGCCGCTGGCCAAGGACCTCGACCTCGATGGCTTGAACATGCCGCCAGAGGCGTTTGAGAAGCTGCAGAGCGTGTCCGGCGATGAACTGAAGTCAGAGATTCTGGGACAAGAAGAGCTGTTCCTGAAGCTTGCAGGTGAAATGCCCAAGGAGATGATTTTCCAGCGAGAGCTGTTGATCAGCCGCTTGTAACAGTTTATCGACAGTGATTTATAGGCCATGTCGGAGTCGCAAGTATTGATTTCGACATGGCTTATGACTCAGAGTGTAGAATTGCGGGCCTGCCGGACTGTCGATAGTTCCGGGGCCGCTTGACTGGATGATGGCAAGCCCGTAAGCTCTCTTTCGTTAAGTCGAAACAGCAGTTGACCCACACGGCACGCTGGCGGCAGCCGATTGACTAAGTGTTTATTGGCTGTAACGCGTGCATCTGCTAAAAAAAATCGAACCGCATCGCGTGGCGATCGTAAAGGAATGAGATCGCTGCGGGGTTTCTTATCGTCCGATGTTTCGCCCGCTTAAGTTTTCGTGGGTGGCCTGACGATGAGTGGTTTCCTTCGCTACGTCGAGGTTAAACCAAATCCTGATGAGTCCTGAAAAAAGGCTCAACACGGGGTTGACAAGCGGCAAATGATCGATATCATCTGCGACCCCGATTCGGGGAAGCCAAACGACGGTTGCAACGAAAGTTGTCATCGCCGAGTGTCGCGAAAGCGGCAAAACGGCCTGAAGTGCCGTGTTCTTTGACAAGTGAATAGTCGGTAGCCGCGAGAGTGTCGCGTCCAAGCATTCGGTATGTTGACCGGGTGTGTAAACGCACGATCCAAGTCGTCGGTCGAACGCATCAATGCGAATAGTGTTGGTGTTTTAGATCGGCGCACCAGAATCTCAAGCACTCTTGTGGTTCACGCAAGTATAGTGATCTTCCTTGATCAATATCATTTGAGAGAAATCCCAACCCTACGCGGGGTTGGGCGCCAGAAGAGGTGTTTGAGCCTTGCTCACGTTTCACGGTGCCGCTTGCGGTATCGGGAGCGTGACTGACTCATCGTAGCTTAGCCGCTCGGTGAGCAGAAAGAGCCAACCAAAGCTTCGTGAGAAATCACGGTGTGAAGTTGGCTTGGACAAACTCGTTTCGAGGATAAATGCGAACCGCAAAACCATAAGTCTTGACCAGCCTGCAAAGGTGACGTGAAGCAGGAGGCGGGGTTCGTACCAAGAAATTTAATTGAAGAGTTTGATCCTGGCTCAGTCTGAACGCTGGCGGCGTGGCTAAGACATGCAAGTCGAACGGTGTAGCAATACACAGTGGCGGACGGGTGAGTAATGTATCGCTAATGTACCCCGATGTCTGGGATAGCCAGTCGAAAGATTGGGTAATACCAGATGAGACCACAGAACCGCATGGTTCGGTGCTCAAAGGGTCACCGCATTGGGAGCAGGCGATATCGTATCAGCTAGTTGGTGAGGTAACGGCTCACCAAGGCGACGACGCGTATCCGGACTGAGAGGTCGGCCGGACACATTGGGACTGAGACACTGCCCAGACTCCTACGGGGGGCTGCAGTAACGAATCTTCCGCAATGCACGAAAGTGTGACGGAGCGACGCCGCGTGTAGGATGAAGTCCCTCGGGATGTAAACTACTGTCAGGAGAAAGAAAGTTCTGATCTACTCCAAAGGAAGGGGCGGCTAACTCTGTGCCAGCAGCCGCGGTAAGACAGAGGCCCCGAGCGTTAGACGGAATCACTGGGCTTAAAGCGTGTGTAGGCGGAATGGTAAGTACCTTGTGAAATCCCACGGCTCAACCGTGGAACTGCTTGGTATACTGCTTTTCTTGAGCAATCTAGGGGCGAGTGGAACAGATGGTGGAGCGGTGAAATGCGTAGATATCATCTGGAACGCCAATGGTGAAGACAACTCGCTGGGGATTTGCTGACGCTGAGACACGAAAGCCAGGGGAGCGAACGGGATTAGATACCCCGGTAGTCCTGGCCCTAAACGATGTCCACTAGATTGTGGCGGCTCTGACGCCGTCACGGTCGAAGCAAAAGTGTTAAGTGGACCGCCTGGGAAGTACGGTCGCAAGGCTAAAACTCAAAGGAATTGACGGGGGCTCACACAAGCGGTGGAGCATGTGGTTCAATTCGAAGCAACGCGCAGAACCTTACCTGGGCTTGACATGCATTGTTCAGTCGATGAAAGTCGATGGAGTAGCAATACTCGAAATGCACAGGTGCTGCATGGCTGTCGTCAGCTCGTGTCGTGAGATGTCGGGTTAAGTCCCTTAACGAGCGAAACCTTTGCCCTTAGTTACTAACGAGTTATGTCGAGGACTCTAAGGGGACTGCCGGTGTCAAACCGGAGGAAGGTGGAGATGACGTCAAGTCCTCATGGCCTTTATGTCCAGGGCTACACACGTGCTACAATGGCATCGATAAAGCGAACCTAAACCGCGAGGTCATGGAAATCGCAAAAATGATGCCCCAGTTCAGATTGGAGGCTGCAACTCGCCTCCATGAAGTTGGAATCGCTAGTAATCGCGGATCAGCTACGCCGCGGTGAATGTGTTCCTGAGCCTTGTACACACCGCCCGTCAAGTCATGGGAGCCGGAAATAGCCGAAGCAGCCTCACCACTGAGGTTACTACGCTAGGTTCGGTGACTGGGACTAAGTCGTAACAAGGTAGCCGTAGGGGAACCTGCGGCTGGATCACCTCC